>Ga0247688_1000001_pt1 | contig 439895 bp, 351 predicted proteins | sample CNK29_metaG_FD_182718 | JGI IMG/M metagenome (GOLD analysis project Ga0247688, IMG submission 182718) | Soil microbial communities from Purdue University Martell Research Forest, Indiana, United States - CNK29 | ecosystem: Environmental > Terrestrial > Soil > Temperate forest > Bulk soil... | reverse complement strand
AGTTGGTGCTGCTGATGCGCACCGTGCCGCCGAAGCCCAGCGTCGCCAGCGGATTGGCCGTCGTGCTGTTGGTGAACTGTCCGTTAAAGCGCACTTCCGAACCCGGGGCGAGGTTCCAGGTCGGGTTTTGCACGGTGACATTCACGCCCTGCGCAAAGCTGTTGGTTCCCGCGCTGTTGGTGAGCGCGCCGTTCAACGCCATCAGGTTTCCGTTCAGCGTGAAACCGTGGTTGGCGAAGGTCAGGCCGTTGACCGACAGATTGGCAATATCGTTGGTGTTGTTCGGCCGCGTCGTGCCGCTGAAAACCAGGAGGTCGCCGTTGACCGGGGCCGTGCCACCCCAGTTGGCCGCCGTGCTCCAGTTGTCGTCGGCACCCGCGCCAGACCACGTCCGGACGGCGGCATTAAGATGAAAAAGCGCAACGCATGAAAAAACGGCGCAGACGTAAAGCGGCTTCACAAATTGATTCACCAATACCCTTGGATGGTTGTCTGCAAAAAATCGCTCTGCTGCGTGTTCACCGGGTCGTTGAAGGGGTTGACGGTGTGCGGCAGTGCGGTGTTGGACTTTTTCCATTGCACGGAACCGTCGGCCGCCGACACGTTGTTTCCCTCCATGCCCAGAGAAGCGGGGGTGGCCAGTGAGCCGGTACTGGTGACTTTCAATCCGGTCCGCGTGTGCGGCACGCGTGTGTAAGGAGTGCCCACTCCGCTGCCCTGTTCACTGACGTCGGACATGATCACCATATAAGGCGTCATCTTGTCACTCGTTCGCCTCGGCGAATCCCACGGGGCGGGCTGCGTGCCATAACTCAAGTCACGCGGACGCGCGTCGGTGGTGGTGTTCAATCCCCACAATGAATAATAGCCCAGCCGCCCGCGATTGCCGGGCGCGTCCACATAAACCATTCCCGGACTTCCCGCGAAAGCCGGATCCACAAAAGTTGAATAGTTGGGGCATTGCAATGAATTGGTCGCCATGTGCAGGGTCGAGATAAAATAGTTGAAGACGTTCAAAGGAACCCAAACCAGATGCGATGAAGCGGCGGGATATTTATCCTGATTGTCGTCAGCATACATGATGATGCCCATGGTGATCTGCCGGATGTTGGACTTGCAAACGGCACGCTTGGCGGTCTCCTTCGACCTGGCCAAAGCCGGCAACAGCATCGCCGCCAAGATTGCGATAATCGCGATCACCACCAGTAGCTCAATCAGAGTGAACGCATTTCGTGGTGCAAAGAAGGGAAATTTTGTGTTCAACGGTATTTTTTTCATGGGCTCTTCAAATGTTAAGCCAGCCAAAACCCACCGTCCATCGTCCGAAGCGATGATTGGCTCTTGAGCCACTTGACTGGAAGCTCGATAAAATTCGGGCTGTTGGCGGGTCTGCTCGATGAACTGTCAACGTGAAAAAAACGGTGGATGTGTGGAGCGGGTGAAGGGAATCAAACCCAGCCGATGCCTGAGGATTATGCCAGGGTGGCGGAACCACCTTATGGCCCAAAACCGTGCGAATGGCAGATTTCAAAAACGGGCGGCAGCATTAGTCTCAATTGGCACCACCCCCGCCGAGGCCTTGCTCTCCCATGATGTAAAGCAGTGGCAGGAACATGGCCACCACGATGCTGCCGACGACCACCGCCAGAAAAACAATCATCACCGGTTCGAGCAGCGACGTCAGGGCCGTGACGGCGTTGTCCACTTCCTCATCGTTCGTGTCGGCTATTTTCACGAGCATATCCGGCAGGGCGCCGGTTTGTTCGCCCACGTCCACCATGCCACCGATCATGGCCGGGAAGATTCGGGATGCCTTCAGCGGTTCGGCCAGGGTTCCACCTTCCTTCACATTCTCGTGGATTCTGGAAATCATGTCTCCCACCACGACGTTTCCAGCGGTTTCTTTCACGATGGCCAGCGCCTGCAGGATGGGCACGCCGCTGCCGAGCAGCGTCCCCAGCGTCCGGGCAAATCGGGACAAAGCCACCTTTCGGGAAACTTTTCCCAGGACCGGAACGATGAGTTTGACCTGGTCGAACCACCGCCGGCCGGCACCGGTGCGAATGACAAACTGGAACGCAACGATCAAAAACAGCAGCGCCATTCCGACCGCCAGAAAATGGCTTTTGAACACGTCACTGATTTTCAAGACGGCGAGGGTGAAAGCCGGCATGGGCCTCCCGTTCAACAGCCCGTCAAAGACCGCCTGAAACCGTGGAATGATGAACGCCAGCAGCAGCGTGATGATTGCCGCGGCCACCACCAGCACCGCCATCGGATAAAACATGGCGGCCTTGATCTTGCCCTTGATCCTGAGCGCCTTTTCCAAAAAGTCTGCCTGCCGCTTGAGCACGAGTTCCACGATACCGCCCGTTTCGCCCGCCTTGACCATATTCACATAGAGCCGGCTGAACACCCGCGGATGCGCCGCCAGCGCCTCCGATAATGTTCCGCCGGCTTCGACCTCCCTGGCCGTCTCGCTGATGACCCGCCGCAACGTCCGGTTCTCCTCCTGTTCCTGCAAGAGGCGCAATCCGCGCAGGAGCGGCATCCCCACGTCCACCAGCGTCGCCAACTGACGCGTGAACACCGCCAGCGCCGCCGGTTTGACAGGGCGCTCCGTCATCCAGCGCGGCAGTCGGAAGGTTTTGCGGCCGGTTGGCGATTTCATTCGCGGCCGTGCCGACAGGCTCTGCCAGACCTTGGTCGGAAACAATCCCATTTCCCGGATCCGTCTCAGGGCTTCGTTTTGATCGGCAACTTCCAGTGTGCCGTGGCTCCTTAAACCGCCGGCATCGATGGCTTCATATAAATAATTGGACATGGCAGCCTCCGCTCTTTGGGGTTGTTATGGTTCTCTTGGGTTGGACAGACCTATGTGCGAATCGTTTTGCGCCATTTCCAACGGGCAGGCGGGGCGCACTTTTTTTCGCGCGACAGGTGGTGTATCCTCAATCCATGCGCTATCTGGTCAAAGCTCGCGTGAAACCGGGAAGGGAGAAAGCCCTGCAACGAGCCATCGCCGACGGCTCACTTGGTCGCGGCTCGGTTGCCGGGGACGAATACATTTACGATTTGCAACAGGCGCGGGTTGGTGACGACGGGGTGGCGCATTGGGTTGAAACCTGTTTCTGCGCCACGCCACTGGCGGAGGAGCGGCCTTACTGGGAAAAATATTTCGAATTGCTGAGCGTCAAAGACGCGCACAATCGTAAAAACTGCCGGCACGAAAACGGCACCGAGCCGTGGGCGTGCTCAAATTGCGATTGCACGAAGCGACTCGAGGAACGGTTGCAGCGAACCGGCGGATCATTTTTGAAAGCACTGCAAAACAGCCCGCCGGCAGATTGATTGGAAATATCCTTCAAACCTGCAGCCGAACGCAGGTTGCAAGGTCGTTTGGGAAAGCACACTTCCGGATCCCTGCCTTTTGCTTTTTATTCATTTCTTAAATTTGCTGTTCCACGACGTGAATGGCTTTGCCCAGCCCGTCAGGGTCGCTGCACCTCCGCTCGATTTCCACGGTCGCGAACCTTGATGGTGACCGGAGCGAAATAAATAGGAATGACCACCGAACCGGCCTGGACCTGGTCGATGGGGCCTCCTTCCAATTCAATGCCGACACCTTCACTCATGCCTGATGACAAGGTTTTGAGGTGTCGCTTCCGCACAGTCAGGCGGTTTCTGGCTGGAAGTCTGCATCGAAGGCACGACGTGGTGCGGGAGGGAGAAAGTTATATCGGGAGCGGGAAATGCGGGACGGTCAGGCGGCCAAGACGGCCGCCGGTGTTGCAAAACTGTTGCAAAAACCGGTGAATGGACTGAAGTCGTTAAGAAAAATGGAGCGAGCGAAGGGATTCGAAGCCGCCAAAAATTTCCAGCCGTTTCCCTCTGGAAACAGCGTATTTATTCATACGCCAGTAGGTTATCACACTCAACATCGTTTGGCCAGAGCGAAGACTTGCGAAGATTTCCGAACCGTTTTTGTCATGCTGAGTCATGAAATTACCAGATGACCGCCCTCGCGTCCGCGAGCATAGACAACTTTTTTTCGTCAGGTAGTCGTTTGGCTTCTCGGCGATGCCTAGCGATGGGACGGCTCGGCTCCATCCTTCTCGATCGCCTCCACCATGGTCAGCGCCACCCGAATACGACGCCCCACCATGACGCGCGGCCCCCCCGATCATTCGGCGCACGCCCTCCGGGTGAAGCTGCCAGCGTTGTGCGCGCGGAGATGGGGCGGAGAACAGCAAGTATGCGTGGCGTTCCTACGCTTCAACGGGGCCGCGCGCGTGTGCGCACGGAGATAGACCGGCACGGCCTGCAGCTCCGCGCGCAGATGAATGCTTCAACGGGGCCGCGCGCGTGTGCGCACGGAGATTCGTGAAACGCAGCTAAAACAAAACACCGCCGAAAATGGCTTCAACGGGGCCGCGCGCGTGTGCGCACGGAGATATCGAGGCCCCGGACAAGACGGGCTCGACGTTTCTGGCTTCAACGGGGCCGCGCGCGTGTGCGCACGGAGATCGGTCGTTGACGTGGCCAATGCCACGTTCACGATCGCGCTTCAACGGGGCCGCGCGCGTGTGCGCACGGAGATGAAGAACCTTCGTCCTTGCCCAAGGTGATGATCGTCCGCTTCAACGGGGCCGCGCGCGTGTGCGCACGGAGATGAAAAATGTGTCAACATCGGACAAAAAGGAAAATCGCTTCAACGGGGCCGCGCGCGTGTGCGCACGGAGATCCGCGACATTGCGGCGAAAGTAAAACCAGACTAGATTTGCTTCAACGGGGCCGCGCGCGTGTGCGCACGGAGATAATTCGACCAGGTTACCAGCGCATTGCAATAGGCTTGGCTTCAACGGGGCCGCGCGCGTGTGCGCACGGAGATCGAGCGCGGATGGCTTCCTGGCGCGGCTCGAGGCCATGCTTCAACGGGGCCGCGCGCGTGTGCGCACGGAGATCATGGAACCACCACACATAACCGACGCGATCTATTCCTTGCTTCAACGGGGCCGCGCGCGTGTGCGCACGGAGATGCCAGTACTTCACCATAGACGAAATAATAGCAGGCGGCTTCAACGGGGCCGCGCGCGTGTGCGCACGGAGATATTGATAATCTACCTGAAAGCCTCCGAACTATAGTTGCTTCAACGGGGCCGCGCGCGTGTGCGCACGGAGATCGTTTATAGAATGTTGGCCAGCACCGCCTGCCGTAGCTTCAACGGGGCCGCGCGCGTGTGCGCACGGAGATATCGAGCGCGCCTTTGAACTGCTGCGCACTAATGTCACTGCTTCAACGGGGCCGCGCGCGTGTGCGCACGGAGATTTGGCCATCCGCAAGGATATAGTGTCAAACATCCCCTTGCTTCAACGGGGCCGCGCGCGTGTGCGCACGGAGATTTGCTGCTCACCAACCTCGCCACATTGACTGTGGCCACGCTTCAACGGGGCCGCGCGCGTGTGCGCACGGAGATGCCGCTGACTCCATCATGCGCCGTGGAAACTTCAAGGCTTCAACGGGGCCGCGCGCGTGTGCGCACGGAGATCTGATTCCAAGTCAGATGTTAACACCACTAAACAACAGTGCTTCAACGGGGCCGCGCGCGTGTGCGCACGGAGATTTGCTTGCCAAGGACGGCCCGGATGGCAACCCCATCCTGCTTCAACGGGGCCGCGCGCGTGTGCGCACGGAGATACGATGATGGGCGTGCTGATGCACGTGGCATCGCTGGCTTCAACGGGGCCGCGCGCGTGTGCGCACGGAGATGATTGGTGGAAGGAAGGCGAGATTGCGCCGACGCTCGCTTCAACGGGGCCGCGCGCGTGTGCGCACGGAGATGCGTGGCACCTTTCCTTAGGTGCCAAATTCCAGCAGCGCTTCAACGGGGCCGCGCGCGTGTGCGCACGGAGATTATGCCGTCCATGGAGTAAGATTGCCGGCGTGGATCATCGCTTCAACGGGGCCGCGCGCGTGTGCGCACGGAGATAGAATCCAATACAAACATATGGCAGACGAAACATCTCCGCTTCAACGGGGCCGCGCGCGTGTGCGCACGGAGATACCTTTTTAAGATACCCCAGCGAGTTCTCTAGTTTTGGCTTCAACGGGGCCGCGCGCGTGTGCGCACGGAGATGCTCCCCGCGACGAACGCCCAGGAATTCTTTCGCGCCGGCTTCAACGGGGCCGCGCGCGTGTGCGCACGGAGATCACCATATGCTTTTCACAGCGCCACTGATCCACCACGCTTCAACGGGGCCGCGCGCGTGTGCGCACGGAGATATCTGACGGGCTGGCGGGCTTATCTCGGGTGCCTCTGCTTCAACGGGGCCGCGCGCGTGTGCGCACGGAGATGCCGTGCTCGGATTGGTGGCATGCTCGGCACAGCGTCTCGCTTCAACGGGGCCGCGCGCGTGTGCGCACGGAGATCAAACGGTGATCTTCAGTGCTTCAACTCTCAAACTCTCGCTTCAACGGGGCCGCGCGCGTGTGCGCACGGAGATCTCAAAAACTGACCCATGGCCGACGACTCCAATCAGGCTTCAACGGGGCCGCGCGCGTGTGCGCACGGAGATCCGACTTGTTACCATTGCGCGCGAGCGCCGGCAGCAGCTTCAACGGGGCCGCGCGCGTGTGCGCACGGAGATTGCCAAGCACGCGGGACAAGGGCGGCGACTACAGGCATGCTTCAACGGGGCCGCGCGCGTGTGCGCACGGAGATTTCTGTGAACATCAACGGCTGTCTTTCCTTTTGCAGCTTCAACGGGGCCGCGCGCGTGTGCGCACGGAGATTTTCGCGCCAGGAGCAACGACGAACTGGCCACCAATTGCTTCAACGGGGCCGCGCGCGTGTGCGCACGGAGATCCTTGAGGCGGTCGCGCAGGTTCCACACAGCCTGCAAGCTTCAACGGGGCCGCGCGCGTGTGCGCACGGAGATTCCGACACGCGCGACCGCACGCTGCGCTTGAACGTCTCGCTTCAACGGGGCCGCGCGCGTGTGCGCACGGAGATTCCATCCAATCTCGTCCGCTTGGCATCCATCCTGTTAGGCTTCAACGGGGCCGCGCGCGTGTGCGCACGGAGATCGTCCTGCGTCAACTGTCCCGGTTTTCACAATCGAGCTTCAACGGGGCCGCGCGCGTGTGCGCACGGAGATGGGCCGGGCGCTACGGTTTAGGGATGCCCAAGGAGGGGCTTCAACGGGGCCGCGCGCGTGTGCGCACGGAGATGTTTGGTTAGTTCAGCGGTCGTTTGGGTCATGTTGGGGCTTCAACGGGGCCGCGCGCGTGTGCGCACGGAGATTTTATCGTCAGGTTCGATGTGCCGCTTGCAGCTTCATGCTTCAACGGGGCCGCGCGCGTGTGCGCACGGAGATACTTCCACTCATCCGCTCGTCAATCTCGTCGTAATGCTTCAACGGGGCCGCGCGCGTGTGCGCACGGAGATACGACCAGCAGCACGACCACCACGCACATCCAGAGCTTCAACGGGGCCGCGCGCGTGTGCGCACGGAGATGACCGCGGTGACCTGCACGGTCGCGACCACGGCTCCAGCTTCAACGGGGCCGCGCGCGTGTGCGCACGGAGATTCCGGGTTTATCCGAGATGAACAGAGAACCACGCCACGCTTCAACGGGGCCGCGCGCGTGTGCGCACGGAGATCACGCCCAGGTGGTGTAGGCATAAACCGCATCCTTGCGCTTCAACGGGGCCGCGCGCGTGTGCGCACGGAGATAGCCTCACTGTTACTCGTTCTGACACAAGCCCGCAATGCTTGAATTGCGACTGGCTGCACTATTTGGGTTGCTCTTACGTTCATGCTATCCGCGGTTGCGTCATTATTGTTTCACTGTGAGGTCGTTACGCTATGCGAGCGGCGACGGGGTTTTTCGCATCACCCCGCCGCTCGCGGGTTAAATTGTCAAAGATCACCAATGCCTCAAACCACATAACACGGTGCATCCAGCTTCGTGTAGGGTAGTCCGAGCGCGGAAATCACCCGGTCGCCTCGTCCTTCCGACGGCCCCAGCCCGACAAAAATCACTTGATCTTCGTCGTGGTTGATAATTTCACCCAACTCCGTTTCCAACTCAACCTTTTCCGATGGATTCAAGTCACACTCGAACACCGAAAACTGTAGGTGGTCGCCAAAATTGCCACAGGTATTAAATACTTTCCGCAGCCGTTTGGCATCCGCAACATCATAGCAAACTAAATAGGTAGTGCGCATAGGTCACCTCGTCATCAAAGGAATATATTCACTGATTTCACCCGTCAGTGTTTTGGCCAGTAGTCGCGCCTGCAACTCAAGCGCCCGGCGATAACTGACTTTATAGTCGAACAATGGATGCGTGATGAGCGAACTCATGCGCTGCTCATACGTCTGAAAAAAGCGTTTGCGCCCAGGCACGGTAAGATTCACCGCCTGGCCGGCGCGCACAAAATCCTTTTCCGTGACGACACGATTGTTGATGCAACTCAACACCGTGGATTCCGCGATCAGCGGCCTGAACTCCTCCATCAAATCCAGACCGAGCGCCGGTCGTCCAAAACGCGGCTGATGGTAGAATCCCAAGTAAGGATCGAAACCTACCGCCAATGCTGCCAGCGTACAATCTTTGGCCAACATGCTGTATGCCAGTGAGAGCATGGCGTTGACAGGATCGGTTGGCGGACGGCGGTTGCGGTTGGTAAAATTGAAATTAAATGCGAGCTGTTTGGCATTATTGCTTGGCATTTCAAGGCCGGGCAAATCGTCTTCAACCTTTACCATGCCATTGAATTGCTGGAAATACTGGCTCGCGGCCGCACCCTCGATTCCAAGAAGCTCCTCAATGGAAGTTGCGACCAGCGCGTCTTCAGACGCCCGCTTGAGTTTCCCAATCATCGCCGCTGATGGCTCCAGATGGTTTCGCATCAGCAGCGTGCGATGGTTGCGAATTTTGCCATGTACAAACTGCCGTGCGAGTGACAGGCACGTCATTTCATCGCGTGCCAATCGGAATTGTTCCATGCGCAGAAATATATTCTTCAACGCGTGACCGCGAGTAATCCCGTAAAACCATCCGCCCATTGAAAAATAAGTGACTGGAATCTCCTGTTCGCAGAGCGATTGAATCGCTTGAGTTGAGATTTGGATATTACCGAACAAGGCCACATGCGAGACATCCCGCATCCGTACTTCCTCAATGACCCGGTCCTTTTCTTTGACCACTAACACCTCGTCCTTGCAGCCCACGCGATACCCCGGAGTGTTTAGATAAAGCGCACGGGTATCATCCCGTGCAGCAATCAATCTTCGCGGAGCTTCGCCGTTGGGTTGCAGACTTTCAGAAGTTTTCCCGTCCACACTCACGTCAACCTTCACCGTGGTCTGCGCCAGCATCCGGGTTTCATCCGGCAGGCAGACCGGTGCGAGCGAACAACGCACGCACTTCGGTGAATGGACTAATGGTGCCGGAATCGGCCCGCCGATGATTCGTTTGGCTTCCGTAATGTTTTGCAGAATCCAGTTTTCGAGTTCGGGAGTGATCGGCAGGCGAACGCGCTGCTTGGTGGCACGATAATAGATAACGCCCTCATTGCAGGTATACCCGTTGTCACGCAGAATCAGTGCCTGTAACCCAAGCTGCATCTTGTCGGTGTCCCACAATTCGTTGGCCTCCTCGCCCTCTTTGGGTGCGCCTGCTTTGTAGTCCACTGGACAAACTTCCAACGCGGACAGCAAGTCATCTTTCTCTGCCTTGGACTCGACCAGATCCATCTTGGCTACGATACCCAATCGCTCTGAACCCATTTGCACGGAACGTGAGTGAATTGTTTCTGGTTCGTTGCTCTGTGTTTCAGATTCTTTGGCGGGAGCAACCACCGTTTCTGATGGCTTATCCTCCGTCGTCGTCTTTTCTGCTTTCGATTTCTTTTTGGCTGCTGGTAACGCGCCGTTGCCCGAATCAACCCGCTGATGAACGGCCGCGCCACGCAACGTATCCACACTCTCGACAAATACACCCTCAACGAATTCGTAATAGAAGAGACGCTGACAATAAATAAACTCATTCATTATTCTGGCCGGAATCTGTTGTGGGGCGGCTTCAGCGCGGATTTTTTGCCCAACGACTTCCGATGATGGTTCAGCCAATGATTTTGCTGCTTCGGACAGCGGCGGGTTCAAAGCCGGTGAATCCAGAACTTTTATTTCATTCGCTGGAGAACTGCCCGGCGTCGATCCAGCTGGTGCCACGCGTAACACGATCTTCAACTGCTTTGGCTCGGCCGTGGATTGGCTCGGCGACCGATCATCACCCGACCTTACTCCCGCTGCGCCCGGCGAAAGCCCTCTCGGCGTCAGCGACGATTCCGTTTCAATTAAACAATTTTCGGGCGAAGCCGATGGATTTGGGTTGTTCATAATTTTATCGGTTGCGGTTGAATGGTCTAAGTGTTTACACGGGGGCCGCAGGGGTAAAATTGCGGTATTTGCTCGTAGGGTTAATCCGTTGGCTTCGATAGGTTGCAGCCACGCCATACATCTCAAGGAACTTTGCAGAAGTTTCGTTTCGCTCCTGAAGTTGCTTTAAGCCTAAGAGCGAACGAACAGCATCCAGCGTCAGCCATCCCGTCCAAATCGGCCATGTGACGAAGGTGTCACGGCTGCCTCGACCACTGAAGCCAGTGGTGGCTACCGTGCTGCTGGAAGTGGGGACGACCGGAAAAAGCGGTAAAGCAGCGATGGCCAAAAGGTTTGCCCCGCGCACGGTGCGGACGGGGTCTTTCGATGGCTCATCCCATCGCAGTGCGTAGCGACGGTCATCCTCCGCATCCCACCGCATGGTAGGGCTAGAATCACGGTAATGCCACGGACCGAAGATCGCTTCACGTAGTTGCTCTGGAGTCGTTTCTTTCGCCAACAGGTTCATGAATTCCAAGAAGTGTTGATGCCCCGCGCCGCTCATTGTCCGAAACGCGGTGTCTTCGATTGCGCCGTCTTCGTTGCCCACCGCGTCGCAGCCGAACGCCGCGACCATGCTTGTGGCCATCGGGTCGGTGTGGGTGAGAAAGTCTTCGGTTGCCTTGGTGGCAAGCTTGCGAAAGACACCGCGAGGAATCTTCAAATCCTTGTCCACGGTGAGGACGTAGTGGTCGGCGAGACCGCGTAATGCGGCATGCAGTTTCTCGACGATCACCTCGGGAGCCGCTGGCGAGGGCAATCGGAGCACGGGGCAATACGAGCCTCCTTTGGGAACCCAGTGCATACGGACATCACTCCCTTCCGGCAGCATAGCGAGCGTGCGGAAAGCACCCAATGAAGCCATGAATCCTAGCAAGCTCGAACCTTGCAATGCCGGGAGCGTTAATTCGGTGAATGAAGTCTTCATGGTTTCGCAATGGCTTGCGGGTTGGCACTGGCAGATTGATCGGCGAGACGGAGAACAGCTTCGAGGAAAGCGATACCCCACCAACCGTAGTGGCGGTTCATCTGCCAAAAACGTTCGGTGAGACCGGAGTCCAGCGCGTGGGCGGGACGTTCGAGGCGCTCGGCTGCGGTGATTGAAATCGTCTTGCCATTCATGGACAGGCTTACGGCGGGCGGAGCGTCGTCGTCCACCAGCGGAGCGAAGGGGCGACCGTAGCCGTGGTGTGTGGCGACGAGGTGCAACGTCAACGCATGGTGGACAGGATTCATGGGAAGCGCTGTCGCGCCCACAGAGTTTTCTGCCATCTGGACTGATAGTATTTCATGGCGGAAGCCCTCCGGCAGTTCAGCGCGCTGCCTCGCAACGCGTCGGGCGGCGGCGGAGAAAGCGATGGAGCCGGATTTCGCGAGGAGGATCTCGCTGGCCATTGCTGCGAAAGGAGTAGTGCCGCGCAGCATGGCTTGAAAGCGCGGATCGACCTTTCCCCAATCATGCACCGCCGCAGCGGCGATCAGCGCCTCGCGCCATGCAGAGAGGGGTAGCAAAGTAAGGGCGCTTTCGATTCGTGCGAGGACATATTTCGTATGGTTACAGAGTTCCTGCGGTTGGACTGCTTCCAAGAGCGTGTCGGCGTCGGTATCGCCGGTCTCGTTTATTTCATCCGAATCGCGGTGCGGAAGGAGATCGCGGGCGGTGAGAGCGAAGCCTTGGTCACCGGGATAAGGCTCCACGTAGAGGCGCACATTCTTCTTGGCCAGGTGTTCGATCACTTCACATTGGTCGCTCGTTAACACCCATCCGGGCTTCTCGTCGCTCAGGAGACGAACTAGCAACTCTTTGATATCCGCGAAGGACCAGTCTTTCTGGGAATCCAGTGCCATCTTCCTCAATGCCGCGGCTGGGGTTTTCTCTTCTGGTTTCGGCCAGAGGGTGGGATGGATTCGGAGGATCGCGCGACGCCGTGTGGAAGCTGTCGCTCGTTCCGCGACATCGACGCGCAGAACTTCCTCGCAGGTCAGCAGTTTTCCGGGTGTTGCTTGCGGGTCGTCGGGAGCGCCGGGCAAGTGTCCCAGCGCCTGCCATCCGCCGCCCTGAACACGGAGGATAATGGTATCACCGGGATGAATATCGGCCGCGCGGTGGGCAAAAAATCTATCGTCCGGACCGCGCCAGACGAGGGCGAGAATGCCACGCTCTTCCTCCTTCATTTTCTTGTCCGGCAGTTGCTGAATTTCGACGACATCGCCAGATGAGTCGTCAAACTTGCCACGCGAACCCAGCCAATCGCGCAATACGTGCAACGGCACCGGCAGGCATTCAGCCGTAGTCGGTGGACAGAGGCTAAGGATGTCCGTCCACTCGTCTTGGTTCTCCGCCTCAGGCAGGTCGCCGCGCCAACACACTTGCACATCGGCCATCTCGCGCTGCGGCCCGTGGAGGAACAGTGCGACATCGGGATCGGCGGCGGGCGTTGGATTAGTCTGCACCCAACAGTCCAGATAGGCCGGGAGCAGGACCGGCGCGTCGCCGGTCGGCGAGAGCATCGCCGCGAGCGAATCATCGCTGCCGGTCGCGCGGAGCGAATCGACTACGGCGGTCATCGCGTTGATGCCAAAATCGACCACGCCGTCTTGCGCCAGATCGCTCAACCAGCGCCATGTCCGTGGGATGGCGTTGCCGTAGATCGGGTCGCACGGTGCGGTCTCGTCAAGTTTGTCCGTGGGCAAGTCCTGCTCACCGGGCAGGACGATCACTGCGCGAGCGGCAATGTCGCGTCCGCCGCGGTTGAGGCGTCCGAAACGCTGGCGAAGCGCATCGAGGCTCGCGGCCTCGGTCACGAGGGTGTCGAAATCCAAGTCTGCTCCGACCTCGAGACATTGCGTCGAGACAACGATAAGCGGGCCGGACGCGGGAGCGCTCGGGGTCGCTCCGGTCTTGAGGAGTTCCTGGATTTCTTTCGTCGCTGCTTCCCGGTCTAGCGGGCGCAAGCGTCCGATCAAAAGTGTCACGCGGCCCGTGTGTTCCTTCTCCAATTTTGCCGCGATGGAACGCGCGGTGGCCACGCGATTAACCATAATGGCGATGGAGCGCGGATGATTTTCCGCGAGAATCTTTTCGGCTTCCTCCCCCAGCCGCTTCGCCATTTGTTCCTCGCGAGCTTTTCCTTTCGCCTTCGGCTCTGCAATGAGGCGTGCAGGCTTCGCGGCCCGCAGGCGCGATTTCAAGACCGGATGCTCATGATCCTTGGGCGTAAGTGTGATTTTTTGGTCGTCACGCGTGTCGGCTGGAGGTGTCGCCGTCATCTGAATAAGCTGAAATGGAAGCTGCACAGTCTCACATCCCGCTGGTTGGTGAAGACGACAACGCTTCACCCATTCCAGCGTCTGGATGAAGGGGCGGCTGATGTGCGCTTCGTCGATGATCAGCAGGCTGTCCTGCGCGACCAAAGCTGCATGAATTGGCCGGGCTTGGGGACTGACCCCGTAGCCGCGAAAGAGCAACCGCGACCCCGCCTGATCGACCGTGCTGCAAATAATCATCGGCTGGAGCAGCGAGCCGGCCCAACTGCGGTCCCGATAAATTCCACCGCGAAGCTGCGCACGCGTTAGCGGGGCTGTCTCGACTTCCCCGGAAAGTTTGCGCAACGCTGCGGCCACCCGCCCGGCCACGGAGTCGGAAGCAGCGGCCCGAAGTTTTTTGCAGAGCTTTCCTGCGCGGTCGTAAGCTTCGTCCACAATGACGCGGCGATTGACGATGAAGAAAATGCGCCGGCCTTGCGTGCGTTCAGCCATTGGCAAAGCCGCGTGCATGGCGAGGGCGAAGACGGCGGCGTCGAGGCACGCTGTTTTGCCACTCCCGGTCGGAACAGCCACGTAGTCGGGCGCCTGCCCTGCGCAAAGGCGGAGGGCAAATTCACTCTGCCACGGAAACGGGTCGCAGTCCGATCCCCATAACTCGCGGAAGAACGCTGAAAAATCGGCGGTGGTCAGGGGTGGCGGATTCATTTGAGCATGGAGCCGAGCGATTTGCAGAGGCCGTAGCCACGGAAACGTCCCGCGCCGAGGAGGAGCGGTCCTTGCACCTCGCAGGGAAACTGGATCAGCACATGCACCTGCTGGCGGGGCGCGGTGCCTTCCTTGCCGGGCAGCCACGGCATCCCGCTGGGGCCGGGTCGGGAGCGCGGCGCGCCCCGGTGCCACGATGTTTTGTCCACATCAATTAGTTCCGGCTTCGGCAAACCCTGCCGCTCGCAACTCTGGGCGATGCTCGCGGCGACTTCTTCGCGCCACTGAGGCCGCTCGGTTTGCTGGTCGTGCTTCGGGTGCCGATCGAGAACCACGGGCGTGACACTCGCCCAGACGGAGGACGGCTCGCACCACGTCGCCGATCGCAGGGCCAGCGGCGGCAGACTACGTTCTTCGCGTCGAAGCGTCCACGTCCCGAGATTACCCATCTGGAGTTCCGGTTCGAGGTCATCGCCGGATGGGCCAAACAGCCGCCCGCGCAAACAAGTAGCGCGTTCCGCCGCCGGAATGGCCCGAGGGAAGGCCACGGCCAATCCCAAGATGTGACCATCGGCATGTTCTGCTCCCACGAACGCGAGCGGGAGGAGCGCCATGTGCCCGCCAGTCGAGGGCAGTCCCGGCGCGCTGTGGCCCGTGAACCACTCCGGCTTGCCTTCGCCCGTTTGCAGCAAATATCCCCGCAACGCAGCCGTGATGGCTGCTGTGGATTCCAAGCCGAGCACCGGTCCCTCCTGCTTCGTCAGCACGAGCAATTCAGAATCGAAACTCGACGGAACGATGAGAGGCTGCGCTTCGTCCACGCGCGAGTAATGCGCCGTCCGCCCTGGCGAAGGACGCAGTCGCACCGGAGCGCTGGCGCTCCTGCTCCAAGCCGTGTCGAAACGTTCTTCAAAGGCTGCTTTCGCCTGATTTTTTGCCGACCCGGTTCTGGTTAAAATCGCTTCCGAAAGGTCGAAGAAGGCATCGATCTCGCCCGCGTTGAAGCATTGGTCGAGCTCTGCCAAGAAGCCCGGTGCAGGAATCCGAAGCTGCACGCCCCGGCGTGTCTTGGTTACATTTGGCTCATAAGCAGGCGAAGGTGCGTCCTCCATCTCGGAAACCCAAACTAGCGCGAGCGATGAAGAATGTCCGATGCGGGTCACCTTCCGCGTGAGTCCCATCAGCGCGGCTAGAATCTCCATAGAAGGCTCCGCGTTGGGCCAACGGAGATGGACATGCCGACCCGGACCCTCGCCGCCGATATGCAGCGTGGGAAATGTCCGCTCCTGGCGACTGCGTTGATCAGGCATCACGCCAAGCGCGGCTCGCATTTCAGATTCTTTCACTCGGGCAGGATTTTGCGGAACTCTGGCATCATTCACCGGCACATAAGCTTTCACCACGTCGCGCGGTGAAGCTTCCGGCCAACGCATTTGCGGAGCGCCCTGACCTTCGAGCCATTCCAGCGCAGCGCGCTCAAGAGACCACGCCTCCTCAGCGTCGGAGCCATCTTCGGGCAACGGCTTCGTTTCATAATGTGCCGCAACCAACGCCATGAAGACGCGGGCCGGGTGCGGCGGCCACTCGGCCTTTTCCCTGCTGGCCGTGTCCGTCATTACCGCAACTCCGGTGATGAAATCAATTCCGAGGGCAAACATGATGATGCCTTCGGTTTATTCCGCCGCGGCGTCCGCTGGCGTCTTGGCGGAGATGTCCTGCGACCGTTTGAGCAGGGCGACCAGATTCGGAGAGGGAGTCAGCTTCACTGGCTCTTTTTGCCAGACCAAGCCGAGGTTTTCCGCTGCCGCCATCGATTCTTCCAAAAACTTGATGGCGTCTTTTGCCGTGATGGTGAACTCCGTCGGAGCCTTCCCAGGGATCTCCAGCAATTCCCACTTCATCACGTCAGTCGGCCAGAGCAGGCATCGGGAACGAAGATCGAATCCACTCTCCGCAGCCAACGCGGTTGCCGTGAGAGCCAGCGCTGCAAGAACCGTCCGCGCCGCAGCATCCCGTTCGGGCGTTGTCTTGCCGTCCACGGGAAAGCGGAGCTTGCGAAGAGCGGGCAGGGAGAGCACGACTGTTTGCTCGGCGTAATCCAGTGTGGCTCCGCCCACCGCGTTGACATCTGGTGGAATGTTGCCGTGATTTACTTCTGATGGCGAAACTCCGTCCTTCGCTTTATCGCCCGCGAGTTCGTAACTGCCGTCCGGCTTTTTTATTACCTTCGCCGCCGCGCGCATCCCAAGAGGGTCGATCCGACTGCTCGTCTTCACTCCGATCTCCGCATTCACGCCAATGATTTCCGACACGAGCGCCCGCTGGAATTTCGCGCCGAGTCCGCCCTTCGGTCCGGTCGAATCCCAGAGGCCGAAGATCAGTGCTGTCGGGCACAGTTTGTAAAGCGGAGTCGCGTTTTGCAGACTTGCTTGATCCAGCGACTTCCCAAGTTCGCTTTTACGGAATGGCTGCCCTTCATGAAGGCTGTCACGGAGAATCGCGTCGGCAATCCGATGCGGCGCTTCGAGACTGCTCACGCGCCCGACCTCATCCAGCAATCCAATGCCGGTGAAATCCACATTCAGCACCGGGACGCCCTTGAGCGTGCCTGCGTCCAACGCGCGTTGCAGAGCCTCCTCCAGTCGGTTCGCTTGTGCTTGGACGGAATCGAGCAACACGCAGGGCACCTTCGCGCCATTGATTTGCCGATCCTCCTTCGCATAGACCGCTCCCGCGTAGGTTGGTGGAAATACTTTATCCCCTTCGCCCCCTGCGGGCTGGAGACGGGTTCGGGAGCGAAATGCTGCTGCATTCTCGGTGACAGCCTTTTTGAGACTATCGAAGTCTAACGGTTTGGTTTCTTTTGTTGTGTTCATATTATGGTTTCTTCGTTGAAAACTGTCCGCATTGGTAGGCAATAAACGAGTCGGCGCGGCCACTTAGGATTCTGAAGGTGAGCATGGTTCCAAAGCCATGCGAGCACGACGGCGGCGGTTTTGCCAAGACCGGTAGGGATGTTGATGAGTCGGGAATTGCATTCCGTGCCGCTGCCAACCATTCGGCTTCGGGATGGACATTGCGTTCGCCACACGCGACGCGACGTTGGTAGTTGTAGGGCGACGGCTTTTTCGTGGCGGCTTGAAAAAAGCCGTCAAATTGAGGCGGAATCACAACTCACCGCCTTCTTGACATGTTGATGCAAGATGCCTGGTCATTGACGGCCTTCGTTCATTTGGCGTCACACCAAGGCCAAATCCGCGCTGCACCTTCCTTGATGGGTTTCATGTAAATACCTAAATACGTCCCAGATAGCCAGCATGAAAATAACGCTCACATCTGGATTTCCGCCAGAATGTCAGTTGAGGAAAAATTGAATATTATAAACAACGAACGCAAAGAACTATAGAGTCTGGCTCGGTTTACGAGAGAATTGCTTGAAAGTGAGGTCTCCGCGCTTTTTACGGAGGAACGCCAGAGCAGATTAATAATGGTTGGTCATGCCGCCAAGCTGAGGGCCTTTTGAGCCGAGGATGGCGGCATCCCCGCTGGCGAGCGATTGCTCGCAGGTTTCCCCCTCATTTCAGCGCCACATAGCGATACAGCGTCGGGCGTGAAATCCGCAGCGTCTGGCAGATGTCCGTCACGGGCATCGTTTTATCCGCGTGCATTTTCATAAAAATGCTGCTTGGGATGCGGTGTTGTTTCACTTTCCCACTCTTCCCTCGCAAGTTGTAGCGGAGTCATAATACGAATGTTCAAACATCCTATGCCTGTTCTTCCATCCAAGCTGATTATTGCAGGTGCAATTCACCTCGCCAGCCCATCATTTACGCATTAATTGCGGCAGCCGCGCGGCAACCTCCGGCAACCATCCGCGCGGCGACTTGCACCAGCGGCGCGTGTTCGTGACCTCGCGTTCGTCCGGGAGAACCTCGACGGATGCGTCACGTTCCAGCGCGTGGACTTTGCGGCGCAGCTTGCGGTGGGCGGCGACTTTGAACGGCTTGTCGGATTTTCCGAAGCCGAGCGCTGGTGTGTGGCGGACTGAATTGCTCATAAAAATACGTTACATTTCTCCGAGAAGTTTGCAACCCGCGCGGTTGTCGCTGACGGTGAGCCAGCTGCGTCTGGCCCGCTGCGCCGCAATTCGGCGCTGTGGGCACCCATACAAGCATATTACGGCGGTCGAAGCCAAAACGTGATCAAACGGTTTTTAACAGGACGAGATCAACCGGCCAAAAGTGCGATAACCGGCCCAGATCGCAGATTCACCAACTCGTCGTCACTTAGTCTACCGCGTCAGCGGCACCGGCGAAGTCGATAAAGTGGCCGGGGCAGTCGAGGTGGAGGATCAGCTTCTTGATCTGCCCGCTCTGCTGCCGCCACATTGTAAGATCGTCCGCCTCATCCTCGAATCCCCTCAGCCGCTCAATCGCGACCGAGGTGATCCCGCGCTCGGCACAAAGCTGCTCCACCTCACGCAGCGCCTGAAGCAGCGGCATTCCATCAAAATTCATATGAATTTCGTTCGGCAGTGGAATGAACGGCGGCTCATCTGGAGCAGGTGCAGCCGGATCGTCACGGATGATCAGCACATTCTGGGGCCAGCGATCGCGTTCATAGCGTATGAAAGTATTAACGGACAAGACGACAACGCCGGTAGACCGCGCGCTGTGCGGAGTGATGCGCTTCCGCGTCACCGTGATGTGACGCTGACCGGCGCTGACCGCTTTCGCTGGGTGTTGCCATCCGAAAGCGCCCGTAGTGTAGATGATCTCGTCCTGTTGGCCCATCCAGCCACGGACGATGTAGCGGTAAGGGTTGGTCGGCCACGCCAAGTCATCCGCCGCAGAAATCAGAGTAGGCAGCGGCGCGTTACCGTCGCGCAACAGTTGACCGAACTCACCGTCCCACCCGAACGCCCGCAACCAAACAGAATGAATGCGCTCATTGTAGTCCTGCGGCGCGCCTTCAACGTGTGTTGGATTGCTAATGACAAGGAATTGCGGTGTCACTCCGTTTTCAACAAAGAGTTGGCGATATGCGGCCAGCGGATTGCCCGCGATGTAAATCAACCAGACGATCCGATCGACGCCACCGACGCGACGCTTCAGTTTGAACACCTCGCCCCAACCCTGCCGTTTATGCAGTTTGGGAATGTCAGTCCACGGTTCATCGCGCATTTCGGAAAGTTCGCCTGTGATGTTTGTCAGTGCGGTGTATTTAGCGCCCGACGGCATTAAGTTCGGTTGTTGGTCGGTTACCAGCGCGTCACCGGCCTTTGTCAGTCCGCCGACAAGCTGTTGGATTGCCGCTTTAAGGTCATCACTTATGGCCCGTGGATCGACGTAGACAAAAGTATCGCAAAGATGTGTGAACCGATGCAGTGGCTCCCAGTCAAACGCGCAGGGGCTATAAAAGAAAACCTTGCGCTTTCCCGCCTGGAGGTCGTGCGCAAGCTGGAGCGTTTCTTCCTCATCAGCCGCTTTGTAATGGGAGATCACAAATTTAGGATCATCAGGCTCAATGTCGGTCATAAAATCCGGTTCGGTTTCCGAGCTGTTACCGCATCAAGTGCAAGGTGACTGAAAACGCAGTATGTATTGTTGCCCCATCAAATAGCGCTTGATGTCATCCACCACGGCTGAGTCGTTGAGGGGATCGCCGTTCTGATCCCAGCGTTCAGCCTCGGCGGCCGTGGTGCATTCCGTGTTGGTTCCACGGTTGAGGCGTAATTCCCAGCCTGCGAGGTCGCCCAGATTGCGGACGTCGATATTTTCAAATCCCGCCGCCTCAGCCCAGCTGCGCAGCTCGTTGCGACAAAGTTCCACCGGGTCGTTCAACTGGATGTTCCGCAAGACCCATTCCCTGATGTCGAAGACGTCGGGGTCAGCGATGGCTGCGGGCGTCAGGTCTGAGTCAGATTGCGCGTGGGCTGGCTTCACCGCGCACCCGCTTCTTTCAACATTTTGACAATTTCAGTATTAGCGCTTTGTTCCGCCAAGCCCAATGCATTATTATGTTTATCGCTAACGCGATTCAAGTCAGCGCCTTTCGACAACAGCCACTTAGCAAGTTCGACACGGCCATCCCTTGCCGCTAACATCAGTGGGGTGAGTCCGTCCGAGTCGCAAATGTTAAGCGCCTTAGGATTGCTGCTGGCCACAGACCGGAAATGAATCTCGAAGGCATCCCAACAATCATGCGATATTTTTACCAAGTCAGGCTCCACTGCCTTCTCGGCGGTGCTGCCAGTGCCGCTATGCACAACGATGAACCTGATCACACCTGTGTTAATGCCATTGATTGTTTGCATGAACATTGCGCACGTTTGCGCGTCCGATAAATGCCAATCATTTTTCCAACGTTCCAGACGTGCGCCATCGAACAGCTCAACCAACTCTTTCAATCCGTCCGCATCCACCTTGCCGTTATCATAAAAGCGTTCTCCAACCTCTCTGGTCTTTGTGAGGGCATGCTCCTCTGTCCAATCCATAAAATCTCGGAATCGAAGGTCTGTCATCACGACCGCACCGGCTTTAATCAGCAGATGTTTAACTTCGTTGGTCTCGGATTCCCCTGCATAATCCATCGCGGTGGCCCCGTCCTTCGACTTAACTTCGAGGTCAGGTTTCTTTGCAAGCACCAGCTTCACGATTTCAGGCTTCTTGCTCACGACAGCGCACATTAACGGCGTGAGGCTGCCGTCCTTTATTGCATTTACATCCGCACCCCGTTCCAGCAGGAGCTTAACGATAGCTTCTTGATGTTCGATACAGGCAAATGAAAGTGCATTTACCGATTTACCCCCCTCGTAGTTCAAAATGGTGTCTATGTTCATTCCTGCATCGAGAAAGAGCCTAACTGCGGTAATGTCTCCTTTTGACGCAGTTGACACGAACTCAACTGAAGAGTAGTCCTTACCCAGTTGTGCAAGCTTTGCGCGTGCTTTTTCTGGACTGTTGCCGCAACCCGTCAGCAATGCTGCGCACGTGAGGGTTGCTGTGAGTTGGAAAAGCAGATAATTGATATTTTTCATACGTCCTTCGATTGCTAGGAAAGCGTAGCAAATAAGAACCCTGCAAGTGGTTAAGGTCAAGCTCATTTATTGAGCGTATGGCCAGAACCAAAACACCTGCGAACATTGTCGGCCCGCAAATCCGAAAGTGGCGCTCCGGCCACAATCTTACGCAGGAGGAGCTGGCCACCCGCTGCCAGTTGGCCGGACTGGATATTTCCCGTGGCACGCTGTCGCAGATCGAGGCCCAGCTGCGCTGTGTCACCGATAATGAGCTTTGGGCTTTGTCGCGAATTCTCAAGGTCACTACCGACAGCCTGTTCCCGGTGGAGAAGCGGACGCGCAAATCTGTGAGTCGCCCAATTCGCTGAATGTTTGCGGCAATCTTGCTGGCTCCCTACCTCGGCGATCAACGACAGTGGAAATATTTCACCGACCTAGGCTTGGCCGTTACGGCGGCGGAAACCACGGCCAATGCGCTGTTCCAAGGTGAGCTGAAGTTTCTGGAGCTCACCAACGACGACCGGCTTAGCGATGTCCGCGCCCCGGAAACCCTAAAGCCGATCGGTCAACCCCTCGATGTGGTGGCCAGCCAATATGCCCAGGCTTTCACGATTCTGGAGAGCTGGGACATCGTCGAGGCGGCCCGGTTCTATGCTAAACGGCAGGGGTTGTCCGGTCGGCGGTTTATTTTGGGGGCATGAATGCAGCCCGCTTTTTCATGCGCCGGGAAGTATCAATCGCCGCAACCGCCGACGGACAGTCCCTTCCGCCGGTTCACCGTGTCCTGTCTCAAATGCGGCAGCTTCAAGTTGCGGGTGATCGGCGAATTTGATTCGGACGCGGGTGAAACCAAAGTGTTCCTGCTCTGCCCGGCATGCCGCCAGCGCGAGCAACTGCCAGTGTGTTAAAGTTCTTGCGGACTGCCACCGTTAAAACAGTTGAATGTGTTTTGGTTGAGAGTTGATGGCGAAAATGCGGGATGCCAATCAAGCATCCCCAAAAGCAATGCGTCCACTGCCACCAGTGGTTCACGCCTGATCCGCGCAATGAGCATCACCAACGGTTCTGCACCAAGGTCCGCTGCCGGAAAGCCAGCAAGGCGGCGAGCCAAAGGCGGTGGCAAGCCAAGCCGGCAAACCAGCACTACTGGCGCGGGCCGCTCCAAGTGAAACGAGTTCAGGATTGGCGCAAAGAAAATCCGGATTATTCAAAGCGGCGACACCGCGACGGACGGGGACGCTCGTCTCATCGTGCAAACGGTTTGCGTTACAAGATTTCATAGGTTCCACTCGCCGCCTTCTGACATTATGGAATCGCTGCTCCCAGCTTTGCCGCTGGGAGGCGTAACGAAAACATCATTCGAACCTGAAAAGCCGTGCCATGAGTCATAATGCACCAAAAACAAAACCGAAGGGCGCTGCCATCTACGCGCGTCGGTCAATTCGGAGTCGGCCATCGGTGCACCAGCAAATGGTCGTGCTCCGGAAGTATGCGAAGCAGCATGGCCTGAAAATCGTGAGGGTGGCAACCGATGGCGAATCATGAATCGGGGTGACGAACAACTTCTGGCAAAGCGGGCGGCGCTGTATGTGCGCATGTCCACGGAACACCAGCAGTATTCGACGAGCAACCAGCGGGACGTCATCCTGGCCTATGCAAAACGGCGCGGGCTGGAAATCGTGAAGGAATATTCCGATGACGGCAAAAGCGGGCTGAACATCGAGGGGCGGGATTCGCTGGCACAAATGATCCGCGATGTCGAGGAAGGCAAGGCGGATTTTTCCTCCATTCTCGTTTATGACGTGAGCCGATGGGGGCGGTTTCAGGACGCCGACGAAAGCGCGCATTATGAATTTATCTGCCGGTCGAAAGGCGTGGGCGTCCATTTTTGCGCGGAGCAATTTGAGAATGACGGCACCCCGGTGAGCACCATTATTAAGGGCGTGAAGCGGATGATGGCGGGCGAATACAGCCGCGAACTTTCCACAAAAGTATTTCAAGGCGCTTGCCGGCTGGTGACCCTGGGCTATCGACAAGGCGGCACGGCCGGCTTCGGTCTGAGGCGGGTGTTGATTGACGCCGGCGGTAACCGGAAAAGCGAACTCAAGATGGGCGAACACAAAAGCATCCAGACCGACCGCGTGATTCTGGAGCCAGGACCGGACGAAGAAGTCAAAACCGTGCGCTGGATATATCAGGCATTCGTCACCGAACGGAAATTGGAAACCGAGATTGCCACCATCCTCAACACACAAGGCATCAAGACGGACTTTGGCCGGGACTGGAACCGGGCGACGGTCCATGAAGTGCTGATCAACGAAAAATACATCGGCAATAATGTGTATCACCGCACGTCGTTCAAATTGAAATGCAAGCACGTGGCGAATCCACCGGACAAATGGATTCGGAAGGAAGGCGCTTATCAGGGAATCGTCGAGCGGGAAACTTTTTTGAAGGCTCGGGAAATCATCCTGGCGCGAAGCCAAAAACTTTCGGATGAAGAAATGCTGGAAAAGCTGCGCGCGGTGCTCAAGCAGCATGGGCGGATTTCGGGCATCTTGATTGACGAGGCGGAGGAGATGCCGTCGAGCGCGGCGTTCAGTCACCGTTTCGGCACTTTGGTCAATGCCTACCGGCTCATCGGCTACGATCCGGGGATTGATTACACATTCATCGAGGAAAACCGGCGGCTGCGCACACTGCGGCCGGACATCGTGGCGTCGGTGGTGAAACAAATCATGGCACAGAGCGGCACGGCCATCCAAGACGACGAAACGGACCTGCTGCTGGTGAACGGAGAACTGCGGGTGTCCGTGGTGCTGTGCCGGCACACGTCCACCGCCGCCGGAACGTCGCGCTGGCTGATCCGGCTGGACGAGAGTTTGAAGCCGGACGTCACCATCGCCGTGCGGATGGATTTCACCAACCATGGCATTCAGGATTATTACCTGCTACCCGGCCTGGACATGACGTGGGAAAACCTGCGCGTGGCGGAAGCCAACGGTATTTATCTCGACACCTACCGCTGCGACACCTTGGATTATTTTTTCAGCCTGATGGAACGCATCAACTTGGAGGAAGCCGCATGAATGATGAAGTGAAAATGATTCCCCTTGACCAAATCCGCATCCTGAATCAACGCCATCGGGACGCGAAGAAGTTCGCGTTGATTGTGCAAAGCATCAAGAATCAAGGTTTGAAAAAACCGATTCAGCTCAGCGTGCGGGAGCCCGATGAGGGTGAAGGCCCAACGTATGATCTGGTTTGCGGACAGGGACGCATCGAGGCATTCCGGGCGCTTGGCCATGACGAAATTCCAGCGGTGGTGGTGCATATCAGCAAAGAAGACCGACTGTTGCGCAGCTTGGCGGAAAATCTTGCGCGGCGCAATCCCGCGCCGATTGAGATGCTGACGGAAATCGAGCGGTTGAAAAAAGAGGGCTTAACTTTGCGCCAAATCAGCGCCCGAATTGATGTGGACACAAGCACCATCCACAGCCTGCTCTCGCTCAAAAAGGCGGGTGAAACACGGCTGCTGGACGCAGCTTTGAACGGGCGGATTCCCGTCAGCGTGGCCGTGGAGATTGCCCGCACCGAAGGCATTGAAATGCAGCGCGAGCTGTTGAAAGCGTGCGAGAGCCGGCAACTGACGCAAAACGCGCTCCGGTTGATCCGGCGTGTGATGGACCGGCGGCGGCTGATTGGCAGGCAACGAGGCAACGGGCCACGCAGCCCAAAAGATAATCGCACCAGCGCCGACAGCCTGGTGAACGCCTACCGGCGGGAAAGCCAGAAGCAGCGATTGATGGTGAAAAAGGCGCGCGTGTGCGAAGCGAAATTATTGTTTTTGGTAACGGCGCTGCGGCGGCTGATGGCCGACGAACATTTCGTGACGCTGTTGCGGGCGGAAGAATTGGCGACCATGCCGAAAGACATCTGGATGCGGGTCACGGAAAAACAACTGGAGGCGGCATGAACGAGCCAAACGAGAAAGCAGTCTTTAAAATGCGGAAGATGGAGATGGAACTGAACAAGTTTGTGCCCACGAAAATAGTCAGGGAGCCACAGAATTTACCGCGATACCGGGCCATTGTGGATTCAATTCAAGAACTTGGGCTCATAGAACCGTTGATGGTGCATCCGGAAAAAAGCGGCAGCATCTGGCTGGTGCTCGATGGACATCTGCGATTGCTGGCCTTGAAACAACTGGGATCGAAGATGGTGGAAGTCATCGTGGCCGGCAGTGATGATCAAAATCCCCCAAACATTGCGGAGGCGGCATGAGCGCGGGCAAAATCGCATTCGAGATGTGGAAGCAGGATGTGGACGTAACGAAGTTGCTGCCCACTAAGGTCATCAAGGAACACACAAACATCCGACGGTTCAAAGCCATCGTGGATTCGCTGCCCGAAGTCGGGTTGATTGAACCGCTGATGGTCTATCCGGAAAAGAGCGGCGAGAGCTGGCTGGTGTTGGACGGGCATCTGCGGTTGCTGGCCTTGAAACAATTGGGATGGAAGACGGTGGAAATCATCGTGGCCAACGAAGATGACCGATTCACTTACAACGCGCGCGTGAACCGGCTGCCACCGATCCAGGCGCACAAGATGATTTTGAAAGCGGTGAAGAATGGCGTAAAACCGGAACGCATCGCGAAGGCATTGTCCATGCCGATGGAAACGGTAAACACCCTCATCAACCTGCTGGACGGCGTCAATCCCGAGGCGACGGACCTTTTGAGGGACAAGCATATTACGGCGGAAGCAATTCGCCTGCTCCGCAAGGTGACGGGGCTGCGGCAGATTGAAATCGCGGAAGTGATGGTCTCGGCCAATAATTTCACCAAGGCGTATGTGGAAGCTCTGATGCTGGCGACGCCGAAGGATCAAATGTTGTCGCCACAAGAGCCGAAGAAAAAAGCCGGCATGACGGCGGAAGAGCTGGCGCGGATGGAACGCGAAATGGAAGCGCTGGAAAAAGACTTCAAGAGCATCGAGGCCAACTACACGGAAAACATGATGAGCCTGACACTGGCACGGGGATACATCAAACGCCTACTGGAAAACAGCCGGGTGCTGCGACATCTGCGCGAACATCACGGTGAGCTGCTGCAGGAATTTGAGGCGATCGTGGCGGCGGAGACGGTGTGAGGAGTATGCTGGCTGCCAGACAGTGAGTTGGCTTGCGAATCAGATCGGGATGACGTAGAAGTCGTCCACGCAGTGAATTCGAGCCTAGAAATGTATGTCCGCCCGCAATAAATCCCGACGCGAGGACCAGTGGACAAGGGCTGAGGTGAGGCTGCTTGGTCATACGCCCGATTCAGTCCTCGCGCGCCGGTTGGGGCGAACGATCATGGAAGTTAGCGCGGAACGCCGCCGCCGGATGCGGCTGGTGACACCACCCCGCCGATGGACAGCGCGTGAAATTAAAATGTTGGGACAGTTTTTTTGATCTGGACCTGGCGCGAAGATTACGGCGCCCCGTCCACGAAGTGAGGCAGCAGCGCATGGCACTACGCATCCCGGCGTTCCGACGGCATAAATTCAAAAAATGGACGCGAGCCGAGGGAAAGTTTTTGGGCACGGCGGAGGACAAGTTGATCGCCATCCGACTGGGACGCACCCGTGATTCCGTGCTCGAACATCGTCGGATTCTGGGAATTCCACCCAAACCGCGTGTTTTTCCCACTGCTTGGACGGCCAAAGAGGATGCCCTGTTCGGCACGCTGCCCGACGTGGGAATTGCGAAACGCATCCATCGCTCGGTGCAGGCGGTTGCAAATCATCGTTTCAAGCTGGGCATTCGTGCGATCCCCAATCCCAAGTCTAAAAGCCGTTCCTACACGCCGGCGGAAGATAAACTGCTCGGCACCATGCCAGATGCCGCGCTCGCTGTGCAGTTAGGACGAACGATGTTTGCCATCCAAACCGCCGCATTGCGTTTAGCATTCCCAACTTTAATGCCCAACGGCGAAGCTGGACTGCGGACGAAATAGCCTTGTTGGGAAAGCTGCCAGATGAGGAAATCGCCTGCTAACTAAACCGCACCCTTGAATCGGTAAAAGTTCGCCGGGGGAAACTGCACCGCGCAAAACCGGATCTCCGTCACCGGCGCTGGACGCCGGTAGATGAGTGTCTTTTGGGTCAGTTGCCAGATGAAATTGTCCCTCAACACACCAGGCATCCGCTCAGTTCGGTTTCGGCTCGTCGCCGGCAGTTGAAATTGACTGATCCTTCAGGCCGCTTTTTTTGGACGCCTGCGAAAGATGGTCGGTTGGGCACGCATTCAGATGTTGAAATTGCTCGGGGATTGAAACGAACTGTCAGTGCCGTTAAGAATCGGCGCAAAAAACTGAAAATTCACGCTTGGACGCCGCACTGACAGCGTGCTGGCTACGTGATACTTGAATTAATTGGCGCACGGGAGCATTCTCGCGAGGTGTATTCGCTGGCGGACATGGCGGGGGTGTTGAACCGTTCGACGGTCTATTTGTCGGGCTAACAAAGCGCTTTGATCTGCCGGTCTTCGAGGGCGCGACTTATCCGGACGCTTGCCGGGAATTTTTTTGCGCCGTCGTTTATCTCCGCACGTTCGGCGTAAGTGACGAAACCCTGCGCGATCTTTGGGGTCTTGGCAGACGGCCTGTGTCCCTACACGAACGGGTCGGATTTTATGTCACAAATAACGCTTCCCATTTTTACGAATCCGTCCAGAGTGGTGTCAGTTCTTTAACAATTCAGCAGGCATCAGAGTGATTCGGGTTCACACCCTAATCCAGCAACCTAGCAGGAGTGCCAAGGTGCTTTTCGCCGTAGCAGACAATGCGACGACGGATGTGCGAAGACTATGTGGTCATCGAAATAAAACTCCCCGAGAGACTGATGCCGTCGTGATTTACGACGGCATTTTGTTTTTCGGCCCCTGGCGCGTGCTGTCAACACAATAACACGCATGAACACAAACGAAGACATCCAAGCCGTCGCGCGGTGCCGGGCCGGCAACGCGAATCATCATCTCTGGAACAACCACGGCACCTGGTGGTGCCATATCACCTTTCACTTGCCGGACTCCACCAAGCGCCGGTTGAGGCTGTCGCTGGACACGCGGGATTTGAATGCTGCCCGCCAATTGCGGGACGCGCTGCTGGCGCTTTTCGGCTGTGCCATTCCATCCACAACGCAGGAGGTGATATGAGCGAGCCCCTTATTTCATCTGATATAGCTCCGTCCGGATCCAATGTTCAGGCGAGCCCTGCGGAGGAACGGCTGGCGAGGCTCCGCGCTTACTGGCGGGTGGACGATGTGATCTGCCGGGAATTTCTCAAGCTGGGCACCCACCCGCCCGATTTCGAGGCGGTGAAGCTACTGTTTCCTTATTTGCGGGAGACGGCCGTCTGCAAAACACCGCGCGAGTGGCAATTCGTGTTAGACTGTCAATACTTTGCGTTCTTCGCCGGGCATGACCTGGGTTGCAAACATCCGGAGATGGTTGATCTGATTCTGCCGGGAGGCGCAGTCCAGGAATCCAAACGGCGGTTGCAGGTGTTGCAACAATGCGGGGGCGAGGAGCGTCTGACACGACGCGGTCTGGATCGCGCCTTCAAAACCGTGGCGGAATCCTATCGGCCGGCGAAACCCGATATTAACGTCGATGGCCTCGTTTGTTCGCTGATCCTCAAATCCGCCCGGGCGGGCGTCGCAGCTGGCACTGTGGCTTTGACCGACCCGGTGCTTTCGGAATTGCTGGACGGCCTGAGCCAGCCGGTCGGGGGAAACTTTCCGACTTTGGAAAAAGCATTCATCGCGGCTCCATGGCGAGCGTTTGAGGACGGCGCGGCTGCGCTCCAGCATCCCCTGCTACGACTGGCGCGGGAGTTATATCCAGAAAACTCGCTGGAAGGAAAAACCGTTTTGACCTTTCTGGAGGAACAGTTGACGAAATTAGGGGTGCGAAATGAGGATGAGTGCCCGGCTGGTGACCTGGACCTGCTCGATTGGATCGCGACCGGACTGGAATTTGGGCGGACTGTGAAGGCGGAACAACCGGCGCTGGTTGCGGACATCCTCGAGGAATGCGCCGGCCAGCGGCTGAAAGATTCGCGGTCCGTGATTAAGGGCGTTACGACAAAGGCAGGGCGGATTGAGCCGCTGCGTCTGATCCGGCCGATATTGGAATGGTATGGCGCGGTGCACCAGAGCGAAGCGCCGCAATTTTACGGGCAATGGCTGGAGCGGGTGAGCTGCATCGCCGACTTCGTGGTGTGGATTCCGTGGCTGGCAAAAGATAAGAAAAAGTGCTGTAACAAAATCTCTGTCCGGGGGAGTTCCGTTTGAAGTTGGAACGAGACGCAAGCATTTCAGCAGATGGTCTTGCTTGAAGGCACCTAACTGCTGCGAATCTTTCGACTGTATTGTCCCCATGAGATTATCGCTTTTGCTTCTTCTTTTGCAACGATGGGGTCTCTGGGTTGTAAGCCTGGGTTCACAATCGCGTTTCCAAGAGCGCGTGCCTTTTTGCCGTGCAAGGTGCGCACCATGGATTGATTGGGATGCGGGCTCCGCGCAAGGAGCGCTAAACGGGTCGCGCTACCTTCGTTGATAAACATGTCGTTCTTGAATTGAGGCATAAGCAATCTATCAGTTAGCGCTATTTAAGCACGTTTTCGACTGGCGTCCACAAATTTTACTGAGCCGCCGACCTCAAGCGTTCAGAGGCTTGCGACGTATGTAGTTGATTCCGTCCAGCGTCCAGTTTCCAGTGCATGCGCCGTCAGATCTGCCGTCGGCGGTGTATTCAGTCGTGGTTTTTAATGATAAGGTTAAAATTGCTGCATCGGCATCGGATGGCAAATCAATCTGGACAGCCCCACTGTCGGCGTCCTTCCAAAGTGCAATGACGCGCGATTCGGGCAAACCAAAAGCTCGGCTCAAACGCACCATGCCTAAGTTTGTCAGAGTTAGAACAGAACAGCCAGGATCTTCGGCAAAAACAGATGCGTAACGGGCCGGCCAGCGACTCGAAAGTTGAGGTCCGTCCATAAGCAAGGCGATGAGAAGATTTGGGCCAATATTTCGAATAAGTTGGGCAACCGGATCCTGGCGAGCGAGATCTTCACAAATTAGACAGCAGGTGGTCAGCCAGGGGCTCAACCTGAAGAAATTTAACGTCCGAGGCTCCAGTTTAGTGTCCTCCCACCAGAGTTTTTCGGCCGCTAGATGCCCGCATAAGCCATATTGCCGAAGTTGAGGAGGCGTAAGCGACCAGGCATGGTGTTTGGCTTGGAGAGCGTAAGCAGAGAAGGGTGGAAATATGCAAGCGGCGGAGTTCACGGTTGAAGCGCCGTCCTTAATAGCAACGCCAGTGAAGAGAAAAGCGCCAGGATAATTTTGCCTGGCTAAGTCCCATGCTTCAACGACCTCTTCTTCGCCATTAAAGCAAAGTTCGGGAAAAATAATTCCATCAACCTGATTTACAAATTTTGCGCACTCGCCCAAGACGGTTGCAAACCTTTGTTTTCCCCAGGGCTGGCCTCCACGTGCTTTGAACTGAAAATGGGCTGAGGATTTCGCAGCATGCAAACCTGGCTTGCCTTTGCGAAGTGGCTGAAAGTCAGAGGGGCTTACTTCATTCGGCCATGGCACCAATAGGAGATTTATCGTAGAGCGGGATTTTTTTTCTGGAACTAAACCGGGAATGATAATGAAGCGAGGCTTAACTTCCCCTGACCGACAGAGAGCGAGGTGATGTGTCAGGGAACGAATGGTCAATCCAGATTTTGGAGTATGCAGCTTGGGCAACACGACTACAACAGTTGTATCGATACGGCTACAGAGGGTGGTGATAGCACCGTCAGAATGGGGTCGCTGCCGAAAAATTTTATCAGCTAGTTGCAGAAACAGATCTCTAGGGTCACTAATGCCAATTCCGGCTGACGCCTCATCGGCCGCTGCGCAAATAGTAAGTAAAGCCTCACAGATGTTACGATTCTTCTCATCGCGCAGCTCTGAGATGGGAAGGTGGTTTGCTGCTTTGATTTGCCTCCACCATTTTGCTACCTCAGTGGGCAGTTTGTTACGGACACAGGAATTGCGCCATTTTTTACCTACGCGACGAATATACGCCACCCAAGAAGTGTGATTTTTAAATCTGCCGGTGCCAGGCGGCCAAGTCTCAACAACTTGCAGGTAGGCACCGGATTCTTGCAATACGTATGCCACTAAAGCGAAGAGGTCCGGAGGCCATGTGAGTCGCAGCTTTTGCCAGCGACTGTTGGTTAAGGAATCCAAGCAACGTTTAATAGTCATAGTTTTATTTGGGCTAAATAACTTTCAAAATTACGCTATTGCACCCTGGTGCTGATTTCGGGGTCTTAAAGAGCCCGAGTTTGGTTTTCGGGGGATTCATATAGGTTGCCAATGCTGCCTAGTTCTACACTTTTGAACACAATTGCCAAATTTAAAAAATTGACCCACAAACCAAACCACACCCAAATTTAAATACTAGGGCAGCATGTAATTGAGCTTTCATTCTGAAATAGCAGCATGGCAGGATCAGCACAACATCAAATATGTATTTACAAATGAATAATGCCGCAGTGAAGATGGCCGGCCAAATCGGTCTTGGGCCAAGTGAAAAATGAAACGTGGCGGATCCAATGGCGCGAACACGAACCCAGTCGAACGCTTGCTCAAAAAGCGCTACGGCGATTTTGCGCACTACAATCGGAAAAATCCTTTTGAAGAGCTGCTGTTCATCATCTGCAGCGTGCAGACGGATGAGCAGAAGTATCGCGAGACCTATGCAGCGCTACGGCGAACCTTTCCCCAGTTTGAAGCCTTGGGAACGGCCAGAGCGAGGGCAATTGCTCGACCGCTTAAACTAGGCGGTCTCTCGCCCACCAAATCCAAAGTCATCCGGAAGATCTGCCGGGCACTGAAAGCACATTTTGGCCGCGTCACACTGGCGCCGCTGCGGAGGATGGCGGATGAAGAATGTGAAACTTTTTTAACCTCACTGCCAGGAGTCGGACTCAAAGTGGCACGGTGCGTGATGATGTATTCATTGGGCCGGGAGGTGTTTCCGGTGGACACGCACTGCTGGCGCATTTGCCAGCGGCTGGGGTGGATCCGGAAAACATCGAAAGACGGCGTTTGCACGAAGCGGGACATGAACCGGCTTCAGGATAAAATTCCCGCAGAGCTCCGATTTTCGCTGCATGTCAATTTCATCTCGCTTGGGCGCGAGATCTGCACGGACAGAAATCCAAATTGCACGGCATGCCCCATTGCGGACCTCTGCCCCCAAGGCAAATCGATGGCGACATCTAGGCTGGGATGAAGGCTTTTCTTGTGTCCTCCAGGCGCTGAACGAGCTGATGAAGTGTATCGCGCCATACTCCTTCATATCGCTGCGGCGCCGTTAAACTGTGAATATTAAATCGCCGCTGAAAATCCAGCTCGACGTGCAGCGCCAGCCTCACCTCCGCATAGGCGCGCCCCTGGGGCGAGTCGAAGAATTTTGAAAAACCTGCAATCAGTCCAGCGGCCGCAAGCGCAGCGTCATTTTCAACCGGAAAAACAGGGGCATTAAAATCGCGGGCCAGCGCATCAAGAATACCCAGTGAAGCGACCACATTGAGCCGGCGAATGCGGGCTGCGAACTCACGGCGCAACAACTTGTCATTCATGCCGTCGGCAGAAATAGCATCAGCGCAATCCTGGGCGGACGCAGACAATGCGCTGCGCCCAGGCCAGGATCCCAGCGCCCGGTGCAGCACTCTAAGCGGCCGAATGAGCGACATCAGCGAATGCCCGGAGCGGGCCGCCGAGATGGCCATCTGCTTTTCAATCGGAAGGCCGCATATTTTGATGAAGGCATTGGCGTCTGGGCTAGGAGGATGTGGACAGGAGAGATTATTCGACAAATATCGAATCCCCCATGACAAGCGAGAAATCTGCCGGTAGGCCGATGACAGGCCTCGCCAGACCGTAACCAGGTCTTCCGCTCGAACACCAAAGCGCTGAAGCGCGCCGGACACACTCACTAGGCGGTCATGAGAAACCACCGATTGCAGCGGGGCCGAGGCTCCCCAAAACAGCAAGTCCAAGAATTCTTTGGCATAGATAATAAACCCACCGAAATCCTTCAGCGCGATGGGTCCAAAATATTCACACAACTGCCCATTCCAAGCGGTCCGCGCTTGATGAACGCCGGTCAGCAGGGCTTCTGAGCTGCATGGCAAGATGGGCAGCTGCGACATAGGCACCCGGGGCAGAACATCTAAATCATCGTTGATAGGAGCTGTCTCCAAATTCCGATAAATCATCAAATAATCAGCCTCGGCGTGCTTTGAATTAAAGCCGCAGATCTGACGAATATCGCTCGAGCCAGAGATCAGCTTCTCCCATTCACCAGGGATCAAAGAACGCCTAGCCGCGAGGTCCTCAATGGAGCAAAAATCTCCGTTGGCAGAAATAATCCCACGGCCTAGGCACACAGCGCAGCGCTTCTGGAACAGTTCGTCCTGGGCAAATTCTGGGCGGCTCCAGAGATCAAAGCAGCGCGCGATGGCATGGTCGACATCATCGGAAAATGCGGTCCGCCATGACCCCTGATCAAATTTTATTAGCCCCGCCTGACAAGAAAGATCAAGCAGCATCGCCAGTGCGCGCTTGGAGACGCTGCGGTTCGGGACATCGCGCAAAAAAAGCGCGCGAATCTCAAGCTCAGACACTGGGCCGGAGCTAAGAGTCGCGGCGAGGGGGCGCACGAAGCGCGGATCAATTATTTTGCTTAAGCATCCCATGAGCGAACTTCCCTGATCAGGTGATATGCGTTGTGGATCTTTCGGCTCTGGCGAGCCGTAATCTCATTTTCAGCGAGGAGCGCGTGCGGATTGACCGCGCAAACCGGGCACTCGCAAGGTCGCGGGCTACCCAGCGACGAACGATTTCCAAAAGTCCGGCCCGCTAATTTTTGCGGCCCCGTCGGGCGCAAAACAAACCGCTCAAAAGGATCGGAGTAAAAAATTGTGCCGCCGATGGCCTGGCGAACCGGCGCGGAAGAATCAAACGATCCCATCCATGAGCCAATCTGCCTTTTTAGCAGTGAAGGCGAGGCTATCCCCAAAACATGGACTCCCTCCAAGCCTATCTGCCTGCACGCATTTAAAATCTCCAGCAGCCGGGAACGGTCCCGATATAGAAGCGCAACGAGCGAGCCGATCGCAAACCGGCGGTAGCCCATGCTTTCAAGCTCTAAGAATGACGCGGCTAAAGTCTCGCCATCCAAAGCGTGGATGACGGCCATGGGCGTCAGGTTTTTCTGGCGCGGAAATAAATCAATGTATTCTCTGGCCGCTTCCAAGTTCTCCCTAACTCTCGCCTGATAGAGATCAAACGGCAAACTTGGGTTCAGCGGCTTATCATAATGGATGAAAATAGCTTCTTTCTCTTCAGGCCACCCCTCGATGATGCGGACCTGAGCTGACAAGCAGGTCTTCACGTCAAAAATCCCCTTTTGTTTGCTCTGCGTGAATGCTCCGCTGTCGACCATCAGGCTCTCAGGGAGCTTCCGCCACGATTGGACATTCCAAACCTTAGTCAGCAGCGCCGGCGAAATTAGTAGATGACAATCTGCTAGCACCTGCTGAAACTCAGGCTCGCGCAGGCTCCAGCAAAGATAAGCCCGAGTCATTGGGCGTTGCGCGCAAAACGCAGTTCCATCTCGTCTTTATCGCCGAGCTCAAAGCCCATCGTCTTCCTAAGCTGCAAAGACATGTTTCTGACATTGGCGGAGGTGTTTTGCACTCGGGATCCAACCATGCCGATCCCATTCCAAAACACGTTGGCCTCGCGCTCGCCCTTAGGCCCCAAGATCAGCTTGCCATTCTTGTCTTTAAGCCAGCGGCTCCAATCCAAGCTGCGGAGGCGGGCTAACCGGGCGGGAATATTAGGATTTGGCTCGGACAATATGGCGGTACCGGCCAGCCCAATCGCATCTAGCGCCGTGCCATATCCGTGAATAAACTCGTCGCGAACTTTGTTCCCAGGCATCTCGGTCCACTCGGGAAATAATTTCCCAACTTCATTCCAGAACTCGAGGGCCTGATCAAACTTGGAAGTATAATTTTCTTCATCCACCAAGCCGACGAGATGGCGGCAGGCATTTTTAATGGCGCTGAGAGTAAATAGATTGCTGTTGGAAGGCCCGCAGCTGTGCTGCTCGGCCTCGATGCGCCCAACAAAGGGCTGGACCCGATCCGCGATGTGCACAGTGAGCCGGTTTAACGGATGCCGGCGGTCGAACTTGATGCCCAGCGACCGGGAAGTGGCGACGCCCAAGCAATTCAAATCGTGGAAGTATTGCTGGCTCCAGCGGACGCCTTCGGAGTCCTCAGAAAAGACGTAAAAGATGATGCCGATATTTTCCTCGGCGAGGCTTTTCTTTTTTTCTTCGGGCAACTCGTACCGGCTGAACTTGGGCTCGAGACCGAGAGCGGCGCGCAGGGACAGAAACCGATGCTGCCCGTCGATGATAACTGATCTGGCCTTATAGCCGCGAGGAATGCGCAGGCGACCCATACGCGTTTTTTCTCCACTGGACGGGCTTAGGGGGTGAAATTCCAAGGAGCCCGATAAGGCCACGGTGATGGCGGAATAGGCCCACGGATCTCCCCGGAGATATTCGGCCATTTTGGGGATGCGCGAGAAGTCTGGGCGTCGCTGCCGTCGCTGCTCGATGCTGAGCCGGGCATCTTCGGTTTCCAGCAGACCGACCAGGGTGCCGATCTTCACTGAGGTGATGAACATGAGCTTCCCATTCTGAACGGAAGCCATGGCATCGATCATCACCGGAGTGTCATCGTCGACAACAGAAGATTTGCCAAAGGCGATGGGGGTTCGCAGCAGGGAGTCGAGCTCATCGGCATGCAGCTTTTGCGGAATCTTAACAGTTTTCATGTTGTTAAATAAGCGATGGGTTGTTTTACAGAATCGAAGTTGTGTTACATGTTGGAAGTTGTCAAAGGTTTTTTATAAAATCCAAGGAAAAGATATGAAAAGGAGAATCGAATTAGGGCAGAAGGTTAACTTGGGGCAACAATCTAAAGCGCCAGCTCAGTCGGCTCGGAGTCGACGACCCTTGGCTGGCACATGGCCTCCTGCTGGGCGAGCATCAGCATGTTCATGTTGTGGGCGGCCCGGCCCATGTTGTGCTCGTTGCTGCCAAAGCTGCGAGTGTCAACGCCATCCTTGCGCAGCTTGACGCACGCCAAACAGTGACATTTGGGAGCGACGATGCCCAAGTCTTCGGCATTGCCAGGGCGCGCGGCCTGGTGCTTCACTAATTTGGCTCCCTCGCAGGTATAAAAGGCCCCCCCGGTGAATGCCTGCTTGAAGTGCGAGCTGCCATCAAATGACTGCACCCCAATCTGGTTCCATTGCCGGGCATACTCCGGCGACGATAAACCCAAGACATGCAGGTGAGCCTTGGGCACAGCCTTGCGAAGATCGCGCACAATTTGAACCGCCATTTTTTTCCGAGAAGCCTGAGCAGCCAATCCTCCCAAAGCAATGTAGCGATACCCCATCTCCGACAGGGCCACTGCGGCTTTCACGCGCTCCTCAATTGTTTCACCGTGGACCGTGGCCATCGGCTTGAATTTCTTCGGACAGATGGCGATGAATTTCCTGGCGTTGACAAAGTTAATTTTCCTGCGCGCGGCGCAATCGACGCCGGGAATGAGCATGTGGTCCGGAGCGATGACCATACTCCCGGCCGGAGCGCATTCCTCGTAAAGCGCCACGCATTCAGCAGGGGTATAATCTGGGACTTCCTTATGGCGATACGACCAGGCCCCGCAATCCCAGATCATCGGCCGACCATGAGGAATGTCTGTGTGCTTATAAACGATTGAGGACAGCCAGCCGTCCGGCTGCACATCTAAAAATTCCCAGAAAGGACGCCGCTCTCCACGGAGCTTGATGTAATCCCTAATGCCGATGACACCGAAATATTTGGATTTCATGCGGCGGTTAAACTGCCTCTCCATTCAGCGCGAACAGCGAGGCGTAGCGATGATCTTTGACCACATTGAAAAGTTTTTGGAAACGCTTTCTTTCGCACTGGCGCCCGGAACTGCGAAATTTGTCGAGCAACCCCGTTGAAGAAAAGGACCCGCCCTGTGAGATCTCAGTGCCGATAAATTCTAAAACCTGCTCGTCAGTCTGAGGCTGTCGATCGTAAACCTGGACAATGCCGTGATGTTCCACAAGGCTCGCCATGGCCATGCGAAATGAATCAACCGTGATGGGCTTGCCCTCAAGCTCTTGAAGAACGGCCTGGGCAGTGCGGATCCCCAAAGAGGACCGGGCTCCCCCGAGATGAACCTGTAGGCGCGCATCGATTCTGATCGTGTTGCCGGCGAGCTCGCCAGGAGAGCGGTCGTCTGACGTAAGAATAATGAGCTTCTGCGGGTCGGAAATGATTTTCAGCGCTTGGCAAAGGTCGCTTCGCAACGCTCGAAAATAATCAGGAGACAAAATCAGGAGGTTGGCCGCCTCAGGCTGTTTAGAAATCAATCCGGCAACGGAGCGCGGAGCGTCGGACTGAATACCAGAAGGGCGCCACTTGGAAAGCAAACGCCACCATTCCGATGAGCATTCAGCAGATGAACCGGAAGAAACAGGCGAAATCGAATCGGGCTGACCTGGGGCGAACGTTGCGCCATAGGGAATGATCTCATCAGCGGGAGAAATCAGGCCGTAGCCGGCCGATACGATCCAGAGGCGCGCGGCCGCCAGGCTTTTCGCAAACGAACTGTTCAGAGATCGGACCACGCTCCAGTATCCCCCGGAGTAAGTGTCGATGGCCGGAAACGAGGGCGAGCGGCTCTGGTGAACACAGTTGGACCAGCTGGAAAAACGCTCGGAAATCGACGAGCCGGCGACATCACGGAGCAGCAAATTGCCCGTGCCAAGAAATCGCTTCGTCATCGTGCAGATGACGAACACGTTTATTTGTGGTTGATCGGGCATTTCTTAAAAATAGATTTCCACCTGAATTTTACAAGAGCTGGCTGCGAGTGTAGCAGAATTTACTTGGCACCGTCTGGTGTTTTTTATGCTGCAGATGTTGTCCAGCGCTCTAGCGCGCGAACGATACTGGAAGATCCCGTGCCCTGCACGTAGCAAAATTGTTTCTTATCGAAGCCATCAAAGGCGCGGAAGACGGCGTGGGTTGAAGCCATCCAGACAAACAGGACGACATCGGCGGTGCAAGCCAGCGTTGTTTCAGCGCCAGCCGAGCTGGAAGCGACGACGGTCACCTTCGCTCCGCTTCGCTCGTGAATCACCGCAGCAGCCTGGTCGGCCTGTTCCTCGCGCAAGCACACGATTGCCACATGCTTCAAATTACAAGAGGCCAAGATATCAGCGCCCGGCGCTGTCGCCGGCTCGGCTGGCAGATATTCGGCGATGGTCGCGGCATCAAAGCCGAGCCGTGCTCCGGCGCTGCGCCATAGGGCGCGATCGGCGGGGGGCAGCGAGTCCGGCGACCGCTTGATCACGTCAGCGACCTCGACCCACAGGCTGGCCGTGGCGGCCGCGTCGGGCAATTCGCGCTCTAGCAATTCAATAGCATCCAAGGCGTATGGCAATTGGCTCGGCGCCGGCTTCGCGCGCCACCAATGCTCCAAGCCCTTTCGAACATCATCGGTTTCGAGATTTAGCTGGAGCAGCGCGCTGGCGAGCTCGAGCAGCACATGGCCATGCTCGCGCCCGATCGAGCTGCCCGAATACAGAGCACTCCAGAGACGAAACAGCGAAAGGTAAAGGATGCCGAGCGCCGGGCGGGGGAACTCCGGCTCGCGAACATATTCTTCCAGGATCTCGCTTATCCCCGGCAGAATCAGACCCCGCTCCCGGCTGCGGAGGGAGTCGTCCATGAATATTTCGTCGAAGCCGGCTACCAGAGCATCGATAGTGCCAGAAGAAAGTTCTGGGGCGCTGCTCTCGGGGCGCTGCTCCAGAAATAGCTCAGCGGCGGCATGATCCTCTTCCTTGACGCTTTTTAGCAGGGCGAACCAATCTGCCCACGTGAGCGCAGCAGGCGGCGGCACCTCCGCGGCTTTAGCTTCCTCAGGGGCTACCGGCGGCGCAGGCGCGGGCGGCGGCTCGACACCCAGGGCTTCATCAATCCAGGCGCGAACTCGCGGCGGCAAATTTTGCGCCAGCAAATGGTGCAAATCTGAATGGCTGCGTATCCGCTCAAGCTCCCCGAAGTGGTGCCACATCCGGATACGCATGAACTGAGTATTGACGGCCGTCTCGAGCTGCAAAGTGTCCAGCAGGACAATGATCGCTTCCGCGCCATCGCGGTCGCCGACCAGCAGGGCCGAAGCAAAACGAGCGCGCAATTCATAAAGCGAAGGCCGAGGCGGGCGCGTGCGCTCTGGGCGGGAGGCCTCCAAGCTGCGCTGCAGCCGGAGCTTTTCGAGGACCTGTGGCAGCTTCGATTGAGGACAACGCCAGCGAAAATAGCCATCTGGCGAAGCTGATTGAATCCGCGCCGCAAGACCGGTCTTGGCAGCATCAGGGCGAGCAAATCCATCGCCAGCCATCTGACCACCGAAACTGGGCAGCATCCAGGCATGAAGGGCGGCCACGGCCTGCCGCAGCGAGTCGCTGCCGGGAGCAAGAGTGCACCAGACCACTTCGTCGGCATTTGGGAAGAATGGCAAAGAAGCAGAGCGCCCGCTGCACAACTCAAGCAGCTCGCCGCGCAAAGGGTGATCTTCTTCCAAATCGATGTCCGCCCCAGCGACTGCTAGCGAAAGGCTCGGCTGGCGCTGCGCCCAGTTTTGAGCGAAGTCAGCAATCATTGGAGCTAGTGGTCCGGCACTAATCATGATCGAGGAATTTCTGAGCCTGCCAGCGTTCCCCACAAGCGGTTGAACTCAAGAGTGGCGGCGGCAATTTTTTGCAGCCCCTCAGGAGTTTCAGGAGTGTGGGCGGTGATCTTTTCATCGCGCCGATAGACGCCGCTATACGTAAAATTCATCGAGCCCTCCAAATAGAATGACGAGCAAAGTAATCCCTTCTCGTGGTAGAGGTCCGAGGCGAAACGGCCGGAGATATTCGGGCTATCCGCTCGCACTGCGGCTCGAAGGAACGCGCTGGCATATTCTCCAGGCACGCCAATCAAGCGCACGGGCATCCGGCCGGAGAGCTCGATCAAAGCTTGGCTGAACATAATCTCCGCGCGCTCGCCCTGCTCCGGAAGCTGCCGAAAGAGCGGCTGAAATTGGCCGAAAGCATTATCGAAAACGGGAAAGTCAGTCAGGTATGGCGAGCAGACATAAAGGGGGTCGGCGGACGCCTCGGCCAAGAGGCGCGAAGACAGCAGTGAGGCCAGCAGGTCGCGGACCTGCAAGCTCCCGGCGCGGGACCAGATATCGCGGCTAGCCATTGATAAAATCCTGGATGTGCAGCACGACCGCAAGACGGTCGGCAGCGGGCTCGATTTTTGCCACCGAGACCGGAACCCGGAGCGATACCAAATCGAGCTCCTGAACGCAAAGCTGCGGCAATCCCGCCGCGAGCTCGGCGCGCTGCGGTGCAGCGGCCACCAATCGGACGCGCCCCTCGGCCCTCAGAATTTGGCGCGCGTGCTCCCGCCAATCCTGGCCCCCGACGGCAAGGTCAATGGTTTGAATTTCAATGCCGAGCCAGGCCCGGGCCAGCGCCCGCGACGGCAGCCCGAGATCATAGAAGCGCCCCCGCTGATTCAAGCACTCCTGGCAGCTGTCTTCGCAGCTCTCAAAAAGGAACTGCTGAAGCTGCGCGAAAAGCTGCGACTCCACCGGAAGTTCGCCTCCCAGCTCCTCAAAGAAATGGGCAAGAAACGGGCCGATTTTAGTATGGCGCGCGCACGTGTAAGCAAAAGTGCGCACAGGCACCGCGATGCCCAGCTTATCCGAGCGGCGGCGCCACGCGCGGTTGAGGCGGAACAGGAGGCGGTCGCTTTGAGGGCCGCTGCCCGGGCGCAGCAATTTGTTGATGACGGATACGACAAGACTGCGCGAGGCGGTAAATCCATTCGCCAACAAGGCGACCTTGAGCTGCTGCTTAGCCTCTTCCATCTGGGCGAACCCGGAAGCGGCGCGCACGTGGTCAAACGCGCTGGCAATTTCGCTTTCCGGCGCGCGCGCGGCCGCTTGAACTACGGCTAGCAAATCTGTGGCCGTCTGCTCGCGCTCGCAGCAGCTGAACGCAAATTCAATCCCATCCACGAAGCGGCGCGGCTGCCGCTGCAGCTCGTGAACGATGGTCTCGATCTGCCCGAGGCCGCCGGGAGACGACTCGCCAACGATCAAATCGAAGCCATCGTCAGGGCGCGGAAGAACATCGATCACCAGCTCATCCTCATTTACCTGCGGCACTAGGCTGACCATGGCCGCGCGAAGGGCCTGAGCCAATGTCGCCGCGTAGCGCCGGCGAACCCAAGCGGCGAACTCGTCGCCTGGCTCGGCCCAGAGAACTTGCTCCAAAGCTTCAATGTGCTGGCAGACCACCGGGCTGGACCAAAGGTCGAGGAGCGTGTCGCGCAAGCGCGCATCCACGACGGCGCCGGTTGCAGCAACACCGCGCATTTGAAAGATGACATCGAGCACTTGGCGCGCAGACTGTGACCGAACTCCTAAAAGCAAGTGCTGCGCGGCAGCCAAATCGGTCTTATTGGCCAAAGCGGTCGCCGACAGCATCGCCAGCGACATGTCCGCCAGCCATTCGGCCTGGAAACTATTCACAAATCCGCGCAGCGCCGGGGACCGGACCACCACATGCTTAAAGTAATCGGCGCGAAAGCGATCTAAAACAGGACCGGAGACGGGCGGACGCGATGCCAGATGCTCAGCGCTCAAGACAAAGCGGACGCCATCCACCCGTAGGCGAAAACCGATGGCCTGGCGCTGCGCGACCCCGCCCTCGCCGGACCCTTGCAGGCGGAGCGAGCCGGAAATGCTCTGCCTATTTTGGCGCAACTCAAATTGGCTTTCCTCGGTGTAGCGCAACATCTCAATCCATTCCGCGCTGGAATGCAGGTAGGCAGCCGCACCGCTAAAAACACTCCGCCACGGTTCAGCCTCCCGCACCGGCAAATATTCGCCCTCGCCTTGGACGCGAGCCAGCGTCTGCCATAGCCATTGGGCATTGCAGGTATCGCTGAACTCTTTGGGGCGATGAACCACGTTGACCGCATCTGGCTGAAAGACAGAAACTCCCACGACATCTTCGAGAAAAGTCTGGCGCGGGTAGATTACTTCCACAGCGGCAAGGTTCGGGCCCGGGACCAGCGCGACGGAATGAGGATGCCAATAGCCGAACTCACCGGTGACGGTGGCAAACCTCTTCGATACTCGCCCGGGACAGGACTCAAAAAGCAAACGAGCGATGGCCATGGTCTCGGGCGGCCGAACCAGGTTCCGGTATCCTTCGAGCTCTAGGACGGCCTCGCCGACTTCAAGCTCGGCGAAGGTCGCTTTAGGTATGAACTGCGGCAGCGGGCGACCGGCGCCGGCATCTTCCCTGCCTCCGCCCGCGGGCGGATAAACGTAGGCCCAATTTGCCTCGAGCTTGCGCAGAGCCGTAGGCACAACTTGCATGAGCAGAGGGCGCGGCTCATGCCATAGCAAATTAGTCAACAGGGCGCGCGCGTCATCCTCGGGCAGCCCGCTCGCGAAGCGGAAGAACTGAAACAAATCGCGTTGAAATTCATTCCAGGTCCGACCCTGTTCAAGCAGCCCGCGGAGCAATTCTTGGGCGCGAAATTGGTTTTCTCGGTCGAGCGCATAATTTACCGGCCCTTGAAGATAGCGAAACGCGGCGCTGTCGCCCCCGAGTCGGCACCCGATCCAATCGACCAAAAATTGGGCCAGCTGCACGCGAAGCACATAGGGATTGAGGGTCGGCAGCATGAGCGCATCCACCTCCGGTTGGAACAGCTGCTCCGCCGAATGAAATGCCCAGCGATCGGCCCCGTAGTCTGACAGCACGACAACGGTCCAGGGCCGAGCGCCCCGAGTGCGACCGGCCCGGCCTTTGCGCTGGATAAATGAGGACATTGAGGTCGGCCGCTTGTGATGCAGCATTATGCCGACATCCGGGTCGTCGAACCCGACCTCGAGCGAGCTGGTGGCGATAATCAGATCCGAATTAGCATCCGCGCCGGGATCCTGGGAGCTGCAGCGCGTGACAACGAGCGGTTGGCTAAGATCATGACCAATCAAACGCGGCAACTCCCAGACCTGTCCCTCCTGAATCCGCCGCTGACGAATCAAGGCAGTAACACCCGCGGCGGGAGGCATACGGAGCGAGGCGAGCACCGGATGTCTGACCGATGCTGATTCCGCATCCGACATGTCGCTAAACCAGCGGTTGACGGAATCGAGATTGTCACTGAAGCCGAAAACTTTTTTGCGATAGAACACCTCAGGGCGAATCTCCACGGCAGCGCCGCTGGGACCCTGGGTCCTCGGCGTCAGCAGGCGAACCAGCAGCATGCCCGACTGGATGGAAGTTCCGAGGAGCGAAGCCCCAGCGGCCGGATCGCCTTTTACTGCGAGATGGTATTCTGCTCCCTCGGACTCCATTTCGCCCGCTGTACCCACTCCAGGGAGCGGCCGAAACTCATGCACCTGGGAGGGCGGCAATCCGGCGACGCGAGCCAAGTGCTGAGGAGCGTCACGCAGCGTGGCGGATAGCCCGACGACATGGAGAGCATTGACCCGAGCCCAATGACGCCAGCGCCGCAACACCCAGGCGACCTGCGCTCCCGACAATCCCTCGTGGGCGTGAACTTCATCGAGCAGCAACAGGCGCGGAGACAGATCTGATCCGCGGCGCATCCCAAAAGTTTTTTCCCATTTGCGATTGCACATCTCGCGATTGAGCATCTCCAAAGAGACGAATAGGACGTCGGGCGAATTGTCCTGCAGCTCTTCGCGGGTGATCGCGAGCACCCCAGACGGCACATCGGGCTCGGTGGTGCCCTCCCGATAAAGACAGGTTCGTCCGGCCTTGCGATCGGCGTCGCGCCAGATGAGATCGCTGCGACCGCCATCCGCCGGGTCCGGGGATTTCAGATACGGTATGACGGCGCCATTGCCACGCCGCGCCCAATGGTAATACTTGGGGGCCTTATCTTGGAACCACTGCTGGTAGGGCGTATCTCCGAGCAACGCGCCGAAGCGGATTGGGCGCAATCCGGCCGCAGCCAAAACCGGGCGCAACTTTTCAGCCTCGGATATCGCCTCGCGAAGCTGGTCGGCCAATAGAACATTGCGCGGATAAATCGCAATAATCTTGGTGTAAGGAGCCTGGCTTAACGCGGGCACAATACGTAGAAAAGCGGGAATATAAAACGCCTTGGTCTTGCCAGAGCCGGTGCCGGCGCAAACAACTGAACCGCTCAAGCCCGATGACCCATATCGTTCGAAGATGTGCTCGAAAGCCCGCGCCTGAAAGCCCGAAAAATTCAGCGGCGAGCCGCCGCTCGAGGCGAGCGCAAAAAAACATTGCCGAATCAGCTCAGACTGCGCTGGGGGACAATGAGGCTGGAGACGGCCCCACACGGATGCAGCAGACTGGTCGCGGCGCGGATATTGGCGCTCCGAGATGTGGAGCTTAATATCGGAAACTAGCCGAGGACCCGCAGCCCAATCATCCACCTTAAACATCTGGCGAAGATTAGCGAGCAACCGGACGCCCTCGGCAAATCGTGTGCGATAGGCTCCATCGGCATCCGGAACGGCATAAATTAAATTGCGCTGGCGCATCTGCAGAAGCAGGGAGCTGATGGTTCGGCCCTGGGCAGCAAATTCTTCCCAAGCCTGCTGCAAGCCTGGCGGGGCTTCGTCTGGAAACGCGGTCTCGATATCGGCGGCTGTCCAGCGCACGCTGTAGAAACCCCAAGCAAGCAGCCGCTCCTCGCGCTTTTCGAGGAACGTCAGGAACTCGCCGACAAAGTTCTGAAGAGGCATAGGCTAGGAAGATAATTTGATTCGAAAAACCTTCTGCAGGCTATGCTTTTTGATCATCTCGGAGACCTCATCCTTTTGCACTGCGGCCAAATCCGCCCCAGATGCTGAGGCGGCCTCTTGGAGAAACTTTCCAAATGGAGTGTTCAGCCCGAGATTAGACACTGAATCGCCAAGATCCTTGAGATGAGTCAGGACTTTGTCCGCATCTTGCTTGGACTGCGGCAGCTTGGCCTTGGCGGACTGTAGCGAGCCTATCGCTTCCTTCAGGCGACGCGCCTGAACTTTCAGAGATTTCGCCCCCTCTCCATCTCCCAGCTTTGATACGACTTCGGAAATCGCCTCCCAATCTTTGATCTTAGCCTGCAGGCTTTCCTGCCAGGCAACCTGACAGGTCTTGAGGGCGGCGTCTGCATTCTCGCTCAAGCGAGTGAAGCTTTTGTCGACGCCAGCTTCGGCGACGGCAGCAGCGTCAGCACTAAGTTTTTCTTTGAGCCGCGAGGCGCTGCCCGCGCAAGTTTTTACGGTCTTGCGCGGCTCGCCATAGTCCGCCGAAGGTAAGACTTGATCGCCGTGCAAGACCGCGAGGGATGCTTCGGCTAGTTTCCTTTGAGCCACTAGCGATCTCTCCAAAAAGGCTGCATACAGGGCCTCATGCTTCCGCCCTTCGAGCACGGACGGTAGCGCAAGTAGCCTTTCTTTAAGATTATTGAGAGTCTTCATGCTTCTGCTTGGTTTTCCTTTTCTTTCGCCGGCGCAAGCGCCGCGATTGCTTCCAAGGCGATGAGCAGCTGAGGACGACTGTCACCCCCAGGGGCGGTCCCGCCTTCCTGATCGGACATATGTTGATCTATCAGTTCAAGGTGATTTTTGACGGTCTTAATAGCGCTGATACACTCTTTGAGCTTGGCTGAATTAAAGACAAGCAGCGCATTAGAATCCCCTACTTGTGCAATTTCAGCACCTCTTCTGATAGACGCAGACCAGGAACTGCGGATCTCAGCAGTCTGCAGCTGCTTCTTTTTCCAGAGGTTGTCAAATTCCTCATGCGGCAGCTCTAAGGCAGGTCGCTGATGCTGACCTCCGCGCTGAAGCCCAATCACCATGTTCAATTCAGCAAGGCAAGGCTCAAGGCTTTTGGATGCATCACTTGGATCGAAACCTGCATCTTTAATAAAATCCCGGATTGCAATAACAGCTGCGCCCACGGCTGAACGCTCCCGCTCAATCCTGGCTTCAATAGTGGCAAAGATCCCGGCTCGCAATGTGCTGATCGGCTGAAATCGAGACTTCCAGAAATTGGCTTCAGCCTCGATCGGGGGCGGTTCAAATTTCACCTTAGCATCAAACTCTTCCAAGGTGGTCAGAACCGGCATCGGATCGATAAAATCTTTTGGATCAGCATCGCCCTGACCCGAACCAATCTCCTGAACCACGTATTCCCTGAGCGGCGCCTGCTTCAACTCTAAGTCGCTTAAGATCGCCTCGAACTCCGGAGACACGACTGCCGGCTTATCGGCAGGCTGCCAGACGCCGCTAAAAAGCGCAGATAGGCGCTCGACCCGATTCTCGGGCAGCTTTCTCCGGTCGCGCAGTAAAGCAGTCAAAGCGAGAACTTGAACGGCCGAGCGCAGGCATTTTTGTGGGATTGAGGACGGGTCGGGCTGCAGGCTTGCAAGCACTTTTATCTGATGCTTTCGCAGCCACCGAGACATTTCCCGCTTTTGCAGCTCGCCGTGCTCAAAGTTCCAAGTGCCATCAGGGGAATGAGAAAACAGGAGCAGGCTATGCAGCAGCTTGTAAGTATCCGAGCTACGCGTGAAATCAATAAAGAAGTTCCCGCCGGGATTCATCACCTGACCCTCAATTTTTGGAAATCGGTAGGTCGTGCCGGTGGCGGACATGTGCCGCTTTTTTTCAGCAATGGGCACGCTTCGAATGTCCTGCCAAAGAATGCTCCGGGAGATAAATGGCCCAAGCAGAGCTCTGAATTTATTGTCTTCGTTAAGGGGCTGACCAGATTTCCAATTTTCTAATAAGCCGAGCAGGCGTTCCAATTCGCGGTCATGAGGCTGCGGCTGCGGCGTTGGTCGGGTGGGCGGCGGCGGTTGCCCCACTCTATTATCAACAACCGCCCCACGAAGCGTCGGCGCAACAACTGATGCAGGAAAATCTGGCAAACCCAGCGGCTTCAAGAATTGCTTTAGAGTCGCCGCCGATTCCTCAGCGGAATTCGATGCCACCCAAAACTGAGCCAAGAATTTAAGCCTAGCTCGGTGAGCATCACTCCAGCGCACCCCACTGCAATATCGGTTTTCAAAGCCAGACCAGAAGGTCAAAGATGGCGATATAACGGCAAAAAGCTGCGGGCGCGGAAACTCCTTATTGGCCAGCAATTGTAATGAGTGGTCGAGCACGGGCAAAAGAACTTGGTCAAGCAACCCGCGCTGCGACTTATATCGAGCATCGGATAAGTTCTGAAGCATCGCCTGCGGCGCGGACGGGCTATACGGAAACATCCCCACCTCGACGCCGCCACCAATATCAATTTTTCCAAAGACCTGATGGCACTCCTCCTTCGCAGGGCATTTATTGCAATGGCTTTCCCCAAAATCACCTTCAAAGCGCTCTTCGGCCGCGGCGGAAATCTCCTCATCTGATGAGCGAACTGCATTCAAATAGCGGGCGGTAAACTTTGCAACCTCTTGTGCATCCGAGGCCCACTGAGCCACGGTCCTTCCCCCCACCTCATATATGTGAGTGGCGCGTTGCCGCTGGTTGTCCGGCAGGCGCTGCCAGCCATTTTCCGTTATTCCAAGTATCGCCACCATGCGGCACAGCCCTTCCGCATCCCGAGGCTCAAATGCGTTTACCACGTCCTGGTCCAGGCCCGTAACCGAGACATCCTCGATAAATATTCCCAGCGATTTGTTGGGGCCCAGCTGCCGACGAATATCGGTAAATATTTTTACCAAATCGTCTCCTTTGAGGCCGGTGAGAGCACGAACTGCATCACTAAGCGCTGTATTCAGGGCTGCAACAGCCAGCTCTTTTGATTCTGGCTCTTCCATCAAGTCTTCGGCCAATTGGATGACCTCTCCCGGGTTCTGGGCCGAGGTCAAATAGGTCAGGGGGATATCCAGCTCCTTGGAATCGAAGGAGGGGAAGTTTTCTCGGTCCTCGGACGAGCTTTGCTCCGTCAGGCGCTGGATCAACTTGTGGATCACGCCGCCATCACGCTTCAGCCAGCGGCCCAGTCCTGGAGCATTCAAGGCGTCGCCAAGATGGCGCAACCGGGGTGCGAGCGGAGCGCGCCCGTGCTCATTTGACCAGCGAGAACCTAGCTCAAGCGCCAGCTCCGACAGAAGGGTGGCCCGGGCAGTCTGGTCTGAAAGCCGGTCGATGGCTCCCTGCACGCGGGCTAAATGACGCTCAAACTCGCTGCCAAGCTGCTGAACAATCTGCCCCAAGGCATCTTTCAGGCTGCCGTTGCCGCGGGTCACGATAACCAGATGAAAATTATCCAGGCCATCAGCCTGTTGTCGCGCTGCGTAGCTAGAGCGCTCTTTCAGCCAGCGGATCAAGTGAGATTTTCCGGTGCCGGGCTCGCCCCGGACAAAAACCTGAACCTGCCCGCGGGCCTTGGAAAAAATGCTCTTGAAAACCTCTTCCTCGGTCAAAGTGCGACCTGCTGACTTTGCGTCTGTAATCCGCTTGAAAGGCGAATGCGCAGCAAGAAAGTAGGGGGCTGAGGCGGCGCTGGTCTGGGCAGTCAAAGAAACAACTTTGGGAACCTGGCTGGACACCCAGCAGGGCTGGCCTAATTTTTCTGGATATGGCATAATTTAATCGCGGGATACATATTTAACCGACGCAAAGCGATCGCTCCTAAAATGGTCGTCGCGGGGCGGCTCGGCCTCGCCGACGCTCCACCCCGCGCTGTCGGCTGGGCAATTCAACTGAATAACTTCATCTAGGTGGAGCTCAATCAAAGCGTGGCTTAGACCGAGGGTGCATTTCTTTTCATCCTTTTGCCACCCACGGTTCGCCTGTAGAAATAATTTCCCGCCATCAAGCTCAGGGCAAGCCGCAGCGAGCTTTTCCATAAATTCATCGCCTTCCAGCTTGCGAGCTCGGACAAATATAACTGGAAGCGCCCGCACGATGCGGTCAAAGGGGTTTGCCTGAAACGTCTTGCATGTCGAGAAGGGGTCGCTGGGGTCATACCACCCCAACCCGACATAGCTAAGCCAGCGATGTAGACCTCGCAGCTTCGTCTCATTAAACCGGTTCTCCTGGGGCACGCTCCCAAAGACTGCCTGGTTAAACTGGCCTGCCCATTGCTCCCCACCCTGGGCACGCAACTCATAAACAGCTTTGCCTAATCCCAGATAATACGAATAAAAAAGCGCCAAGTATTTTTCCACCTCGGCGCTGCCCAACGCCACTCGGTCAAAGGCAGCTAATATCGCGGCCGCTGTTTCTTTTTCTTTGCGGCACGATTCCGAGAGAGAAAGTCGCCCTTCCTTTTCTTGAACTAGCTGCAGCTCTAGCCCGGCGCCTACGGTTGCCTTGGCCGGGTCGAAGGTGGGGCGACCGTCAGAAAGCGGCTCCGGCTGAAGAATCCGATATAAATCGTCCCGGCTGAGACCCTGCCGCTGACTACGCAGCAGATCGATCAGTATTTCAAGCCTTACAGGAGTTACAGCGTCATCGGTAAACATGGCAAAGAATTGTTTGGTTGTTCTGCAATCCAAGATTCGAATGTCGGCCAGCGCCGAAAGTTCTCGTTCACAGCGACATGCCGACCATTGTGATCATCTGGGTTTTGAACCCCGCATAGCAAATGAACTGCTGGATGCCCCCGGCCAATCTCAAGAGCCTCGGACGAGATGGATCCTACATGAAGGAAAACCGCCGGCAAACCAGCGATAGCGCTCAGCTTCGATAAGGGCAAAATCGGATCAATCCGATGAAGCTCACGGGCGTTAACGGGGAATGCTTCTTTGAAACAATTTAATACCCTGTCGAACTGCGGCTCCGGGCAGAAAAAATGCTTAAGCCCCTTGGAGGTAATGCAGCGCGAGACCGCATCAATAAAATCGGCACGTCCGGTCAGCGCCCGTGGATCAGGACATTTTTCTATCAGCTCTGATTTCGTGAACTTGGTCGCTGGAATAGCCTTAGGATAATCTAGCGGTTCACACTCGCCAGGCAAACGATTCCGTCTCCGGCATAGCGGACATCCTGGGCATCCTCGCTGATGGCTGTCAATTCCGTATAAATTTCCAATCACCCTGGCTGCGCAGTTCGCCCCAGCAAGAAATTCGCCCAGTTTTTTTAAGCCACTTCTAAAATAGGCCACTTCTTCATTCCTCTGGGCAGCAATCAAATCACTCAGCCTGGGCGTGCGAGGCGCAAATGCTATTTTGACGATGACCCACTCCTCGGGCTCCTCATCAGTCTGCTCTGCCGGACGAAGCTCGATCTGAAGCAGCTTTAGCTGTCCCGCGCGCTCAAGCTGCAACAGGAGGCGCTTATTCCACCTAATATTTTCGCGGTAGGTTCGAGTGCCAACCAATCCCACGCGGCGAGCGGCCACAGGCAAAGCATAAACGTACTCATCCCTTGACTCCGCCTCTTCAAACATGGCGGCCCATCGCTCCTGAATCAACTCAGGCGTCATCAAGCTTACGGTGATTCCTTCGGCTACTTCACGATCGCGCGGCGATGCCAGCAGCAGGCTGACCGACGACCAACCGTCCCGCCCGCTGCGCCCTACCTCCTGATAATAGCGGTCCAAGTTTTCTGGGTAGCAGGCATGAACGACCGCCCGAACATCCCGCTTATCGACTCCCACGCCAAATGCGGAGGTGGCCACGATCAGGTCAATCTCATTTTTTTCCCACCGCTCCAGAATAGACCTTCGCTCGGTTTTGCCAGTATCACCGTGAAAGCCTGCGACCCGGTTAAAACCTTCTGCTTGAAGTTGGGCAATGAAGTCATCGGCGCTGGCTTTTTCGGTAACATACAGAATCGCTGGGCGGGGCAGATGCCAAAGGGACTCCATTGCTGCGGCGTCGCGCTGAGATTTATCGTCAAACTGGTGCGAATAATATCGAATCTCTGAGCGCAAGCGCTGGCAAATGAATTCGCGAGGAACGCCATCATCGGAAAACATTTTCTGGAGCGTCTCGCGGCACGGTGGAGACATCGTGGCCGAAAATAAAAAGGTCCGAAGCTTATTTCCAGTTTCGGCCCGCCAGGAGCGACGCGCAGCAGCGAGAATCTGGAACTCAACCCGAAACTGGGCTCCCCAAGTCTCTATGAGATGAGCTTCGTCTACGACCAGATTAGACAGCCAACCATCCTTGGCGAATCCATCGATAATCGGCCGGAGGCGACCTGAAACACAAGCCTCCGGAGAGGTGAAGATCAGACGAGTTCGCTTTTCTTTTAAGGCAACAGCGACGGCATCTGGATTATCATCAGCCGCAAAATAAAGAGGATTTACCCCAGGCAGAGACGCCAACAATCTGACGGCATTAGACTGCTGATCCATCGCCAGCGCAATGGTTGGAACCACGACTACGGTCAGTCCGCTAGAAAACCTAGGCAGCAGCTGAAAACAAAGACTCTTGCCGGATCCCGTGGGCAACACAATAACGCGAGTAGATCCCTCCGGGGCCATAAGCGTCGCCCAAGCGGCCTCCTTTTGCGCTTGGGAGCGCCAGCGCCCGTAGCCAACCGATTCTAAAAACGCCTCCGCCGCAAAACTTTCCTCGAGGGCGCGAGAGACCGGCGGAGCGTCAGAATAATATGAATTATCCAGCCAAGATGCGGCAAATGGCTGAAGGTGCAAAACTCCCGAAGCGTCCCAGCCCAACCCGGCCTTTGACAAGGTTTCAATTGCTTGAGACGCAGACGCAGGCGACCCTATCCGAAGCGAAGTTAAGTTACCCCACCGCAGGCACTGGCGTAGCAATACTGCCTGGTCAGATCCAAAATTCTGCGCTTGGCTCCAAGAAAGTAAAAATCGGGACACCGCATATGAGAACGATGGATCTCTTGGCAGCACCCGCGATGGCGGGACTGCTGGCGGAGACCACTGTCGCAGCGCTTCTTTTAATTCCCGGAGCGGGTCGCTCATGTCATGATCCCTCCAGTTATGGAAAGAAAGCCAGCCACATCCAATTCTACATCCCATTCCTCGATTGCCAAAAGCAAAGCTTCCAAGCCTTTAACTTCATCCTCCCAGCCATCGGCACGCGCAGCCTTGGACTGACGCATCTGCTCTTCGACGCGCAGCCTCTCATCTGCAAACGCCGGTGCCAAGGCCTCAGACAGGCGGACTTTGGCAAGCGCGCGCGCCGCAGCCTCCGATCGGTTCACTAATGTCTCCCATCCCGGAACGGCGTATCGGTCAGCGAGCAATTGCACCTTGGTGTTGTTCAAAGTAAAATTCCACCAAGTCATGTTATGCCCCTCGCGCTTCAGCGACTTGCGAACTGCCAAAAGGCCAGCGCTGTCTGCTTCGGGCTGGACAACTTCATTTAAAAAAACGTGCTCGCTCCTGACCGCCAAAACCCGGTCCAAATTTTTTATTAAACCAGGATGCGGCTGGAGAAGATCACGGCGACCAACTGGTCGGAAAGCAAACTCAAAGCCGCGCCATGGCACTCGGCCCGGAACAGAACATTCAACTGCGTAGGCTCGGCCTTTCGCTAAATTATAAAGCGTCGAGCAAACCGCATCAAAAAACTCATTGCCAACGCTAAAAAATTCTATGTCCGGCCGCTCCTGTGCAATCTGCCGGCGAAACGTCCCTGTTCGGTCGGCGCGGGTTCCCGTGAGGGTTGGCGGAAGCGCGACGTCCAACTCCCGTAGCTGGTCGGGGCGAAATTCGAAAATCCCCTCTGGATAGTCGCCGCCGCCGCAAATCCTGAGCGATCCATTTCCAGCGATAAAGCGGAAGTAATCGCAGAAAGCGCCCTCAAGCGCCAAATCGCGCTCAGGGGTGGATTGCACCCGGCGAAACGCCTCGGCACTCTTTCGATCCAATGAGGCTGCGTCCAAAATACCTTGAACATCGTCACTGGCGCGCTCCCCCTCAGCACCGCTTTTTATTTCATCCACCAGAAGCAGCAGTCCATCATGCCCCTCGTCCAGGGCCACCTGCGCAATTCGGCCCTCTAAGTGCGACAGCGCGAATTCCAACCCGCTGACAGAACGGGTGAAGACCTGAAAACCCACTTCATAGCATCTCAGCAATCCTCCCTCCTCCTCGCCCTCGGCATACAAGACATTCGAGCAAACCTCTGGATGCTTGCGCCCCAAGCGATCCAGTCGGCCAATCCGCTGCTCAATTTTTGAGACATGCCAAGGAAGATCAAAATGGATAATCTCATCAACGAATTGAAAATTGCGACCCTCGCCCCCGGTTTCATCTGAAATCATCAGCCAGCATTGGGAATCGCGCTTAAACCGGATCACTTCCTTCTCCTTGGACTTGCTATCCATATTCCAAACGAACCGCGCGAGGGCAGCCTCCGGAAAATCGTTTTCTAATTCCGCAGCTAAGCGGTCGGCCAAGCCAAAAAAACCGGCAAAGATAATAAACTTCAGCTCCGGTGCCGCCTTGTGCCGGACGCGCAAAAATTTCACCAGAGATTCAATCCGACCCGTGCGCTCAACTCCCGAATTCCAAACATCGGCCACCCTCGCAACTTCTTGCACAGCATCGTCGGAAAGCTTTGGCCCCACGGCCTCCCACAGCGTTTTAGCATATTCCTCCCATCCTTCATAACTCACCTGTCCATCAAATTCTAAAAGATCAGCCAGCACTAAATTACGAGAATCTGCCAGGCTTATAAGCGCCTTCAAGCATAGGGGATCGCACAATGAATGGAAAACAAGCTTAGCCAGCGGCAGCAAAACTGAACTGGGCACATTTGCCTCAAGCAGGCCTTGCAGCAGCCGACGAGCCGACGACCAGGCATCCAATTCTAACTGATCCGGCTTATGAGGGACTAGATTCAGGCGCCGAACAATATTTAAATCTGATTGCGAGTCGACTAGCTGGCTGCGGCGATTACGGAGAATTCGGCGACTTATTCGATACCGGTCACCAACGTAATGCAACAGCGCGTGAACCGAGTCGACAAAGCCAGGATCCGACACATCCAGCCGCTTTGCCATGGACGACAGCACTTCGTCCTGCGACAGGACCGGGAGCTCCGCGAGTTCGCCAACTTTTTTTAGAACGGGATCCGCATTTGCAGCGCGGCTAGTAAAATCAGCAAGACGCCGCGAAATATAGCTAAGCTTGCGCCCCAGCTCGATCTGCCGATCGTAGAGCGACTTGAATCGCGCCTGCTCCTGAGGATCATCGGCATGGTAGCGCTGCGGCTCAAGCAAAGCGAGAAGACTCAAATATTCCTGCTCACGATGCTGGGCGGGAATGGCGCTCAAAAGCAGGCAGCCCGGCGCAGTCGCGGAAAGCTCCTTGACCAAATTATAGAGGCGCTGGGCGCCGAGGATATTGTGAACTTCATCCACCACAACCATATCCCATTGGCTCTGCAGCAGCCGCGACGAATGCTTGAGCGCGGCCGGGAAAGAGGCAATCGTGCGATCTGGGATGATGCCAGCGTTAGCTTTGCTGTGCCGCAGTCCTAACAAATTAAATACGCGGCCTGAAAATTTCGCATAGAGCTCGCAGAGCCACTGTTGCGACAGCGTGCTGGGGCAAAGAATTAAGATCTTGGCGCCAGGCTTACGCTCGAGCAGGTCATGAATTATAATGCCCGCCTCGATGGTCTTACCTAGTCCCACCTCATCGGCCAGCAGGTAGCGCGGCATTCTGTCCATGAGAACCGTACCGGCCACGTATGCCTGGTGCGGGCGAAGATCAATGCGACTGGAGAGCAAGGCGCGAAGCCCCAAGGCTCCGCGGACGCTTGTCTGCCAGGCATCCACCAATACTTCGCGCTTTTGAAAGGTAGCATACCCCTCAATTTGCAGATCACATAGCGCATCAAGGGGCGAATTGGAGCGTGAGATTTCCAACGGCGTAATTTGCGTCTCCGACACCTCCTTAGCAAGACCATCGGCAAGTTCGACCTGATAGCTGTGGGGATCTAATTTCGTCGGCCCAGGAATGGCTTTGGTTATCCGGCATTGCCCCTCCGGCACAGCACAAAGAGTATTTAGCGGCAGCAGCGCATGCTTTAATGTTTTGCGACCATCGATAATCGCAACCAACACTAGGGTTCGCGGCGGGAATAAAAAGTCGACAGTGATTCGGGTGCCCTCAACATGACGGATTTTCCCCAACCCTTCGCCGTTATGTTTTACGATGAAACCCTTCATTTTGCCCCTTAGAAAACTTTTAGAACGGCGATTGACTCCACAAATGCCGAGGGGGTCTTGGCTCTCTTGTTGCTGGAGGAATCCAAAGCATATTCGCGCGGGAGTTTCAGGGTCTTGGCGCGCAAGCGCAAGCTGCAAAGATAGTTAAATAGCACAATTTGTATGACTTATGGCGGAAGTTAGATGAGGCTTGTCATACGCAAATACAATACGTGGGATTTGACGATTTCTTTCAATTATTTTCTGGCGGGACTTTTGATTCGGGCCACATGCAGGGGGCGGGTTTCAGGGTTCAAGTTGACCGCAACCTTTAGTGCGCCAGGCACAAGCTGTTTGCGCCCAAGGCACAAGTGGTATGATGACAAGGATCGCTGGCTGGACAAAAGTTCTGTGTCAGCGACCGTCCGGCCCCGCTCTGACCGCCGAATGCGAGCAGGACCCAATCGAGCTCTGCGGCCCGGCAGGATTTCTGAATGGAATATTCCTGTAGAAAGCGGACGCACTTGCGAAAAGCCCGGTCGCCGGTTTCACGCTCCACAATGCCGATGCGGCGGGCGAGGCGCATCACGATAAGGTCGGGCTTGACGGAATCGAAATCAAGATCGAGCAGCAATTGGAGCAGGCTCGTGGTGGATCGGAAGAACGGCATTTCGCGGCGCATTAAATCTCTTTGGAGCGCGTCGAACTGCCGCCAGAACTGATCGAGGTGTTTGGCGGTGCGAATGCGCTGCGGAATCTGGAAACTCTGAAGGTAGCGAGCGAACGATCCGTGGTCGCGGGTGATACCGTTGAGAGTTTGGGCACACTGCACGATCTGGCGAATTTTACCTTTGAACCGAAAATGACCTAGACGCGGCCAATATTTTTTAAGGATGGCATCCGGGTTACGCATGGCGAGAGCGGCGGGAACGAAATCTGCAAAGGCTGCCTTGAAAACGGGAGCTTTGATCAACTCGCCGATGAGCGATGCGCGTGCGCCCTGGCTGTAGGCAATGGCGCTGCACATGCATCGCATGATTTCCAGGTCTGAGGGAATCGGTCGAACTGAGCGGCCCGAACGATAGGCAATTTCTTTAAACCACCCGGGCGCTGCGCTGGCTTTACATTGCTGCCGGAGCAAGTCCAGGGCGCGGCCGCATTTGCCCTCCGCGGTCATGGCTACCCCGCGACGACGACGGCGAAAGCCGAGTGATTGTGGATGCTCTCCTGATTCACGGCACGTATTTCAAACCACGCAATCCGCTTTTCCTTTTTGAGCAACTTGGCCGCGTTGCGGACGACGTCCTCGACGAAGACAGGGTTGTCGAACGCCTGCATGGTAACATGGCGTTCATCCGGGCGCTTGAGCAGGGGATATACTGGCGCGGACGCGGACTTTTCAGCGAGGGCGATGAGCTCCTCAATCCAAATGAGTTCCCAGAGACCGTTTTTGCGCTGCGGCCGGACGGTGAGCGTGATCATGCCGCGCTGATTGTGGGCCCCATAATCACTGATTTCCTTGGAACACGGGCAGAGCGTGGTGACGGGGACTTTGACGCGGAGCAGGAAATCGTCGGTCTTTCCGTTGGATTCGCCGATGAACGTGCAGCGATAATCCATCGGCGCTTCGGCACCGCTGACGGGCGCTTTGCGCGACAAGAAATAAATAAAATCCACTTCAATGTGGGCCGCCTCGGATTCGAGCTTTTCTTTTAGCTCATGAAGAATGGCCGGCAGGGTGCGCATGGTGACCTCGCCCTGATGGCGCGACAGCACCTCCAGGAACCGGCTCATGTGCGTGCCTTTGAAATGATGCGGCAGGCTCACGGACATGGAAATGGTGGCCGCGGTCTGCTGGCGCTGATTATCTCGGTCGAGGACGGTAATGGGAAAGGAAAGGTCGCATACTCCGACTTTATCAATCGCCACGCCGCGGCGATCTTTCGTCTTTTGCATGTCTGGGAGCGGCTTGGTGGCAGCGTAATTCATAAGCTTCTCAGTCGGCTGCGGCTTCGGAAAATTCCGCCCACGAACTGCTGGTTTCCCAAACACGAACTTTAACAATGCGCACGGACGGACGCAGATGATATTTCGCCGAAGGATCCGACGCGTAGACAGCAAGGTTACGCTTCAATTCGGCGTGAATGTGGCGAGCCATCACTTCCGTGGTGGGATCCAGATTTTCAAAACTGATGATGCGGTCCCCGTAAGCCTTTTTCAGCATGTCGTGCTGCGGGTCCCGGGTATTCACGCACAGCGCATGATCCCACGCTTTAAGGAAATGGCTCATGGCTTCCTTGAGCGATTTGAAATCGCAGACCATTTCGTTCTGGTCGAGCTCGTTGGCTTCCAGCACAAATTCAACCTTGCGGCTGTGCCCGTGGGGAAATTTACAGAGGTCGGGATGCTTGGAGAGCATGTGCCCGCTTTCAATCTCAAAGGTTTTACAAATTTTATATGGCATTCAGGTTCCTCGCGTGTGCCCAAAAATCTCGACGTGTAGACGGTTGCAATAGCGGTAACCGTGCTGCTTGCAGATTTCCAACAAAGTCTGGTCCCGACCACGAATCGCTGCGGTTGAAATTCCTTCCGGCATCAACAGTATTTTGGCGGCAGGAATTTTCACGCCCACCTCGCGCAAAAGCAAATTTATTTCGTCCAAATCCGTCGCGGAAGTGACGACGAACTTGAGCTGAAAGGGGTAACGAGAAATCCACTCGCGGATGACACCTGGCTGCCAACGAAGTTGATCATGTTTTTGCCGCCACGCCACGGGCAAACGGTCGTCAGGCGCGGAATTGCTGAGCTTGGGACTGAGCGAGGCGAGATCGCAGGCGATGCCGTCGGGCTGGATGGTGGCGGCGGTTTCGATGGTGATGTGTTTGCCGGCGGCTCGGAGAGCGGCAGCAAGGTCGCGGATGCCTTTGGCGATCATCGGTTCGCCGCCGGTGAGCACGCAGTGCGACGCGGGATGCTTAACGACTTCGGCGACGATCTGATCCACGGACATTTCGGTGCCTTCCGGTTCCCACGAGGCGTACATGGTGTCGCACCAATTGCACCTGAGATTGCAGCCGGACGTTCGGACGAAAACGGAAGGGATGCCGGTAAGTTCGCCTTCGCCCTGAATCGAATAAAAAAGTTCGGAGATGAACATTTAGTTGCTTGCCGGTTTGGTGGGCAAGTTGGCAGAACTTTGGTAAACGGTCGGGTCGGGCAAACTTGCGAGCTGGAAAGCCTCGCGCCGCTCGACGCATGTGCCGCATGTGCCGCAATGAATGGCGCCACCTTTGTAGCAGGACCACGTTTTCGAAAAATCCACACCCAGCTCGTGACCGCGCCGGGCAATTTCGGCCTTCGTATTGCGAATAAAGGGTCGGAAGATTTCGACGGCAGCATACGTGCCGAGGCGAATCGCGTCGCCCATGGCTTTCATGAAATCTTCCCGGCAGTCGGGATAAATGGCGTGATCGCCCGAGTGCGCGGCAATCACCAAGCCGTTCGCTTCAATGGATTCAGCGTAACCGCCGGCGATCGAGAGCATGATGCCGTTGCGGAATGGCACAACGGTCTGCTTCATGGACAGCTCCTCGTAGTGACCATCAGGGATCGCGCCACCGGACTGCAGGAGGTCAGACTTGAACAGCTCGTCCACGAAGCCGAGCCGGATGGTGCGGTGCGGAATGCCGAGTTTTTGGCAATGCCAGGCGGCGAACGGGATTTCCTTATGATTATGCTTGGAGCCGTAATCAAAGCTGAGTGCGCCGACAACCGAATAAAGGCCATCCGCTTCGTAAAGGGCAGCGACGGAATCCATTCCGCCGCTGATGAGAACGACAATTTTTGGCTTCATGATTTAACTCCTTTGCGAGCGGTTCGGCTGCCATTAGAACCGGCTTGCGGGTGTTCCGCAACTACCGTGAGCGCCAACCCGCCACGGGCGGCAAAGCGACCTTCGACCCGCATCCGGCGGGGATGGCAGGCAGCAACCAAATCATCTAGGACACGGTTGATGACAGCTTCGTTAAAAGAATGAACGTTGCGATAGGAGGCCAAATACAGTTTGAGCGATTTGGTTTCGAGACAACGCGCATCAGGCGTGTATTCGACAAAGATTTCAGCAAAATCCGGCTGGCCGGTCACGGGACAAAGCGACGTGAAATCCGGGCAATCAATGCGGATGGAAAAATCACGTTGAACATTCGGATTGGGAAACGCTTCGAGCGTGGCCTGGTGCGGCGATTTGGGGAAGGCAGCCTGCGAGTTGCCCAAGAGCGTTAGCGCGGCGTATTTTTTGTTCTTTTTCTGGTTCTTCACAACGGAAGAATCATGTCAAAATCCTGCCGGCTTGGCGAAGCGAAAAAGCTAAAAGGATTTGTTTCCGTCCCAGTCGGCGGCGAAGTCTTGATCCAACACGGTGCGGACGAAGGCGGCGACAGCTCATCCCCACATGCACAATCACGCTTTGTCCGATTAGGGCAGCATCTCGGCCATAATCCGAAATTCAATGCACTTCGCCGAAATCTTGAAAATGCCGGCGTGAAAGCGAATAAATGTCTCTCCTTCATTTTGATTTCCTATTGCCCGATTCTACCAGAGCAAACCACGATGGCGAAACATTTGCCGACTCGTGACATCATGGCTGGTCTGGAGAAGCCGTCAGCGATTCGAGCTTCTTCATCGGGCATGTTTATCCGCGGGGGATGACCATAGCAACCTGATTTTGTGGCTTAGGGTGCTGATAGATAAACAAAAGAGAATCCTGCCGCCCAAACTATATCCCGACAACCGAACAGGCGCAACGGATCACGGCCATCCGCTGGCGGCTGGTGAGAACATGACGATTGCCGACCAATTCGGTGGCCGAGTGCGAAGCGTAACCATGGTCAAGCAACCAGCAGAGTTCGTGGGTTGCGGCGCGCAACGCCGGGAGCTCCTTTGGGCAAAAGAGCTTTTCGTCCTTGGCCGCTGGCCCGCGATGGGATTAATGCCCCGCCATGCTCAAAGATGGCACACCATGTGAGGACAACCATGTTCTCGGAGATGCACGACGTCGCAACCGGATGATTCTCTTTCCTGCCGTAACGGTGCGACTCCAAAGGTTGACCAATATTGTAATTGTTGCCCATTGGACGGAGGCTAGACTGCTAATCATAGTGACATTTATGAACTTCCTCGGCGACATCATTGAGTTGGTGGCCTGCATCTGGGATGCCGATACGAAAATTCGAGACCGGAGCGTATTCGGCGAATCCGAGATGGAGCGCAGCTCGCGTCGGTCGGTGGCATGGCTTTGCGGCGGCACCATCGCGCTACTGGCGCTCGGCGGTGCCGTCTGGTGGTGGCTGACGCGATGACGCTGTAGATTACGGCTGCATTCACTCGTCGATTACGAGGTGCTCCATTGGCGTGGCCTGTTCTTGGATCGTGATACCACTGAAGCCGCGCATAGTTTGCTCGCTACGCCGGATCGCGTGGGATTTCCGAAGACCGAACACCGCTGCCATCGCGCCGGGCAGCACTCGCAGAAACACTGCGCGCGACAACCGTTCGGCTTCTCCGGCAATGGCAACTTCCGAGTAAAATTCCCAAAGTTCTTGGGTCGTCATATCCCTGACGGGATTGAGGACAAGATTGCGTTTGGCAAACGCCTGCACCGGGCAGTGACGAGGTCTTGGGTCAAGGCCGCGCGGTTCGTCGTCAGGCACGAGACGGTGTAGGATGCCCAGCGCTTGTTGAACGATTTGAATTTCTTGCGTTGTCATATCGCCATAACTACGCGCGCCACGTCCAGAAACGTCCGAATGGGGCACGGGACGTCACAGGACGTGTATGTAATCATTTTTGCGGGTGATCGCTAAGGTGGTAAATGACGCCGAGATCCTGCCAGATCACGGACTGCGGAATAGTGCCGAGTATTTAATCCATGATTATCGTTGCTCCTGCAACCGCGCCGCAGGTCTTCACTCCACCGCTGCGCGGCGTGCAGCACCCGCTCGCGCCGGCTGTCATGACTGCAATCCGCCAGCACGGCCCAACACCGGTCAACCTCTGGACGATCGTCAACACGCTCGCGAAGGCCCAGATGTCGGGGGACCGCAAACACCATGAATCATGGCGACTGCGCTTCTGGGGCGCGATTCGCGAGCTTCAACGGGCCGAGCTACTGTTCCGACACAGGTCGTGGATTGCACTGAAGGATTTCGTATTCAGGCCAAGGATTAAACCGGTCGAAAGTCTGCCACCATCTGTGGGGGAATCGGCCTGCCAAAACGGTAGAAGCAACACGGTGACGGCGAACGGGGAGCCACGCATAGAATTCAAACATCCAGCTGCAAATAAACTGGAAATTGTTAACCAGCGTTCTGAGGTTGCCCCACCTGAAAGCAAAAGCGCTAGACCTTCCATGGGCGAGATCAGCGCGGCGGCGAGCACACTGGCCAAGCGACCGCGACCGCAGATTAGAAAATGGACTGGTAACCTGCACGGTGAACGCATCCGGCGACGAACACCGGTTCTGTTGCCGAACGGCGACGTGCGGCCTGCTTACGTCGTGCTACGTGGTTTTGTTCTAGTGATCGCACCGGAAGGGACGGGCAGGATTTATGATCGTTACCGTGTGAGCGAAGTGCAGCGGGTCAAGAATTCAGCGGCTCAACTTCTGGGCAGCTTAAAGCGTGGGGTTATTGAAATTAAGTCCGTGGCTAAAGCCGCTGCCGCCCGGCGTAACGGTTGCCAACCGCCCCGTCCAGGCAGCCGACCACGAGGCAGACCGCGTCGTTCTATCGTCGCAACCGGGACAACGCGGGGATAGGCGTAGCAGACATTACGGCGTGAGCCGCCAGATTTGTTTGGCAAGAATCCCGTTTGCCGGTCATTCTGCGGCTGGATGAACAAACAGCAAACTTTGAAAATGGCATGCCTGCTGGGTGTCGGGCAGCTGATTTTCAGCGGCGCTCAGGCGCAGAACCTGCTTGAGTCGGATTACAATAGCGGACACATATTTTCATTCACTACTGATGGAACTCAAAGCACTTTTGCATCAGGGATATCTCCCGGTGGATTGGCCTTTAACACCTTGGGTGACCTGTTTGAGTCTGATCCCGGTAGCGGCAACATTTACAGATTCACTCCGGGTGGTGTCCAGAGCACCTTTGCTTCCGGGCTGGATTCACCATCCGGTCTAGCTTTTAACAGTGCGGGCGACTTATTTGTGGCGGACTATGGCGGCAATATCTTTAAATACACGCCGGCTGGGGTGCGCAGCACCTTTGTCTCCGGTTTGAATAATCCGGCAGGACTGGCCTTTAGCAGCACGGGCGACCTGTTCGTATCGTGTTACTATACCGGGTATATCTATGAATTCACCTCCGGCGCTGTACAAAGCATATTTGCCTCTGGATTGGACGGCCCTGCTGGACTGGCCTTCAATAATGCGGGCCATTTGTTTGCCGTGGCTGAAGGCGGCGGCATTCCCGGCAACGGTAACATCTATGAATTTCAGCCGGGTGGAGCGCGAAGCACGTTTGCTTCCGGTCTGTCGATTCCGGTCGGTCTTGCCTTTAACGGCATGGGTAATTTATTTGCGACAGATTTAGGGAGTGGCCACATCTTTGAGTTCACGCCAGACGGAACCCAAAGCGCCTTTGCATCCGGGTTGGATTATCCGACGTTTCTTGCCTTCGAGCCTGTGGCGGAACCCTCGACTTGGGCGTTACTGGCCGTTAGCGCCACCGCGCTTCTCGTCTGCCGCCGCAAACTGGCCGCCCAGGCTTTCGATGCGTTACGTTGCTCATCGAACGACTACGTGTGAGCTGAGTGAGCATGAGGAGTGGATGGGGTTTGCGCCGCGATGCTGGCTCACCGGTGCTGCGCTGTGTAAGTTGGAATCAGGCTGCGTTTTCTATTCCATCATCGTCCGGCTGGACACCACCGAAAAACCCCAAAAGTTTCTTTGGGGCAATTCCGGATAGCAGCATGCCTTCAGACTTTTCACGGAAGTCAGCCAATTGTTCCGGGGCGGCTTTCCCAATGATCTGGAAGCATGCCGTTCGTTCGGTCTTCTTTTTACAATGGTCAAAGATGAACTGGCCTGCAAAATGTAAATCTTCATGATGTTGCAGAGTCCTTAAAACCAAATCACGAGCCGGTGATTCCGGTGATTCTTCCATGACCTGCTTTATACAATCTGCAGTCAGCATCTGGAGAACGGCTGGCGCGCAATCTTTGTAACTGGTGAAATGCAACATCAACTGCTGCCACTTTTTCCAGATTTCTTCCACCGAGGTAACTTTCGGCAAGGGGGCTACTTTTTGCTCGTTTTTTTGGGGGCACATTCTGAAACATAGTGGCCCCCATCGGGTGCTTCGATGTAGACAAGCCCGGGCACATGAATTTGATAACCGCAGAGCGTCTTGGTCAGCACGCCGGTCTGGAGCAGCCGATGCCGCGCCTTTTTCAATCCTGCCCGGCTCAGTCCCAACCTCACCATGACCTGTTCGTTGCTGGCAGCGGGAGTCTGGGAATAGAGAATCAGCAGGAATTTGTCGGTGGCAATATAGCCTTTGAGGTCAAGAATCTCAGCCCGGATCGTGATCGTGTTTACAGAATCGACGGGCACGACCGTTGACAACATTGGGGCTACTTTTTGCGCAAAATCGGCTGTCGATTTTTCGGACACAAAGTGACGGCGATCCGGGTGGGCCACCAGACCGGGAACGTGAATTTTATGAATGGCATAGGAATTGTCCCAGAATGTGCACGTGGTCAACCAGCCCCTGCTTCTGAGACGTTGATTAAGTTTGCGGAGGCCCGCGTGGGTGATGCCTAACGCGCGGCGGACGCGCCATTCCTTGATCTCGGTATCGGCGGCGTACATTGCCATCGCCAGCTTCCCGGCGAGCGTGGCGTCCGTGAGAGCCATGATTTCAGGTGGGATCGTCAAGGCGTTAAGTTTTGGTTTCATTTTTTAATTTTTTCTTTCGGCGTTTAGCGAGGATTTTAAGATGGTTCTCGAAACGAACAATTTCCCATCCATGCTCCTCGCGGGCGGCACTGCGTTCCTGAAAGCGTTTCACCTGTTGCTTGCTTAATACCACGGGCGGAGGGTCGCCGATGTAGTAACGGCCAGATTTTTGGCTCATGTTGCCGAGCACCGTGCCCCGCGACGTGCCCGGCATCACGTATTCCAGATCAAATGCGGTCTGGTAATACTCTTTATTCAATGCGCGGACTGGACAACCGTGCTTCAGGCCGTTCAGATACCAGTTAACCAAGTTGAACGGCTTGATGACATAGTTGATAGCCTTCGCCTGAGCCTTAGGCGTGGGCAGAGGGTGCAGCGCTATGTCCGGGTAAGCACACAGTTCGCCGCCAGCGTCACGATGTTTACGCAGGAGATTGACACAGCCGAACCACATACGTTGGGAAATCTTGCTGGTGAAGATGCGGGAGGTATTGCCGTAACCGTGCTGATGGCAGTTGCAAGTATGGCCAATCCCCGTCCCCGAACGCTTGTCTGGGAAAAAACTCAGATCAACGTCACGGAAGGTGTGTAAACCATCGAAGTATTTGCCGTCCGTCAGCCAGCTCATGAACATGTGCAGAGACTCGCCGACGATGTGCGGGCGGTTGTCCTGGTCATCAAGGCCGAACTTGGACAGCTTCAGAAGCGTAAATTGTTCCGCAGGCCTGAACAGGAACTTGTAGATCGGCTTGTTGTAGGCATCCCGGCCCACCTCGATCTTGACGCCCGCTTGGTCTGGGTTCGATCTGCCCATCACCGTCACGCCATACCAAGCCTTGCTCCGTTGAAAAGCTGGCAGGAACTCGTCCTTGGCTGGCTGCACGCGCTTGAGATTGCACCGGGGGCAGTGCTCTGGCTGATCGCATACCCAGAACGGCGGAAAGCCTGCCCGTGGTCTTACCTTCATGCCGCACTTCAGCATGCCGAGCGCGTCAAACTCCTTGGAATCGACCAACCGCACGCGTCGATAGTGATCGACGTTATCCAAGACCGGGTGCATCGCCTCGTGCGCTGCCGCCAAGGCGGCGAGTTGCACGTAAAGCTTCTGCTTCCCCATCCAATCTGACTTGTCATGACGCTGGAGGAAGAAGTGGAGCGCGTCCTTGACATGCTCCTCGACGCTGATGAGCCGGAACAATGGGGAGGGATCGCATTGCTTTACTTCAGCCATGTGCTTCGCTCGCGTGAAGTGATGAGCGACGCTCCGCATGGCATCATCACCACCATCAATGTGAGCATGCGTCACCGGTGCACTGACAGGATCAGTGGTATGAAATTCATCCGAGTGTAGCCCATCTTCTATAAACTCGTTGAGGGCCGTGGTAGTGGAGGCGTGTCCAGTGTGACCGTGTCCGCAGGGTGCAGGGGTTGCGGGAACAGTTACTTGCTGATCATCGTTTGAGGGAAGTGCCAGCCCGGCGTTTGAAGCGCAGGAAGATGACGTGGCCTGCTGCCCACTTGGGGCCACCGGGCTGGCAAAATTATGATGCGTCGTCGTCATCTTTCAAAGCGGGTTCAAAACCGCGATCAATATAAATACAAGAACGGAAAATTAAGTTAGAGTTGGAGGCTTCTCGACCGTGATCCATAGGTGGAATGCGCCGTCACGCCTCTGGCACGGCAATCCGGCCTTAGCCAAAGTATTAATGGCTCTCCGAAATGACTTTTCTGATGCGTAAGGCAGTTCGCGGACGCAGAACCGCACAAATTTTTTCTGTTTGTCGGAATGTTTCCAAAGGTCGGTATTTCTGTGGAGCATGTTTTCCCGCTGCACCCGGTTGTTCATGATCGCAGGCACGACACCGACTTGATCAGCGATGGAAGTTTCAAAAAAGTGCGGTTCGTATTGCATGTCGAGTAATGCGGGGCAGACTGGTGAATAAAGATACAAGCCGTCGTGCTTTCGGCGGCGCAACAGAGGAGGCCATGTGCCTTTGCCCTGAACTAGGGTGCCGACTCCGGCTACAGGCGTATCTTTTTGGTTTCGTTCACTCGTGGGTTGCAGCATAACTTGAAATTATCGCGTCCGACCGGCGACGAAACTGGCGGGGTGCATGCGGGGACACCGGTCGAAGGCAAAGTTGTTTTAGTTCTGGCACGTCTAATGGCGCGTTTCGTCGCACAACTTACAGAACGGTAAAAATCTGCAATGGTACAAAAAATCGGCAGGTAATTTTCACCATCGCGAAGGACGCGTATTTTGTATGAAGTCCAGCAGTGCGATACTCGCGAATTCAAATCAACGACACAAAGCTCAAACCATTGTAAATGCTGTGTAAAAGCAGCAGCGTCATTGTCGCGACATCGCATTCGGTGGGGATGGCTGGTCGTGTTCATGGCGATGGAGGGCCTCGCGTAAGCTTCTACCTTTCCTCACCCTGCAGCTGCGCCGTGCCGCGAGCCTGAGTAGCAGCTTGTCGAGGATGCACGTGCTTTGTATACAGGCCACTCCACGTCCGCGCTATGGCTCATGGCCATTGATTAGAATTGATGTCAGTAGGGTCACCGGTGTCTCCGTATACGGACGGGGGTGGTCGACGCCGGAAGCACCCATGGTCGGCGGGACATGCATGTTGGATGTCGGCTTGTTGTGTATACATTCCAATGAATCTGCGGGCCTGTATACGCGTAAAGGCATAATGCGCCTGTCGTCGCCGCCGTTCCGCACCGATATCACACCACCCTGCCCACAAGCCGGTCGCTTTTCGCCACCTCGCGCGCAGTGTTAAATCGCTGTCGAATGTCTTGCTGCGACGAAGACATTGGTGAGCGTTTGAGGAAAGCGGGAGCTGGGAAGACAGAGAGATATGGATGGACCTGCTGTCAAATGCAAGGGCGCACTACCGATGCGGTGGACATATTAGCGGACGATCTATGTTGCTTGCGAATAGATGCGGCCAATTCATTCAGCCGGGCACGTGCGCCTTCCACCGGCAGCGATTGATTTGCTGTTTGCGGGCCAACGCTTTTCCGACGAGCTAGAAAGGCACGCACGTCACCCCAATGGAAGCGCACGGTGCGTCCGATTTTTTCATACGGAATTCTCTTCTCGTGCATCCAAACCTCGATGGTGCGGGTGCTGACATCCATGCGTTTGGCCATCTCAAGTTTCGAAATATACCAGTCATCGGGCCACTTTGAATTTTCGATTGATTCGTTCACCTACAGAAAGAACGGGAAAAACCATGGATGCAGCACCGGAAAGACCGAAAAGGCTGTCGAAACATCGACAGCCCTGTGAGACGCGTTTTGTAGACATTTATTCCGTCGCGCTGCTTGGTGGTGCCTCAGACTTTCCCGCCTGCGGCGAATCCTCCGGGAACAGGGCGAACCACTTCAGGGCCATCGCCTCGGTCACACATTTCAAGTAGTGGCGTTGAATCATCACCGGGCTGTTACCGGCCTCGAAGGCAACCTGTGGGACGTTTTTGACGATGGCGACGCGGTAGCTGATAAACGAATGGCGGAGCGCGTTGCGTTTCCAAGCGATGCCCGCCCGCTTGGCCATGCGGCTGAATACGATCGCAAGGTTTGAAAATCCACACACCGGCCCGGACTTGCGGCGGATCGGCTGCAGCCATGCCCGGAGATTCTCGGACATCGGCACGATGCGCCGCTCCTCGGTTTTGGAAACCGCGTCCGGCACTATAATGTGGCCCTCCTCAAAATTTAAATTTTCCCAGTGCAAGCGCTTGACCTCCGCGGCCCGGACCCCAGCCCATCCGCAAATGGCCAGCGCCGCCAGCTGATCACCGGAAGCGGCTTTCAGCAGTTTCGACATTTCCTCCACCGTGAACACCAGCACCGCCACCTTGGCCCGGCGGCGCTTGGTGGGACGGGGCACGCCCTTGTGGTCGGCTGGCAGATAACCCTCGCCAGCCGCGAAGTTGAACAGCATCGCCAGCGTGGTGCGCAGATTGTGCCGCGTTCGTTCACTGACCGGCTGGGCGAGGATGTATTCCCGGATCGCCGTGGAACTGACTTTGCAGATCGGGCAATTGAACTTTTCCGCGAACCGGCCCAGCCGAATCCGCAGATCACGCAGATGCAGTTGCCCAACGGAACCCTCCCGTTGCTTGAGCGCCAGCAACTCGTCCACGACCTGACGGACGGCGATGTCCACCGATTTGCGCGGGCGGTTGTCCAAATAATATTTTACCGCCTCCAAGATTCCGGCGCTGCCTGCCAGCAACCGATTGCTCTCAACCACAAGATTCACGGCGGCCCGGAGCGGCAGGCCGGTCGGAGCCAGTAACCCGATCACCTGCTGATACTCGTAAGCGTCTGGCCCACGCAAGGTGAGGAAGTTGGCGCGGTTCTGGGCGATTTCGCGCACGGTCGCTTCGGCGAACGCCTTGGCGGCCTCGCTGGTGGTGAAAGTGAACCGCTGCTGGATGCCATCCACGTCATAAAAGCGGACTTCGTAGCGCGGGTAGCTGATTGATTTTTGGAGATAAATCGCCGCCTTGTTGCCGCGATATTCCACCGATTTGGGAAAGGATGCTTTAGTCATAACACCTCCCAAGAACAGAATAATTTGCGCGTGCAGCACCCCGCCCAGTCATGAAAAAGTCATGAAAGGCACTTTTGGGGTGTGGGCGAGGGTGTGGGCTAACAGTGACAAAGGCGGAAGCGCCATTGATTTTACAGGGTTTTGTGGAGAAAAGACGGCTGTAAAAAAAATGGAGCGAGCGAAGGGATTCGAACCCTCGACACTCACGTTGGCAACGTGATGCTCTACCAGGCTGAGCTACGCTCGCTTCCAGAAGACGGCTGCCAAATTACGCGAACGGCGCGGATTTGCAAGCCTGATTTCAACACCGCTATTTAGCACCCAAAGTCGCCCGGATGACCTTCAACAAATCATCATGATCAACGGGCTTGTGGAAAAACGCCACCGCACCGCCGGTGATCGCGCGATCCTTGTTCTTCGTGTCTTCGGCACCAGTGATGACGATGACCGGCGTCTTTTTCACATTTTCCATCCGGCGAAACCATTCCATGATGCGGAAGCCGTCCCATTCCACCCCGCCCACATCCGGCGGGAAACTGATGTCCAGCAAAACCAGGTCCGGAGATTCCTTGCGCGCCGCCGAGACCGCTTCGGATCCATCCAGCGCCGTGACCACCTCATAACCCGCTCCCTGCAGGCGCAGGGAGATGGTCTTAAGGATGATCTCGTTGTCATCCACCACCAAAATTTTTTGTTTTTTTGCCGGAGTTGGTTCAGCACTCATATCGGTTCGCTCGAACATCATCCAAATCCCATGCGCTTTTGAACAATGGCCGCGCCGCACACTAACAAAACTTCCCCGGTAAAAAAAGCATAATTTCTGCGGCTTTGACTTTTCCCTCCGCTGCTGTGCTAAACTGCCCGTGTGAGCAATACTTTCTACGCCCCCGGCGAACAACGCGCGGCCAAGGTCAACGACCTGTTCGCCGCCATTGCCCGGCGCTATGACTTGATCAACGACCTGCAAAGCTTCGGCCTCCACCGGCTCTGGAAACGTCGCGTCGTCCGACTGGCGCAGCTTAAAAGCGGGGATCGCGCGCTGGATGTCTGCTGTGGCACCGGTGACATTGCTCTGGCATTGGCGCGGAATGGCGCGGAAACCACCGGCCTCGATTTCAGTCAAAAAATGCTGGAAGTTGCCGCCGAACGAAACCAGACCCCGGATCCCAGACCCCAGACGCCCAACCCTACGTTCATTCAGGGCGATGCGCAGCAACTTCCGTTTCCCGACAACTCCTTCGACATCGTGACCGTGGGTTACGGGCTGCGGAATCTGACGAGTTGGGAACGCGGCCTGGAGGAAATGCACCGCGTGGCCAAGCCCGGCGCCCGGATCATCGTGCTGGAATTTGGCAAGCCGGCGAACGCCTTATGGCGGGCGCTCTACTTCGCCCACCTGAAATGTTCCGTGCCGCTCATCGGTCTGTTGTTTGCGGGCAACGCCCAAGCCTATGCCTACATCCTGGAATCGCTGAAGCATTATCCGGCGCAACTGGCCGTGGCGGAAAAGATGCGCGGACTGAAACTGACGAACGTGCGTGTCATCAACCTCCTCGGCGGCGCGATGGCGATTAACTACGGCGAGAAACCAGCGGGCAGAGGAAACTAAGCTGGAAATCCATCACATGGATTGATGGGAACTCCAATCGCCCGTTCTCGATGCTGTCATGCAGATGTGACAAAAGAAAAGAGCCGGATTGCTCCGGCTCTTTTCACAAGCTATAACAAAGGAAAGTGAATTATTTGCGACGACGCAATGCGACCAGTGCTGCCACACCACCAATTCCTGCCAGGGCGATTGTGGAAGGTTCAGGAACAGGCGCAGCGGTGACATCAGCGAAAGTGGTTCCCGCCACCAAGTAATCAATCGACTCCGCCGGAGCAGCGGTGCCGCTTCCTTGCCGCAGATTAAGAGCACCAACCGAAGTTAACTCGGCACCAGTGCCGATATAACCGGTCGTCAAATAAGCAGTATTATTACCTTCAACCAAAAGATCGGTGGGATTCACATACATGGCAAAGGTGTCATTTGCCGCTCCGGCAACCGAGGTGTAGGCAAGAATAATATTATAAGAAGTAGCAAAACTCAAAACCGTCGTGCCGTATGCTGTTGTGCCACCAGTATTGTCGGCAAAGCCTAAAAGCAGACCACCCGTTGTTGACTTGGCAAAAAGGCGCTCTTGGAATAAACTTGTGGTGCCAGCCGGGCTGCTAAAATGAAGGAAATAGTCACCACCACTTTGGGCGGACGTAAAGCTCACTGTGGCCCCGATATAGAAAGTGGAACCATCCACAAGAGTCAAAGGAGTAGAAAGTGCAGAATAAGTATCTTGACCGGAGGTGCCCAAAACAACACTGCCGCCGACAACCTGTTGTGGGTTTGCCGCAGCGGCTGTTTCCTTCCAAGTTCCAAGAGAGACGTTTGTCAGCGCTCCATCGGGATAACTAAAAGAGTCATAGTAAACCACGGAAGCCTCAGATTCCATGATAGAAAAAGCTAGAATTGAAACTGCAATTATTGAAACAACTGATTTTTTCATACAACAATACCTTGTTTGGGTTTACGTCCTTGTTTTAACCGATCCTTAATGATTTACCTAAGGTCTTCCCCTAGGTGCAGCAATAATAGATTGCAAATTTTCAGATACAACAAAAAAATTAATAAGAGTTTAATTCAAACAATTCTAGCTCTATAAGAAATTGCCATGCCGTAGCACTACATCTGTTCCACGGTTTCGATGCCGAGCGTTTCCAGTCCCTGCTTCAAAACACGCGCCGTCAGTTCGCATAGCGCCAGCCGGGAATCGCGCGTCGCGGCAGCGTCCGCTTTCAGCACGGGGCAGTTTTCGTAGAAGCCCGTGAACTTGCCGGCCAGTTCGAACAGATAATTGCACAGGAAATTCGGGCGGTATTCCTCGGCCACCGCTTCAAGCGTGAGGCCGAAATTCAGCAGATGATTCGCCAGTGTGATTTCTTCCGCAGCGACCAAATGGATGTTGGGCGTTGAATGTTCAATGTTGGATGTTTCCAATTTCCGAAAAATGCTTTTGATCCGCGCATACGCATACAGCAGATACGGCGCGGTATTGCCCTGCAGCGCGAGCATCTTGTCCCAGCTGAAAATGTAATCACTCTGCCGGTTCGGCAGCAGATCGGCGTATTTGACCGCCCCCAGACCGACGACGCGCGCGATTTCGCGGCGTTGCGTTTCGGGCAGTTCCGCGCTTTTTTCGGAAACGGTTTTGAAGGCTCGCTCCACCGCTTCGTCGAGCAGGTCGCCGAGTTTCACGGTATCACCAGAGCGTGTCTTGAACGGCTTGCCGTCGTCGCCGAGAATTTTTCCAAAGCCGACGTGGACCAGCTTCGTGCCTTTTGCCGCGTCCGGTTTCCAACGCGCGACGATGAGGAAGAGCTTCTTGAAATGCCCGGACTGCCGGTCGTCCACGACGTATACGATTTCCTGCGGCGACCAGGTTTTGAGCCGGTAATCCACCGTGGCGAGATCGGTGGTGGTGTAGTTAAATCCACCGTCGCTCTTGCGCACGAGCGCGGGATCGGGAATCCATTCGCCATCGCGATTGACGAGAAACGGATCTTCCTTCGGTGGCAGTCCCGCGCCTGCGGGATCGCTGAACACGCCGACCGCGCCTTCACTTTCACGCGCAATGCCGCGCTTCAACAAATCATCCACGACTTCGCCGAGCCACGGATTGTAAAAGCTTTCGCCGAGCGCGTGATCGAACTTCACGTTGAGCCGCGAATAAATCGTGTCGAACTGGATTTGCGACAGCCGGATCATTTCCTTCCAGATGGAAATGTTTTCCGCGTCACCGGCCTGGAGTTTCACCAACTCCGCCCTGGCTTCTTCCAGCCGCGCGGGATTGGCGTCGCACTCGGCGTTGATCACCTTGTAAAGGCGCTCCATCTCGGCAATCGGGTCGCGGTCGAGTGTCTCACGATTTAAGATTTGTTTCCAGCCAAGCAGCAGCTTGCCGAACTGCGTGCCCCAGTCGCCAATGTGATTGTCGCTTATGACGCGGTGCCCGAGCAGCCGCAGCGTGCGTTGCAACGCGTCGCCGATGCCGGTGGAGCGGATGTGGCCGACGTGCATCGGCTTGGCGACGTTGGGCGAACTGAAATCAATGACGACGGTTTTCGGCGACGCAGCTTGGGCGAAGAATAAATGCTCGCTGCGCCCGGCGGCTTCGAGCGTCTGCACGAGGACGGAATTCTTCAGCCGGAAATTCAGGAAGCCCGCGCCGGCGATTTCCACCTTCTCGCAGACGTCGGAAACATCGAGCCGGGCAACCGTGTCGGTCGCGAGCTGGCGCGGATTCAGTTTGCGCTGCTTGGCGAGCGACATCAGCGCGTTGGATTGGTAATCGCCAAATTTCGGGTCGCACGGCCGGACAAGCACGGCGGAGACATCGGCCTCCGGCAAAACCGCGTGGACGGCGGCCTGCAGCTTCGACTCAATTTGTTTGTGTGGTAACACGGGGGAAATTTAACCACGGATGGACACGGAGGGACACGGATAATTTTTTCGGGGCGATCGCAGAAGCGCAAAGAACACGGAGAGAGGCAGAGGAGAAAAACAAGGAGGTTTATGTCTGGTTAAATTTACCTTTCCAAATCTCTGCGACTCTGTGCGGCCTCTGCGTCTTTGCGTTTAGCCGGCTCAACCGAAATTACTTTTTCCCGTGTTCGCGGATGATCGCGAGCATGGCGTCGGCGGTGGCGGATTTTTCGAGAGCTTCGCGGAAATCGGCCTTGTGCAAAAGTTTGGCGATATTGGCGAGCGTGTGCAGATGTTTTTGAAACTGACCCTGCGGCACCAGGAAGAGCATGACCAGTTTCACGGGCTGGTTGTCGAGCGCATCAAAATTCACCCCGGCACGGGAGCGACCCAGCGCGCCGACCACTTCAAAAATCAAATCCGTCGAGGCGTGCGGGATGCCGATGCCGAAGCCGATGCCGGTGGACATGGAGGTTTCACGTTTTTTGACGGCGGCGGTGACGGCGTCGCGGTCGCCGGGCTGGATCTTGCCGGTGGCCACAAGATTGCCGATGAGTTCGTCAATCGCTTCCCAGCGGTTTGCTGCTTTCAGTTCGGGGACGATCTGCTCGCGTCCCAAGATGTCGGCCAAATCCATAGCGGCGTAAAGCATGAAGCGAAACGCCCGGACAATTCAAGGCTGAATTGCTAACATATTTTGGCGGCCTCAAATCACACGTTGCAACCACTGAAAAATCATCTGCGTGCTTTCCAGCCACCAGTTGGCTGAATTCAACATGCCCACCTTGGTCGTGAGCAACGGAATCCCGAACAGCAGCACACAGACGTTGCCGAGATAAATAATCACGGCGGAAAATAAATATCCCTGGCTGGTGATGTCCGATTGCTGCGTCTGCAGCACATGAAACGTCAGTGTCAGGTGAAAGGCATATGCCGCGCCGACGCACAAATGAAACCACACCAGATAGCCGTGCCAGTTCCAAATCAGATTGCCGACCGCGAACCCGGCAACAACCAGCACGACATAGAGCGGGAAAAAATAAGGCGCGAGGGTGATGACGAAATTGGTCTTGGAAATGACCACGTGGCCGCCTTTGGACGTGACTTTCATTTTTTTGACCTGCCCGCCGAAGATCCACGTCCAAAGCGCATGCGTCAGTTCGTGGCCGAAGACGTAAATCCACATCGGCTTGGGCAGCAGATAGAAGATGACCAGCCAGCACGCCGCGCCGCCAAGAATGGGGATCCACGTCGTGTCTGCGCTGCCGCAGGCGTGCAGCACTTTCCACAAAGCCATGCCCGCGCCTCCGCAAATGGGCAGCAGCAACATGGCAATGATGAGTTTGATCCACTTCGGCACGCGCGGAAGAATTCAGAATCCGGAATTCAGAAGCCAGCAGAAAGCGGATGAAAACAAACGCAGAGACGCAGAGGCCGCAGAGTTTCGCAGAGAAAACTCCTTAATCCTCTGCGCTGCTCCGCGTTCTCTGCGTCTCTGCGTTGAAAGTGAGCTTGAAAGTTGAACCGTCAAACTTGAAACTCCGCGCATGACAAAAGATGAAGCGTTGCAGATTTTTCGCGACACCGGCGCCCTGCTCGAGGGCCATTTCGTTCTCCGCAGCGGTTTGCACAGCCGCCAGTTCTTCCAATGCGCGCTGGCACTCCAGCAGATGCCCATCGTCGAAAAGCTCGGCGCGGCGCTCTCGGCCAAATTAAAACCGCTCGGCGCCGTGACCGTGGTTTCGCCGGCAATGGGCGGACTCGTGATTGGTCAGGAAGTCGCGCGGCAACTGGGTTTGCGCTTTATTTTTGTGGAGAAAGAAGAAGGCAAACTGGTTTTGCGGCGCGGATTCAAGATCGCACCCGGAGAAAAGATTCTCGTGGTCGAGGATGTCGTCACCAAGGGCGGGCGTGTGCAGGAGACTTTGGACATCATCCGAGCGAATGGCGGCCATGTCGTCGGCGTGGCGATGGTGGTGGATCGTTCCAACGGCGCGGTGAATTTTGGCGTGCCATTCGAGAGCTTGATTTCATTGCAGGTGGAAACGTTTGAGGCGGACAAATTGCCTGCGGATCTTGCGAAGATCCCTGCCGTCAAGCCGGGGAGCAAGTAATTTGAACAACAAAGGAACAAAGTAACGAAGTCAGGAATTTTTCACTTTGTTCCTTGGTTTCTTTGTTGTTTAAAATGTCTCCCTCTGCGCCACGGAAGTTGCGCCATCCGCCCGAAAACTGTGCCACTGTGCCACTCCTGGCGCAACTTTGAATCCTTTCCAACACGGGATCAACTCCAATTCCACCTTTTGTTTTCAATGCTTCCGATGGTTTTTCTCCGGATCAAGAATCCCGGCATCCTTATTGCACAGGAACTGAGAGCAGTTAATCCAATTTAACCAATTTTTATAATTTTATGGCAAAAGTATTAGGCATCGATTTGGGCACGACGAACTCCTGCATGGCCGTCATGGACAGCGGCGAACCGTTGGTGCTGGAAAATTCCGAAGGCAAACGCACCACGCCGTCCGTCGTGGCGTTCACGAAATCCGGCGAACGCGTGGTCGGCGACGCGGCGAAGCGGCAGGCCGTGACCAACTCGCGCAACACGATTTATTCCATCAAGCGTTTCATGGGCCGCAAATTCGACGAAGTGCAGGAAGAGATCAAGCGCATGCCCTACAAGGTCGTCAAGGCGTCCAATGGCGATTGCGCCGTCGAAGTCGAAGTGGACGGCAAGGCCAAGCAATTCTCGCCGCAGGAAATTTCCGCGATGATTCTTTCCAAGCTCAAGGCCGACGCCGAAGCACGCCTGGGCGAAAAAATCACGCAGGCCGTTATTACGGTGCCCGCCTATTTCAACGACTCGCAACGTCAGGCCACCAAGGACGCCGGCAAGATCGCCGGCATGGAAGTTCTCCGCATCATCAACGAACCCACCGCCGCGTCGCTCGCCTACGGTCTCGACAAGAAAAAAGACGAGAAGATCGCGGTTTACGATTTGGGCGGCGGCACGTTCGATATTTCCGTGCTCGAAATCGGCGACGGCGTGTTTGAAGTGAAGGCCACCAACGGCGACACGCATCTCGGCGGTGACGACTGGGACAATGTGCTCATGGACTGGATTCTCGATGAATTCAAACGCGAGTATAACATGGACCTCCGCAAGCAGCCGGACGCGCTCCAGCGCATCAAGGAGGAGGCGGAAAAAGCCAAGATCGCGCTCTCCAGCTCGCAGACCTACGAAATCAACCTGCCGTTCATCACGGCGGATGCCACGGGGCCGAAGCACATCCAGAAATCTCTAACGCGTGCGAAGCTTGAACAGCTCACGGACAAACTGTTCGAACGCACCATCGGGCCGGTGAAAGCCTGCTTGAAGGACGCGGGCATCGAAGCCTCGAAGATTGACGAACTCGTGCTCGTCGGCGGCATGACCCGCATGCCGCGCGTGGTCGAAGTCGCGAAATCCCTCGTCAATAAAGCGCCGCATCAAGGTGTGAATCCGGATGAAGTCGTTGCGATCGGCGCCGGCATCCAGGGCGGCGTGCTCAAGGGCGAAGTGAAGGACGTGCTCCTGCTCGACGTGACCCCGTTGTCGCTCGGCATCGAGACGCTCGGCGGCGTGTTCACGAAGTTGATCGAACGCAACACCACGATTCCCGCGCGCAAATCGGAAATTTTCTCGACCGCCTCGGACAGCCAGCCGGGCGTGGAGATCCATGTGCTCCAGGGCGAACGCCAGTTCTCCAAGGACAACAAGACCATCGGCCGGTTCAATCTCGCCGACATTCCGCCCGCACCGCGCGGCGTGCCGCAGATCGAAGTGACCTTCGACATTGACGCGAACGGCATCCTGCACGTCGCCGCGAAAGACCTCGGCACGGGTAAGGAACAGAAGATCAGCATCACGGCCAGCAGCGGTCTTTCGAAGGACGAAGTCGAGAAGATGCGCAAGGACGCCGAGGCCCATGCCGACGAGGACAAGAGCCGTTTGGAGGAAATCCAGACGCGCAACGAGGCCGACAACTCCGTTTATCGCACCGAGAAATTGCTCAAGGACAACGCGGACAAGATTTCTGCGGACGACAAGGGCAAGCTCGAAGCTGCTGCGAACGCGGTGAAGGAAGCGCTCAAAGGCACGGACGCCGCCGCCATCAAATCCACCAGCGAGAAGCTGAACGAAGTCTGGCAGGCCGTCTCGACCGAACTTTACAAAGCCGCCGCCGCGAAGGCGCAGTCGGAAAAAGGCGCGGCGGGTGCGCAGCCCGAGGGTGGCGAACCGAAGTCTGAAGAAAAGAAAAAGGACGACGGCGTGATTGACGCGGAAGTCGTGGACGAGAAGAAGTAACGAACTTCCGTTCGATGGCATCATGAAATTGGCGCAGACAACTTTGTCCCGCAGGGACAGCCTGAAAATAGCCCGGCGTTTCAACGCCGGGAACGGATCGGCCTGCGCGTCAAGTCCCGCTGGAGCGCGGGAGGTCTCCGCCCGCAGCACGTCCGCCAGCCAAGAGACGATGGAATGTTCGTATGTACCGCTGTCATTCCACGCGCTGCGAACCGGGACGGTTCGCGCTCCGTCAGCAACGCGTCAATTCCAGCCGTCCCTCCGGGACTCAATTCATTTTGCAACGTCACCCGGCGTTGAAACGCCGGGCTATGGTCGTTCATCCTTCCGGGACAAAACGGCGGTGCGTTTTGGCAAGCTCCGTAGGAGCGACCTATTTGTAGAAAATCAATCCGTCCAAGATTCCAAGCTCCGTAGGAGCGGCATATTCCGTCGGCACAAAGATGTCGCTCCTACGGAGCTAAATAATTTTTTAATCGCGTTGGCTACAAAGATTCCGCTCCTACGGAGCTGGCAAATGCAAACGGCGCGAAACTGAAAACACTTTTCCCTCCGCTCGGGCGGCGGGAGTTAATTAAGCAGTCAAACAAAACAACAACCAAAAGAAAAAAGTATGGCATTGAACATCAAACCGCTCGGCGACCGCATCCTCGTGGAAGCCGTCGAAGAGAAGGAAACCAAAAAAGGCGGCATCATCATCCCCGATTCCGCCAAGGAAAAACCGACCGAAAGCATCGTCGTCGCGCTCGGCACGGGCAAGACGGATGACAACGGCAAGAAGGTTCCCTTTGAAGTGAAGAAGGGCGACCGCATCCTGTGCAGCAAATACGGCGGCACGGAAATCAAACTGGACGGCAAGGAATACAAAATTTTGAGCAGCGACGACATCCTCGCCGTGCTCGAATAACTCTCAACCATCAACTTTCAACTAATAACTAAAATATATGGCAGCTAAACAATTGATATTCGACGAGCAGGCGCGGCAGGCGTTGCTCAAGGGCGTGCAGAAGCTTTCCCGCGCCGTGGTCGCCACGCTCGGTCCGAAAGGCCGCAATGTGGTCATCGACAAAAAATTCGGTTCCCCGACGGTCACCAAGGACGGCGTGACGGTCGCGAAGGAGATCGAACTGGAAGACCCTTACGAAAACATGGGCGCGCAGATGGTTCGCGAAGTTGCGAGCAAGACGAGCGACGCGGCCGGCGACGGCACGACGACGGCGACGGTTTTGGCCGAGTCCATTTATCGCGAAGGTCTGAAATACGTCACCAGCGGCGCCAGCCCGATCAACATCCAGCGCGGCATCAACAAGGCGGTCGAAGCCGCCGTGGAACAGCTCGCCAAGATCTCCAAAAAGGTCAAGGACAAGGAAGAGATCAAGCAGGTCGCGACCGTTTCCGCCAACTGGGATACCACGATCGGCGAGATCATCGCTGACGCGATGGACAAGGTCGGCAAGGACGGCACCATCACGGTCGAAGAAGCGAAGTCCATCGAGACGACGCTCGACGTGGTCGAAGGCATGCAGTTCGACAAGGGCTATCTCTCCCCGTATTTCGTGACCAGCGCGGAAACGATGGAAGCCAAACTCGAAGACGCCTACATCCTGAATTACGAAAAGAAGATCAGCAACCTGAAGGACCTGTTGCCCATCCTCGAAAAAGTCGCGAAGACCAGCAAGCCGCTGTTGATCATCTCCGAAGAAGTCGAAGGCGAAGCGCTCGCGACGCTCGTGGTGAACAAACTCCGCGGCACGATCAATGTGTGCGCCGTCAAAGCCCCCGGCTTCGGCGACCGCCGCAAATCCATGATGGAAGACATCGCGGTCCTCACCGGTGGCAAGTGCATCACCGAAGACCTCGGCATCAAGCTTGAAAGCATCGGCCTCGAAGACCTCGGCCGCGCCAAGCACATCGTGGTGGACAAGGAAAACACCACGATCGTTGAAGGCTACGGAAAGTCCTCCGAGATCCAGGGCCGCGTGAACCAGATCCGCCGCCAGATTGACGAGACCACTTCCGATTACGACCGCGAGAAATTGCAGGAACGTCTCGCGAAGCTCGCCGGTGGCGTGGCCGTCATCAACGTCGGCGCGCAGACCGAAACCGAAATGAAGGAAAAGAAAGCGCGCGTGGAAGACGCGTTGCACGCGACCCGCGCGGCCGTCGAAGAAGGCATCGTGGCCGGCGGCGGCGTGGCGTTGATCCGCTGCATCGCGGCCATTGAAGCCGTCAAAGGCGCCAATGACGACGAGCAGATCGGCGTGGACATCATCAAGCGCGCCGTCGAAGGCCCGCTGCGTTCGCTCGCCGCGAATGCCGGCGTGGAAGGCTCGCTCATCGTGCAGGAAGTCAAGAAGCGCAAGGGCAACGAAGGTTACAATGTCGCCACCGGCGAATACGAAGACCTCGTGAAAGCCGGCGTGGTTGACCCGAAGAAAGTCACGCGCTCGGCCTTGCAGAACGCGGCCAGCATCGCGGGCCTCTTGCTCACGACCGAATGCCTCATCACCGACGCTCCGGAAAAGGAAAAAGCTCCGGCCGGCGGCGGCGGTCACGGCGGCGGCGGCATGGGTGACATGGGCGGCATGGGCGGATATTGATCCGTCGGTAAAGGTTCGGAGGAACCGAAAACAGAGCGCGGCCGGGAGCAATCCCGGCCGCGTTTTTTGTTTTGGAGCGCCGATCTCCGAATCGGCCAGTTCACCCTGGAAACAGCAGCCGAAACCACAAACGTTCAAATCGGCAAGATGTGAAGAAAGGAAAAAATGAACACAATCAAAGGATACTTGCTCGTTCAAACCGTAGAAAAATCGAGGAGATTTTTGAATTGGGTAAAGACTGAACAACATTCAAGTCGTTGACAGACCTGCAAAGCTGGCGCATTTTTGCACCGTGAAATCGTTGCGGGAAATTGAAGAAGCCATTGCCAAGCTGCCATCGAAAGCCCGTCGCCAGCTTGTGCAGGACATTCCCGCGCTTTGCCCCGACGCATTTCCGGCTGACGGCTGGGATGCAATCTTGAATGACGCCGCCCCGCGTCCCGCGCTGACTTCGTTGCTCGACAAATTGGATGTCGAATACGAACAAAAGCCGGAAAGTTATTTAACGCTGAACGATAAATCGCTGCGGCAAAAAAAGTGAACTCCCGCGGCACGGAAGATTTTTGGAAGTTGTATCACGCCCTGCCGCCGCAAATCCGCACCGCCGCCCAGAAAGCCTTTCAGAAGTTTTCGGACAATCCGTCCCATCCCAGTTTGCAACTGGAGCGTTTGAAATTTGACAGTCGCGCGTGGTCGGTGCGCGTGACCCGAAATTACCGCGCCGTCGCCCGCCGCCATGATGACGACTGGCTCTGGTTTTGGAATCGGTTCGCACGAAGAATTTGACCGGCGTTTCCCGAAATAATCCCGCAAGCATGGAGGCGGCTCTTTATGTTAAATTTCAATGTAAAGCATGCTTGACATATGACAAGTATGCTTTACACTGGCTTGGTTATGAATAACAAACCAAACCTTCCGAACGAAATCTTCTGGGGCAGGGAATATTCCTGGCGCAAGGACGGGAAAGTCAACGGCTGGCTGACCTTGGCGGCGGTCATTTCGTCCCTGGCCGACATCATCTTCGCACACGCCGTCAAGCAATGGCCGCTGGAGGCGCGCGTCGGAGTCGTGCTCGCGGAATTTCTCGCGCTCGCACTTTGGGCGCGCAGCATGACGCAATGGATTCGCGGCATGGATGAACTGCACCGCCGTATCACCACGTCGGTCGTGCTGGCATCCGTCAGCGCGACATTTTTCTTCCTGCTGCTCTGGCACCGGCTGGATCGGGCGGGGCTTTTCAATGTCGCTTTTGGCGAACCCAAGACTGGCGGCAGCTGGGACATCTGCACGGTGTGCCACGGTTTTTTGCTGCTGGTGTTTTTTTATGGCATCGCACAGGCCGTGTTCAACCGCCGCTACAAATAAAATCATGAAATTCAACTCCAAACACACGTCGCGAATGATCATCGCCTTCGGCGGCTATGCGCTCGGGCTGGTGGCACTGAACGCCTTTGACCCCGGGCACCGTCCGCATTGGTTGCCGCATAATTATTGGCTGGTGCTCCTGCCGCTGCTGCCTTTGATCTACATGGCCACAGCCATCATCCGCGTGGTCGCCGACCTGGATGAGATGAAGCGGAAAATTTATACGGAAGCGATGGCCTTTTCCGGCGTCGCCACGGGTTTCACGTGTTTCACCTACTTGTTCCTCCGGGACATGGGCGCACCGGAGTTTCGGGCCGAATGGGCGTTTTACCTCATGTGGGCCTACTATTGGATCGGGATGTTTTTTTCCTGGCGGAGGTATCGATGAAAAACCGTCTGCGCGAACTGCGCGCGGCGAAGGAATGGTCGCAATCCGATCTGGCCGACAAATTGGAAGTCTCGCGCCAGACCGTGAACGCGATCGAGACGGAGAAATACGATCCCAGCCTGCCGCTGGCCTTCAAGGTCGCCCGCCTGTTCAAAATGAAGATCGAGGAGATTTTTGAATTGGACGAGGGTTGATGCCAAAAATTTCTCAACCCACGACGGGAGAAATCTCAGCCGCTATTTGTAACTTTGTCAATCGCCGGCAAGGATGCTATGGTTTGCCGACCAAAAAAAAATGATGAAAACCACGCTTGCTGGCGTATCGATCTCCCTCCTGATGTTCGGTCTGGCGGTCAACGGCCTGAGCGCGGGGCCTAACCATTCCGCCCAGGAAAGTGTCGAAGGCGATGTGATCGTGACGTTCAAGCCGGGAGTCAAGTTGCCGGCGGCGAAAGGGGCGCTGACCGGCCATTCGCTGGCGTTTCAAAAATACTATTCCGCCCTTTCGCAGCACCGGGGCAAAGAAACGGGTTTGATTCGGGCCAAGAACCGGACGACGGCGCAATTGATTGCGGAGTTAAGCCGTGACCCGGCGGTGGAAACGGCCGAACCCAACTATCTGCGTTGGGTGACCAGCACGCTCCCCAATGATCCGCTGTTCTCCAGCTTGTGGGGATTAAAAAACACCGGCCAGCCGGTCGGCGGCACGGCTGGAACCGCGGGAGACGACATCCGTTTTCTCGCCGCCTGGGCGCTGGCGCAGCCGTCCGGCACCAACCCGCCGGTGGTGGCGGTGATTGACACCGGCGTGGATTACACGCACCCGGACCTGGCCGGCAATATGTGGACCAATGCCGGTGAACTTCCTGGCAATGGAGTCGATGACGACAGCGACGGCCTGGTGGATGATTACCACGGTTATAATTTTGCGGACGACCTTCCCGACCCGGCCGACTCCGGATATCACGGGACGCACGTGGCGGGGACGATTGGCGCCACCGGCAACAACCAACGCGGCGTGATCGGCGTGGATTACCAGGCCAGAATCATGGCGCTCCGGGCTTCGAGCGACGGGCAATCCCTGCCGGACTCAGCCATCATCGACGCGATCCAGTATGCGACCTTGATGAAAACCCGCGGCGTGAACATTGTCGCCATCAATGAATCCTTCGGTGGCGGCGGCTTCAACAGCGCGGAGCGTGCCGCGATGCAGGCCGCCGGCGATGCCGGCATCATTTTTTGCGTGGCCGCCGGAAACGAAACCAACAACAATGATGCCGCCCCCACCTATCCCGCCAATTATGGGTTGACCAACATGATTGTCGTGGCGGCCACGGATCAAAATGACGCCCTGGCCGGTTTTTCAAATTATGGAACCAACTCCGTAGATGTGGCAGCGCCCGGGGTGAACATCCTGTCTGCGCTGCCGGTTGCGCAGGCGGGCACAATTACGTCGGTGAACCAAGGCGCCACAACTTATTCCGCCAACGAGCTGACTTTTTCGGGAACCACCACCGGCATCACCGCCTCGGTCTACAATTGCGGGCTGGGGAATCCCGGTGAGTTTCCGGCGGCCGTCCAGAACAACATTGCGTTGATCCAACGCGGCACGCTGTTTTTTTCGGAAAAGGTCGCCAACGCCATGGCCGCCGGCGCGCGCGCGGCCATCATTTACAACAACGTCAGCGGCAATTTTTTTGGCACCCTGGGCGTCACGAATAACTGGATTCCCGCCGTGTCCCTTTCCCAGGCCGACGGACTGGCGATGCTAACCAATGCGCCCGCCACCGTCGTCAACGCGCCGGATCCGGCGCAAATTTATCAATACCTTGCCGGCACTTCGATGGCGACGCCCCATGTGGCCGGTGCGGTGGCGTTTGCCGCGCAGAATTTTCCCGCCGAAACCGTGCCGCAACGAATTCAACGTGTGCTCACCAATGCCGACGTCATTCCAGGTTTGCAAAGCACGGTGCACAACGGCCGGCGGCTGAACCTGCAGCGCATGGTGGACACCGACACCAATGGCCTGCCGGATTGGTGGGAGCTGCAGTATTTCGGGCATCTGACCGGCACCGGCCCGAATGCCGACCCCGACCAGGATGGCCTCGGCAACCTGTCGGAATGGCTGGCCGGAACAAACCCCACCAATGCCGCTTCCGGCTTGCGGTTGATCGTGTCGTCCGCCGGCAGCTCCAACGGCGTCGTGCTGAAATGGCCGAGTGTCGCCGGCCGGACCTATCGGCTCGAACGCGCCACCAATCTGTTGATCGGCTTCCATTCGACCGTCCGCACCAACGTCACCGCCACCGCGCCGACCAACACCGAAACCGATGCGGCCATTCTGCCCGGCAATGCCCGCTACTACCGGGTGGGCGTGGAGCCCTAGAACCGGGTTGATCAAGCTGGCTTTGTGCCGGGCTGGCGAAGAATCCCAAGATTGACGACTGGTTCAGGACGAATCAGACTTCGCACCGATACGATGAGAAAAATCCAGCTTGTGCTCGCGCTCCTCGCCGGAGTCTCCCTTTCCGCTTTTGCCCAGCAGCGCGGCTGGCCGGTGGCCACCAACGACGAATCGGGCTTCGTGCAAATCTTCGACGGCAAATCGCTCGCCGGCTGGGAGGGCGACACGAATTATTGGCGCGTGGAGGACGGCTGCCTCGTCGGCGAGGTCACCACGAACAATCTGCTCAAACAGAATTCGTTCATCGTCTGGCGCGGCGGCGAGACGCGGGATTTTGAATTGAAGGTGGAATATCGCATTTCAGCCAAGGGCAACAGCGGCATCAATTATCGCAGCGTCATGGTCACGAACGGGCCGTGGACGATGCGCGGTTATCAGGCGGACATTGACGGGAAGAATCAATACACCGGCCAGAATTACGAGGAGAAAGGCCGGACGTTTCTGGCATTGCGCGGTCAGATTACCCGGCAGGTGGATGGCCAGCTGCCACAGATCATCGGCGTGCTCGGCACGTCGGAAGGACTGCTCGCCGGCATCAAGAACGACGACTGGAACGAGTATCATCTCATCGTCAGCGGCAATGTGCTGACGCACCTCCTCAATGGCCGGGTGATGAGCGTGGTGATAGACGAGGATGGAAAGAACCGCAAGTTTGACGGCCTGCTCGGCGTGCAGGTCCATGTCGGCCCGCCGATGAAAGTCGAGTATCGCAACTTCCGCTTGAAAGCACTTTCCAACGGCGGTAACCCCTAACGATTTCCCCCCAACATTCACGTGCAGTTCGCCGACTTGACCATTCGGCGTAATCAGGCGATGATGACGGCGTCAGTCTGTGGGGGCGCACTGGTTTCGACCAAGTGAACACACCAGAGGCGGCATGCCGAGGACGATGCGTTGGCCTCGTTAATCATTCGCATCAAAACAAAACAGCTAATCAAGAACTAGCTCTCGCGGCCTAAGTGCCACGACGTTCACCACTGGACACCTGCTACGGTGGAGGAACGCAACAGCAGGCATGGTCAATGGCGGAGACCGCGCGTGGTTGACCGAGATCTTTTCATGCGGACTAGGCAGTGCGACTTGAGTCCGGACAGTATCGCACAGCAGAAAACTTTATCCGGAATAAGCATGTAGTCGCGGCTGGTAGGCTTGCCTGGGACGCGGGTTCAATTCCCGCCGCCTCCACCATTTTGAACGTTGCGCGGAAAGATGCCTGCCTAAAACTCGCATTGATTCATTCGTGAAGTAAGCGTATGAATTCTGCCGGTATGCCCGGTCGAAAATCTTATTTTCCCTCCACCCGCCTGTCGGCGATCTTTATCCGGCTGTTTTGCTGTGGCTTGTTTTACGCCGGAAAGAATGGGAACGCTCAAAGTTTGGAGGAAACACAGCAGCAATTCCTGCACGGCCATTACGCCGAGGTCATCGCGACAGCGCAACAAAAAACGGACACCGGCGATTATCGCGGTGACTGGCGGATGTTGCTGGTGAAATCGTTGCTGACCGTGGGGCGCTACAACGAGGCCTATACGAATGCCAGTGTCGGATTGGATGGGGTCCCCGGCAGCATTGCCATGCGTTTGCTGGCGCGGAAAACGGCGCTGTATCAAAACAAACCCGAGGGTGCCAGTCTGCAACTGGCCGAAATCAATGCGCTGCTGCAGCGCCGCCCGCCCGCTTACCAGGACGGGACGGACTTGGTCGCCCTGGGCCAGGCGCTGCTATTGCTCGGAGTTGAGCCGCGGTTGGTCCTGGAAAATTGTTTTCAACGGGCTCAAAAAATGACCCCGCCGTCGCGCGAGGCTTTTCTCGCCACCGGCCAGCTGGCCCTGGACAAACATGATTACAAACTGGCGGCTGATGCCTTTCGTGCCGGGCTGAAAATATTCCCCGACGATCCCGATCTGCTCGCCGGTCTGGCGCAGGCATTCAAAGATTCGAACCGCCCCGCGATGGGCGAAGCCATCGAGCAGGCCCTGGCGTCAAATCCACGCCACGTCCCCAGCCTGCTGCTGCTGGTGGATCACTTGATCGATGCCGAGCAATACGATGAGGCAGACCAGCAACTGGCGCTCGCGCTGGGCGTGAATCCGCATCAGCCGGAGGCACTCGCGTATCGCGCGGTGCTGGCGCATCTGCGAAATGATGCCGCGCAGGAGCAACAAGCTCGTGACGACGCCTTGAAATTCTGGAAGACCAATCCGCGCGTGGATTATTTGATTGGCCTCAAACTTTCACAGAAATACCGCTTCACTGAAGGTGCGGCGGCGCAAAGGCGGGCGCTGGCTTTTGAACCGGATTATTTGCCGGCCCGCCGTCAACTGGCTGAGGATTTGTTGCGGCTGGGACAAGCGGATGAAGGCTGGGCGCTCGCGCAATCCGTCCACAAACAGGATGCCTACGATGTTGCCGCCTACAATCTGGCCACCTTGCAGGATCAGATGGTGAAATTTCAAACGCTCTCCAATGCCGGCTTCATCGTCCACATGTCCCCGCTGGAAGCCCGGCTGTATGGCGACCAGGTCATGAAACTGCTGGGCCGGGCGAAGGAAACGCTTTGCCGGAAATATGGCGTTGAACTCACCCGGCCGACGACGGTGGAGATTTTCCCGGAGCAAAAGGATTTTGCGGTGCGAACCTTCGGCATGCCCGGGAATCCCGGTTATCTCGGCGTCTGCTTCGGTTCGGTGATCACGGCGAACAGTCCGGCCTCGCAGGCGCCGAATCCCGCCAATTGGGAGGACGTGCTGTGGCATGAGTTCTGTCACGTGGTCACGTTGACCGCCACCAAGAACCGGATGCCGCGCTGGTTGAGCGAGGGCATTTCGGTTTATGAAGAGCGCCAGGAAAATCCGACGTGGGGAGAAAAAATGACCCTCGACTATCGCGACATGATTTTGAACGGTGAATTGACGCCACTGGGCAAATTGAGCGGTGCGTTCCTTGCGCCGAGCAATTCCGTGCATCTATTGTTCGCCTATTACGAGTCGTCACTGGTCGTCGAATTCATCGTGCAACAGTTCGGCTTCGATGCCTTGAAAAAAATCCTGGCGGATTTGCACGAAGGCGCGGAGATCAACCAGGCCATCGCCGCCCACACCGCCCCGTTGCCGGAGGTTGAAAAGCAATTCGACGCTTTCGCGCGCGATCGGGCGAAGAATCTGGCGCCGGGAATGGATTTGGAGAAGCCGCCGGATCACCAGCCTGAAACGGAGGCTTTGGTCTGGAAAACGGCGCATCCAAACAATTACTACCTGCGGCTGCGCCGGGGGGAGGAGCTGATGGAAGCCAAAAAATGGGCGGAGGCGGAACCCGCGCTGGAATCGCTGGCCGCAGCGTATCATGGAGAACGGCGTGGCGAGAATCCCTACTGGCTGCTGGCGATGACGCAACGAAACCTTCAGCAGACCAATGCGGAACTGGCGACGCTGAAAAAGTTCGCCGTGCAGGAATCCGACTTCCAGGAATTGTTTGCGCGATTGATTGTCTTGTCCGAGGCTCAAACCAACTGGCCGGAGGTGATGCAGTATGCCGGGCGCATGCTGGCCATCAATCCGCTGGTCACCTTGCCGCATCGCGCGCTGGCTGAGGCTGCCGTGGCGACCGGGAACGACGCGCAGGCCATCACGGAGTATCGCAGATGGTTGTGGCTGGATCCGCCCGATCCGGCGGCGGTGCACTTCCAACTCGCCCGGCTGCTCCACAAACAGGGCAACGCCGAGGTCGAGGCGAAACGCCAGGTTCTGGAGGCCTTGGAAGATGCGCCCCGGTTCCGCGACGCCCAGCGGCTGCTTTTGGAAATAACGGATAAATTGCCGCAACCAGCGACAAATGGCAGCGTCCAGGCAATGTAGCCATGAAAAAGTGGACCATCATCATTTTGTTTTTGATTTGCGCGTTGGGCATCGTGCTGGCCCAGCAACGCCGGTTCCGGGGCGGGGGTGGAGGTGAGTGGGGCGAGGGCGGCTGGATCGGCGATGACACGCGCACAGCGAGAGAGGTTCCCTCCCACAGCACCGGCACGCCGAATTGGACCAATACACCCGGCTTTGAGAAAGATGTGTTCACTTTCGTCCGCATCCGGCGTGATCGCTCGCCTTACAAAAGAGGGGGTTCCTGGTCCACCGACACGCCGGACAGCGATCTCAATCTTTCCTACCGCCTGCAACAGATGACCTCCATCAAGGTGGACCCGAACGGCCGCTATCTCCGCCTCACCGATCCGGACCTGTCCAACTACCCGTTCATCTACATGGTCGAGCCGGGCACGCTCTCGTTGGGCGACGAAGAGGTGGTGGCGTTGAGAAAATATCTTTTGAACGGCGGATTCCTGATGCTGGATGATTTCTGGGGCGAGGCGGAATGGAACGGCATGGCGGAGGAGCTGAAGAAAGTCTTCCCCGACCGGACCTTTGTTGAGTTGCCCCTGGATCACTCCATTTATCATTGCGTGTTCGAGATCAAGACCAAGGCGCAGGTGCCCGGCATCTGGTATTGGCGGCAGAGCGGCGGCGACACTTCGGAGCGCCCGGACTCGCGGCAAGTCCACCATCGCGCCATCTTTGATGATAAGGGGCGCATGATGGTGATCGCCACGCACAATACTGACAATGGCGACGGCTGGGAACGCGAAGGCGAGAATCATGAATACTTTGAACAGTTTTCCGAGAAAATCTCCTATCCGCTCGGCATCAACATCATTTTTTATTCGATGACCCATTAAACCCAACCACACCGCATGATCCTCACACCCGAACCAAACCTTTCCACTCCCCCGATCCTTCCCGCGCACGCGGACCGCGAAGCCGTCGAACGTCTTGTCGCGGGCCGGGCACGGATTGAAACCGAACTCGCCAAGGTCATCGTCGGGCAAAAGGAAGTCATCGAGCAAATCCTGATCGCACTCTTCGCGGGCGGGCATTGCTTGATCACCGGCGCGCCCGGCCTGGCCAAGACGCTGCTGGTGAAATCCATCGCGCAGATCTTCCATCTCAAATTCCAGCGCATCCAGTTCACTCCCGATCTCATGCCGGCGGATATCACCGGCACGGAAATTCTTCAGGATACCGGCGAGGGCCGAAAGATGGTTTTTGTTCGCGGCCCGGTTTTCGCGAACATCATCCTCGCGGATGAAATCAATCGCACGCCGCCCAAGACCCAGGCCGCCCTGCTCGAAGCCATGCAAGAACATCAGGTGACCGCGGCCGGCGTCCGGCATCCGCTGGCAGAACCCTTCTTTGTGCTCGCCACGCAAAACCCAATCGAAATGGAAGGCACCTATCCGCTGCCCGAGGCGCAGCTGGATCGTTTCATGTTTAACGTCGTGATGGATTATTTACCGGAAGACGATGAAGTCGCCGTCGTCCGGCAAACCACCGCGAACCGGCCCGCCGCCATTGAGCCGCTGTTCAATGGCGACGATGTGCTGCGATTTCACGAACTGGTCCGCCAGGTGCCGGTTGCGCAAGACCTCATTCGTTACGCAGTCCGGCTGACCGCCGCTTCCCGGCCGCACCAGACGAATACCCAGGCGTTCGTCAACGATTGGGTGAGCTGGGGTGCCGGCACGCGCGCCTGTCAGTTTCTCGTGCTCGGCGCCAAAGCCCGCGCTTTGATCCAGGGCCGGACGCATGTCTCGCCCGACGACATCCGCACGCTCGCCGCCCCGGTCCTGCGCCATCGCATTCTCGTGAACTACCGGGCCGAAGCGGAAGGAACCAACGTGGAGACCATCATCCGACGCTTGCTGGAAACGGTGAAAGAACCGGGAGTGTAATTTTTATGAAACATTCAACATTTAACATTCAACGTCCAACATCGAAGTTGGGGCGCGGTGCGTGCCGGTCTTTCCTTGAGCGTTCGATGTTGGGCGTTGAATGTTGAATGTTTCCTCACTTTTAAATCATGCCCGCTGCATCGCCAACCATTTCGTCTCCGCTTCGTCGCGGCGAGGGCTTCGTTGACCCGAAGGCGCTGATGACCATCCGCAGCCTGGAACTGCGCGCGCGGGTCGTGGTCGAAGGATTCTGGAACGGTTTGCATCGCAGCCCCTATCACGGCTTCTCGGTCGAATTCACCGAGTATCGCCAATACACGTCTGGCGACGACACGCGCTATCTGGACTGGCGTTTGTTTGCGCGCTCGGATCGGTTCTACCTGAAAAAATTCGAGGACGAAACCAATCTCCGCTGCCACCTGCTCGTGGATCAAAGCCGCTCCATGACCTACAGCTCGGTTGGCTATAGCAAATCCGATTACGCCCGCACACTCGCAGCAACACTCGCGTGGTTTTTGAACGGCCAGGGCGACGCGGTCGGCTTGGTCACCTTTGCCGAACGCGTAAATAATTATCTGCCCGCGCGACACCGCCAAGGGCATCTGCGACAACTCATGCTCGCGCTGGAGCGTGAACCCGAAGGCCGCGAAACCAATCTCGGAGGACCCTTGAAGCACGTCGCCGAACTCGCGCGCAAGCGCGGATTGATTGTCCTGATCTCCGATCTGCTCGCGCCGGCGGATGAACTGGAGCGCAATCTGGGCCGGCTCACGGCCGCCGGCCATGAAGTGGTGGTCTTTCAGATTCTGGATCCGAACGAACTGGCGTTCGATTTCACCGCCGCAACGTTGTTTCAAGACATCGAAAGCGGAAAAGATTTTTACCTCGATCCGGCCGCCGTGCGTTCAGAATACCAGCGCCGGCTGCAAGCACACACCCAGCGCATTGAAACGATCTGCCGCAAATTGGGCTTTGCCTTTCATCAGGTCGTCACCCGCCAGCCGCTGGAAGTTGCGTTGTTCGATTTTCTGAAGAGCCGGAGCCGGCGCGGCAAGCGGGTCAACCGGCGGACGCAGTAATTCGCATGAGCTTCCTCTCTCCATGGTTCTTGCTCGGCGCGGTGGCGATCGCGGGGCCGATCTTGTTTCATCTCATCCGCCGGGTCGTGCGGGACCGGATGCAGTTCAGTTCGTTGATGTTCTTGAACCCGACTCCGCCGCGCGTCACGCGCCGCCGCAAACTGGATGATCTGCTCCTGCTGTTCCTGCGCTGTCTGGTTTTGCTGCTGCTGGCCATCGGCTTTGCGCGGCCGTTTTTTGCGAGGGATAACGTGCTGCCCGCTCCGGCCGGTGAAGAGCGCCAACTGATTTTGCTCGTGGACACCAGCGCCAGCATGCAGCGGGAGGGTTTGTGGAACCAGGCCCGCACGCTCGCGGACAAATATCTGGCGAAGACATTGCCCGGCGACCAGGTTGCCATTGTGACGTTTGACCGGCAGCCGCACACGCTGGTCGGTTTTGCGGAATGGTCGGGGTGGTCCGTGGATCAGCGCGCCGCACTGGCGCGTGAGCGATTGGCCGCGGCGGCTCCGGGATGGATGGGAACACATTTGGGACTGGCATTGACCAGCGCCGCCGAACTCTTCCGGGAAGATTCGGGCAAACCCGCCAGCCATCGTGATTTGGTGCTGATCACCGATTTGCAGGAAGGTTCCAAGTTGGATGGGTTGCAGGGACACGAATGGCCTGCGGGCATCAGCGTCATCGTTGAACGCGTGGAAGCGAAACAACCATCCAATGCCGGTCTGGAAATCTTGAGCGATGCCGGCGCGCCAACCGGCGATGAAAAAGAAGTTCGCGTGCGCGTTGCCAACGCCCGCGATTCCAAACAGGAAAAATTTCAGCTGAACTGGATGCTGCAAAATGGAAGCGGTTCCACAGGCGAGCCGGTTGATGCTTATCTGCCGCCGGGCCAGACGCGGAGCTTTTCAGCTCCAAAGTTCCCGGCCGGAGCCGGCGCAGCGACATTGAAGCTCTCCGGTGATGAAGTGGATTTCGACAACCGGTCCTTTTATGTCGCACCGGAGTCGGAGCATGTGACGATCGCCTGGCTGGGTTCAGATTCGGCGAACGATCCCGCGAAACTGCGCTACTACCTGCAACGGGTTTTTACCGGGACTCCGCGCCGCCAAGTGGAGATTGTTTCGCCCGCAGCACAGGCGTCCGCTTCCGCCGGCTGGCTGGATCAGGCGGCGTTCGCGGTCATTCCGAAACCGCTCGCCGCCGGTGAAGTCGCGGTCACGCGCGACTGGCTGGCGAACGGCAAAACCGCGCTGCTGGTTTTGACCGATGCGCAAATGGGCCCGACGCTCGCGGCACTGACCGGGCTGCCGGACATTCAAATCACCGAAGCCGCCGGCAATTATGCCTTGCTCGCGGAGATTGATTTTACGCATCCCCTCTTCACTCCGTTTGCCGATCCGCGCTTCAGTGATTTTGCGCACATCCATTTCTGGAAACACCGGCGGCTCGAAATCCCGACGGCCGCCCATGCCCGGGTGCTGGCAAAATTTGATGACGGTTCGCCCGCGCTGGCGCAGTTCACGGTCGGCAAAGGTAATTTGCTCGTGCTGGCTTCGGGCTGGAATCCGGCAGACAGCCAGTTCGCGGTCTCCAGCAAATTCCCGCCGCTCATGCAGACGATGCTGGACTGGAGCGGTTCCGCTGCGCCGGCACGCTCCCAATTTCTGACCGGCGATGCCATTCCCTCGCCTTGGAGCGCTGGCGGCACGCCCGCAAGTTCATTGAGCAACGGCGGGCACGCAGGCGAGCCGCCCGCGCTCCTTTCTGAAAATATCCAATGGCAAAAGCCGGACGGAACTAAACAGTCCCTGGCCGCCGGTGCACCTTTTAATGAAACGGATTTGCCGGGAATCTATGTGGCCACTTTCGGCGGCAAGGCTAAGCATTTTGCCGTGAACCTGTCTCTGGATGAAAGCCGCACGGCACCGTTGTCGCCGGATGAACTCGCGCGCCTCGGCGTGCCGCTGCAAACGACCGCGGAAGTACCCGTCGCAATAGCCCAGGAACGTCAGCGGAATTTGCAGCAGGCCGAACTGGAAAATCGCCAGAAACTCTGGCGCTGGTTGATCGCGGGCGTGCTGGCGGTGACGTTCGGAGAAATCATTCTTGGCGGCTGGCTCGCGCGTCGCGGTAAAATAAACGAGGTTTCCGCATGATGGAATCCCGTCTCCAGCAACAGCTCGCCGCATTCGAAGCCGTGCTTCGCCGCGCGCGGTTGTGGCGGCAGCTTGCGTTATGCTGGTCGGCCACGGGCGGCACAGCGCTGCTGTTGTTTCTGACCAGCCGGTTCACAGGCTGGAACACGCGGCCATTATGGTGGCTGGTTCTCGCCGGCGGATTGGGAACGGCGTATGTCCTGTGGCGACGCGAGCGCCGGCAACCGGAGGATTTCCGCGACGTGATCGCAGCCATCGGGAAGGAAAACCCCGAAGTCCGGCACCTGCTTTCCACTGCTGCGGAGCAGGAGCCGCATCCGGACACGGGCGAATTTGGATTTTTGCAATTGCGGGTCATCGAGCAGGTGGTCAAGCATCGTCACCGGATTTTATGGAAACAGGATTTCAGCCGGATGCGGGCATCCGCCCGAAATGCGCAACTGGCCGCTCTGGCCGGGCTGCTGGTGGTGGTTTGCCTCGGCCCCGGTTCAGCACAACGGCACGCGGCGCGGGGTTCCTGGTTTGCGCCGGAGATCGCCGTCACACCGGGCGACATCAAGGTTGAGCGCGGGACAGGTCTGGTGATTTCCGCCCGGTTCGGTGGCAAACCGCCGCCGGAAGCAACGCTGGTTCTGACATCTGTTTCCGGCAAATCGAAACGCATCCCGCTGGAACGACATCTCGCTGATCCGGTGTTTGGCGCCAGCCTGCTGGAAGTTGCGGAAGCCGGCCTTTATCACGTTGAATACGATGGTAAAAAAACCCGCGATTACAAAATCAGCATCTTCGATTATCCAGCCCTGACACGCGCCGATGCGGATCTGCGTTTTCCGGATTACACCGGCCTCACCAATCAAACCATCCCTGACACGCGCCGCATCACTGCGGTGGAAGGCACGCATCTGACCTACACGCTTGAACTCGACAAGCCGGTGACGCGCGCGCGCCTGATCGGCAAGGAACAAACGCTTTCGCTGTCGGTGCAAAGCAATGCCGTCGCCACTTTGACCGACCTCACTCTGACCAACAGCGCGCGTTACTCGCTGGAACTGATGGACACGGAGGGCCGCACGAACAAGACTCCGGTCGAATTTGTGATCCAGGTTTTATCGAACCGGCCGCCGGAAGTGAAGATCGCCTTTCCGCACGGCGACCCCCGGGTGTCGAGCCTTGAGGAACTGTCCTTGCAGGGCGAAGCCCGGGATGATTTTGGCTTGTTGAAATATGGCGTCGGTTTTGGCGTGGCCGGCCAGGAGCCGCAGTTCATCGAGCTGGGCGGGGCCGCACCGGCCAATGTGAAACGGCAGTTCACGAACCAGATCGCGATGGAAAAACTTGGCGTTGAAGCGGACCAGGTGGTTTCCTACTTTGCGTGGGCGGACGATTACGGGCCGGACGGTCAGGTGCGTCGCACGTTTGGCGACATGTTCTTCGCCGAGGTCCGTCCGTTTGAAGAAATTTTCCGGCCCGACCAGTCGGGCGCGGCCGAAAATGAAAATCAGGGTGGAAACCAAGGTGTCCGGCTGGCGGAATTGCAGAAGCAGATTGTGATGGCTACCTGGAAACTTCAACGCGACAAGCGGCCGAAGACCATGAAGCCATGAAAACTTTTTTTAATATATTTCCGGCTGGAGCGCTGGACGAGGGAGGAAGCTCCAACCTCCAAGCACCAAGCTCCAGAGAAGCATCAAACTTCAAATGCCAAACGAGCGGCGGGTGCGGATTGGATATTGGTGCTTGGAATTTCTCTGGAGCCTGGATGTTGGTGCTTGGTGCTTTTTCCGCCGCCGCATTTTTGGCCGCACCATTGAACGCGCAAGAGAATCAACGCCAGACCAACGCACCCGCCGGTTACGCCACTGATCTCACCGTGGTCCGCGATGCGCAGGAAGATGCGCTGCAACAGGTGCGCGCGATGCTGGCACAGGATGAAAACCTGCGTGACCGTCCGGCATTGGAAGCCGCGGTCAAGGAAATGGAGCGCGCCCAGGCTGCGCTTGCCGAAGCCAAAAAATCCCCGGAGAAACTGCCCGCCGCGCTCGCGGCCGAACAGGCCGCCTACCAGGCGTTGCTCAAACTCGCTCCCCGCGAATACCGGATGTCACGTTCTCGCAGTGGAAATCAAGGTGGCCAGAACGAGTCACAACGGCGGCAGATGGATCAGCTCGAAATGTCGAAGGAGGAAAACCGTTACGAAACCGAACGTCAGGCGACCGCGCCGCCCAATGCGCAGCAACGCGAGCAATTGCAGACGGCGGAACGCCTGAAGGAGCTGGCCCAACGGCAGCAGGATTTGAACGAGCGTTTGCGCGAGCTGCAGAATTCGTTGCAGGCTGCCCGCACCGACCAAGAGCGCGAGGACGTCCAGCGTCAGCTCAAACGGCTGCGCGATGAGGAGCGGCAGATGCTCGCGAAGGTGGATGAAATGCGCCAGCAGCTCGCCCAGTCGCCCAACGCCAGTTCGCAGGCGGAGACGCAGAAGCAATTGGATCAAGCGCGCGCCGACATGGAACGCGCCGCGCAGCAAATGGAAAATGATTCGGCTTTACAGGCGCTCGCCGCCGGCACACGCGCGCAGCAGACGATGCAAAACTTACGGGAGGATTTGCGGAAGCAAACGTCCAGCCAGTTCACCGAGCAGATGCGGGAGCTGCGAAACCAGGCGCGCGAACTGGCGCGGCAGCAGGACGAAATCGCGCGCGGACTGGATTCGCTCAAGAACGACGAATACCAGACTTTGGATAATACCGCCGGGCGCCAGCAGTTGGCCCGGCAAATGACGAAACAACAAAGTGCGTTGACCAATCTGCTTTCTGGCATGCGCAACGTGACCGAACAGGCCGAAGCCACCGAGCCGCTGCTCGCGCAAAAACTTTACGACACGCTGCGCCGCGCTGATCAGGCACGCACGGACAATCTGCTCGAGATGGGAAAACAACTGGTGGATCGCGGGTTTCTGCCGCAAGCGAGCCTGGCCGAAAATTCCGCGCACACGAATATCACTGAACTGCGCCACAGCGTCGAGGCCGCCGCCGAAAGTGTGATGGGCAGCGAAGCCGATGCGTTGCGTTATGCGCAGAAGGAACTTGAGGATCTCGCCCGGCAAGTCGAACGCGAAATGGCCGGTGCCGGCACAAATGTCACTGTTTCCGCTGTTGCCGGAAATAGTGGAGCAGAAGGTCAATCAAATCGTCTGGCGCGCGCGGAAGGACAGGCATCCGCGGGCAATGCACCCGATGGGCAACGCACAAATTCAGCGGCGGGAGCCAGTGGACGATCATCCGAAGGTGAATCGCAAATGGCGGGCAACAATCCACCATCCCAACCGCGCGGCACCGGAAACCCTGCGAACGCGGAACAAAACGGAAATCGCGGCCAGCAGCCGAGTGGCGATAGTGACAATGGAGAACCAGCTACCGCCGGGAATCAACAAAGTGAACAGGACGGACAGGGTGAGGCTCAGGCTGGAAACAGTGGACAGCGCGGCAATCAACAGCAGGCGGACACCAATTCACAAGGTCAACGTGGAGGAACCGAACAGCGCCAAGGCGGACAGGACGGCGGTTCACAATCAGCGGCAGCGGGTGGCGATGCTGGCGATGAGGAACGGTTGCGGCAATTTACTCAGCAGCTGGGTGCAGCGAGCGGAGACGGTGGCGGCGGGCCGATCACGGGAAATAATTATGTGAACTGGTCAGGCCGTTTGCGCGACGTCGAGCAGGTGCTGGATCCGCAGGACTTGCGCAACGAGCTGGCGACGGTGCGCGAGCGGATCGCCGTGATGCGGGCAGATTATCGCGAGCGCGGACGACTGCCGGAAGGCGACGTGGTCCGGAGCCAGATTCTCGCACCCATGACCCAGGTTCGCGTCTGGTTGCAACAGGAGCTGTCCCGCCAGGAAAACGCCGGCAGCCTTGTCCCGCTCGACCGCGATCCGGTTCCGGACAATTATTCGGAACTGGTGCGCAAGTATTATGAAAAACTGGGGAGTGCACCGTGATGGGCGCTGCGACGATCATTTTCTCCGGCAAGGGCTGGCTGTTTCCCGCCATCGGTGCGTGCGTGGTGCTGGCGGCGGCGCTGGTTTGGGCGGGACATCGCAGCGCCACCACGCGCCGGATCCGGGCCGGCTGCGGACTGTTGAAACTCACGGGGATTTTATTGCTGACGCTGGCGCTGTTGGAGCCGCTCCGGGTCGGCCAGCGCGCAAAGCCGGGCGCGAATGCTTTTGCGCTCATCGCCGACAACAGTCAAAGCCTGCTGGTGAAGGACGCCGGCGCCTCTCAATCGCGCGGCGGAATCTTGCGCCAGACGCTCACCCGCGATGCGCACGGCTGGCAGTCGGCGCTGGAGCAGAATTTTCAAGTGCGGCGTTACACGTTTGATGCGCGACTGCAAAACGTGCGCGATTTCAGCGAACTGAATTTCGACGGCCGCGCGTCGGCGTTGGGAAGTGCTTTACAAACCGCGGCGGACCACTGGCGCGGGCAGCCGGTCGCGGGCGTGCTGCTGTTCACCGATGGCAACGCGACGGACATCGGCGCGGATTTTCCGGCGCTGGATGGTGCGCTGCCCATCTATCCGGTGGTGTCCGGCAGGGACGACAGCATCACCGACCTGTCATTGGAAAAAGTGGGCGTGAGCCAGACGGCGTTTGAAGATGCGCCCGTGACCATCCAGGCCGAAGTCGCCGCAAGTGGATTTTCCGGCACTGAGATCGTGGCACGATTGACCGAGGTGGCGACGGACATGGGCAGCACGAACGCTCTTCACATTTCTGAAACTTCCAACACCGTGTCCCAATTGACGCAGCGCGCGACGGGCAACGAGGCGAGCTTGAATTTCCGCTTTCAAATCCATCCGGACGACCCCGGCATTCATTTTTATGAATTGGAAACGCGGGTGGAGGATGAGCTGGCAAAACCAAAAACCCCATCGCGCGAAACGACGCTGGTCAACAACCGCCAGATGGTGGTGGTGGATCGCGGGCAGGAACCGTTCCGGGTGTTGTATGTCAGCGGCCGGCCCAACTGGGAATACAAATTTCTCAATCGCGCGATCCAGGAAGATCCGCAGGTGCAGATCGTGTCGCTCATCCGCGTTGCGCGGCGGGAACCGAAATTTGAATTCAAGGGCCGCGCGGGCGAGGAGAACAATCCCTTGTTCCGTGGTTTCGACCGCAAAGGCGAGGAAGACGCGCGCTATGATCAACCTGTGCTGATCCGGCTGAATACGAAGGATGAGTTTGAACTGCGCGGCGGTTTTCCGAAAACGGCGGCGGAGTTGTTCAAATATGACGCCGTCATTATCGGCGACCTGGAAGCGGAATTTTTCACTCATGATCAAATGACGCTGTTGCAACGGTTCGTTTCCGAGCGCGGCGGCGGCTTGCTGATGCTCGGCGGCGCGGAATCGTTTCGCGAAGGAAATTATGCCGGCACGTTGATCGCCTCGATGCTGCCGGTCTATCTGGACCGGCCGACGAAGGCGACGTTGCCGGCGGAGTGGAAGCTGACCCTCACGCGCGAAGGCTGGCTGCAACCCTGGACCCGGTTGCGCGCCACGGAAACTGAGGAGAAAATCCGACTCGATACCATGCCGGCCTTTGAAGTGTTCAATCCGGTCAGCGACATCAAGCCCGGTGCCAGCGTGCTGGCCACGGTGTCCGATGCGAATGACCACTCCTATCCCGCGCTCGTCGCGCAACGATTCGGGCTGGGGCGCTCGGCCGCGCTGATGGTCGGGGATCTGTGGCGGTGGGGATTGAAGGACGAGGCCATGCAACAGGATCTGGGGAAAAGCTGGCGTCAACTCGTGCGCTGGCTGGTGTCGGATGTGCCGCCGCGCATCGTGGTCACCGCCGAACCTTCGGGCAATCCCGCCGAGGTCCGCTTGATCGTCAAGGCGCACGATGAAGAGTTCAAGCCATTGGATAACGCGACGGTTCGATTGACGGTCCGCCCGGTGAAATTGCTTCCGCCGCAAAACGAACAGCCGACGAACCGGGTGACTGATACAAATTATGTGCAGATCACGGCGGAACCATCCGCCGGAACACCGGGAACCTACGAAGCGACTTACGTTGCGCGCGATGCCGGGGCTTACCTGGTGGAGGCGCTGGTCACGCAAGCTGACGGCAAGGCGGCCGGTCGCGTGGCGGCGGGCTGGACTTCCGATCCGGCGGCGGCGGAATTTCGTTCGTTGAAACCGAATCGCGCGTTGCTGGAAGCGATCGCGAAACGCACCGGCGGGGAAGTCGTGGCGATGGCCGATTTGGAAAAATTTGTCCGCCATCTTCCTGAACATCGTGCGCCGGTGATGGAAACCTGGACCGATCCGCTCTGGCACAAGCCGACGGTGTTCCTGCTGGTATTGGGCTGCTTTGTGGCGGAGTGGGGAATCCGCCGGTGGAAAGGAATGCCGTGAAGAAATTGGGAAAACATTCAACGCTCAACATCCAACATCGAACGCCCAAGGATTCGACGGTTGCCAGCATCCTTGGATGTTGGATGTTTTTGTCGTTGTTTATTTTTCTTTTTCCTCATTCATCGCCGGCACAAACCAACGAGCAGCGCACGCTCGTCCTCGTCGTCGGCGCGGCGGGCGAGCCTGAATTCGGGAAACAATTTTCCGGCTGGGCTGATTTGTGGCGACAGGCGGCGGCGAAAGGCGGCCTGCAAACTTCTATCATCGGCATGGACACCAACCAGCCCGAAACAGATCTGACGCGGTTGCTCACGGTATTGACGAATGAAGTGCCACAGCCCGACGGCGAATTATGGCTCGTGTTCATCGGCCACGGGACTTTTGACGGGCGTTCGGCGAAATTCAATCTGCGCGGCCCGGATATTTCGGCGGGCGAACTGGCGTCGGTTTTGAAGCCCTGCAAACGTCCACTGACGGTGATTGATTGCGCGTCGGCGAGCGGTCCGTTCATCAACGCGCTGTCCACACCAGGCCGGGTGATCATCACCGCAACACGCAGCGGTTACGAGGTCAACGTCACCCGATTCGGAGGTTATCTGACCCGCGCCATCGCTGATCCGGCGGCCGACCTCGACAAGGATGGTCAGACTTCATTGCTGGAAGCGTATCTGTTTGCCTCGCGGCAGGTGGAACAATTCTACAAGGAAGCCGGCCGCCTCGCGACCGAACACGCGTTGCTGGATGACAACGGCGACGGATTCGGCACGCCCGCCGACTGGTTTCGCGGCGTGCGCGCGATCAAGACCGCCGTCGATGGCAAATCCGTGGACGGCGTGCGCGCGCATCAATTGCATCTGATTCGCGGCGAGGCGGAGCGGGAATTGTCGCCGGCTCTCCGTGCCCGCCGTGATGAATTAGAAAAGCGCTTGAGCGATCTGCGCTTGCACAAAAGCGGCATGAGTGAAGAAAATTATTACGAGCAACTCGAAACGATTCTGATTGAAATGGCCCTGCTTTACGAAAGCAAATAGCCGCGCAAGAAACAGGCTGGCGCTTGATGCTGCCAGAGCGCCTTCGTCGGGTCCGCTGCTGCCTCGTCCAGCTTGTTGAGCAGCAACTTTTCGGCTTCCTGATACGTCAATGCGACCACCGGGCCTTTGCGTGTCGGCGGAACCTCGAAACGGAAATCCAGGCGTTTGTCCACGATGATTGATCCCTCAGGGCAGCATTTTAATCTTTGCCAGAATACCAGACCCCGCGCCGCCAGGCGTGTTCGCGCAATTTCTTTTCCAGTTCATCCGACATCGGCACTTGATTGCTGACGCCGCAGTTCAATTCCGCCTGCCGCTCGTTGCGCATTCCGGGAATCACCGTGGAAACCGCCGCCGGCTTCACCGCAAATTTCAACGCTGCCGTGGCCAGGTCCGGCTCGGCGGAGCCGATGGCAGCCTTGATTTTATCAACCCGCTTCACCGTGCGTGGCAACCGGTCGCCGGCAAAATAATGGTTGCGGAATTCGCCTTCCGAAAATTTTGTCTGCTCCGTGAATTTCCCGGTCAACGCGCCTTCGTCAAACGCCACCCGGACAATGACCCCCACTTTTTGTTCCAGCGCAACGGGCAGAAATTCCGCCGCCGGCTCCTGCTCAAAAATGTTGTAGATGACCTGCACCGCGTCCAGCCAGCCGCCGCGCATCAGGTCCACCAGCGAATTCTGATCCTGTTCCGGCGTGCTGATGCCGATGCCGTGCAGCTTGCCCTCCTTTTGCAGTTTCCGGAGAACTTCGAGCGCGGTCGGATGGCGGTTCCACGCTCGTGTCCAGGTGTGCAGTTGCAGCAGGTCGAGGCAATCGGTTTGGAGATTGCGCAAGCTGGATTCAATCTTCTCCCGGATGTAAGCCTCGGAGTAACGATCCTCGATTTTGTCGTAGGGGGACGGCGGCCAGGCACCAGGCTTCGGCGGGATTTTTGTGGCGACGTAGATGCGTTCACCTTTGCGCTCCTTCAGGACGCGACCAATGATTTGTTCACTGTGGCCATCCCCGTAACCCTGCGCGGTGTCGATGAAATTGCAGCCCAGATCAAGCGCCCGGTGCAGTGCGCCGGCAGATTCGCTGTCCGCCTGCTTTCCCCAACCCGCGCCACCGATGGCCCATGCACCAAACCCAATCTCGGAAACCTTCCAGGCCAGACGACCGAAAATGCGGTATTTCATTTTGATATTCCGGGTTTGAGGCCGCTAACGTCCGATTACTTCGACGGGGTATCCTCGACCATCGCGCTGATGGTTTCAAGCGCATTGCGCTCAAACCGGTTGTTCACGTGATGAAAGTTTTGCGATCCGGCCCGGCGGCTTTTCCCTCGGCAATCAGCGCCTTGCCGGCTGCCCGGGCATCCGGGTAGGACGCAGATGCAGACTGGGTGCAAATACGAGTCCGCAACCTGCATAATTGGGTAAGTCAGACCTGTCAGAAGATCAAGAGCCATTTGTAGAAATTGAAGACCATGGCGACGGAATGTCTTTTGAAACTGTTTACGAGGCGTGGATGAACCCTGCTACCCCAGGCGCGTCGCCATTTGCGAAGAGTGCGGCCATGCGTTACGCTCCCGGCATGAGAACGAAGCTTCTGTCCCTCTCGTCCGGAATTATTTTCCTGTTCACCGCGTTCACGCTGCGCGCCGACCAGTTGGAGATGCAAAACGGCGACCGTTTCTCCGGTAAGGTGTTGTCCGTGACCGCTGACAGCGTGGTGCTCGACAACGAGACCTTGGGCAGGATCACCGTGCCGCGCAAAAAAGTGGCGAGTCTGGCCTTCGGCACGAACACCGTCGCAGCGACAACCGTCAGCAATGTGCCGCGCGCGGCCCTGCCGACCAACCCGCCGGTGGCGGCGGCTTTGGTCGTCCCCGCAAAAACCAATGTGGACTTGTCCGCCGCACTGCGTCATGTGGGAACGGACACGAATTTCATCCGGCAAATCCGCGATCAGATGCTCGCCGGCAGTCCCGAGGCGGCCGGCAAATACGACGAGATGGTCGGCGGTTTGTTGAGCGGCAGTCTGAGCATGAACGACCTGCGGCGGGAGGCGAAATCGTCGGCCGATCAGTTGCGGGCGCTCAAACGCGACCTCGGCCCAGAAGCCGGTGACTCATTCGATGCCTATCTGGAGGTGCTGGATCATTTTCTAAAGGAAACTCCCGTCGCACCAACGAAGCCATAAGCCCTCCCATTCGGCAGAAGCATTTCAAATTTTCCTCCGCCGTGCCCCCGTGCCGTGGCCGCAATCCGTTCGGGCGGGATGTCAGAATAAAGCAAGACCCTCGTGGAAATGGGCGCAGCTTGAGTCAGCCCCGGAGCGCCGGTCTCCGACCCGGCAGGCATTGAGTTTTGCCTGGAAACACGCCGGATCGGAGATCGGCGCTCCGTAGGTCAGCCAGGGCGGGGGCGGTGTCAAATGCGCCCGTGGAAATGGCCCTCAAAAATAGGAGTTTCGGCGGAGTGACTTTGCTGCGACAATCCGAGTTCAGTTTTTCATCGTGCATATTTCATCCGCCATTTTTGATCGCAGCGCGCCGGACTTGGAGTCGTGTCCGGATGAGTCGTTGCCGGAATTCGCCTTCATCGGCCGCTCGAATGTCGGCAAGTCCTCGCTGTTGAACATGATTTCAGGCAAGCTGGACCTGGCGCGGGTCTCGCCCACGCCGGGATTCACCAAGTTCATCAACATCTTCACGATGAACAAGCGCTGGCGGTTGGTGGATCTGCCGGGCTACGGATTTGCGCAGGTGGCGCGGAAGGACAAGACCCAGTTCAACCGGGCGGTGGCCAACTATCTGAAGGACCGGCCAAACCTTTGTTGTGTCTTTGCGCTCATCGATTCGGGGCTGTCCCCGCAACCGATTGATCTGGAATTCGTGGAATGGCTCGCCAGCAACACCGTCCCGTTCGTCCTCGTCTTCACCAAGACCGACCGGGTGTCTTCCAAAACGGTGCAGGCGAACATCGCGGCGTTCACGGATCGGATCTCGGGCTGGAGTGTGAATCTGCCGGAGATTTTCACCTGCTCCGCGAAGACAAAGCAGGGTCGGAAGGAATTGCTCGCCGTGATCGAGGAGGCAATGATCGCAGCCGAAGCCGAGTCAGGCCAACCGGAGCAGGACGATGTCACCCCTGCCGAAGACATCCCAGCGGCAACTTCCCGCAAGTCAAAGGCCCAGGAAACTCGCGCCAACCGCCCCCATCCCGCCCGCCCCTGGTGATTCTGTAAGCAGCGAAGGAGCTGCCGCAGTTATTGCCTGTTAGCCGGAGAGGATTTCGGAATCCACGCCTGATTTTCCAGGACATTTTTCAGACAGAGAAATAGGGCGTCCCCCCCCGACCACTTTATGGCCTTCGAGCGACAAGTGCGTGCCGTCACTCAGCAACAGCATCCGCCTTCGGGGATACTGGTTCAGTGCGGCATACGCATCCACATAAACGGCGTCGGGGAGAGTGGCTATGGAGTGTTACAGTCATCGCCATGCGCCGTCTACGCTCAAATACCGCAGCTGCTCTTTGCGCTGGCGGGATGAGAAGAATTGCCAATCAAGGCTTGAGCGACATGAGGAACCAGCGAAAATTGGCGCCTTCATCCTCGATGCCGCCATTCGGTGACTGGCCGTTTTCGGTGCCATTCCAAATGCTGGAGGTATCAAAGAGTGCCTGGTCGCGCTGGAACTGGGCATGCCCGTCTCCGAAGAGAGCATTGATCCCCAGTCCTCTTTTCAAACCTGACCGGTGGGTGACCATGTCCATGCGATAGACCAGGTCGGTCACAATCGAATAGTTGGGGCTCAACTCGCCGGCTTTGATGGATTGGATGACCCCGGCGGCATTCACCGGCGCAAAGGACGGCGGCGTGAAGGTCTTCGCCGTGCCACCGGTGGTCGTCATGCTGGCCAATTTCTTGGTTCCGGATTGCGGAGCATAGGTATAGCCAATCCGGCATCTTGTCGCGGTATCGCCTGGAAAGAGACCCGGCCATTGTCCAGTGGCGGGGTTGATGTAATTTTCGTAGGTCCTTTCTGAAGCGTAGAAGCCAGTCGTGCCAAATCCCTTGACGGTGACGCCGCTCAAACAGTAAAAAATTTTAGCATTGGAAACGGCTTTGGTTTCGAAAAGCCGTCCCAGATTGACTGCATTGGCGGAGGTAGGGGGATTGCCGCCGTTGTAGGCATCGTAGGTCGCGTCGCTATCGGTTGTCGCCGTATCGGGCCAGGTATTAGGCGGCAGCCTATCACTGAAGTCGCCATAATACATCACCATCGCGATTCCGAACTGATGGATGTTATTCGCGCAATGAATCCGCTTGCCGCGCTCCTTTGCGGAAGACAATGCGGGCAACAGCATCGCGGCCAGGATGGCGATGATGGCGATGACCACCAGGAGTTCAATCAGAGTGAAGGCTTGTTTAAGGTGGCAGACCTTGGGTTTCATAAGGTATCTGATACAGACTGACGGTTCGATTTTGGGCGTGGACATAGAAACGCATGCACGCTTCTCGTCGGTGGTCATGCCAGAATTTTGCGCCCGAACTCCGGGGAGGTCAAGATTGGGCGTGTCACCAGTTTGTATGAGAAGGTTTTGCGCCACGCCGCGCGGGTCAGAGGCGTCCGATCCAAGGATTGCCGCCAGCCGCCACGTTTAACTTTGCCAGGTTTTTAACCAGTCTCCGCGTCGGCTTTCCGAGTCAATCAGGATTCGCCACGTTCCACCAGGTTGGTGAATCGCTGGGCGCGGTCACGGACGGCGGGGTGCAGGCGGGCGGGATTGAAGCCTTTGCTGGCGTAATAACCATAGCGCGTATTCCAGAGGACATACATGTCGAAGTCGGTCGGCTCGCGATGCGCCTGCTTCATAAAGGCGGCATAGAGCGCGGACCAATGTTGCCGGGCCACTTCCAGGGAAACGGCCGGGTTTTGATAGCTGCGCGAGCTGCTGTAACGCTTCCAGACCGACGGCATGATCTGGTAACGGCTGACTTCGCCGGCTCCGCCGATTTCCGAGTCGTTATTGGCGGTTTCAATCATGCCAAGGGCAAAACGTTGCCGGGTGTTCAGCAAGGCGGAACTGGATGGGGCCGGGGTGGGAGCCGGATTCGGCTTGGGAGCCACATTCGCAGGAGTAGCAGTTGAAACTTCCGGGAGACTAACCGCCGGTGAAGGTGATGTGTTCTCACTGATTACTGGAGCATAACCAATGTGGTTGCCACCGGAATTTTCCGGAGTAGCCGCATGGGTGATCCATGACACAAATGGAACCAGCGCCGCCGCCGTTCCAAGGATCAATGTCAAAATAACCAACAGTGCTGTCCTATGTTTAGCCATAAAAAAACGGCTTTTTAAAACCAGTCAAGCGGCATTATGCCAGTTTTTGGCCGGAAAGATCAACCCGTTCAACGGATGAGTTATTCACAGTCTATTCACAGAAAAGTCGCGATCTTATTGGCTTTTTCGCGTCGGGCTCAACGCGTTTGTGAGCAGTGGATTAGCCGGACGGAAGCCGTCACAATTTGCAGCCCTCGCTGAGATATCGCGGACTTTCACGCCGGAATCAAGATGCCTTTTACTGTCACCGGAACGGCGGGCGGGTCGTTTTCTCAACCGTAAAAACAACCCCATTGCTGCTCGCCGGCTCCAGCTTCGATGCAGGTTGCGTAAGCCACTTTGCCGGGGAAACCAGACCCATTACGCTCCACCCGCGCCGAGAAAATTCGCCGGCTGGGAATTGCACTTTGACCGCCGGGATTTATCGGGCTGGCTAGCCTCAAGAAGGAAAGCGTCCCGCCCGGCTGGAAAGGGGAGGACAGCGCGCTTGTCTGTGCCCATCCACACAATGCCGGAAAAAATGTGTGGTCAGCCGGCATGGCTTGCTCCGGGACTTCAGCGCGGAGTTGCTGTCCTGAATAGCGTCACGGCTTCATTGAACCCCGCGCCTCAAACCGGGCGCTGTCTTGCGGGTGTTTTTTGTAGAGATCATGAAGTCTTGTGTTAGCGATGGACCAGACCTCCGCATTGAGGGTTTCACGAATCGTCTTGCCGTTCACTTTGATTCTGCCATGATAATTGGAGTTGCTGGACGTATTGCAGCGGGTTTGGCACGTTCGGGAAGGAACGCCGTTTTCCATCGGGGGAAAGGGATTCTTCCCGTTTGCCTGGCTCAGCGGTGTTTCTGTATTTGCATTCACGAAATCAAACTACGGGATACAAAGCAAAAGGGTGAGTCGGTGAAAACTGATAAAACCCTTGCAAACAAAGGCAGCCCACGTGGCGGAATTGGCAGACGCGCTAGATTCAGGTTCTAGTGAGTAACATCATACAGGTTCAAGTCCTGTCGTGGGCACCATCTTGAAACCCTTCTTTTTCTCCGCTTTTCACTATTAAAAGTGAGCATTTACGGGCTATTCGGCACGCACGGGACTTCTGCTTATTTCGGTCAGCTACGGTCAACTTCCAGCGCTTTTTGGGGCACTCAAAGGCACTCAAAGGCACTCAAAGGCACTCAATTTTCCTTCAGAGTTCCAAAACATCAAACTAAAAACCTCGCGGTTTCCGCAAACTCCTTTGCGATTTTATGCATTGGACAGCATTTGTCCTACTCACAAAGGTAAAATTCGCGCTGATAAGTGTGATTCCACTCACACCAATAAACAAAACGAGACGAGGTGGAACTCGCCTCGAAAGAAAGTTAAAAAGTATGGCAACAAAACTGCAAGTGAAGTGCATCAATAAAACCGACAGATATAATGCTCATGAGCGAATCAAAAACGTTGGCGGTAACAATGCCGGACAACAATGGAAACACGCCGAGCCGTATGCCATACAAAGCATTAAAGACGGCACTTATGTTTATTACGTCATAAACAATGAGGGAAAAGAAATCGCCGTAATCATCGCCACAAGCCGCTATGGCAATGAATATCTTAAAACGGTGGCGGACGGGGAACAACCGGATAATCTCTTGAGCCTTCCCGAATGTCCGTAATGTAAAAATCACGAAAAGCGGCCTTTGGGAACGAAGGCCGCTTTTTCCTCTCGCCGTCCGCGCGCCCTCCTGTTAAATCAAGCGGCGATGAAACAATTCTTGACAACTTTTTGGGGATAATCCAATGCCAAACGAAAGAAAAACAGAAGCACTTGTCAGGAAACGACTTGAAAAATGCGGATTTTTCGAGGGTGGAAATTTGATTGTTGAGGAACAGAAAAGCGACTCGCCACGAATTGACAAACTGCTCAAAAATGCTTCCAAGAAGGGGCAGTTCAAGGGCTACCCTGAATTCATTATCAGCTCCAAAGCATATTCCGATTTTCTGATTGTGATTGAATGCAAGGCGGATGCAACAAAACATATAAGCAAGACGCTTGATAAATATTCCGATTTTGCGGTTGACGGTGCGCTGCTCTACGCCTCCTTTCTGTCAAAGGAATTTGATGTGCTTGCGATTGCAGTGAGTGGCGAGACAGAGGCGAGTCTTCAAATTTCTCATTATCTACATTTGCGTGGCACATCTCGGCACGTTGAATTTGACGTTGACGAAATTCTCCCGTTTGACGATTACCATAAAAAATATATGCACAGTGACGTCAAGTTCCGTCAGGACTATGACGCCCTGTTAAATTACAGTCGGGAGTTAAATGAAGAGCTTCATGCCAAGAAAATCAAAGAGTCACGTCGTGGGTTGCTCATCTCTGGGATCTTGGTCGCCCTTGGAGATGCGGCATTCAAGAAGAGTTTCAAAGTTCAAAAAACGGCTAAGACTTTGGCAAATCATTTGGTTGAATCCATAGTCAATGAACTTAGATCAGCGGATTTGCCGCACGACAAAATTAACAGTCTCAAAGGCGAATTTTCGTTCATCGAACGTGACACTACGTTGACAAGCAATAAAGATTTTTTTGTTAGCTTGATTGAGCAGATTGACAAGAACGTCAATACCTTCGTTCGCACCCATAAATATCACGACACGCTTGGACAATTCTATGTGCAATTTTTGCAATATGCCAACAATGACAAAGGGCTTGGGATTGTTTTGACTCCGCCGCATATTGCCGAACTGTTTGCTGACTTGGCAGAAATAAATAAGAAAAGTGTCGTGTTCGATAACTGTTGCGGCACGGCGGGACTACTAATAGCTGCCATGAAGCGAATGCTGAATAGTGTAAGCCAAAAAGAAGAGGATTCGATTAAGAAAAAACAGTTAATTGGCATTGAATTTCAGGAGGACATCTACGCCCTTGCCGTGTCTAACATGATTGTGCATGGCGACGGTAAAACGAATATTATTTCAGGTGATTGTTTTGAACAGTCAAAAGGTATCAAGTCGAAGTTCAAACCAAACGTCGGCGTCCTAAATCCGCCTTACAAATCAAAAGGTAGCACCATTGAAGAGCTTGTGTTTGTTTTGAACAATTTATCGGTATTACAAGCTGATGGTCAATGCATCGCAATTATACCATTTAGTTGCGCGATTGGAGACACTGCGGAAATTTTGGAACTAAAACGTAAATTACTTGAAAAACATACGCTCGAAGCTGTCATGTCAATGCCTGCCGACTTATTCCATGATTCTAATGTGGGCGTGGTGACTTGCATAATGGTATTCACAGCACATCGTCCGCATCCAAGCGGCAAAAAAACATGGTTTGGTTATTGGCGCGATGATGGTTTTATAAAGACCAAACATCGAGGTCGAATTGCCCCGCCCGGCAAATGGGAGGAAATCAAGAAAACATGGTTAGACGCCTACCGCAGCCGTGAAGTCATCAAGGGATTAAGTGTGATGAAAGAAGTGAAAGCTGACGATGAATGGTGTCCCGAAGCCTACATGGAACCCAGCGGTATAGGATTAAGCGGATCCAATTTCCCGACATTGGTGATCGCCGCCAAAGCCTCTTCGGGCTGGTTTTGTCGCCAAAGCCAATCAGCGAGGTTTTGCCACCCACCCGCATAACCCGGATTTTCTTTCAGCACTTCTCGCATTCGCTCAATGGCGCTAACTAGATTGCCGCGTTGTGATTCCAAGCTTGCCCGGCATGCCCGTAGCGTGGCGGGTGGTCGTTTGCCAAAAACATCAGGTTCACAAGCCAGATCAGCCTCAGCCGGTCGTCCAAGGGCTTCAAGGATTTCTGCATGCAGCACATGTGCTGGGGTATTTAACTGATAGCTTTTCAGCGACCTTTTAACCAACTGCAGTGCCTCCTCCATTCGTCGGGTTGTTGCCAGGAGGCGAGCAAGCACCAGCATTGAGCTAATGTCACCGGGCCGTTGCAGCACCATGATTTTGGCCAGATCTTCCGCCAATCTTGGCTGATTCGTGGCTGTCGCCCACGATGCCAACGTCTGCCAGCCCCAATCATAACCGGGTTGCACTTTCACGGCGTGTTGCAGTTTGGCTATGGCGGCTGCTTGATTGCCTTGCTGCCAAAGGTTGAGCGCCAAAGATCCGTGATTGCAGGCATCCAATGGTTCGCGCGCACACGCCTCCTCCAGCAGTTCCTTTGAGCGGGAGATTTCACCAAGCCGCTCATTAAGCTGCGCAAGCATTCTGGCCGCATGGCCGGAAGCAGGACTGATTCGCATAGCCTGTTCCAAGGCATCACGCTCCCCTTTGCTATCCAGCCGCAGCCGACAAACCAAAGTCAGATCGAACCAAGTCGATTCTTGCAGCGGAAATTTTTCTGTCGCTTCCTTCGCCAGAGCCAAGGCTTCGTCCAACAGCAACATTTCAGCAAGCTGATGCACTATCACCGACCATGCAGCAAATAAATCGGGACGTTCTTTAAAAGCGGCTCGCAATGATAATAGCAGCAACTCAGGTTCCAAACTAAGTCGTGCCGCATCACGATAGGCATGCAGCCCTTCGCCAAAGACAACTTGTCGAATCAACTCCTGTTCAACGAATGCAAGTGCTTCCTTGCGCTCCCTCAGGTTGTTGCAGGAATTAACCAGGCCGTGAATGGCTGGGCTGTAATCCACAGACAAACGTATCGCTTGTCGAAAATCTTCCTGTGCCTCAGTGGTCCGCCCAAGCCACAATCTGACGTGAGCTCGGGTTGCGTAGCTAACTGCCACTTGCGGAGCGAGCCGCAAACCTTCTTCGGCCTCCAACAGCGCCTCGTCAAATTTAGCTGCATCAGACAGAACCAAAGCCAGCTGTCGCCTGGCCCAGGCATCTGCGGGATGGGCTTGCACCAGCTTGAGTGTTGCCGCCTCACCCTTTTCGGGTCCGGCTCCCCTTGCCCATTCGCACCACAATTGGTTCATTTGATAGTGGTGAGGAAACCGGTTGCAAAATTCTCGAAGGTATTCAATCGCCGATTCGCGACCTTCGGTCTCGGCCAGAACCTGGACGAACGATCGCTGTGCGGGAATTGAAAGCGACTCAATTTGCAATGCTTCGCGCCACAATGCTATCGCTGCTTTCAAATCCGTGCGGTATCTGGCCAGTTCAGCTTTGACCCGGAGATAGGTGGCACGTTGAACACGCTTTTCAGCGGCCATCAGACATTTTTCCGCTTGTTCAAAATTGCCGTGTCTGGTGTGCGCATCCGCCGCAGTCAACCACAAATCCCCATGGTGAGGCTGGCTATGTAATTCATCCTCCAAGGATATCATCGCTTCGCGGGAGCGACCCGCCTGTTGAAGCGCATTGAACCAAGTAATAAAAGGGGCCGCCGACTTTTTTCCATTGCGTTCCCATCGCCTTCTCAAAAATCCGAGTCCAGTCTCGGTTTGCCGCCGGGCATTGGTGGCTGCAAAATAGGTGTAGGCATGCGCCTCCTTCTTGTCTTCGAGGCACGCTGCGTGTCGATACAAATCGAGCGCTTCATCAAACTGATGTTCGTTCCAATTAAGTTCAGCGAGCGAGGTAATGATGGATGCATTTAATGACTGGAATCGTATTGCCTGTCTTAAAATCAATTCGGCTTGAGAAAATTGACGGGCATCGACCATCAACTCTTGCGCCAATTGTTGCTGGAAAACCGGGTCTGCACCCTTGCCTTCACAAAGCCCCCTGAGAAATTCCAAGCGGTCTTCCCTTCGTCCGATTTGCCGCAGGCAGCCTAGCTTGGACAATGAAAGATTCCCGTCCTTGGGAAATTTTTTAAGAAGTTGGTCGAGACATTCCAGCAGTGCCGGCCAGTTAGTGTCGTAGGAGTAAAGGGATCGGCTGGCGGTTAGAAAAAGCCAGTGGTCCGGAGCATTCGACTGCATGCTCGAGATCTCTTTAACAGCATCGCTTCGGCGGTGCTCCTCCAATGCCTGCTGAATGCTTCGCAGTTGGTCGTATAGCGGTGCATCCGTGAAAGACAAACCATCCAGCACGTTGATCGTCTCGGTCGGAACAGCAACCATGCTGGCTGGCCCATTGGCGGCATAACGTTTTAGGAACTGACTGGAGATAACCTCCCGCAACTGGGGGAAGCCAGGGTCTCGAAGGATGAATACCTGCCTGGCTTCATCATAACCCATGACAATTTGGATATGTCCGCTAGTGGCTTCCGATGTGTAAACGGCAAACGGAACCTGCCGGGCCAGTAAGTGAACTGCAATGTCCCAGTCCAAGGTAAACTCGCGCGTGACCATGCCGTTGGCCTCCGCCCAACGCCGGGCTCGATGTGATGGGGTGCCATCGTAGCAAATTGCCTCAGCCACCTCGACATGTTCCGCCGGAATATTCCAATATCGGCAAAGCATGGTGAGTGTCGCCGGCACACACGTTTGGGAATATTGCTGGATGAAAGGGATTGATAACTGGATACGGCCAAACTTTGGCCTGCCAGCTTGCAATCGCTCAGCCAGTTCAAGATGATAATCATCCGCTAACAGACGCGCACATGCTTCCGCTTCTTTGTAATTTCCTAAAACGCAGGCGGCCCTGCACCGTTGTGATGCGATCCACTTATGGTTCGCTTTGTCTAGGATCGGAGACAGCTTCGCGAAGCGATCCAGTGTTTGCAAAGCCTCGTCATATTTTTCCAGGTCCAACTGTAGACCCGTGAGTTGATGTAATAACGGGACGGATTCAATCTGTTGCGCGGCTTCGTTCAATAAATGCAACGCCTCATCATTTCGATTCAAGGTATGCAGGCAAACCGCGGAGTGTATCACCGCCGGACGATACCAAGGTTGGATTTTAATGGCCTGTTGCGAAGCATCCAATCCTTCCTCCCACTTTTCCTGCATACACAAGAGCCCTGCTCGCTCAATCAGCAACCAAGGCATTCGAGATTTTCGCTCTTCCGCCATTTTCAAGTACTCTTCAGCACGTTCGAAATCCCTAAAATGCCCGCAAATTCTGCCGCCTAACGTAAAAAGATATTCCCAGCCTTCATCAGACACGCCATCTTCAATTCGGTTTCGCGACTCACTTTCAAAACGCTTGAACAAGTTCCACGCAAAGACCGGCCCTCGCATTCCTAATACCACTTCAAGATAATAGGCTTGGGCTCGTATATTTTTCGGTTCGGAGCGATAGGCGCGGACATGTTGACGAAAAGCGAGCCGGCCGGCGCCGAGATTTGCAGCTATGCGCCCAGCGAGAATGCAGGCGTCAACGCCACGAACCTGATTTAGCGGGAAGTTGGCTGTTGCCAAATCGTATGCCTGTCTGCTCTGACCTTTGTCATGAAGCGTCTGTATGCGAGCCAACAATTCCGGCGATAATTCAGAAAACATCTTTACTGAAATTTTGTTCCAAATTTCCTGTTTCCAATTTCAATCCTTTGCCTGAAAATTGACAAAGCGAGTCGAGCTTATGACCATTGCAGTATCTAGGCAAAACCTTATTCACTTTTTGTAAAATCTTGATTAAAGCTGGCCATGAGGAAGAAAAGTGGTCCTTTGCCTTGGTTTGACACGGCACGTGCGTTTATCGTCAATTCACAGCGACCAACCCAGTAAATCGTGTTTTCATTCGTTCAGAATTGCCTTCCCGATTGTTCAACATCCCCCCCCTGTATATTCCTGCTGATTTGAGCAAAAAATGAAGCAGCAAAATGAAAAATCGCCACTACATGATGAGCCTTTTATTGGGGCGGTTGAAGGCTGGCTTGGGCTCGGGGACTCATTGTGTAAGGACACGCTGGGGTGGGGTAAATCGTTGGATGAATGTGGGTAAACACCCCATGGCGTTATTGATTCTACGGCTTATTGTAAAAGCATGACCTTAACCAAACGCGATCTTGTTGTCCGTATCAGCGAAGAAACCGGGCTGGTTCAAAGCCAGGTGTTCGACGTGGTGCAGAAAACCTTGGATTCCATCACTGAGGCATTGACTAAAGGCGGCAAGGTCGAACTTCGTAATTTCGGCGTGTTTGAAGTGAAGATTCGCAAAGCACGTGTTGGACGCAATCCCAATAAACCAGAAACTGACGTGGCAATTCCGGCTCGTTCAATGGTGAGGTTTAAAGCAGGGAAGGAAATGAGGGCAGAGGTATTGAAGCTGACACCGAAGTGAACAAAAATGGCAGCCTGAGTAAACAGAGTGCCTTGGAAAGCAGGGTTGGGTTTAAAATCAGGTCTTTGGTTAGCGGGCGGGAACCGGATTAAAATACGAAGAAACAGGAGGCGCACTTCAAGGCGGGTCAGTTTCCTTGGCATGGGTAATGCGGGGTGCATCGTTGGTGAATCAAGATACGCTTAGTTTTTTGGGCGAGATATGGACGCACAAGCCAGTGATCATTGTCCTCCTTGCCGGCATCCCCCTTCTCTTAACCATCACCGTGACTGATGCATACCGCTACCGAAAAAAAGAGCAACAGAGACGAGACAAGTGCAAACATGATCACTAAATCTGGTGTGTTCGCTGCTTTAGAGGTGGATGATTATTAGCGTCATTTCCTTTGCTGTGATAGCCGGTGTATCAATTATGGTCATGGTTGGCATTTTGGTGGTCGGATCAAAAATCAATCCTGCCAAAGCTGACACCTAAAACAAAAAAACACCCTGACAATTCGACCGCCGCTGCCAAAAATAGTGTGAGTTTAAGATATTCCTTCACTGCACGGTCGACGGTAAAATCGACCGTTTCCGCTGGCTGGCACTACTCACGAGCACCCGTTCCCTTTACCTGACTCAATCATTGAGCCCGCCATGATCCCAACCCTCAATGTGTGCAAGGGTTAAAGTCATCAGATTGGCGCGGGTATTAATGCTTTTGAATATCTCGTCCACCGAATCGGAATTAACCGAGGCAGACGACTTCTTTTCATGCAACAGGTGGGATGAGAAAATCACTGCTGCGGGCAACGCTTGCAGGGATGGACCAATATAATCATGGCTGGTCTGAGTCACGTCTAAGTTTAGCACCCCTTTATTGGTTTGCTAATTTTTGATGACGATTCTTGTTCACCGGATATTCACCGAATGTTTTGCAATCGTCTTAAACAAAAAGACACCCTGGCTTAATCAGGGTGCCTTGGAAAATTGAAGCTGGTCTTTCTTGGTGCCGAAGATCGCGTCTTTGGCAGCCTTGGCTGGCACCAGTTTCACTTCGAAGCGTGCACGGGCTTTTCTCCGATAGCGCTTTCCTCAGCCGCATTTAACGAAGCCTCTTCCGACAACGGCCAAATATGAAAACCGCCTTTCCCCAAGTCCACCACCCAATTGCCCCAGATCCCTTTACCTTCTTGATATCCGTTGTATTCCACCGCATGGCGCCCTACATATTGTTTCACCCAAGAACATTCGCCGCTCTGTTCTGAATAATTTCCAGAAATCACAAAGAACCCGATGCCGTCAGCCCCTTCGCCCGTCATCCGTTCAGATTTGAATTCCAAGATCAAATCCATCAAATATTTCCGGGTTCGTCCAGCGTAGGTGTAAAACCCGACCCACTGGCCTGATGGAAATTGATGGTTGCTCATGTCGGTTCATAATCTAATTTTCATGCGCAATTGAATCAAGACCAGTAAATCCTGCCCTGTGATGTTTCGGGTCATCCTCCACCTCGATACGGACGCTTTCTGTGCTTCTGTGGAACAGCGTGAGATCCGCTTATGCGCGGTAATTTTATCCAACCCAACTTCTCACCCCACAAATTCAACACCATTTCTCCCTGTGGCGTAACCGGACATTTAGTCTCTGGTGTTATGTGTGCTAAGTCCCGTTTCCTCAAAACCAATCGTTGTGTTCATTGTTTTTCGTCGCTTGAATACAGGGTGATGAATTCAGCAAGAAATTGGATGAAAATTGTTCGGTCGATTTTGTTATGATTGGGAATCAGCCGGGGGTTCACCGCGACATTGAATATGGGACTCAATGTCGGATCCTCTGCATGCTTTGGCACGAGCTGGGCTTGGGGAAAATTAATCGTCTGGCTGATTTTCTTTTTCTGGTTTTCACTTTTAATTTTTCGGGCTTTGCTGATGGCCTGCACTGATGCCGTGGTCGTGCTTGTTTCAGCATTGGTATTGAGCGCGCTCAATTCATAGTTGAGAAACGGTTCATAATGCCCAATCGCAATCCGATTGGCCCGCCATTGGTCGGTGTCAGCCTGATACGATTTGGAGAGGGTTGAGAACCAGCGGCCGGCAGGAAACGCGATGCCCGTCGCATCGTCAGAAGTGGAAGTGAAAATTGCGAGCGTGCAGGTCTTGACCGGGAACGTCTTGGTGTTCGACAGCCTTTCCAGCGTCTCGAATCGGGCGGCCTCAACGGCGGGGTTGATCAAAATAACCAGGTCTCCCATCGGCTTCGGTGCCTGCATCTGTCCCTCATCGTCATAATTTTCAATCATGCGCTCGGCCAAAATGGGCGCGGTGGCGCAATAAAGGAGATCTCCGCCAAAACTGTGGCCGATGGAAACCAATTTGGTGGAGGCGACCTTGTTGCTGGCAATGTCACCCGCGTTTTGTCTGTTGCTCGTGTTTCTCAATTGTTCCAGTTTGGCCAGTAATTCAATTGCTTCACCATGGCCCACTTGCTCAGCAGTGGTTTTTCTCGTCCAAAAGGTCAGGTTGTTGATGATTGGCGTTTCCAGAGACAGGCCGCGCCAGCCGACGTAAATGCCGGTAACACGCCGGGCTGGCCGGCTGTTCGTTGCCGCATCCAATTTTTCGATGTCGGCCAGCTTTTGGAGAAAGTTGTGGAACAAGGTGACATTGGAATCATCACCGCCGGCATTGTGTTTCCAGCCGTGGATGAACAAGACCATTAACAACCCGTTGGTTTTCGATTCCTCGGTGAGGCGGTTGACTACGGTCTCAATCTGCGTCTGGTTGTTGGTGCGGTTATAAAGCCAGCCTTGATCATCAAATTCCACAAACCCCAAAGTGTAGTTGGTGGCGACTTCAATGATATTAGTGAAGGCTGTTACGTCGGCATCGCCCTCGTGATAGTGGTCATATTGAACCGGCTTTTCGGACGTTCGATATGGATGCAATGGAGCGCAGCCTGTGAACAGGATGCAAATTGCACCCAGATAAAAATAGCAGGCTGAATTTCCAAAATTGAATCTCATTTGAAATGCGAACAATTGATACGGTCAATCAACGCTCAAATCCGACATAGGTAGCCAGCCATTTCCATTGAAACATATCAGCCGCACGGCTACATCCCACGATGAACCACTGCTGTCACGAAAGTCTTCCCTCACTTGCGAATCTGCTCTTTAGAACAGGGTGAACGCTTTGTAGCTGACCAATTTCTACGTTACAAGACATTTTTTGATTGTTTGCAGAAAAGTCTGTGGCTTCCTAGGAAGCGGAAATTGAAGGAATAAGGCATTTGAAGATACGCTCACGTCAGCGTTTCAATTTCCAATTCTTCCCTCGATTTCTTTCAACAACCTCAACTTTACATTCCCCGCTATTTGAACGAAACATAAATCAGGAAAATGAAAAAGTTACCGCCACATGATGAACGATTCTTGGACGCGGCTGAAGGTTGGCTCGGGCTCGGTGACCATTTATCTGCCAATGAGGAATTGGGGCAGACCACACCTGAATTAAGAGCTCATCCCGACGTAATGCCAGTGAGATTGCAGATTTATTGGAGGGCGGAGAAGTGGGATACCTGCGTCGAGATTGCGGGTGCGTTGGTAAGCTTATCCCCCAGCATTCCTGACGGTTGGATTGGTGGCTCATTTGCATTGCACGAGTTAAAACGCACACAAGAAGCGTATGAACTGTTGATGCCGGCCAAAGACAAGTTTCCAACCGAGCATGTCATTCCCTGCAACCTTGCCTGTTATTCCGCTCAACTAAATCAACTGAAAGATGCAGGGAAGTGGTTTAAACAGGCGATGATGATTGATGAACATAACGTCAAACGCACGGCTGTGACTGATCCGGATTTAGAACCACTTTGGAATAGCATGGGCGGGACGATGTGGAAAAGGGAATGACGCGAAAACTCTCCATTCTGACTTTGTTGCTGATCTGGTTTTTAACCGAACGCAGTGAGCAACGACCAAGCTGAACATTCTGACCTCGTGCGCCGGGGCTGTCGTTTTGAGGGGAATGTGCTTAATTTGGGGTTTTTATTCGCGCGTACCTCCTCTTTGTGTTAAATCAAAACATGGCAAAGAAAATTGTGGCAGAACATTCCGGGTTTATGCTGAATCCAACGCCCCAGTTCTAACTCTGCAGCAGAGCGATGATCCCACGCCAGCGCACCCATGACACTTTCCCTTTTCAAGGCATTGTTGGAATATGAATTTTAGATTGATCACAGCAGCGGTGCTGATTATCGGGGCTTGCGCCTGTGATGTCGAAGCCAGGACGCTCCGCATCGTCTCTTACAACATCGATTGCGAAGACCGGGGCAGCGACGGCAACATCACCAACGCAATGCACAGTCTGCCGACAGTAGTTCAAGCCATCGGGCTGCATCATCTGGGCACCAATGCACAGCCGGTGGACGTGATGAGCTGTGAGGAGTTGAATGCAACGACGCTTTCCAATTTTGTTGTGCAGCTCAATTTTATTTATGGCGCGGGGGCTTATGCTTACGACCTAACCAAAGACACAAACACCGGCGGCGGTCCGGATGGAATCATTTTCCGAACAAACTCCGTGCAGGTCGTGTCCGCGCGGTGCCTGCGTGACGGGCAGAACGTGCTCCTGCAGTCCAACGGCTCTTACATTGCGGCTTATTCCCCCGGCGGCGGACTGAACGGCGTGACCCGTTCCCCGATGTGCTATCAGCTCCGGCCGGTCGACTATGGCTCGTCGAACTATGATTTTTACATGTATGTCAGCCATGCGCGGAGCACGAGTGACAACACGAGCGGCGACGCGCGCTACGCCGAGGCGCAGGAAGTGCGCAGTGATGCGAAATACAGACTGCCGGCGGGCGCGCATATCCTTTATGGCGGCGATTGGAATCTGTTCAACGGCAGTGGAGAGAACGCCTACAGATGTCTCACCGGGCAGGTCACCTCCGACGGCACCAACTGGAATGACAACAGTTCCTTTTGGGCCAACACCAACCAGACGCAGGGATACGACCCGATGTCCAAAACCACGCCGCCGACCACCGTCACCTGGTCAAATGTCTCTACGGACAACGCCCAGTATCTTTACGCCGATTCCACCGCTTCGCTTGGCTCGCGCATTGACATCCAACTGCCGAACGCCCTCATGTATGCCGCTTACAACAGTCGGGGCGGAGTGCAACTGGCATCCGACACTGCCGACCCGTATGACCTGTCCAACTTTCCCGCCTCGCAATATCCATATGCGTTCGAGACCTTCGGGAATGATGGCTCGACGACATTGGGCAGTTCGCCGACCAGCACCAGCAATCATTCTTTGAACGACCTTGCCAGCACGACCCCGAACGCCGCCACCGTTTACACCGATCTGCTGGAAGCCGGCACTGGCAGCGGCAGCACCTTCGTGGGCAGCGATCATTATCCTGTCTTTGGTGATTACGTGATTGTGACACCGCCACCCGTTATGAGTTTGCCCGTCTTGGCGACGAACAAGCTGCAATTCACCATCACCGGCCTGGCGGGGAACAACTATGCCATTGAGGTCAGCACGAATCTTTCCACGCCCAACTGGGTTGCCATCCTCACGAACCAGTCCCCGTTCACCTTCAAGGACACAAACACGATTCCGCGCCAGTTTTATCGTGCAAGGTTTGTGCCGTAAAGGGGTCACCAGCATACCGGCAATCACATTCACGAACAATCAATTCAGCTCTTCACTGACAGGGACGGCCGGAACGAATTATGTGGTGCAGGCGACGACGAATCTTGGCCCAGCAAATTGGATTTCCGTCGCCACCAACACATCACCCTTCATCTTCATCGAGTCAAACGCCGAACCAGGATGGTGAAAGACGTTGATTCGAGTTCTGCCGAGTTTTCCGGTGATCAATCCATTCCGTCACGCCATTGAACCCGGCCCCCAACGCGCCATCCATGCCGGCCATCGTATTGTAGCCTTCGCCTGACGCGCTTGGCGTGCCAAACTATTTTCGGAAAGCTTTTTGTTGGCTCTCCCGTCTAACGTTCTATGATGAAGTTCATGAACCGCTGCCGCGTCCAGATCATAGGGCTTCTGCTCGCCGTCCTTCTGCAAACTCCTTCCATCGCCGGGACGCGGGACGCGCAATGGAAAGCCGTGCAGGATGCCGTCAACAAAGGCTTGCCGCAAACTGCCATCACCAACCTGGAATCCATCATTACAACCGCAATGAAGGAGCAGTCCTACGCGGAGGCAACGAAGGCCATCGGCCAGCAGATCGCGCTGGAAGGAAACATCCAGGGCAACAAGGCGGAGGAACGCGTGGTGCGCCTCGAAGCCGAGATCGCCAAGGCGCCCGCCGAAATGAAGCCGGTACTGCAGACGCTGCTCGCGCACTGGTATTGGGGTTATTACCAGCAGAACCGCTGGCGTTTCATGCAACGCACCCAAACTGCCGAAGCCCCGGGCAAGGATTTCACGACCTGGGATCTGCCGCGCCTGTTCGCGGAGGTTGACAAACAGTTCCAGGACGCGCTCGCTGCCGGGAAGACGCTCAAGGCCACGCCCATCGCCGCGTGGGACGGTCTGCTGGAAAAGGGCGCCACGCCCGACAGCTACCGCCCGACGCTGTATGATTTTCTCGTGCACGAGGCGCTGGAGTTCTACACCAGCGGCGAGCAGGCGGGCGCGAAGTCGGAAGGAGAATTTGAACTGACGGCGGACAGCCCCATCCTCGCTGACGCGGACAAATTTCTGCAATGGAATCTGACGAATCCGGCCACCCCGCAGGAAAAGGCCGTTGTTCTCTACCAGCAGTTGCTGAACTTTCACAAGGCCGATCACGACCCGGCCGCTTTCTGCGACGCCGATCTTGAACGATTGGTCTGGGGTTGGAACACCGCCAGCGGCGAAGGAAAAGACGCCCGTTTCAAAGCTGCCTTAAAAAACTTCATCGCCCAGTGGGGCGATCATCCGCTCGCGGCGATGGCGTCGTGGAATCTGGCGCGTGTCGTGAAGGACGAAGGCGACTGGGTCGGGGCGCGGAAGACTGCGCTGCAGGCGAAGTCGGCGCATCCCGGCACGGATGGCGCGAAGAACTGCGCGAATCTCATCACAGAAATCGAAGCCAAATCCGCCAGCATCGGCACCGAGCGCGTGTGGAATTCCAGCGCCGGCATCACCGTCCGCTATCGCAACGTGGACAAGGTTTATTTCCGCGCCATCGCGGCAGACTGGGAATCGTTCCTCGATCGCAGACGCCCGCGACCCGAGGATATCAGCCAGAAGGAGCAGCACGAACTTCTCGCCAAGCCCGCCACGCTCGAATGGTCCGCGTCGCTTCCGGCCACGGCGGAGTTCAAGGAGCGCACGTTCAGCACGCCCGCGCCGGCGACGCTCAAGCCGGGATTTTATTTCATCTTCGCCAGTCATGATCCCGATTTCGGCGCAAAAGATAACCAAGTTTCCATGACGACCGTGTGGGTAAGCGAACTGGCGCTCGTCCTGCGCCCGCGCTCCGGCTTGTTCGAGGGCTTCGTGCTGGAAGCGGCGTCGGGCGAACCCATCGCCGGAGCGCAGGTCAACGCCTGGTATCTGGATCAGAACGGCAATCGCGTTCCCAGCGCGCCGCTGACCACGGACACGAATGGTTTCTTCAGTCTCAAGTCCGTGCCACAACGCACCTACCTGTTTCGCGTGCGGCATCAGGGCCGCGAACTCGCCTCCGCGCAGGATCTTTGGAACTACGACTGGCGCGGGCAGCGGGACGAAAAATGGCCGCGTCAGCAAACGGTTTTCTTCACCGATCGCGCGATTTACCGCCCCGGCCAGACGATTCAATACAAGGGCATCTGCCTTCAAACCGACCTGCGCAGCGACAGCTACTCGACGCTCGCCGGCGAACAAATCGAAGTCGTCTTTCGCGACCTGAACGGTCAGGAAATCGCCCGCGCCCGGCATCACGCCAACGACTACGGATCCTTCGCCGGCAGCTTCACCGCGCCGCGCGACCACGTGATGGGCCAGATGCGCATCGAGGCGCAAGGACGCTGCAATGGCGCCGCCTCTTTCAGCGTCGAGGAATACAAACGTCCGAAATTCGAGGTCACGCTTGACGCGCCGAAAGTCGCGCCGAAGCTCGGTGAAAAAACCACGGTTTCCGGCAAGGCCGCGAGCTACACCGGTGCGGCCGTGGATGGCGCCACGGTGAAATGGCGTGTGGAGCGTCAAGTGCGCTGGCCGTGGTGGTGGGGTTGGTGGCGGGGCAATTTCCCGTCCAGCCCCGCGCAGGAAATCGCGCACGGCACCGCCAAGACCGGCATTGATGGCGCGTTCACGGTTGAGTTTGTTGCGAAGCCGGACCTGGCCATTTCGCCGACGAACGAGCCGACGTTTATTTATTCCGTGACTGCTGACGTGACGGACAGCGCCGGCGAAACGCGCTCGGCCGACCGCAGCGTGCGCGTGGGCTGCGCCGCGCTGGAAGTCATGCTCACTGCGGAGGACTGGCAGGCAGCCGCGAAGCCGGTGGAGATCAAAATCACGACCACGACGCTAGACGGCGAACCCCAGGTCGCCGCGGGCACATTTAAAGTTTACCGGCTGAAATCGCCAGCGAAAGTAGTCCGTGCCCGCATCGGTGCGGAAGATAACGACGCGGACGCCAAACCGGATACGGACTTGTCGAACCCGAACAATTGGGACTTGGGTGAAGTCGCGATCGAGCGCGGCTTCACGACGGACACCAACGGCACGGCGAAATTGTCGTTCAAGCTGGCCGGGGGTGCCTATCGCGTGCTGGTCGAAACTCAGGATCGTTTCGACAAGAAAGTCACTGGACGGCTGCCGTTGCAGGTGCTCCAGCCGGAGTCTCCGGCGCTCGCGATCAAAGTTCCGAATCTTGTCGCCGCCCCGGCGTGGGAGGTGCAGCCGGGCGGGGAATTCATGGCGGTGTGGGGCACGGGCTATGCAACGGGCCGCGCATTCATCGAGATCGAGCAGCGCGATAAATTTATCCAGCGCTACTGGACCGCGTCAGGCCGGACGCAGCAGCAGATCAAACTGGCGGTGACGGAGGCGATGCGTGGCGGGTTCACGTTGCACGTGACGCAGGTGCGCGAGAACCGCGGCTATCTGACGTCGCGACAAGTCAGCGTGCCGTGGAAGAACAAGGAACTCGACGTGAAGTGGGAGCACTTCGTTTCCAAGTTGATGCCGGGACACAAGGAAACGTGGAGTTTGATTGTCAAAAATCTGGTCGTAGCGGCTGACGGCAGTCAGCCGCCAACTTCAGAAAACTCCAGTCAGCGGCGCTCTGCCGAGGCGCCGCTACGAACGGCGGCGGAACTGGTGGCGACGCTATATGATGAATCGCTGGACGCCTTCGCGCCGCACGGCTGGCCGGATGGATTCGGCGTGTTTCGTCAGGATGCCAGCACGGCGCAGCCGCAGTTCGGCAACCTGGCACAGCAGTTTCAAAATGAATTCGGCCAGTGGAACCGGCAATGGGAAGATGTGGAAATCACCTATCGCCATTTCCCGGCGGACCTGACGCAGCGCGTGTGGGGCTATGGTTGGGGGCGGGCGGTGACTAAGTATTCAATTGGTGGGGTTATACCCGAAACAGCGACGATGGATGCCATGGTCGTGAACTCTGCGGCACCACCTCCGGTAGCCGCGCCCGCGGAGGCGGCAGGTGAGTTGGGAAGGGCTGTGAAGGTGACACCCTTGCCGGGCAGAAGGAGTGAGATGGAAGGAATGGTTCCCGATAAAGCTCCTGCAGGCAGCAGTGCCAACGCGCCCAAGCCCGATCTCAGCAAAGTCACCGCGCGCAAGAATCTCAATGAGACGGCATTTTTCTTTCCGCAACTCACGAGCGATTCCAACGGCGTCGTGCGCCTGACGTTCACCATGCCGGAAGCGCTGACCAAATGGCGTTTCATCGGCTTCGCGCATGACCGGCAGTTGCGCGCGGGCCTGCTCGAAGCGCACGCGGTCACCGCCAAGGACATCATGGTGCAGCCGAATCCGCCGCGCTTCCTGCGCGAGGGCGACACGCTGGAGTTCAATGTAAAAATTTCCAACCAGAGCGACCAACCGCAGCGCGGCGTGGTGAAGCTGGCATTCTCAGATGCGGTGACGCAGCAATCGGTGGATAAGTTGCTCAACGTGCAGCCCGTAGCGGCCCCTCGGGAGAGCGCCGCAAACTTAAACAAAAATGGCGGCGCTCTGCCGAGTCGCCGCTACGAGGATACCGAACTCGCCTTCGATATTCCCGCGAAGGAATCGCGCAGTTATTCCTGGCGCATCCATGTGCCGGACGGCGCGCCGTTCCTCGCCTACAAGGCCGTGGCCTCGACCGGCACTTTGAGCGATGGCGAGGAAGGTTGTTTGCCCGTGCTGTCGCGGCGCATTTTCGTGACGGAATCACTGCCGTTGCCGATTCGCGGCAAGGTCGGTGGCGGTGAGGTGGTGAAGAAATTTGAATTCACGAAGCTGCTGAATTTCGGCAAATCTTCAACGCTCCAGCACGAAGGCTTGACGGTGCAGATGGTGTCGCAGCCGGCGTGGTATGCGGTGCTGGCGCTGCCGTATCTCATGGAGTTTCCCTACGAATGCAGCGAGCAGACGTTCAACCGGCTTTACGCCAACGCGCTCGCCCGCCACATCGCGAACAGCGACCCGAAAATCCGCCGCGTGTTTGATCTTTGGAAAAACACGCCCGCGCTGGATTCGCCGATGGAGAAAAACCAAGACCTCAAGTCCGTGATGATCGAGGAGACACCGTGGTGGCGGCAGGCGAAGAACGAAAGCGAGGCGCGCCGCAACGTGGGAGTTCTTTTCGACGACAACCGGCTCAACACCGAGACGGCGGCCACGCTCAAAAAGCTGGGCGAGATGCAGCTTGGCGATGGACGCTGGCCGTGGTTCCCGGGCGGCTACGGCAACGACTACATCACGCTCTACATCGTCACGGGCTTTGGCCGTCTGCGACACCTCGACGCGGACGTGGGCGCGGCTCCGGCGATCCGCGCGTTGCGGCGTCTCGACGAATGGATGCGCGAAAACTACGACCGCATCCAGAAAAATTGGAAACATCCCGAGGAATATGTTCCCAGCCCGACGGACGCGCTGTATCTCTATGGTCGCAGCTTTTTCCTGAAGGACATGCCGGTTGCCGCGCAGAACAAAACTGCGGTGGAATTTTTCCTGAAACAGTCGCGTAAATTCTGGCTGCAAACCGACAATCGCCTGACACAGGGCCATCTCGCCATCTCGCTGAAGCGCTTCAACGCCGTCAATTCAGTTACCGATTCCACGCCCCTCGACATCATGAAGTCGCTCAAGGAACGCAGCGTGATGAACGAGGAGTTAGGCCGGTTCTGGCGCGACACGGAATTAAGTTGGTGGTGGTATCGCGCGCCGATTGAGACGCAAGCGCTGATGATCGAGGCGTTCGACGAGGTGGCGGGCGACGCGCAGGCGGTGGACGATTGCCGCGTCTGGCTGCTCAAGCAAAAGCAGACGCAGGATTGGAAGACCACCACTGCCACAGCGGATGCGGTTTATGCGCTGCTCTTGCGCGGCAAAAACTTTCTCGCCAGCGACAAGCTCGTGGAAGTGACCGTGGACGGAATCAACGTAACCCCCGGAGCAAAATCCGAAATCCGAAACTCGAAATCCGAAACGGCGAGCGCTGTTGAGCCGGGAACTGGTTTCTACGAGCGCCGCTTCACCGGTGCCGAAGTGAAAGCCAAAATGGGTGAGATCACCGTGAAGAAAATGGATGAAGGCGTCTCCTGGGGCAGCGTGCATTGGCAGTATTTCGAGGACATGAGCAAAGTGACGCCCTACGAAGGCACGCCGTTGAAGCTGAAGAAAACCCTGTTCACCAAAGTCAACACCGCCAAAGGCCCGACGCTGGAACCGGTGAAAGGCGTGCTCGCCGTCGGTGACGAACTCGTCGTGCGCATCGAGTTGCGGGTGGACCGCGACATGGAATACGTCCATCTCAAGGACCAGCGCGGCAGCGGCACGGAGCCAGTGAACGTGCTGTCGCGCTACCAATATCAGGACGGCCTCGCCTATTACGAAAGCGCGCGCGACACCGCGAGCCACTTCTTTATTGATTACCTGCCGAAAGGCAACTACGTCTTCGAATATTCTACGCGGGTGCAGCAGCGGGGCAGCTATCAGACTGGTATGGCGGAAATCCAGTGCATGTATGCGCCGGAGTTCAACAGCCACAGCGAAAGCCTGGCACTAGTGGTGAAGTGATAGGAAGCCAGTTACGACGGGACGCTGGTGACGCTGTTGAACAGGGTGGGCACGGGCGGCGGGGCGTTGACGGGCAGTTATCTGGCGGACGGACGGCAGATTGACCCGTTGTCGGCGACGGCCAGTTTCAATGCAAACGGGACGGTGACGCTGGACGGGAGTTTTGCGGGCGTGAACCCGAACGGCACCTGGACGCTGTTTATCGCGGATTTGTCGACGGGTGGCACCAGCACGCTGGAGGGGTGGTCACTGGACATCACGGCGTTGCCGGACCATTCGCCGGCTCCTGGGCGTGTGGGGCCGGGTCCGGTGGCAGCACATTGATAATTAACGTAACCTGGTTATGTCTCACTTGGAATTAATCCTGACGCTCCTGGTATGGGCACTGGTGATTGCTGTTTTCCTTTACTACCGATCTCTCGCGTTGAAATAATGGCGGAGCCAAAACCCAGACAGAAATCGTCCCCAAGCGCATCCGCACGAGGCCGGCCATGGAGTTAAGCGGCGGAATTACCATTGATAAATGGAAAGCAGCCGCGCGAGCTGACGAAAACCGACCAAATTCAGGTTTGAAGCCAAACGGCAAAACCACGAAAAACACAAGTGAACAAAGGGTGGGTGAACATCACCCCCTATCCCCACCGCGGGGACAGGGGGTGGGGATACCCTAAACAGTTCAATTCCCGCCGCCTCCAGACGAGGGTTGTCCTTGAAAAAAGGTTCGAGAGGCATCAAAGAGAGGCACCATCTTCAAACTGCGATTGATAATAAAGCGAATTACCAATTCTTCAGAAAACCGGCAGGCCTTGCATCACTGTTTGGCGTAACAATTCCCAGGTTGTTTAGAGCTGTCTCCCCGCGTTTCAAACTCTTCCTGCCGAAAGTTCGTTCCGAAAATTCTTTCCCCTCATCAATCCGGGGCCAGCCACTCAATTGCCGCAAGACTACCCGAAAGAGGGATGGATTTTAATGCCCCCGTTAAAGTAGAGTCCGTGGCAATCACTTGTCACCAGCATCACCCAACCCCCAACCAATTCTCACCCTCATCTATGGAAAAGCGCTTCTCCAGTCTCACCGGTTGTTTGTTTGCCGGCCTTTTATGGGCCGCCCCGTTTCTTCTCATTCCGACCGCGCCGGCAGCGCAGGTGATCCAGCTGTTGCCGTTCTATGACAGTTTTGATTATAATCCGGGGTCCGCCGGGCTGTTCACCGCTTCGTCAACCGTCTGGCAATCGTGCCCGAGCACCAGCAACCTTCAAGTCACAACTAATAGTTTGACCCTGGCTGGATATGTTCCTTCTGCGGGGAACAGCCTTGTTGGGGCCACCAGAGGCGTAAGATTCGCCGGAACCCAATTCACCAGTCAAACTGCTGCCGAAGGCAAGACGGTTTATGTTTCATTCCTGTATCAGGTCACCGCTTATCCCGCAAACGGCACCAATGGAGTCATTGCTTTCCTCGACGCGACCAATATCACCTCTAACACCATGCCGGGAACCACCGCGCTGGCCCTGCTGATAGACAAAACCGGACATATTGGAATCAATGTGGGTTCTCCATCCACCAATGGCGCGCAGTATGAAACATCGGCCACGGCCGTGAATACCACGGTGTTGATTGTGGCCCGTTACACTTTCCATACCAGTCCCGCCAAAGATGTTGTTGACCTCTGGGTGAATCCGAGCAGTGCCAGCTACGGGGGCAGTGCGCCCGCCCCGGATAAAACGATTACGAGTGCCGCCAACTGGCCCGGGTTGGCCTATTTCTCAATGTCATATAATAACAATGATACCACCTTCGGGGAAAAGTGGGATGAAGTCAGGATTGGCGCGACGTGGGCCCAAGCGGTGCCGTCGAGCAACACTCCGGGCGCGGCAAGCGCGCCACACTCGTTGATGGTCAGCGCGACCCCTGCGTCGATTGTTGCCAGCGGGGCAAGCACTTCAGTGGTCAAGATGCAAGCCCGCGATCTGAACGGTGTCAATCTGACGTCGGGTGGTTCAACAGTGACATTCACCATTACCAATGGCAACGGCACCATCAGTTCCACCACCGACAACGGTGACGGCACTTACCAGGCAACCCTGACTTCGTCCACCACGGTTACAAATGCGGTGGTGACCTCTAAATTGGGCGGCACGACCATTGCCACCATCGGCACGGCCACCAATTCAGCTTCATTAACGGTCGGGTTTGTTGCAGGACCGGTCAGTGCAAGTGCTTCCCTCGCCACAGCCAATCCAACCAACGTGGCTGCGGATGGCAGCAGTCCCTCTACCATAACCATCACGGCCATGGACGCCTATGGCCATCCGCTGGCCGGCCAAAACGTATCGAACAGCGTGAGTGGTTCGGGCAATACTGTTTCCACGCCAGCACCTACTGGTAGCAACGGCCAGACCACGGCAACGCTCACGTCCACAGTGGGAGAGACGAAGACCGTCACCGTCACCATTGGTTCCACGCAGATCAATGCGCAACCCATCGTCACCTTTGCCGCAGGAGGCGTCAGCATCTTTAACTCGACCGCTGTTGCCAGCCCGAACGCAGGTCTGGTCGCGGACGGAGTTTCAACTTCGACGGTCACCGTGACGGCCAAGGACGGGGGCGGAAATTTGTTATCTGGAAAAACAGTGGCATTGGCCGTAAGCGGTTCGGGAAATATTTTAACGCAGCCGAGTCCCACCACTGACGTCAACGGCCAGATCACCGCCACGCTCGCATCCACCGTGGCCCAAACCAAAACGATCACCGTGACGGTGGACGGAACGATCATCAGCGCGCAGCCGACGGTGGCTTTTGTGCCTGGCCCGGCGACGCAAATCGCCTTCACCTCGCAACCGGTGACGACTCCCGTGGGTGTGACAATGCCGGCTGTGGTGGTTCAAATTGAAGATCAATTAGGCAACGCTGTCACACAGAGCGGAGCTGCGGTGACGCTGGCGTTAAGCGCCGGGACGCTTTCCGGCACCAATCCGCAGACGACCGATGCGAACGGGAAAGCCACATTCAATGACTTGTCAATCCCGGCGATTTCCTCAGGGCTCTATCTCACGGCCAGTTGCGCGGGATTCAGCCCGGTTCAAAGCAGTGTGTTCGATGCGCCGCCCAAGATTTTTTACAAACTCAATAACACCTCGGCGTTGAATCTGCCTGCCAGTTGGACGGCGATCTTCGGCGGTGCTGGCCCGGCCGGGCCACCGGCGTCTGATGGAGTCGGTGTATGGGAAACCAATGCCACCGGCGGCACTGTCGATATCGGTGCCAGCGCAAGCTGGTATGGGTTGGTTTATCGAGGCGGTGCGGTAACCGTGACTGACACTGGTGGTGGCCACACGTTGACCTTGGGCGCTGGAAGCCTCGACGGTTCTTCCGCGGTTCACAGTCTGACGATGAATAACAACCTGGCCTTGGGCACCGATCAGACCTGGAAATGGACCGCCGCTTCATTCACGCTGACCGTCGGCGGCAATCTGGACAACGGCGGGCATTTGCTCACCATCAACGGACAGAATGGGAATGCCGGCGAGAAATTCAATGGAGCGATCACCGGCAGCGGTGGGCTCACGCTGTCCAGCAATGCTGCCGTGACACTCAGCGGCACGAATACCTATTCCGGCAACACCACGGTCAGCGGGGGCAAACTGATCATCAACACGAACGGCTCGATTGCCGGCACGCCAGGCATCGCTCTTGCCAGCGGCACCACGCTCGACATTTCGGCCGCCGCGCCATTCACGGTGTTCGCCAGCCAGACGCTCTCGGGCGACACCACGGGAACCGGGACAGCAACGATCACCGCGAAGGGTTCCAATTTGATTCTCGCGTCCGGCGCCCAGGCCGCCTTTACCGCTGCCGGCAATGTCAGCAGCAACAGCGTCACCATCGGGAAACTCAATGTGCTGGGTGGCGTCAGCCTCAATGGCAATGCCATCACCGTCAACGTGACTGGCGCACCGTTGCCCGCCGGAACCTATACTTTGATGACCGCCACCAATGGCTTTACGGTCAATGGATCGTTGCCGCCGCCCGTCATAACCGGTCAGGGGATTGCCGGTGGCGCGATCCCGCAGATCGTGGTCAATGGTCTGAGTCTGCAACTGGCGGTGGGCTTCAGCGTTTCCCCCGCCTCCATCAACAACACGTGCGGCGACTCAGCCACCTTTACCGTCACCCCGGCCGCCGGAGCCACGAGTTATCAATGGTATGATCCTTCACTCCAGCCGATCCCGGGTGCCACCACCACGACGCTCGTGCTGAACAACACACATCCATCGGACAGCGGCGCTTATTTGATTGTGGCGACCGGTCTGACCGGCACCTTCACAAATTCGGCGATGTTGCTGACGACGGATACGTCTCCACCGCTCATCACTTTGAATGGAAGCGGCACGAATATTATTGCACTAAACAGCACTTATACCGAGTTCGGCGCAACCGCTTACGATACCTGCCCCGGCAACAGTTTGACTGTGAACACAGCCGGCACCGTCAATACGGCTGTGATCGGTGAATATGACATCACCTATTCAGCGGTCACCGGCGCCGGGGTTCCAGGCAGTCAGATTCGAGTGGTTCAGGTGGTTGATCCGGTCCTCAATAATCTTGTCATCACGCCGTCGTCGGTCGCCCCGCAGTGCGGCAGTAATGTGACGTTCATGGCGTCGGTCGTTGGCCTTCCACCCATCACCTATCAGTGGTATGACAACAACGCCAAGGCGATTCCTGACGCTACGAACGCCAGCTATACGCTGGTGGATCCGACCGACGCCAGCGTGGGGGTTTACACGGTGATCGCCCAAAATGCCTACAACGCATTGACCAATAGCGCGACCATCGCTTCGGTTCTACATACCGCTCCTCCCGTCATGACACTCAACGGTGTCAGTCCCGTTTATCTGCTGCTGAACAGTCCGTATGTGGACGCCGGTGCAACGGCGTTTGATTTGTGCGCCCAAGCTGGCTTGCCCGTGAGTTCCAACAACCCGGTGAATGTTTCCGTGGCGGGCACATATACCGTGACCTATTCGGCCACCACGGCCGATGGCACGTCGGGCACGCTGACGCGAACAGTTGTAGTCAGCGCGATACCGAATTTTGGGCCCAACGTGCTCATCTTCGATCCGACGATGACCGACATTCAAAGCCAGATAACGGCCGTTTATTCGCAGCAGAAATACAATCAGTTCGGACCGCAGCGCACCGCCATGATGTTCAAACCGGGGATCTATACCAATCTGGACATTCCTCTTGGCTACTACACCCAGGTGATCGGTTTGGGACAATCGCCCGACGACGCCACCATCATCGGCGAACTATATTCCGATGGCGTGTTGGTGAATGAAAATGCGACGGTGAATTTCTGGCGCGGCGCGGAAAATCTGGGCGTGATTCCGACCAACAGCGGAAATTACATCATCTGGGCGGTTTCCCAAGGCACCGCTTTCCGGCGCATGCATGTCCATGGCCAGGTTGATCTGGCAAATCACACCGATGGAAACTTTGCCAGCGGCGGTTTCCTGGCCGATTCCAAGATCGACACCACGATCAGTTCCATTGCGCAACAACAATGGCTCTCCCGCAACGATGTCTTTGGAAATTGGTCCGGAGGCGTCTGGAACATGGTGTTTGTCGGCGTTTCCAATCCGCCAGCCGGAACCTGGCCGACCAAGGTCTATACGGTCATCACCAACACGCCCTTGATCGCGGAAAAGCCGTATCTCTATCTGGACACCAACGGAAATTACACCGTCATGGTGCCAGCCCTGCAGACCAACAGCTCGGGCATTACCTGGGGCTCCGGTCCGACACCGGGAACATCCATTCCCATCAGCCAGTTCTACGTGGCGCACCCGGATACGGACACCGCCGCCAGCATCAACACCGCCTTGAACGCCGGTCTCAATTTGATTTTAGCGCCCGGGATTTATCAGCTCTCCAGCAGCCTGATGGTGACCAGACCGGATACCATTGTTCTCGGACTTGGTTATCCGACGCTCATCCCACAAACAGGAACTCCCGCCTTGACGATTTCTGATGTGGATGGCGTGAAAGTGGGAGGACTGTTGTTCGACGCGGGCCCAGTGCAGACCGCGACTTTATTGCAGGTGGGGGCAGGCACAAGTTCCCTGGATCATTCAGGTGACCCGATATTCTTGTATGACATCTTCATGCGCGTGGGTGGAGCGACCGCCGGCTCAACCTTGAGCTGCCTGCAGATCGATGCGAACGATGTCGTGGGCGACAACCTCTGGCTGTGGCGTGCGGACCATGGCGCCGGCGTAGGTTGGAACCAGAATGTCTGCAACAATGGTTTGATCGTCAACGGCGACCGGGTGACGATATATGGGCTGTTTGTTGAGCACCAGCAACAATATCAAACGCTATGGAATGGTGATTGGGGCCGGGTCTATTTTTACCAGTCGGAGTTGCCATATGATCCGCCGTCACAGGCCGCGTGGTCGCATGATGGCGTGAATGGTTACGCTTCCTACAAGGTCGCGGACAGTGTCACAAGCCACCAGGCCTACGGGTTGGGCGTCTATGCGGTGTTCATCGACTGTGTCAACATCAGCTGCTTTAACGCCATTGAGACGCCGACCAATTCTCAGCAGGTTAACTTGCATAACATGATTACGGTTTACATCGCGGGAAATACCAGCGGCGGCGGAACCTCGACACTCGACCACATCATCAATGGCACGGGTGCCACGCTCGCCGGTCCGGGCTTTGGAGGGACGGCAAAAACCAACAGCCTCTGGTTGAATCCGGCCTTCAGCATCAGCGCAGCCATGATGGGAGCGAACGCTGCCATCACCTTCCCGACCGAGTCGTGGCATACCTATCAACTGCAATATAAGAACGCCCTGACGGATCCAAGCTGGTCAAATCTTGGCAGTCCGTTTGGTGGAAATGATACGCTGCTGCCGGTCCAGGATCCAAACCCGGCGACCAGCAGGCTTTACCGGATGATGTCTTTTTAATCCTCCGGCAAACATTGAGCCGCCATGGGCTTTGCCTCGATTATTGAGGCTCGTAAATTATAGTGCCACGGGGAGAGCGGGAGAGGGAGCGCGGCATTTGATGCCGCTTCAGCGTGAACCGATCGAGCAGGGTGGAGTTTTACGCGTTTCGTGAATCAGAACGTTGAAGCGGGCTGAAGCCCGCGCGCCGTCGCCCAATGGCGCGAGCCTCAATAGGTGGACAAGGAGTCACATGATTGTGTGACCCGGGGCAACACATCTAAAAACGGAGCCGGTCACCACGAAATCGGGGCAAAGCCGATCACCAGCTGACCGGCACGGTCATCTTTTTCCCGAAACGATTGGCGTAATGCAGCTGCCGGTGATGCTGGCCGTATTCGTGGACCAGCTTGGTGATCTTCACGTCGTAGCAGCAGTATTCCGCAATTTCCGCCAGTTTGCCTTCTTTGAACCAGCGGATCGCCTGCAATCCTTCCGCCGTCTTTTCCACGCCGAACGTCGCCGTCGCGATCGAGTCCAGCGAGAGCCGGTGGTTCAGGGTGTTTTGCAATTCCACCAGCATGTCGAGCGTCGGCAGCTGGCTCAGATCCAGCGAGGTGTAGCCGTGCAGGACTTCGTAATCGAAGCGCAGATTGTTGAATCCGACGATCAGATCCGCGCGCTGCAAATCCTTGATCAGGTCGTCCACCTGTTTCTCGCCGTAGATTTTGTATTCGCCGGTCGCGCTGTTGCACGTCACGCCGATGCTCATGCCCATTTTGGAAATGTTGCCCCAGCCGCCCACTTCATCGGCGGACTTCTGCGTTTCGAGGTCGAAATAAAGAATGTTCTTTGCCACGGTGACCTCCATTAAAATTGCCAGCGCACAAAAGAACAAACTTAATTTTGCTGGCCGTGGTTTTGAGCCGGTGCCGTTCTCGCGCAAAGGGCGCAAAGGACGCGAAGGTAAATTTCCATTTTGCGCCCTTTGCGCCCTTTGCGTGAGGCTGGATTAGCGACTTGCGAAAATTCGCCCGCCGTTTCACATTGCTGGCATGGCATTGACACCTTCCACCATGTTGCCGCTCGGCACGGCGGCACCCGATTTTAATCTGCCGGACACGACCGGAAAACACGTCTCGCTCGCCGACTTCAAGGCGTCGCCCGCGCTGCTCGTCGTTTTCATGTGCAACCATTGCCCGTATGTGATCCACCTCCGTGGCGGCCTCGCGCAACTGGCGCGTGATTATGCGCCGCGCGGCGTCGCCATCGTCGGCATCAACGCCAACGACGTGAAAAATTATCCGGCGGACAGCCCGGCCAGGATGAAGGAGGAAGTGGTGAACGCCGGTTACACTTTCCCGTATCTCTACGATGAAACGCAAGCCGTCGCCAAAAATTATCGCGCCGCCTGCACGCCGGATTTTTTCCTGTTCGACCGCGGCCGCCGGCTGGTGTATCGCGGACAGTTCGACGCCAGTCGCCCCGGAAATGGAATGCCCGTGACGGGAAAAGACCTGCGCGCCGCGCTCGATGCCGTTCTTTCCGGCAAGACCACCTCCGAATTTCAGGTGCCCAGCATGGGCTGCAACATCAAATGGAAGTCCGGAAATGAGCCGGATTACTCCTGATTTTCACTGACAAACACGCCGCGAAGCGTCATTTTATCCGCCCATGATCAATTGGATTAACGATTACGTCAAAGCCCAGAAAGCCGCGTTTGATTCCGTCCCCGCCGAGGCGGTTGCGCGGCTCATCGAGCTGTTGCGCGACGCGCTCAAAGGCGATAACCAGATCTTTGTTTTCGGCAACGGCGGCAGCGCAATGAATTCCTCGCACTTCGCCACCGACCTCGGCAAAGGCTCGTCCGACAAGGTCGGCAAACGTTTCCGCGTCCTGTCGCTCAACGACAACGTGAGCTGGATGACCGCGCTCGCCAACGATTACTCCTACGCGGACGTGTTCGTTGGCCAGTTGCAGAATTACGGCAAGCCCGGCGACATCGCGCTTTCCATCAGCGTCAGCGGCAATTCGCCCAACTGCGTGAAGGCACTCGAATGGGCCAAGAAAAACGGCCTAAAAACCATCGCGCTCGTCGGCGGCAAGCGGGGGCGCATGGCCGAGATCGCCGACCACGTCATCGTCATCGGCGACACGCACTACGGTCGCGTCGAAGACGTGCAGATGAACATCTGCCATCTGCTCTGCTACGCCTTCATGGAAAATCCGCAGTGGGCGAAATAAGTCCGGTATGCCGATCTACGAATTCCATTGTGAACAGTGCGAGCGCGACAGCGAAATTCTCGTGCGCTCGACCGACTGGAAGAATTCCAAATGTCCGCATTGCGGCTCGGCGAAGTTAAGTAAAAAGTTTTCCACCTTCGCCTCCGCCAACGCGGGCGGCGATGCGCCAGCCAGAAAATCCGGCAGTGGTGGTCATCACTGTTGTGGTGGCGGGTGCCACTCGCATTAATTCGTAGGAGACGACGTCAGGAGACTCTGATTAATTTTTCAGAATGAGTCTCGTCACCCCGACGCCGGCAAAGAACAAATTTCCCGCGCACTGACGTGCGTCAAATCGGCCACCGCCCAGTCGGGCTTATGTTTCTTTAACTCGTCCAGCTTCGCGCCACCGGTCGCCACGGCCAGGACTTTGGCGCCGATCGCCTTTCCGCAGCGGATGTCAAATGGCGTATCGCCCACCACCACCATCTCTTCGCCTCGCAGTCTCCGCCCCAGCACCCGATGGCTGCGATCATGCGCGGCGGCGGCGATGAGGTCGCGTTCCTCGTGGTCGTCGGCGAACCCGCCGAACTCAAACTCCTCCCACAGTCCGAAGTGGCGCAGCTTGATTTCCGCGCCGAGCCGGATGTTGCCGGTGAGCAGGCCGATGATCGGCGGCTTTGGCAACGCGCGCAGGTCGTGCAACAGTTCCCAGACGCCGGGGCAGGTCTCGGTGTGACTCCGCGCCAGAATCTGATCGAGCCAGAAAATGTAGCGCTCAAAGAAACGCTCGAAATTTTGCGGCGTGGCGGGAATGTCGTTATGCTTGAAAAATTCCCGGACGAGGCTCACGTCGGTGCGCCCCGCGAAACTCATTTTTTCCAGGCCGTGGTGGGCTTTAAACTCGGTGGCAAAGGTCTTGGCGAAGGCCTGTGTGCCGGCGTGGCCCGTGCGGACCAGCGTGCCGTCAATGTCGAATAAAACGAGTTTTACCATGTGCGGAAAATATCAGAGACGCGGAATCCGGCGAGGTTTTTAGGCTTTTTGCCCGAAATAAGCTCAAGACAACCCGTTTCCCCGGCAGTTTTCAATTGCGCGAAGGTGAAATGCATGAAAAATTAGTGGCCGATTTGAAAGATTGAGATTTACCATGACATCAACGCTGCAAAAAAAATCAGGCGACACGACCGTGACCGAACCGTTCCTCGAACAATTCCGCCATTTCGAGTCGGCGGCGAAATCATCGCTGCTGCCATTCCGCAAGGCCGGCCTCGCCCTGTTCGCCGAACTCGGCTTCCCGACGTTGCAGCACGAAGACTGGCGTTTTACGAACGTCGCCCCGCTCGCCAAGCTGCCGTTTCAGCCGATGTTCGAAGTCCCCGCCATCAACGGCGCGGAAACCAAGGCGCTGAACGAATTCGCCTTCGCCAAACTCACCGGCACCCGGCTGGTCTTTGTGAACGGCCATTATTCGCCCAAGCTGTCGACCGTTGAAAAACTTCCGGCGGGCGTGAAGGCCGGCAATCTCGCGGCGGCTTTGGCTTCTGACACCGCGCTGGTTGAAAAATATCTGGGCCGTTGCACGCCCGAGTCGGACAATGCCTTCACCGCGTTGAACCAGGCCTACTTTCTGGACGGCGCGTTTGTCCATGTGCCGAAAGGTGTGGACATCACCACGCCGATCCAGCTCGTTTACATCTGCTCGGCGGATGAAGCCGGCGCGACGGTTCAGCCGCGCAACTTGATCGTGGCTGAGGCGAACAGCCGCGTGACGATCGTGGAAAGTTACATCTCCACCACGGATACGGCCTATTTCACCAACGCGGTGACGGAAATCTTCGCGGGCGACAACGCGTTTGTGGAACATCTGAAATTTCAAGATGAGGCGCTGGATGCATTTCACATCGCGGCGATCCACGGTGAGTTCGGCCGCGCCAGCAATGTGAACATCCACTCTTTTGCACTGGGCGCAAAGCTGTCGCGCAACAGCATCCGCACGAAACTCGCGGGTGAAGGTCTGGAGTGCATCCTCAACGGACTTTACCTCACGCGCGGCGAGCAGCTGGCGGATCATCACATGGTCGTCGAACACGCGCAGCCGAATTGCGCCAGCCACGAATATTTCAACGGCATCCTGGATGACAAATCCAAGGGCGTCTTTCACGGGCGGATCCTGGTGCAGCAGATCGCGCAGAAAACCGACGCCAAGCAGACGAACAAAAACCTGCTGCTCTCCGACGACGCCACCGCCGACACGAAGCCGCAGCTGGAGATTTACGCCGACGACGTGAAATGCACGCACGGCGCGACCATCGGCCAGCTCAACGAGGAATCCATTTTTTATCTGCGCACGCGCGGCATCGGCACCGACACGGCGCGGCAGATGTTGATCCACGCCTTCGCCGGCGAGATCATCAACCGTGTGAAGTGCGAACCCGCTCGCGAAGAACTGGACAAGGTCATCTGGGACCGGCTCGAGGCGAATCCGCATTTGCTGGGCAAATAATTGCCGGGGCACGCGACAAAAGTCTTCGTGTGCATTTGTGTCAATTCGTGGTTAGATTGCGGCCATGTTCGACGATATTAACGACCTTTATCAGCAGGTCATCCTGGACCACTGCAAGCAGCCGCGCAATTTCCACGAGATGCCGGCGGCCACCTGCTCCGCGCAAGGGCGCAATCCGATCTGCGGCGATCAGTTGAAACTGTTTCTCACGGTGGAGGGCGATGTCATCAAGGACGCCAGCTTCACCGGTTCGGGCTGCTGCATTTCCAAGGCGTCGGCGTCATTGCTCACCGACCACGTCAAAGGCAGAACCCGGGCCGAGGCGGAAAAGACGTTTGAGCAGGTTCGCGAGATGGTGACCACCGGCACCGTGAACGGCGACGTGGGCAAGCTGGCGGTGTTCGCAGGCGTCCACAAATATCCGGCCCGCGTGAAGTGTGCGATCCTGGCGTGGCACGCCTTGATCGGCGCGCTCAAAGGGGAAGCCGAGCCGGTGACGACAGAGTCGGAGCAGAATTGATTTTTGAGTGCCTGGTTACGGATTATTTCGCCTATGACTCACGCCGGGCAGTTGACTTTTTGACACGTTGGCGTTCCTTGGCGATGGCGTGAAAGCCGATTTCTCGTTTTGGTTTTATCGGAGGCAGCATCAATTCGCGAATGGCTTCAAAGAGCGATTTGATGGCTTCATCGTGACGTTCGAGCTTGCGTTCCAATTCGGCAAACTTGCGGGCCAGAGTTTCATTGGTGGCGAGCAACCGGCGTAAGCTCACAAACGCGCGCATGATGGCGACGTTGACTTGCACGGCGCGTCCGCTCCGCAGCACGCTCGACAGCATCGCCACACCCTGCCCGGTGAAGAAGTAAGGCAAATAGCGGCGGCCGCCATGAGCAGAACTTGAGATCACAATTTGTGATCTCAAGTTTGCAGCTTCCTGTGGTGTAAGCTGAAACGCAAAATCATCTGGAAAGCGGTCGGCGTTGCGTTTTACGGTTTGAATGAGCAACCGCGTTTCGACGCCATAAAGCACGGCAAGATCGCTATCGAGCATCACCTTCTCGCCGCGAATCAGGAAAATAAAATTTTGAATCTGCTCAATAGGAATTAGTTCAGCAACTTTGTTCATATTGTTCGATAAGCAATCTTGAGGTCACAAATTGTGACCTCAAGTTTCTATTTTCAAAATGCCAGATTGGCATCAAGTCACTTCACATTCAGTTCGCGCTGGATGCCGAATTTATCAATCCGTTTGCGCAGTGTCGCACGCGTGATGCCCAGCATCTTGGCGGCGTGAACCTGGTTGTTGTTCGTCTCCTTGAGCGCCTGGATGACGAGTTCGCGTTCGACGGCGGGAATGATCTTCAATTTCGGATCGCGGCGGGCCCACTGAAACAACTGCCGGGCGAGCGCGGCGGCGTCGGTGGTGGCGGCTTCGCCGGCAACGGTGGTGACGGGGATTGCCGCGCCGCTGCCAATCTGTCCGGAAATCTCCGGCGGCAGGTCGCTCAACAGAATCGCGTCGCTCTTGGCCATCACGATCGCGCGGCGGATGGCGTTCTCCAATTCCCGGACGTTGCCCGGCCAATGATATTTTTCGAGCGTCTTGATGACGCTGGTGGCGATGGATTTCGGATGCTGCTGCTGCTCGCGCGAAATCTTCTTCAAAAAATAATTCACGAGCAGCGGAATGTCATCGCGCCGGTCGCGCAGCGGCGGGATGTGGATGCGCACGACGTTGAGGCGGTAAAACAGATCCTCGCGGAATTGTTTGGCGGCGACGGCGGCTTCGAGCGGCTTGTTCGTCGCGGCGATGACGCGCACGTCGGCCTGGATCGGCTGGTTGCCGCCGACACGCTCGAACGTGCCGGATTGCAGCACGCGCAGGATTTTCGTCTGCGTGGGCGGCGTCATGTCGCCGATTTCGTCAAGGAAGATGGTGCCCTTGTTGCATTGCTCGAACTTGCCGATGCGTTGCAGGGTCGCGCCGGTGAACGCGCCGCGTTCGTGGCCGAACAGTTCGCTTTCGAGGAGCTGTTCGGGGATGGCGGCGCAGTTGATGGCGAGGAACGGCTGCGTGTTGCGCTGGCTGTGGCTGTAGATCGCGCGGGCGACGAGTTCCTTGCCGGTGCCGCTCTCGCCGGTGACCAGCGCGGTGGCGTCGCTCGCGGCGACCTGGCCGATGAGTTTGAAGACCTGCTGCATCACCTCGCTGCGTCCGACGATGCCGAGTTCGTAATCTTCAGACTGCAGCATCGGTTCGTAGGAGACGACCTGCTTCATGTCGCGCGCGGCCTTGAGGGCGTTGCCGACGAGCTCCTTGATTTTCACCGCGTCGAACGGCTTGAGCAGATAATCATACGCGCCCAACTTCATCGCCTCGATGGCGGTTTGCGTGGTGCCGTAGGCGGTCATCAGAATGACGAGGAGCTTGGGATTGGTGCCGCGGATGCGGCGCAACGTTTCGAGGCCGTTCATGCCGCCCATGCGCACGTCCATGAGCACGAGGTCGGGTTTGAATTTGGGGATGACCTTCAATCCCTCTTCGCCGCTGGACGCGGTGGCGAACTCGATTTCCGGCGAATCAAAAATCCGCTGGAACGAATACCTCACGTCCTCTTCGTCATCAATCAACAGGAGCTTGCTCATTTGCGGCCGTAAAGTAGCCGATTTTCGCCGGACGCACAGGGAATTTTGAAGTGTTCTCAAAGTTGAGGCCGAAATGAGGCGCGAAAAACTTAGTGTAGCACGGGCCTCCGGCCGGTCGTTTCGGGCGTCGCGCCCGAAACCGTTCGCTGCGCACATTTCTCAATGTGCGAATGCAACACCGTCAGCCACGCTGCCCGACGAAATTCGGCGGGACACCGAATTTGACCCGCGAGACGCGGGTGCTGCCCCCAAACCCGACATCAGAGCCACGACTTCAACCGCTCGCGCAGAATTCCGCGTGCGCGATAAAGCCTTGATTCCACCGCCTTCGGAGTCGCCTCCAGAATGGTCGCGGCTTCGGCGACGCTGCGCTCTTCCCATTCGCACAGCACGATCGCCTCGCGCAAATCCTCCGGTAATTTTCCCACGGCGACGCGCACCGCCTGGGCGCGCTCGGTGGCAAGGGCCGCTTCATTTGGCGCGTGACCGCCTGCGGGCAGCGTGCTGCCGAGCGATTGTTCGGTTTCCGGATTTTCCGCGTCGAGCGAAAGGTTCGGATGCCGCGCGCGCCAGCGGAAATGATTTCGGGCCAGATTGGCGGCGATGGTGAACAGCCAGGTGGAGAATTTCTGTTCCATGCGGAAGCTGCCGCGCGACTTGAAGACGCGGACGAACGTTTCCTGCGCGAGATCATTCGCGTCATCCTCGCTGCCCACCATCCGGCAAAGAAAATGAAACACCGGCGTGGCGTGGCGCTCCATCAGATCATTGAGCGCGGCATCGTGGCCGGCTTGCAACTTTTCCATGTCCGCCCGGTCGCGGGCTTCGGCCTGGCTCGCGAGTTCGTCCGGCGATGGCTGGGCTTCAGTGGTGATGCTCATGACCCGAGTCGCCCGACATGGATTCCTCTGTTTGCTCGTGCGAGCCGAGCGTGAGCTTCTGCATTTCGGCCAGGTAACGCCGGCCCTGTTCGGGCGGCATGGCCTGGCTGACGGTGGCGAAATGCTGGAGCATCTGGGCCTGGCATTGCGCCCGAAGTTCCGCGAGTTCGGACAGTTTCACCTGCGCCTCGGCGGTGAGGTTGGTGCCGCTGTCGAGAGCGGCTTCCAGTTCGCCTTTCTTGGCGGCAATCTTCGCACACATCTCCATGCACTTCGGCAGATAGCCTTCATGTAATTCGCGGACATGCGCCATTTCCGCGTCAGTTAAATGAAATTCACTTTGCAGCCAGCTCAAGTCATCCGCAGGTTTGGCGCAACACATTACCGTGGCGCGCTGGGCGACGAAATAGGAGCCGGCAAAAATCGCCGCACCCAGCGCCAGCGCGCCGATGAGGAGGATGAGCGGACGCTTCATATTCAGCGCAGCGAATTGGGCGCGACCGAGGCGAGGTAACGCGCTTCGGCATCGTGCCGCGCGGTCTGCGCACCGTTGAAAGCGCCCAGCACAATTCCACCCAGCATCAGGGCGGCGACGGTGGCGTAGGCGAATCGCGGACGGAGCAGCAAGGCGACGAGCGCGTCCAGCCAGGTGCTGGCTTCACCGGATTTGACGGGTGCCTCCGCATCTTCGATCCGCCGCCAGACATTGTCCTGAAAGCGCGGCGGCAAGGCCGGGGACGTCCGCGATTCGCGCAAAAGGTTGCCGAGTCTTTCATCGGCGGGATTGGAATTTTCTTTTTTCATCGGATCAAGGGCGGCGGGGATTTTTCCGCCGCCCGGAGTTTACTGGTTTGTTCAGGCCGGGACAACCCGGTTGATGGTCTGGCAAACCAATCTGTTCACTTGAGCGCTGCAACCGTCACGCAGCCCGGCATGGTCGTGTGTGAACTGCATTCGCTGATCATTTTCGGGCTGCCGTTCATGTTTTTGGCGCAGACCAGAGCCAGGTTCGAGTCGTTGGCCACGCCAGCGACAGTCTTGATCTGGTTGCCGTAAGCGCGCGGCGAAAGCAAGGTGCTGCGGCTCGCGGCCAAAAGGTCAGGATCATTTGCCGAGCTGGCGACATATTTGGGTTGATTGTCTGTGGCACGTGGTGAGAGCAACGCATCGGAGGCAAACGTCGAGAAGGTGAATGCCGTGATGGCCGCACCGAGGAGGAGGATTCTTGTTTTCATATCTAGTTTCTTTCTTGGTTAAGGCAACGCTTCATTGCGCTGTCGATGTCCGTAATACCCCGGCCAAGGGAAAACCCCTCAAAAAATGTTAGCCCCGGCTGGGAGGTTGATCCGCCGGCCGGGGCTGGAAGAAAGAAGCCGCGTGTAGGTTGCTGGCAGTCTAAATGGGGCGCAAGACGAGGCGCGCTGATTTTGTGTCAATCGTCACCGTTTTGAACCGGCTCAACAGGCCGTTGCCCAACAGCCCGGCTTCGCCGGAAAAAATGGCCCGGCGATGAATGCCGGTGGGGATCTGGTCAAATTGTTGTCCGCCCAAGGAAACCGTGGTCTGGGCCTGGGGAATGGAGAGTCCGGCCAGCCCGATGGCAGGAATTTTTGATTTGGCGTCCGCTCCCGTGTCTGAAGTCACCCATTGCAATGGCGTGGCGCACCCGGTATCCAGTCGCACCCACTGCGGCTTCTGGCTATTGACGCGGACAGGCACGCAGAAGCACTGTCCGGAGACCTTTAAGGGCAGATCAATGTCTGATTTTGCCGGGGAAATCTGTTCGCAGAAACGAATCAGGTGGGATTGAAAATCAATTTCCACCACTTTGCCTTGAATGAAGTCGGCTCCGAGTAATCCGTCCAGCGGACGACTGCAGGACTTTGCAAGCTGGCTCAAATCCAGCGACAGGTATTTTGACGGCAGTTCCACATTTCCTGCCTTCGCTGCCAATCGGACGGGCCAGTGACCGGTAGTGGCCGCCTGTACGCCCTGCACATGAATGGTTCTGCCCCCAGAAAGACCAAGCATTTTGACGGTGCCGGCATTGATGACGCTGATTTCCGCACCGGTATCAAAAAGAAAATTCAACGGGCGGGCCGACTGGGGAACCTCGATCTGCACCCACAAAAACCCTTCGGAGTATTCAAAGGGAATGCCGTTGGTCGCTGACGGTGACGCAGCATTTGCTCCATTGAATGCCGCGAAGCAAAGGAAAACTGCACTCCAAAAAGACTTCACAGTCCAGATGAACGCAACTGACATGCCAAACAGGATTTCCCGCTTGTTTCATGCAAATTGAGCCGCTTTCAAACCGTTCCCCTGTTCCCGGTGGTTTTTTTTGTGCGAAGCGAACAATACCAATCACTGAAAATCCGGGGGATTTTGCACCAACCGGGGTAGTAAAAGAGACAGCGGGCGAACAACTGCTGAAACAGCAACCAACAAAGCGAAAGTCTGACAAATGAAAACTACAAAGATCCTTATTATCGGTGTGGCTGCTGTGGTCACACTGGCGGCAACTCAAAGCTTGAGGGCGGGTGACGACACCAGCCAGCTGGCTAAACTAATCCAAAACCATGCGCTGGCCCACAGCCCCCGCATGATTGAACTATACCCGGAACTGGCATGGGTCGGTGTGGCGTCAACCGCCGAAACCTCCAGGCCAGGCACCCGCGCGAGTCAATTGGCCAAAATTTCCCAAAACCATGCGCTGGCCAACAGTCCTCGTATGCGGGAGCAATTTCCGGAATTGGCAGTCTCCGGAAAGACTTCGGCCGCCAGTTGCGCAAAACCGGCGGCGTCCGCGAGCGAACTGGCGGCAGTGATGAAAAATCAGTCGCTCGCCAACAGTCCCCGGATGAAAGAGCGGTTCCCTGAATTGCGACTCAACAATGGATTCGAGTCGAATTTGAAATCCGTTGAGATCGCCCCGCTCAAATAAAACGCTTAACTGCTGTAAAACCGAACAAACAAAACGAAAGGCTGACAAATGAAAACAATGAAACGTATCTGTAATTGCCTGACGCTCTCCACAATGGCGTTGGCGGTCCTCGCCGTGGTCTGGTGGCCCGACTCCGTCCGGGCTGATGAGCCAATGAAGCCGATGAAAGGCGGCGAGCATCTGATGAGGCTCAATCACATCACGACCATCAAAGAAGCGGATGCCGTCAAACCCGACGAAACCTTTGCGATGGTCTGCGCCAAGTGCAAGACCGTGTATGTCACCCGCGTGAAACAAGGAACGAAGGGCGCTCAACTCCTGATGGCCGGCGGCCCACCCACTGAACTCATTGGCACTCATGCGTGCGCCGGCTGCAAGGGCACTTGGACAATAACCGGTGTTGGGAAAGGTGCCAAAAGTGAACTTAAACACAGTTGCACGATGTGCGGTGACGACTCCGGCTTCTGCTGCGCCACCACGCCGAACGCCAAGCCGACAAAAGGCATGGAAGAAGAAAAGAAATAACAATGAAAGATTCCCTTCTCCAGCGGTCCGGCGGGAATGCCTCCGGGCCGCTTGTATATTTTCGCCAGATTGATAGCTTGGAAACATCGGAGCCGGAAAACTGAAAAAATTTCGAGGGGTTTCAGCTTTGCCGGTGTAAGTCACCTGTGCCATACGAGCACAACAACATTAACATCTAACCAAACATGAAAAAAACAAATCTGTATCTCCTGCTTGCCGTTGGCGTCCTCGGCGTGATGACCTTCTCCACCAAGCTATCGGCAGCAGAGTGCACCATGCCCGGCTGTTGCGGTGGCGCCATCGCCCAACCCATGGCGGATGAGGCCAAAGCCAAGCCTGATTTGCTGGCGACCTGCCCGGTCTCTGGCGAAAAACTGGGCGAAATGGGCAAGCCGCTGGTGTTCTCCTACAAGGATCAGGAAGTGAAACTCTGCTGCAAGGGCTGCAAAAAGGATTTTGACAAGGATCCGGAAAAATACATGGCCCTGATCCGCGCGGCGGACAAAAAGTAATCGGCGACCGCGCATGACGTCTGTGCCCGGCGCGCGGAGAATGTTTTCCGCGCGCCGTTTTGTTGCGAAGACCCATGAATCGAATCCATCAACTGGTTTTGCCTGGTCTTGCCCTCGTGCTGCTGGCCGCTGGTTGCCGCGGCATTCCAACGGACTCGGAAAAATCCGCGCGTCGCGATCTGACGTCCGTCAGCAATCTTCTAGCGGCGCCTATTCTCGTGCTGCCAACCAACGCCACCCTGCGAGACGTCGTGACCTTTGCGCTTCGCAACGACCCCAAAGTCACGGCCGCCTATGCCGACTGGGCGGCGGCGGTGGAGAACATCACCATTGCCCGCTCGCTGCCGGACCCGAAACTGACATTTCAGGCATATATCGAAAGTGCGCTCACCTCATTGATGCCCGGGCTGGCGGCGGACATTCCCGGCCCCGGCAAGTTGCGCGCCCGAGCTGAGGCTGCTTCCGCCGAAAGCCGGACGAAATATTTTCAATTTGAATCCGCCGTGCAGCAGACGGCGTTCGCAGTGGAAAAAAGTTTCTATCCGCTGCATTTTCTCGACGCGAAGCTCGTCGTGAACCGCCAGTCGCTCGCGTTGCTGGCACAACTCGAATCGCTGGCGCGGACGCAGAACGAGGTCGGCCGCGCGACGTTGCAGGACGTGCTGCGGGCGCAGATCGAACAGGAAAAATTGCGCACGGAAACCGCCAACCTCGAAGACTCGCGCCGCGTGCTGCTGACGCAATTCAAAGCCGCGCTCGGTCTCCACGCCGATCAGCCTGACCCGCCCGTGCCGGCGGACGCGGAATTTTCCGAAAGCAATTTGAGCGACGACGAACTGTTCGCCGCCGCGCTGAAACAAAATCCGCAGTTAAAGGAGATGGAGGCCGAGATCAAATCAGCCGAGGCTAGTCTTCAACTCGCGCGCAAAGACAAAGTGCCGGATTTTTCCGCCGGCTTGCAGGCCGAGGTTTACAGGCCGCCGTTTTACTGGCCGCAGGCAAGCATGACGCTGCCCATCTGGCGCGACAAGCTGGCCGCCGAACTCGCCGCCGCCCAGGCTGGCAAACGCGCCGCCGAAGCGCGGCTTTCGGCGGAGCAAATTTCACTTGCGGTGGATTTTGCGGAACAGACTTATCTCATCCGCGAAGCCGATCGCGTACTGACGTTGCTGCGCGAACGCCTGCTGCCGCGCGCCCGGCAGTCGCTAGAAGTTTCCCGTGCCGCGTATCGCTCCGGCCAGGTGGATTTTCTGAACGTGATTGATGCCGAACGTTCACTGCTCAATTTCCAGCTCGATGAAATCGCCGCGCAAATTCAACGTGAAATCGCGCATGCGGAACTCACGTTGCTCGTTGCCGGCGTGCCGCCCGAAAACGCGCCGTTGCTGAAAACTGAAACCTCTACCCGTTGAATTATGAAACAACTGTATTGCATCTTAATTTTACTCGCCGCGCTAGCTTGGATGGTGCCGGACGCGCACAGCGAGAAAGCCAAGACGCTCTACACTTGCGGCATGCATCCGCAGGTCATCCAGGATCATCCCGGTAACTGCCCGATTTGCGGTATGAAACTCACGCCAATCCGCAAGCAGGCCGGCGACGTTCCATCGGGTGAGCGCAAAATCAAGTTTTACAAATCCACGATGACACCGGGCGAAACCAGTCCCACGCCTGCCAAGGACAGCATGGGCATGGACATGGTGCCGGTTTATGAAGACGCAGGCAAAATGGATGATCCATCAGCCATCGCGGTGGACGCGGCGACACAGCAGAACATGAATCTGCGCACCGCTGAAATTCAGCGTGGTCCGCTGCGCAAGACCATCCGCACTGTCGGCGCGATTGATTACAACGAGACCGCACTGGCGGACGTGACGACGAAGTTCAAGGGCTGGGTTGAAAAGTTGAACGTGGATGCCACCGGGCAGCTTGTGCATCGCGGCGAGCCGATGTTCGAGATTTATTCGCCGGAACTTTACAGCGCGGAAGCGGAATATTTGCTGGCGCTCAATTCCGGCTCGACCAACGACCCCGGCATGGTGGCGCTGCGTGAGACGGCGGCGAGCAAGTTGAAATTTTTCGACGTGCCGGACGCGCAGATCGCCGAACTGGAAAAATCCCGCACGGCGCGCAAGACGCTGCCAGTGTCCGCGCCGATGTCCGGCTTCGTCATCGAGAAGAATGTCGTGGCTGGCCAGATGGTGGATTCGGGGATGAAACTTTACCGGCTGGCCGACCTCGGCATCGTGTGGGTGATCGCGCAGGTTTACGAACAGGATTTGCCGTTTGTGAAGCTGGGCCAGGAGGCGATCGTGAAGGTCGCGTCGCTGCCGGACCGCGAGTTTCGCGGGCGGGTGACGTTTGTTTATCCGAGCGTGGACGAGAAGACGCGCACGGCCAAGGTCCGGCTGGAGTTTGAGAATCCAGGCTACTTCCTGAAGCCGGGCATGTTTGTCTCCGCGTTGATTCACGCGCAACTGGAAGACTCGGCGGTGCTGGTGCCGGAATCCGCGGTGCTGCGCAGCGGCGCGCGGAACACGGTATTTGTGGCGCTGGACGGCGGAAAATTTGAGGGGCGCAACGTGATGCTCGGTGTGGAGGCCGAAAACGCCATGATCCAAGTCACCGGCGGTTTGAGCGCGGGCGAACGTGTCGTCACTTCCGGACAATTCCTCCTCGATTCCGAAAGCCAGTTGCGCGAGGCGATCGACAAGATGCGCGGATCCGCACGGTGGGGCGACACTCCTGGTGAGCCGGGCACGCCAACCAATGCTCTAATCGCCGACGGCTCGCGGGGAGGCGCGCCCCACCCGGAAGACATGGAAGCGACCGTTTACGTCTGCCCGATGCCGGAACACGTTTCGATCATCTACGATCACGCGGGCAGTTGTCCGATTTGCGGCATGGCCTTGGTGCCGGTCACACCGTCGGCACTGCAAAAAATCCAGCCAGGCGGCCAGGTGCTTTACTACACCTGCCCGATGCCGGAGCACGCGAGCGTCCACGAGGACAAGCCGGGCAAATGTCCGCTATGCGCGATGACGCTGATCCCGGTGATGGCGACGCCGACGAATTCCGCTCCCAGGCAAGTTGAATCTTCCTCCGCATCAAAACCGGAAACCAAGCAGCGCTATTTTTGTCCGATGCATCCGGAGGTGATTTCCGATGAGCCCGGGAAATGCCCAAAATGTAAAATGGATCTGGTGCCGATGACAGAAACATGGATGCCCGGACCTAAATGATTATGAGTTTGTTTGAAAGGTCCACTGCTGGAGTGCACCCGTCCTCGGGCGCAGCAACGCCGCATTTCACGGGCGGTCGAAAAATTCATGCCGTTTGGTTTTCCAAGTTTGCTGCGCCCGGGGACGGGCGCACTCCGTAGATTTATGCTCCAACGCATCATTGATTTTTCGCTGCGGAACAAGTTCTTCGTGCTGCTCGCCACGGTGACGCTGGTGTTCGGCGGCGTTTATGCGGCCCGGCATATTCCGCTCGATGCGATTCCCGATCTCTCCGACACGCAGGTCATCATCTACACGCCGTGGGAAGGCCAGGCGCCGAACATCGTCGAGGACCAGGTCACTTATCCCATCACGACCAAGATGCTTTCCGTGCCGAAGGCGAAAGTCGTGCGCGGCTATTCATTTTACGGCTTCTCGTTCGTGTATGTGATTTTTGAAGACGGCACGGATCCGTATTGGGCGCGGAGCCGTGTGCTGGAATATCTGAGCAGCCTCGGCAGCCAGCTTCCCAAAGGCGTCACGCCGTCGCTTGGGCCGGACGCGACCGGCGTGGGTTGGGCGTTCATGTATTCGCTCAACTCCACCAACCGTGATCTCGCGGAGTTGCGCTCCATTCAGGATTGGTATTTGAAATACCAACTCACGGCCGTGCCGGGCGTGTCGGAAGTCGCCAGCGTCGGCGGCTTCGTGAAGCAGTATCAGGTCACGGTGGACCCAACGAAACTGCGCGCCTACAACCTCGCATTGAAAGACGTCAGCGCTGCCATCGAACGGAGCAACGGCGAGGTCGGCGGCCGTTCGCTGGAACTGGCGGAACGCGAATTCATCCTGCGCGTGAAAGGCTATGTCACGAGCCTCGACGACCTGAAAAAAATCGCCGTCGGCGTAGGCGACAAAGGCGTGCCGATCTTGCTGCGTGACGTGGCGACGATTCAATTCGGCCCCGATATGCGTCGTGGCATCGCCGAAGCCAACGGCGAAGGCGAGACCGTCGGCGGCATTGTTGTCGTGCGCTACGGCGCGAATGCCTATCAGGTCATCCAAGACGTGAAAGCCAAGCTGGCGACAGCGATGAAGGCGTTGCCTGAGGACGTGAAAGTGACGGTAAACTACGACCGCACCGCGCTGATCGACCGCGCGGTGAAGACGCTCGAAGAAAAGCTGATCGAAGAAAGCATCGTCGTGGCGCTGGTTTGCCTGTTGTTTCTGCTGCATCTGCGGAGCGCGCTGGTGGCGCTGGTCGTATTGCCGGTCGCGGTGCTGATTGCGTTCCTCGTGATGTTCGGGCAAGGCATCAGCGCCAACATCATGTCGCTTGGCGGCATCGCCATCGCCATCGGCGCGATGGTGGACGCGGTCATCATCATGATCGAGAACGCCCACAAGCATCTCGAACGTGAGCAGGGCAAAAAACCGCACTGGGAAATCATCCGCGACGCGGCGGTGGAAGTCGGCCCGACGCTGTTTTATTCGCTGCTGGTCATCACGGTCTCGTTTCTGCCCGTGTTCACGTTGCAGGAGCAGGAAGGCCGGCTGTTCAAGCCGCTGGCGTTCACCAAAACCTATTCGATGGCCGCTGCCGCGCTGCTCTCCATCACGCTGGCGCCGGTGCTGATGGGCTGGTTCATCCGGGGAAAAATTCCGTCGGAAGAAAAAAATCCGCTCAACCGCCTGCTCATTTGGATTTACAACCCCATCCTGGACTTCGTGGTAAAATGGCGCTGGGCGGTGATCCTCACTGCCGGGGTGATCATCGTGTGGGTTTTCCTGCCATGGAACTGGATGGCTTCGCGCGTGCTGCCCGAAGGCAAGATTCGCGACGCGGCATTCTCCATGGGGAAATTATTTCCGTATCAAAACATCGGTTCCGAATTCATGCCGCCGCTTTACGAAGGCGATTTGCTTTACATGCCGACCACGTTTCCTGGAATTTCGCCGACCAAGGCGCGCGAAATCCTGCAGGTCACCGACCGGCTCATTAAATCGTTTCCTGAAGTGGCGGAAGTTTTTGGCAAGGCCGGCCGCGCCGAAACCGCCACCGATCCCGCGCCGATGGACATGATCGAAACCACCATCCGCCTCAAGCCCGAGTCGGAATGGCCCGCGGTGGACATCAAGGACGACGACGGAAAAGTCATCGCTCATCGCAAGCGTACTCCGGATGAACTCACCGACGCCATGAACAACGTGGTGCAGATTCCCGGCCTGAACAATGCGTGGACCATGCCCATCCGCACGCGCATTGACATGCTGTCCACCGGCATCAAGACGCCGGTCGGCATCAAGATCGCCGGGCCGGACCTTGCCACGCTTGAACGCATCGGCACCGAGGTTGAGGCGGCCGTCCGCAAAGTTCCCGGCACGACGAGCGTGTTCGCCGAACGAGTGATGGGCGGACGCTACATCGAATTTGAAATCGATCGCGAAGCCATCGCGCGTTACGGCCTGACGCTTGCCGATGTGCAGGAGGTTTTGTCCGTCGCGCTCGGCGGCATGGCGTTGACGACGACCGTGGAAGGTTTGCAACGCTACACGATCAATCTGCGTTACGACCGCGATTTCCGTTCCGACCTGCGCGCGTTGCGCGAGGACATCGTGGTGCCCACGCCGACCGGCGCGCAGATTCCGCTCGGCCAGTTGGCGACGGTGAAGGTCGTGGACGGCCCGATGGGCATCAAGAGCGAAGGCGCGGTGCCGAACGCGTGGGTCTATGTGGACATCCGCGGCGTGGACGTCGGGACGTATGTGCAGATGGCGATGCGCGCCGTGAACGAAGCTGTGGCGCATGGTGAGATCAAACTGCCCGGCGGCTACAATATTTTCTGGAGCGGCCAATACGAATACATGCTGCGCGCCCAGGAACGCCTGATGATCGTCGTGCCGCTGACGCTGCTGCTCATCACGCTCATCATTTATCTGAACACCAAATCCGCCATCAAGACCGCGATCGTGATGCTGGCGGTGCCATTCTCGCTGGTCGGCGCGTTCTGGGCGATTTATCTGTGCGGCTACAATTTGAGCGTGGCGGTGTGGGTGGGCATCATCGCGCTCGCCGGCCTGGATGCCGAGACCGGCGTGGTGATGCTGCTCTACCTCGACCTAGCTTTCGCAGATTGGAAAAAACGCGGCGCGCTGAACTCCACCGGCGATTTGCGCGACGCAATTTATCACGGCGCGGTGAAACGCGTCCGGCCGAAAGCGATGACTGCGTGCGTCATCATCGCCGGCCTCGCGCCAATCTTGTGGAGCCACGGCGCGGGCGCGGACGTGATGAAACGCATCGCCACGCCGATGGTCGGCGGCGTCATCACCTCGACCATCATGGAGCTGGCGGTGTATCCGGCGATTTACTTTTTGTGGCGCTCGCGTGGGTTTAAACAGTCGGAGTGAAAAGATGGCAGTGAATGGAGCGCGACTGTGTCGCAGGCCAGCCGCAGCAGTTTGGACGCGCTGCGGCTGGCGCCTGGCGCACCGCCGCGCTCCAAAAAATTTGCCGATGGCCACCGTGGATGTTATGAGTAAAAGAGCGTTTTAGCGAGCCCACGAACAACCAAAGATAAATAACATGAAATCAATGATGATCCTGGCTGCGGTTTTTGCCGCAGGACTGATGATGACCACCGGCTGCAAGACCTGTTGCAAGTCGGAAAGCGCCAAGCCGGCCATGGCCTGCGACGGTAGTTGCTGCAAAGACAAAGCAACGTGCGCCAAATGCTGCACGGACGCCGCGGGTTGCGCCAAGTGCTGCCACAAATCGTAAGCCAGTCAAAATAAAACCGCCGTGGCGGAATTATTCTGCCACGGCGGTTTTTTTCGTGAGTGAGAAGCAAAAGCTTCTTGCAGTGTTATTGCGCTCACCGCTTTGGAAGATCTGAGGTAATTTTCCCAAATCTTCCATGGCGTAGTTGCCGATTCAGCCCATTCTTATGCCGGTCTTTTCGGTAGATGTGTAAAAACAAAGCCTCCAACTCTCGGATTTCTTCACGACTAATGTTATCGTGAACTTCAAAAATCGAAAAGTGCGTCCAATCAACTTTCTTCTTGTCGTGTGACTTCATTCTTGACCATATTCCAGCACGTGTGGCGGCTGAACAGCCAATATAGACTACATCGTAATTGCCATTTCTTCCCTTCATCAGAAGGGCGTAAATACCTCTTGTGTTGTCGGGAATGTCGTCCCGCTCTGACCGTGGGACAAACTCGAATACTCGCTTGAAGAATCTGCAGTCTGCAATTGGCATAAAGATATTTCTATGATTAACCAATGGCTGCCGCATCACTCGATTTTTCCGCCGAGCTTTCTTTCCCATTCGGCAATCTTTTTGAGCAGATCCGGCAGCCGCTGCATGGCGATGAACATGCGTTTCATTTCCCGATCCGGTTGCGCAGGGGAACCCAACCATGTGGTTTTGTCGGGAATGTCCGTCATCACGCCGGATTGTGCGCCGACGGTGGCTTGATGGCCGATCTTCAAATGGCCGCCGATGCCGGCCTGGCCCGCGAGCACGACGTAATTGCCCAGCTTGGCACTACCCGCGATACCGACTTGCGCAATGATGAGGCAATGTTCGCCGATCTCGACGTTGTGGGCGATCTGCACGAGGTTGTCAATCTTCGTGCCCTTGCCGATGATCGTCGGGCCGAGCGCGCCGCGGTCAATCGTCACGTTCGCACCGATCTCCACGTCGTCGCGGATGATGACGTTGCCGATCTGCGGCACCTTGCGATGAAAGCCGCCGTCCAGCACATAGCCGTAACCGTCCGAGCCGATGGTCGTGCCAGCGTGGATGCGGACACGCCGGCCGATCTCGGTGCGCGGATAAATCGTGACGTTCGGAAATAAATTCACATCGTCCGCGAGCGTGGCATCGTCGCCGATAAAATTGCCCGCCTGCAAAACGCAGCGCGCGCCGATCTTCACGCGTTCGCCCACGGTGCAATGCGGGCCGATGTGCGCGGTCGGATCCACCGACGCGCTGGCCGCGACGACCGACAGTGGATGGATGCCGGCGGGCCGCACGGGTTCGGGGAAGAACAGCGTGAGCGCCTTGGCAAAGGCGATGCGGGCGTTCGGCACGCGGATGAGAATCTTCTTCTCCGAGTTGAAACGCTGGTCGGCGATGATGGCGGTGGCGGCGCTGGCCTCGGCGCGGGCGAAAAATTCCTCGTTTTCCGCGAAGGTGAGGTCGCCTAACTTGGCCTGATCGGCAGTGGCAAAGCTGGTCAGAACGGCGTTGCGGTCGCCGAGAACTTCGCCCGAAAGATGTTTCGCAATTTCAGCAGTGGTAAAAGGCATATTTGACTTGATGAGTGCGGCTCACTATAAAGGCGGGCGTAACCATTTCCAACCCCTACTTTTATGACCAAGACTTTGCGCGTCGGATTGATCGGCTACCGTTTCATGGGCCGGGCCCACTCGAACGCCTGGCGGCAAGCGCCGCGATTTTTCAATCTCAAGGCCAAGGTCGAGATGCATACCATCTGCGGACGCGAGGCGGCGGGCGTGCAGGCGGCACGGGCGCAACTTGGCTGGGAGCACGCGGCGACGGACTGGCGGGAGATTGTCGAGTCGCCGCTGATTGACATCGTGGACATCGGCACCCCGACGTTTGCGCATGCGGAAATGGCCATCGCCGCCGCGCAAAACGGCAAGCATGTCCTGTGCGAAAAGCCGCTCGGGTTGGATCTCAAGCAATGCGAGGCCATGTTCGCTGCCGTCAAAAAGGCCAAGGTCGTCCACATGGTCTGCCACAATTACCGGCGCATTCCCGCCATCGCGCTGGCGAAGCGGATGCTGGAGGAAGGCGCGCTGGGGCGGATTTTTCATTTCCGCGCCCGCTACGCCCAGGACCGGCTGGCCGACGTGGAATTTCCGCTGGACTGGCGTTTGCAAAAGGAGACGAGCGGCAGCGGCGTCCACAGCGACATCAACTCGCACATCATCGACCTGGCGCGTTATCTCATCGGTGAATTCACTGAAGTCTGTGGTGTGGTGAACACGTTTGTGCCCGAACGTCCGCTCGCCGCGTCGCTGGCAAAAGGCGTTCGCAAAATGGGGAAGGTGACCGCGCCGGATTCGGCGGTATTCATCGGCCGGATGGAAAATGGCGTGCTGGCGAATCTCGAAGTGACAAAGTATGCGCTGGGTCGGAGAAATCAGATCACCATTGAGATCAACGGCAGCAAAGGTTCGCTCTACTTTGATTTCGAGGACATGAACCGGCTGCAATATTACAACGGGGATGATCCGAAAGACCGGCAGGGTTTCCGCGATATTCTGGTGACGCAGCGCGACAACATCCAGCCTTACGTTTCCAATTGGTGGCCGCCGGGACACGGCATCGGCTATGAACACACGTTCATCCACGCCATCGCCGACTTCGTGAATGCCTGCGTCGAGGGCAAGCCGGTGCATCCGACGTTTGAGGACGGAGTGAAGAATCAGCGTGTGCTGACGGCCGTGGAGGAATCTTCAGCCAAAGGCAAATGGGTGAAGCTGTGACGTAGCGGCGTCTCGGTAGAGCGCCGCATTCTTTCAATTATTTTAGCGGCGCTCTGCCGAGACGCCGCTACAGGCCGATGGGATGCCAGGCGGTTTTGAATTCCACCGTGTCGAGGATCCAATATGGGTCTTCCACTTTCGTGGTGAACCAGTCGGCGGCGGCCAGTTCATGCTTTGCGTAACGCTTGAGATTGATGGCCGTGCCCGCTTGCAATGCCGTGCTTATTTCCGGATTGCCCGCACCGTCCACGATGGCGTTCACATCCATGTGGCCGGCGATGTGCGGGATGAGTTCGGCGCGTTTGCCGGTCAGGATGTTCACCACGCCGCCGGGCAAATCGCTCGTGGCGAGAATCTCGGCGAACGTCGCGGCGGGCAGCGGAAATTTTTCGGACGGAATCACAATCGCCGCGTTGCCGCTCAGGATCACCGGTGCCACCAGCGAGACGAGCGCGAGCAAGGACGGTTCATCCGGCGCGAGCACCACGACCACGCCGGTCGGTTCGGGCGTGGTGAAATTGAAATGCGAGGACGCCACCGGGTTAACGCTGCCGAACACCTGCGAATATTTGTCGGTCCAACCCGCGTAATGCACGAGCCGGTCAATCGCGGCGGTGACTTCGCGTTTGGCCTTGGCGGCGTTGACGCCGGTGGACCGGGCAATTTCATTGACGAGTTCGCCCGCGCGGTTTTGCAGCATCTCGGCGGCGCGATACAGCACCTGTCCGTGATTGTAGGCGCTGGCCTTGCTCCAGCCGCCGGTCGCGGCGCGCGCGGCGACGACGGCGTCACGGAAATCCTTGCGCGAGGCGTGGGCGAAGTTGTCCAGGTGCCCGCCCGCCGGAGATTTCGCGGGCAGATAACGTCCGCTCTCGCTGCGCGGAAATTTTCCGCCGATGAACAGCTTGTAGGTTTTTTTGACGTCGAGATGCGTGGTGCTCATGGCGGCTGGAAGTTTGCCGGGGTTTTAAGAGAAAATCAGTTAAATTTTTTCGGCCAGAAGATCTGAAACAGGCCGAACAGCCCAAGTGCCGTGCCGGCGATGTAATAATACGTGGCGCGATCCGTCGGCGCGCCGGTGAAGAGCTGCTTGACCTGCGAATCCACCGACTGCGTGATGTCGTGCCCCCACACGAGCAACAGCACGCCGATGACGAGGCTGATGACACCGATGATTCTTCGCATAACATTTTTAATCAGCCGCCCTTGCGTTTGATGAAACTGATGAGCAACAGCAGTACCACGGCGCCGATGAAGGCGGAGATCAGGTTGCCGATCAACCCGGCGGTGTAGATGCCGAGCAGGCCCAGCAGGAAGCCGCCGAGCAACGCGCCGACGACGCCGACGACGAGATTGCCCAGCAATCCGAAGCCGTGGCCCTTCATTACTTTGCCAGCGAGAAAACCCGCGGCGAGTCCGATGAGAATAAACCAAACCAAGTTCATGGATTTATCTTTGTATTTGACCGCACCAATTGCAATTCAATCTTGGGTGAATTCTTGAAGGAATACGGATCCCAGTTTCCCGCAGGCGAACATGCCGGCTGGGAATCCCAACGGGATTCCGACTCAAAGCCCAGGGTCGCGAGGAACGAGCCACCCTGGGTAATCGTTGGGAGAAAATCACACCCCAACGGGGTTGCGGCATTGGGGACGTCGCAGGTCACAACCCCGTTGGGGTTGCTCTTACGGGCGTGGCGTTCCCAAGGTAGCTCGTTCCTCGCAACCTTGGGCTGAAGGACACAATCCATTTGGGATTAAGCAATATTGCGGACTGGAAGTTACGATGAAAGCGCGGGCGGTGATGCGAGGCTGTAATGCCTGAGAATGCGTTTAAAAATTTGAGCGGGCGTGGCCGGACGGAGATGACCTTCTTTGAATTCGCGCCGCGCCGATTTTACAGCCTCGACGAGTTCCGCGCGGCGATGCTCCGCGAGCCGGGGCTGGAGAACCTCCACGAGTGATTCCTGTTCCTCAATGGCCAGACCATCGGCGGAATCCAGAACTTGCGCAAACTTTGTCATGGCCAAAACCTAGCACCGGGCTGGATTCTAGGAAGCGACAATTTTTGTGCGCGCGGGCGACGATTTGAAAAATCAAACTGGACGCGGTTAAAATGAGAGTTTAGCGTCAAACGCATGAAGTTTGTTACCGCACTCATCTATTTCGTGGTGATGGCCAGTGCCATGGCGCAAAATAAAATGGCTCCAATTCCCTCAGTCATCATCATCTACTCAACCAACCAGCCTGGCGCTATTACCCTCATTCTGCCCGAGGCGGATTCAAAAAGGCAGGACTTTGAGAAACAGCGGTCAGAGTACATCAATCTCAAACTGACCTGTGTGAGTGCAAAGTCGGTGACGACGAAGCGAGAAGGAGAAAAAGTGTCGCTTGTTGTCCGCAGCGCAACCGTGTATGGACATGCTGTTATGGATGGCAAGTACGGGGATGATCAAATATTGCAGAAAATGACCACAGATGAACTTACATGGAATCTCGATAAGCTCTCGTTGGTTCAGGTGAATGGAGAGATTTTCAACGCAGACAGTTTTGCGCAGAAATTTAAGGCTATTCCATAAACTTAAAACATGACTTCACGCCGTCACCGTTGACGCCTTCTGCCCCCAGCCGAAAAGTTGCTTGGCTTTGAGGACTTCAAAAATGGGCGGCGGGATCAGCTTGCTCAAGGCTTCGTCGCCGGCATGGATCTTGGCCAGGACTTCGCTGGAATATATCTTCAAGGCGTCCGCGTTGTAGCTGGCGATGTTCTCGATGAATTTATTTTCCACGAGATGGGCGTAGAGATGGCGCAGGTGCGGCGGGACTTCCAGGTTTTCCACGGTGAAGAGTTTCCCGGTCTTCTTGTCAAGCGAAGGATAGACGTAGAGTTTCGCCCCGTTCTTGAAGAGTTGGCCGAGCGATTCCATGAGGCCGCCAGGCAGGTCGGTATAAAACTTTTCATCAAACACATCGCGCAGGCGCACGAGGCCGATGGGCAGGCCGATGGGTTTCTGCGTCTGGCGCGAGAGGTAGCTGACGAGGCGATGGTAGCGGAGGAAATTTGAGATCAACACCGGTTTACCCAGTGCGCCAAGCGTATCCACGCGGTCGAGAAAATCGCGGTGATCGATGGAGTCGCCGACCTGCAATTGCCGCAGCGTCATCTCAAACATGACGACCGGCGGTTCACCTTGCAGCGATTTTTCCTGCAAGAACAATTCCTGCGCGCGCTCCAGCATGTCGAGCATGGGATTGGTGAGCGGACGGAAACTGCCCCGCTCGAGCAGGACGGGCTTTTTGTAGAGCAGTTCGCTGGGAATGATGGTCTCGCCGTTGGCGGTGAACATGGCGGCTTCGGTCAGCCATTGCTCGACGAGTTGCAGGGCCATGAGCCGGTTGTCCACGCCGGTGAAGGCGGGGCCGGAAAATTTGATCATGTCCACTTCGACGCGCTGGCTGGTGAGGCCGTCGAGCAGCATGCCGATCAAACTGGTCGGATCGGTGGACTGATAGAATGCGCCGTGGATGAGGTTGACGCCGAGGATGCCGACGGCTTCCTGCTGGCGGGGCGTTTCCCAATCGAGCAGCCGCGCATGGATGATGATGGTGGACGGATCGCCGTGCGGATGAACCTGGAATTTGATGCCGAGCCAGCCCTGGCCTTCCTCAACGCCGGGCCGGGGACCCTGCTTGGTGGCGACGGTGTTGGCAAAGGTGAAGAAGGTGCATTTGTCGCCGCGCGTCTTGTCGAGGCGCTGGAGGAGCAGGCCAAATTCCAGATCCAGCATCGCCTGGAGACGTTTGCGGCTCACATAGCGTTCGGCGGTTCCGTAAATCGCGTCACTGACCGCCATGTCGTAGGCGGAGATGGTCTTGGCCACGGTGCCGGACGCCTTGCCGACGTGAAAAAACCAGCGGGCGACTTCCTGGCCCGCGCCGATCTCCGCGAATGTGCCATACTTCGTGGCGTCGAGATTGATCTGCAACGCTTTCTGGCCGGTGTTCAATTTTTCCTTGTTCATAGATCTCCTGCGCGCGACACCATACAAATAAAACTGCGGCCTGTCCAACTCTGCGAGTTTTTTCCACGTCGTGTTGAAACCCGACCCAAAGCAACCGGCGGATTCTCCCATGCCTGCCAATGTCCCACAAATTGCGCAATCGTAACTTGTCTGGCATTTGATTGTCGCTCAAGGCTTCTAGCATGGCATGCGACCGAAACAAGCTGGCAAGATTTTTTGTTTTCAATTCAACCCTCAACCCAACAATTCCATGAAACCATCCCGCTTGAAAAAAACTCCCGTGTTTGCCGCGCTGCTCGCCGCCCCGGTGGCGGCTTGGGCGCAATTCACCACGCCGCACCTCCTCAACACTCCCGGCGCTGTCACCAACGTGCTCGGCCCGACCACATTCATCAATCACGGCCTGGTCGGCATCGGGCACATCTCGGCGTCGGCGCTGGACAGCTTCGGGGAATCTTTCGGCTCCTGTTCCAGCATGCAGATCACCGGCTGGACGACCAATGGCGACGGCTCTTACAGCGGCACGCTCAATGTGCTGCCGGATCGCGGCTACAACATCGGTAATTTTTATGCGGATTACGCGGCGCGCATCAACCAGGTCGGTTTCACGTTCAAGCCCTATTACGGTGCGACCAACATCGGCGGCACGACGGATTTGGAAAAGCTCAACGCGCAAACGAACCAGTTGACCTTCGGCCCGATTGGCGGCGTGCGGTTCACTTACTTTGATCCGAACACGGGTTCAAATTCGTTTACGACCGGCCTCGATCCCGGCGCGAATTCCACGACGCTGTTTGGCCAGAAGATGCCGTATGTGACGACTTACACCGGCTTTCAATCACCCAGCTCGACGACCAACACGACTTACACCGGCATCAACAAGCTGCCGCTCGATTCCGAGGCGCTCATCATCAAGTCCGACGGCTCCGGCTATGTCGGCGATGAATACGGCGAGAACATCTATTACTTCAATCCGGCGAAGCAAATCACCGGCGCAATCGTGCCGCCGCCCGCCATGCAGCCGCACTCGCCCACGAATATTTTGAATTACAGTTCCGCCATCACGCCGTTGAATGGCCGCCGCAACAACCAGGGTTTCGAGGGCGTTTCGTTAAGCCCGGACGGCACGCGCCTGCTGGCATTGCAGCAGTCCGCCTGCGTGCAGGACAGCGACACCGCCAACAATCAAAGGGCCTTGAATACACGCTTGCTGGTCTATGACGTGGGCACGAATCCCACGAACTCTACCCCGCTCGCCGAATACGCGCTTCAGTTGCCGACCTACCGTGGCAATGGCAACGGCAGTGCCGTTGACAAAACCTGCGCGCAAAGCGAGATCGTCGCGCTCGACAATTATCGTTTTCTCGTGCTGTCACGCGATGGCAACGGCCTCGGCAACGCAGTCACCAATCCCAACGTCTATAAATCCATTCTACTGGTGGACACGACGCTCGGCGCTCCGTTGAATCTGGCCGGCGACGCGGCGAGAAATGCGGAGGGCGGAAAAATCACCACGGCGTCAGGCGTGCTCGATGCGTCCATCACTCCGTTGAACTGGGTGGAAGCCGTGAACCTGCTGAACACCAACCAGCTTGCCAGATTCAATGTCACATGGGATTCCGGCACGAATCAAGTCACCAAGCTTACGATGGGCGAGAAGTGGGAAGGCATGGCGCTAGTCTCCGCCAAAGACCCCGCGAACCCGGACGATTATTTCCTCTTTGTCGGCAACGACAATGACTTCGTCACCTCCGGCGGACAGATGCGCAGCCCGGATGGAACCATCGTGAGTTACAATGGCTTCAACGGTTATCCGGCCAGCCGGATTCCCGCGCCGCTGGATTCGGCCTATAGCGAAAATGACACGCGCATTCTCGCCTTCCGCGTTACGATTGCGTCCCCCACCGCCGCACTCACCCACCCCACCAATGGCGCGAGCATCAGCAGCGGCGCTGCGGTCCTGAACTGGACATCGGTCCCGGGCGCCGCGGTCTATTACGTCAACGTGGTTTCTGGAAGTTACTCCCAGACGTTCACGGTCGCCGGCACCAGCGTGAGCTTGCCGGGTGATCTGGCCAATGGCGATTATACCTGGACGGTGACGCCCGATTACGGCTCAGTTTCCGCCGCGGGCAGCTTCACTTTGAGCTACCCGCCGTCGCTGACCATCTCCGCGCCGGATACGAACGGTTACGTTCAAGTTTCCTGGCCAACCATCGGGTTCCCCGGTTACCAGCTCCAGTTCAATCCCGACTTGAACTCGACCAACTGGGTGAACGTCAGCACCAACGGATTCTTCCGGCTGGTCAAGTAATTCAACATTTCGCTCAACCGCCAGCCTCCTTGCCGGAGGCGGTTTTTTTCCTGTTTGGGGAAAGGAAGTGCTTCCCGCCGTTGCTTGTGCCGTTTCGGACTTTCCGCGCCGCCCGGTTACGCTATACTGTCCGCATGTATCGGACGCAGGATTTACACGTTAAAGAAATTGTCCGGCTCTCGACGCCCAACGCCCTGAAGGCGCTGGCACCGACGACTGAAGCCGCGAACGCCACCGTCGCCCGCAGCCGCGAACGGGTCATCCGCATTTTGCGGCAGGAAGACCCGCGCCTGCTCGTCGTCATCGGGCCCTGCTCGATCCACGACGAAAAAAGCGCGCTCGAATACGCGACCAGGCTGAATGTGCTGCGCAAGGAATTTGCCGACCGCATGGAAATTGTGATGCGCGTTTATTTTGAGAAACCGCGCACCACCATCGGCTGGAAGGGGCTGATCAACGATCCGCACCTCGACGGTTCGCAGGACATCGAGACGGGATTGAAGATCGCGCGGCGGCTGTTGCTCGAAATCACGGGCATGGGTTTGCCGGCGGCCACGGAATTTCTCGACCCGATCGTGCCGCAATACATCGCCGACCTGGTCACTTGGGCGGCCATCGGCGCGCGCACCACGGAATCGCAGACGCACCGCGAGATGGCGAGCGGCCTGTCCATGCCCGTCGGCCTGAAGAACGGCACGGACGGCAGTTTGCAGATCGCCATTGACGCGATGGGCGCGACGCGGCATCCGCACAGTTTTCTGGGCATTGACCAGGACGGCGCGACGGCCATCGTGCGCACGTCGGGCAATCCGCACGCACACGTTGTGCTGCGTGGTGGACGCGCGAAAACAAATTACGACGCGGAGAGCATCCGCGCCGCGGAGGCGCAATTGGTCGCCGAAAAACTGCCGGCGGTGCTGATGGTGGATTGCAGCCACGCGAATTCCGAAAAGAAATTCGCCAAGCAGGAAGACGTCTGGCGCAGCGTGATCCAGCAACGCGTCGAAGGCACGAAGTCGCTCATCGGCATGATGGTGGAAAGCCATTTGCACGAAGGCAATCAACCCATCCTGAAAAACGCGGCGGACTTGAAATACGGCGTGTCCATCACGGACTCATGCATCGGCTGGGAAACGACCGAGCGGATGTTGCGCTGGGGCTACGAAACCTTGGGCAAGGTGATGCCGGCGGCGGCTGTTAAAGCGGCTTGAATCAATTTTGAAATCGCCGCCAACCGGGCGTGGCGGCTTTCGGCAGAAAGCCGGAAATGAGTTTCCTGAACGGATGTGGCGGTCTGCCTACCGGCCGCCGCCACGTGCCGCTCACGGCCACGACCAGGCGTAGGGGTAGTAGGGGATGCGCAGCCGGTAAAACCACTGCGGACTGGATGCGGGCACAAAGACCGATGGTGTTGTGTTGGTGCTGGTGAAGCCAGCCAAATTTGTCGTCCAGTTCGCGAGTGCCAGGTTCGTGACTCCTTCCACAAAGCCATTCAAGCCTCCTGGCCAATTATTCACTTGCAACTGACAGCCGCCGGGAGCCGGGGTAATGTTGGTGATTTGCGCTTCCTGGGGGAGAAGTTTTTGTGCTTCATCGGCGATTACGGCGTGAAATTTTGCGGTGGGATTCAGATAATCCCAATAAACAAAATTCGCGCCATAGCCATTGGTGGCGGCAAGGCCCGCGGTAGAATCTCTGGCGGCAACGCTCAACCCATTCTCGGTGTAATTGCTCAACCCATAATATGCGGCATTCGTCAGCACATTGTTGAGCAGGGTAAAAAAGTCCGGGGAATAGATTTTAAGACCGGGACGCAAGGCCTTTGCCTGGTTGACGGTGTTGGAAAATTTGAGGTTGAAATCAATGCACCCGGCGTGCATAACGCCTACAAAGGGGCTGTAAGCAGGATTGTAACTGCCATTGAACCCAGGAACTTTGGAAATATCCACGGCATTCGGCAGGATCAGGTTGCGGACCCCTTTAGCATAAAGATTGGTGATGATGTTCAAATGATTGGCTTGCGACAAATTGTTGGCCGCCTGCCATTGGCCAAAAATAGCATTGGATGTCCCTGTTGTGTAATCGCTGGCCGAATCGAAGGTGTCTGCATTGCAGACCCAGACGATGAACAGGTCATTCGAGTAATTCGCCGCCGGGAGACTATTGATCTGTGTCCTCAGGGTGGCGCTGTTGTGATCATAGTATGAATTGTTTTTATCGGGCTCGTAGGTTATTCCCTGTCGCTGCGCGAGCACCTCGACCCAGACCCGGCCGTTGGAATAGCGCTTGCCGTAGTATTGTGACCCGCCGGTCTGATTGTTGGTGGTGGTGGAAAGGGCGTCGCCAAAAATATAAAGTGACGAGTAGTCGGCATGTGCCGGGAAAAGGACGGCCCCGAAAAACAGGATCACCGCGGTGAATTGGCACAAGTTTTTCACGCGCGCAGTTTAGCGCATGTTGCCGCAAAGTAAAGGTGGCCTGTCAGTTGAAAGCAGGAAGGCATGCTGCTGAGGCGACGTCATTAATACGGAGCAGCATCCAGCATCCTCAAGCAATCAGGGCCAGTTCCAAGCGTAAGGGAAACGAAGCCGGTATAGTTGTGCTGCCGAGTTGAGCGGGACATTGTTCGTCCCAGTTCCGCCGCCCGGATCGCCCGGACCACCCGAACCGCCAGAGCCACCTAAACCAATAGGGTCGGGGGGAGAAGTTGGGAGTGGTGCCGCGTTTACAAAGATTGATTGCGCCGTTTTGGTGCTGGTGAAATTTTGCACGATTGACCAGTCTGGTTGTGCCTGATTCGTCACTAGAATCCCCTCGACGAAGCCATTCAGGCCTATTGGTATATTCACCGTATCCAGCCGATTGCTGCCGTTAAGCACGGCAAGCTGGCTGATCTGCACCGGCGAGATGAGCTGCTGGGCGACATCGGCCATGATGGCGTGAAGTTTTGCAGTTGGATCCAGATAATCCCAAAACACGTAGTTCGCTCCAGATCCGGTCATGGATTTGTTCAGGAGCAGAGCGTCGTCCATCGCATCAATGCTCAACCCGAGCAGGGTGACATTTTTCAACCCAAAGCTCCCGGCATTTGTCAGCACGTTGTCCAGCAGGGCGAAATAGTCCGGAGAGTAAATTGTAAGTTCGGGACACGCCGCCATTGCCTGGTTTAATGTGGCGGTAAAATTGGTGTTAAAGGCAATACACCGCTGGCGGATGAATTTGGCGTTTAAAGCGGCGTTAAAGAACGGCACCGCAGAGATGTCCACGGCATTCGGTGCGATCAGCGTGCGGATCCCCTTCGCATAAAGATTAGTGATGGCTTTGAAATAGTTGATCTGGCAACGATTGATGGCGGCCGTCCATTCAGTGAGGTTCGAATTGCCGTTCAGCGCCTCGTCATACAGATCGGAATTGTTGACCCAGATGACAAACAACGCATTGGCGGCATCTGCCGGCGGGGTGAATTGGTTGACATTCGCCACCAGGTCGGCGCTGTTGCAGTCGAAATAAGACCAGTTTTTGTTGGGATCGTAGGGCACACCCTGCCGCTGCGCGAGCACTTCAACCCAGACCCGGCCATTGGAATAGCGCTTGCCGTAGTAGTATTGGGATTGACCGGCAGTATTGTTGGTCGTGGTGGAAAGGCCATCGCCGAAAACATAGAGCGCCGAGTAATCTGCCCGCGCCGAGAACAGCACGGTGCCAAGTGATAAACCAATCGCCAATAGGAAAGTAAGCCTTTTCACTAGCGCAGTGTGCCAAACACCCCTACAAAGTAAACAAATATTCCATGCGTTTTTAGTTGGGTGTGATGTTTTTTGGGGATGGGATTTGGCCAGGTAATCGTTCGGCGTCCAACAGGCTGCAAACACTCACCTTCGAACGTTTTACATTCTATGTCACCTTGGAAGGCGAGGGTGTCGCGCTCAATAATGGGGATATTTGCTGGCACACTGCTGCCTAATAAGTAAGCTACCGCCCCAAGTGTCACATTTGCGCTACACCATGAGATTGATTCTGTTGTTTGAATCGAGGAGCCGGCTCAAAGTATCGGGGTTGCTCTTGGTCTTGTTCTGGGGAGTGTCGGCCTTCAAAATCTTCGCGAACGGCTTCGGGTTGCCTGACCAGGATGCGTTTGCCACGGCACGCGGCGAGGCATTTGTCGCCACGGCTGACAACCCCTCAGCCATCTACTACAACCCCGCTGGCATCACCCAGCTTGAGGGTAACAATCTGCGTGCCGGGGTCTATGGCATCAACTATAATCCCAGTTTTCAGCCGCCAAAAACCGCGCCCAATCACGGCAAGACCTACCACAGTTCGGATAACTACGCGGCGCTTCCCCAATTTTTCTACACCTACTCGCTAACGAACATCCCCGTGAGCTTTGGGCTTGGCGTCTATGCGCCTTACGGTGGGAAAATGAGCTGGCCCCAGGATACCGGTTTCCGCACCATCACCATCAGTGGTTCACTGCAATACCTCACCATCAACCCGGTAATGGCGGTGAAGCTCTCACCCGATTTTTCCATTGGCGCGGGCATCATGGTGAACTACGCGAAAATCAACCTCGACCAGGGTCTGCGCAAGTTTTATCAAAATTCCCCCAATGATTTCAAATTCAACGCCGACGGCTGGAGCCTGGGTTACAATCTGGGCGCGCGTTACCAGCCATTGGAACAACTTTCCTTCGGGGCAATGTTCCGGGGTCCGTCGCTGATCGAATTAAACGGCCAGACGGATTATCAACTGGATCCGGTGATTCCCAAATCACATCAATCGGCCAAGGCGGATTTCAATTTTCCCATGACCATTGTGAGCGGCGTTTCCTACCGCCCCACTCCCAAATGGAATTTGGAATTTGATGCCAGCTACACGGACTGGAGCAGCTTTGGAACGATCAAACTACATCAGGAGCAGGAGCCGCCGCGACCACTGAAACAGGATGTTCTCTACAATCTGGACTGGCAGGCGAGCTGGATGTATGAGTTCGGTGTGACGCGCTATTTCGACCACGGCTGGCATGCGAGCGCCGGCTACGCCTTCAATGGGAACTCGGTGCCGGATAAATATTACACCCCGTTGGTGGCAGACATGAACCGGAATTTCTTCAGCGTCGGCGGCGGGCACAAAGGAAAAACTTTCGACTTCGACGTCGCCTATCAATTTGGCTACGGCCCGACCCGGACCGTCACGGGCAGCACGCCATCATCCACCCCAGGACAATTCGCCGGGCAGACCGCCGATGGCAGATACAGCTTTAACAGTCAGGCGTTGATCGTCTCGGTGGGAATGCATTTTTGATCTTCCGTTTCAGCTTGGCAATTAACTATTTGCGGGCGTCAACGCATCCGCATAGCATCCTGCGGCTGGATTTAACCCTGAACCAACTTTGTCATGACTGACCTTTCCCTCGACGCCGTGGCCGGTGCCCAGTCGCATTTCATTTCCGTCGGCACAAACCGGATTCATTATGTCAGCGTCGGCCAGGGGGAACACACCCTTGTATTTGTCCACGGCTGGGCGTGCCATCTGGGTTTCTGGCGCGAGCAGGTTGCGGCACTGGCGGACAAGGCGCGGCTTATTTTTGTCGATCTTCCGGGCCACGGTCAGAGCGATAAGCCGGAAACGAATTACACCATGGATTTTTTTGCGGAGGCCGTGCTGGCGGTCATGCACGCCGCCAAGGTGGAGCAAGCCGCGCTCATTGGCCACAGCATGGGCGGCGCGGTCATCTGCCGTGTTTATCATCAGGCCCCGGAAAAAGTCACCGCGCTGGTTTCGGTGGATGGACTCCTGTGCCGGTTGTCCGGCACGCCAGCGGAAGGTCGGGCACTGGTGGGTCCGTTTGCCACGCCACAGTATCGCGAACACGCCGCCGGATTCATCCGCAGCCTGTTCCCGTTTCCCGGAGCCGAAGCCTTGTGTGAACGGGTCACGGTTGAAATGCTCAAGACGCCACAGCACGTCATGCTTGGCGGGATGCTCGCCATGGTCTCTCCGGATCAGCCGGATTGGAGGTTGCCGCGGGTGAATGCTCCCGTGCTCGTCCTCAACGCCCGCAGCCCGTGGTGGAGCGCCGATTACGAAAAATATGCTCGCTCGCTCTCGTCGCAAACGGATTACCGGGTGATGGAGGGTGCCAGCCATTTTCTCATGCTGGAGAAGCCCGCAGAATTCAACGCGCTGCTCGTCGAACGATTGCAAAGATTTGGACTGATCGGGAAATAGACGCGGGCGATGCCGGGTTGATTCGCGGGAAATTGCGGCAATAACATTCTGAGCCTCAGAGCGGACGTTATCAAACCAACCATGAATCGTGCTTGACGTGGACGGCATTTTTGTTTGGAGTATCCCATATGAAGAAAATGATTTTCGCTGCATTTGCGGGACTGGTCATCATCGTCACCGGTTGCGTCAGCACCGTGAGCGGCACCCACTCGCCCGCGATCACCTGGTCCAAGGACAAGGTCGAAGGGCGCTACCAGCGCTCCGTTGATCAGGTTTATCAGGCATCCGTGGCCGTCATTCAAAACAACGGCGTGCTCATCACCGAATATATTCCGCACGACACCACCAACACCGTGCGCTCGTTGCAGGGCAAGGTGAACGAGAAAAATGTCTGGATCAGCGTCGCCGCCGTGGACCCCACCGTCACCCAGGTCACCGTGCAGGCCCGTTCAACCATGGGCGTCAGCGATGTGGACCTCTCCCACGAATTGGAAAAAGAGATCGCCCTGCAACTGTCGCGCTAAGTTTGCCTCACATGTTCTTCCGGATCCGGTCGGGATGCTTGGCCCGGCTTACGGCCGTGTCGTAGGTGATCAGGCATTTGCAATACAGGTCGTAGAGGCAATTGTCCATCAGCACCATTCCGTCCTTGCGCCCGGTCTGGATGGTGTTTTCCAACTGGTGAAGTTGATTCTCCCGGATCATGTTGCGAATGGCACCGTTGGCCACCAGCAATTCGTAGGCAAGGATCCGCCGTGTCCGGTCCGCCGCCGGCAGCAGTTCCTGCGAGATGATTCCCTGCAGCGCGTTGGCGAGCTGCAAAATGATCTGTCGCTGGGCGCTCCCTTCAAAGACGCCGACGATGCGCTCCAGTGCGTGTGAAGCATTGGGCGAGTGCATGGTGGCCAGCACCAGATGGCCCGTTTCTGCGGCCGTCATCGCTGTGGAAATCGCTTCGTGGTCGCGCATCTCCCCCACCACAATCACGTCCGGATCCTGGCGCAACACATGGATGAGCGCGCGATTGAATGAGCGCACGTCGGTCAAGACTTCCTGCTGGACGACGATGGCGCGTTTGTTTTGATGGACAAATTCGATGGGATCTTCGATGGTGACAATCTTGCAGCGGCGTTCGCTGTTGATGAGGTCCACCAGATAATTGAGCGTCGTGGTTTTGCCCGCACCGGTCGGGCCGGTGATCAACACCAGGCCGTTGGGTTTGCGTGCCAGCTCATCCAAATGGACTGGCAGCCCTAGCTCTCCCCGGTTGGCAATGCGATCGCCGCAGAAGCGAAAACTCATTTCCGGGTGACCGTTGCGCCGGTAAAAAGTCATCCGCACCCGTCCGGCCACGCTGTGCAAAAGCGAAATGCACAGCTCCCATTCCTGCTCAAATTTTTTCTTTTGGAGTTCATTGAGGAGGCTGTCCGCCATCTCCTCGATGTCTTCCACCGTCAAGGCGTCCTCGTCCGCGATGATGATTTCGCCGTTGACCCGGAAGGCGGGCGGCACGCCCACGACCAGATGAAGGTCGGAAGCGTCGAACTCGTTTACGGACGACAGGAGGCGATCCAGGCTGGGAGTGCTCATTTTATAAAAATTTGCCGGCACCAGTCGCGGGCGCGCGGCCAGAAACCGGTTTTGGAAAGCTGGTATGAAGCAAGGCTGGCCGCGTGGCATTGCGGGTTCAATTGATGCGCCTGTGTGAAGGAATTCTCCGCCGCGCTGATCAGGCCCAACGCCCGCTGGCATTGGCCAAGTTCCAGCCACAGCAGAAAGTGGCTGGTGTTCCATTCGACCGCCTGCTGCAGCAACTTCAGCGCGAGCACGAATTGTTTATAATAGATGCGGATCTTGGCCGCCAGCCATAGCGTGAACCAATCCCTGGGCGCCAGCAGGAGCGCCTTTTCAAAACAATAATCGGCGCGTTGTTCATTGCGCGCGAGCATCACGTCGCCGCGCGCGAGCCAGACATAAGGTGTGTCACCGCGTTCCTCGATGGAGGCGTCCGAGAAGGCCAGCGCGCCATCCAGGTCGCCGCTGCGCCCGAGCGCGACGGCCTTGGCGGCGAGCAGTTCCGGGAATTGCGGAAAGCGCTCCAGCGCCTTGTCCGCCCACAGCTTCGCTTCGCGGAATTCGCCGAGCTCGATCAGCATCCGCACCTGGGCCGTCCAAGCGGCGGCATTCTGCTGATTGTATTCGAGGACTTTTGAGTAATTCCGCAGCGCCGATTCGAAGTCCCCGTTTTCAAACCCCGCGCGTGCCATGGCAAAATAATAAGCCTCGTCCTTGACCAGCGCCGGTTGCGTTTGTTGCGACTGGTCTTCGGATTCGCCACCCAACTCAAGATTGCCAAAGCGGCTCATGGTAAAATTTGTTTCCGAAAAAACCAGCGGTTGAATGGACGCCCGACAAATTCCTCGCGAGAGACGATCACCATCTGCTGGACGCTGTCGCCCTTGGATGCAAAGAGCCCAAACGGGTCGTGTGAATAATATCTAACAAACTCCGCGCGCATGAGCCAGTGCTTTTCCGGCACCTCCAGCGAATCCACGCGGTCACCGCCCAGCCCCAAGACCGGGCCCAGGACAAAACCGGCCTCGTTGATTTCACCGCCGCCGGCGGAGCTGCGGAACGCCGCCCAGTCGCCGCGCTGGAGCGACTCCGGGCTGGTCCGGACCGAAATCACCATCACCCGGCCACCCACCCGCATTGGCATCAGCCAGTGATTTTGAATGGTGCTCAGCAAGGGTGCGTAAAAACCCAGCCCCAGCAGGAGCATCGTTCCGATGGTGAAAAAAATGCGGCCGCGGAGCGGCTCATGGATCAGCCACGGACTGCAATAATAAACCAGGCCCGTGGTATGGATCGAAAGCATCAGGGCGAAAGCAAAATTCGCGGCGGGATGCCCAAGCCAGATTGCAAAAACAAGCAACAGCAGCGCGCATCCGGCCATCGCGGCCTGACCCCAGTGACGCGGGCCGCGCAGATGGACCGCCAGGCCGGGAACAAAAAACCCTCCGGCCAGTTCCCGGAAAGTGATTTCTTTCGGCAGGTGGATGCGATCCAGCGCAACCCCACGACGAAAGGCGTTCCCCAAATACAAAATGGGGCTATACCATCGCGCTCGCGGTGGGTAATAGGATGAGGATGGTTTGCTCATGCGCCCAACTCAAGATTGCCAGACCGGTTCATGGTAAAATTTGTTTCCGCCCGAACCAGCGCGTGAAGGGTTTGCCCACAAATTGGTCCTCCGAAACATTGGCCATCTGCATCATCGCCGATGAAATGCTTGCTTCACCCACATTCCAGTTGCCGCTGATAACAAGATTCGGCCAGATGAACCAGTGGTTCTCCGGAACCACCAGCGTGCCCGAGTCCGGCATGTGCGGCAGGAGCGGCTGCGGAATCCCATTCACGGTGAAATTATTTTTGGAAAATTCCACGCGGTCTCCCGCCGTGGCCAGCACCGAACCCAGGCCCATGCCGGATTCACCCGAAACACCCTGGCCGCCGTGGTTGGAAAAATAATAGCCGGAAAGTTTGTAGGCGACCGGATCGCCGCGTTTCACGGCGTGGGTGGAAATAAATCGTTGCACGATGATCGCGTGCCCGTTGGACTGCACCGGCATCAGCCAGTGATTTTCGATCGCACCGCGCATGGGGGCGTAAATCACCAGGCCAAGCGAAATCAAAATCGCCAGGGTGAAAACCATCCGGACCAAAAACTCCTGATTCAGCAGGCACGAGCTGCAATAGTAAACGAAGCCGCTGGCGTGGATCGCCAGCATCAGGCCGAACGCGTAATTGCCGAACGGATGGCCGAGCCACACGATGAAGCAGAGGAACAGCAGCCCGCAGGCGAGCAGCGCGGCCTTTCCCCAAAGCCGTGGGCCGCGCAGATAAACCGCCAGGCCGGGAACAAAAAAACTCCCGATGAGTCCGCCGAGCGACGTTTCCCGCGGCAGGCGGATGCGGTCCATCGCGAGCCGGTGGCGGACGGCGCTGCCCAGGTTGAAAACCGGACTATACCACCGTGCGCGCGGTGGGTAGTAGGATGAGGAAAGTTTACTCATGCGCCGCTCGTTTGGATTTGCCTGGGTCAGTGTCGCTGGTCAATGTTGTAACGCACCACTTCTTCCGGCTCGTAAAATTCGGCCGTCTTCTGCTGCGACTTCAGTTCGCCGACGATCTGCTCGAACATCTTCATCGCCGCGAGACAGCCCTTGCCTTTGAAGCCTTTGACGTGCAGCTCCACGCTGCCGTCCTTGCCGATGGTGATGTCAAATTCGCGTTGGGGCATAATTATAAAATTGATTGCCGCATACCCCTCTCCGTCTGTTCATAAGAGTGAGCCATGTGGGTCATATCATATCTACGGATCTACTCCCACAAGCTCTGTGTGTCCATCAGCAAAACCGACAATACGCAAAGGAGGCGTTCTGTTCGTCACCACCACATCAAATACTGCAATATCCTGTCCGCATCGGCTCGAGAATCCATGAAACCGGCTTTTATAATTTGCAAGACGAGTGACAGTTCCGGGTGTAAGTCCGCCAGCCGCAACCAGTGCTTCAAAGCTTATATTTGTGGTATCCTCGCCCTTATGTGCGGATCTATTAACGCGGATTTCAAGAAGCGCCTGCCGAACTGCCTGTGACGTTTCTGCAACCTCGGGGTCAAGTCTTGCCGCTTGCAAAACCTCGGGTTCAAGTTCCGGGTATTTAGAATCTCCGTTCATATATTCATATAGTTTGGATTTTGAATGTTGGATGTTCGATGTTTTCCATGATTTTAATTCTCCCAATGTCTGACCTTCAGCCGTATTGAGCGGTCTTCGCTCGCCTCTTCCTCCACCACCACAAAGCCTCGGGCCTGCATCTCGCCCATCAACTTTTGATAAACATATTTCTGGACGACGCACTGGCTTAATTCCTCGCCCAGCGCCTGCAATTGCGCACTGGTATAACCCTCACCCGTCACGCAGAGCGCGGCCTTCCCACGCGCGTCGCGCGAAAAAGTGATGGTGACGCCATCGCGCGTGACGGCGATGCGCTGGTCGCGCCCAAGCTGGTTGGTGACCACTTCGCTGTTGGCAATTTCCAGATTGATGCGATTGGCATCCTTCCGGTCCACCGTGGTGCCACCGCGTTTGTCGGAAACTTCCGCGGCCACCTGATAGCCAAGCGAAGCCGCCGCCGCCACGACTGCCGCGCTGAACGCCGGCCAGGCCGCGATGACGACGGGGGTTAAGATACAGACGCAGCTCATAGTTTGTTTCGGTTCACCAGTTTTGACCGGGCTTTGGAGATTTCGTCACGCGATAATTCTTCGCGCCGGAATTTATCTCCGCGGGGCGCCCGCGCCCGACGGATGCCCCGCCAGACCAGCGCCACAATGAAAATGCCAATCCCGGGCAACGCTTGCAGAAAATAAGCCTGCAGGTTGGCCGGTCCTATGATCTGGCCCAGGATCACCGCCAGCAACAACAGCCCGAATACAGACAGCAGGCTGGCAAAAAATAAAGCCCCGTAACGGCGGTCTTTAAATTTGTCGTATAGGTTGTTCCAGATTGAATTCATCACGTCTTAAAATTCCATCCGCCGCATGGTGTCGCCTTTCTTGGCGTCGCGTGCCACGCTCGCATTGCGGGCGCGGCCTTCAGCCCAACTCCGCAGCCGGTTGATCTGCTCGTCCATCGTTTTCGCCAGCGGCACGGTTTGGGACAGCGCGGTTTGAACGTCTGCCATCGTCAGGTCTTTCTTCGCATAAAATGCGTCGTAAAGCGCACTGTTGATCGCCTCCTCGATTTCCGCGCCGCTGAAGTCATGACTGGCCTTGGCCAGCGCTTCCAGATCAAACTGCGCCGCGTCGCGTTTGCGCTTGGTCACATGGATGCGGAAAATCTCCTTCCGCTCTTCCGGGCTGGGCAGATCCACGAAGAAAATTTCGTCCAGACGTCCTTTGCGCAGCAGTTCCGGCGGCAGTTGGGAAATGTCATTGGCCGTCGCCACCACGAACACCGGCGCGGTCTTTTCCGAAAGCCACGTCAGAAACGTTCCGAACACGCGCGCGGTCGTGCCGCCGTCGGTCGATCCCGAGCCTTGTGAACCAGCAAACGCCTTGTCGATTTCGTCCACCCACAAAATCGCCGGCGCAACCGATTCCGCCACCGCGATCGCGCGACGGACATTTTCTTCCGACGAGCCGACCAGGCTGCCGAACATCCGGCCCATGTCGAAGCGCAGCAGCGGCAGTTGCCACAAGTTTGAGACCGCCTTGGCGCAAAGACTTTTGCCGCAGCCCTGCACGCCCAGCATCAGGATGCCCTTGGGAAACGGCAGCCCAAAGGCCCGCGCTTCCGCCGTGAACGCCACCTCGCGCTTGGCCAGCCATTCCTTCAGCACGCTCATGCCGCCGACGTTGGTGAAGCTTTCGTCCGTGGCGTAATACTCCAGCAACCCGCTCTTGCGGATGATCTGCTGTTTCTCCGCGAAAACTTCGTTGACGTCCTCGGCGCTCAAACGCTCGTCCTTGACGATGATTTTCGCGAATACATTTTCCGCCTCACCGAGCGTCAAACCCAGCGCGGCCTGCAGCAGCCGTTCGCGCCCGGTTTCATCGAGGTCAATCTTCACCTGATGAAACTGTTTCACGTCGTTGATGATTTTATCCAGCAGCGCCGCCAAATCATCGCGCACGGGCAACGGATGATTCAGCAGGGTGATCTCCTTTTCCAGCTCCGTGGGAATTTCCAGAATGGGCGAAATCAGCAGAATGGTTTTGAAGCTGTTCTTCAGGTGGAGTGCGATCTCCTTGAGCTTGCGCGTCACCGCGAAGTTATTCTTCGTCAGGAACGGATGGAAATCTTTGAAAATAAAAATCGCCGGTTCGACTTGTTCGATGACCTGGTCGAGCGCCATCAACGGGTCTTTCGTCGCCGCATTGCGATGTTTCTGCGACTGGATGGAGGTTCCCGCCGGCACGATGCCCGTGCTGAAGCTCCACTCAAAAACTTTCTTCTGCCGTTTCTTGGCGATCTCCACCACCAACTCCTGCACGCGCATTTCCTCGCTGCTCACGATGTAGAGGATTGGATAGCGCGCCCGGATCAGTGTTTCGAGTTCGTTTTGGAATTTCATACAGCTGGTTTGGAAACTTTTTTGCTGCGAAGCGCAATTATTTTGTCCTTCGGATTTAGCCTGTTCAAAAGTTCAGCCATCGGCTGGGTCAAATTCTGGACCAGAATCCGTCCGTCCGGCAGGATCAATATTTCGCTCATGAGCGATTCGCCCCGGCAGTTTGAAGATGATTCAGCACGTTTCATGTTTCACTGTAGGGTTGGCATCAACAGTAAAGTCATCAATAGCCAGCAAACGACCAGCCCCGCTAATGCCCATCGCCGATGGCGCGCAAGCAGGCAGTTTGAAATGATGAACAATGTCGTGACGACTGTCCCAAGTCCAACGTGGTTCCAAGGCCGCATGCCATGCCGCCAAACGGCAAACCAATATGCGCCAAGGCAAGCCGCACCCAGGATTTCCATCAGGATGAACCATCCCATCAGGGGCGAAGTCGATTTGAACAATAGGTTCAACATCAATAGACAAGGTTTAGCCGGTATTCTCGTGCGATCGCTTCGGCGCGCCGGGTTTCGGGGTCGGCGATGGTATTGTTCAACTCCGCGTGCCGCGCGGATCTCCACGCCGGCCAGAAGCCTGAACGCAGATTCACTTTGACGCCCGGCAGGTTTTCCGCAAGCCATTCCGCCACCGGCTTCCAGCAACACTCCAGATGTCCGGGCATCAGCAGATGCCGCACGATCAATTCGCTGGGCGCCGGAGCGCCGGTCTCCGACCCGGCACGTTGAGAACCTCGCTGGGCTGAAACACGCCGGGCCGGTGCTCGGCGCTCCGCACCGGATTGACCCGCAAACCACAGCAGATTTTCCCGCACGACGACGGTGTAATCAGGAACTTTCGCCAGCCGCTGCGCACAAACGTCGTTGCCGAACTTGAAATCGGCCAGCCAGACATTGAACATGCCTTCGAGGAGTTCGCGCGCCCGCGCCGAGCCATGCGCGTTGGTTTTCCATATGAGTTTCGCGTCGTCCGGCAGCGCGGCGACCAGTTCCAGCGCGGCGGGCAGATGGATCGTCGGCTCGCCGCCGAGAATCATCACGGTCTTTGCGCCGTCCTCAAGCGCAGTCATCGCCTTTGCCGCCATCTCGTCTGCGCTGAAATTTTTGCCGGCTCGCGGATTCCAGCTTTCCGCGCCGGTGATGCAAAAGTCGCAGCGCAAATCACAGCCGCTCAACGCGACGGCGAAGGTTGGAATCAATTCCAGTTCATCCGTCACTTCCGTCTGCGCCTGAAAAAATCGCGCTTCGGCGCCGGCGTGGCACAGGCCGGTTTCGCCCGCGAGCCGGTTCACGCCGCAATCGTGCGCGCAAAACCGGCAGTCCGCGAGCATCTCCCGCGCGAGCCGGGCGCGTTCCCGTGCGAGCCCCCGGCGCGTTTGTGTCGCCTGCGAGATTTTGCTTGGTGCAGTGCAGATCATAATTCCAGCCGGCTGATTCGTTCCGAATGAACATTGCAGCTGGCACGGCTCATCAGCCATTTGTGCCACAACCAGACATAAAGCCATCCGCTCAAACCGCCCGCCGCCATGACGGCGGCAACCCGGCAGCCTGCGGAAAAAGCCGTGAAAAGAAGACTGACCGCTCCTGCCACCGCCGCCAGATGCCAGACCAGCATTTCACCGAATGGAATCATGAAAATCTTTTCGTGACCGCAATGAAAGCACCAGGCCGCGAGGAGGCCAAACATCATCGGCCCCGCACCAGTTAGCGGGATGGAACTCGAAAATGGCAGCGCCACTTCGGCCAGTCCGGCTCCGACCGCTGACGCGGCGCAGATGATCCACAGTTCACTCCGTGACCGGACACGTTCCAACCAGCCGCCCAGCATAACGAGGGCAAAGGCGTTCAAGAGAAAATTCAGGATGCCCACGGGTAGCAAGGCATACGTCATGAGCCGCCAGATTTGACCGTGCCAGAATGGTTGCGCGGTCAGCGCCAGCCAGCCGTCCAGATCAAAGGCCCGCGTCAGTTGACCGATGAATACCGCAAGGCCAGCCGCCATCAGTACGGCGAGCAAAACCCGCACCCCGGGAGTCAGCGAGTCCAAAAATTGTTTCCAGAAACGGTTCACGATTTAGCTCCGAAAATATTCTTCCACCACGGGCGGGCTGTCGGTGGATTGATATGTGCCGTTGATTTCTGAAGCCGTTGGGCGATTTCCGGCGGCACGGTGGTTTGGGCGGCATCGAAGCGCAGCAATTCGTCGGAACTCTCAAACTCGTTGGCTGCCTGTTGCTGTGACTGCTGTTCCGCGACCTGTTCCGATTTCTGGGTCAGCTTGGTCTGTTGTTTCATGGGTAATCCTCCTCAAACGGTTTTATTAAAATGCGCCGCGAACGCTTTGCGGGCGCGATGCAGTTTCCCGCGCACGGCATCGGCGGTCTGGCCGACGAGCGTGGCGATTTCTTCATAACTTAATTCCTCATCCGCGACGAGCAGCAGGAGCAGCCGGTATTCATCGGAAAGCGTGTCTAGCGATTTTTGGATGCGCTGCCCGAGTTCCTTGGTTTCCAGCACACGCAACGGCGAGTCGGTCCTGGCCGCGGAATTTTCCCAGACCGAATCGTCCGCGTTGGAATGGACATTCCGGTTGTGCCACGACTGGTTGAGGTTCTGGCAATGGTTGATGGCGATACGGTAGAGCCAGGTGCGGACGGAGGCTTCGCCGCGAAATTGGTCCTGCTTCCGGAATGCTTTTAGAAAGACATCATGCGTCGCGTCCTGGGCCTTCTGCGGGTCGCCCATGTAGCGCAACGCCAGGTAAAAAATGGCGTGGCTGTGCTCGTCGTAAATCGCGCCAAACTCCGACGACAACCCGGTGGCTGATGGCTTGTCCGTCACGGCTTGACCTTCAACTGGCTCGTTCATGAGTGCTTTCACTGGGGATTAGACAGAGCACCCGCGGCAATGTCACGCGCACACTTCAGCCGCAACGGGATGGCTTCGCGGCTGGCAGACGAATCGGCACAGGCCTTGGTTCCCCGCTGACGGCTGGGTTTCAGCAATCGCAATCCCTTGGGCGGCGGGGAAACAGAACCCGGCTTACGACCGTCGCGGGCCGCCGTATTTCAATCCGATATTTTGTTCATAAACACCGAGCTTTTTGTCCGGCGTTTCCAGTTTGCCTTTGATTTCCAGCTTCAAACGTCCCAGGCGCGACCGGGCGATGTCGGCAACGGCCCAATCCGGAAAGCGCTCCACAATCTTTTCCAGAGTCACACGCGCCGTGTCGTAGTCGGCGCCGCCCTCGATTTGCAGATCCGCCAGCAGGTTCAACCATTGCGCCACGCGCTTCGTCGGCTGGTTCGGGTCGTCAATCAATTGTTCCAGCTCCTGCCCCGCCAAATCCAACCGCTGATAATGGCGTGCGTAAATAACTGCCAGTTTTTCCCGTGCCTCCGTGTCCTGCGGATGTTGTTCCAGGTGTTTCACGTAATCAGCCGCCTGTTTTTCGGGATCAACTTCCGCCGGGCGCAAAAATGCGGTGGAATCCAGCAGGCCGATGTTCTGGACGCCTTCCGGCACCGCCACGGCCTGCCGGTCCTTCGCGGCCAGCAGGATTTTTTCGGTGCCGCCCAGGTGCGCGATGCGCTGTGCGGCCTGCGTTGCCAGAGGGGTTTCCGGATATCGGGCGATGATCTTTTCCAGCACGGCACGTGCGGAATCCACATCCTTTGCGATTTTCAAATGCCAGTCGGCCAGCTGTGTCAGCGCGGCGGCGACCTGTTTCGGCGGCGCGTCCGGCCGGTCGCTGAAATGGTTAAACGTGATTTCCGCCGACGCCAGATCTTGCAGATCCTCCGCTTGAATGCCCGCCAGCAGGTTGACACCTTCGTAATCATTGGGAAATTTGGCGAGCTGTTTGCGGACTTCCACGATGGCTTCGAGCGGCTTGTTCGTTTTACGTTTGGAATTGGCGATGGAATAAAACGGCTTTGGTTCCACTTCTTCTTTGCCGCCGTCGTAAAGTGACGCGATGGGATTGGCCACCAGGTCAATGAGGCTGTGCCGCCAGGTGATGGTCATGACGAGGCCCCAGATTCCCGCCAGGCCAATGGCGGCGATGGCGGCGAACCCTCCCTCCTTAAATTGCGGCACCACCCAATAAATCATCAGCGCCATCATGGCCGCCGTGAAGATCCATTTGAAAACCAGTTTGGCCGGGGCGTCGCTGCGCTTCAGCAGGCGGAATAAAACCCAGCCCGTAAATCCTACGACCACGACTAGGAAAAAGCCATTCACCGCGATGTGTAATATTTTGCCCATGCTGGCTGGCGCAAAGCTCGTCCCCTCCGCCCGCCGATGCAAGCAAATTGCAAAGACAACACCCGGCAAAAACCAAACGCAGAGGCGCGGAGGACGCAGAGAGAACGGGAGTCGTTATCCGCTGAAATCAGGTTTTCAGCTTTGCGTTTCTCTGCGGTGCTTCAGCCGTAGCGATACGGCTTGGCCATCGGAAATGCGTTGGGCAGATGTCGGATTTCCCGCACTTCGCCCTCCGCCAGCAGAACCTCCACGATGTCGAAACGGATTTTCACCGTCGGATGGTTCAGCCGCTTCAGGTAATCCAGCGCCGTCTGCGAGAGCAACCGCCGCTTGCGCGCATCCACCGCCGACGCCGGACGCGTCCAGTCCTCCGACGAACGGGTTTTGACTTCCACGAAAACCAGGCAGTCGCCTTCACGAAAAACCAAATCGATCTCACCGCGCTCGGAACGGAAGTTGGCCGCGAGAAATTTCAGGCCGGCCTGCTGCAAAAACTTTTTGGCCGCGCTCTCGCCCAGTTCGCCCCGCCGCAGATGCTCCGGCCTTTCCTTGCCGGCGAACCTCGCTTTTAATTTTTCCAGGAAACTCATGAAAAATATTCAACCACGGATGGACACGGATTAACACGGATGAGGGCAAAATGCAGAGAGGCGGAGAACGCCGAGAAACGCAGAGTTAAAAATCTCTGCGCCTCTGCGTTTGGTTTTCTTATCCGTGTCCATCCGTGTTAATCCGTGGTTAAAATAGCTTTGACGCTGGTTGTTTCAACGGCGCAAAACTTTTGCGGTGGATCGGACACGCTCCGTGCTTCTCAATCGCCGCCAGATGCTTCGCCGTGCCATAGCCTTTGTGATCCGCAAAACCGTAGGCAGGGAACTGCGCATGATATTCCAGCATCAGCCGGTCGCGCGTGACCTTGGCCAGCACGCTGGCGGCGGCGATGGAATAACTCCGCGCATCGCCTTTCACAATCGCGGTCTGCGGCACGCGCATCGTCCTGACCGGACGACCATCCACCAGCGCGTGCTGCGGTTGCGGGCTTAATTTTGCCAGTGCTTCGTTCATGGCGCGATGCGTCGCCTGCAAAATATTGATTTCGTCAATCACCCCGGCGTCCACCAGTGCGACGGCGAATTCGATCTCCACGCAGGTGGTGAGAAAGGCAAAATACTTTTCGCGCTGCGCTTCGGTGAGTTGCTTGGAATCGTTCAGGCCGGCGAGTCCGGCCGGCAAGCCCGCTTCCGCCCAGTGGGACGGCAGAATGGCGGCGGCCGCGACCACCGGCCCGGCAAGCGGCCCGCGCCCAGCCTCATCCACACCCGCGATGTGCGCGACGTTTTGCTGCCACAGCGCGCGCTCGAACTCGAAACGGTCTGAAAATTTGGCGGACATGGAAGAAATTAGAAAACTTCAAGAAGTCGCAACAGCGAACCCGCTACATGGTATAATAAACAAATCCACGATACTCAATGCCGCGAGAAACAAGCTCAAATAGGCGCTCGGTTGCTGTTTTGCTGCTTCGTGATAAAAAACAAATGCCATCAATACAAAAAAACAAACCAAATATCCAACCGCTGTCAGGCTGGTCAAATGCTTCCCGGCAGCTATGCAATCAAATGAATAATAACGAGGCCTGAAAACATTATTCGCGTAATGACCGTATAGCCCCATAAAAAACCAATATGCAATCGGAGCTAATATCACGAATGCTTGGAATGGAAATGCAAGCACTCGCAACCAGTCCTGCTGTCCATTTGGGAAAAGTCGAAACATGATAATCGGACTAGCCTATGGTTTAGCTGCAAGTTTCATTGTCACCTTGAGCCTAACGCGTTTTGAAAAAATTGTCGCCTTGATTTTTCCCAGAATTGAACAAAAGGTAACGGAGTGAACGGAGACCGGAATTTAGTCAGAATGATTTCTCCGTTTTCTCTGTTTTCTCCTGTTCAAAAATTATGATAAATTTCGGCCATGAAAATTGATTCCCTTCACATCGGCATGAGTGTCCGGCATCCGCAATACGGCCTGGGCACGGTCAAGACCATCTCCGAAATCACGGCGGACATTTTATTCAGCGAAGGCAAGCGCACCATCGAACCCGATGCCGCCGGCCTCGAACCCGCCGAACCACAGGTGGCGGTAAGCGGCCTGAGCGTGCCGCTGAAACAATTCGTCGAGCAGACGCTGATGGCGGCGGTCGCGAAGCTCGGTCTGGAAAAGCCGGATTCGGTCGTGGAACAGCTCGGCCTGCGCTGGCACGGCGGCAAACTGGTCATGCACCCGGCCGACCCGACATTGCAGACCAAGGAAGTGCCGCTCGAAACCTTCTTCCACAAGGTGGTGATGGTCCGGAATAATCTGCGCGTGCTGGAGCAGAAGCTCAACGCGCACGAAAAGTTGTCCGACGGTGAGAAAGTCGAGATGCAGCAATACATCACGCGCAGCTACGGCTCGCTGACCACGTTCAACGTGCTGTTCAAGGAAAAGGAAGACCAGTTTTAGAACGAGTTGATAGTTAATGGATGAGAGTTGAGGGGGAAATGGTGCGCGGTGCAGGGTTTGAACCTGCGACCCCTTGCGTGTGAAGCAAATGCTCTACCACTGAGCTAACCGCGCGCGTCGTCAGTTAAGGCTAGCCAGCCGCAAAAATTTCGCAAGTCAAATGCCCGGGCGGCATGAATTTTCCTTCCCCGATCGTCCAGCTGTTTTTGTCCGTTTTTAAATGGGCCAGGAGGGCTTCGTTCGATTTTGGGACACCTGGCAGTTGACCGCCAGGAGGGAAACCATCGGTTTTATTGGTGTTTTCTGACTGGCATCCGCATTGCTGGAACCAGTCAGTGCCGAAAACCGAACACCGCGCCCGGTTGCTTCACTTGTTCACGACAGGGAAAGCTTTCTGCCTCGTCACGTTGTTCATGATCTTCCCCACCCTTTGGGTCTGCGCCGGCGAGCCGGTCATGACTTTGGCGATGGCGGGCCATCAATCTCAGTCCCGCGTGGCGGTCACACCGAGTCTGGCTGCTGCTCCCGATGGTTTGCCTGCCGCAGCCACAAACAATGCGCCAGTGACTGTCCGGCCGGAAAAGGAAGCCGCCGCGGAACTTGCGAAGGAGACACGCCTCGAAAAATCGGTTGGTTCCGGCCAGGCGGACGGGCTCCAACTCATTCGTAAGAATTTGTCCGCAGCCGGCGGAGCGAGGGTAGCGTTCAGCGTGCAGGCCGGTTACGGACGGATCTGGGACGAACAATCCATGCTCTCCAAAATTTCCGCCGGCCATCAGGAAACCGGCTGCGCTTACCTCGGGGCGAAGATCAGCTTTTAAATTTCCGCAACACCGAGTCGCGTTGCGCCCAGACGGGGTTGGCTTCGGGAAAATCCAGATTGTAATTCAGTCCCCGGCTTTCTGGCCGTTGCAACGCGCAATTCACGATCAACTCCGCCACGGTCGCGATATTGCGCAACTCCAGCAGATCGCTGGTGACGATGAAATTCCAATAGTAGTCGTGGATCTCCTCCTGCAGGTTCGCGATGCGTTTCTGCGCGCGCTGCAATCGTTTGTTCGTGCGCACGATGCCGACGTAATCCCACATCAACCGCCGGATCTCGTCCCAGTTGTGCGCAACGACGACCAGTTCGTCGGCGTTCGTTGCCTGGCCGGATTGCCAGGCGGGGATTTCCAGATTGGAGCGCGGCTGCGGCTGGGAAAGAATTTTTCCCGCCGCGCGGTGCGCGCAGACCATCGCCTCCAGCAGTGAATTGCTCGCCAGCCGGTTCGCGCCATGCAAACCGGTGCAGGCGGCTTCGCCCACGGCAAAAAGCCCCGCGATGTCCGTCTCGCCGTCCACGTTCGTCGCCACGCCGCCGCACTGGTAATGTGCTGCCGGCACCACGGGAATCGGCTCCTTCGTGATGTCGATGCCGTAGCGCAAACACGTTTGGTAAATGTTCGGAAAGCGTTCGATGATGAACCGCGCCGGCTTGTGCGTGATGTCCAGCAGCACGCAGTCCGCGCCGGTCTTTTTCATCTCGCTGTCAATCGCGCGGGCCACGATGTCGCGCGGGGCGAGAGATTTCATCGCGTGCGCGCCGTCCATGAATTCCCTCCCGTCCAGCGATTTCAAAACGCCGCCCTCACCGCGCACGGCCTCGCTGATGAGAAAGGATTTCGCCTTGGGATGATACAGGCAGGTCGGATGGAATTGGACGAACTCCATGTTCGCGATGCTTGCGCCCGCGCGATACGCCATCGCCACTCCGTCGCCCGTCGCGATGTCGGGATTGGTGGTGTAGAGATAAACCTTGCCGCAGCCGCCGGTTGCGAGAATCGTCGCCGGCGCGGAAAAAATTTCCACGCGCCCGGACTTTTTATCGAACACATACGCACCGAGACAATGGTTTTCGCCCACGTAACCGAGCTTCTGGCTTGTGATCAGATCGATCGCGAGGTGATTCTCAAAAATCTCAATGTTCGGTTGCGCCGCGACCGCCGCGAGCAATGCGCGTTCGACCTCGCGCCCGGTCACATCCTTGGCGTGCAGGATGCGGCGTTCGGAATGTCCGCCCTCGCGTCCGAGGTCCAGCTGCCGGCCGCCGTCCTCGCTCGGCGCGTCGCTCTCGGAAAACTTCATGCCCAGCGCGATCAACTCCGCGATGCGCGCCGGTCCTTCTTCCACGATCGTGCGGACGACGTCTTCCTTGCACAGTCCCGCACCCGCCGTGAGCGTGTCCTGAACATGCGACTCGAACGAATCCTCCTTGCTCGTCACCGACGCGATACCGCCCTGCGCATAATTCGTGTTTGACTCCGCGCGGTCCTTTTTCGTGACGATGGCTACGCGTCCGTGCGGCGCGACCTTCAAGGCAAAGGTCAACCCCGCGATGCCGCTGCCGAGGACGAGATAATCGAATTGTTTCATGGGTTGAACAACCAAGGAACAAGATAACGAAGAAAAACAAAAATTGCTGCCCTTTGTTTCTTCGTTACTTGGTTGTTTTATAATTTTGCATTGTCAATCAACCGCGTCTTGCCAAAGAAAACCGCCAGCGCCATTTGCGTTCCCCGCTTCACCTGCGATACCGGCCGCAAAGTTTCCGGGTCAAAGAATTCAACGTAGTCTAACCGCGCCAGTGGTGCGGCGGTGATGAAGTCCTTCAAGTCGGCTTTCATGTGTTCGGAAGAAATGGACTTTTGCTTCACGGCTGCTTTCGCGGCTTGCAAAGCGTGGAATAAAATCACCGCCTGCGCCCGTTGTTCCGGGTCGAGATATTTGTTGCGCGAACTCATCGCCAGACCGTCGCGCTCACGCAGCGTCGGCGCGACGATGATCTTCACCGGAAAATTCAGATCCGCGACCATGCGCTTGATGATGGCCGCCTGCTGAAAATCTTTCTGTCCGAACACCGCCACATCCGGCAGGACAATGTTGAACAGCTTGGCCACCACCGTCGCCACGCCCCGAAAATGCGTGGGCCGCGACGCGCCTTCCATCGTGCGCGACAATTTTTCTTCGACGACGTAAGTGCTGAATCCGTTGGTGGGGCGAGACTTCGTTGAGCCCAAGCCGGGATACATCTCCGCGTCGCTTGGCGTGAACACAACATCCACACCCAATTCGCGCAGCAATTTCAAATCACGCTTCAAATCGCGCGGGTATTTGGCGAGATCTTCCTTTGGTCCAAATTGTGTCGGATTCACATAGATGCTCACGACGATTTTGCCGCTCTTGCCGACCGCTTGCCGGGCGCGCTTCACGAGGCTCAAGTGACCGGCGTGCAAATAACCCAGCGTCGGCACGAAGCCGATGCGCGTGCCGGCGCGCTGCCACTTTTTGGCGAGCTGTTGCATGGCGGCGATGGAAGAAACGATTTGCATGGGCATCAAGTTGGGCGAGCGGACGCGCAGTTTCAATTCTATTTCCCGTAGGAGACGACGTGAGGAGTCTCTATTTAGGACAAACACAGAGAATGAGACTCCTCACGTCGTCTCCTACAAGCAGTAAAGCCGCGCGGACAACTCCGCGCGGCTCGTGCGATTTAGAATTTTTTAATGGCGCGCGGCAAAATTCAGCGGCTGGCTCTGCGGCATTTCGTGGGCGCAGGGCTGGTTGATCGGCGCGTCGGGCGTGCGGTCGTTCGGGGTCACGATGTTGTTCGCGAGCATCCAGGCTTCGACTTCCTCGCCGCTGATGTCGGGCAGCATCTGGCCGTTGATCTCCACGCACGGGCTCATCATCTGGCCGCTCTTCTCGATCATTTCCTGGCGCTGGATCGGGTCGTTGATGATGTCGCGATCCTCGAAGGGCAGGTCGTATTTGCGCAGCACGGCGCGGACGCCCTGGCTCCAGCCGCAGCTCGGTTTCAAATAGGCAACAATTTTTGGTTTGCTCATGACAACACAGTGCCACATCCAAAAGCGCAGGGCAAATTCTTTAGCCGCGGATGAAAGCTTTATGGGCAGATTGGCTCAACTCCATCGGACGTCTCAAAGTGAGGAACGGCTGGATACCATAGCTCTACAGCACACAGCTTGCCTCTCGTGCGGAGATGAAGTCCGCGTTTTTTATACCAAACCTCAAGTTCTTCTTGTGTGGGAATGTATTCATCATCAGGCCAGGGAGGATCAGGAGTGTAAGGCTTCACATGACCAAAAATTCTAACGTGATAATTGTCTGCAAGCGCCTTCAAGAACTCCACGAGCGGAATTGTTGCTCCTCTGCCACCATCTGGCAGCTTTTCGAGCTTTGTTATTTCAATGAATTCACACCAATTCAGAAGAGCAATGGCTTGGCCAAATGTTCGAAATTGATCTTTGCCTATTTGCTTTTTGCCGTTTTCGTAAAAATGCTGTTTGGGATGAGGAGTTGTGACGTCCTCCCATTCTTGTTGTGCTCTTTGAATCGGAGTCATTGTGCCTAAGAGTCACCGTTCATCGCTCGCCGCTTTCCGCGCGGCTAGAATTTTTTGCGACGGCTTGTAGTTGGCGATGAAGTTGCGGTAATAATCCGCGAACGTCCCCGCCGCGATCGCCGCGCGCACTTCGGTCATCACTTTCAGATACAAGTGCGAGTTGTGAACGCTCACCATGCGCAGGCCGAGAATTTCATTCGCGCGCAGCAGGTGGCGCAGATACGCGCGCGTGAACGTGCGGCACGCGTAACATTCGCAGCCTTCCTCAATCGGTCCGAAATCGGTTTTGTAACTCGCGCCCTTGAGGCCGAATGCGCCGGTGTGCGTGACTGCCGTGCCGGTGCGCGCGATGCGCGTGGGGAGCACGCAGTCGAACATGTCCACGCCGCGCGCGATCAGCTCGATCATCTGCGCGGGCGTGCCGAGGCCCATCGCGTAACGCGCCTTGTGCGCGGGCAGATGCGGCACGGCCAGTTCGATGGCGCGCATCATCTCGGGCTCGGGTTCGCCGACGCTCACGCCGCCGATGGCGTAGCCGTCAAATTCCATTTCGACCAAAGCCTTCGCGCATTGCTCGCGCAGATGCGGGTCGCTACCGCCCTGCACGATGCCGAACACTTTCTGGCCGTCGGCGCGCGGCTGTTCGCGACATTCGCGCGCCCAGCGGATGGTGCGCTCGACGGCGAGGCGCTGTTCCTTGGCGGGCGCGTCGTGCGGCGGACATTCGTCGAAAACCATCGCGATGTCCGAGCCGAGCACGCGCTGGATCTCCATGGATTCCTTCGGGCCAATAAATAAAAGCGAGCCGTCGAGGTGCGAGCGGAACTCCACGCCGTGTTCCTTCACCTTCCGGATTTTTGCGAGGCTGAAAACCTGGAAGCCGCCGCTGTCGGTGAGAATCGGCCGATCCCAATTCATGAATTTGTGCAATCCATCGGCGGCGCGGATGACATCGAGGCCGGGGCGCAGGTTGAGATGGTAGGTATTGCCGAGAATGATCTGGGTGTTCATCTCGTGCAGTTCGCGCGGGTCAAGCGCCTTGACGCTGGCTTGGGTGCCGACGGGCATGAACACGGGTGTTTCGATGACGCCGTGTGCGGTGGTCAGTTTTCCGAGTCGCGCTTTTGTGTGAGCATCGGTCTTGAGGAGTTCAAACATCGCGCGGAGGATAAATGAAAAACAGCGCGATTGAAGGGGAAATTTTCGAGTTTGATGGCGCCGATTCAGGGATTGCCGGCCAAGTCCAGCAACAGCCGGGTTTCAAACAGAAGCGTCCACCAGGAAACCAAAATCACGCCGCCACGGAGATAAAACGAAACGGCCAGAAAGACCATGACGATGCGGCCGGCCAGCAACGTCGCCAGCAGCAGCGGTGGAAACGGCGTAGGGAGCAGTTGGATTTTCATCGCCAGAACGCAGGCTCCAAACAGGGCGGTCAGGCCGATCGCAAGCCAGTGGTTTTGGACCAGCCGCATGAGCCAGGCAAAAGGGGCGAAGATCAAGAACAGTTGGTTCAAGGCCAGGGAAAACAGCACAAAGGCGATCCAATGCTTCAGGTCGGCCGGGTAGTCTCCCGGCATCGTTGCCCGGAGAGACGGGTCAAGACACAGATGACAGGCCACGGCTGCGGCGATGCCAACCAGGGTCGCCGCGATGAACGGTCGGGGTTCGAATTTGAGGACAAAGACCGGCCGGTTGGTGTAGCGGGTATGCCAGGCAAAGACAAAACCCCAAAGGACCATGCTGCACAGGAAAATGGTGGCCTCCAAATACCAGATCGGAACGGTGCGGTTCGGCCAGAGTGACAGGCGGGGATAACAAGCCAGCGCCGAGACCAAGGCAGCGATGCCGGCATAATTGAGAACCCGTGGTTGGAGAAAGTGGCGCATGTTTTGCCGGTCGGCTGGCAAAGCCGGGGCGCGGCTTACTGGCTGCCAAGTTCGGCGAACGATACATCCACCTGCAAATCGGCGGCGATTTTTTCCAGATCCTTTTTTAACGCGGCGAGGTCGCAGCGTTCGGGCAGTTGCAATCGAGCGCCGGCTTTGAACAGCGTTTCGCCGGACATCGGCGCGCTGACGAGTTCGCTCGTGAATTCCTCGACGTTCACGTTTGCCCGCGCGAGTGCGCTGGTGATTTCGCGGACGATGCCCGGTCGGTCGCTGCCGACGATTTCCAGTTTCGTTTGTCGGCCTGAAGCCGCAGCCACCACTGGCTGGCCGGGCTGGATGACGACGTTGAGGCCGGAAATGTTTTGTAACGCGGCCAGCAACGGAGACTTTTTCTCCGCCGAGATTTCCACGCGCAGGATGCCGGCAAACTCGCCACCGAGCCGGCACATGCGGCTTTCCAGCCAGTTGCCGCCGTGATCGGCTACGACGCGCGCCACGGATTCAACGAGGCCGGTGCGATCCGGCCCAATGATGGTCATCACCAGAGGAATTTGCATGAATGTTTGTTAAGAGTTCGCGGCCGCGGTGGCAAGCAAATCCGCCAGATCAAAATCCCGCCCGAAACGGATTTTGACCGGAGGCGTTGCTGAGGAGTTTCTGTTCGGTCAGTTCAAGATAGGAACGCGCGATGGGATTGTCCTGCCATTGCAGCCGCAGGGAGCGTTGCAGCCACGGGCGCGCGGCGGCCCAGTCGCCAGCCTGCACGTAATGCCAGCCAATGTTGGCGGTGATGAAATAATTATTCGGGTCGCACGCCTCGGCGCGGCTGAAGAACGGCCCGGCTTCATCGTGACGTTCCAGCCAGTCGAGGCACATGCCGTCGCGCAGATAACTGTAAGCATAATAAGGATCGAGTTTCCAAGTGCGCTCGAACCACGGCATCGCGGCCTTCGCCAGCTGCTCGGAATCCACTCCGCCGTCAAAACTTTGCGTGCGGTAACATTCGCCGATGGCGTAGGCGGTCATGAAATTCTGCGGCTCGACGGCGAACGCCTTTTCCAGGGCGGCGATCCGGGCGGGTGAAAAATTCGGCAACTGTTCCGCCCGTGCGAGCCAGAGGGTTTCGCGGCCGCCACGGAATTCCTGCCAGCCTAAATACGCGATGCCGGCGGTGATCGCGAGGGTCGCCAAAATTTTCAATGGCAGCCGGAGGTTAAACCAGAATCTTTCCGTGGCGAACCGGAGGTTGCTGCTCAACAGCGCCAGCAAGGTGACGCCGAGAATCGCGTTGGCCGGGATATGCAGGTTGAAATCCACGGCGGAATGCGCCGCCAGCGCAAGCAGGCCGGTCGCCGCGCCGAGAAAGAAGGCGAGGCGGTTGCTGGCGCCGCTCTTGAATTCCTTTTCCACGCGACGGACATGCCGGCGCGTCTGCCACAGGCCGGCGCCAAACAAGGTCATGCCCGCCAGGGTGATCATGCCGCCCGTTGTGCCCCAGTCGGCAAGCAGGTTCAGGTAATCGTTGTGCGCGCGGTCCGGCTGACGCTGCACGTGCTCGGTCCGGTAGGCGGGAAAGCGGTAGTTGTAATGGGCCGGGCCGACACCCCACCAAAAGTTGGCGCGCCACATTTGCTCCGCTGCGATCCACATGTTGCGGCGCATATCGAGGAGGTCAGACGACGTCGTGTTGTCCTCCAGCGTCGGGCGCACGCGCTGGACGTAGGTGGGGGAGCGGGTGAGATATTTCGCGGTGAAGATCGCGCCGCCGCCGACCAGGCAGAGCAGCAACAGAAAGGCCGGAAGCTGGTGTTGCCGGTGGCAGATTAATATTCCCAGCAACGCGAGCAACCCCAGCCCCGCTGCCACCCAGCCGCCGCGGGAAAAAGTGACGACGATTCCCGCGGCAATGACCAGCGCTGAGTAGCCGAGGACGATGCGCATCACCGGCGTGATCCGCCCGGCCAGCAGGTAGGCGACCGCCAGCGGCAAAATCATTTCCAAGAAGCCCGCAAGATTGTTCGGCGAGATGAACGTCCCCGTGCCGCGTCCGGGATACAGCGCGTCATAGTTCCAGACGTGTGGCGAATGCGTGAAGTATTGGAAGCCTGCATAGGCGGCAATGCTCATCGCCAGAAAGATCAGCGTGAAGCTGATGACCTGCGCATATTCCTGCCGATACAGATTGTTGACGATTGCGAAAAACAGGAACGCATACATCAGCACCTGGATCAGCTCCTGCCGTGCGACGTATTCGATGTCCGCCGTCAGGTAGCGCGCGACGGCATAAATGGCGAACGCCAGCACGATCCAGCAGAGCGGGGGCCAGAGCAGTTTCCGCTTGGGGCTCGTCCAAAGTCGCAGCGCCCAGAGCCCCATCACGCCGATGGTCAGAGCCTGGACGACCAGAAACGCCCAGGCCTCCACCGCACCCAAAGCCAGCGGGGCGAACACCAGGATGCCGAGCACCAAGGCCAGAATGCCCCGCTCACACCACTCGTCTAAAGTTTCTCGATCCATGTTGATTCGTGCAGAAAATGAAGGGCCAGCGCGGGCTAGTAAAGCAGCAAAAAATCAACCACGGATAAACACAGATGGACGCGGATAAAACTAAAGCGGCGCAAAATTAAATTCTTATCCGTAGTAATCTGTGCCCATCCGTGGTCAAAGCTTTTTCTTTTTTGCGGCTTCGGGACGGTATTCCAGGATTTCGCCGGGCTGGCATTGCAGGTGTTCGCAGATGGCTTCGAGCGTGGAGAAGCGGATGGCTTTAGCCTTGCCGGTTTTGAGGATGGAGAGGTTTTGCGGCGTGATGTCCACGCCGTCGGACAGATCGTTCAGCCGCATTTTACGCTGGGCGAGAACCACGTCGAGATTGACGATGATGGGCATAAACTTAAACCGTCAATGCCTGTTCCTCTTGCAGTTCCTGCGCTTCTTTCAACAGCCATGCGACAAAGACAAGAGTCAAACCGGCAAATAACCCCGCAGAATCCCAGAGATGTTTCGTTCCAAAATACTCATCACCAATCTGAAAAAACAGCCCTTGGTAAAGCCAGAACACAATCCACCATTTTCCAGCCGCAGCTAGATGTCCAACGGTTAGCGCGTCAAACAAGCAGCCCCTTTTCAAGCAATTGAAAAAACGCAAAAGTTTCACATTAACGACCATCGCGAAAATATAAATCAGACTCTCACAACCCAGTCTATAAGCCGCAGGTGAGCAAAGCGACGGGTCATCATGCACTTCCCGCCGCCACACTGCATTGTGAAAAAAACAATTTATCAGCGAAAACGCTATCGCGATGATCCAGCAAAATAATCCGACAAACAGGATAACCCGGACGACGGCGCTGACCTTGATAATTTTAGTTTTGTTCTGAAAGTTTTTCATAGCGTTGTTGGGTTGTGATTAAACCGTCAATTCCTGTTCCTCTTGAATCTTCCGGCCTTCGTCCATGATCCGGGCGACAAGGTAAATGGCTCCGCCAACAACAATCCACGGCGAGGCGATTCCTTCCAGCACCACCCACGGAAAAACGATTCCTCCTGTATAGGTCACGTTCGCAGCGACGGCGAGGATGCCGTAGCCAGCCAGATAACTTCCCAGTTTTTTCATTTCCGAAACATTTGCCACGGAAAATATCACCCCGTTTTCATACAGGCACAACAAACGGTAAAAAGAAATGACGCCAAGAAGATAAGCGACCGTTCCAAGGGCGCTGAACACAAACATCACCGGCGGAATGTCCAACGCGCTGGCGTAGGGATGATTAAAGATAGAAATCATGCCGGGCGCCAAGTGGAGGCTTTTCAGGTTGAACGCCAGAGCGCACAGCGGCACAACAAAGTAAAAGAGCACGCATACTTTCAGGATGCAGCTGATTTTTTGTATTCGATTTAAGCGGGGACTTGCCTTTGGAGAAATTTCATTCGCTTTCATGGTGCCTAGGAATAAACCAACCAAAATTGTTAGTCAAGTAGTTTTTAATGATAAACAATAAATAATAATCTTTTAACAGTTTTCCCGTCGAAAAGCGGCGGCGAGCTGCGCCTGCCCCTCGTTGCGAGTTTGATTCTTCCGGCTTTCTGCTTTAGCCTTCCCCAAATTTATGACTGACCCGCGTTACACCAAACTGGCCAAGCTACTCGTGAATTATTCCACCGCGCTGAAAAAGGGCGACCGCATCCTGCTCGACATGATTGATGTGCCGGACGAATTCACGATTGAACTCATCCGCGCCGTGCGGGCGGCGGGCGCGACCCCGTTCGTCGAGACGCGCCACACGCGCGTCGGCCGCGAACAGCTTTTGGGTGTGACGGAAAAGCAGGCCGCCGACATCCGCGACCTGGAAATGTTCCGCATGAAAAAAATGCAGGCCTACATTGCCATCCGCGGCGCGGACAACATGAATGAAACCGCCGACGTGCCGAGCGACCGCGTGCAGCTGTATTCCAAAACCATCCGGCCGGTGCAGGATTATCGTGTGAACCAGACGCGCTGGTGCGTGTTGCGCTGGCCCACGCCGAGCATGGCGCAGGCGGCGGGCATGAGCACGGAGGCGTTTGAAAATCTCTATTTCGACGTCTGCACCATGGATTACGCGAAGATGGGCCGGGCGATGGGGCCGCTGGAAAAGTTGATGAAGAAGACCGATCGAGTGCGGTTGGTCGCGCCCGGCACGGATCTGAGTTTCAGCATCAAGGGCATCGGCGCGAAGATGTGCAAGGGCGACCGAAACATCCCCGACGGCGAAGTCTTCTCCTGCCCGGTGAAAGATTCCGTGAACGGCGTCATCCAGTTCAACACGCCGACGCTCTATTCGGGAACGAAGTTTGAAAATGTGCGGCTGGTTTTGAAGGACGGAAAAATCATCGAGGCGACGGCGAACAACACGAAGCGGCTGAACGAGATTTTGGACACGGACGCCGGCGCGCGTTACATCGGTGAATTTTCATTGGGCTTCAATCCGCATATCTTAAGTCCGATGTGCGACATCCTGTTCGACGAGAAAATCGCCGGCTCGCTGCACTTCACGCCCGGCCAGGCTTACGAGGATTGCGGGAATGGCAACAAGAGCGCAATTCACTGGGACATGGTGCTGATCCAGCGCAAGGAATGGGGCGGCGGCGAGGTGTGGTTCGACGAGGAACTGATCCGCAAGGACGGCATTTTTCTCACGAAGGATTTGAAACCGCTGAATCCAGCGAACCTGAAGTAAGGCGGACGGTTGGATGTTTGGATTGATGGGGCGAACGCAACCGTGTGCGCGGCTCATCCATTCAGCCAACCATCCAATTATCCATCAATCCCTCAGTCCCCCAACTCAACCGCCACAGGAGTTCAGGCGACTTCCTTCAGGATGGTCAGAAACTGTTTCATCGCGGGTGACAGCACCTTATTCTTTTTGTAGATCGCGGCGAGCGGGCGGTAAAAATCCCCGTCTTCGATCGGCAGAGCGACCAGGGTCTGCTTGGAGATTTCCTGGGCGATGGTTCCCTGCGGCACGATGGAGATGCCCGCGTCAATTTCAACGGCGCGCTTCACCGTTTCGATGTTGTCGAACTCCATCACGTGCTTGGCCTCGACGCCGTGTTCCTTCAAGATCTTGTCCAGCGCTTTGCGGGTGGGGATGTCCGGCTCGAACCCGATGATCTTCTGGTTGGTGAGCGATTTGAGTTTCACGCCTTTCAGTTTGGCGAACGGATGCTGCGGGTGGCAGATCAGCACGAGCGGGTCCTTGCGGAGCGCGATGATTTCAATCTTCGGATCCTTGACCGGATATGCGACCAGGCCGAGGTCAACGACGTTGCTCAGCACATCCTCATAAACCTGGTTCGCCCGGCGGTATTCGACGTGGATGTTCACCGTCGGATAACTCTTCATGAACTTTTTGACATACGCCGGCAGGTCGTGCAGGCCGATGCTGTAAATCGTCGCGACGCGGATGGTTCCGGAAATGATGTCCTTCAACTCCTGCAGTTTGCTGTGCAGCGATTCATAAGTCTGGATGATTTGCTTGCTGTAATCGTAGAGCACCTGGCCTTCGCGCGTGAGCCGGAATTTTTTCTTGCTGCGCTCGATGAGCAGGGACTTGAAAGCGCGTTCCAGCGAACTGATCTGCTGGCTCACGGCGGATTGCGTGACATTGTTGATCTGGGCGGCCTTGGTGAAACTTTCCGTCTCGGCCAAATCACAAAACATTTTCAAACTTTCAATCTGCATAAGTCCATTTAACTCCACGTTTGCATTTTAGTCAACCTTATGAATGATGTGAGGCCATGAACGGGCCTTTGCCGGCAGTTCAAGGTGGTTGAAAGGCTCCGGCAATTGGGCGTTGTCGCTCTGCCCGTCCAATGGCATTGCCGACCCGCTCAGGCATGAGAACTCACGGACTTTAACACTTTCCAAAAATTCAAGGGCACGCGACAAACGCCGCCGGCAACAGCTCCCGCACCGTGAACTCCCGCACCGTCTTCAGATCATCACTGTCCGCGACGAAGACTTTTGCGTCCGGCGCGTATTCGCGCAGCAACTGGCGGCACGCGCCGCACGGCGTTGGTCCGCCGTCACAGCGCGCGACGACCGCCATCGCCACGAAATCTTTTTTGCCGTCGGTCAACGCCTTGAACAGGGCGATGCGTTCCGCGCAACAGGTCAGCCCATAGCTTGCGCTTTCCACGTTCGCGCCGCTGATGATTTCGCCCGACTTCGTGAGCAATGCCGCGCCGACTTTGAACTTGGAATAGGGCGACACCGAATGTTTACCCGCGTCTGCCGCCGCCCGGATAAGTTTGGTTGAGCTGGTTTTCATTTGTAGTGAACCACGGGTACACTAACCGCCTGGAAAAGTCCTAATTATTTATTTCGTGCGGTTTGCGCGGTTGCTGGTTTCAGATGTTGCCACGGAGGCTGGCGAAGTTTTTCAGCAGCGCCGCACCGGATTTTTTCACGCGTTCCGCCGTTTCCAAAACTTCCGCGTGCGACAGATTTTCCTTGCTGATGCCCGCTGCCAGGTTCGTGATGCATGAAACCGCCGCCACGCGCATTCCGCACTGCCGCGCCACGATGGCTTCCGGCACCGTGCTCATGCCCACCGCATCCGCGCCCAGCGTGGCAAACGCGCAGATCTCCGCCGGGGTTTCATAGCTCGGTCCGCTCACCGCCAGATAAACCCCGCGCTGCAATTTTAACTTTGAAACTTTTCCCGCTTTGAACAGCATGCCGCGCAATTTCTTGTCGTAAGTCTCCGTCAGGTCAACGAATCGTGGCAAGCCCTTTATTGCTGAACCTCGCAACGGATTTGCTCCCATCAGATTGATGTGGTCGGTGAGAACCATGAAATCGCCCGCGCGGAAATTCTTATTCAAGCCGCCCGCCGCGTTGGTCAGCAGCAGATCCGTGACTCCAAAGGCCGCCAGCGTGCGCGTGGCGAACGTGACCCGTTCCATGGCGTGCCCTTCGTAGTAATGCGCGCGGCCGCTCAAGACCAGCACCGGTGTCCGGCCGAGGTGGCCAAAATACAATTCGCCCGCGTGGCCACTGACGGTGGGTTTGGGGAAGCCGGGGATTTTGGCGTAGGCAATTTTTTTGTCCACGCGCAGTTCCGTCAGCGCGTGATGAAATCCACTGCCCAGCACGATGGCGAGCGTCGGGCGCAGGGCGGAAACTTTTTTGAGATGTGCGGCGGCTGATGCAGGACTGGCTGATTTCATTATTTTCGTTCCTTTGATTTCAAATCTTCTTCTTCGGCGGTCAGAAGAATTTCCAGCATTCGTTCGTGACGGTTGAGAAAATCTTTCGTGACCTGGTAATGTTCGGTTTCCGTATATTTGACCTCGGCAATGCCGTCTTGGGAGAATTGATAGATGCGCGCGTTGGGATAAGCCAGCAATATTGGCGAATGCGTCGCGATCACCAGTTGCGACTGGTGGTAAACCAGCCGGTGCAGCAAAGTCAAAACACTCAGCTGGCGTTGCGGAGATAATGCCGCTTCGGGTTCGTCGAACAAATAAACGCCGTCGCCCTGAAGCCGGTTTAGCAAGAGCGACAGAAAAGCCTCGCCATGCGACTGGTGGTGCAACGACTTTTTGCCATAGCCGTATTCCACGCCAAGGTCTTCAATTTGCGTCGCCAGATTGTAAAAACTTTCCGCGCGCAGAAAAAAATTGTCGGTGGGATGGCCCAACCCGCGCTCCAGCCGGATAAATTCATGCAAATTGGAATGCGTTTCACGGGTGGCGAAATTGAAGTTTTTACCGCCGCCTTCGGCATTGAATCCGAGTTTGACGGCGATGGCTTCAAGCAAGGTGGATTTGCCAGAACCATTCTCGCCAATAAAAAAGGTGACGGCGGGATGAAACTCGAGCCGTTCCAGATGCTGAATCGCCGGGACACAAAAAGGATATTCGTCAAAGCTTTTCACCAATTCGCGTTCAAGCCGGACTGCATTGACGAATGAGCGCCTGATTTTGGCGCCGGCAGTTTTGGGATTTGATTTATTCACTCGCTGCAAACTTTGTTCGATTCTGCCTGAAGCCGGTCCGGCGGGCCAAAGGAAAATTAATTCATCAAGCGTGTGGCATTTCGGCGGGCAGATTGCCGGTTGACACATGGTTGCAGCGCATTAGCTTTGGTCCATGCAAAACGGACGCGGCAGCGCGGTGTTGGAGGAGATGCTTGAGCCGGTCAGCCGCAGTTTGGGGCTGAAATCGGCGCGGGCGTTGGCGGCGTTGCGCGTGGGCGGGCGTACGCAGGCGCGCGTGGAAAAGCTGGCCGAGAAATGCAATGAAGGAAAACTCACTGCCAAAGAACGCGCCGAATACGAAGCTTGCCTCCAGGCCAGCACACTCATCGGAATTCTTCAGGCCAAGGCGCGGCGCATTCTGTCAAAAGCAGATTAAATGGACGCAAGGCTGCGACAATTCGTCCAGCAACGCGCGAAAAATTGTTGCGAGTATTGCGGGTTGCCGCAGGATTCCGAGCCATAGCCATTTCACATCGAGCATGTCATTCCGCGACAACACGGTGGAAAAGATTCGGCGGACAATCTCGCGCTGGCCTGTCATCACGGCAACTTTCACAAAGGCACAAATCTTTCCGGGCTTGACCCGCAGACAAGAAAATTGACGCGCTTATTTCATCCGCGTTTCGACGATTGGGATGAACATTTCAAAAATCGCGATGGTGAAATTGCAGGTTTGTCGGCGACTGGCAGAACGACGGCGGCTTTGCTGCGGATGAATGAAGACGGGCGGTTGCAATTGCGCGAAAATGCAGGGCAATAAATTTGTTCCGGCAGACTGGCTTGATTTCCTCCGCCGCTGGACTACTATACTTTCCCTTTGATTATGGAATTGAACAATGACGAAATCCGCCGTTACTCGCGGCACCTGATTCTGCCCGAAGTCGGACTGGCAGGGCAAAAGAAAATCAAAGCCGCCAGCGTGCTGTGCATCGGCGCGGGCGGCCTCGGCTCGCCCATCGCCATGTATCTTGCCGCCGCCGGCCTCGGCAAGATTGGCATCGTGGATTTCGACACAGTGGATTATTCCAATCTGCAACGGCAGATTCTCCACACGGACGCGGACGTGGGCCGTTCCAAGGCTGAATCGGCAAAGGAAACCATTAACGGCATCAATCCGCATTGCGAAGTCGTCATCCACAACACGCGCATCTCGTCCGAAAACGCGCTCGATCTTATCCGGCCTTACGACATCGTCGTGGACGGCACGGACAATTTCCCGACGCGCTATCTCACGAACGATGCGTGTGTGCTGCTGAAGAAGCCCAATGTTTACGGCTCAATTTTCCGTTTCGAGGGCCAGGCCAGCGTGTTTGCGCCGCATCTGGGCGGACCATGTTATCGCTGTTTGTATCCCGAACCGCCGCCGCCCGGCATGGTGCCCAGTTGCGCGGAAGGCGGCGTGCTCGGTGTGCTGCCCGGCATCATCGGCTGCATCCAGGCGACGGAAATTTTGAAACTGGCCATTGGCAAGGGCACGTCGCTGGTGGGGCGGTTGCAATTGTTCAACGCGCTCGACATGAAGTTCCGCGAATTGAAATTGCGTCGCGACCCGGCTTGTCCCGTTTGCGGTGATCATCCGACGATCAAGGAATTGATTGATTACGAAGTGTTCTGCGGCATCGAACCGACCCCTGCGGACCATGGCGATCCCGACGAAGTGACCGTCCAGGAAATGAAGAAGGCCTTGGACGATCCCAAACTCGGCATCAAGCTCATTGATGTGCGCGAAACGTTTGAATACGAAATCGCCAAGGTGGAAGGCGTGCCATTGCTGCCAATGAGTGAATTGCAGAGCCGGTTCACCGAGCTGGATCCGAACACGCAATATTATCTGCTGTGCAAAGTCGGCGCCCGTTCGCATTCGGCCATGGAATTCTTGCGCGAACAGGGTTTCAAATACGTCAAGAACGTCAAGGGCGGCATCAACGCGTGGTCAACGGAGATTGACCGCAACGTGCCGAGGTATTGAAAATTGTGACTGAAGACCTGCAAAAACGAATCCAAGCCGCGCTGGCCAATCCGCAGAACATGGGCGAGATGGCGGGCGCGGATTCCATCGGCACGGTGGGCAATGCCGATTGCGGCGAGATGCTGCGCCTGTGGGTGAAGTTCAAGGAGCAGAACGGCAAACGCGTCATTGACCGCGCCACGTTCCAATCCTTCGGCTGTGAAACGGCCATCGCCGTCGCCAGCCTCGCGACAGAATTAATCCGCGGCAAAACCGCCGAGGAGGCGCTCGCACTCAAGACCGAGGAACTCGCCGGCGAACTCGGCCCGTTGCCGCCGATGAAAATTCATTGCGCCCAGCTCGTTGAAGGCGCGCTGCGGTCCGCGCTGGAACCGGAAAAGGTGGCGGCCAAACTTGCGGCCTCAGTTCCCGTCAACGCCCCGACCTTGCTCGACAGTTTTTCCAAGCCCAAGGAAGGCGGCGTGAAGCTGACGTTTCTCGACGAAAAATCGTGATGCGTTGAAACGTGATTCGTGAAAAACCGCTTCAACGATCCAATGCTTTGACGAGTTTCGCCAACTTCGCCACGCGTCTGGCATCCACGGGGTTCGCCAATTTGCCGTCGCGTTTTAACGACGAACCCACGATGACCCCGTCGGCGATGCGAAGAAAATTTTTCACGTTGCCGAGATTTACCCCGCTGCCAAGGAGGATTCTTGCCTGCGGACAAGCCTGACGCACGCGCTCCACGTCACCGATGTCGGCCGCCTTGCCCGTGCCGACGCCGGAAACGATGAGCGCATCCGCCAGTCCGCGCTCCACGGTATCGTTGGCGGCGTCTTCCAGCGACCAATCGCCCAGCGGCACGGCGTGTTTCACGTGGACATCCGCAAAAATCTGCGCGCCGGGCGCAACCGTTTCGCGGTAACGCAAAGTATTGTAAGCATCGCCTTCGATGATGCCCTGATCCGTGAGCATCGCACCGCTGTGGACATTGACGCGGATGAAATCGCCGCCGCAAGCGGCGCAGAGCGCGAGCGCAGCGCGGGCATCATTGCGCAGCACGTTGAAGCCGATGGGCAGTTTCACCGACGCGCGCACGGCGCAACCGGCGGCAGTCATCGCGGCGATGGTTTCGGGCGCGACATTGGTTTTGGTGAACGGCACGTCGCCAAAATTTTCGATGAAGATGGCGTGCGCCCCGCCGCGTTCGTAGGCCACGGCATCCGCCACGGCGAATTTAATGATGTCGGCCATTGCCTGGCGGTGGCGCGGGGAGCCGGGCAGAGGCTTCAGGTGAACCACGCCGATGAGAACTTTGCGATGGTGCTTGGAATTTTTCATGTGGCCTGCTGTGCCTTCAAAATTTGCAGCGCCGCCAGCGCCGCCTCGCTCTCGGCGATTTTTTTGCTTTTGCCGCGACCGCGCGCGAGCTCCACGCCATCGTGCAGCACGGCGCATTCGAAATCGCGGGCGTGGTCGGCGCCGCTCGCGGAAACGAGCTGGTATTCGGGCGCATTCGGCGAGCGCGACTGGAGCAGCTCCTGCAACTCACCCTTGGGATTTTCGATGCCCGGCAGCGCCCCGGCTTCACCGCATTTGGCGCTGAATTCGCGCAGCGTGAATTCGCGCGCGGCAGCGAAACCGCCATCCAGAAAAATCGCACCCAGCAACGCTTCAAACGCATCCGCCAGCGCCGACGGTCGTTCGCGTCCGCCGGTGTTCTCCTCGCCGCGGCTCAAGATCAAATGGGCACCGAGACCCAGCGCACGTCCGTGTTCAGACAGCGAGCTGGCGTTCACCAGCTTGGCGCGTGACTTCGTGAGCGCGCCTTCGTCGGCTTCAGGGAATTTCTCGTAAAGTTCGTGCGAGAGGACGAATCCCAGCACCGAGTCGCCGAGAAATTCCAGCCGCTGGTTGTGTGCGGACGTCACGCCGTTTTCGTGCGCCACGGACGGATGCGTGAGCGCGAGGCGCAGCAGACTTTCATCACGGAACGAATAGCCGAGACGTTGTTGGAGTTCGGCAAGCGCAGACATGAATCAATGGGGGAACATCGAACATTCAACATTCAACGCCGAACATCCAAGGTTTTGCCGGCCACCCGTGCGTTGGGTGTTTGGCGTTGAAGGTTGAAGGTTGAAGGTTTTCAATTTTGAACCACGGCAGTTTCAGCAATGGCAGTTGGTTCCGCTGTTGGCGGATTCAAGCCATGTTCCAGCAGTTGCGCCACGTCGCGCTGCACGTCCTCGAGCTGATCCAGCCGCAAATCGGGATCGGCGATGGTGAAGATATCGCCGGTCTTGGGCTGTTCATAGACGAACACGCGCCGGCCGTCGCGGGTGAGCTGTTCCTTGACCTTGAGGATGCGTTTGCGTTCGAGCATCACGGCGAGGATGAAGGCGGCGGGCGCGTGGGCTGGATCGTTTTGCTCGATGAGCTTGCGCAAAATCGTCTCGGCATTCTCCTTTTGGATGGCGTCCACCACCGGCGCGGGCGCTTCGTAAATCCCCTGCCAATGCGAAATGAAACCGGCGCGGCTGCGCGCATCGCCGTCCTTTTGCGCACACGCATCGCAGATGTCTGAACGGCGCAGGTCCGGCGGCTGGTCGAAGAGCAGCGTGTGATACGGCTGTTTGTCGGCAAAGGGCTGGCCGCACGCCTCGCAGGCGTGGGCGCGGGACTGGATGTTCCACTCGTTCATGGGCGCATTAATTTAACCACGAATGAACACGAATGAACACGAAGAAATTTAGCTTGGGCCGGGCCCGGGGGCATCCTGAAATTGCTCCCGATATGGATCTGGCGAAGCGCCGGAACGCTGCGTTTACGCGGCAGCAGAATCAAGGATGGCCGTTGGAAAAAACGTGACGGAAAACCTCAACCTTGAAACAGCGTCAGCGGATGTCGTTGCCGGCCGAGAACTGTTGAGTGACCCGGGTCAGTCGTTTGTTGTCGGCACGGATGCGTGCGGACAGCGTGCGCGAGGTGGCCTGTAAAAACGGTGTTGCCAGGCTCGGCATCTCCCGGGTGAGTCGTGCGAAGGAGGCGCCGGACAGCCTGATGACGGAACTGTCCACGTTGGCAATAATATCCGCGGACCGCGGGCCCTGGTCGAACAGGGACATTTCTCCAAAAAAATCTCCGGGTCCGAACGTCATCAAAATGATTTCCTTGGTGCCGATCATCGTCCGCGCCCGCAATTCGCCGCTCATGACGAAATACATGGCGTCTCCCGGCTCGCCCTGCCTGGCCACTTCGGTGTGATGCACGATCTGCTGGAACTCCAAAAAATCCGCGAGGTGGGCGAGTTGGGCGTCCTTCAAATCGGCGAGAATTTTGATCCGACGCAAAGCCCCCGGTCGGAAGGAAGCCGCCGACGCAGTCATGGAAATGGATTCCAGTCCGGTTTTGAATGAATCCTTGAGTTCACTGATCTCCGAGGCCTTTTGCCAGACCCCGTCTCCGCTCGCAAAAATCCAGGTCTCAGCCAGGACCCGTTCGTCTTTGATCCATTCGATCAAGACGGACAACGACACCGGGCCATACGGAGAGTTATCAATTCCCCAGATGAAATAATCGTTCAGAGGCGCCTGTAGCTCCATGGTGTGACTTTTACCGCTCATGCGGGATTGCGCAAGCCTAAAAAGACAACCACGACCCACAAATCGTCCTCGTTCTCGGATGATTCAATTCGATTACGAGGACGAGAACAAAGACGAGGAGGAAAAACACAATCGCTCGTATGGTTCAGGTCGCGAAATCGAAATCCGAGCAGCTCATGAAATAATGGCAGCGCGGACAACTCAGCTTGCACTTCTCGTTGATCAATTTGTGCCCGCATTGCAGGCAGAACCGCCAGTGCTCGCCGGAAATATTTTCAGTGGAGATGGGACAGGAATCCCGACGAAGATTATCAGCAGAATTTGAATCAGGCGGTGACTTCACAATACGACGCTTGTGATTGCGGTTCGGGGACGGTTTCTCCGGCCAGACGCAAGCCCTCGATGTGAAACTCGATGGCGTCGTGCATCTCCTGCTCGACTTCCTTGCGCGTGCCGCCAGTGGCGACGCAGCCCGGCAAATCCGGCGAATACGCCGAGAAGCCGGTGGCGGTCTTTTCAATGATGACGAGATAGCGGCTCATTTCAGTCCTGACTGTTTCAGGATACTGTTTTTTGTGCCGGGCGCAAGTTCGTCCCCGGGTTTTCCGGCAATCGTCACCAGCCCGCGCTTGTGCGGATGCTTGTATTGGCGATGGCTGCCGCGCGTGCGGTCCAGATACCAGCCGTCGTCTTCGATGAGCCTGATGGCTTCGCGAACCTTCATAATTTTCAAAATGTAAATCGGCTCCTCAATTTCTATTCGACTTCAAATGAACTTCGGCTTTGTTAACCAAACGAAATATAGAACAACAGCCTTCCGACTAAAATCATGGATATTTCACCAATAAGGCGGGTGCTATTCGGCGAATGACACTGGCGCAATCAGAGAAGTTCGTAATCTTCAAATCGAAAATTGTGCTTCATCTTCTCGATAATCAAATTTGCCTCTTTGACTGCATCGAGCCACGCGCCCTGTGAATTGTATTTCGGAAGCACCTCGTGATAATCGTCCATCGGCGCGGCCTTTTCGCGTTCGGCAATTGTTCGCAGAGCGTCTTTGTAATGAAGGCCAGCGTCGGAAAGCCTCTTGGCAGCGAGTTGTTTCAGCCGATGCCATTTTGAGGATGAAGCTCTGCCGTGAACTGCAATCTTCCGTTTTTTCCTCGCCTCTTGTCCGAACCAAAACCCGAACGCCTTTACTAAGTCTTCGTTCCGATGCAGGTCGAAATTTATTTCCAAGTGGTAGCCATAAGACTCGCCGACTTCTGGAAACGACAACATCCTCGAAATGAATTCCACCTTGTGTTTATTCATCGGTTGAACGCCCACCGGCCGCCGATATGCAAACTCCTTGTGCAATTTTTCCGTGTCCAACTTCAGCGATTTGCCCGGATGTCCCGGCACGGTAATTACTGTTGGTTCTGCGGGTTTGGGTTTGCTTTCGACGATGAAGCCTTTTTCAATCAGCCAAGTGAATGGCACTGGATAAGCGCAATCTCTTTCGAGGCGCATAAAATCGGTGATCCATTTTTGCGGCAACGATTCCCAAACTTTGCCGGTGAAGTATGACAAATTCTTATTTCTGGCGTCGAAGATGTGATCGCGGACAGTTCGCCCGTCAATTTTCTTTTGAAGCCATTCAACCGCTGCCGCGCGGAATTCTTTCCACGAGGGCAGGTATTCGGCGACGGCGACGGCAAGGAAGAGTGAATCAGGAATTGCCCTGAAGTCCCAGTTGTAAGGCGACAACGGATCAAAAACTTCTTCCGGAACAGCTATTCGAGGCTTGGGCTACAAGCGCATAATTTCTGAAATTTCAAATTACTGCGTCCTTCCAAACTTTTTCTCCAGCTCGCGGTAATTCATTTCAATCAGCGTCGGGCGGCCGTGCGGACAGGTGTAGGGCATCGCGCAGCGGCGCAAATCCTCGACGAGATTTTCCAGTTCCGCGCCACCGAGCGGGTCGTTGGCCTTTACCGCATGGCGGCAGACGGTCTTGGCAATCGTGTGTTCGCCCAGTCGCGCCAGATTCACTTCGCGTCCCGCCGCCTTCAATTCGTCCACCAGATCGAGCACGAAACGCCGCGCATCGCCGACCTTGACGAACGGCGGCAACGCATCGAGCAGGAAGGTGCGCTCGCCAAATTCGCTCAAGCCGACGCCGAGTCGCGTGAGCGCGGTCAGTTGTTCGCGCAAAAAATTCGCATCGCGCGCGGCCAGTTCGATGGTTTCCGGCAACAGCAGTTTTTGCGACGGCGCGATGCCGCCGGATTCGATCCGGTTCAGCATCTGTTCGAACAAGATCCGTTCATGCGCGGCATGCTGGTCGAGCAGCACCAGTCCGCGGTCGGATTCGAGCAGGACGTAAAGTTTGCCGATCACGCCGACGAGCCGCATTGGAACATTGAGCAGCGGCGTGGCGCTGGTTGGTGGGGATGCTGGATGCTGGATGCCGGCTGCCGGATGGCCGGCCGGCGAAGGTGGTAGAATTGAGGATGGCGCTTTTGGTTCAGCCGTCGCCGGTGTTGCCGATGCGAAACCCATTTTCAAAGGTGTTTGCGCGGCGGGCGAAATTGGCGCTGAAACGGCGGGTGCAGGTCTCAACCTTTCCGGAAAATTTGGCAGTGCGGGTGCGTGAGATTCCGGCGCAAATTTTAATTCATTTGGCGCGCTTGGCGTCCTGGCGGTTGGAATTGTTCGCGATGGTTCAGAGTGGAACGCCAGCAGCGCCTCGCGCACGGCCTGGGCGGCGAACTTGCGGATCTCAAACTCGCGATGGAACTTCACCTCGCGTTTGGAGGGATGGATGTTCACGTCCACGGCGGCGGGATCAATTTCGAGGAACAGGCAGCAGACCGGATAGCGGCCTTTCATCAGCGAGTTGTGATAGCCCTCGATGAGCGCGTAATTGATGCCGCGATTCTCCACCGGGCGACGGTTCACAAACACAAACTGGCTCTCTCGTGTCGCGCGGGAAACGCCAGGCGAACCGATCAAACCCCAGATACGGATCTGGGATTTTGTGTCTGGCGACTGGGTTTTTTCAGGAGAGGCGTTTTCAAAAATATCGGTTTCCTCCGGAGCGGCAGGGTTGCCGTCGTCGTTGAGGGCGGCGGAAAAATTCACGGGCAGAAGTTTTTCGTCGCCGAGCAGGGCGCGCAGACGTTCGCGCAGGGCTTCGATGCGGCTGGAAATGACGCGCTCGCTCTTGACGGCGGGCAACTGCCAGACGCTGCGACCATCTTTGACAAACGTGAACGCGACCTCCGGAAACGCGAGCGCGGCGAGCGTGAGATAATGCTGGATGTGCGCGGCTTCGGTCTCCTCGGTGCGCAGAAATTTCCGACGCGCGGGCAGGTTGTAGAAAAGCTGCCGCACTTCGAAGCTGGAGCCGGGCGCGCTGCCGGCGGCCTTGACTTCGGCGATGGTGCCGCCGTTGACGACGATCTGTGTGCCCTCGGGCGAAGTATTTTCACGTTCACGTGTGGTCAAAATGAAACGGCTGACGCTCGCAATGCTGGGCAGGGCCTCACCACGGAATCCCATCGTGGCAATGGAGGTGAGGTCTTCGGCCTTTTGAATCTTGCTTGTCGCGTGACGTTCGAGACAGAGCAGGGCGTCGTCGCGGCTCATGCCGACGCCGTCGTCAGTGACGCGGATGAGGCTGCGTCCGCCGGCGCCGATTTCCACGGAGATTTTTTTGGCGTCCGCGTCGAGGGAATTCTCGACGAGTTCCTTGACGACGCTGGCAGGGCGTTCCACCACTTCGCCGGCGGCGATCTGGTTGGCAACTTGTTCGGTAAGGAGCCGGATGCGATTCACGAAGGGAAATTTCAAGTTTCGTTGTGCGAATGTCGAATTGAATCTTGCACCGTCCGGCTCAATTCAATTTCGCCAGCGGCAGCGCGAAGCAAAAAATCGCCCCGCGACCCGGTTCATGGCGCACCCAGATGCGGCCGCGATGATCTTCAATGATCTTTTTGCAGATCGAAAGACCGAGACCGGTGCCGTGCGTTTTTCCAAAGGTGGCAAACGCTTGAAACAGCTTGTCGGCAATTTCGGGGGCGATGCCGGGGCCGGTGTCTTCGATCTCGGTGATGATTTCATTTTCCGTGGCTTGAAACCGAAGGAAGATTTTTCCGCCATTCAGCATGATGTCGGTGGCGTTGTGGATGAGGTTGTAAAAAACGCGGTTCAGCCGGCGCGGATCAAATTGCACCTGGGCGGCGGGTGGCGGGTTCGCCATTTCAATTTGCGCGGCTTTCAGTTCGGCTTCGGCCCGGAGATCCTCAATCAGTTTCAGGACAAAGGCGCGGAAATCGGCAGGCCGGAAACCGGCCTCCGAGCGTTTACCCTCGGTGAAAATCAGAATGTCACTGACCAGGTCATTGATGCGTCCCACTTGCCGACGGATGCGAAACTGGGTCTTGGAGCGGATTTCGGGGCTGATGTTGGGCATGTCAAACAGTTCAGCGGAGAGGCCGATGATGCTCAACGGATTCTTCAAGTCATGGACGATGGATTGCGCAAACCGGCCGATGACCGAAAGGCTTTCCGCTTGCACCATTTCCCGCAAATGAAGCTGGTTGAATTCGCGCAGGCGTTGGGTGATTTCCTGCAACAAGCTGAATGCGAGCGCGGGCGAACGTTGGATGAGCGAAAGCATCTCCGCGCGCGGAATGAAATAGACCTGGGTATCCTGAAGGGCGGTCGCGGCGGCCGAACGCGGGCGGTTGTCGATGACGGCCATTTCACCGAAGATTTCCCCGGGGCCGAGTTGGGAAAAGACGCGGCGGACATTGGAACCGACCAGCCCGGATATCTCCACCCGTCCGGCTTTTACAAAATAAACGCCCTCACCGGGGGCGCCTTCTTGAAATATTTCCGAGCCGGTGGCGAACGGCTGTTCCTGGGTGATGCGCCGCAATGCCTGCAATTCTTCAGGGTTAAGATCACGAAACAGGGCGATGGATTCGAGTCCGGACACGAAGCCAATTTAGGGTATAACGGCTTTGCGTAAAGCCAAGATATGGCTCCGGCAATGAAACCAGCCGCTGCGAACGATAACTTGTTGACAAAAGGTCACCGGGTTGTAACATTAACTCTATTCGGGTAGCAGCACGTTTCTTCAGCGGGGTTCCCCACCCCCACCTCCTTGGCGTCTGCTGCCCGGATTTTCTAACTGCCAACTCCGGCAACTCATAAAAATCCAAACCAAAACTTGACGCTGCGGAAAAGATTTTTTATTGTCACGTCCCCCTTTCGCGGGGGTGTAGCTCAATTGGTTAGAGCGCTGCCCTGTCACGGCAGAGGTTACGGGTTCGAGCCCCGCCACTCCCGCCATCTTTATTTTCGTGACCTGTTGTGAACAGACAGGGACAAAAACCATTGATTTACCAGCGGTAAACCCTCTCCAATTTACCCGGAAAAATTCGTTCAGGCTTTGGCGAAATATTTCCAAGTAAGAAGGAATAACTTCAAACCATGCCATCATTCCGGCCACATTTTCCATCCAGCGTTTTCTCATCACTTGGATGGTTTTCATGAGTTGTCATCTACCGTGCATGATCTCTTCAGGGAAGCGATTGCCGGGGCTTTTTCCCGGGATGGAATCCAAGTGTCATTTTCAGGCGGACCAAGTGGACTTTGCCGCGCCCCGTCGACTTAACCGTTCATTCCGCCGTGGTGCCAGGAATTCTTGTAAGACTTTTCGTAATGACGACGAACGGCTTCACGGACTTTCGCTGTCTCTTGCCGAAGAGCCTGTGGGACGACATGCGCCGGCTTTGCGGCTTGGGTGGCTTTCCCGGTCACGGCAGGACTGCGCGTGGTCGATGCACCGAGAATAACCGCTTTTGAAACTTGCGATCTCACGGATTCGAAGGTGGCCGTGTGCGCTTTCATGGAATCACCCAGACATCATAATCTTCCTGCGGAGTGTTGTTTCGGGATGGCCGGGCTGGATTCGGCAGGAACCGTTGATGCGCTGGATGGTTTTTTTATGCGACACTGTTTCCCAAGCCCTTTCCTGTCGCCCCGCGGCCCGCCTGGGGCGCAGGTTTTGTGCGCCAGGCCGAATTGCCGCACGGCCCTGCTAGCCCAGCGGGCCACTTCCGAATCCCCCCCCTCCTTGGCTCTCGTCGCGAAAAATTCCATGTGCCCGAACGCCGCCGCCTGCCGCAGGTGGGCAAGGATTTGCTCCGAAGCCGCGGTCGTTTTCAGATCCGGATCCAGCAATGCCACCAGCGCGCCCGGACGATCCTTGCGGAGGCCCAGCCATCGCTTCATCCACTCGCTGACTTCTGGCGGAAGGCCCCTGCCTTCATGCAGGCCAATGATGATGATGTCCGCCGTGGCGGCTTCCGTGGCGGCCAGCTCCCGCAACGAATCCACGGTCAGCACTTCAAAATTCCACCATTGGTAGAACAACCGCCCCTCATCCGTGAGCCGACGTTCAATCAGTTCCAGCACTTCACACGCCGGCGCGGCCGTGGAGGAATCCTCGCACGCAATCACCACGCTGAAGTCTTTGCCGGACTCGAAGGGTGCCTCGTTGGGGCTTTTCAGCACCAGTTTCATGGACAGGAAGTTGAACCAGATTCCTCCCACCCACAATTGGCGCGTTTACACATCGCTCAAGCACCTTCCATTTATCCGCCCTAAAGAATTCACCTAGCCACCCTTTTGGCCCGCACCGCCGCGGCTGGCCGGTTACTCACCGGCCGGACTCTTGAGGTTCTCCGACTGGACGGCGAACCGGATCAATTGGGCGGTGCTGTTGAGGTTGAGCTTTTCCCGGATATTGGCGCTGTGCACGGCCACAGTCTTGCCGCTGATGTGAAGTTGCCGGGCAATTTCCTTGGGCGACTTGCCCTCGCCGATGGATTGAAGGACTTCAAATTCGCGGTCGGTGAGAGATTCCATGGGCGACTGGAATTTTGCGGTTTGTCCGGAGAACCGGCGCAGGAGTTTTTCGGAGACTTCCTTGCTCACATAAAGGTTGTTGGCCAGCACCTGCCGGATGGCTTTGACCAGTTCCTCGGGCGGCTGCTGTTTGGTGATGTAGCCGTTGGCTCCCGCGCGGAGCATCCGTTCGGCATAGAGCGATTCTTCATGCATGGAAATGGCCAGAATGGCCAGGTGCGGATGGATCACCTTGAGATCCTTGACGAGTTCCAGCCCGTTTTTTCCGGGCAGGGTGATGTCCACCAGCGCCAGATCGGGCAACAGCTTGGGGATGGCCTCCATGGCTTGGTGGGCGTTCTCCGCCACACCGCAAACGATCAGGTCCGGCTCGTGATTGATCACGCCGCACAAGCCTTCCCGCATCAGGGGGTGGTCGTCCACGATCAAAACTTTTTTTTGGCCCGCAGCTTTGGGGGCGATGGATTTACTTTTTGCCATATTAGTCCTTTTCAACATTTTTCCCGGGGTGACTTTTTTCCAACGACACCGGCACAGTGCAGACAACGGCGGTTCCGCCAGCGGCTTCTTTTTCAATGGCCAATGATCCGCCGATCATTCCGGCACGATAACGCATGATGCGCAATCCCAGACCTGGTTTCTTCCGCTGCCGGGCCGGCATTCCCGCGCCATTGTCCTTGATTGCGAGACTGACCTGATCGGGCGTTTCGGCCAGATTGATTTCGATGCGTCCGGGTTTGCTGTGCTTGATGGCGTTGGTGATGGCTTCTTGTGCGATCCGGAACAAGTGGGTCGCCACCGCGCTGTCCTCAATCAATACCGGTTGAGAACAGATAAAACGGCAGCGGACGTGGAATAGTTTTTTGGTCCGGGCGGCCAACGCCTGGAGCGCCACCATCAAACCATTCGGCTCCGGTTCCACCGGATGCAGGCCGCGGGCCAGGCTGCGCGTTTGCGCGATGGCTTCGTTGATCACTTCAAGGATCCTGCCCAGATCCCGGGATTCCGGGAGGGATTTGGCGGCGAGTTTTTGACGTAACGTGCCGGTCAGGTAGGCGGTGCCGGCCAGAAGCTGGCCCAGCCCGTCATGCAGGTCCTGCGCGATGTGACGGTGTTCCCGCTCGCTGACCTGCAGAACGCCCCGTTCCAGTTCGATGCGGTCCGTGATGTCACGGAAAAAGATGGAGGAATATTGAAACTGACTGTCGCTCCAGAACGAGTTGGCATCCACCAACACGTGCCGGATTGTGCCGTCCTTGCGGCGCTGGGTCATCGGGAAATTTTGGACAGTCTCTTTGGCCGCCAGCCGTCGCAGCAACTCGAGACCCTGAGCCGGTTCCCCGCTGAACCCAAGGAAAGATTGTCCCAGGTAATCTTTCTCCGGGTAGCCCAGCAGATTTAGCTGCGTCAGATTCGCACGCAGAATGGTGCCGCCGACCGATAACCAGACCAGCCCGACGGGCGCCTGGTTGAAAAAAACCGATAGATTATGCTCACTGCGGATGAGGGCCTCTTCCGCTTGTTTGCGGGCGGTGACAGCAGTCATCGCCGTAAGCGCATAGGAAATTTCGTCACTGACCTGGGTCAGGAGGCGCAGTTCACTTTCATCAAAGGAGCCCGCCTGGGACGTGTAGACCGTGAATGCCCCCACGACCTTTTCTGAGGCCCGGATGGGAAATGCGGCCGCGTAGTATAATCCCATTTGCAAGGCGCGGCTGCGCCACGGGCCCATGCGCGCGTCTGTGGAAATATCTTCGATCACAACCATCCGGTTTTCACGGATGGCGGTTCCCGCCGGTCCGCGGCCTTCAGGCACATTGTTCGTCACCGCGTGGAAACCTTCCAGATATTCGGTCGCGCCGGCCATGGCGACCGGTTGGACAACTCCGTCTGGTGACGCCATGCCAATCCAGGCGAGTTTGAAACCGCCTTTTTGCACGGCCACCCGGCAAACCTCGTCCAGAAGCTTCTGCTGATCGGGGGTGCGGACAATCGCCCGATCGATATCCGCCAGAATCGTCTGCACGCGGTTGAGTTGAGCGATGCGCTTTTCGGTCCTCTTGCGTTCCGTGATGTCAGTGACGATGCCGCCGATGGCGTAAATCTTCCCGTCGGCATCCCGCAGCGGGAATTTGGTGACGAGGCTGGTGTGCGGACCGTCGTCTTGAATTGTCACCTCCTCGAAGTCCATGGGCATTCCCGCTTTAAGCATTTTTCGGTCATTGACCCGGCAAGCGGCCGCTTGCGCCGGCGGGAAAAGCTGGGCTTCCGTCTTGCCCACCGATTTCTCCAATGACAGATGGAAAACCTCGCCGAGCCGGTGGTTGAAGTGCTGATAGCGGCCTTTCGTGTCTTTGAGGAAGATCATCGCCGGGCTGTTGTCCATGATGGCATTGAGCCGCGCTTCGCTTTTGCGCAGGGCCTCCTCCGCCCGCCGGCGCTCGGTGATGTCGCGGACCACGGTCACAATGTAGTCCCGGTCGAGATGAACCCATTTCGCGCTGAATTCAATCGGAAACGTGGTGCCGTCCTTGCGCCGGTGGACCCCTTCGCCTCTTTGCGAGCCGTTGACGCGTATTTTCTCGGCCAATTCCAGCCATTTCGCCACGGAGAAGGTCGGGTCGATATCCGTCACCCGGAGCGCCAAATATTCCTCGCGAGTGCAGCCCAGTTCGGCGGGGCCGTTCTTGTTCACGTCGAGAAAGCGCCCGGATTTTGGATCAATGACTTCCAGGGTGTCGCTCGATTGGTCCACCAGAGTTTGAAAGAGCCGGAGCGCTTCTTCGGCTTCCTTCCGCGCGGTGATGTTTTCCACCAGCATCATGATGCCGCCGATTTTTCCGTGGGTATCTTGCCAGGGACTCACGCTCCAACGCAGCCAGACCTTGGTCCCATCCGCCTGGAGCCATAGCTCCTCGTCGCTGGCTTGGGGTTTCCCCTCCAGTCCCATCCGGTGGGCCGCCTTCCAGTGCTCCGGGAGATCCGGGTTGACCTCGTAATGGTTGCGTCCGGTAAGGTTGGTTGGGGCGGGATGAAGATCGCTTTTCCAGCGCTGGCTGTGGGCCAGATAATTCATGTTTCGGTCGAACATGGCGATGGGTGCCGGAGCCTGCTGCACGAAGGAATGCAGTTGCGCCTCGCGCGCTTTCAGGGCTTCCTCTGCTTGCTTGCGCTCGGTGATGTTGTGGACAATGGTAATCGTCCCAATGATTTTACCCTTGGCGTTCCGAAGCGGACTGCTCGCGTTGGATGCCCAGCCGGAGCGTCCGCTTTGCGGCACGTGAAAATGAACTTCCACCGGGGGGGGCGTTTCACCCGCCAAGGCGCGGTTCATGTGATCGATGACGCCCGCATCACGCAGGAAGGGAAAAACCTCCTCCGGGTGCTTGCCGATGACTTCCGCGGCGGACACCCCGGTCAACTTCTCCATGAACGGGTTCCAAACCACATGTTTCAGATCGCGGTCATTGACGATAATGCCCTCGTGTGCGCCGACAATGATTTGCTGGTTGAACAGACTGGACTCCCGCAAAGCGGCATCGGCTTGCTTGCGTTCGATGATCTCCGCCATCAAGGCGGCGTTGGCCTCGGTCAACTCAGCCGTCCGCTCCTGCACGCGCCGTTCCAGTTCATCCCGCGACTGGCGCAGCGCCTCTTCCGCTTCCTTTCGATCAGTGACGTCCACATGGACCCCCATCATCCGGAGGGGCTTTCCGTCCGTATCGCTGACGAGCGTGGCGCGTGAAAGAATCCAGCGCCAGGAGCCATCCTTGTGCCGCAACCGGAACTCCACCTCGAAGTCCGGCCAGGGATGCTTGATGAACTGCCGATGCTTCTTGAGCGTCGGGGTGTAATCATCCGGGTGCAGCCGCTTCAACCATTCCTCCAGCGGGTCGCCGATCTCATCCTCTTCATAACCCAGTTGAGATTTCCACTCGCGCGAGTAATCCACCTTGTCGGTCTTGAGATTCCAGTTCCACAGGCCGATGTTCGCGTCCTGCAAGACCAGTTTCAATTGCTGCTGCTTATCGCGCAAAGATTCCTCGACGCGCTTGCGCTCGGTGATGTCCAGGGAGGCGCCAACGCATCCGCACACCGCGCCCGACTCATCGAAGAGCGGCAGGGCACTGCCGAGGAGGTGGCGCTTTTCGCCGTTGGAAAAAACGATCTCTGTCTCCACGTCCTTCACCGCGCGCCCGGTTGCCGCCGCCCGTTGCATCGGCAATTCTTCCGGTTCCAGCCGCCGGCCGTTTGACCAGAACTGATATTGCGGGCGCTCATTTCCGCGGACGCTGGCCGAAGGAATGTCTCCCTCGGTTTGGCGAAGCAACTCCAGGGCGGCCGGATTGCCGGTTATCCGCTCGCAGGCCGCATCCTGGGCAATCAAAACGGCGGCCGGGATTGCATTCATCAGCGTCTCCAACTCCATTCGCTGCGCCCGCGAGCTGGCTTCACTCACGCGCAGGGATTCCTCGACGCGCTTGCGCTCGGTGACGTCGCTCAAAATCATCAGGCATTTTTTTGCATGATTCGACCCCGAGTGATCCACCACGGATTCCAGCCGGGCCTCGAACCGGTGCCCGGCCGGCGTCAACATCTCGAGTTCACAGGTCTGGATGGCTCCACTCCCAAAAACACCCCGGCGATGCAGAACAAAGGTGTTTTGGGATTCCGGAGCGATAAACCGGGTCAGCTTTTCTCCGGCCAAATTGGCCCGGGCAACATCGAGCAGGCGCGCGGTGGCCAGGTTGGTTTCGAGAATGACGCCCTTGACGTCCAGCGTCAGAAATCCAACGGGGGCGGCATCGTAGGGCAGGACCAGCCGTTCGCGTGCCGCCTCCAGTTCGCGTTGCGTCTGGCGCAATTCATCGTTCTGCATCTCCAGTTCGATCTGGTGGACCTGCAACTCATGCACCAGTCGCTGCACGTCTTCCGCCGGCATCTGCTTGATCTCGCGCCGGATCGTGCCGATCAAACGTTCGGCGCGCGTCCTCAACCTGTTGGGGGCGGACGCTGGCTTGCGGGATGAATTCTTTTTAACGATGCCTCTGGTGCCACTGACGGGGAATGATCCGCCCCTTGTCGCTGGCCTGCGGGGCAGGGACCGGTCCGCGGCCGATTTCAACCGGACCTGTGCGCCGTTGACATTTCTGCGCCCGGCTTTCTGGGTTCGCGATGCCGCTGGCCTTTTGTTCATAAAAGTTGCTAACCCGTGCGTATGCGAACATACTGCGCATGCGGAGAACACGAAAGCAAATATTACCCGTTTCACCTGAATTCAATTTCACTCTCGGTTGCGGCTGTTTAAGACAGGATGAAACCGTAAATGCAGCCCGCATGGTTGCGGCGGCACCGCATACCGCTCCAGCACGCCCGGCCCGCAACTGCTATTGCCCAAACCGCACATCTTTGCGTCGAGGGAGACGATGATTTCCGGTCGCGGCTTCAATTCAAAATCATGTCGGACCGACGCCAGGTCGGCGACGGTGAAGTGCAGCGCGGAAAACGAAAATGGATTTTCGGCGGTGGAAATTTTAAGACCGCGGCCATTCGTATCGGTCAGTTCCAGCCAGCGCACATCTTCTTTATTACCATTCTCCTGCGGCCGGACGTAGGGGACATATTGATCGTGCACCGTGCTGTTCCAGACGCCCTGGTCGGCGCTTTCCTTCCGGTCGGGATAGTTTTCCCACGGCCCGCGCCCCAACCAGCGGACGTTTTCAAACACCGGCGCGACGCTCATCACGACACCGACACGTGGCAGCAACGGCAACGTGCCAAATGGCTCAAATGAATTGTCCATTGCCACCGAGCCCTCACCACGAACCGTCCAGATCGTTCGCATTTTATAACCGCCATCGTTGGCGCTGCTGGTCGCGGTGGTGGTGATTTGAACTTCGCCGGCGCTCCGCTGGCGGACTTCGAACGAATCCACATGGCGGGACAAGTGGGTCAAGCCGGCCTCATGCCAGTCGCGCGCCAGCCATTTGCCGAAGCCCTTGTCGTTGTCCGTCGGCGCGCGGAAGAGTTGCAAGACCGGGCCGGCCAAAATATTCGTGGCCTGCAACAGCATTTCGCTCCCGTCGAATTTCAGCGAGGTCAAAGTTCCCGCCGCGCGACTGAAGGCGACGGAGAAATTTGTCCCTGCAATTTTCACGATATCGCCGTCTTGGGCCAGTTTCAATTCCTGGTTTGTTCCACTTGCTTTTGCTGGGTGGGGCGAGCGTCCTCGCGAGCCATCAACAGACAACGGTATTTGTTGCCACGCAATTTCGTGGCCAACTTTCGCCCAGGGCAAATCCCGTTTAGTGTGAAAGCTGATCCGCAGCCAGAATTCCTCGCCCGGAGCGCCGGTCTCCGACCTGGCGCGAACATGAATAGCGTCGGCACTGGCCGGACCGGAGGCTGACGCTCCAATTGGAATTTGCCTCGCTGGAATCCTCACCTCGCACGATTGCCCCGGCGCGCACTCGATCGGATTCAAAATTCCCGACTGCTCAATGTTGCCTTCACTGCTGGTGACCGACCAGAGCGCTTGGTATTCGCTCAGATTCAAAAATGAATTCCGGTTCGTGATTTTGACCGCGACTTTGCCCGGCTTCAAATTTACCGGCGCAATCGCCACCGGCTGGTAAACTTTTTTGACCTCCCAATACTTCGGAAAAACTTTCCGCTCCGCGCTGACCAGCCCTTTGATGGCAAAGCCGCCGTGATTCGGCACGTCGCCAAAATCACCGCCGAATGCGGTGAACGTTTTCCCATCCGCCGTTTTCTGATGCAAGCCCTGGTCGCACCATTCCCAGATGAAGCCGCCGAGCATCCGGGGATTCGAATAAATCTCTTTCCAATAATCCTGCAAGTTGCCGACCGCATTGCCCATCGCGTGCGCGTATTCGGTCGCCAGCACGGGCCGATGGTCGTTCGTGCGTTGCGCGATTTCCAGCAGCTTGTCCCAGCGCAGATTCCAAGGGTCGTCCGGCTTGGCGTAAGTTTCCGTTGTCAGGCGCGGATAAAACCGGCCGATGATGTCCACCGTGGGCGGGCCTTTGACTTCGCCCTGCGCGCCCTCGTAATGAACCGGGCGCGTGGGGTCAAATTCATGCAGCCAGCCGGAGATCGTCGCGAAGTTGGGACCATAACCGGATTCGTTGGCCATGGACCAGATGACGACGCCCGGATGATTCTTATCCCGCTCGGCCATGCGTTGTGCTCGATCAAGAAATGCGCCCGTCCAGTGCGGGTCATTCGCCAAAAATCCGCGCGTGCCGTGGGTGCAGATGTTCGCTTCGTCCAAAACGTAAAGGCCGTAACGGTCGCACAGCTCATACCAGCGCGGGTCGTCCGGATAATGGCAGGTGCGCACGGCGTTGATGTTCGCCTGCTTCATCAGCGTGATGTCTTGCACCATGCGCTCGGTCGAAAAATTGTTTACGCCATCGCCGCGTTCGCCGCCGCGTGGCTAGTTTTTTTGATTTCCGGCGGTTGGAAATTTTTGCAGGCGCATTTCGCGGCCGATGCGCTCACGGCGATTGCGCTGGGCGGATTTCTGTTGAGCGCGTTCGTCATCGGCACGGTGTATCACGCGCTGGCGACCCGGCAGCCGTGGCTGGACAAGTTCATGCCGACCATGGCCATCGTGGGCATCCTTTACGTCACGGCGATGACGACGGCGTCGGGTCGCGACAATCTGCTCAAGGTCGGCGCGCTGCTGTTCCTCGCGTCGGTGCTGCACAACACGGCGGGCTATTTCTTCGGCTACTTTTTGAGCCGTGCGGCGGGGCTGGACAAAAACTCCGCGCGCAGCATCGCGTTCGAGGTGGGCTTGCAAAACGGCGGGATGGCGTCCGGCCTGGCGAGCGCGATGGGCAAGCTCGGCACGGTCGGGCTGGCGGCGGCGATCTTCATTCCGTGGATGAACATCAGCGGCTCGGTGCTGGCGAATTATTGGAGCAAACGGCCCGTGAAAGTTCAGCAGCAGGCCGTGGTGTGAGCGGAAAATTTACTAAGTTGGATGAGGATGAAAGCCGTAGTAGTGAGAAGGCCAGCCTTAGAATTGCAACCTCGATTACGGGTCCCCCCTGGCGGCGAGCGAGTGTTGCGTTTGGATTCGTTCCGCGCTTTTGAACTGAAGCGAAGAGGGGTTCTTTAAAATCACAACTTAAGTCCTTAAAAGCGGAAACCGCCACTCCTTTAAAAGCCTCGTCACCACTGCGCGGCCCATTAAATCGCCGGTAAGGCATAAAAATAGCTTTGTTGCGGGAGTGAGTTTGGGTCAAGAAAAAAGCAGCGCGAACAATGGCGGAAACGGTGCCGGAAAGGCACCATCTGAGGAACTGTCCCAAAAATGGGCGCGGCGATACTCCATGCGTGGAATATTGTGGGGAGCGGTCTTCATTTTGGTGATCTTGAGTTTGGTGGCGGTCGTAGGCATTTCGCGCGAGGCTGGAAAACAGCTGTGTGTGAACACGCAAGCGGTCACGCACACCCGCAAAGTTTTGGAAAAGCTGGGTGACATCGCCACCTGTTTGAGTGAGGTGGAAAGCGCTGCACGCAGCTTCGCCATCTCCGGCAAACAGTCGCATCTGAGTCCGTTTTACACTGCCGCTCAAGCGGTGCCTCTGCAAGTGGACGAACTCAAGGTTCTTCTTCGGGACGACCCCGGTCCGCTTCAATCTGTCGCGGCGATTGAGCCCGTGATTGCCCAACATCTCAAGGTGATGAAGGACATGGTGGAGCTGGGTGACAAAAATCTGTTTAGAGGTTTCGGCCAGCGGAGCCTGACCGACAAGGGGAATGCGTTGATGGAGCAGATCCGGACCGCGTTCAGCACGATGGACAAGGAGCAACGGGCGTTGCTGGACCAGGAAGAAGCATCCGTGGCGGTGAAGGCGGAGCATGTAGCCCTGATCACTGTGTCCGGAAGTGTGCTGGCCGATGTGCTCTTGCTGGCGTGCGGCGTGTGTGCACTGCGCGCCATGCATGGCCGCAGAAAGGCGGAGGAAAAACTGGACCGGTTACTGGGTTCGATGCCGGACGCCCTGATCATTGTCAACGCGGAAGGCAAGATTGTCAGCAGCAACGCCCACACGCGGAAACTATTTGGTTATAGCGAACGAGAATTGCAAGGTGAAAGTATGGCTCTGCTGGTCCCGGAACGCTTCCGACAAACCCAGCGACAATATTACGCCGCGCACTTTGGCCAGCGCAGCGGTCGCGTTCCGGCAACGGCGATGGAGTTTTGTGGCTTGCACAAGGACGGTCGCGAGTTTCCGATCGAGGTGAGCACACAGCCTTTGGCCGGCGAAAAGGGATTGTTTGTCACCAGCGCAATCCGCAACATCACCGAGCGCAAACAAGCGGAGGAACAAATCTTCAAATTGAACAAGGAACTGGAACACCGCGCCATTGAGCTGGAAAACGCCAACAAAGAACTGGAGGCGTTCAGCTATTCGGTTTCGCATGATTTGCGTTCCCCCCTTCAGAACATCGACAGCTTCAGCCTCATCCTGATGGAGGACTACGCCAACCGGCTCGATGCGGAAGGCTTGGACTACGTTCAGCGACTACGGGGGAGCTGCCAGCACATGCAGGACATCATCGATGCCTTGCTGGCGTTGTCCAACATGATGCGCAATGAATTGCTGGTGGATCATTTTGATCTGAGTGCTCTGGCGAATGCCGTGGCCGCCGATCTCAAGCAGAAAAACCCGGATCGTCTGGTGGATTGGGTCATTGCCGAGGGACTGACCGCCGAGGGCGACGCCCAGTTGTTGCGGGTCGCGCTGGAGAACCTGTTCGGCAACGCGTGGAAATTCACGGCAAAGCGTCCACGGGCGCGCATTGAATTCGGGGCGCTGCCCCAGTCAAACGGTGCCCGAACCTATTTTGTGCGCGACGACGGCGCGGGTTTTGACATGGCGCGTGCGAATAACTTGTTCACGCCCTTCAAACGTCTGCACGACCAGTGTGAGTTTCGTGGCACGGGCATCGGGCTGGCGACCGTGCAGAGAGTCGTTCATCGTCATCGCGGCAAAATCTGGGCTGAGGGCGTCGTCAATCAAGGTGCAACATTTTGCTTCACCCTCGCGGGCGAGGCGGGAGGAGTCAATGGAAACCATCATGCCGCCTAAGCAAAGTGATTCAGGCCCACCGGGCGTTGCGAAAAAGGCCTTGCGGGCGTTAATCGCCGATGATTCGGAAAATGATGTTGTGCTTTTGTTGCACACCCTGCGGAAAGCCGGCTACGAGACGGTTTACAAGCGTGTCAGCACGGCACCGGCCATGAAGTCGGCGCTCCAGAGCCAGGCTTGGGACATCGTCATTTCGGATTATGAAATGCCGAACTTCGGCGGGTTCGAGGCGTTGCAACTGGTCAAAGAAAGCGGGCACGACCTCCCATTCATCCTGGTATCCGCCGTGGTCAGCGAGGAGGCGGCCGTGACTGCGATGAAGGCGGGCGCGCATGACTTCATCATGAAGCGCAGACTGGCGCGGCTCGCGCCCGCGATCGACCGCGAGTTGCGCGAGGCGCAGACGCGGGTGGCCCGCAAAGCCGCCGAAGCAGCATTGCGCCAAAGCGAGGAGCAACTGCAGCAGGCCCAAAAACTCGAGGCCGTGGGCCGGCTCGCCGCCGGTGTCGCCCATGACTTCAACAATATTCTGACCACCATCACGGGTCACGGCGAACTCTTGCTAAGACAACTGGGCGCCGATGATCCACGGCGTAAACACGCCGAACAAATCGAGAAGGCGGCCTACATGGCGGCGGTGCTGACGCGGCAACTGCTGACTTTCAGTCGCAAACAAGTGATTGAACCGCGGGTGCTGAACCTCAGCGCGGTTGTCCTCAATATCGAAAATATGTTGCGCCGTATCATCGGGGAAGACATCGAGTTCCGCACGCTGCTTGACCCGGCAGCCGGGCACATCAAGGCCGATGCCGGCCAGATCGAGCAGGTGATCATGAACCTGGCGGTCAACGCCCGCGATGCCATGCCCGCCGGCGGCAAATTGATGCTCATGATCGCCAACACCACGTTGGGAAAAAACCGTCCGAAGCATTTTCATTATCTGGATGCGGGTGATTACGTCATGATAACCATCACCGACACTGGCACGGGGATGAGTGAAGAAGTCAAAGCCCACCTGTTTGAACCCTTTTTTACCACCAAACCTCCGGGCAAAGGCACGGGACTGGGGCTGGCGACTTGCTTCGGGATTGTTAAACAAAATAACGGCCACATCAGCGTGCAGAGCGAATTGGGAAAAGGCACGACCTTCAAAATCTATTTTCCGCAGGTGCAACCAGCACCGGAGCCGGCTCGCGTTCGTATCAACACAAACGAGTTGACCGGTGGCAGCGAGACGGTCCTGTTTGTCGAGGACGAGTCCATGGTGCGCGAACTGGCGGTCGCCACGTTGCGGATGAACGGCTACACGGTGGTCGAAGCGGCCAACGGCGAGGAAGGCCTGCGCGCCGCCCGGCAGCATGAAGGCAAAATTGACCTCGTGCTGACGGATGTCGTCATGCCGGTCATGGGCGGCAAAGAAATGACGGATTCCCTCCGCAACTCTCATCCGGACGTGAAAATCATCTTTTCATCGGGATATGCCGAGGATGCCCTGGGACATCACGAGGTGCTGCGGCCGGGCATTGCTTTCCTTCAAAAACCCTACTTGACGACCGCCTTGGCGCGCAAGGTGCGCGAAGTCCTGGATGAAGATTTTCTGCAACCCGTTTAGACAATCGGCGTCAAAGTTGCGCGTGGCGTTTCGTTCCGGGCCGGTGGCTGGCCATGCCTTCTGCCACGATTCTGCTTCGGGCTGGCGAATTACTGGAGCAAACGGCCGGTGAAACAATAATTCCCGAGGAATTGCCGCGAGAATCATACCGGATCAATTCTTACTGCGCCGGTGGGCCGGCTTCGGGCACGGTGCGATAAAAACGCGCCGGGCTGGTGGCGGCGTCCGGATCCACGAAATCAATCCGGCCGTTGACGACCTGGTTGGTGCAGACGGGCGTCCAGTGAATCATGTCACTGGAATATTCAACATGGAACCACGCGCCGTCGGGGCCGCTGGCGCTGATGTTGAAGACGGCGCCGGGCATCAGACCGTTGACGGCTCGCGGCGACTGACTGTCAAGAATGATGGCGGCGGCCGCCCGCGGATAACCAAGCAGATAATTGGTGCCGGTGGTGTCGGGAACCAGTTTGAGGATGACCGTGCTGGTGAGGTCCGGCAGGTCGTCGTCCAGCGGCATGACGGTGATTTCCGCGCGGCGCCCACCCGCCGGAACGGTCACGAGACCGGGCAGCGCCACGTAATCCACGCCGTTGGTGGCGGTGCCGCCGATGGCGTAGGCCACGTCGAGGCTGTCGTTGGTGGCACCGGAACGGAACACGGTGAACGTGGCGTTTTTGGGACCGCAATTGGTGAAGAACCAGTAATTGACGCCCGCCGCCACCCAGTTGCTCCACGTTGAACTGGGGGTGGGCAGGCCGGGCCACGGCCAGCAGTTCGTGCCTTCAATGGCCACCGGGTCGGTGGCGACGATGCTGATCAGCGGCGGCCGGTTCGTGGGCGGTGGCGGCGACGGCAGGATGCTGATCTGCACGGGGCCGGAAACGGTGGATGCGCTGCCGTTGTCAGTGGCCCTAGCGGTCAAGGCGAGGTTGGTTCCCAAAGGCGGATTGGTCCAGGTCAGTTCCCAGAAATTTGTGGGATTGATCACCGAGCCGGACCAAAGCGGCGGCGGGACGGCGGTCACGCGACGGCCGAAACCGAGGCTGCTGTTGCCGGCGAAAAATTCAACGCCCGACACGAAACCGTCGGGGTCGGCGGCGTAGCTGAAAATTGGAATGTTCACCGGCGCGCGGAAGACGGCACCGTTGGGCGGACTGGTGATCCGCACGACCGGCGGACGATTGGTCGGCGGCGGGCCGGCCAGAACGGTGATGTTGACCGGGGCGGAAGTGGTGGAGAGACCGCCATTGTCCGTGGCCACAGCGGTCAGCGAATAACTGTTGGCCGGCGGCAGGTTGCTCCAGACCAGACAGAAAGGATTGATGGGATTGGCGCACGCCGGGCAGTTGGTGCGCGTGCCGAGGCTGTGGCCGTTGGCGAAAAATTCCACCGTAACCACGAAATCGTCCGGGTCGCTGGCGCTGGCGCAAATGGTGATGTCGGGCCCCACAAAGTAACAGGGCAATTCGCAGGGCGGATTGTTGGTGACGCACGGGGGACAGACGATGCGGCCGAAAAATGTCGCGCCGTTGGTCGGCCAGGAAATTTCCACGACCGGCGGACGATTGGTTGGCGGTGGGCCGGTCAGAACGGTGATGTTGACCGGGGCGGAAGTGGTCGAGAGGCCGCCGTTTTCCGTGGCCACGGCGGTCAGCGAATAAGCATTGGCCGGCACGCTTTGCCAGTCCAGAAAATACACGGGTCCCGTTACGCCGTTCACTCCGGGCGGATCGAGCACGACCGGGATGCCCGGTCCCAAGTCGGTGGTGCCGGCGAAAAATTCTACGTTCACAATCGAGCCATTCGAATCGGTGGCTCTGGCGATCAGCGAAATATTCGTCGGCGCGTAGAACACCGCGCCGTTGGCCGGATTCACGATGGTGACCTTCGGCGGCAGATTGCTGACACCGGGCGGCGTGAGATAGGCCGTCGCGCTGCTCGGCGAGCCGATGGAGTAATTGACCGGGGTCATGAGCGGCGACGGGCACAAATCCACCCTGACTGTCCGGATATCCGTCTGCCCCAGGTTGATTGGCTTGATGACGATGTTGTTCGAGAGGACGCCGCCGGGGAGCGAAACGAAATTGCCGATGCTCTGGTAATCCACGCCATTGGAGGCGGTGCCGCTGATGCAGCAATACACGTTGAGCGGTGGCGTGAGACTGCCGGAGCGGAACACAGTGAAGACCGCCGGGTCGCCGGCCCAGGTGCCGTGGTCATCGGTCGCCCGGATGATGACGACGGGAATCGTATTGCTGGCGCCAGCTTGCGCAAAACCGGAGGTTGTCGGCACCAGCGACAAACAGAATGCGGTGAACAATACGTTTGCCTGGGAAACTGGAAAAATCATTTTCATAAGACAAAACCTTTCATCTTTTTTAAGTCGGCACGGCTTATTTCACGGTGATCATCCAAGCACCGGTCCCAAAAAAAGTCAAGGGGGTCTCCATCCTGGCAGCGTTACAAATTAGCGGCGTGCTTGGGCTCGAATGGACCGGTTGTTGGCGGCGATCTTCATTTCGGGAATGAACATCAGCAGCTCGGTGTGACGAACTACTGGAGCAAACGGCCGGAAACGCGACTCGAGCGGGGCGCGGATTGGTCGGGAGGCTGTATGGCCTCAAACGGCGGCTGGGTCGCTTTCGTTATTCCGCCCCGTCGAAACGGGTTGCGAAACCATCGACTATTCTCCCTGATTTTAATCATGGTTCCAGTAACCGGAAAAACCGATAGGCCTCATAGCGAGCGGAGACATTCGTCCGGCTGAACATGCCGAACTGGTCGAACTGGTTGGTCAAGATCGGTGTCCATTGTGCGAAGGGGATGGCAAGGTTCGTATGCGTGAACAGGATGAACGTCGCATTGGTCACACCGCCGATGCCGGTCAGATTGACGTTCGTTCCCGTAACGATGGGAGCACATAGTTTCAATGCGGAGGTAAGACCGTTCGCGGACAGGCGGTAGGTGCCGGTGCCCGAGAACCCGCCGCTGGCATCCCCTGCCAGCACGGTGAACGTTCCGGCATTGGTGGCCGTCACGATGATCTGCGCGGTGGCTGCGCCGAAACTGGATTTTAGTAGCGCGCCGTCGCGACCATAGAGTCGCAGCCAGGGTGTCAGGCTGCTGCCGCCCACCAGTTCTTCCATCTGCAGCACCAAAATGTCGCCAACGCATGCGGTGAAATAAAATTCATCCAGATCGCCAGTATTAATGGTTCCGTCGTAAGTGCCGGCTCCGTTCAGCGCCCCGCCTTCGTCACCGGCGGAAATCACGATCGGATCGCCGGTTTTGGCCAACGTCAGGCGATAATCGCCGGAACCGCTCAAGATGCCGTTGCCATCGCTGACCACGACGAGATAGACGCCGCTGGGGCCGGCGGTCGCCGTCGCCTCGCTGGCCACCGCACCAGAGCTGGTGCTTAACAGCGTGCCGGTGGGGCCATATAAGCGCACCCACGGTGTGAACGTGTTCGTGTCGGTGATCTCACCCATGCGCACAATCAAGGCGTCGCCGGCCTTCGCGTTGATCGTCCACAAATCCATATCGCCGGTCAGGATGGTTCCCAGGTGGGTATATCCATTTATCATCGGGCCGCCGTCGTCACCGGCGGAAACGACCACCGGATCACCGGTCTTGGCCAGGGTTAACCGATAATTTCCCGAACCACTCAAGTTGCCGTTGCCGTCGCTCGCCACGATGATGAAGGTGCCGCTGTTCGTGGCCGTCACCACGACTTCGCCGGCGAGCGAGCCGAAGCCCGAATCCAGCAGCTTCCCGTTCGGGCCATAAATGCGCACCCACGGGGTGAACGTGTTCGTGTCCGTGATTTTGCCGATGCGCACCACGATGGCATCTCCGGTGGTCGCACTGAAGCTCCATACATCCAGATCGCCTGTCAAAACGGTTCCCTGATGCATCACGCCATTAGTCATCGGGCCGCCGTCGTCGCCGGGGGAAACAACCACCGGGTCACCGGTCTTGGCCAGCGTGAGTCGATAGTCGCCCGAGCCGCTCAATGCGCCATTGCCGTCGCTCGCCACGACGATGAAGGTTCCACTGTTGGTCGCCGTCGCTGTCACTTCGCCCGCCAGACTTCCAAAGCCAGAACTCAACAGTTTGCCATTTGGCCCATACAACCGAATCCAAGGGGTGAATGTATTCGTGTCGGTGATTTTGCCGATGCGCACCACAAGGGCATCGCCGCTGGTCGCGCTGAACGTCCACACATCCAGATCTCCCGTCAAAATGGTTCCCGTGTGCATCACGTCGTTGGTCATCGGGCCACCGTCATCGCCAGCGGATACGACCACCGGGTCGCCCGTCTTGGCCAGTGTGAGCCGATAGTTGCCCGACCCGCTCAAAACGCCGTTGCCGTCGCTCGCCACGACAAGGAAAGTCCCGGTGTTGGTCGCCGTGACGGTGACTTCGCCGGCGAGCGAGCCGAATCCCGAATCCAGCAGCTTGCCGTTCGGACCATAAATGCGCACCCACGGCGTGAAGGTGTTCGTGTCGGTGATCTTGCCGATGCGCACCAGGATGGCATCGCCGCTGTTCGCATTGAACGTCCACAAATCCAAGTCGCCTGTCGCAATGGTTCCCGTGTGCATCACGTCGTTGGTCATCGGCCCGCCATCGTCGCCGGTGGAAACAATCACCGGATCGCCCGTCTTGGCCAGCGTGAGCCGGTAGCTGCCGGTTCCGCTCAAGGCGCCGTTGCCGTCGCCCGCCACCACGATGAACATGCCGCTGTTGGTCGCCGTCACCGCGACTTCGCCCGCCAAACTTCCAAAGCCCGAGCCCAACAATTTTCCATTAGGACCATAAAGCCGGATCCACGGCGTGAAATTGGCGCTGGTGTCGGTGATCTTGCCGATGCGGACCACGAGAGCATCTCCGGTGTTCGCGCTGAACGTCCAGATGTCCAGATCGCCGGTGTCAATCGTGCCCGTGTGCATCACACCGTTGGTCATCGGCCCGCCATCATCGCCGACAGAGACCACCACCGGGCCGCCGGTCTTGGCCAGCGTGAGCCGGTAGGTGCCGGTTCCACTCAAGGCGCCGTTGCCGTCGCCCGCCACCACAGTGAACGTCCCGCTGTTGGTCGCTGTCACCGAGACTTCGCCGGCTGATGTGCCGAAACCCGAATCCAGCAGCGTGCCGTCCGGCGAATAGAGCCGCACCCATGGCGTGAAATTGCCGCTGGTGTCCGTGATCTTACCGATCCTGACGACAATCCCGTCGCCGGCTGTGGCGGAGAATGTCCACATGTCCAGATCGCCTGCGTCGATCGTGCCGGTGTGCATCACGCCGTTGGTCATCGGCCCGCCCTCATCACCCGGCGTGATGGTCACGGTGCCGGGCGATTTGGCCAGCGTCAGCCGGTAGGTGCCTGTCGCCGTCGTGCCGTTGGAATCATCCGCGATCACAGTGAACGTGCCGCTGTTGGTGGCCGTCACCGCAATTTCCGCTGCCACGGAACCGTTGGCGGTTGCCTGCTGCGCCGCGCCCGGATTCAGGAGCCGGATGCGCGGGGTGAAGCTGTTTGTCTGCGAGATTTCTCCGATCCGCACCACGATCCGGTCGCCGGCGTTCGCCGTGAACGTCCACGAGTCAGAGTCGCCAACCGGTGCGATGGTGCCCGTATGGGTCCATCCGTTGGTGAGCGCGCCTTGTGCCCGAGCCGGGTTCGCCGTGAACAACAGACCTGAACATGATGCCACCAGCAGGAAGATCGACAATAAATCTGGGCGCGTCGGCCGCTTGAAATTTTGGTTTCGGGAGAGAGCAGGTGGAGAATCCGTATTCGGAGGATTGTGGAATTGAACCTGGCGGTATACACGTGGAGCCATAACGAAAGCGCACAGCTTTTTCATACGAATATCCTCTTGGTCTTGAATGGTGTGAAGCGGTTAGTGATGCATAGTCATTTTACTTCTGAAGTGAGATACTCCTTCGCCACTTAAATCGTTTTCGTTCAACAATACAATGAAAAGTTATTCACAATATTATGCCTGTTACTTTCGAAACCCGGACAAACGGCAGCCATCTTCAGACGATTGATGAATCAGCGGCCTGGTGCTGGCGAATGAGTGGAGCAAACGACCGGTAAAAACGGATTAACCTGCTTGAACAGGAGCTAACGGAGGGAACGGAGAAATAAAGTTTTCTCAGGCATTTTCAACCAGCCTGGATAGTTTAACATTCAGCGCTTGCGCCAATCGGGCGAGTTTATCGAGCGATATGTTTTCACGTCCGCGCTCAATTTCGGAAAGGTATGGCCAGCTCATATCCGCCTTTTCAGCCAACTTTTCCAAGGTCAGGCCCGCGTCGGTTCGGCAGGTGCGGATATTACTCCTCACAATCTCCCGATGTTTGACGGCATGAGCCATAAAAACTAGCAAACCCAGCGCCGTAGGCGCGGTATCTTTGTAGCTGCCCAACAAAAATGATTCAAGCTCCGTTCAGGAGCGGAATATGCCGCCCCGATGGGGCTGGAGCTTTTAACGAAATCGTTTCTACAAAGATTCCGCTCCCTACGGAGCTAACCGAAACTGCTTTGAACAGAAGCTAGGGCACTTGACATTTGAACGTTTAAAATGGTTTTAAATCTTCCTAAGGGAGGGCTTCCGTTGTTTGCCCGCAGCGCATCATGACTACAGTTTCTTCCTCCGTCAGTTTGCCGGGAGGTCGCCTGACAAATGAGATTGTGCCAGTTGAAATCTTCTCCTGGGGAGAGGACACAGGTGAGGGCGGACGTTGTCACTAAATTTACTTTTCTCTGTTCCCTCCGTTCGCTCCTGTTAAACGGATTCGCTCGCCGCCAAAAAACTTGTTTTGCGCCGGGTTTCGGGCGATAGTCGCGCCATGGAAATTGTCTTCTCCGTGACGCAGGAAAACGACGGCGGCTATGTGGCCGAGTGCCTGTCGCACGACATTTTCACGCAAGGCGCGACGTGGGCGGAGTTGCGCGCGAACGTGCGCGAGGCGGTGGCGGCGTATTTTTTTGACCAGCCCAGGCCGTCCGCCGTGCGGCTGCATCTAGTGCGAGATGAACTGCTGGCGGGCGCATGAAATTGCCGCGTGACTTGAGCGGCGGGGAGCTGATCAAACTGCTCTGCAAGCATCACGACTATCGCCGGGTGAATCAGGAGGGCAGCCATGTGATTCTCGAAACTGAAAGTCCGCGTCATCACCGGTTGGCGGTGCCCGACCACAATCCGCTGCGCATCGGCACGCTCAACGCCATCTTGCGCGCCGTCGCCGATGTCAAGGGCATCACGAAGGAAGAGATTTTGAATCCGCGCTAAAATTGTTTTCTCCGTTCCCTCCGTTCCCTCCGTTCGCTCCTGTTAAAAATTATTCCTTCCGTGCTCCCATTTTATCCGCCGCGACCGCCGCGAGGATCACAAAGCCTTTCACCACCTGCTGCCAGAAAGGCGAGACGTCGAGGAGGAACAGGCCGTTGTTCAGCACGCCGATGATGAGGCAGCCGAGCACCGTGCCGAGAATCGAGCCGCGACCGCCGGAGAGCGACGTGCCGCCGATGACGACCGCCGCGATGGAATCGAGTTCATAACCGAGGCCGGCCTTGGGATCGGCGGCGTCGAGCCGCGCGGCGGGGAATTTTCCCCGGGCTCGTTGTCAGCCGTGAATATTGCCTGGTTTTCATTTCCGGCAGCGGCCGGGAAATCAGGACGGTGAACTACACTGACGGCGAACTGAAGATATCAGTCTGAAGCCGGAATCATTTCGGCCATTCACCGTTCACAATCGGTTTCAGCGAAAGTTTCGCCGGATCAACCACCACGTGCTTGATGCGTTTGCGTTCCCAGGTGTAGGTGATGTGAACCAGTCCGTCGCTGGTTTGGATCACGGCGGGATAGGCAAAGCCGTTTGGTGCGGTCAGATCGTTCTCCAGGATCAGTGCGGCCAGCCAGTTGGTGCCGTCGTTGGAGAGGGCCACATTGAGCGGGCTGCGGCCCTTGTTACTGGAGCCGGTGCGGATATTGTGATTGTAAACCAGCAGTTGCCGGCCATCGCGGAACGTCACGGCGTCCGTTCCGGAATTCGGATTCGGCAATCCGTCAACGTCATTTTGCCCTAGGTCAAACCGTCGTCGCTGGACCAAATCTGGAAAAGCTTGCCGTCCTTCGTGCGGCCGATTGATTGCAGCTTGCCGTTGCCGTGAAATAAAATGCTTGGCTGAATCGCGCCGATTTCCTTGCCATCATTCACCGACTGCGTGGCGATCCACGATTTCCCGCCATCACGGCTGCGCTCGAAATGCACGCGCCAGCCACCGTCACCTTCCGTGCTGCTCGGGCTGAGGATGTCGTCATTCGCCAATTGCACCGGTTTGTTTTTGATGGGGCCGAGAATGCCGGCCGGCAAACGCACCGGCTTTGACCAAGTTTTTCCATCGTCAGCCGAAGTTGTCATCATGCCCCACCACGTTGCTGGGCTGGGGCCGACTTTGTAGAACAGCATCAACGGGCCGGCCTTTGGCTGGAACAAAACTGGATTCCAAGTTGGCAGGCGGTTGGTGGCAAAACCGACCCCGTCGGCGACGGCAACCGGCGGCGTCCACTGACCATTTTCATTGCGCGAAACGTAGATGCAGACGTCGGGATTGCGCTCCGCCGTGCCACCGAACCACGCGGTGACGAGACCTGATTTAGTTTCCGCCATCGTTGAGGCGTGGCAGGAAGGGAAGGGCGCAGTCTCGTAGATGAATTCGGATTTTATAACCGGCGATTTTTGCGGAGCTGTCGCGCAGCCGCCGAGAAGCAGCGAGAGCAGAAGCGGGGCATAAGCGAGTCTTTGGTGAACCTTTGACCACTGGAATCCACCGCCGCTATTCCCGGCGTGATGATGAATGGCGCGAATAATAATTAGAGCGGTCGTTGGCATGTTCAGTCGGGTATTTTGATCGGTTGCAATTTTCCGTCGAATGCGGACTGGCTGCCCGCTTTGGTTTTCAACTCGATTTCCTGTGCGCCGTAACGAATGACGCACGGCTTGCCGAGCTTTGAACGGATCACCGCTTTCGTCAATGCGCCGTCAGCCCAGGTCAGGTCAACTTCAAATCCGCCACGCGCACGCAACCCTTTCACCGAGCCGGCCGGCCAAGCGTCCGGCAGCGCCGGCAACAAATCCAGAATGCGGGTCTCGGTTCTGGCATCTGGAGTTTGGGAGGATTGGGTCTGCTGGCTTTGCAGCAGCATTTCCGCGATGCCGGCGCAGCCGCCAAAGTTGCCGTCAATCTGGAATGGGCCGCACAGGTCGAACAGATTCGGCAGCGTGCGCTTTTGCAACAGACCGTTTAACTGGCGGAAGGCAAAATCGCCATCGCCGGCGCGCGCCCAGAGCGGGATGCGCCATGCGTAACTCCAGCCTGTGCTGCCATCCCCGCGCCATTTCAGCAGGAGTTTGGCCGCCGCAAAGAGATTGGTTTTCGCGGGCGTGATTTCTGCGCCGGGATACAGGGCGAACAGCGGCGACATGTGGCGATGGTTGTTGTTCGGCACGTCCTTGTCCTCGAGCCATTCCTGAAGCTGGCCGTATTTCCCGATCTGATCGGGCGCGACCAGCTTGCGGACGGTGGCGAGTTGCGTGGCGAAATCCTCGTCGGTTTTCAAAATGGCGGCGCTTTCCAGGGTGGCGTCCATCAGGGCGCGGATGATTTGATGATCCATCGTCGGCCCGATGCAGAGCGTGCCTTGTTCCGGCGAGAACGACGGCGACGTGACGAGCCAGCCGGTTTTTGGATCTTCGACCATGTAATTCATGAAGAACACTGACGCCTGCTTCATTACGGGATAAGCGCGGGCGAGAAATCTTTTGTCGCCGGTGAACAGATAATGTTCCCACAGGTGATAGCAAAGCCACGCTCCGCCTGTCGGCCAGATGCCGTCAATGTTGTTGATGGGTGCCGTGCCGCGCCAGAGGTCGGTGTTGTGATGTGCCACCCAGCCGCCGCATTTGTATTGCTCCTTCGCCGTGCGCGCACCGCTGACGGCGAGGTCGTCAATCATGTCGAACAACAGCCCGGCGCATTCGCTCAAGTTGCACAGTTCGGCGGGCCAGTAATTCATCTCGCAATTGATGTTCAACGTCCATTTGCTCTCCCACGGCGGATCGAGCAGTTCGTTCCAGACGCCTTGCAGATTCGCCGGCTGGCTGCCGGGGCGGCTGCTGGCGATGAGCAGATAGCGGCCATATTGAAAATACAAAGCCGCCAGCGCCGGGTCGGTCTCCAGTCCGGCGGTGCGAACTTTTTTCAACCGCTCATCGGTGGGCAAATCTGCCGCCAACGTGCGGCCAAGATCGAGGTTCACGCGGTGGTAAAGCGTTTGATAATCGGCAAGGTGGTTTGTGAGCACGACAGAAAATTTTTGTTGGCAGACCTTGGATAGATCTTCAGCACAAATTTTGCCGGGGTCGGCGGTGATGTCTTGAAAATTTTTGAAACTGGTCGCGGCAACAAGAATCAATGTCACCGAATCGGCATTCGTTACCGTGACTGCTCTGCTCTCAGAAAGCACTTTGCCGCCCGCTGAAAACACGCGCACTATTGAGGCGAAGCTCAAGCCATCATCCTGCACTTTGCCGGTCATGATAAGTTCGCCGGACGATTGAGATGCGTTTTCAGTTGCAACTCGGTTGTGAAACAGAGCAGGCCAAAATAAGGGTTGAGAAAAATAACAGTTGGGTTCTTTGTAAGGGAGAACTGTGAGCGTCTGTGAATTGGTGTGTGGGCTGTCCATCTTCAGCGTGAAGTTGATTTGCCCCGGTTTGTCTGCGGTGATATGCAGGATGATTGCGCGGTCGGGGTAGCTGGCGAACGTTTCGCGTTTGAATGTCACATCACCCAGGCGATAGCTCACGCTGGCGATGGCGGAATCCAGATCCAGTTCGCGGCGATAAGCTGTCACGTCGCCGGCCCCGGCAAAATGCAGGCGCAAATCGCCGAATGGCTGGTAGGCCTTTTGCCGGACGGGGTCGCTCAGAAAATTGGAGCGGGCCAGCGCGATAGCATTCGTGATGTTTCCCGCCGCCAGCAACTGGCGGATCTCGACGAGGTGTTCGCCGGCACCGGCTCGGACGTAATCATGCGGCTGGCCTTTCCAGAGCGTGTCTTCGTTGAACTGGATGCGCTCGTCGAAAATGCCGCCGAAGATCATCGCGCCCATCCGGCCGTTGCCGATGGGCAGGGCGTCCGTCCATTTTTCGGCGGGCTGGGCATACCAAAGTGTGGTCGCGGCTTTCTCGGCAGCGAATGACAGGTTTACGGCGTAAAGCGAGAATACGATGAACAAGAATAGAACTCGTGGCATGTTGCAAGAATCATCACCGCAAATGCACTTCTCGTCCAAGTTTTTTGTGGGCGAATTACTGCCATTAACTTTGAGAAAAATGATGCCAATCAATTCGTGTGGATTGAGCTTGGACGCGGCGGATTAGCTGGCGCATACTCCGCGCAATCGCATGAAGATGCTTTTTGTGGCCGACCTCCATTATGCGCTCAAGCAGTTCGACTGGCTGGTCGCCAACGCCGCGAACTTCGATCCCGTCATCATCGGCGGCGATCTGCTCGACCTGGCCTCCAGCCTGGATTTCGACGTGCAGATTGTCGTGGTGGAAAAATATCTCGGACGCATCCGGCAGAAGACGCGGTTGCTTGTCAGCTCCGGCAATCACGATGGCGACAGTCGCAGTGCGGCGGATGAATCTGTGGCGCGATGGATTCAGGAGTCGCGGACGGAAGGTTTATTCGTGGATGGCGACAGTGTGGAAATACCGGGCGCACTCGTGACCATCTGCCCGTGGTGGGATGGGCCGGCCTCTCAGGCCGAAGTGGAGCAGCAACTCACGGAGCAGGCGCAAAAGGTCCGGGGCCGCTGGATCTGGGTTTATCATGCGCCGCCGGCGGGTTCGCCAGTGTGCTGGACGGGCAAGAAATTTGGCGGCGACGAGGTGTTGCTCGAGTGGATCAAACGGTTCCAGCCGGACATGGTGTTGAGCGGTCATATCCACAATTCACCATTTTATGCCGAGGGCGCGTGGGTGGATCGCATCGGCAAGACGTGGGTTTTCAATCCCGGCAAGCAGCCCGGGGCCAGTCCCACGTATATCATCCTCGACCTCGACGTGATGACAGCGGAATGGGTTTCGGCGGAGGGGCAATCAGTCAAGAAGCTCATGGTGGAATAACGGCATGGTCCGCCGCTGAATGGAGCGCCGAGCACCGTCTCGGCAAGTTGGAAACGGATCAACCTCGAGCCGGGACGGTGCCCGGCGTTCCACTACTCGCCGTGACGGATGGTTGATTCCTTGGGGCGGACGCGGGCAGTGGGCTGGCGGTGCATCAGCGCCTCCAAAACTTCATCCACCATGCCGAGGTGATCGTGGCCTTCATACTGGTGCTTCACGTTCACGAGATATTTATTGAGCGCATCCAGCCGGCGGGCGAGCATTTCGGAGACATGCAGGCACAAGGCCGGCGACGATTTCAGAAATTCACGCGGCTGCTCGACGATGTAAAAGGAACACGGCTTCACAGCGCGCACCGAAGCCGTATGCGCGCCACCCAGCAGCACGGCCATTTCGCCGAACACCAGGCCGGGCTGGGCGGCGAGCGCGACCCACACATCATCTTTCAAAACTTCGACGGCGCCTTCGATCAGAAAATAGAGCGCGTTGGTCTGTTCGCCCTGTCGGATGACGAACTGGCCGGCCTCAAAGCGTCGCAGCTCGTGGCCTTGCAGTGATTCAAGTATCGCAGACATCACGGGCGAATAGTAACGGGCGGCGAGGGGGACGGGAAAGTATTTTGCGGAAATGAATTTTCATTCAGTGTGTCGAACCTCTATTCAGAAACGCTATGATTAAAATGGTGGCGAAAAAAACTATAAAGCCAATAGCGACGGCGAGAGCTACTTTCGACAAAAATTTAGTCTGCCTATTGTCTTTTTTGTCAGCTTCGACTGCTTTGCTGGTATTTAAGTGCGTAAATAAATCAAAAAGTTTTGCGCCCCAAATGTCACCACCTAATCCGTATCCAACACAAAGGCCAATCATCGCACCAAATATCATCCAGCTCTCGAAACTCGCCGTTTTCCTAAAATTAAGAACGATAAAAATAACGAGCAGTAAAATTCCAATGCAAAAAGCGATGAATCTCGCGATGTAAGTAGCAATTTTATCGCTCTTTTGTGGACTTTTCATTTTCAAAGATACTTCACCAAAATCGGCTTCAGTTCCGCGATGGTTTTCTTTGGCCAGGCTTTGCGTTCGGTCATGATGGCGTTCTTTAATGCGGAATGGCACGGCCAGTTTGGTTCGGACGGGATTTGCGGAATGACCTTGGCAATGATGGCCTTGGCGGTCGCGGCGTTTTTCATCAGGTTGGCGATGACCATTTCCACGGTGACATGTGCCTCGTCCACTTTCCAGCAATCGTAATCAGTGATCATCGCCATCGTGGCGTAGGCGATCTCGGCTTCGCGGGCGCACTTGGCCTCGCCCAGATTCGTCATGCCGATGACATCGTAGCCGAGCTTGTGGTTCGTGGTGGACTCGGCGCGCGTGCTGAACGCCGGGCCTTCCATGTTCACATACGTACCGCCGTCGTGGACGCGTGCCTTGAGCGAACGCGCGGTCTTCAACAGCAACTGGCGCAGTTCCTCCGCAACCGGATCGGCAAACGCGATGTGTCCGACGATGCCGCGTCCGAAGAAGGTGTGCTCAAAATCGCGCTTGGTGCGGTCGAGGAACTGGTCGGGCAGCACGATGTCGCACGGCTTGTATTTCGCCTGCAACGAACCGACGGCGCTGACGCTGATGATCCACGCGACGCCGAGCTTTTTCATGGCCCAAAGATTGGCGCGATGGTTGAGTTCGCTGGGCAGAATGCGATGGCCGCGTCCGTGGCGCGGGAGAAAAACTACTTCACGTCCGGCGAGCTTGCCGGTGAGCAATTCATCTGACGGCGCGCCGAACGGCGTTTTGACTTTCACCCATTTCTGGTTGGTGAAGCCTTCGATGTGATACAGGCCGCTGCCGCCGATGATGCCGATTTTGTGTTTGGACATGGCAGATTTCTAACCACGAAACACCCGAAACACACGAAAATAAACTTCCAAATTCCAAGCTCCGGAGAAGCTCCAGACATCCACATCCAATCCAAATCACCGGCCAGCGTTTGAGTTTTGGTGTTTGAAATTTCTCCGGAGCCTGGAGGTTGGTGCTTGGAGTTTTTTCTGGGTTGGCGTCCGGCGGAATTTGAATTAGTCTGCCTGCATGGAACTTTTTCACAAAATTCTCAAGGCTGCCGTTGACGGCGGCGCGTCGGATATCCACGTCAAGGTCGGCACCCCGGTCATTTTCCGCATCAGCCGCGAATTGATTTCAATCGACTGCCCAATGCCGAGCGAGCAATGGCTCAATACCGTGGTGGAGGCCATGACCCCGGTGCATATGAAGAAAAAGCTGGAGGAAGACCGCGAGGTGGATTTTTCCTACAGCATTCCCGGGCTGGGACGCTTTCGCACGAACGTTTTCCAGCAGCGCGGCACCTGGGCGCTGGCCATGCGCTATGTAAAGGCCACCGTGCCGAGCTTTGAAAAGCTCGGCCTGCTCCCGCAGATCGCCCAACTGGCCGAATCGCCGCGCGGGATCGTGATGGTCGCCGGTTCGACCGGTTCCGGCAAATCCACGACACTGGCCGCGATGATCGAACATGTGAACGCCAATTTCAAAAAACACATCATCACCCTCGAAGATCCGATCGAGTTCGTTTTTGAAGACAACCAGTCGGTCATCGAACAGCGTGAAGTCGGACTCGACACCGGAAATTTTTACGGCGCGTTGAAACACGTTTTGCGCCAGGACCCGGACATCATCATGCTCGGGGAAATGCGCGACGCCGTCACTTTCACCGCCGCGATGAGCGCGGCGGACACGGGGCATCTGGTTTTTTCCACGCTGCATACCACCACGGCGGCGCAATCCATCACGCGCATCCTGGATTTCTTCAAGGCGGATGAACGCGAACAGATCCGCCGCCAGTTGGCCGGTTGTTTGCGCGGCGTGGTCTGTCAGCGCATGGTCACCACGGTGGACAACAAGATGACCCCGGCCTTGGAGATCATGACCAACTCCCCGCTGGTCAAAAAAATGCTGGAGGAAAACCGGCTGGACAAGCTTTCCGCCGCCGTTGAAACTGGTGGGGATGACGGCATGATCACCTTCAACCAATGTCTCTTCAACCTGGTCAAAGCGGGGCGTGTGTCGGAGAAGGAAGCCCTCGCCAAGGCCAGCAATCCGCAGGCGTTGGAGATGAATTTCAAGGGCATCTTCCTCAATGAAGGCGGGCGGATTGTAAGTTAGAAACGCTCTGAAACTGGTGTGTCCCGAGACTCATGGGACGCCGCCTTGCTGAATGAGACTTCCACACTTTGCAAAGTATGGAAGTCATTGTGGGACGCCGCCACTGGCTGAGCCCGGTCAATCATGACGAATTGCTGCCGCGCGTCCAGCCGACTGGGATGCAGCCAATATCCCGCTTGGGATTTATTTGCCATTGACGGCAACCGTGTGTATCGGAGATTTTGTCGCGCTATGGCAAAAATTCAACGCGCACTCATTTCTGTTTCCGACAAGGCCGGGCTGATTCCCTTCGTCCAGACTCTCGCGCAGGCGGGAGTTGAAATCATTTCCACCGGCGGCACGGCCAAGGCATTGCGCGACGCAGGCCTCACCGTCAAAGACATCAGCGAACATACCGGCTTTCCCGAAATGCTTGATGGCCGCGTCAAGACGCTGCATCCAAAGGTTCACGGTGGCCTGCTCTACATCCGCGGCAGTGCCACACACGAAGCGGCCGTGAGGGCCCACGGCATCGCGCCGATTGACCTGGTGGTCGTGAATCTGTATCCGTTCGAGGCCACGGTCGCCAAGCCGGACGTGAGCCTACACGACGCGATTGAGAACATTGACATCGGCGGGCCTTCAATGCTCCGCAGCGCGGCGAAAAACCACGACAGCGTCACGGTGATTGTTGACCCCGCAGATTACGCGGAAGTGGCGAAGCAGATTTCGGCGAGCGGTAATACGACGTTGGAATTACGCCGCATGCTGTGCGCAAAAGTTTATGCACGGACAGCGGCTTATGACGGTGCCATCGCTGCGCATTTGCAGAAGAAGTTCGAAGTGGCGCAGGCTTCCAGCCTGCCTGCTTCACTTTTAATTTCCGCACCGCTCGTGCAATCCTTGCGTTACGGAGAAAATCCGCATCAGGCCGCCGCGCTCTACGGCAAGTTCAACGAATTTTTTCAGCAACTGCACGGCAAGGAGCTTTCCTATAATAATATTCTGGATCTGACGGCGGCGGCGAACCTGATCGCCGAATTTGAAAAAGACGCGCCAACGCTGGCGATTCTGAAGCACACCAATCCCTGCGGCGTGGGGCAGGGGGCCACGTTGCGCGAGGCGTGGGACAAAGCGTTCGCCACGGACCGGCAGGCGCCGTTCGGCGGCATCATCGCGGTGAATCGTCCGCTCGACGGCGCATGCGCCGAGGCGATCGCGGAAATCTTCAGCGAGGTAATCATCGCGCCGGACTTTTCCAGCGAGGCGCTGGCGGTGTTGCAGAAAAAGAAAAATCTGCGGCTGCTGAAGGTTTTGAAATCCCCGCTGGCAGGCGGCGGTTTCGATTTGCGCGGTGTAGGCGCGGGATCATTTTTATTGCAGGAACGCGATTTGAAAATTGTCACGCGCGCGGATTTGAAAGTCGTGACCAAGCGCCAGCCTACGGAGGCAGAATTGCAGGCGATGTTGTTCGGCTGGCGCGTGGTGAAGCACGTCAAGTCCAACGCGATCGTCTATGCGGGCGCGGACCGGACGTTGGGTGTTGGCGCGGGCCAGATGAGCCGGGTGGATTCCAGCCGGATTGCGGTGTGGAAGGCGGGTGAGGCAAAGCTTCCGCTGGCGGGCAGCGTGGTTTGCAGCGACGCCTTTTTCCCGTTCCCGGACGGTTTGATTGCGGCGGCGGAAGCGGGTGCGACGGCGGCGATTCAGCCAGGTGGTTCCGTGCGGGATGCCGAAGTGATCGCAGCGGCGGACGAGCGCGGGGTGGCCATGGCCTTCACCGGCGCCCGGCATTTCCGGCATTGAAAAACGGATGGATGGATAACTGGATTATTGGATGGTGGGTAAGCAGCGATTCCAATCATCCATCAATCCAACTATCCAATCACCCTGCTATCTGGCTCCGAGCAGCCAGTAAAGCAAAACGAACTGGCCAAGCGTGACCAGGGCCAGCAGCGTCCACACAAGGCTTTCGCGCGCGCGCAAGCCGCCTTGTCTGGCGGCAGCCAGCCAAAACTGAAGCTTCACGGACCCAACCGAAATGGTATCACCGTTGCGCAGGGTGATGTTTTGAGCCGGCTCGCCATTGACGGTGACAAGGGCATTGGGGGCGGTGGTCAGATTGAATCCCAAGTGAGGTTGAAATTCAATGGTGAGGTGCTGGTCCCAGACGCCGTCGTCCTCCAATTGCAATTCATTTCCCGGTGCGCGTCCGACGGGGAAAGGAAAATGGCGGGCGACCTTGTGGGTGCCCGCCTGCTTTCCGGAAAGGATGTTGAGCTGAATCATCAGTAGAGTCTGCGTTTCACGACGATCTGGTCGCCGGGATAGACACGCGGATCTTTGGACGGGCTTCGCAGCGCCTCATCACAATCCACTTTGATCTGCTGGCCGTTGGCGCGCGTCAGCGATACATTGCCGTGGTTGGCAAAGTCGGTGAAGTCGCCGGCGGAGGCGATGGCTTTGGTGACGGTGATTTCGCCGACGTAAAGCTGCCGACCGGGACCTTTGACTTCGCCGCGGACGTAATAAACGAGGTCGCCGGGTTTCACCGTTACCGTGAGGCGGACAAAATATTTGGGAACGTAAAGGTCGTGGATTTCGTTCTGCAATTCGCCGGCCGTTTTCCCGACGGCATGCACCGGGCCGATCAGCGACAGGGTAATGTCGCCATCTTCCTTGATGCTTTCCTCATGCGGCAAGATCGGATCTGGCGTGCCGGAAAAAAGGACGCTGACCGTTTCCCCGACGTGAAACCGTGGAACCGGGGCCGGCGATTGCTTGCTAACGTCAGGCTGCACCGTCATTTGCTGTTCGGTTGAACAGCCGCTTAACATTAAACCGGCCAAAAACAGGCAAAAAATAAATGGTCGGTGAACAAATAATTTCATGAGAACTAATCGTGTTAAAATCCGGGGTGGAATCAATATTTTTGTTTGATTCCAGCTTGATCCGTATCCCCGGAGTCTTTAGGCGCGGCAGCCTCTTGATCCTCGGCGTTGCCGGAATAATAATCGTGGTAGTAGCCGCTGTAGTAATAATAGCTTTCGTCCTGCGACATGTTGATGTTGTTCAGCACGATGCCGAGGAAGGTGCCGCCGACTTTTTCAATCACCTGCTTGGCGCGGAGGTTCATCGGCTGCGGATAGCGGCGGTATTGGATCACTTGAACCACCATGTCCATTTCGCTGGCCAGAACCGAGGCGTCGCTCACGCCCAGGATGGGCGGTGAATCAAAGAAGATGAAGTCGTAACGATGTTTCAGATCGGCGACCATGTCCTTCATCGCCGCCGAATTCAAAATGCTCATCGAGCTGCTGGGGAGCTTGCCGCTGGCCATGAAGTTCAGCGTGGCCGCACCGGTGGTCTGGATGACCTCGGCCAGCGTATTCTGTTTGAGGAGGTAATTCGTGAGGCCAATGTCGTTGGTGACATGCAACAGTTTGTGCAACGTCGGGCGGCGCAGATCCGAATCCACCACCAACACGCGCTGGCCGGCTTGCGCAAATACTGTGGCCAGGTTCAACGTCGTGGTGGATTTGCCTTCGCCCGCACCGGCGCTGACGACCACGATGGTGGTGAGTTTTTCATCTTTGCGCGCAAACAGGATGTTGGTGCGCAGGACCCGGTAAGCCTCGGCGTAACGGCTTTCCGGACCTTCATCGATCAGATAGCCGACATTCTGCGGGATGACGCCAAGCACGGGTGCCTGGAAGGCCCGTTCCACGTCGTCAATGGTCTTGACGCTGGTATCGAGATACTCAATGAAGAAGGCAAGACCGACGCCGACAATGAGGCCGAAAATCAGACCCAGAGTGATGTTCAGCGTTTTGTTCGGCCGCACCGGGGCTTTGCCGGGTTCAGCTTGTGCTGTCTGTTCCACGACGGTAGTTCTCGGAATGGCCAGGTCAATTTTTTCAGTTTCAATCTTGATCGCCAGGAGCCTGTGATAATCCTCCAAGTTCGCCAGTTTGCGCTTTTCTTCCCAGTAGGGCTGGCCCCGCTCCGCTTCTTCCTGATCCTTTTTTGTTGAAAGCTCCACTTCCTGGATGAGTGTCTCGAGCGCGGCTTTCTCCGTGTTCAATTTGTTTTCCATCCCGATCATGATGCCGGCAATCCGGTCATCAACCTGCTTGTTCACCTGGTTGATCATGGATTGGACGCGGATGACGTTGGGATGATCCAGGGAATAGTCATTGGTCATGGTGACAAAGGACTGCTCAGATTCGTGCAATTTGTCCAAGAGGCCGGACAGCGTGCCATCCGGATTGAGCGTCGGCAGAACATCTCTCAATTTGGCCGGATCCAAGGCCTTGAGCTGCGTCAATGTCTCATTGATCTGATTATAACGGGTCTGGCCTTCCATCATCATTTCGTGATAATGGCGCAGTTGTTCCTGGTTCAGTGTGGGGGTCGGGAGAAATGATTGCGGGTCGGTATCAACGATGGCGAGATCCTTGCGCAGCTTGTCCACGTTGGCCCGGATCGCTTTGATCTCTTCACTTTGAGCTTTATATTCATCCTGCAAAACCTTGATGCCACCCACGGTTTTTTGATTGTGCCGTTCCACCCGGTAATCGTGATACGCCTTGGCGATGGCATTGGCCAGGGCGGCGGCTTCAGTTTTATCCCCACTGTAAACCGTGATTCCGACCAGGGTGGTATTCCGGACCGGATCCAGCGTCATCTGGTTTTTCAAAAACTCCACCGTTTCAGAAGTCTTGAAGGAATCCACTCCATATTTTTTACCCCAGACGGTATTCAATTGCAGAGCCTCCACCACCCGGTTTAGCACCGCCGGACCTTTGAGGATTTCGAGCTGGGTTTGTAGAAAATAAGGGTTGTAGCCGGGTTCCGCGCCGCCGCCGCCGCTCATCTTGGTAACGTCCGTTGCCTCGTCGGCCTCAATATTGATTTGAGCGGTGCTCGAATAAGAAACCGGCAGCACGAAAGTCACCGCCGTCGCGATGATCGCCGTGATCAAAAACACCGTGATGATGATCGCCTTGCGGATGCGGATGATGCGCCAGTAGTCCAGAAAATGCAGTCTGGCTTCCGGCGGCGGCTGGTTTTGGGGGGAATCCATAGTCGTAAAAAATAATGGGAGCCTTGTGCTCAGACCTGGCTCCCATAGGGACGTTCAAAATGTCCGGTGAGATTTCGTCATTAATAAGTGGCCGTCACCCCGGCATAGACTTCGTTCCGGTTGTAACCACGCCCGGGCACTTGAGAATTTAACTGGTCAAAGTTATCCCCGATATCGACTGAGAAATGCCGGTTGAACGCGTAGGTAAAATTCACGCCGGCACTGTAAAAATCGTCCACGTCGCCGTCGTAAGTCCCGCCATTGAAAGATGAAAATTGAACCTGCCCGATGAGTGATCCCCTCAACTTGGGGGTGATTTGGTGGTTGATGGATCCGTAAATCACCGAACTTTCTTGCGACACGGTGATGCTGCCGTTATTGGAATTCACCGAAACCTCATCGGTCGAGTTCATGGATTGATTAAAACCAATTTCAGCAAAACAACCGGGTTGGTAGGTGTAGGTCAGGGACAAATTGCCATACGGATTCCACGCCGGGTTCTGTGTCGAATCGTTATAATAGTCAGTATACTGGGCGCCAAACCTCCCGGTGAAAGTCAGATTCGGGGTGAAATTATGCGTAGTGCCGACATAGACAGCCTCGGAACGGCTGTTGCGTGAATCGCTAAAGTAGATTTTGCCGGTGATTGGATCAACCCCAATTGCCTCGTCACCGGTATAATTCACCTGGTTGAAATTGCCGCCGACGAAAAACATGGTCGTCGGACTTTGATGCCACTGGAAATCAATCCCGGCCGTATTGCCCAATCGGTTGAGTTCGCCCGCGAGACTGGGGTTGAACTGATCTCCGCCGTTTTCTTCATACTGGTAAAATGCGCTTTGGTAGTAAATCGAAGTGCTGAACTCCCTCGTCCAATCCGTGTGCAGTGTGACCGCGCCATTGTTGGCGATATAGCTCTGCGACGTGCGGAAGGGATTGGAAACGGCTCCCCCGGTGTTCAACTGGGGATTTTGGGCGTAAATAAATGAATCGTTTACACGCACTTGCCAGCGCTCCGAGAACGCGTGATCCAGCCACAAATCGGTCTGAAACGTCTGGTCGATCGAATCTTGGTTCTCGTTTTCACGAGCCTGATAATAGTAAAGCCCGTAAGTGAACCGCATTCCAAACTCCGTCTGCTGCATCGGCACGTTGATGCTGACTTGCGGGCTGACCTCAAAGCCGCCGCTGCCGCTTTGCTTGTTGCCGGTGGTGTAGTTGTTGTCGTAAAAGCCGCGAAGCGAGCCGGAGAGGCTCCACATTCTGGTGGCGTCCATTGAACCTTGGTCGGGCGCGTATGCCGCTTGAAGACCCGCCGTTCCGGCGGCCACAAGCCCCACAGAGAGAAACAATTTCTTCATATCAAGTTTGGACGTTATATCGACTGTCTGAACCCCTTTTCATTCAAAAAATGTTAAGAGCTTTTGACGTTACGCAAAACTAGCAGCCGGACAAGCAACCCGTCAAAACAATTTTCCACAATTAACCAGCCGAAAACCACTATCATTGACCAGCTTTTGTTTTAGAGCTTAGAGTTGGCACGCCGGCGTCCCAGTTCTTTTTGGAGCAGTTTTAGGGGCAGGGTGTTGATCACGTCCGACTTTTGCAGCCAGCCTTTCCGCGCCATTCCCACCCCCAACCGAAGAAATCCCGCGTGTTCATTACGGTGCGAGTCAGGGTTGATGACACACTGCACGCCTTTGCTTTTTGCGTAAGGCCAGTGCCGCCAGTCCAAATCAAACCGATACGGATTGCAATTCAACTCAATCCACGTTCCCGTTGCCGCGCAGGCATCGATCACCGCCGGAACGTTCACCGGATACGGCTCACGTTCCAACAGCAACCGCCCGGTCAGGTGCCCGATCATGTGGACGAATGGATTTTCCACCGCGCGAATAATGCGTTTGGTGTTCTCCGCCTCACTGCTGGAGGGGACATGGAGGCTGGCCACGACCACGTCCAGTTCCGCCAGCAAATCATCATCGAAATCCAGGCGATCCTTCAAAATGTCCACCTCACTGCCCGTCAACAATCTGAAGTTGCTGCCGCGCCCCGCGATTTTTTTGTTCAACTGTCCAATCTCCAGAATCTGCTCGCGTAATCGTTGCGCATCCAGCCCGTTGGCCTGATACGAGGCTTTCGAGTGATCCGTGATCGCCCAGTATTCAAGGCCCAATTCCTCCATGTAAGCCGCGATTTCCTCCAGCGTGTTGTGTCCGTCGCTCCAATTGGAATGGTTGTGCAACGCGCCTTTCAAATCCGTCCATTCAATCAGCTTCGGCAGGTCATTTTGCTCCGCCGCCGAAAATTCGCCGTGGTCCTCGCGCAATTCCGGCGGCACGAAAATCAGGTCCAGCTTCTGAAAAATCTCCGTCTCATCCTGGCACGGCACGAGCAGTTTCGCATCGCGTGTCTCTTCTTTGGATTTGAACAGGCCATATTCATTCAGTCGCAAACCGCGCTGGATCGCCCGTTGCCGCATCACGATGTTGTGTTCCTTGCTCCCGGTAAAATACGCCAGCGCGAACGGAAATTCCTTGTCGCTCACCACGCGCAGGTCGCATTGGATGCCGCCGTCCAGGATCACGCTCGCCTTGGTTTCCCCTTTGGCGATGACCTTGATGATGCCGGAGAGGGACGCAAAATACTCAATGACATCAATGGGTTTCTTCGATGACGCCAGCAGATCAATGTCGCCGCAAACCTCCTTGAACCGCCGCAAACTCCCCGCCGTGCTGCAGCGGATCACGTCGGGATGCTCGCGCAAATCTTCCAGTAATGGTTCGGCCGCCCGCAGGGCATCCGCCAGCAGATGTTTGCTGGCGTAAGTCCGCTTCCGCTCGATGCCCTCCAAAATGTTCGCCTGCGTCTTCTCACCAAACCCATCCAGCTCTGCCACCTTGCCCGCCTTGCAGGCCGCCTCCAGTTTTTCGATCGAATCAATACCCAGCTGTTTGTTCATGGCCTGGATCTTCTTCGGGCCAAGACCGGAAATCTCCAGCATCTCGATCAATCCCGGCGGAATCGACGCTTTCAAATCGTCGTAGTATTTCAATTTGCCCGTCTCGACGAGTTCGGTGATTTTTTGTTCGAGCGCCTCGCCGATGCCTTTGATTTCGCCCAGCCGTTTTTCTGCGACCAGCGTGGCCAATGACTCGTTTAATCCTTCAATCGTCCGCGCGCCGTTCGTGTAGGCGCGCGTCTTGAATGGGTTTTCGCCTTTCAATTCCAAGAGCGTGCCGATCTCCACGAGAATTTCCGCGACTTTGTTTTTGTCCATGCGCCCAATATAAATTCAAATGGCTGCGTTCAAAGTTCAAAGTTGTTTCCGTGAGCCACAATCTTCATCTTTGCAAATGAATGAACGATGTTGTCGTCCGGTCCCTGGCAGGTGCGGCGGAAGCACGCTTTTGCGCTGATTTCATGGCGGTGTCCGAACCGTGGCTCAGACTCGGACTCACGCACGAGCGGATTTTTAAAAGCCTGATGGACTCGTCGCGCGAAGCCCATGTCGCGACTTTTGGCAATCAATTCGTCGGTGTGCTGATTTTGCACCTCGCCGGTCCGATGAGTGGCTGCTCCAGACCGTAGCCGTGCATCCTGACTGGCGCGGACGCGGGTTGGGGGGCGCGGCTGATGGGCTTCGCCGAGGAACGGATTCTGCGCCAAAGCCCGAACGTGTTTCTCTGCGTTTCCTCGTTCAACCATCGCGCGCAAACATTCTACGAACGGCTCGGCTACCAGCGTGTCGGCGAGTTGCCGGATTTTCTGGTGCAGGGTCAGGCTGAAATTCTCATGCGTAAGACCCGCGGGCCGCACTATGCTTAAACCCTCAATCGTCCGGGTGCCGTTTGCGTTAGCCCGCGTCTTGAACGGATTTTCATCTTTCAAGTCCAAGCGCACGCCGGTTCCACGAGAAGCTCCGCGACTTTGTCTTCGCCCATGCGCTTGCTATGAATCTGACGGGTTGGGGTTCAAAGATGCTTCTTGGCTTGTCCGAATCGTGTTCAATGATAGTCTGCCGTCGTTGAATGTTCCGGCTCCAGGATCACTCCGGCAACCCGCAGCCTTCACTCTGATTGAACTGCTGGTTGTCGTCGCCATCATTGCCATATTGGCTGCGCTGCTGCTGCCGGTGCTTTCCCGCGCCAAAGCCCAGGCCCAGCGGATCCAATGTCTGAACAATCTCAAGCAACTGGCGCTGACCGGATTCCTTTATTCGGGTGACAACGCCGAGCATCTGGTCTCCAATGGTTATGGCACCGATCCGGCAAAAAAAAGCTGGGTTGCCGGCGATGACCACAATAATGCTTCGGCCTTTGGCAACCTCAGTTTTTTAACCGATCCTCAATTTGCCCTCTTTGCCGAATACTTAAAGACCTCCGCCATTTACCGCTGCCCGGCTGATCGGAGCGTGCGCGACATTGGCGGCGGTTTTCAACCACGCGTCCGAACGTATGCGTTGAATGCGTATATGAACTGGGAATTTGGATTGCTTAACAACAATGACCCGGCCTATGTGGTTTTCCGCAAAAGTTCCGATGTGGCCGCCCATAATTCCACTGAACTGTTCACGTTCATTGATACCTCTCCCGTCAGCGTCTGCTTTCCGGCGTTTGAGGTTGTCACGGGTTCGTTTATTTTTTTCCATCGGCCGTCCGTGGAACATAATCGTGCGGGCAACGTGGCTTTCGCCGATGGCCACCTTGAATCACATCGCTGGTCAAATGCGCAGACTTGGGATTTGGCCCACACCACCACTGTCACCGGCCCGTCACCGGATCCCAACTGGCTCAATGTAAGCGGAGGCGATGGCGACCATATCCGGTTCATTTCTGGCGGCGGCAATCAAGATCTCCGCTGGTTGCAGCAACACGCCACCATTGCAAAATAGATTTTCCCGACCCCGCAACGTTCCCATGAAATCGTTCCGAAAACTTGCTGTCGCTCTCACCATCGCCGGCTCTGACAGCGGCGGCGGTGCCGGCATCCAGGCCGATTTGAAAACGTTCGCGGCGTTCGGAGTCCACGGCACCAGCGCCATCGCCTGCCTGACTGCGCAAAATCCCAGACGTGTCCTGGGCGTGGAACCGTGTTCCCCCAGAATGCTGCGGCAGCAAATTGAAGCCGTGTTTGAAGAACTGGATCCGGCGGCGGTGAAAACCGGAATGTTGTTTTCGGTTGAAAACATCAAGGTCGTCGCGGGATTTTTTGGCAAGGTGGCCGTGCGCAAGCACTTGGTCGTCGACCCGGTGATGGTTTCCACCAGCGGCGCGCGGCTCCTGCAGCCGGCGGCGGAAAAAGTCCTGCAGGAAAAGTTGCTGCCGCTCGCCGGCCTCGTCACGCCGAACCTCGACGAGGCGGAAATCCTGTCCGGATCAAAAATGAATTCGCCCGAAAAAATGCGCGACGCGGCGCGCACCATCCATGCGCGCTTTGGGTGCGCGGTGTTGCTGAAAGGCGGACACCTGAAAAACTCCCGCGAGGCGATTGACGTTTTCTACGACGGCGAAACCGAGTTGCTCCTGTCGGCGTCATTCGTCAAAGGCGTTTCCACGCACGGCACCGGTTGCACGTATTCAGCGGCGATCTGCGCGGCGCTGGCACTGGGCCATGATTTGCCGCACGCGGTGGAGCTCGGGAAAAATTTCATCACGGCGGCCATCGCCAACAGCTACCGGATCGGCAGGCATTTCGCACTCGACTCGCTCGGTTTCAAAAATCCGGGCGGCGCAGCCGGAAGAACTGGTTTGCATTCGTCGCCGGCAGCAAAATGCGATTGTTGCCGTTCGTGATGGTGGCCACCGGCAGATTGTTCGTGATCCAGACCGGCGAAACTAAATTGGTCGCGCTTTCAACCAGGAAGCTGGCTGGATAAACCGGCCAAGCGATTACGGTGTTCGTCCCGGATTGGCTGAGGCTCACGGTGTCCGAGAAAAATTCAAAAGCCAGCGCGTAAGGTTCTGCCGCACTGACGATGCCCGTGCCGCCCGCCTTCCAGACCTGCAAATCGTATCGGCCCTGCGCGAGTTTCGGAATGTAGATATGTTCGACATTGTCCACCAGACTCGTGCTGCACATGACGAGATTGCTGTTGGCGCAGTCGTAGAGAAACAGATCCAGGTTGTTTATGGCGGTTTTACCCGGTTGCCGGTTCCAGACCAGCGTGGCGGTGGCGGTGAACTTTACGGCGCTCACGTTGTTGGTCACATTGAAGTAATAATGGTGCACCCGGTCATTGCTGGTGCTGCTGGTGTTCGTGGCAAAATCCCAACCGCTCAAGGCGCTCACCGTGCCAGCCGCGCCGGTGGGCAAATGCGCCGCGCCAATGGTGACAAGGTTGGAAACAATGCAGCCCTGCCTGCCCCCGGCGAGTTGTTTGTAGGAATTGAAAATATTCAGCACGCCCGCGCCGTAACGTGCATCCAGCGGCGTGGAATTGGCATTGGTCCAGTCGGCCGGCTTCACCGCGCCGTTTAGCAGCAATGCCTTCACCATGCGGATGTCGGCGGCGGCATTTGTGCTGCTCCCGCTCCCGCCGTCGCCGCGCAATCCGGCCTGCTTCAGCACTGCCGCCGCGCCAGAAACATAGGGTGTGGAAAAACTTGTCAGACCCGCCAGGCCCGGCGAGGTGATGTCGGGCTTGCAGCGGCCGTTGTCCTCCGTCGGTCCAACGCTCGAAACGGACGATCCATAGGCGCCGACGCTGATGCCGTTGTAACATGTCGAAGGCGGACACACGCTGCCGCTGGCAGGTCCGTAATTCCCCGCGCCCGAGATGAAAAGCGTGTGATTTGTCGCCGCGTAGTTGTCATAAGCCGAGTCAATCGCCTGCTGCGCCGGCACGGAAATCTGGCTGGGAACCAAGCCGAAAATAAAACTTTGATTGACGATTTCATCGCTGCTGTTCGCCCCGGACAGCGAACAGACCCAGTTCGTATTCGGGCCCAAAACCGAGAAACCAAGTTCCACGTAATAATTCACGTCGTAGTTGTTCACATGGGCCACGTTGGTCGCCACGCCGTTGGGGAGGCCGTAAAAATTGTTGCCCACGGCATCCGCGTGGGATGACCAGTCGCCAACGGAATTGGGAAAGCTGGTGCTGGTGCCCAGATCGGAAGTGTAAGTAAAAAGCGCTACAGGTTGGGCGACGTTGGTGGGATTGACCTCCCAACTGATCGGGCTGCCATTATCGCCGTTGTTGGCCTCCGGTTGGCCGACGTGGATGCCGGTTCCATCCAGATTGGTTGTGACCGCGCGCAACACGGTCACGCCGATGGTGTCCAGATTTGATGCGCGAACCATCCTGCCAAAGCACAAAAAGACCGCCAATATCACGCAAACATTGGTGATCCGGGTGCAACTCGAATTTTTCATGAACAGCTGGTTAATACAGGCAGGTTTTGTGCCCGATAGGCTTAACTCAGGGAAACAATCCCCGCATGTGTTTGGCCTCCTGCACGCGTTTGACTCCGACGCTCAACGCCGCCAGGCGCATGGAGATTTTCTCTTTCCGGCTCAAATTCAAAATTTGCGTCCATGCGGTTTCCAAGATGCGGAACAGTTTGTCCACCACCTCGGTTTCGCTCCAGAAAAAACTCTGCAGATCCTGCACCCATTCGAAGTAGCTCACCACCACGCCACCGGCATTGCACAGGATGTCCGGAATGATGAAAATCTCCGGGCGCTGGTCAAGGATCACGTCCGCTTCCGGCGTGGTCGGACCGTTCGCCGCCTCGGCGAGAATGCGGCATTGGATTTTTCCGGCATTGGCTCCGGTGATCTGGCGTTCCATCGCCGCCGGCACCAGGATGTCGCAGGGCAGTAAAAGCAATTCCTCGTTGGTGACCGCCTCGGCTTCGGGAAAACCGGTGATCGGTTTCTTTTCGGCAAGGTGCTTTTCCAGTTTCCACAAATCGATGCCCTTCGGATTGTGGATGCCGCCGCTCACGTCGCTCACGGCGATGATTTTTGCGCCGTAGCGCCCCAGCGAAAAGGCCGTCACCGAACCGACGTTGCCAAAGCCTTGCACCACGGCCGTGGCCTTGTTCATGTCCAAACCCAGCGTGTCCGTGGCCCGGTTGACCAGATAACCGACCCCGCGCCCGGTGGCTTCGCGCCGGCCGACCGATCCGCCCAGCCCGATCGGCTTGCCCGTGACAATGCCGGGCACGCTGTGTCCCGCATGCGTGGAATACGTGTCCATCATCCACGCCATCGTCTGTTCATTCGTGCCCACATCGGGGGCCATCACATCCACCTGCGGCCCGATGAACGAAATCATTTCCTGCGTATATCGCCGCGTCAGACGCTCCAGTTCACCTCTGGACATCGCGCCTGGATCGCACGTGATGCCGCCCTTGGCCCCGCCATAAGGCAATCCGGTCAAGGCGCATTTCCAACTCATCCACATCGCGAGGGCTGCGACTTCGCCCAGCGTCACGTCGGGGTGAAAACGCAAACCACCCTTCGTCGGCCCCAGCGTGAGATGATGCTGCACACGATAGCCGGCGAACACCTGGGTCGAACCGTCATCGCGCCGGATCGGCACCGCAACGGTCAGCGACCGTTTGGGATACTTCAAGCGGTCACGCTCGGCCACGGGGATTTGCAGGTGATCCGCCACGAGATCGAACTGCCGGCACGCCATCCGAAACGTGGGGTGATCGTAGACTTGCATCGCCGGAAGATAGTCGTAAACCGTCGCAAATCAAATCAGGGTCATTTCCTTTTCGCTCCGACCCGTTACACTGTCCGTGTGTCTGAAACGCTCGTCGTCAACGAAATCTACCTCAGCCTGCAAGGCGAAAGCACCTTTGCCGGGTTGCCGTGCATTTTCATCCGTCTCACCGCCTGCGACCTGCGATGTTCCTATTGCGATACCGCCTATGCCTTCACTGAAGGTAAAAAGAAATCGCTCGTAGAAATCTTGGCCGAAGTGAAGCGGCAGGCTGCACCGTTTTCAAACTCTCAACTCTCAACTCTCAACTCGCAACTTCCTTTGGTCGAGCTGACCGGCGGCGAACCGCTCCTGCAAAAAAACTCCCTGCCCCTGATGAAATCGCTCTGCGACGCCGGCTTCACCGTGTTGATCGAGACCAGCGGCGCGCACGACATTTCAAAAATAGATCTGCGGGTCCGGCGCATCATGGATTTGAAATGCCCCGCCAGTGGCGAAGTCGCGCGCAACCGTTTCGAGAACATCGCCCACCTGAAAGCCACCGATGAAATCAAGTTCGTCATCGGCACCATGGAAGATTATGAGTGGGCCAAACAACAGATTGCCGCGCACAAGCTGGATTCCATCTGTCCGCTGCTCTTTTCCTGGGTGCATCCGCTCACGCCGGAGCAGCAAAGCAAGGTGTTGAAACAAGTCCCCGCCGGCATGACGCCCATTACGCGACGCGATCTGGCCGAGCGGATCATCGCCGACGCGCTGCCCGTCCGGTTTCAAATCCAACAACACAAAATCATCTGGCCGCCGGAACAACGGGGAGTTTGAGATGGCACCAAACGCATTCAACGCAGAGGCGCGGAGAACGCAGAGAAGCGCAGGATTTATTTTGGAATTTTCCCCGGCGAACCTCTGCGTTCTCCCCGCCTCTGCGTTTTTCCCCGGCAAGTAATGACCACCCGCCAAACCATCCAACTGTTGCGCGACTACGAATCGCGCAACGTGCTGTTCACCGAGCCGGACGGTTCGTGGCCGATTGTCTGGGAACGCGCCAAAGGCGTTCACGTCTGGAACGCAGAAGGGAAAAAGTATCTGGACCTGACCGCCGCTTTTGGTGTTGCCGCCGCCGGCCACGCGAATCCAAACGTCGTCAAGGCCGGCCAAAAGCAGATGGCCAAACTCCTGCACGCGATGGGCGACGTCCACCCGCACGCGCTCAAGGCGCAGCTCGCGCGTGAGTTGAGCCGCATCACTTTCGAGCGCTGGAGCAACCCCCCAGACCCCAAATCCCCAGACCCCAGATCCCAGACGCCAAACCCCATGATCACCGGCAAGGTGATCTTCTCCAACTCCGGTTTCGAAGCCGTGGAGTCCGCGCTCAAGACCGCGATGCTCGCCACCGGCAGACGCGGCATCATCGCGTTTGAAGGCGCGTATCACGGCCTCGGCTACGGTGCGCTCAACGCCACGCACCGCGAACATTTCCGCAATCCGTTCCGCTCGCAGCTTCGCGAGTTCGGCCACTTCGTGCCGTTCCCCATGTCATCTCGTAGCAGCCGACGTGAGGAGGCTCATTTTGAAAATCCGAAATCCGAAATCCGAAATCCGAAGTTTGCAGAGCCTCCTTACGTCGGCTGCTACGAAATTGAGCAGCATATCCGCCAGATTTTTCGCCGTGAAAAAATCGGTGCGATTCTCGTCGAGCCAATTCAAGCCCGCGGCGGCATCAACCTTCCGCCCAAAGAATTTCTCCAGCTGCTCCGCAAGCTATGCGACGAACATGGCGCGCTGCTCATCCTCGACGAAATTTACACCGGCTTCGGCCGCACCGGGAAATGGTTTGCCTGCGAACACTCCGGCGTGATTCCCGATGTGATCTGTCTGGGCAAGGCGCTCACCGGCGGCTTTCCGCTGTCCGCCTGCGTGGGCCGCGCCGACTTGATGGATGCCGCCTGGCCTGCCTCGACTGGCGAGGCAATTCACACCAGCACGTTCCTTGGCCATCCGGTCGGCTGTGCCATGGCGCTGGCACAAATCTCCGAAATCCGCCGGCTCAGACTTTGTGAACGCAGCGCGGCGCTCGGCGCGCATCTTTTGGAACTCCTATCAACTATTAACTATCAACTATCAACTATCCGTGGCCTCGGCTTGATGGTTGGCGTGGAATTGACTTTGCCCAGCGGCGAGCCCGCGACCGAAGCGGCGTTGACCGCAATCAAGACGTTGCTGCATCGCGGCCACATTTTTCTTCCGGAAGGCGAGCATGGAAATGTCATCAGTTTCACCCCGCCGCTCACTATTACCGAGACGCAACTAAGCAAAGCGGTCGGCGCACTCAAAAAAGTTTTAACCACGGATGGACACAGATGAACACGGATGGGGCAAACGCAGAGGCGCAGAGGCCTCAAAGAATCGCGGAGATTTTTTATTCTGCGGTTCTCCGCGTTCTCTGCGCCTCTGCGTTTGGTTTTTATATCCGTGTCCATTCGCGGTTAAATTTTCCCCATGACTCTCACTGAAATGCGGTCATTGCTGGCGAAACGCGACATTCAATTGACGCGCTCGCTCGGCCAGAACTTTTTGCACGACGGCAACCAGCTCCGCCGCATCGTGGACGCGGCGGAATTGACGCCGACGGATAAAGTTTTAGAAATTGGGCCGGGGCTGGGGCCATTGACGGAATTGCTCATCGAGAAAGCGGGCGAGGTGCTGGCGATCGAGATGGATGCACGGCTTGTGGAGTTTTTGTGCGAACGGTTTGGTTTGGAGACAAAAGCAGGAATGCCCTCCCTCACCTCCGCCTCCGACGAACTACGGCGCGACGAGCCGGCCCTCTCCCCCGAGGAGAGGGAGAACACTTTGGATACGCTCGTAAATTCAACACTTCCGGATTCGTCCCTGCACGGGGCAGATGAACCTTTGACCCGGAGTGCGCCCGTCCCCGGGCGCAGCGACGTGCCAGGCAGCAACGACTTCGCAAATACGAATGCAGGTTTGGTAAAAGCCGCTGCAGCGCCCGGGGACGGGCGCACTCCACCAGAAAACGAGGTGAGGGAGGACAACAACCCTCCGGACAATTTATTTCTGATCCACGACGACGCGCTCGACTACATCAAGCGCGAGCAGCGCGACTGGAGCGATTGGAAGCTCGTCGCGAATCTGCCGTATTCCGTCGCCTCGCCGATCTTGGTGGAACTCGCCGCCGGTCCGCGCGCGCCAAAGATGATGGTCGTCACCTTGCAGTTGGAAGTCGCCAAACGCTTGATGGCACAGGCGGACGATGACGATTACGGCATCCTGACGCTGCTGGTGCAGATTGATTTCGAGCCGCGCGGCAGCTTCAAGATTCCGCCGGAATGTTTTTTCCCGTCGCCCGATGTGGACTCCGCGTGCGTTTGTCTGGTGCGCCGCGCGACGCCGTTGCTGCCGGAAAGTCTCCGCCCGGCTTTTGTGAAAATCGTCAAGCGGGGCTTCTCGCAACGGCGCAAGATGATGATGAAACTGCTGAAACAGGATTGGGCGGTGGACAAGCTGACGACCGCATTTGCCGAATTAAACATCTCGCCGATGGAGCGCGCGGAGAAATTGAGTTTGGAACAGTTCGTTGGTTTGACCAAGTTGCTTGCCGCTTGAAACCCTCACGTTTAAAAATCCTGTTTGTTTGCAGTCGCAACAAGCGGCGTAGTCTGACGGCGGAAACGGTTTTCAAGAGCGAACCGGCATGGGATGTCCGCTCGGCGGGAACCGAAGAAAGTGCGCGCATCAAAGTGACCGCCGGACAGCTAGGCTGGGCCGATGTGATTGTGGTGATGGAGAAGCGGCACAAGGAACGGTTGCGGCAAAAATATCCGGAAGAACTGGCGGCGAAACGGTGCGTCTGCCTTTTCATTTCCGACGATTACGAATTTATGGACGCAAGTTTGATCGAGCTTTTGCGCGAGAAAGTGCGGGAACATTTTCCGACAGAATAAAAATAAACAACCAAGTAACGAAGGAACAAAGGATCGGTGGCTTGATTCGGCATCTGGGGAGCGTGGCCGTGTCGCAGACCAGCCGCAGCACGTCCGAATGCAGGGTCGTGTTGAATCATTCTCACGAGCCACTCGTTGCGAAGCGGCTGCGGCTGGTCTCCGCGACACAGCCGCGCTCCGGTCGAATTAAGACGCTGACTACAAAGCTCAGGCTTGGCTTGGCTTCGTTACTTTGTTTCTTTGTTGCAAAAATATGAGCGAAGAAATTTTTGATGTGGTCAACGAACGAGACGAGGTGATCGGGCAGGCGCCGCGCAAGGAGGTTCATGCGCGCGGACTGTGGCATCGCGCGGTGCATGTGCTGGTGTTCAATGCGCGCGGCGAAGTTTTTCTCCAGAAGCGTTCCATGCTCAAGGACACGGCCAAAGGCAAGTGGGATTCATCGTCCTCCGGCCATCTGGACACGGGGGAGGATTACGATGCGTGCGCGGTGCGCGAGGTGCGCGAGGAAATCGGCCTGCACTTGACGCAGACACCACGCCGGCTGTTCAAGATTGATGCGCGCAAGGAAACGGGCTGGGAATTCTGCTGGATTTACCGCTGCGAAAGTGAAGGGCCGTTCGTGCTGCATCCGGAAGAAATCGAAACGGGCGCATGGTTTGCACCGGATGCAGTAACGAAGTGGGTGAATGAAAAGCCGAACGATTTTGCGAGCGCGTTTGTGTTGATCTGGAAAACCTTTTTAACCACGGATCGGCACGGATGAACACGGATGGGGCAAAACGCAGAGCGCAGAGGCCGCAAAGAGTCGCGGAGTTTTTTATTCTGCGTTTCTCCGCGTTCTCTGCGCCTCTGCGTTTAATTTTTATCCGTGTGCATCCGTGTGCATCTATGGTTGGAACTTCACGACTTTACTTGCGGCGAAAATGGAGTAGTTATTCCGGATGCAAAATTATTACGTTCCGATTGTGGTAGAACAGACGGGCCGCGGTGAGCGGAGCTGGGATATTTATTCCCGCCTGCTCGTGGATCGCATTCTTTTTCTCGGCACGCCGGTGGATGACACGGTGGCGAACATCATCATCGCGCAGCTGCTGTTTCTCCAGATGTCCGATCCCAAGAAGGACATTCATCTTTACATCAATTCGCCCGGCGGCAGCGTCACGGCGGGGCTGGCGATTTATGACACGATCCAATACATGACCTGCGACGTGAACACCTACTGCGTCGGGCAGGCGGCGAGCATGGGGGCGGTGCTGCTGGCGGCGGGCGCGAAGGGCAAGCGTTACGCGCTGCCGAACGCGAACGTCATGATCCATCAGGTGCTCGGCGGCGCGGAAGGCCAGGCGAGCGACGTGGAAATCCGCGTGAAACACATGCTCAAGCTCAAGCAGACGCTCAACGCCATCCTCTCGAAGCACACGGGCAAGCCGGTGGAACAGGTGGAGAAGGATTGCGACCGCGATAATTTCATGACGGCCGAGGAAGCGAAAAACTACGGCCTCGTGGATCACGTGGTGCAATCGCGCAAAGAAATTCCCGGTGTGGAGAAAACTTCGGTGATTGTTTAATCCCTATGGCCCGCCCGACCAACCTGACGATGTGCAGTTTCTGCGGCAAGTCGCACGCGGAAGTCCGCAAGCTCATCTCGGGGCCGGGCGTTTACATCTGCGACAACTGCATCATCCTTTGCAAAAACGTCCTTGATCGTGAACTGCTGATCAAAGCCGAGAAAAAGCAACCGAAGTTCACCGTGCCGCGACCGGCGGAAATCAAGCGCCAGCTCGACCTGTATTGCATCGGGCAGGACCAGGCGAAGAAGACCCTGGCAGTTGCGGTTCATAATCACTACAAGCGCATCCGGCCGGAGCCGGCAAAGGATTCCAATGAAACCGCGAAGTCGGCGCCGGTTGATCCGCATGCCGGGGTTGAAATCGAGAAGAGCAACATTTTGATGATCGGCCCGACCGGTTCGGGCAAAACCCTGCTCGCGCGGACGCTCGCCAAAATTCTCGACGTGCCCTTCGCCATTGCCGACGCGACGACGCTGACCGAGGCCGGTTATGTGGGCGAAGACGTGGAGAACATCGTTTTGCGCCTGCTCCAAAATGCGGATTACGACGTGAAGCGGGCGCAGCGCGGCATTGTTTACATTGACGAGATTGACAAGATCGCGCGGCGTTCGGAAAGCGCATCCATCACGCGCGATGTGAGCGGGGAGGGCGTGCAGCAGGCGTTGCTGAAGATTCTCGAGGGAACGATTTGCAATGTGCCGCCGCAGGGCGGACGCAAACATCCGCAGCAGGAATACATCCGCGTGGACACGACGGACATTTTGTTCATCTGCGGCGGGGCGTTTGTCGGTCTGGAGAAAGTCATCCAACGGCGGCTGGGCCGGCACGCGATGGGATTCAGCGCCATGCATCACGAAACGCACAAGGCGGCACACGGCCTGCGCGATGAGATTTTGCAGCACATCGAGCCGGAGGATTTGTTGCAAGCCGGGTTTATTCCCGAATTCGTCGGGCGCCTGCCGATTGTCACGACGCTCGCGGAATTGACCGAGGAGCAGATGATTTCCGTTCTCGCGGAACCGAAGAACGCGCTGACCAAACAATTCGCCAAACTCATGGCGATGGAAGGCGTGGAGTTGGAATTCACACCCGACGCACAGCGCGAGCTGGCGGCGCAGGCGCTGAAGAAGGGGACGGGCGCACGGGCGTTGCGCGGGCTGATCGAGAAGCTGATGCTCGACGTGATGTTCGACGCGCCGGACTACAGCGACATCATCCATGTTAAAATCACGCGGCAGGTCGTGCGCGGCGAAATCCAGCCGATTGTGCGGCGCAAACAGGACGCGGAAGCGGCGTAGAAATCCGCGCGGTCAAATCTATTTCGGCTTGCTACAATGCCTCAAGCAAGTTTAATCACGATGAAATACTATAAAACCGACAGTCGCAAAATTTCCTTTCGTGAATATTACAATATTTCAGCCGGCATAGGCTTCGCTTTTGCGTGGCTATATAAAATTATTGGCATCCCGCTTAAACTTACGGACGGCATTCCTGAGCCGCAGTCATTCCGTGACAACATTGTCGAGGCCGGAACAATTCCGCCTCCAATTTTAGCTAAGTTGAATTCCGGCATTCTTGATTTGAAGCAAATTGGGTTTGATCAATTCTGGTTTTACACGTTAAAAAATTCTTTGATTGGCGGTAGGAGCTGCGGCGTTCAGGCACTGCACTCGTCGCGCAAAACAGTCGGCAAAATTATTTATGTTTCTTACAAAGAGCGGCAGAGCTTCTTGTTCGCATTCATTAGCGAGCTGAACAGAGGAGAGATTTTAGCAACGACAAATCACAGACCTCAATTCAACACTCCGCCCGGATATGTTGTCTTCCGCTGCGTTGGCGCAAACGCAACGCAGACTGTACAGTTCCACCAAAACAAATTAGAGGAACGGGAAGAAGATAATCCACCCAAAATGATTGCCAACCTTGACCAAGTTGTGGCACTCGACGATAAAACCTCAAGAATGTCTTTTGAGGACAAAACTTCACGAGGTGTTTGGGTTGAGATGACGGATTCAGAAGTGGAAATGCTGCGTGCAAAATTTTCTCCAGCACAACCACCTGCTTAAAATTCTTCACCACCACTCGACATCAGCCACAAATTGTCTCCTGCAAAATAAATCAGACGCGCCTACTTCCTCTTTTTCCCCAACCCCCAAATCAGCCATACAGCCAGCGCCAGCAGCAGGATCAGCCACCAGAGATAACGCAAATCGCGCGCGGCCATAGCCACGAATTCATGCGCGGGCGGGAAAAGCAAAATCAAAACCGTCACCACAATCAGCAGGGCGACGAGTTTGAAAAAGGCGATCCAGCGCGGGTTCATGGATTGGGCTTTCGCGGCACGGAGGCCGCGAGTTATTTCTTCAGATCCACCGCCGGCAACAGCATGTTCACGCCGCCACCGCTGGCCCCACCGACATACAGTGGTGCTTTGCCGTCCCATTTTTCCACGATCTGCAGATCAATGAACGCGGGCGTCTGCTTGAGCGCTTCGCCGCGGATGCGGATGGATTCGGCGTCGCCCTTCGCCTTGATGACCACGGTGTCGGCTTCGATCTGGGCTTTCTGCTGGGTAAATTTCGCCTTCGCGGCCTCCTGTTCCTGGACCATCTTGGCTTCGATGGCGGTTTCGAGCTCGGGCGAGAGGTCAATGTTCTGGATGACCACATCTTCCACGAGCAGCATGGCGCCGATTTTTTTCTGGGCCGCAACGAGCGCCTTGCCTTTTATCACTTCACGATTCTTGACGATCTGCTCGGCGCTTTCCATGGCGGTCACTTCCTTCAAGGCTTCCTGCACGCGCGGCGCGATCAAGCTGTCGAACGGATCACCGGCGTAGCCCTGATAAATCTGCACGACGGAAGCTTCCGGGATGCGATACAGCACGCGCAATTCCATCTTCACCTGCTGCAGGTCGGAGGAATAACAGGCGGCGGTGACCTCCTTGGTCTGCTGGCGAATGGTCACCGGCACGATGGTGGTGATGAACGGCGTCTTGAAGCCGAAGCCTTCCGGCTTGAATACGGGTGACACCTTGCCGAGTGTGACCTCGATGCCGCGTTCGCCCGGTTGCACGACATAGCTGCTAGTGGACAGAGCGATGACGATGACGAAGATGAGGATGGCGACCCCGATAAGTTTGGCAACAGTTTCAGCACGCATAATATTGAGCGCAGTCTGACGGGTTCAGCCGGATTCTCCTATTATAATTTCCCGGTTAATTCACACGCGAGTAGTGGCACGGGCGTCCCGCCCGTGTGTTTCAGGCCAAGCAAGATGTCGCCCAACCAGAAACTCACGGGCGGGACGCCCGTGCCACTACCTGGGAATCTTCACACGCCGATGTCTTCGTTCCACAGTTCCGGGCGCGCGGCAATGAAATCTTCCATCAGTTTGATGCACGCCGGGTCTTGGAGAATTTCCACCTTCACACCCTGCGAACGGACATAGGCCTCCGGGCCCTGAAAGGTTTTGTTTTCGCCGACGATGATGTGCGGAATCTTGTAGAGCAGCGCCGCGCCGCTGCACATCGGGCAGGGCGAAAGCGTCGAGTAAAGGATGCAGCGCTGATAGACCGAGGCCTTGAGCCTTCCGGCATTTTCGAGACAGTTCATCTCCGCGTGATGAATCACGCTGCCGTGCTGCACGCGCTGGTTGTGGCCGCGGCCGATGATTTTTCCGTCCAGCACCAGCACCGAGCCGATGGGGATGCCGCCTGCCGCCAGGCCTTTTTTTGCCTCCTCGATGGCTGCTTGAAGAAATGTATCCATGCGGAAGTTTGATCATTTTTATCCGGCAATTCCAGATTTTTTCCTTGAACGTGGTCGCTTTTGCGCGAGGCTTACACACCTTGAATTTGCCGTCTGCAAACCTGGCCTCGGCGCGCACGATGATCACGGAAAGCCCCCTCCGCGATTTGGAGGTGATCATCCGCTCACGCACACCGCTCATCGCGATGGAAAGCAACGAGGAGCCGCAGATTGTCCGGATGGTGCGCCAGATCGCTCAAAAATTTCAGCTCAAGGCCTTCCGCTGGACGATCACGGAAGGCTTGCAGGCATTCGACCCGAATGACCAGCCGTCACAATCGGTGACGAAATCGCAGGAGGTGTTGAATTACATCAAAACCTCGGCGAACAACTGCCTGTTCGTGCTGCTGGATTTCCATCCGTATCTGCAGGACGCGGTGCATGTGCGCTATCTCAAGGACATCGCGTTGACGTATCCGAAGCATTATTCGACGGTGGTGCTGGTCGGCTTCGCACTCAAAATTCCCGAGGAACTCCAGCCGTTCACCGCCCGCTTCCGGCTGCCGTTGCCGACCCACGGCGAACTGCGCGCCATTGTTTATGACGTGGCGGGCGAATGGGGCGCGGAGCATGGCCGCCGCGACGTGCAAACCACGAACAAGGCGGTGGATCTGCTCGTGCGCAATCTGGTCGGGCTGACGGCAACCGACGCGCGGCGGCTGGCCTACAAAGCCATCCAGGACGATGGCGTGATTTCCGAATCCGAAATGCCCGAGGTGATGCGGGCGAAATATGAACTCCTCGAACGCGACAGCGTCTTGTCCTTTGAATATGAGACCGCGAAATTTTCGGAAATCGGCGGGATGCAGCGGTTGCGCAACTGGCTGAATGTCCGTAAAGATTTTTTCCTGGTTGACGATGACGAAGTTCATCTTGATCCGCCCCGCGGGTTGCTCCTTCTGGGTGTGCAAGGTTGCGGCAAAAGCCTCGTGGCCAAGGCGACCGCCGGGATTTTCGGCGTGCCCTTGCTGCGGCTGGATTTCGGCGTGCTCTACAACAAGTATTACGGCGAGACGGAACGCAACCTGCGCAAGGCGTTCGAGACCGCCGAAGTGATGTCGCCCTGCGTCCTGTGGCTGGACGAAATCGAAAAGGGCGTGGCGGTGCAGGACGATGACGATGGTTTGTCGCGCCGGATGCTGGGCACTTTTCTGACGTGGATGTCCGAACGCAAAAAGCCCGTGTTCGTGGTCGCCACGGCCAACGACATCATGCGCCTGCCGCCGGAACTGGTTCGCAAAGGCCGGTTCGACGAGATTTTTTTCGTGGATTTGCCGACAACGCAAAACCGGCGCGACATCCTGAGCATCCATTTCCGCAAGCGTTCCTTTGATTCCGCCGGGTTCGATTTGGATTCGTTGGTTCAAGCCACCGACGGATTTTCCGGCTCGGAAATCGAACAGGCGATCGTGTCCGCCACTTACACGGCCCGTGCCCAAGGCCACGATATGGCGCAAGACGATCTGCTGGCGGAAATCCGGCAAACGCGTCCGCTGTCCGTTGTGATGAAGGAAAAAGTGGAGGCAACCCGTGAATGGGCGTCAAGCCGGACAGTTTCGTGCGATTGACTTGGAGCGCGGGCGGCTCGCCCGCGAGTTGTTGGAGTTCAAGCTCCGACTCGCCAGTGGGCACAGGCCAAATCCCAAACTCCAACGCAGACGAGCCGTCCGCGCTCCTCACCGCGCGAAAATCTGGCGGATCACGTCCTCGATCGGCACTTCCTGGATGTCAATGTCGCTGACGGGCAGTTCATCCAACAGCGCCTTGCACGTCGGGATGACGCGGTCGCGCTTGACTTTGAGTGTGATGGCGTCGGGAGTTTTTTCGACGACTTCACCGTAAGGAGCCAGTTTTTCCGCCGGATATTCGTTCGCCTTCTCGCACTGAATGGTGACGAATTTGAAATCGGCGAAGCGGTCCACGATCTCGCTCAACTTGCCGTCGAAGAAAATCTTGCCGTGGTCAATGATGATGACACGCTCGCACAACGCCTGGATATCGGCCATGTAATGACTGGTCAGCAAAATCGTGGTTTTGCGTTCGGCGTTGTGGCGGCGGATGAAATCGCGGACGGTCTTCTGCGAAGTCACATCCAGGCCGATGGTCGGCTCGTCCAGGAAAAGCACCTTGGGTTCGTGCAGCAGCGACGCGATGAGCTCCATCTTCATGCGTTCGCCGAGGGAAAGTTCGCGGACGCTCACGTTGAGTTTGTCGCGAACGGTGAGCATTTCACTCATTTCGGCCACGGTGCGCTCAAAACGGTCTTTGGGAATGCCGTAAATCTTTGCGTTCAACTCCAGTGATTCGCGCGCGGGCAAATCCCACCAAAGCTGGTTTTTCTGGCCGAGCAACAACGCGAACTGGCGGCGATAACCATCGGCGCGTTCCCACGGTGTGTAGCCGAGAACTTTGGCTGTGCCGCTCGTGGGATAAAGCAAACCGGCGAGCATTTTGAGCGTGGTGGTTTTGCCCGCGCCGTTCGGGCCGAGAAAGCCGACGAGTTCGCCGGGTTCAATCTTGAAGCCGACTTCGTTGACGGCAACGGTCTGCTCGTATTGCCGGCGAAACAAGCCTTTGACCGCGCCCGCAAAGCCCGGCTGCTTTTTGTAAGTGCGAAAGGCCTTGGTGAGATTGATGACTTCGATGACCGGCATTGTTGGCCACAAAAATGCACAAACTGTGACGAAAGAGGAAACCTATTTTGCAACGATGTCGGGATTGTCGGCAATGCCTTGGGCAAACTGTGCCGCATAAATTTGAATGCAACGGTGCTGTTCCTTGCTTAAACGGATGCCCGGCCGGGCCAACGACAACATTTGCAGGCCAGCTTCGACATCGTGTGCGACGCCTAAATGAAGCAGCACCGCCAATGCAAAAAGACCTGTTCGCCCGTGGCCTTGTGCGCAATGAACAAAGACCCGGCCTGGCTTCAGGCTCGCGACAGCCCTGTGCAACGCTTCTGGTGCGGGCGCAGCGCCGTCGAGAATTGGGAAATTGCGATATGCTGGCGAATATCGAATAACTTTTGGTTCGGGAAATTCCGCCGTGAGATCAACTATGTTGTCGAACTCCCCGTTGAGTTCGGCTTTGAGCAATCGTCTGCCAACAACCAGTTTTTCCGTGACACTATTTTGCGCCGGTTCACGGCTGAACAGGCGAATGAGGTGCCAGACAATCAAAGTGTAAATCAGCAGCGGGAGAAAGAAGAGCCATCCTAGGAGTGAAATGGTTCCATCTGCCTGCTTGCCAAAAATCTTGTGCCAGCCACGTGCGTGAGCAAAACCAAGAATGAGGAAATTAAACCCAAGCCAGATTGCTGGAAGGAACCATCCGCCCCGGATGGAGCCAAGGCTGACAAGGGCAGCTCCTAGCAAAAAAAGAAGATGTCGGCGGCTCATGCTGATCAAAGCGCATTGTGCCGCAGCCAATGGCAAAAAGCCATCCAGCCGTTTAACGCATCAACTGCTTTTCGAGATAGTGGACGACCTGGCGGACGTTGGCGTCCACTTCCATGCGGTCTTTGACGAGGCGGCAGGCGTGCAACACCGTGCCGTGATCGCGACCGCCGTAGGCTTCGCCGATGGTGTTGAGCGAGCTTTCAGTCATCTGGCGCGTGAGATACATGGCGATCTGGCGCGGGAAAGCGATGTTCTCCGGCCGGCGCTTGCTGGTCATGTCGGCCAGACGGATGTCAAAATGCTCGGCAACTTTCTTCTGAATCACTTCCACGCTGATGGAGTAGCGGCCTTCTTCGTGCAGAATTTCGCGCAGCAAGCCTTCGACGACTTCAATGGTCAATTTCTTGCCGGTCAGCGAAACATAGGAGGCCACGCGGATGAGCGCGCCCTCGAGGCGGCGGACGTTGGTGCGGATGCGGTTGGCCAGAAAATTCATCACGTCATCCGGCAGCGTGACGCCCATGGCTTGCGCCTTTTTATTGAGAATGGCCTGGCGCATTTCCACGTCCGGCGGCTGCAGATCCGTGACCAAGCCCCATTCGAAACGCGAGACGAGACGATGTTCCAGCCCTTGAATTTCGCTGGCCGGCCGGTCACAGGTCAGCACGATTTGCTTATGCGCTTCGTGCAAGGCGTTGAACGTATGGAAAAACTCCTCCTGAATCCGTTCCTTGCCGGCCAGAAACTGGATGTCGTCAATCAACAGCACATCGGTCTGCCGGTATTTCTTGCGGAATTTGGCGAGCTGGTTGTTTTGGATGCCGTCAATGTATTCGTTTGTGAATTTCTCGGACGAAAGGTAGGCAACCCGCGCGCCTTTCTTGCTGGCGGCCACGTGCTGGCCGATGGCATGCAGCAAGTGCGTCTTGCCCAAACCGACGCCGCCATAAAGAAACAGCGGATTATAGGATTTTCCCGGGGCTTCCGCGACGGCTTTGGCGGCCGCGAACGCAAAGTTATTGTTGTTGCCGACCACGAACGACTCAAAGGTGTTCTTGGGATTGAAATGCGGTTCGCCATTGGCAGCCGCGCGATCCTGTGCGGCCGCAGTGGTTTTAGCTTTCGGCGGTGCCGGGGCAGGAGCCGTGGTCATCGGCACCGTCCCGGGCGCGGGTTTGAATTTGATTTCCAACTGTTTTCCGGCGGCGATCGCAATCGCATCCTGCAACAGGCTCAAATAATTGTCCTTGAGCCAGACCTCGCAAAATTCATTCGTGGCCTCCAGCGTCACGTGGCTGTTGTCCACCGCACTGGCGCGCAGGGACGCGAACCACATGTTGTAGGTGTCGGCAGTCAACTTGGAACGAAGATGTTCCTGCGCTGAACTCCAAATTTTTTCTGCCGAATGTTGCATTTCCATTACGTCAACTGGCTTGTTATCCAAGCGTTTTATTCACCTAGCTCTAAATTCATATTTTGGCGGCGGTTTTGCCGACTGACCCGCCCGCCAAGGACTGTGTGTCCGGCGCTTCCAGACATCAATCCAAATCTGCCTGCCACAAAATCCACCTCCTTGAAACCGCAAGTAATTAAAATGCAATTACTTAAAATACATCAAAAGGGCCGAGCCGCCACTGACTTACTCCAAACGATGAAACGCCCCGGGTCAGATGTTGTTGGCTTGGATGTTTTATGAAAACGGGCCGACAGTTTCGAGGACAACATATTAACTTTTGTTCGCAAGTTATTCACAAGCGTCTCCCGGCCAATAAAATCAATGTTCCTCTTGGTTTTCATCCACCACGCGCCGTTCCCAAGTCAAACCGCCTGTTCACCCGTTTCGCCCGTGCGAATGCGAAGCACGCTCTCCACCGAACTCACAAAAATTTTTCCGTCGCCGATCTTTCCCGTCTTGGCCCCTTTCACAATCCCCTCCACCACGGCCGTCACCTGTGCGTCCGCCACCACCAGTTCAATTTTGATCTTCGGCAAAAAATCCACGGCGTATTCGCTGCCGCGATAAATCTCCGTGTGCCCTTTCTGGCGGCCGAAACCTTTGACCTCGGACACGGTCAACCCTTGGATTCCCAATTCTGCCAATGCCGATTTCACCTCTTCCAGCTTGAACGGTTTGATGATGGCTTCAATTTTTTTCATAACGTGCCTTGCGGACTTGAGGACGATGCTAGCACTCGAAGCTTTTCTGTAAACAGGATTTTTCCTCGGAATTCGCCGCCGGATGAACCGGCAAAGCCGGTTGCCTTGGCCGAATGAATGGTCTGCCGTCCTGCCCGGGTTGCTTATCAGCCAGGGTGTTTATGAACAGTAACTCTTATATCTGTAAAACACGTTTGACAATAATAAGCATCTATGATTTAATGATCACAGTTGCAGCGCGAAGTAAGTGGACTTGGTAGTCGAGCGTTGCACCATGATCTTTGATTTTACATTTTCGGTTTGCGCTCCGGTAAAGGCGCAGATTGGAGTTCTCCGTGATCCCACGTTTTACTCATTCTAAATTCCCCGGGCCTCTCGGTCACCTTCTGACCGCTTGGCCCGGTTTTTTTTCTTTATAGTCCCATGTTTTGAGTCAATTGAGGCAATAACACCCGTGTGCCTTCGTTGACACCTATTTTTCCGGCTGTTACCGTCTGCTCTCCAAAATTGCAATGGAATACAAAGACACACTCAATCTCCCGCGCACCGACTTTGCCATGCGGGCCGACCTCGTCACGCGCGAGCCGCAGCGCCTGGAAAAATGGCAGCAGGCTGATCTTTACGCCAGGATTCAGGCTGCCCGCGCCGATGCACCCAGGTTCGTGCTCCATGACGGGCCGCCGTTCGCCAACGGTGACGTCCACATCGGCACCGCGTTGAACAAGATTCTCAAGGACATCATCATCAAATACAAAACCCTGCGGGGTTTGGACGCGCCCTACATTCCCGGCTGGGATTGTCACGGCCTGCCGATTGAATTCAAAGTCAGCCAGGATATGCGCAAAGCGGGCGACACCTCCGCTGATGCCGCCACGATCCGCAAAGCCTGCGAAATCTACGCCCGCAAATACATTGATCTCCAGCGCACGCAATTCAAACGCCTCGGCGTTCTCGGCGATTGGGAAAACCCCTACCTGACGCTGAACAAGGAATACGAGGCTGACGAACTGCGCCTCTTTGCGGACATTGTTGCCAAAGGCTTTGTTTATCGCGGGAAGAAGCCGGTGTATTGGAGCATTCCCTGCCGCACCGCGCTGGCGGAAGCCGAGGTTGAATATCAAGATCACGTCAGCCAGAGCGTGTTCGTGAAGTTCCCCGTCGTCGGCCAGCCGAAGACGTTTATCGTGATTTGGACGACGACGCCATGGACGTTGCCCGCGAATCTCGCCGTCGCTTACAATGAAAAGCTGCAATATATCACTGCCAAAGTCGGCGAAGAAAATTTCATCGTCTTTCGCGGATTGCTGCCGATCGTAGCCGAGAAATGCGGCTGGACCAGCTACTCCGAGACGCCATTCCCAGTCGAGCAGCTTGCAACGATCCAGTATCAGCATCCGTTCTGCAATCGCACCGGCAAAGCCTTCGCCGCCGACTTTGTCACCAGCGACACCGGCACGGGCTTCGTTCACATCGCGCCCGGCCACGGTCTGGACGACTACAATCTCGGTCGTCAAAACGGACTGCCGATTTACTCGCCCGTGGATGATGACGGAAAATTTGCCTACTCAAATGAATTGCCCGTCGAGCAGCAGATGCCCGCGGAAATGGTCGGCAAATCCATTCTGGAAAAGCATGGCAAAAGCGACGCCAACGAAGCGGTCTTGCACGAGCTTCGCGTCCGCCACGCGCTGTTGCATCAGGAAAATTATCATCACAGCTATCCGCATTGCTGGCGCAGCAAGACGCCCATCATCTTCCGCGCGATGGATCAGTGGTTCATCAAGATTGACCACACGGTAGGGACGCGTTCCACCGCGTCCCAAACCTCATCGAGAAAAGATGGGGACGCTGTGGAAAGCGTCCCTACCTTTCGCGAATCCGCCCTCACCGAAATTGACCGCGTGAAATGGATTCCCGACTGGGGCGTCAACCGCATCAAAGGTGCGGTGCAATCGCGGCCCGACTGGTGCATCAGCCGCCAGCGCACCTGGGGCGTGCCGATTCCCGCGTTTTATGATGCGAAGGGCGAGCCGATACTGGACGCCCAAATCGTTCGGAACGCCGCTGACCTCATCGAGAAGCACGGGTCCAACATCTGGTTTGAGAAATCCGCCGGGGAACTCTGGTCGCTCGTAAAGCCGGCGAATTGGAGCGGTGCCGAAGCCGTTGCCAAATCCAACGACACGCTCGACGTGTGGATTGATTCCGGCAGTTCCTCGCGCGCCGTGTTGATGCGCCGCGCCGAGTTGAATCACATGACGCGTTCCACCGCGTCCCAAACCTCAATCAAAAAAGATGGGGACGCGGTGGAACGCGTCCCTACCGAAGATTGGCAGGCCGATGTCTATTTCGAAGGCAGCGACCAACATCGCGGCTGGTTTCAATCTTCATTGCTGCTCTCGCTCGCGGGCAATGGCGCGGCCCCGTTCAAGACCGTCTTGACGCACGGCTTCATGGTGGACGCCGACCGGGAAAAAATTTCCAAGAGCAAGCAGGGCGCTTACGAGAAGCCGCAGACCGCCGAAGCCTACGTCAAAAAATACGGCGCGGACGTCGTGCGGCTGTGGGTGGCGTCGCAGGATTACCGCAGCGACATCGTCGTGAGCGAGGAACGCATCAACAAGGTGGGCGAGACCTATCGCGGCATTCGCAATTCTCTGCGGTATCAGCTCTCGAATCTTTACGATTTTGATCCGGCGAAACATTCCGTGCCCGACGACGAATTGACCGGCCTGGACCGCTGGATTCTGGGCGAATTCGCGAAGCTCGAAGCCGAGGTGCTTGCCGCCTACGACCAATACGAATTCCACGTCGTTTATCAAAAGTTGAGCCAGTTCATTGCTGTGGAACTCTCGTCAGTCTATCACGACGTCATCAAAGACCGGCTTTACACCGACGCCGCGAATTCGCCGCGCCGCCGCTCCACGCAGACCGCGCTGCACCGGCTGGTGACCGGCCTGTGCCAGATGCTCGCGCCCATCCTCGCCTTCACGGCGGACGAAGCGTGGGAATTTGTGCCCGGCAAACTGACCGGCTCGGTGCATGAGGCGAACTGGCAGCCGAAGCCATTGGTCCGTTCCGCAGCCGAAGCCGGCGCGTGGACGGGACTATTCACGTTGCGCGAGAAACTGCTGCCGGAACTGGAAAAGGCGCGCCAGGCCAAGACCATCGGCAAATCGCTTGAAGCCCGGGCCATCCTGCGCGGCACCGACCCATTGCTCGTGGACGCAAAGACGCATCTCGAATATCTTCGCGAACTGACGAACGTTTCCCAACTCGAAGTGGAATTGATCGGCAATGGCGTGGCGGAAGTCGAGGTGGTGCGCGCCGAAGGCCAGAAATGCGAGCGTTGCTGGCATTGGGAAACGGACATAGGCCAGAACGCGGAGCATCCGACCATTTGCGGCCGCTGCGTCGAGGCGGTGATGCAATTCAAGGCGTAATTGCTGAAAAAATTCAAAGCGCGGAGGGCGAAAACTCTCCGTGCTTTTTTGTTTTTGCTACATCGCTCTATTCTGAACCGCCTGGTTTCCATTCTCGCTGCAAGATTGAGAATATGGTCAAATTCACCCATTTACCGTCCAAAAATCTGCTCTCGATAAATTCTCCTTCACGCCGCATGCCGGCTCGGGCGAGCATTTTTAATCCAGCTATATTCTCGCTATAACAACCCACGGTGACGCGGTGCAAATTTGCATCGTCAAAAGCGAATGCCAGAACACCGCGGACTATTTCCGTTCCATAGCCTTGTCCGCGAACTGTCGGTTTACCACGAGATCGAACCTCGCGCTCCTGAATTCTTCACTTCGATATTTGAAAGAAACCAGAGCGATTAGTTTGGACGCAATCGGCAGTTCGATTCCAAAATAGGCATCATTGCCTAGTTCCATGCACGACTTTATGCCGACATCCTCAACCAGCCATTTCTCCACCTGTTCCTCATCCATCGTTCGGAAATCCGAATAAATGAGCGAGTCGCTATCAGACAAAAATTCAAGAAGATCATTTCGATCCGTGTCTTTAAGCCTTCGGAAGAACAGGCGATTGGTGTGAATATCCAAGCGGATTTCGCGCGGTGCCTGTTTGGAACTTTCCGGCACAACTATGTCCGCAGAACACCACAGACACTGCTGCACCGTCCCCATCCATTCTTTTGGAAAAGAAACAACTTTGCGGCAATAGGGGCACTTGAAATCAAAAAAGTCTTTTTCAGAATCCATTTCTGTTTCCATATCCGTGACCGTATTTCCGGCGGTGCCAGTTGTCGAGCCAAATGCCGTGCGCCACACAAAGCGCCAGAGGACTGGCGTACTCCAAGTCGGCGCGTGTTCCGTTCCGCGCGCCAGCGTCATGGACTGCGGTGGCCCTCCGCCGCTTTTTCTCGAACGTGAGATGATTTCCATTTCCCACTTTCGTCATTGCGCCCGCTAAAATTTTTGTCCGGAAAAATCACCCCGGCAGCGGCAGCGTCCCGGTGCAACCGGCCCGCGGCCAATCAGCCCTCCAGCGGGATTTTATTGAACAACCGAGAAACAAAGCAACGAAAGCCGAATTCCGCTTTGTTCCTTCGTTCCTTTGTGGTTCAAAAATTTCAAGCAAGTCGAAGCCGTCGAAATTATTTCACGCCGTAGCGTTTTTTGACTTCAGCCTGGGTGAGGCGCGGCTTGCCTTCGTCGCGCACGCGGGCTTCGGTCAGGTCCAGATAATCGTTCAAATCCTCCAACTCCTCGCGCAGCGTGGCGATTTGTTCGCGCTTCTGATGAATGGAGCGGACCACGGCTTTTTCTGCGGTTTTGGTCATAAACATCTTTTCGATTGCCGATCCTGCGGATCACAATAACACCGCCGTCCACGTCAAACAAGATGCGATAGTCGCCCATGCGCAAGCGATAGGCAGCTTCGGCGTCATGCAAATGTTTGATGCTGCCCTGTAGCCCGTGTTCCAGACGCTCAATCTTGCGAATAATTTGTGCGCGTTCACGCGCGGGCAAGCCTTCGAGGTCATCCAAAGCCGAAGCACCGTATTCGATTTGGTAACGCTGGCCGTTCATGAGTTACAATTTCGACTTTGCGCCCGCCAAAAATTTTGTCGAGAAAAATCACCCTGGCCGCGGCGTCCTGGCGCAACCAGCGCGCGGCCAATCCGAATCCCAACGGGAAAGAAATTGTGTTCAACGTCCTCCCTCATCCCGGCCTTCTCCCCAGGGGGAAGGAGAAACGTCCGCCGTGTCCCTTAAAAAACGAGCGGCGGGATTGGTCGGATGGTCTGTCGAGAATACGAAAACGTGCCAAGGCGGTCCCTTCTCCTGGGGGAGAAGGCCAGGATGAGGGCGGTTATAAAACCATTATTTGCTTCACCGGAGTCTGAACCCCACTTTGTTCCTTCGTTACTTTGTTGTTTAAAAATTCCCCCGTCGGTTGCGGCATCAATGTTAGGCTGGAATTTCCGGGGCCGACCTGCAAACTCTGCGCGTGCAATCGTCAGACTTTCGTTCGGCCATCGTTGATTACATCCGCCAGCAGGCCAGGCCGGTGGATAAGTTCAGTCACCAGCCGAGGCTCTATGAATTGACCCGCGCCATCGGTGCGGGCCAGAGCTATGATGACGACGTGGTGTTCGCCGCCGTCTGGCTGCATGATCTTGGCGTGTTCGTCGGCCATCGGCCCGAGGATCCCGAGGCGCTGGCGAAGTGGGATTGCGTGGCTTATTCGATGAAACGGACACCGGAGATTCTCACATGCTTCGGTTTTCCCGCCGAAAAAATTCCCGCCGTGGTCGAAGCCATCCGCACGCATCAGCCGCAGGATACTCCCGCGACCATCGAGGGCGTCATCCTGCGGGACGCGGACATCCTGGAGCAGTTGGGTGCCGTGACCGTATTGCGAACGGTCTGTAAAATCGGTCGCGACACGCGTTTTAAAACTTTTCCCGATGCGCTGAAGGTCTTGCAGAAAAATGCGGACACTTTGCCGGGACAATTAAAACTTTCAACTTCACGAGCGCTGGCCGAACCGCGCCTGCAGGTGCTGCGGCAATTTCTTGCGGCGGCACAGGCGGAAGGTTGCGCTTAAGTTGAACAACAAAGCAACGAAGGAGCAAAGCCGAATCCGGACTTCGTTGCTTTGTTTCTTTGTTGTTTAAAATTCACGCCGGTTGCTGTTGCGTGAGGCAGTGCAGCGAGCCGAAGCCCCAGACCAGATCCACGGCGTGGATGCCGACGACCGGCCGGTCTTTGAACAACTCGCCCAGGATGCCGAGCGCCACGCGGTCGTTCGGGTCGTTGAAGGTTGGGACGATGACGGCGGCGTTGCAGATGTAAAAATTCGCGTAGCTCGCCGGCAGCCGCACGCCGTCAAAATACAGGGGCGACGGCATGGGCAGCTCCAGGACGTCGGGCTTTTTGCCGTCTTCGAGCCGGAAATCTTTGATGCGATCCCAGTTTTCCGCGAGCGGCCGGTAATTCTCGTCCTTGGGATTTTTTTCGCGCACGAGCACGAGCGTCCGGGCGTTCACGAAACGGCAAATGTCATCAATATGGCCATGCGTATCGTCGCCTTTCGGGCCTTTGGCGAGCCAGAGAATATTCGTGACGCCGAGATAATTTTTCAGCGTCGTTTCGATTTCCCTTTTGCCGAGCCCGGGGTTGCGCACCTGGATTTTCGGGTCGAGATAACATTCCTCGGTGGAGATCAGCGTGCCGCATCCGTTCAATTCAATGCCGCCGCCTTCGATCACGAACGGCCTGCCGTTGTGCGTGGCGTGGAAAAGTTCTTTGCCGAGCAGGCGCGCGGCGGTCTCGGGAACTTTCGTGTCCTTGCGCCAGTTGTCGTATTTGGCCCAGCCGTTGAAATGAAAATGGGCGATGGCGGTCTCGGTTCTGGCGTCTTGGGTCCGGGTTTTGGGGAGCTTGCGTTTGACAAAGATCGGGCCGGTGTCGCGCGTCCAGCCGCGGTTCGTCGGGTGCATGACGAATTGGATCTTCCGCAAGTCTACACCGACGTGTTTGAAAACGCGGCGGGCAACATTCTCATCCGTCTTGTGCCGGACGATGAGCCGGACATTTTCTCCGGCGGAAATTTTCCGGACCATCTCGCCATACACCCATGGGATGACCTCGAACTTGCCGGGCCAGTCGCTGGCGTTGTGTGGCCAGCCAAGCCACGTTGCCACGTGTTTTTCCCATTCCGCGGGAAAAGTGTAGCCCAGTTCGGCGGGCATGGCGGGGCTGGCAATTTTCGGTTGCGGCATAAATCTGGCGCGAAACATAACTGCTCCCCCGCGGTTCGGAAAGCCCGTAAGAGGTGTAAAATGGGTCTGAGAGAGGCGCTACGTGATTGATGCGGTTGAAACCGGATTCCCGATGGCGCCTGGAGGTTGATTTTGGCGGGTTAAGCGCCGGCCAAATTTTACTGGACCGATTCGGGACACGCGGTGTCCTGACTTTAGCCAAGAAGGGTGATCTTCACCGGATATTCCATCTCCGCTTTGGTTTCATCACCTATGGCAATTGGCAACTTTCTTTTGATGGGCATGATGTTCCACCTCGGCAATCGCAACTGTGTCAGATAAAGCGCGGGGGAGAGCGGCGTGGGCAGGCGGTTCGTGACTTCCGCGTGCCCGTGGGAAATCTGCGCCAATCTCAATGCGTTTACTTTTTTTGCCATACCCTGAAAGCTCGCAATTCATGTGCCAGAAAAAGTGTGGCAAGCGCCAAAAAATCAAATAGCCAGCCCCAATCATCAGTTTATTTGATTGCCAGATAGGGCCTTTCAGGTAAGGTGAATGCAACAGCCCGCAGTAACTCCCAGCCAAACGTGATTCCACTTTGGCGGGACGGGTGGTTTTAGAAGGAAAAGATCATGACAAGGAACTTTGTATTCTCACCCGGGAAATATCTCTCCATGGGATTCACCATGCTGGCAGCGCTGGTGGCCGTGCCCGTGTATTCGCAACCCGTTCCCGTTATTAGCAACCTCAGCCCGAATTCAGGGATCGTCGGCGCGAACATCACCCTTTCCGGCACCAACTTCAGCGCGACCGCTGCTTCCAACGTTGTTTATTTTGGTGCGGTGCAGGCAGCGGTTTCATCGGCAAACCCGACCAGTTTGTTGGTGACGGTTCCAGCCGGCGCGACCTTTGTGCCAATCACGGTGACGGTGAATGGCTTGACCGCCCATGCTGGCCAGCCGTTTATGCCCACCTTCCCCGGCAACGGCCAGATAACCAACGCTTCGCTGGCGGCACGCTTGGATCTGGACGCCGGAGCGGGAACGTCCCAGGTTGTGTTTGCGGATTTGGATGGGGACGGCAAGTCGGATTTAATCATCGCCAATGCTTCCATCGGCACGGTTTCCCTCTATCGAAACATCAGCACGACCGGTTCACTGACGGCGGGGTCCTTTGCGGCGCGGGTTGATGTGCCGTTGCTGCCGAGCAGCGGAACCAGCCCGTATGTGATCGGTGCCGCGGATTTAGATGGCGATGGCCGGCTCGACATTATTGCGGAAAATGCGGACAGCAATGTCATTTCCATCTTAAGAAACATCAGTTCGCCGGGGAGTCTTACGACCAACTCCTTTGCCGCCCGCCAGGATTTTTCAGGCGGGAATGCCATGCGCGGCCTGGCGGTGCGGGATTTGAATGGCGACGGTCGGCCGGAGATTGTGGCGGCGAACAATGGCGACAATACGATTTCGGTTTTCCAGAATGCGAGCACCATCGGAAACATCGCCTTTTCCGCCAGAGTTAATTTTATCGCAGGCAGTGGTCCGCTTGGCGTGGCCATCGGGGATTTGGATGGGGACGACAAACCGGATCTGGCGGTGGCCAATTACAACGACAACACAATTTCCGTGCTCCGAAACACCGGCGCGGGAAGCAACATCACGACCAACTCGTTTGCTGCCAAAGTGGACTTCCCGGCCTTGTCAACAGTTGGCTCAATCGCGATCGGCGACATGGACGGCGACGGCAAACTGGATCTGGTGACGGGTGCTGGCTCAATCTCAGGTTCCCAGGCGATTTCCTTGTATCGGAACACGGCCACGGCTGGAAGTATTACCACGAGTTCGTTTGCAGCCCGGGTGGATTTTGCAGCAGGCTGGGTAAACACCCTTGCGCTGGCCGATCTGGACGGCGACGGCAAGCTGGATATTGCGCTGGCATCCCAGGGTCCCAGCGTGTTCTCGATCTTCAAGAACATCAGCACGCCGGGAAGCTTCACGACCGCGTCGCTGGCGGCCCGAGTGGACTACACCGCCGGCTTTAATCCCGTGGGCGTCGCCATTGGGGATCTGGACGGCGATGGCCGGCCGGACATCGCCTTCGGCAACTTCTATGATGGCACCATTTCGATTTATCGAAACCAGACACCGCTCGTGGTCACTCCACCCACCATCAACTCCCCAGTCATCACCGGACTCGTTCCAAACATTGGCACTCCGGGAACCACCATCACCCTTTCCGGAACCAACTTCAGTGCTTCTGCCGCTTCCAACATCGTTTACTTCGGGGCGGTGCAGGCAATCGTGTCATCGGCTAGTCAGACGAATCTTTGGGTGACGGTTCCCGCCGGAGCGACGTTTGCGCCAATCACGGTCACGGTGGGCGGGCTGACCGCCAGTTCGGGCCAGCCGTTTGACCCCACGTTCACCGGCAACGGCTCGAACATCATCACCAGTAGCTTTGCGCCCAGCTTTAATCTGCCCGGCGCCAACGGCCCGCAATCCATGGTCATCGCGGACCTCGACGGCGACGGCAAACCGGACATCGCATTCGTCAACGGTTACAACAATTTCATTTCCATTTACCGGAACATCAGCACCAACGGCGCGCTGCTCGGCCCGGCCTCGTTCGTGCCGCGCCTCGATTTGAATCCGTCGACCAACGGGGTCGTCGGCAGTTCTTACCGCCTTCATGCTGTTGATTTGGACGGCGACGGCAAACTGGATTTGATCGTGTGCGACGCGAACAGCGACCACATTTCCATTTTCCACAACATCGCCGCGCCCGGCAGCCTCACAACGAACTCATTTGAAGCGCCGTTCACTTTGAGCACGAGCTATGACACGCGCTTCGCCACCGCAACGGATTTGGACGGCGACGGCCGTGTGGACATCGTGGCTTTGAACTACGGTGCGAAAACCATTTCGATTTACAAGAATGTCGGAACAACGGGAGCGTTGAATACAAATTCCTTCGCACCGGCGGTAAGTCTCGCCGCTCCGGGCGGACCCTACGAAGCGGTCATCGCGGATTTGGACGGCGACGGCAAACCTGATTTGGCGGTGGCCAATTCGGACAGCGGCACGGTTGCCGTCTATCAAAACCTCGCCACCCCCGGCGTCATCGCGTCGAACTCGTTTGCGCCATACTTTGAAATATCCGGCGGTGGCGGCAACACCTCGACCATCATCGCCGTGGATCTGGACGGCGACGGCAAACTCGACCTGGTGACCGGCTCGGGCACGGGCGATTCCGTCAATGTTTTCCGGAACCTCAGCGGCGGTGGATTGTTGACGACCAATTCATTTGCGCCGCGGGTGGATTTTGGCACGCCCGGCTGGATGCACAGCGTATCCGTCGCGGACTTCAACGGCGATGGCAAGCCCGACCTTGCCGTCGTCGGCGAACTCAACAGCTACATGGCGATTTTCCAAAACACCAGCACGCCCGGAACGTTTACGGCAAATTCATTCGCGCCGCGCGTGGATTTCGGCACGGGCTGGAACGCCTGGGGCATCGCCGTCGGCGACCTCGAAGGAGACGGCCGTCCGGACATCGTTTTCGGCAACTATTACGACAACACCGTCCAGATTTATCAAAACGTGGCACCGTTTGGCACCAACACGCCGCCGCCGCCCGCCTCGTTGCTGGTCAATGGCGGCTTTGAAAATCCTCCGGGCATCTATCCTTACCAGGTTTTTTCCACGGAAGTTGCCATGCCGGGTTGGGTGGTGGAAAGCGGCACGGTGGAGATCAATGGCACTTACTGGCAGGCGGCTGAAGGCACGCAGTCGCTCGACATGAACGGCATCTTCGATGAGATCGGCACCATCTACCAGGACGTTCCCACGGTGCCCGGACAAAATTACAAAGTCCGTTTTGCTTACGCGGGCAATCCGGAATGCGAGTCGCCGACATTGAAAACCGCCAACGCTTATTGGAACGGGATGTTGCTGGCCAATTTGAGTTTTGACATCACCGGGCATTCCAAAACGAACATGGGCTGGATTTATTATGAGCAGGTCGTGACCGCCACGAGCACCAACACGCGCATCCGTTTCCAGGCCACCTCGCCGACGTTTTGCGGCCTCACGCTGGACGATGTTTCCGTGACGCCGACGACCGCACAGCCCGGTTGCACGGTGCCGCCGGCCGGTCTGGTGGGTTGGTGGAAAGGCGATGGCAGCACGCTCGACAGCCTTGCCGCAAACAACGGCGTGAATCAAAACGTCGCGTTTTCCAACGGCGTGGTTGACCGGGCGTATGCGTTTGATCCGGAAAATTTAGCCTACGGCACTTACTCCGGCATCCAGATCGCGGACCAGCCGGCCTACGCCTTGACCAACTCCCTGACGATTGAAGGCTGGATCCGGCCGCGCGGCGACGGCTACATGATTTTCTGGCGGGGCGATCAACGTCCCGGTCTGGATCCCTATTCCGTTTCGATGCAATCGAGCAACACGATTTTCGCCATCTGTGATGCAGGCGGCAACAGCGTGTTTGTTGAAGCGCCGATGAATTACTTTGCCTGGACGCATCTGGCCGCCACCCTGGACGGCAGTTCTGGAACCTTGAGCATTTACACCAACGGCGTGCTGGCCGTGCAGACCAACACCACCATCCGGCCATTTGGCAGTCTGCAGGCCGGTCAATCTCCCGGCGTCGGCATCGGGAACGTCAACGATGGCGCAAATAATTTTCCGTTCCTCGGTGATATTGACGAGATCAGTTTGTATAACCGCGCCCTGTCCGCCGGCGAAATCCAGGCCATCTATGGCGCCGGCAGTCTGGGCAAATGTGTGATCAACCTGGCGCCCGTCATCCTGACGCAGCCCACCAACCAGACCGTGTTGGCCGGGGGCGGAACAGGTTTCAGCGTGGCTGCCACGGGTGCCCAGCCTTTGTCCTATCAGTGGAATTTCAACGGGACCAACATCAGCGGAGCGACCAATGCCACGCTGACGCTGACCAACATCCAGGTCAGTCAGGCCGGCAACTACTCCGTGCTGGTGACGAATCTGTATGGCACGGCGCCGAGTTCCAACGCCGTCCTGACCGTCGTGGTGCCGGCGGTGCCGCCCACCATTCTTTCCCAGACACCCAGCCAGGTCGTGCTGCTGGGCCATCCGGCGACGTTCATTGTGAACGTGAGTGGCAGCGACCCATTGAGTTATTTCTGGAGCCGTGACGGCGCATTGATTCCCGGCGCGACGAATTTCAGCTACACGCTGAACAACGCGCAGCTCTCCGATTCCGGCAGCAAGTTCAGCTGCCTCGCTACGAATGCCTACGGCTTCGCGGCCAGCACCAACTCGACGCTCAAGGTGATTGACAGCATTTCCAATGATCTGTGCAGCGGGGCCGTGGTCGCCACCGGTTTCATTTACACGAACCTGCAGTCCACGGCCAAGGCCACCTCGTTTGGCGACCCGCTGCCCGGTTGCGTGGACGGTTTTGGCAATGGCGTCTGGTATCAATTCACCGCGCCGGTGAACGGCGTGCTCATCGTGGATACGTTTGGCAGCGACTTCGACACCGGCCTGGCCATTTACACCGGCGCGTGCGATGCGCTGACGGAAGTGACGTGCAACGACGACACCGGCGGCGTGACCTCCCAGGTCACTCTCCCGACGACCGCCGGGACAACGTATTCCATTCTCGCCGGCGGTTACGGTGCGCACACGGGCAACCTGGTCTTCCATCTGAACCATCTGACGCCACCGGCGTTTGTCGTGCAGCCCGCGGATCAATCCGTGGTGGTCACCAGTAACGCCAGCTTCGGTGCCACGCTCACTGGCGCGCTGCCGATGAGTTTTCAATGGTTTTTCAACGGTGCCCCGCTGGTGGATGACGGCCGGATCAGCGGTTCGACGACGGCAAGTTTGACCGTTTCCAACATCACCACGGCGGATGCGGGAGGTTACACACTGGCCGCCACCAATTTTCTGGGTTCCGCCAGCAGCGCCGCCGCCGTGTTGAACGTGCTGGTGCCGCCCACGATTTCGACGCAGCCGATTGGTCGTTCCGTGCCGCCCGGCTTGCCAACGACCTTCAGCGCGGCGGCGACGGGCAATCCCGCACCCAGTTATTATCAATGGCAGTTGAACGGCACGAACATCCCCGGCGCGACCAGCGCGAACTACACCATCAGTGCAATAAATACCAACCACCTTGGGTTCTATCATCTCGTCGCAAGCAACTCGGTCGGTGGAACCGTCAGCGCGGATGCGCAACTGACCTTCGGCCCCGTCGCCGCATGGGGCAGAAATCTGAACAACGAATGCCTGCCGCCGCCGGACTTGAGCAATGTCGTTGCGGTCGCGGGAACTTTTGGCGCGAGCTTTGCCGTGCGCACGGATGGGACCGTCGCCGCGTGGGGCACTGGCAACGCCACGAATCTTCCCGCGAGCGCCAGCAACGTGGTGGCGCTGGCCACCTCCGCCTCCACCGGCCATTACGCGCTCCGTTCGGATGGCCGGGTGGTTGGTTGGAATGGCATCTTGCCGCCGCCCTTGAGCAACATCGTCGCGGTCGCCGCGGGAAATAATTTTGGCTACGGCTTGCGCGCCGAAGGAACCCTTACCAACTGGGGCAGCATCCCGGTCCCCGGTTTCCCCGCCGGGTTGAGCCAGATCACGGCGATTGCTTGTGGATACAACAATGCGATCGCATTGCGAGCTGACGGCAGGATATTCGTTTCTGGCAGCAGCGCGGTGACCAACGTTCCCATCTCCGCGACCAATGTGATTGCGATTGCCGGCGGATACACTTACGCGATGGCGCTGCGCGCGGATGGCAAAGTGATCGCCTGGGGTAGCGGCACGATCACCAATCTTCCAACGAGCCTGACGAATATCGTCGCCATTTCCGCTGGCAATAATTCCGGAGAAAATTTTGGCCTGGCCGTCCGCGGCAGCGGAAAGGTCGTGGCTTGGGGGGACAATGGATTTGGTCAAACGAATCCGCCCGCCGCCTTGACCAATCTGACTTCCATCGCCGGAGCCGCCGCACCGTTCCATGGGCTCGTTTTGGTCAACGACGGCAGCCCGGTCATTTTGCATCCGCCCGTCGGCCTCACGACTTTCATCGGGCGCGATGTGACGTTGCATGGCGACGCCGTCGGTGCGCAACCGTTGAGCTATCAATGGCTGCTGAATGGCACAAACATTCCCGGAGCCACGAGCACCAGTTTGGTCATCTCGAATCTCCAGTTCGCCTACGCCGGCAGTTACCAGTTGTTCGTCAGCAACAGCATCAGCACCGCCTTGAGTCTGGCCGCTCCGTTGACCGTCGTCAGCAACAACACGCTGACCATCTTGAGTCAGACGGCCGTTTCAGCGACCAATGTGTATCAAGGCGGCAAATTCACCGTCGGCAGTCCCACGGTTCTCGGTAACGGCCCGCTGCGTTACCAATGGTTTTTCTCGCGGACAAATAATAATTACACCGTCGTTGTGGGCGCGACGAATGACACACTGACGATGGATCCGGCGCTGGTGCTCCACACGGGGAATTATTTTGTTGCCGTCAGCAACCAGTTCGCGGGCCTGACCAGCGCGCCGGTGGCCGTGCGCGTGCTGTTCGCCAAGGCGTGGGGCACGCTTGCCGCTGATCCGCCCGGCAGCCTCAATGTGACCAACGCCACCGCCATTGCGGTGGGGAATGCCGGAACGGGTTCTTCGCTCGGCCATTACCTCGTTCTTAAGTCGGACGGGAAAATTTCCAGCTGGACGCTGGCGACTCAAGGTTTTGGCGAAACCAATTTTACGGCCTTGAGCAACTCCATCGTCACCGCCATCGCTGCCGGTTATCAGGACAGCCTGGCGTTGAAATCCGACGGCACCGTGTTTACCGCGGGCTACAATGTTTATGGTGAAACCAATGTGCCGGCCGGATTGAACAGCGTCACCGCCATCGCCTGCGGCGATTATCACGACCTCGCGCTGAAAGCGGATGGCACCATCACCGGCTGGGGACAAAACACGTACTTGCAGACGACCAATGCTGCGGCGACCAACGTCGTCGCCATCGCCGCCAGTGCGCAGACCAGCATGGCGCTGCGTGCGGACGGTTCCGTGGTCACCTGGGGTTTCATTGGCGGGCAGCCTCCATTCAATGTGACCAACATCGTGGCCATCGCCTGCGGGGTTCAGCATTTTCTGGCGCTGCGCGCGAACGGGACCGTCGTTGGCTGGGGCAACAACACTTACGGGCAGACCACCATTGCCGCCAACCTGACGAACATCGTGGCTATCGCAGCGGCGGCGAATCACAGCACGCTGCTGCGCAACGATGGCACAGTGGTGACCCTGGGTGCGTATAACGGACAGACCACGATCACCGCGCCGGCGGATCTCGCCAACGTCATCGCTATTGCCGATGGCGGCGACCATGATCTCGCACTCTTCGGCACGCGCGCGCCGGCCTTCACTGTCCAACCGTGGAATCGGGCGATTCCGGTGAATGCCGTGACGAATGTCATTCTCGCCGCCAAGTGTGCCGGCGTTCAACCGATGCGCTATCAATGGCAGTTGAATGGCACCAACATGCCCAGCGCAACTAATGACACATTATCTCTGGGTGGCAGACTGGTCACCGGCGCGCCGATACCCGTTCCGCCCGGCACTTACCAGCTCATTGCCAGCAATAGTTACGGCATCGCCATCAGCAAGCCCGCCAAGATCACCGCGTTCTATTCGCTCGGCGAGGCACTTGATGCGACGAACCTGAGCTGGATTACCACCAGCGCGGCACCGTGGTTTGGTGAGACGAATGTCACGCACGACGGCGTGGACGCCGTGCGCAGCGGCGGCATCGGCACGTTGCAGGAAACCATTTTGCAGACGACCGTCGGCACGAACTGGCCCGGCCGCTACACGTTCTGGTGGAAGGTTTCCTCGGAACAATTTTTTGACACGCTGGAATTCCGCGTGAACGGGACCGTGCAGGCGGGCATCTCCGGCGAAGTGGACTGGCAGCAGGTCAGCATCCCCGTCGCGTCCGGCACGAATGTTTTGCAATGGCGTTACTCGAAAGATTCCTCCTTCGATGTCGGCCAGGATGCTGCGTGGCTGGATCAGTTTACGTTCCTTCCAGACCCGCCGATGATCACACTGCAACCGGTCAGCCAGACCGTGAACATGGGAACCAATGTCACGTTCCGCGTCACGGCCGTTGGCCGGCCGGAGTATGGATTGACCTACCAATGGCGGCGGAATGGAAACGTCGTCGGCAGTGGCTCCGTGTTAACCTTGAACAATGTCGGCCGCGCGCAAGTCGGAACCTACTCTGTGACGGTCACCGAGGCCAAACAGCCGCCCGGCGGCAGCACGATCAGCAGCAATGCGGTTTTGAATGTGCTCGTGCCGCAATTGCTCGGTTCAGCAATGTTGTTGCCCGATGGCACGTTCCAGTTGACCTCGACCGATGCCAACGGTGGACTGCTCTCGCCTTCCAATCTGGCGAACTTCGAGGCGCAGGCCAGCACCAACCTCGTGGACTGGGTGACCCTGCCCAGTGCGTTGAGCCTTACGAACGGGATGCTGCAACTCCAAGATGCCGGTCAGTCGAATTACAACGCGCGCTACTATCGCATCATCGAACATTGAAGTTAAAACGGAACGCCGAAATCGAAATGGAGTGGACGCGGACGTTCGTCCGTGTAGCGGCGGGCATCCTGCCTGCCGCTACGCAACTTCGGCTTACCGGCGCTTGAAGCGTTCCAGCAATTTCCCGTGAATCCCGCCGAACCCGCCGTTGCTGAACACCACCACCACGTCGCCGCCCTGGACCTTTTGCGCCAGGTGCGCGACGATTGAATCCGCATCCGGCAGATAGGCCGTCGGCTTGCCGGTCGCGCCGATGTCCTGCATCAGTTTTTCCGGATTGAGGCGTTCTTCCGGCGCGAGCAGTTCCAGGCGCGCCACCTGCGACACGATCACGCCATCCGCATCCACGAAGGACTCGGCGAGTTCGTTCTGAAAATAATTCCGCCGCGTGGTGTTCGTGCGCGGTTCGAAGATCGCCCAGATTTTTTCCTTCACGTAACGGACGCGCAACGCCCGCATCGTCTCGCGGATGGCCGTCGGATGATGCCCGAAATCGTCAATCACCGTCACGCCGCCCGCGATGCCCTTGACTTCCATGCGCCGCTTGATGCCCTTGAAGGTGGCGAACGCGGACTGGATCTGTTTATTCGAGAGGCCGCAATGTTTCGCCGCGCCGATGACCGCAAGCGCGTTGCGCACGTTGAATTCGCCGCCCAGCTCCAGATGAAATTTAAAACTGGGGATCTCAAACGTCGTCGCCGTCGGGCCGAAGTTCAGATTGAAACCCTGCACGGCGTTGTCCGCACCGAGGCCGAAACGTTTCACTGGACAATGCGTGACGTTCAGCAGTGGCGCAAGATTGGCATCGTCGCCGTTGCCGAGCAGCAGGCCGTTGCGCGGCACGAGCCGGATGAAGTGGGAGAAGGTTTTTTTGATCGCCGCCAGGTTTTCAAAGATGTCCGCGTGGTCGTATTCGAGGTTGTTGACGATGGCGACTTCCGGCTGGTAATGGATGAACTTGCTGCGCTTGTCAAAGAAGGCGGTGTCGTATTCATCACCTTCGATGATGAACCATTCGCTGTCCGTGAACCGCGCGCCCTGCGAAAAATTGTTCGGGATGCCGCCGATGAGATAGCTCGGATTGAAACCATTGTGCTCGAAGACCCACGTCAGCAGCGAGGTCGTCGTGGTCTTGCCGTGCGTGCCGCTGACGACGAGCGAGCGTTTGCCACGGATGAAGAACTCGGCCAGCAGCGCCGGCAGCGACGTATGGCGCAGCTTGTGGTCGAGGACATATTCGGCCTCGGGATTGCCGCGGGAAATGGCGTTGCCGATGACGACGAGATCGGGCTGCTGCGCGAGATTCCGTTCGTCGTAGCCGTTCATCACGGTGATTTTTTTTGACGCGAGGAACGACGCCATCGGCTCATAGACATTCTGGTCGGAGCCGGTGACTTGAAAGCCTTTGTCCTGCATCGCCGCCGCCGCGCTCGCCATGGCCGTGCCGCCGATGCCCGTAAAATGAACTGATTTGATTTGCGAAGAAAACATTTCGCGCAAGAAGGTAAAACATCGGCGTGCGCAGGGAAGAAAATTCACGCCAAAAACTTGCGCCAGAAGCCGGGCTGAAGCATTGTTGGACCCACGACCCCATGTTCTTTTGGCGAATTATCCAAATTTTTTGCTGTGTGTTTGCGCTCTTTGCACGCCCGGCTCTCGCGCAATACCCCGCCGGTCCGCAGGTGACGAAGGACGGCACCGCAGTCTTGCTGGAAAATTATGCGCGCGCACCGTTGTCGAGCCGCACACTGACGGGCGTGGCCTATTCGCCGACCAATCCGATCATTTTTTCCGATCAGCTGGCACGCATCAATTTCCTGCGCGCCGAGCCCACGAACGCGCCCGGCTTCGGCTCGCGCTACTTCATCTGCGACCAGAACCGGAATCTCTACATCGTGGACAAATCGAATCCGTTTTCCACGAACGGCTGGACGAAATACATCAATTTCGAGGAGGTCTTCCCGCGCTTCGACAACGACCCCGGCTTTGCGGGTGGCATGAACACGTTTCAATTTGATCCCGGCTACGCGACGAACGGGATTTTTTACACCGTCCACATGGAGACGACCACTAGTCCGACGCTTGGCCCGACGAATGGCTCCTTGCCCGGCTTCAATACAAACGGCTACACGACCTCGGGCGCCATCAATCCGCCGGTCGGCTCGGTCTCGCGCATCGCTGTCCTCGTTGAATGGACGGATACGAACATCGCCAACACGACGTTTGAGGGCACGGCGCGGGAGATCATGCGTGTTGGTTTCAGCAGCAACATCCATCCGATGGGCGATCTGCTGTTCAATCCGCTCGCGCATCTCGGCGATGCCGACTATCGGAATCTCTACATCGCCAACGGCGACGGCGGCGCGGGTGAAGCGGTCGGCACGCACACGATTCCTCAACGCCTCGATGCGTTGCAGGGGAAAATCCTTCGCATCACACCGGACCTGAATCTGCGTCCCGGCGATGACTTGAGCAGCAACGGATGCTACCGCATTCCGACGACCGGCATCGACCCGAATCCGTTCGTCACCAACAACGGCGTGTTCACGAATCTCACCGGCGCGCGGAAGGAAATTTTTGCCTATGGCGTCCGCAATTGCCATCGCATCAGCTGGGACGTTCTTTCAAACAAAATCATCGAGGACGACATCGGGCTGCATTCGTGGGAAGAAGTGAACATCATCCACAAAGGGGTGAACTACGGTTACGCCGAGCGCGAAGGCACGGAGCAGCTTTTCGTCACCAGCACGTCCATCAACGGCAAGACTGGAGGCCAGATCAGTTCCAATTTTCCCGCTGCGGACTTGCTCACCGTCACCGGCCTCGTCGCCCAGGTCACGCCCACCTATCCCGTCGCCAATTACAGCCATCGCGATGGGGACGCGATCTCCAGCGGATTTGTTTATCGCGGCAAGCTGATGCCGCAGCTTTACGGCAAATATATTTTCGGGGACATCCCCAATGGCAGGATTTTTTATTCCGACTTTGCAGAAATGATTGCCACCGATGACGGCATCCGCACCAACCCGGCCGCGATCCATGAAATCCAGGTCGTCTTCGACAGCCCTTATGATGTGACCAACTATCCCGTGCAGCGCCGGATGTTTGATATCGTCTCCGAGGAATATCACCAGCGCGGTGGCACGGCGGTCAAACTCCCCGGCACCGCCGCGAACACGGGTGGCAATGACCCCGATGGGGTGCCTTACGGCGGAGGCCGCGCGGACATCCGCTTCGCGCTTGGCGACGACAACGAGATCTACGTTTTGAGCAAAAGCGACGGGATGATCCGCAAGATGACTGCGGTGCTGGCGCCGCCCAGCTTGAGCATCGGCGCGGTGAACAACGGCCAATTCAAGCTGACCTGGCCGACGATTCCGAACCGCACCTATCGCGTTCAGTTCAACAATTCGCTCGGGGATACAAATTGGAATGATCTCACGGGTGATCTGGTGACAACCAACCTTGTCGCCACCATCACCAACGCGCCGGCGACCAACGCCGTTTTTTATCGCGTCAGATTATTGCCGTAAATTGTTCGTAGCGGCTTTCGGCAGAAAGCCGCACTCTTCGTTTTAAAGTTTGCGGCGCTCTGCCGAGACGCCGCTACGCATCGCCAGCCTTGAGCGAATTTAACGCGGCGACCTGGCCGGCTTTGAAAATTGATCTTCCCGTTTGCGATTGACCGTGATTTTGATTCGCAGAAATTTTTTTGCATCCAAAGTCGCCTCCGTGACGGATATACTCACTAGCAAAGGACAAGTTTTGCGTGGAACCGGCTGAAAACCAAATAATGCAATTCAACGAGCGCAGGGAACCGCTTGACTTGGAAGCCTGTGAAGATGCCCGTCTGCTGGTGCTCATTGCCGCAGGCGATCAGCCTGCGTTCGCAGCGCTGTATCGCCGCCGGAGCGGGCTGATTTATTCGCTGCTGGTCCGGATGCTGGTTCACGAAATGGAAGCGCAGGAAGTCATGCAGGATGCTTTTATTCAAATCTGGCGGCGGGCGGGACAGTTCGATCCCACACGGTCCTCTCCGGTGGCGTGGATCATCATGATCGCGCGCGGGCGGGCGGTGGACCGGCTGCGCGCCCGTTCACGCCGCAACCTCGGCCACGCCGCGTATGAACGGGAATTGGTAGCGCTGGAGATGGAAGTGAACGGTTTTCGCCTAATGGAGCGCGATGATCTTGCCGACGCTTGCGCTTCAGCCTTGAACCATTTGCCGGAAGAACAGGGCCACGCGTTGCAACTGGCGTTTTTTCGTGGCTGGACGCACGAGGAAATCGCGACTGCGGTCGGCGAACCGCTCGGCACGGTCAAGGCCCGCATCCGGCGCGGCCTGCTGGCCTTGCGCAAAACTCTAAAGGATTATCATGGCTGACGTTTCATCCAACGAAAACGAGGTGCTGCGTTATGTTTTGGGCGAATTCAGCGCCGCCGAACGGCGCGAGTTTGAATCGCGCATGGCCGCTTCTGTCGAATTGCGGGCGCTCGTCGACGAACTGGAAACGGGCATGGTGGCTGTGGCGACAGCCTCACCCCGCCGTCGCCCGCCGCCGGAAGTCTGGCAGCGCATCGAAAAGGCCGTGGTGAGGGAAACCCGGCCAAAGCTGGCTTTCCCGGCCTTTGGGTTTGGCTGGCTGCGTAGCGGCTGGGCGGTGGCCGTGGCGTGTTTAATGGGCTGGGTGTTCTACGCCTTTTTGTTGAACCGGCATGAGGTCCCGGCAGCGGCGAAATTAAAAATCCCGCCCGGCGAAATCGCTGTCGCCACTTCCGCCGAACCGCCGCCAAAGCCGGTTGCCGCACCTTCCCTGGTTGCCAGCGCCACGAATGCTGCCGTTGAGCTGTTGCAGGCTCGCGCCCGGGAGATCATGGAATTGCGGGGAAAAATTGCGCGATTGGAAACGGTAACGACACAACTATCCCGTTCACTGGCCCAACAGCACGCGCTCTTGGGCGAATCAAACCGGATTAAATTTTATCATCTGTCTGCCGTTTCAACGACCAGCGGCAAGGGCAGCACGGCGCCGCTCTCACCAGGCTTGCAGCGGGCCGTCTTGACCGCGCTGGCGCGCGAGCTTGGCTGGCTGCCGGCCGGTTCAACATCCGCCACGCAAACTGGCGGTAATTTTCCGCCAATACCTGTCACCTTCGGCGGGGTTGACTTCATAGATTTGCTTCCGGGCAGCCAGACTGTTTTCAGCCAGCCGCAGATTCAGTCCCAAGTTGGGTCCGGCCGGCAGACGGCGGATAACACCGCTGCCGGCACGCAGGTTCCGCCGCTGGTCCAACCGCAAATTGAATCAACGGCACCAGCGGCCTCACCGGGAACCACGGCCCCCGACCCGGCGATCCCGGCCTTCGTCTCCGGCGACAATCTGGTCGTGGCCATGGATTCAACCATTGTGCCGGCCGGCAGTTCGGTGACATTGACCGTGCTCGATGCAAACCAAAATGCGACGGGCGGAACCTTTATCCTCGGAAACAATCCGGCGGTGTTGACGATTCCGCTTTCCGACCTTTCCGACCCTTCCGCCTCGCCCTATGTGGTGGCAGGTTTTAGCGGCTGGATGGTGAACATTAATTCCATATTCCCAAACGGCCAGACCGGCACGATGCAGTTTTTTACACCAGCAACAAATCCATGATTTTATTGACGGCTTTCACGGCGCTCAATCCACAAAAAAACAAAAAGGAAAACACCATGAAAAAAAAGATAATCCAAACACTGAGACTCGGGCTGGCGGCTGTCCTGCTCGCAACGACCGCACCGGCATTACTGGCTGCACCACCCAACACCGGCATCCAAGGGCGGGCCGCGCTTTACATTTCCTACGGCACACCAGTTGAGGTGGAACCGGGCGTGTGGCTGGGCGTGGGCGACGTGATGCTGCCAGTTGCCACCTCGTTTACGGTTTTGTCCGCGCACTCAGGCCACGAAGTCGGCCACTTCACCACTGATGCAAATGGCGCATTTACGGTATCCCTGACGCCGGGCAAATATGTCATCGTGCCCGATACGTTGACGTTCCAAGGGTTCCCTTTTAGTGCGTCTATTCCAACCGGTTCATTTGAAGTGACGGTTAGTGCGAAGAAGTATACCTACGCGCTTATCCTTTATTATCAGGCAGGCCCAGTGAGTATTTTTTCCGGATCGGCTCCATGAGGATTGACCTTGTGCGGCAGAGCCGTCTCGTCGGACAGGCGGGATGGTTCTGGAAATTTTCAACACGTCCGTTGTCTCCACCGGGTATTTCCGGTAACGCTGGTTGAGCTTGAACGACCCAGGCCAAAAGGCATCAGCCTTTCAGCTTCCGTTCCAGAATCTCGCCGACGAGCGCGGGGTTGGCTTTGCCCTTGGAGAGTTTCATCACCTGACCCTTGAGCGAATTGAGCGCGGCCACCTTGCCGGCCTTGTAGTCGGCCACGGGCGCGGGGTTCGCGGCGATGGCTTCGTCGCAGAATTTTTCAATCGCGCCGGTGTCGCTCACTTGCGCCAAGCCTTTTTCCTGCACGATGACGCCAGGCGCTTTGCCGGTGTCGAACATTTCCACGAACACCTGTTGCGCCGCAGCACTGCTGATGGTCTTGGCTTCCACCAGGCCCACCAATTCCAGTAAGGCTTCGGGCTTGAATTTGAGATCGGCGAGCGTGATGGTGGGAGCGCGTTCCACCGCGTCCCCATCTAAATTTTCGGACGCGGTGGAACGCGTCCCTACCATATTTGCCTCCGTCAGTTTCGCCCTCAGATTGTTGATCACCCAGTTGGCGACGGCTTTGGGATTCTTGGACTGCTTCGCGAGATTTTCAAAATAATTTCCCAGCGGCACGTCGTTTACGAACGATTCCGCGTCCGGCGCGGGCAGTTGATACTCGCGCATAAAACGCTGCTTGCGCGCCAGCGGCAATTCCACCACACGCGACTTCACTTCGGCCAGCCACGCATCCGTCGGCGCGAGCGGCATCAGGTCGGGATCGGGAAAATAGCGGTAGTCGTGCGCGTGTTCTTTCGTGCGCATCTCATCCGTGATGCCCGCCTCGTCGTCCCAGCGGCGGGTGGATTGGATGAGTTTTTCACCGCGCTTCACCGCCGCAATCTGGCGCGGGATTTCGTAGTCCAGCGCGCGACGCACGCCGGAAAAGCTGTTCATGTTCTTGATCTCGATCTTCGCGCCGAGTTCCTTGGTGCCGACAGGGCGCACGCTAATGTTCACGTCGCAGCGCACCATGCCTTTTTCCATGTCGCAATCGCTCACGCCGCCATATTTCAAGATATCCAAGAGCGCGTTGAGATATTCGTAGGCCATGTCGGAGCTGGTGATGTCCGGCTCGGAAACGATTTCCATGAGCGGCACGCCGGCGCGGTTGAAGTCCACGCCGCTGAACCGCTCGAGATGGGAATTCTTGCCCACGTCTTCTTCGAGGTGCGCCCGGGTGATGCGCACGCGGCCCATGCCGTTCGTGGAACCGGCGCCGGTGAATTCAAAATCCACGAAACCGTTCGCCGTGCTGGGCTTGTCGTATTGGGTGAGCTGGTAATTCTTGGGCGCGTCGGGATAGAAATAACTTTTGCGGTCGAACTTGGCGAAGCGCGGGATTTCGCAGTTCAGGAGATAACCCGTCAGCACCGTCAGGCGGAGCGCCTCGTCGTTCGGCACGGGCAGCACGCCGGGCATGCCCAGGCAGACGGGACAGACGTTGGTGTTCGGCTCGGAGCCGAACGTGTTGGCGCAACCGCACCACATCTTCGATTTCGTTTTAAGCTGGACGTGAGTTTCCAGACCGATGACAGCTTCGTATTCCATAAGGGCGCGGAAAGTTTAACCACGAATGAACACGAATGAACACGAATTTTTCGTGACGGTATGGTTTGGAGCGCCGAGCACCGACCCGGCCCGAAACAGCATTGGTTTCAACTTGCCGAGACGGTGCCCGGCGTTCCGTTACGGTGGCAACCCATATCGCCGCTGAATTTTTCAAAGACTAACCGGAAATTTGACCTTCAACGCTTCCGCCCACGGAATGAGCGCGGGCAGGACGGTGGAATGCAACTCGACGCCTTGCGCGAGTTGTTCTGCACGTCGCGCGAGCGCGGCTTGACCGGGCAGGAGCACGGGAGGTTTTCCCGGCGGCACCGGGGTTTCGACACAGGTCTGGGCGAAGCAACTCAATCTATGCCTTGCTTGAACGTGTGCGACTCGGAGACGGCGTGGCGGTCACATTCCCAGAAAGAATTACAGCGTCCTTCGGCACCTCCGGTTTTGCCTGCATTATTTTAACCGCCCGGCTAAGCTCATTGTTCATCAAGATAATATGTTCGGATTTATCGCCCGCCACCTCAAGAAACGTCTGGGTATCTGCCGGGGCCGAACAGCCTTGAACCAACGCTTGTCGGGTCTGAATTAATTTTATGACCGGTTGAGATCCCTCGATGGATGCGCTTCGCAAGCCATCAACCTCAATATCCTTCACGTCGTCGCAGTGGAGCGCCGGCCGCATTTCACCGGCGGATGACCTGAGTTCAACCTGCTTCAGTCGAAGACCCTTCACATGGCGGCAGTAGAAACCATAAGCTGGCAACCGTCCAAACATGCGGGCTTCAGGATAGGACGCTGATAATTCAGGAATCTCCCGTTCAACCCACCCGGCTTTGCCACGCTCCTCACTCTCAATTCTGATGTTCGATAAGGTCACGTCCTCCACGTCGAAACCGGGAAGGCCCGTGATCGAACTGGTGAGCAGGGATCCGGTTGCGTGAATATTCTCAATCATGATGCCACGCAACGTGCCCGGCGTGCCATCGGAACGCGGAGTCCGATTGCCGCGACGTATAAAAACCGGCGTCCGCACCCGTTGCATCCGAATGTTGGAAATCACCACGCCTTCCAAGGAACCGCCGTCCACCATTTCCAAAGCGATGCCCGCAATGATGCGCTCCTTCGGATCAACGTCCTCGTTGAAAATGACCGAATTGGTGAACACCACGTTTTCAAAGCCGCCGAACGTCGCCGTGCCAAATTTCAGGCCGTTGCAGCAGCCGGTCAGCACACAGTTGGAGATGGTGATGTTTTTTGACACGCGCACCTCGCCGCCGTATGGGCTTTCGCTCTTGAGGCAAATCGCATCATCACCGGTGGCGATCAAGCAATCAGAAATGAACACATTCTGACAGCCAGTGGGATCAATGCCGTCGGTGTTGGGTCCGATTACGGGATTCCGGATGGTGATGCCCCGGATGAACACGTTGTCGCAATGAACCGGCCGGAGAGTCCATCCGGCGGCGTTTTCAATATGCACCTCCTCGATGCGAAGGTTTTTGCAATTGTAGAATTCCAGAAGTGGCGAGGGACGGTCGAGCGGTTTCCAGTCATAGGTAGCCACATCCTGCCAACTCTCCGCTGACGGCGGCACCACGCGTCCGCTGGGCACCCAAAAGGATGAACCCTGGCCGTCAATCCGTCCGGGGCCGGCCAGACCGATATTCTCGGCGTCTCGCGCAAAAACCAGGTGTTTCTGGTTCGCGTCCCCCAACAGCGAAGGCCCCGCCTGCAACGCATAATCCCTGATGTTCTTGCTTCCCAACAGCGTGGCACCCGCCTCCAGATAAAGCGTCACGTTGCTCTTCAGAATAACTGTGCCGGACAAATAAATTCCGGGCGGAACATAAGCAACCCCTCCCCCTCGCGCATGGCAGTCATCAATCGCCCGATTGATGGACGCCGTATCCAGCACGTTGCCATTGCCAATGGCCCCATATTCCTTCACATCAAATATCCGCAATCCAGATCCCGGATCTGTTTTTGGAGCAGCTGACTGAACCAAGCCTGCGCTTCCGGCCGCCAAGGCCGCCCCTATTATTCCGAGCATTTTTCTACGATTCATTGCGTCTTCCTTCAAATGAATATTCCCGGTTCGTGTATCAACATTCATTGAATTGCGTGAATGTAAACAGTGCGCCTCACGACCTGCATCGTTGCGGCAAGGCCGGCCAGCCCCATTAGTGACCGTTCGCAGTGCCCGGATTACACCAGATATCATTCGCGCCGGTGTCAGCCACCATGGCATTGATCTCCATCATCGGAATACGGGCGGCGCTGCCATCCACTCTTCCAACTTGGGCTGATTTTCCATGCCGCTTGGAAATCGGTTGATACGGATAGTTGGAAAAATCATTCCATGTGCCCACAGATGTGTCTGTTTCGTCATTCTCCCATTCCAAAATACTGGTTGGTTTAAATCTTAATAATTTAAAGGGCTCGACATAGGCTGTTGAATTTGCCGCTGGATAACCAACCACGGCACCATTCCAGACATAGCTGGTGAGTATTTCATAACGTTTAATATAATTGGCATCAACCACGTCCGCCGGACACTGCAACACTTTTTCAGTTTTGAGATATTGATAAAGCTGGCCCGGTCTGGTGGCTGGGGCGGTGCCATTAAAAAAACACAATTGGTTGGTGTAATCGCCCTGAAAACCACTGGTGGTATGTGGATGATTATACGGGGTAAGATCACCGCTGGCCACCCAGTTGTCTTGAACCACCCCCCAACCTGGCTGCGGCATGTAATCATTATTGTCCGTGCAATACATGGTCATTGCCAACATTGTCTGCTTGCAATTATTGATGTCATTTATCGCCACCGCCTTTTTTTTAGCAGCCGACAATGCCGGCAAGAGCATTGCCGCGAGAATAGCGATGATCGCAATAACCACGAGGAGTTCAATGAGGGTGAAAGCAGCCTTTTTGCGGCTGATGAGTGGAGTTGGTTGCATAATTACGAAAGTTGCGAATTTAAAGCGATTTACATTTTGTTTGAGCTTAAAACATCCACTTCGACCCCTGGCTCTTAACATGGTGCGCTAGATTCAATTTGGATTGCTCAGACAGATAACGGGTCAATTTCATGTGTGTTAATTCGCTGTTTCAATCTATTATAGCCAAAATGAGAGGCGGGTTAGTTTTTTTTGAAGGTGATGGAGTTGTGGTGGTATTTTCATTCGAAAACCTTAAAAACAAAAAACTTTTGCCGGGGTGACGCCATCCTGGCTGTTCAGCGCCAGCCGCTTTCATCCATTTGTCGGATGGCATTGACAAAATCGATTGATGGCATATTTTTTTCGGCATACTACCATTCATAATGATTTGAGATCAACATCGGCCAATGTTAAACCCCCATTCTGTATGGTGCAGCGCCAGGTTGGGAGAGGGGCGTTTACACTTGTAGAAATGCTGGTCGTTGTGGCGATTATAGTGGTATTGACCTCCCTGCTATTGGCGGTTTTCGCTGGCGCAAAAACCTCTGCCAGAACCAGCCAGTGTTTATCACAGCTTAGACAACTCGGTTTGGCGATGACGGTTTACGGCGCTGACAATAATGAACTTTTACCAGCGGCTCATGCCACAGTGCCATGGGACAGCACAAATGAGGTGGCTTGGACCAAAGTCCTGTTTCCCCAGAAGTCTGGGGCACAAATCTTGACCTGCCCTTCCTATAGCGAGTTTTATTATCAGTCCCACTTCAGCTACTTCATGGGGGCGCGCGCCGCTTTTGAAGAGGCTGGCGCACAGCCCGCTGCGTTACCGCTGCGTCACATTCTCCTGCCCGCTCAATATATCCTTTCCGGAGACTGCAATTTTCCATTTCCAACCCAAGACGCAGACCCCGACAACTATACTGCCGACACTCTATTTGGGCTGGTGCCAGTCGGACATGGCCGCCAGGTCAATGTGCTTTTTGGTGATTTGCATGTGCTCAAAGCCAGGCGTTTTGAGGCAGACTCAATGACCTTCTCCTTTACCGAACCTGGCAAGCCTTGGGACCAATGACACAAAATCGGGCGTGTTCGACGCCATGTTTCATTCTCTTATCTTGGGATCAACCTGATTAAAACCACGCCATGACGTGGCACCGAAGCCTGAAACTCGCCATTGAAGGTTCCCAAGTCTTTCTGTCTCCAGAGATTGCGCACTGTTTGCGGACCGGCAAGGCCAAGGTCAGGCCATTTTACGGTCGCCAGGGCTTCCTCTTCGCCGAGATTGAACAAGCCAACGGCTTTTGACCCATCCTCCAGGTCTTTGGACCAGACTTCCGTCTGACCCTCTTTGGTAACACGGGCGGCTTGACGGCCAAGTGGATCTTGATCAATTGCGAGAACCTCCTCGTTAGTCAGCAAAGACAGGGTGAATGCATCCAATTTTGTCATGTCGCATCCAATGAGCAATGGCGAACCGAGTAAACACCAAAGGCTGATATGGGTGTATTGCTCGTTGGGCAGGAGGCGGGTTGGGCGCACCTTGGCACTCCAGCCAACGTAACCCACCACCAACATGTCCGGGTCATTCCAATGCCCTGGTCCGGCAAATTTCTCAAGCCCAGCCTGGCGAAAGCCATTGACGGACATGCTGGACCATGTGTCGGTGATGTCTCCGCAGGTGCGCCAGCAGTTCCCGCCAGCTTGTGCGCCCCATTCCCAAACATTCCCCATCCCGTATTGGCAAAGACTGAAGACAACATCGCGCTGCACACTGTTCAAGGCCGCGCTCATCACTTGATACGGCTTCATCAGCTGATCGTGATCGGGGCTGGGCGCTATCTGGTCGTAGCTACACCAGTCATATTTTAAATAATCAAACCCCCATTCAGCGTAACGGCGGGCGTCCTGTTCCTCGTGGCGGTAGCTGCCCTCATAATGGGCGCAGGTCTGTGGGCCGGGAGAAGAGTAGATGCCGATTTTCAGGCCCTTGCCGTGGACGTAATCCGTCAACGCTTTCATGTCCGGGAACTTGTCGCTGGACAGGATATTTCCGTTGGTGTCGCGTCCGCCCTGCCAGCAATCGTCAATATTGATGTAGGTCCAGCCGTGTTCAATCAGGCCACTCGCAACCATGGCGTCGGCCGCGGCGCGAACATCGGCGGCGGTTACGTCACGCCCAAAGCAGTTCCAACTATTCCAGCCCAACGGCGGGGTCAACGCAATGGTATCCCCGCACACGATTTTCAACGGTCGCTCCGCCTCTCCCAGCGCGTTTTTCGCTTTGAGGGTGACAATATAGACGCCTTTGTTCCCAATCATGCCGGTCATCTGACCGGTCTGCGGGTCAAGTTTCAACCCGGCCGGCAGAGGATCGGCAGTGAAGGTCATGGGACGATCTCCACTCGCGGGAACGGTGAAGAGGAAGGGCGATCCTGGGCGAACTCCGAGGACGCGTGCGCCGTTGATGCGAGGTTCGGGTAGAGGCTTTGGCGTTAATATCACAGCAGATTCCTGTGGCGGACCGAATGATCTGGGTTGCCCAGCCGCCATGCTGATTTCCGCTTCGGCCCAGTCCGCATGATCCCAGCTGGTGCCATCATCAGCATCACCCACGTTCAATACCATCTGCTTGACGCCCCGCAATTCCACATTCACCGCTTTGGCGGGGGTGCCGGCCCGCATCACACCGCTCTCCCAAAGCACCTTGCCATCCCCGACCACCCTGAAGATAACGCTTCCTCCTCTGTGTTTGACATCGTCATCAACTCCCACCATGGCAGTGAAACTTTCTGCCGCTCCACCCAAGTCAATGCGAAAGGTGCTGGCAGCATGAGTGCCAAGTCCATGTTCAAATTTATGCCCGGCAATCGTTATCGCGTGCCCGTCCAGAGACTTATTCACCTGCGGATAACCCCAGCCCTGATCAACATATCGCAGCTCCAGGGATTCAATGCCAAACGTCCCGGTTTTAGCCTGGCCGGTCAGGGCAACTAAAACCAACGCCATCCCAATCATCGTAATTAGCTTCATAAAAAAGTGCGCTTCGCTTAACCAAAAATATCCGCAGAACCACGTTAAAATTTGGCCCCCCAGGCTTTGTTCGGGAGAATGTCCATTTCCAATTCCAAAGTTCCGCCGGCCACGATCTCCTGATGCGTGATCCATGGGTGTTCCAGTGGTTTGCCGTTGAGTCGGGCTGATTTGACGTAGATGTTCTGGTTGGATGCGTTGTGCGCGATGATGGTGAAAGTGCCTCCTGGGTAATATTTCGGATCAAGCTGGAGGGTTGCCTTTTCGACCAAAGGGCTTCCAATCACATAAACTCCGTTGGCCGGATTTACCGGATAAAGTCCGATGGCACTAAAAACATACCAGGCTGAAATCTGTCCGCAGTCATCATTCCCACACAGACCTTCGGGAGTGTTGTCATACTGCGTGAGCAGGATCTGGTGGACGCGTTGTGCCGTTTTGTATTGAGCGCCGGCCAGGGCATAGAGATAGGCAACGTGGTGACACGGTTCGTTGCCTTGGGCGTATTGACCAATCAGGCCAGACACGTCAATTCTCCAATGCGACATGTCGGAATCCTGGTTGAAAAGCTGGTCCAGTTTGTCGATGAATGCCTGATTTCCTCCGTAGAGCTTGATCAGGCCCGGCACATCATGCATGACGGAAAAAGTGTATTGCCACGCATTGGCCTCGGTAAAATCCCCGGCCGCAAGAGTGTTGTCCGAGGCGACTTCTTTGGGATCAAACGGTTCACGAAAAGCTCCGTCGGCATTTTTGGAACGGAACAATTTTGTCTTCGCATCCCACAGGTTTTGGTAAGACTGGGATCGCTTTGTGAACAACCGGGCATCCCCGGCTTTTCCAAGCGTATTGGCCATTCGGGCAATACACCAGTCGTCATACGAGAATTCCAAGGTTCGCGAAGTGGCTTCGGTCTTGCCAGCCACATAGGGCACATAGCCCAGTCGTTGATATTCATCCTGCCGATTGCGACCACTCATGGCCGTGTCCCGCATGGCTTGATATGCCAGTCCGGCATCGAAGCCGTGAAACCCCTTTTCGTAAGCGTCCAAAATAATTGGCACCGCATGGTAACCGATCATGCAGCTGGTTTCCTGACTGGCCAGGGGCCACATGGGCAGCGCGCGCATGGACGATTCCTGATAAAAGGCGAGCATGCTCTGGATAAAATCGTCAACCCGTTCCGGTTGCACCAGAGTCATTAAAGGCGCCTCGGCTCGAAAAATATCCCACATGGAGAAGCTGGAGTAGTATTGGAAACCGTTCCCGGGATGAATCTTTCCATCGGGACCGGGATGGGAACCATCCGCATCGTTGTATAATGTCGGCGCGGTCATGGTATGATACAGCGCTGAATAAAAAGTCTGGCGGAGGTTCGGATTCGGTGATTCGATGCGAATCCGCGAGAGGCTTTCGTTCCAGGCGTTCCGGGCGGCGGCCTGAACGGCATCAAAATCCCAATGGGGGATTTCAGTTCGCAGATTCGTTTTCGCGGCCTCGACGCTGGTTGGCGAAAGGCCGATCCGCAAAACAATCTGCTCTCCTGCGCTGGTTTCGTAATCCAGGCACCCGCGCACTTCATTGCCCCTGGCTTCCGTCTGGTCCGACGGCAGGGGTTTTCCGTTCAGTTCGAGGCGGGCGGTTTTGAACGGCTGCGAACATTCGATGGCAAAATAAACCGTCTTGCCATTGGCCCAGCCCGCGCTCCGGCGATACCCCGTCAGCAGCGTCCCGCCTTCAATTTTCAGTGATGATTCAATGGACTTGCTGCCCAGTCCATGCACCAGGTCTAAAAGAATGTGGCCCTGGTCCGATGCCGGGAATGTGTATCGGTGCATCCCAGCGTGCGCCGTGGCGGTCAATTCCGCGAGGACATCATAACTTTCGAGCAGAACACGATAATACCCCGGTTCAGCCTTTTCATGGACGTGGGAGAACTTGGAACGAAACCGCCCGGCCGCCAGAGGTTCATACGTGCTGGAGGTGCTGAGCTGTCCCGTAAACGGAAGGATGAGCAAGTCCCCCAAGTCTGGGCAACCGGTGCCGGAGAGATGGGTGTGGCTGAATCCAAGGATCGAAGAATCGGGATAATGATAACCGGAACAGGCATCCCAACCTTCAACCGTCCACGGCTCGGTCGGGGTATGAGTGTCCGGGCTCAGCTGCACGAAGCCAAAAGGCACAGTGGCGCCCGGATAGGTATGACCATGTCCACCGGTTCCAATCAAGGGGAGGACTTCATCCACCGGCAGGGGCCCGGCCGGACAAACGGAGGCCATGAGCGAGGCGGCCAAAAGCATGCCCCCGATTTTTTGCGCCGGACAACGATTTATCACATTCATTTTAAAACTCTGCACTCATTGTGGAGTCGGCTGCGCCGAAGCCGCAAAGGCTCAACCTTCGGAACGATGGCGCCCGACTTTGGCCACCTTCAACCAAACCGGAGGCAAAACGAGACATTTGCTTTTATCTTGGAAACAGCAGTTGAAACCACGCGCAAAAGAGACCAGGCCTTGCCGAACCTCGCTATTTCACCCGGAGGGTGAATGTTGGACTGGACACAAAAAGGCATTCTATCCTTTGCTTTCGTGTGTTTCGTGTATTTCGTGGTTCATCCCTACTGCGGATTTTAGGTTTACATAGCCAAAATGGAACACCGGTTAGTCATTTTTGGATTGTTTCTGCGAAAAAGACAGGCAAGGAAGTGATTCGGGATGTTTGTGCACGCCTTTTTTCAATCCGCAGCGAACACGGTTTCCGCCAGATTGAACATGCCGCTGGCCAGCGTGGAGTTTTTGACCGTCTGTTGACAACATGACTTGGAGCATGGGACTGCTGGCGGATGCGGGCGCGCTCTTGCGGGCGCACGCGATCGTGAAGCAACCGCAGACACCGAACCTGTTGCGCGCATGGATGCCCACACAACCAACCCTCGGACTGCCCGGCACGGATCCAGACGCGGTTTGGGAAAAATGAAAAACTCCCATTGTTTTCCACATTTTCTTAAACCTATATAGAAACACCCTCTGATGGCGGATTATGGTTTGATGATATAGAACGATTGCGGCTTGGCCGGGTCCAGGGCATTGGTCCAATTGAACGAACCGCCGGCTCCAAACGCGTTGGTCGCCAGGGGCGTCCAGTTCACCAGCGGCAACGCCAGGTTCGTCGTGGTCAGCACGCCATACGTCAGCCCCGCCGTTCCGTTCGTTCCAGTTAACACCACCTTGCCCGAGGCCACGCTGATGCTGCCAATCTTGGGTTGGGGTGGTGCCGACACCGTAAACTGAACCGGTGCCGAGACAATGCTGCCGGGGTTGATCACCTGAACGCTCCAATCCTGTGGCACCACCGTCAAGCTGACCTGAATCGTCAGATTCAAGTTGTCGACGAAGGTGACGGACGGACTGCTGGAAACGCCCGTGTCCACGTTGGTCAACGTGACCGTGCAACCCGGCTGGAAGTTGAGGCCGAGGAGGGTCAATGGTTGAGAACCGCTCGACCCGGTCACCGGACTGGACGGACTCAGGCCGGTGATTACGGGTAATCCTGCGGGTGTGAAGGTATGAATCACAACCGAACTGCCGTTGTAGTTGTCCTTGGTGATCAGGTATTGACCATTCGATTTCTGATAGGCATTCAAACCATACATGGAATCAACATCGTTTCCCACATAGACAACGGCAGGATTGGCGTTGGTCAGGCTGATATCCAACGCAGCCGTGGTCAGATTAAAGGTGTCGATATTTGGAACGGTATGCACATACGCGACAAACAGGTGGTTGCCTGCCGCTGCCAGTGACTTTGGATTGAGATTTGTATTCAAGGTGATGACCGTGTTGGGGGCGTTGGTATTTCCCGCGCGCCATCCCCGATACACCTCAACCCTGCTTCCGATGGAAGTCCAGTCCGTGTTTCCTCCCGCCAGGATCATGGTATCACTGGCTGGCAAATAGAGAATGCGGTTCAACTGTCCGATCGAGGCTGGCGTTGGCGTTGGGGTGGCGGAGGCGTAGACGGGAACGCCGTTCGCATTGAAGCCGGTCAACTGACTGAACCAAATGGCACCCGTCTTATCCCGACCTTCCCAGACATTGCCTGCCGAATCGAGACAGAACCCATTCCGCTCATGGCCGGTTCCCCAGACGGCTCCGGGTGTGGCAATATAACCGTTGGTGGCATTGAAGGAATAACTATAAAAGATATCCGGATTCTGGCCGCAGGCCATGAGTATCCGGTGGGAACCCACCGTGGCCAGCATGGCGAAGTCGGAGCCCCGACCCTGGTCGGCAAGGTTGATCCGCTGATCATTCGGATAAGTAAACGGGTCAATGGTATTGGCGACAAAGCCGCCTCCGGCCGCCCCGGTGAACAGGAATTGCCCGCTGTATAAATTGGCGCCATCAGTCTCCGGATCGGCAACCGCCACTCCCTCGAAGTTGAGGGACTGCAGGCTCCAGATCAGTGACCCCGAACTGTTGTAGCAATGGAGATCAGTCCCGCCGTTTCGTCCCAAGTCCCAGGTCCCGCCCCAGGGATTATTCAACACATACACGTTGCCAGAATTGTCGCTGCCAATGCCCACCACCCGGGTAAACCGATTGGCGCCGGTTTGCCCTTTTGCGGCACCGCCCGCCGTGCTGAGGTAGCCGCCCGTCACCCCGTAAGTGCCGCTCAAGCCTGGCGTGCCCGTCAAGTTTGTGTAAATCTTGATGTTCATATCCGGCCCCTGATCCCCCACCCAAAGCTGGTTTTGAGAATTGGCATACAACGCCGATGGACGGTGACCGGCGCCCATTGAAATAGTGTTGGACGCCACACCGGTGGCGCTGAACTCAAGGATCGTTCCGTTGGTCATTTGGGCCACCCACACATTTCCCGCATTGTCCACGGCAATGGCCCCGGGGTTTGTGATGTTCCAATCTCGCTGCCACACCCCGCCGGTTGTGAACACCCTGACCCGGTTTCCGGGGTTGTCGCTGGCATAGATCAAACCATTGACTGGCGAAAGCGCCAAGCCGGGCACGGAATCGCCAGTGGGTTCACTGACCGAAAACATCAGCTCACGCACATGCGTCGAGCGATTGTAGCGGCCCACCTTGCCTCCGTTGGCTCCTTGTTCCGCGGCAAAAACCCAGAGTGCATTCCCCGTGATGGAGCATCCCTGCACCTCACCGTGGCCCCCCATCGAACCCAGAGTCTGTCCATTTTTATAAATCCCGATGCCACCGGCGTTTTCATCCCACTGCGAGGCCGTATAAACAACCCCGTCGGTGGACACCCACATGGAACGGGCGCAATTGCCGACATGGTGGACATCGTCACCATAGGTGTTACCCACCCAGCTCGTGGTGTAATTTTGCGCGTTGCTCATTGCATTCACCAACATTGATGCAGCGATAGTGAGCAGTAAGTTTGCCCGGTTCATAGTGGCTTCATTTTGTCTCAAATACGGTGGCACCTCATTGCAGTCGGAAGAAAACGACCGGCGCGGCGTTGCTGACGGTAAAGGCGACTTGCGGCACCAGATTAGTGACCGGCAGCCATGGCCCGGTCGCCAGATTGGTTGTCATCTGCAACGCATAATTCGTCCCTGCCGATGCCGGCCAAAAGACGAGGATCTGACCGCCTCCGCCGCCGATGGTCAGCGGGGGGAGAATGGTTGTCGCGCTGGCTTCGGTAGAATTGACACTCTCACCCCCGGGGTTCACGGCAGACACAACATAGTAAAAGGTCGTCCCAGCCAGGCCGGTGTCGCTGTAATTCGTAGTAGTTACCCCGGTGGCAATGGTCGTGTAAGGGCCGCCGCTGACCATGGCGCGCTTGACGTTGCAGCTCATTGCCCCGCCGGAGACCATCCAGTTCAGGTTGATTTGACTTGGTGAAACCGCCATCGCCGTTAGTCCCGTTGGCGCTGTGGCAACCGTCGTCGTGCTGGTCTCGGTGGAATTGGCGCCCTCGCCGCCGGCGTTCACCGCCGAGACGACATAATAATAGGGCGTTGAGGAATCCAAGCCGGTGTCGCTGTAACTCGCAGCCGTCACGCTAGTGGCGATGGTCGTATAGGGCCCGCCATGGACCGTCGCCCGCTTGACATTGTAGCCCGTCGCTCCGCTGGTCACTCTCCAGTCAAGGTTGATCTGGCTGGTTGAAACCGCCGTCGCCGTCGGGCTCGCTGGCGGCGTGGGAAGACTGCCTGATATTGCAATGCTGTCAAAATTTGCAATACATGCGCTGGCAGTGCGACTGGTCACAGCCAAGCCGATGTAAATGGTGTTGGCCATGGTGATGCCAACGGAAAACTCCTGCGTCCAGGTTACGCCATCGGCCGAAGCGTAGCCGGTAAACGTGCCGCCACTGCGCACCAGCCGCACCCAATACGGTGTCACCAGGTTGGCTGCCCGGCTGCCGGTGGTCGTGCCGCCGGTGATCGTGCGATACTGCCACGTCACTCCGTTGGCCGGTGTCACAGTGATGCTGGCCTCGGTGGAGTTGGTGGCGAGCGTCTCCCGGAACATCACCCCCGCTTTGGCCGCCGAGTTGGGATTGGTCATGCTGGCGACCCGCGCGGTAATGGTGCAATTGGCGCCGCCACCCTGATACAGATAACGAAATTGTTCGGCCGTTCCCGCGATATCCGACCCGATCCCGGTGACGGTATACGTGCCGTTGCCATAACTCACTCCGTCACCAGATTGCACCACGCCTATATCCTGCGTCAACCAGGAGGAATCAAAGGTCGTCACACCGGCTTCGGTGGAATTGACACCCTCGCCGCTGGTATTGACGGCGGAGACCACATAGTAACAGGTTGTGCCGGCAGCCAGTCCGATATCACTGTAGCTGGCGGCAGTGACTCCAGAGGCAATGATTGTATAAGGCCCGCCACTCACCGTCGCGCGTTTGATGTTGTAACTCGCGGCATTTATGCTGGCTGTCCAGGATAAATTGTTTTGGTCACTGCCAACGGCCGTGGCCGCCAAGCCGGCCGGTGGATCAGGCGGACCGGTCAATGGCCAGGTATAAATGACCACCGAGCTTCCGTTATAGTTATCCTTGGTTATCTGGTATTGACCGTTCGATTTAAGGTAAGCCGTGATGCCATACATGGAATCTATGTCATTTCCCACATATGCGGAGCTGCTGTTGGTCAAGGTCTGAACCAAACTGCCGGTATCAAGCTCGAAGACGTCTATGCTATTTGTGGCATAGTATCCGACAAACAGATAACCGCCGGCAACCGCCATCGATTTCGCCTGCGCACGGGTCAGGGTGATGACCGTGCCGGGTGCAGTGGTGTTGCCTGCCAGCCACCCATTGTAGACTTCCACCCGGTTGCCAATCAAAGTCCAGTCACTGCTGCCCCCGCCCAAAACCATGGTATCGCTGCCCGGCACATAGCCGAGGCGGTTCAACGGCGCGATGGTCGCCGGGGTTGGCACTGAAACCGGAGATCCCCATACCGGCTGACCATTGGTGTTGAAACCGGTCAGCGGATAGTGGGTTATGGTGCCGGATGCATTATAGGACAGCCAGATGTCCCCCGTGGTCGGCTCAAGTTGGAAGCCATTCCGAATGCGGGCTCCCGTTGCGCCAAACGCCTGGCCGGGGATCGCAATGTAACCATTGGCGGCATTGAAATAATAGGTATAGGCGATGTCCGCGCTTTGCCCGAGCGCCACCAATATGCGATTCGTGACGACACAGGCCACGTTGCCGAAGTCAAAACCACGGCTCTGACTGTTCGTGTCGAGCCGCTCGTCCATCGGATAAAGGAACGGATTGATGGTGTTGGCGACGAAGCCGCCCCCTCCCAACCCGGTGAAAAGAAATTCTCCGCTGTATAAATTGGTGCCATCAGTTCCTGGGTCCGAAGCCGCCCCACCCTCGAAGTTCAGGGACTGCAAACTCCAGATCATTGCACCCGCACTGTTGTAGCAATGCAGATCGGTCCCGCCGTTTCGCCCCAAATCCCAGGTGCCTCCCCAAGGATTATTCAACACATAGACATTGCCCGCATTGTCGCTGCCAATGCCCACCACCCGGGTGAAGCGTTTTGCACCGGTTGACCCCATGATAGCGCCACCGTTGGTGGACAAATAACCGCCGGTGACACCATAGGTGCCGCTCAAGCCGGGCGTGGCCGTCAGGTTCGTATAGATCTTGATGTTCATGTCCGGCCCCTGGTCCCCAACCCAAAGCTGGTTTTGCGGATTGATATACAACGCCGAGGGACGGGAGTTGGTTCCCAGGGATATGACAGTGCCAGCGATTCCGTTGGTTCCATACCGGGTCAATGTTCCCGTGCTCATTTGCGCCACCCATAGATAGGCCCCGTTGGTTTCCACGGCAATTGCTCCCGGCGTTGGGGAGTTCCATTGATACTGAAACACGCCCGCCGTGCTCCAGACCTGGATCAGATTGTCCACCGTATCGCTGATGTAAAGCGTTTGTCCGTTGACGTCGGCAATGCCGCTCATGAGCGGCCCGGCTCCACCCGCAGGCAATGTATTGGTGCTGGCGGTCACCGTGAACGTCAAATCATTCACCCCGCTGGAACGACTGAATCGTCCGACTTGTCCGTTATGCGCCTGCATTTCCACAAAAATATTGGCGCTGTCGCCCGCGATACAGCTCCCGATCGCAGCGGAAGTGCCTCCCATCGCCCCAATGGTGAGGCCATTTGAATAAACCCCGATATCGCTGAAGTTTTCGTCCCAATCGGATGCGGTATAAACCACCCCATTGGTGGCCACCCACATGGAGCGGGCGCAGTTGCTCACATGATGAGGGTTGTCCCCATAGGTGTTGGCCACCCACGTCAATTTATATTGTCCGTAGCTCATCACGGCGGACTGCATCAACGCAGAGATGATGAGCAGTGATTTTATTCGGCGCATACAGTTATTCTTGTTCACGTTGATCTCACCAACATACTTTCATCAGCAGGATGCATTCGTTTCAGCTCGCTTTGATGCCTGACATGGAAAACTGCCGGGCGAGGAGTTTTTCATCCCGCCCGGCATCCGCGAAGCCTGACATTACGGATAAACGAGACGGTAATACTCATTCAGGTTCGTCTCGATGATGGTAATGGTCGCCGTGTTCGTTGTCGACGAACCCGCCACCGTCATCCAATCATTCGTATTGCCGCTGACGCCGCTGTCCAGGTTGTTCGTCTGCATCAGCAGCCGGTAGCCCAGATGATCCAGCGGCCAATTCAACGTCATGGTCGTTCCGCTTACAATGTTCGTCAAATGCGGCGGCGTCTGGTTCGGCAACTGCACAACGTTCACGGTGTAGTGGTTAACCGTCACCCCATCCTGCGCCGTCACCTGCACACTCACCACGTTCGTCACCCCCGGATTTGAGTTCAAGGTCTGGGCCGGTGTGCTCGCCACGCCGGAGGCCAGCAGCCCAAGTGCGGTGTTGTTGATGGTCAAATGGTTGGTCGCCGTCAGATCCGCGTCGGTCACCGTCACGGTGAGCAGGCTGCCGTAAGCTTCCGTCGCCGTGTAGTTGAACACGTTCGTGGCAAATGCGGGAGTCAAAGTCCCCGCCGGAGTCAACACCAGCGTGGCCAGATACGCGTTGGCGCTGGGCGACGATGAGCCGCCGGAAACAACCAGATACAGTTCACCGCTGTTGACTTGCAGCGAAGCCGTTGCGCCAGAAGCGAGGCCACCGCCGCCAACGGTGACCGCCGGCAAGGTGCCGGTCACTGCGGCGGCTGGCCCGGCAATCTCACTATTGGTGGAAATGATTTCGTAACTGCCCGCCGCCAGCGCTGAACCCGTGTTGTTGATATTAACCACGGTCGAGGCGGACAACGTCAGCGTCCCGTTGGTGACGGTGAAAACCGGCGTGCCCGGGGCATAGCTCGCTGAAATGATGCCCGACCCGGTGTTCAAACTACCATTGAGGATGCCGGTGGCCGAGGCATTGTTGGACAAGGTCTGTCCCGAGCTTAAAGTGAAGGTGGAACCCATGCCGGAGAGGTCAAAGATGGTTCCGCCGGCAACCGATATGACCGGGCTATTGGAAATGGTGGACGTGGCCCCGGCCGGTGCGCGCAACGCCAATGTGCCGCCAGCAATCGTGGTGTTGCCCGTGTAGGTGTTGGTTCCCGAGAGTGTCCACACCCCGGTGCCCACCTTGGTCAACGCAATCGCACCCGCTCCGCTGACAAACGCGCCGGCAAAGCTGCTGTTATTATTCAGATTGCCCACCTGAAACGTCGCCGTGGTTCCCGTGACGCTGTTGCTGACGACCATGACTCCGTTGCCGGTGGTTCCAACACTGTTCAGATCGCCCAGCTTGATCGTCTGGCTGCCGGTGCCCGCCCATTGCAACACGGGTTTGCTGCTGAAGGTGCCAAGGGTTGAATATAAATCCCATGTGGCATGAGACCCGTCAAAGGTGCTGGCACCGCCAAGCGAATAGGTGAAAACGGTTGCAGCGGTGTTGGTATTCCCGGACAACTGCACTGTGCCATGAAACCCGGACATGTCGCCGCCAAAAGTGAAAGTGGGAGACTTGCCCACGTCTTGAAGAATGTTAATTGTGCCCGTCCCAGTCCATGAACCAGTGGAACCATAGGTGCCTGAATCCAACCACCAGCCATTTCCCACACCGTTGATCACAACCGCATTGGGCACGGTCAAACTCGCCGTGTGCTGCACAATGCCTCCCCCATTAAAGGTCAGCGGGCCAGTGCCAAATTCCGAGGCCACGTTGAACCGATAGTTGGCCACCGGCCCGGTGTCGTTTTGCAACGTGGTGCCGCCGGTGTGCGTGTTGGCCGGCGAAAGACCGGCGGTGCCGCCGCCGGTAATGATCAGGTTGATGGGGCCGGTCACCAAGGCGTTGGCCAAAGAGGAATTGTTATTACCATTGCCAACGGTAAAGTTTGCCAGGGCGCCGGAATTGGTGACGATGCCCTGACCTGTGCCACTGGTGGCAATCAGCCCAACCCCCAGGTCATAGCCGTTCAAATCCATGATCCCACCAGAATTCACGGTGAAACTGGCGTTCGTGGCGCCGATCGCATTCGCCACGCCCTGCCTGACCGTGCCCTGGTTAATACTAATGTAAGCACCGCTGTTGGTGCTGCCGAGGACCAGCGTGCCGGGACCATTTTTAGTTATGCCTCCCGACGAGCCGCTGCTGAGAGTTCCGTTGATGGTCAGCGTGCCGGTTCCCATCTGATGAATAATCGCCTCCACATTGGCAGCCCCAACCTGCCCGTTTGTGATCGTGTAATCATTCGCTCCATACATCAACAGCCCGATGGACGAAATCAGCATCACATCACTCGCGCCACCCAGATCCAGCACGCCCGGTCCCGACGAGGCGTCCAAGGTCAGCGAATTAACCCCGAACCCTCCTCCGCCCATGGTCACATTGCCTGAAGTGATGTAATCGGTCGTGCCGCTCGTGCCACTGGCCGGCAGCGTGGTCTGGCCCGTCAGACGAACAATGGTTCCTCCCGAAAGCGAAGCAAAACCAATCCCGAGCGCATCCTTGACCGTGGCAAAACCCAGAACGTTATTGGCGGCGACACTTGACGGGGCGGATACCAACGTGCCTCCGGCTGAAAGATCAATATTCAACGAACAGGCGCCACCACTGCGGCTCCAGGTGTTGCCCAGCGTCAAGGTCGTGCCGGTTCCGCCGTTGGGATTGAGAATGATGGCCGCACCGGAACTCTTCCCAATGGTCAAATTCCCCAGCGTCTGGGCGGTGCTCCCCGACGACTTGCCCTTCACACTCAACGTGCCGCCGCCCAAACCGCCCAAGGTAAGGGCTGAAGCGTTATTGATGAGATCTGTCGGCGTCGCCAGATTGGCGAAGTCCAACAACAGGGTGCCGCCATTGACAAGAGTGGGCCCAGTGTAGGTATTGACGGCCGATCCATTCAGAGTCAGTGTGCCGGTATTAAACGGGGTCGCCACATTTCCAACCGCCGTCGTTTTATTCAAAGTGATGCCGAATCCGGCGCCACTTATGACTCCACCCAACACCAGATTGCCGCCATTCGTTACGATGTAAGTGCGCGTAGCCGTCATAGCCATGGGAAAATTGATCGTCTCGGTGTTGCTGGCGTTGTCGGTGACGTTGCCGGCCAGATTGATCGCATTGCCCGAAAACGTGAACGCGCCGGCTCCCGAACTGAACGTCAGCGCGTTGAAGGCGGTATTGGCCGCGATATTGTTGTTCAGCAAACCGCCCGCACTGCCGGCGCTGCCAAAAATCAGCGAGTCCCCCCCGATGGGCGGCGCATTGACTGCCGGACTCCAGTTGCCTCCGGTCGCCCAGTTCACGTCGCTGTTGCCCAGCCACGTATCATTGCCGGTGGCAGCGCCAGCCGTCTGCGCCAGCAAGCCCGGCAACAGCATCCCCAAACCAAAAAACAAGGGTTTGACGAGCAGGCGGATTCCGAATGAAGAGGTCGTTTTCATAATTGTGATGGCTGATGGCAAATGCGCCGGTTGTGGATCTGGTTCTGGTTGGTTGTTGCATTACGAAATAGCCAAAATCGACGGCAGGTTAGTGCCTTTTTGTGGTTTTCAGAAAATGCTTCGCAAAAAGTGCGGTCGCCAACCGGCCGTGCCTATCGTGAAGATTCCATCGCGATCGGTGAGCTTGTTTTGACGGCAACCTTTTCACGCCGGGACGGAATCGTTTCCTGCGGAAAATGGACGGAGGCGACCACTCCGAAGCAGAATGGTGCCTGGCGGACTGCCTTTTGGAACATCAAGCCTGCAAACGGTTCAATGGCTCCTGATGACAATCGCAGCGTGACTCAAACTATCTGATGCGGCCTGCAAGCTGATTTGGCCGGGGCGGCCGGCTTGGCCACGAATGATCACCAGACACCGGCCATTATAGGCGCTGCATTGCGCGGCTTGAAAAGGCTCATGGCTGGTGGCATCGCCATTCCCTACTGCCACAATCTCGCCTGGCCCGAGGATTTGGAATTTTACGAGATTGTGGGAACGGGGGACAGCCAGGCCGGCCTTGTCGGCAATGGTTACGGTAACATAGGAGAGATCCAGTCCGTCGGCCTTGATGTTGGGGTGATCGGCAACGAGTGTCACCTTGGCCGGCTGGCCCGTGGTTTTGACTTCATCTTCCGCCCAAAACTTTCCCTTCCGATAAGCCACCACCTTGAGTTCACCCGGCTCATACATCACGTCGTTCCAGCAGAGGCGGTATTCGAACGCCCCCTTCTTTTTCCGGCCCAGCGATTTTCCGTCAAGGAACAGCTCGGCTTCATCGCCTGAAGTATAAACCTGAACCGGCGTGATCTGCCCCATCCGTTCCGGCCAGTTCCAATGAGGAAAAATATGAGCCATCGGCAATTCGGGGCGCCAGCGCGCTTGATACGCATAAAACCTGTCCTTCTTGAAGCCGCAGAGGTCCAGGATGCCGAAATAGCTGCTGACCGATGGCACCTTGATTTTTCCCAGTTCATCGAGCTGTTTCTTTTCCTCGGCCCGCTCCTTCGGGTCTGAAAAGTTGAGCAGGTTGCTGACATCCTTGTTATAGGGCGTGGGTTCACCAATGTAATCAAAGCCGGTCCAGACAAACTCCCCCATGAAAGCAGGATGCTGATCCAAAGTGGAAAACTCCTCATCGGCGGTCGTAGCCCAACTGGGAGCATCCACATCATAGGAGGAAACCTGAAAATCCACCTCCGACGCCGCGCCGCGCTTGACCGGGAAAAAATATTCGCCACGCGAACTGATGCAGGAAGACGATTCGCTGGACAGCATCGGTTTGTTTTCGTTGCCGGGATAATTCAAGGCTGTCTCATAAAATCCGGTCTTGTAGTTGAGGCCGAAGACATCCACGGCCGTTTGAAACCCATTGGTGCTGGCCTGCGCCACGCTGCACGCGGCGGTCACGGGCCGGGTGGAATCTTCCGCATGAACAATATCTCGCAACGGCTTCGCGAGTTCAGGCCCCTTCTGTTCGATGATTTCATTGCCGATGCTCAACAGCACGACGCTGGGATGATTGCGATCGCGCCGCACCATGGCTTGGAGGTCGCGTTCATGCCATTCATCAAAAAGGCGGCTGTAGTCGTTGGTTCGTTTGCAGGTGCGCCAGCAGTCGAATGCCTCGTCCATGACCAGAAAACCCATCTTATCCGCGAGATCGAGGAGTTCCGGCGCCGGCGGATTGTGCGAGGTGCGCAGTGCGTTGTCGCCCATCTCCTTGAGAATCTCAAGCTGCCGCTCCATCGCGCGCGTATTGAAGGCGGCTCCCAGCGGGCCCAGATCATGATGGTTACAGGTGCCCTGCAACTCCACGCGCCGCCCATTCAATTTGAATCCGTCGCGCGCGGTGAACTCAATCGTTCGAAATCCAAATGGCTGGTCATACGTGTCCACCAACCGACCGTCCACTTTGACCGTGGTCCGGGCAAGATAGCGGACGGGCGACGTAATATCCCAAAGCTTCGGATGCTTGACACTCACGGCCAGGTCAAGGTTGCTCGCAGACTCCGCCGCAATCATTTGCTCGGTTATGGGCGACTCGCCGACTTTCCTGCCGGTGGCGCCGGTGGGTTTTATTTCGTAAATCTCGGTTTGAACCGACGCCTTGGTCTCTTGCTTGCCCTGGTTGGCTACGGTCGCGACCAGTTTCACATCGCCGCGCTCAACCGAGATGGAGGGTGTGGTGATACAGACTCCCCAATGACCGATATGCAGCGGGCTGGTCTTAACCAGCCATACATTGCGGTAAATACCGGCTCCCGGATACCACCGCGATCCCCAGTGTTCGGTATCGAGCCGGACGGCCAGCACGTTTTCCGTGCCGAATTTGATGGCCGGAGTGAGATCGAGTTCAAAGGAGTTATAGCCATATGGCCAGGTTCCGACATAGTTGCCATTCAACCAGACTTCCGCATTGGCCATTGCGCCATCAAAACCAATAAAGATGCGCTTGCCTTGATCTTCCGATGGAATCACGAAGTGCTTGCGATACCAGCCAATGCCCTGCCAGGGGAGCTTGCCGGTGTCGTTGTCCAAATCGTCGCGGAATGGACCTTCAATACCCCAGTCATGCGGAACGGAAAGACGGCGCCAAGCCGTATCGTTATAATCAACGGCACTGGGAGATTCAATCACCCGGCCCGGAGAATTTGTTGTATGATCTCCGTTCGGCGTCCCCGGTTCCGGCTTCCGCGAGCCGTCTGGCATCCAGCCAAACCGCGCAAACCGCCAGTCGGAATTAAAGGAGTCGCGGCTGCGAATGGAAACCTCCGCCGCAAAAGACAGGTTGAACATCGCCAGCACACACGCCGCAATGGCACAAATAGGAATGGATTTCATGTTGTTATGGGAGTTTTGATGCAGCACTGGTCATCAGTGGAACCGGTTCGCCGGTTGCGTTCGGACGGAACTCAATGTTTTTCGGCATAAACGTGGTAAGGCATGATTTCAGCAGATTGGATGGACGCCCCGCGGCTCCCGGGCCGCAGGCAGAGGGTGATCACATTTTGCCCGTTCGTGCCGGGATTCAACCAACATTCCGGCAGATAGTAATCATGTTGAGCGCCCGACTCTTGATAACGCCCGATATCATGGCCATTCAAGTAGATGAAGCCGTCGCCGAAAGCATCCAACCGTGCCAGCCAAGGCACCCAATCACTTGAGGGAACGGATGGCAGTTGGAACGACAGTTGGTGCCAGGTCAGAAGGGCTTGCGAAGGAGTTGACCGATCCGGAATCAGCCGCGTCTGCCAGCCCTCGCCCTTCTGGAAAACTTGAGACCATTGACCAGCGATGCCGGCGGGACAATCCGAATATTGAAGTGTTCCCTTCGGCTGGATGCCAGTCTGCTCCGGCCAGGTGAGCTTCGCCAGCCCCAGCCCGCCATGACCAAGAACATCCACACAGGAAACTACAATTGCCAGGGTGTTGCTGCCAGGCTTCACAGCGTCGGCCATGTCGAACGTATGGGACAAGATTTTACTGTGGCTTTCTCCCAGGTTTCTACCATTAACGAACACCCGGCCATAATCACTTGCCTGGCTTAAAAATAATCCCGTGCGTCCGCTCTTGATATCCTGTTGAGACAGGTTGAAATTTGCCCGGAACACAGCGGTCTGGCCGTTGGTGAGTTGTTCTGACTCCGGTTTGTCCACGGTCACAGTTCTCCAGTCATGGTCGTTAAAGTCGGACGCCAACTCCGGCACTCTGTCCGCTATCTCCGGCTTTTGAATTATCCGCATTTTCCAGCCGGCGATCATCTCGTCTGCCGGGGCGCCGGGCAACAACCGGACCTTTCGCACGCCGGCCTCCTTTTCCATCCAGTCGCCTTCCTTGAGGTATCCGGCGTTTTGATAGAGCAGGACCAGTTCATTTTTGCCTTTGTGGATCGTCTCGCGCGGCAGTAACACATCGCCCATCGAATCTGCCGCCGCACAGGTGATCCCGTTGATTGAGACCAGGACATTGTCGCCGGTGCCCTTGCCGGCACGTCGTGAGCCCGCTGTCAAAGTGGGATAGGTGATTCGCGCCTGCAGTGCCTGGGACAAATCGCGGTCGGTTAAGATAAAATCAGCCCGGTAGTAAATGAACCGGTTGTCATAGATTCCCAGACCATTCAGTGATGCTCCGGCAGCCGGGGTTTTCCATGCGTTGGGTCCGGAATCCTCTTTATACTGCACTTGCCGAATTTCCACGGGCTTCGCCAATGTGTCTGGTCGCGACACTGCCGGCCCGGATGCCGGCAACCATTTTCCCTGGGCGGCATCGTCCGTGCCGCCCGGCAGGAAAAGTATTTTGGATCCGAATGGTTCCAATTGATATTCAAAGACAATCGCTTTGCCTCCGTCAGCCGGCTGGACATGCGCCACGCCACCGCGCGCTTGATCCGGTTGATCGCTGCGCACAAACAAAAAACGCGCGCCATCCGGGCATTGACGGAGTATTGCCGTTACGTCGGGCTGGTCCGTTGTGACTTTGGCCTTGATGACCGCTGATCGCACCAGGCGCGAACCGTATTCTTTAAGCATTTGTCCAATCGCGACCACGCGCTGGTATTTCTCACCCACACCGCCACATTCGCGGATGGGTGCGTTGAAGTCGTAGGAGGTTGCAATGTCCTTTGCCCCACGATCGCCCGGATTGGTGCCGCCGAACAACATATAGTAATTAAAAATCGTCACGCCATTTTGCAGGGCGAACAAGGTGAGATTGTTGATCTGGGCCGGTGATTGATCTTCACGGTAGTAATCTTTGTCCGGAAATATCGGCGGAGTATCCCAAACAAATGAAAACCATCCGCCCTGGGCTTCCCCGATCATTATCGGGGCGTCCGGCTGAATACGGTGTTGCTCTTCCAAATGGCCGGCCATACTGCTCACATTCCAACCGGGATACTCGTTGCGCACGTTGAACACGTGGCGCAAAACCGGATCCTGGCTGCCATTGACGCAATCGGTTTCACAAGTCACCAAGGGCACATCAATGCCTTGCGCAAGCGCTTTCTCCGCCAGGTTTTTTATGGCAACTGCTCCTTGAATTTTGTCCTTGAAATAGTGGTCGTATTCATTTTCCACAAAGACGAGGATGATCCCGGTTTGGCCGGGAGCCTTGTGCGTGATCTGATGGCGGACAAGGGTTGGAAACAGCGCCTCATACCAATGCCGGCTCCAAGCCATATAATCGGGATCGTTGCTCCGAAACCAGGATCCTGCCTGGTAATCCGCCGGACGTTTGGTCACGAGCCAGCCAGGAAACCCCCCGCGATCCCACTCCGCACAGATAAACGGCCCCGGTCGGGCGATGACATACAGGCCGGCGGTTTCCGCCATGTTCAGCCAGTCCTCCAAGTCTCGTAGATCTACCTGGGAAAAATCGTTCAGATTCCGGGGCGACTCCCGCTCATGCACATTCCAGGGAATATAGGTGTCCACGCAATTAAACCCGGCCGCTTTGATTTTGGCGAACCGTTCCGGCCATAATGCTTTTGGGCAGCGAAAATAATGAAATGACCCGCTGAAAATGAACGTATCCTTGCCATCTATCGTCAGGCACTGGCCGTCGTAGCGGATGCGGTTGGGATGTGAAAACGGGCGCGAAGCCTCGTCCGCCACCGCAATCTGGGTGAAGATCAACCAGGCCAGCCCCCAACCGGTTCGCCCTGGCCTTGAAACCCGGCGCAGAATGGAAGCAAGCCGGGTTCGTAAATGGCTCAATTGAACCGTCATGGTGTCGGTCATTTTATTCACCGCTCTTCGCGCTTTAGTATTCCTCAATCCTTCAAAGCCGCAACCGGCTGGTCCCGGCTGGTTAAAAACCCAGTCTATCCAACTGCGTCTTGATGTTATCGCCAAGTAATTCATAACCTTTGGCGCTCGGGTGAACTCCATCGGGCATGAGGTCTTTTGAAACCGCGGTCGCGCCGGCCGGCAAATACGCTTCACTGACATCATCGAAGTAGATTTGTTTGCCATCGGCCATTTTCGAATAGAGGCGATTCGTTGCAAAAATCACCTGGTTGAGACCGGCGTCACCGCGCGGCAAAATTCCCAGCAGTAAAATTTTTGAGTCTCGAGATTTCCGTCTCAAGAGATCCAGAAAGGCGCGCATATTATCCGCACAACTTTCCGGAGAATCCTTCCGATGGCCAAGGTTGTTGGTGCCCAGTAGAACCACGATGACCTTCGGGGCAATCCCATCCAGTTCACCATTCAGAACCCGGTAATAAGCATTGTCAATATAGTCGAAGCCAAAGCCCAGGTTGGAGGCCACATGCGAACCCACCATCCGCTTCCAGGAATCTTCGCCCCGCCCATGGAAATCGCTGGGTGCTCCTCCCCAGAAATGCGTGATGCTGTCCCCGATGAAAACCACATCCGGCTTGACGCTCCGGTTACGGTCCAATATCTCCTGATGGCGATGGTCCCAATCATAAACGCGGGCATCCCGATGCTGGCTCTCAGGTTTGAGGCTTGATGGCAGCGGAAACGCGGCATCGGTGGCTAGAACATTGGCCGCCAAGGCGGTTGAAATGAGCATCCAATGACAGAAGCTAGGCGCGTTGAACCGCTCGCTACCAGTTGTGCCGGGCTGTTTCATAAAACCAGTTGCTGTTTATTTTGCGGCGCCCCATTTTTTATTGGGCAGTGCGCCAAGCTTGATTTCCAGTTCTCCGCCTGCCACCAATGCCGCATGTTCCAGCTGGCATTGATTGAGTGGCCGGCCGTTGAGCCCGGCTGATTGGATATACATATTCTGCGGACTGTTGTTCAGCATTCGAATCACGAACTTGCCGCCGGCAAAATAGTTCGTGGCCAGATGAATGGTTATCCGGTCAAAGATGGGAGCGGTGATTTGATAGGCGGGCCTGACATCCGCGCCGCCTTTCACATCGAACAATCCGATGGCCATCAAGGCGCTGACCGCGGCCATTTGTCCTTCGTCGTCGTCACCGATATAACCACCATAGGGCGTCGTGTCGCTATAGACCTGCTGCTGGACTGACCGCACCCACTTTTGGCTCAGCCACGGGGCGCCGGCAAGATTGAACATGAATGCCATCGCGAGCGATGGCTCATTGTCATAATCCACCCACTGCAGTCCGTGCTTGTTCGGTTCGGCCACGAACCGGTTGGGCGCAGCCAGTTCAAATTGCCGGTTGAGCGCGGCACTATATTTTTCCGACCCGCCGAACAGCCGGATCAACCCCGGCACATCCTGCGGCACAAAGTGCGTATAGATGGCTGAATTGGCCTCGCAGAATCCGTTGGTTGCCTCCGGTCCCACCGGCTCAAAGTCCGGCAGCCACCCTCCATCCTTGAGGCGCGGCCGCATAAACTTCACCGATGCATCCCAAAGATTGGTGTAGTTGAACGACCGCTTAAGCAGCCATCGGGCATCGGCGTCCTTGCCGAGGGCTTGGGCCAATTGCGACAGGCACCAATCTTCATACGCATATTCCAACGTCATCGAAGCCCCATCCTTGTGCATCCCGTTGCCTTCAATTCCCTGCGGCACATAGCCCCGCTCGACGTAATACTTCATGCCCCCGCCACAAGCGTTGGTTCCCGGTTCGTAACCGGCGTGGTCGCGGATGCCGCCGGGCAAGGCATTCTTTCGAAGCCCCTCGTAAGCGTTGCCTGCGTCAAAGCCGCGGATTCCCTTGTTGTAGGCCGCGGCGATAAACGGCGCGGCCTGATCACCAATCATGACGTAGGTATAGTTGCCGCCCGACGGCCCGCGCGGAACCAATCCGCCATCACGATACATATCAACGAGCGTATTGCAGATGCCATCCATGACCTCTGGATAGGCAAAGGACCAGAGCAGGGCCAGCGACCATTGGCTTCCCCATAAGGAATCGAAATTGTAATGCGGAAATAATGGCTTCCCATTCCCATCCACTCGGACCCGGCGGACGACAGGTTGCGCCCCGGTCATGTCACAATAGCGGCCATCCGCATCGCTGACGGTCGTTCGCCCCAACAACGCGTGCCACAAATCGGTGTAAAACTTGGTTCGTTGCGCCATAGAGCCGCCCTCCACCTCGATGCGGCTGAGCCGTTGGTTCCAATCCTCGCGTGATTCCCGCACCACCCGGTCAAAATCCCAATGCGGCAATTCCGCCTGCAGGTTGCTCCGCGCTCCCTCAATGCTGACATAAGAAATGGCCACTTTCATCAAGACGGGATCTTTCGGCGGCGAAGTAAAACTGACAAAGGCTCCGGCCTTGGCCCCTTCGACCGTTTCGACCCCGTCTGGCAACAAGGTTCCATTGGTCCATCCGCCAAACTTGGCGAAGGGCTGGTTGAATTGGATTACAAAATAAACCGTGAAACCCTTGGGACGCCGCATCATGGGCGCCATGACGGCCTGCCCGGCCAGTTCCGTATCGCTGATCCGATGAACCTCGCTCGATGCGATATCTCCCATCAGTGTGGCCCCCGTGTCGATGATCACATGGGCCGGCTTGTCCGCCGGAAAATTATAACGATGAAAGCCCACCAGCGCCGTTGAGGTCAATTCCACAGCGATGTCATAGGTGTCCAGCTTGACCTTGTAATAACCTGGCCGCACCACCTCGTTCTCGTGCGAGAAGTCCGAAGCATACGCCTCATTCCCCTGCTGGCCCCGCATCTCACCGGTCACCGGCATTACTGCCACACCATACAGTTGCCAGCCATGGATATGACTGAAGCAGCGGATTTTGTCATCTCCGTAGATATAACCGCAATTCCAAAAATTTCCCAGGCGCGTATCGGGGCTGAGGTTGACCATGCCGGAAGGCCGGCAGGCGCAGGCGAAAAAATCCCAACGCGAGTCGTGCGTATCAATCAGCGGGTTGACATAATCCACGGGCAACTCCTCCCGCGCGGCTGCGGTCAAGGCCAGCAAGGACAGGACACCATACGACGCGAGACCAAGCAACCTGCTGGCTTGGGTGACTGCAGCTGCCACGGAGCGCTTGACGCTGCCAGGAACATTCTGGGCTGGATGGATGGAAATCATGTTCACAGTTTATGAGCTGAAGTTGTTTAATTGCACAACAGCCGTCAAAAGCCGGCCAGCACGATCGCCGTAAAGTCCATGGAGAACGATATGCGCAAAGGCGATCATTGGCACGAGGCAGGACGGTTGGATATGATTGCATCCAAGTGCTCCGCCCCGGACGGCAGATTCAAGACTGGACCCGATCCCTGACCGGGATTGCAGGTTTGTAGTTTGTGGATGCATGCACTTCATAGCTTGCGTCAAAACTTGATCCATCCCCATTGGTCGGGATTGAGCCGCGCCTCACTCGGGACATCGGCGCACATGGAGTCAGCCTTGTTGTGCCAGTAAATTCTTGCCCGGGCGCGAACCCCGTCGCTCAACACCAGCCCGCCGTCACCACGGATGGTTTTGCCGACCGGATCCTTCAAGCCCAGCACCGACAACGGCACTGAAAACTCATAGTCTGTCCCGTCTGAAGCCACCGTTACATACTTGCTCACATCCCTGACATCATCGAACGTCACTTGTCCCACTGGAGAAGCAAAGGTCGCCTTGGTTCCATTGTCATCGGTTTTTTGCCGGTATAGAACGGCCAGCACCTTGCCATTCCTTTTGGTGACAAATAGCCGCTCGTCACCGGCTTGAAGCCCCGTTGCATCATTGGTGGCGGGGCGCAGCATCAAATCCAGTCCGCCGCCCTGCGTGAACGCATAGGGAAATTCCGTGGACGAATTGATCAACAATTCCTTCTGATCGGTTCGGTAGGCGGCGAGAAGTTTGTCCCCGTCCAGTCCCAGCCGGAAAGCGCATTTCTCGTTGATGGCCATCCAACCAGTCGCGGGCCATTCATCAAGTTTCCCATCCAGCTTGGAGCGAACCGCGACCACGTTCAGTTCGTCGCGCGATCCCCCTGATTGAAAGGTGCTGCGCTCCGTCGTCGGTGCCGCCGGCAGCATCTGCGGAGTGACCTTGATTTCACCGAGGTCCAGCCGTCGGACTTTGTCCAAGCCGTCCAAGTGGACAATCGAAGTGTGCCATTTGCCAACCGAGAGATATACATTGCCATCATCATTTCCAAACATGAACGGCCAGAATTGCTCGGCTTCGAAGGTCAAATTGGTGATGGCCATGCCGGGTTTCTGTTCTGGATACGGCCAAAACGAGGCCTTCCGGATATCGGCGCCCAGCGTCGTCACCAACAGGCCATCCATGGAATAAACGTAGATCTCTCCCATATACGAGTAACGGGCGATAAGATAGCCGGCTTCACCCCGGGCGCTCTTGACCGGATAGCCCAGCATGCGTTTTGGATCCTGCAGATCACCGGGGCCGGTCGGAGGAGATTTGGCATCGCTTGTGGCCAATGTCCAACGCGGTTCGCTGTCTTTGAACCCGGTGCAGTTGACAACGAACCAGCCATCGGGGCTTTTGGCAACGTCACCCCGGGCGAATGTTTTGGAAATAATCTTGAGCTGGTTCAAGTCATAATGCGGCACACCCCTCTCGTCTATGAAAGTCGCCGGCAGTTCGATCGGGCCGCCGCTGATGATGGAAAGATCCAGTTGAAAGACCGCCCCCTGATAACCATCCACACCGGGACGGGCAAACTGGATCTCGTCCGGTTGCACGGCATGATCGTGATTGCGATCCACCCAGACGTAAAAGGTGCCATCCGGGTTGCCGGTGGGAATCGATTTTTTGATTTCCGGATTGTCGAGCGTCTCCCAACGATGATTGCCGGAACCGACCCAGCCACAACATGCAATCGGGCGGCACACCCCGTTCTCCAGCACCCATAACGTGGAAAAATTTGACTGCCCATACCAATAGGTGTTGTAGGAATCAGTGAAATACTGGCGCCCCTTGAAATAAAATGTCTGCCCAGGGCAAGTGCCGCCGTGGGAACCCATCGGGATCATGTCGGTCGGGAAAAATATTGCCTGCTTCCGAAAACCACCATAACTGATCAGATCGTTCAGCGGATCCGGGAACCGATAGCGGACGGCGGTCAATTTCGACTCGCCGGTCTGGGAATCAATCTTGAATTCAAGCAGCCCCATGCTGCCAGGATTGCCAATGGATGGATAGTAGGCGCGATATTTGTCTTTAGGATCCACAAATCCGCCACCACCGTATTGCGTCGGGCCATACCATGCGTTGACAAATGCCCCCGTTTTGGCATTCCACCGGCTGATGCGCTTGGGCAGATAATCCTCCTCGGCAACCCAGAGCAATCCCCTTGAGTCCACGCACATTCCGAGCGGATGCGCCATGCGCTGTTCGTCATATGCACCGATTTGCGGGCCGCCAGCCTTGCCAATGGTCCGAACCGCCCGCCCTGAGATCGCATCAAAAACTTTCACCTGATGACTGTCACCCCAATCGGCAACATAAATCTCGTTGCCACTCTCGATAATCTGCTTGGGCGATTGAAAGGCCGGAGCCGCCACGACAACCTGTTCGGCGGATAATTTGAGGGACTTCCAGTCATTCTCGACGGTGAAACGCTTGATGGCACCGTCAGTAATCACCAGTAACCTGCCATCAGGCTCAAAGGCGATGCCGCCAAGTCTCCCGATCTTGATGGTGGCGTATGGCATTCCATTGGTGCCACGAACGTCAAAAGCCACAAGCTCGTCTGCCACAGTATTCGCCAGGAGCAGCAGTCCATTGCAGACCGCCAACCCCACCAATTCGCGATAGGCGTCGTGAACTTGAACTCCCCCTTTGACCTTCCCCAGAGGTGCCAGGCCCGTCTTTGTGATGATGTAAAGCTCCAATCCCCCCGGATCGGTGACTCCGAAGTCGCGACTCGGATTGTTAATGAACACGGAGTAGGCCACGTGGTTCGCGTTGGCATGGGCACCGATGTCGCGAGCCAGGGCGACGGCGCCGTTCCAACCGCGAATCTTGGTTCCGCCCAGCTTGTGACCGTCCAGATCCAGCCACATCAAGGCACTGCCCGCCTCCGCCGAATCGGCGCCGATCAAGACTGCCGGCTGGTCATCCCTGGTTGGCCAAGGACTACCCTCCGGCAGGAACAGGGCGGCGGCCGGCGCAGTGTGGTCGGCCAGCCATGCCCCGCGACCATCCTTTGTGGGCCAGGGTGGATTGCCGCCGGAATAAAACGAGTATTCCAGAACTGGCGTGATGTCCTCATGAAAGAGTCCCCGGACATGATAGTTGCCCGGTTTGACCATGCCGTTCACGGCGGAACCATCCCAGTGAATGACATTCGTTCCAGGCTGAACCGGTTGGTCAAAGGTGATGTTTTTAAGCCGGTTGCCGTCCTGGTCTTCAACCACCAACGTGACAAAACCAGACCGGTCAGCCTTAAAGTTGATGGGGATGTCCGCCGGTTGGGCGCCGGCTTCACTGACGATTGCACCGACTGCGCCAATGAGAACGATTGACGCCATCCTGCCGAACCCCAGCCTCAATTTAGACGGGACTTGAAACTTTTTTTTCACGATTAGTTTAATGCGGACTTCCTGCCCCAACGGATAAAAACAACACCGATATTTTAACAACCCGGACGCAAAGGAAATCTTCGCGCCCGGGTTTCGCACACGGATATTGCAATTCCAAAACAAACCCGGCAGTTCAATTCATACCACTGCCGGGGCCGGCCTATGGTCTGATGATATAGAACGACTGCGGCTTGGCCGGGTCCAGGGCGTTGGTCCAATTGAACGAACCGCCGGCTCCAAACGCGTTGGTCGCCAGGGGCGTCCAGTTCACCAACGGCAACGCCAGGTTCGTCGTGGTCAGCACGCCATACGTGAGCCCCGCCGTTCCGTTCGTTCCAGTTAACACCACCTTGCCCGAGACCACGCTGATGCTGCCAATCTTGGGTTGGGGTGGTGCCGACACCGTAAACTGAACCGGTGCCGAGACGATGCTGCCGGGGTTGATCACCTGCACGCTCCAATTATGTGGCACCACCGTCAAGTTGACCTGAATCGTCAGATTCGAGCTGTCGAGGAAGGTGACGGACGGACTGCCGGAAACGCCCGTGTCCACGTTGGTCAACGTGACCGTGCAACCCGGCTGGAAGTTGACCCCGAGGAGGGTCAATGGTTGAGGACCACTCGACCCGGTCACCGGACTGGACGGACTCAGGCCGGAAACCGCTGGAATCGTCGTCGAGATTTGCATTCCCCCACCGTCTTTATTCATGACGATATAGGCGTCCTGGGTATCCAGGCTGCCACCGGTTGCACCCACGCTTCCACTCAAACCAGTTGCGGGTACCCAGGCTGCGCTGCGCACCGTCGTCGAATTGGTTTGCAGAAATGCAGTTCGCAGCGTGTCAATTTCGCCGGTGTTCAGCTTGAGTCCGGTCATTGCCCCATAAAACAAGCTGACGTCACCGGCGGTCAAGGTGCCGGTAAACAAGGCCATTTCATCCGCGCGGCCGGTGTAGGGGGCGCTGATGCCAGGATTGGCAGAACGGTCGATGGCACCGCCTGAAAACCGATTGGGTTGAAAGAATCCACCAGCCGAATTTGTCGAGGTGGCGGTCAGCGCGCCATCCACATAAATGTTGCGGACACTGTCGCGCGCAAAGTCGGCCACGATGTAGTGCCAATCGGCAGAACCACCGCTGCCATAGACATACCCCCCATAAAGGTCTATTTCCAAGTCATTGCGGGCCGCCATACGGGCCTGGCCGGCATCCACTTGAAGGCAGTAATACTGGCTTGCCGAATTTGAATTGCACAAGCTGATCACTGTTTCATTCCGGGTGATAACGTCCTGCGTATTGACCCAGGCGGCCAGGGCAAATGGATAATTGGTAATGACAAAACTTGAGCGCACAATCGCCATATTGGTGGTGAGGGCATCCGTGAAGAACAGATCGCCGCCAAGGTAACCAGCCGCTGGTTCCCAGGCGGGGGCAATGGCAGGGCTGGGCACACCGTTGACAATGTTGCTCTGCACCACAAATTGTCCCGTCGCGTAGGTTCCCTGTGAATTTGACGCATTGGTCCCGCCAGACTCGTCCAACGCCCAATGGATTGCCAATTTCAGCGGCCCCGGAGTCGGTTGGATGGTGACGGTTGCAAAATTGGTTACGGAACCATAACTATTTGTGGCCACCAGCGTCCAGGTAACCGACGAAGGCACGGACGAAGCCGATGTGGTGATGTTGGTGGAGCCGGTCAAATCCACTGAACCAATGCCTTGATTTATAGTTACGAAATTGGCACTCCCGACACTCCAGCTCAACATCGGCGTATCACCGGCAAAAATAAGACTGGGAGTCACGACAAAGCCTGACACGACCGGAGGCACCGCCGATCCGATGACTTGCATTCCATTTCCAGAGCCGTCAAGGACCACGTAGGCATTTGTCGTTGCCACTGCGCCGCCGGTCGCACCGAGAACGCCGGACAATCCATTGGTTGGCATCCAGACTATCCCATTGAGAGCTATGTTTGTCCCGGCGGTGAAGGCATTGAGAAACTGCGGCATGTCGCCGGCATTGCCGGCGCTAAAATGGCCCAGGCCATAGATCGCAGCCACTTGCTGGGCGGTCAAAACATCGGTCCACACCGCGACGTCATCCATCAGGCCGGCGTATGCGTTCGCAGGAGCGGCGCCGGCCGACCGATAGAGTCCGCCGATGGCAAATAGAACAACTTTATTGGTCACCCCATACAAGGCTGCACTGGTGTTCAGAACGCCATTCACATACAGGGTCTGGCTGTTGGTGGCTGACCAAATGCATACAATATTATTCCATCCCGTATTATTGGCGGCGCCAGTGCCGATCAGATTATCAAGACCGTTGGCCCGCTCGTCCAAAAATCCTGTCTGCCTGCACGCATGATAGATGGCCCCATTGTTAACGCCGAAGGAGAACAACTGTCCGGATGCGCCGGCAGTATTGTTCTTGGACCATACGCTGATGGTGATGGGATATTGATACGGGACCGTTGTCAAAGCCGCCGGAAATATGCCGTTTGTATCCATGAAAATGCGTTGATCTCCGAGGCCGGAGAACTGGACGCATCCACCCAATATGCCGCCGGTGGCAAGGAAGGTGGTGTTTGAACTGGCGTTGACTTTGCCGGCATATCCATTGCCGGAACTGTCAGCCACCGTTGGACTGCCATTGGTCTCATTCAATTTCCATTCCAACACCAGGGCAGCTTGCGACTGAAGCGCAGTTGATAGCAAAACCACACCCAACATTATGGGGGTAAGCTTGCTCAACAACCAATGATGCGGTGATGTTTGCAACCTCTGCACTCGCGGCAAGGTTGACGGCTTGAAACTCCGGCAAGGAGCGGTTTGCATGATGTTTGTTTTCATTTGCTGTTCTTTTTTGTTCGGTTCTTTCGGGTGGGACTGGGGTATTCCGGCTTATTCGTGGGGAATGAATTCTCCTGGCGCGAAAAATGCGCTCTGCACGCCAAATCTGGCATAAAGACATTTATAATCAGCGATGAAATTGAACATGTTGGTCGTGGACGACAATGGTTATGGCCTGATGATTATTCGATGAGGAACGTCGAGGTGTTTTCGAAAGAGCAGGCACTGTTCAGGGTCATCAATCGCAATTCAAACACTTCCGATAATCCGTGAAGTTTCGCCGGTGTGGATAACTGCCATTCTTGTGGTTCATTGCCACCGGACCACACTTTGGCGCGCAGCACCGCCGCTTGTGCCGGCCTGCGCTCCAGCGCGAACTTGACCTTGCAAGCGGGCCAGAAAGAGGCTGGCAATGGAACTTCGGCCAGCGAAACCATCTCCTGGCCGGCGATGTCCAGCACGGGCTGGCCGTTGCTTAGCGGAACCTTGTTCAGATCCACTATCTCCAATACCAGCTGGCCATTTTTTTGTCGAACGCAGGCCAGGAAGTAGTCAGATCCCGACGACAAACCAACCCCAAACCCGGCACCTTCATCCGTCAGCGCCGATGCCGGCTTCACCGAATTAACGGTCGCCATTCCTGCCACCAAGATGCTGCCCTTGATTGGAGGCAGTTGAAAGGTTCGGCTGATGCTGGCCGGCTGAATTTGTTGAACGTAGGGCGGATGAACATACCAGTTAGGCTCCCCATAGTAACTGAACCAGCCAATCTTGACCGGAAGCGGATGCCCCAGATTGAATTGGTCGGTCACGGGATAGGTTTCCAAAGGTATGCCGTCAGCGATGACCGCATATTCTCCTGATTTTACGAGCACCTGATTGGACTCAGGTTTTGAATTGGCATCCGCTGGTCCGCTGACGGCACTGGCATTACGTTTGAAGGCGACGCCGCCTTCGCTTACTTCAAGCCAGGTTGAGAATCGCCGGGCCGCAAGCTGGAAACGTGTCCCAACCACGCGAGCCTCGGCTTGAGGTGTTGCCAAAACCATCGGAGCATTGATGGGCTGGTGTCCCGCGACGACCGCAATTTCACCCGCTTCCAGATTCAAGTGTTTGCCGTGTTTTGAATTTTGAACGCGCAATTGCGTGCCGGGTCTCAACGCCAACGTCGTTGGTTCGCCGAGATATTGGATCAGAGCCGTTCCGTTGGTGGGTGTTTGCACCGTGTCCCCAACCTTGAGTTGAAAACCTTCGTAGCAGATTAAAATCCGGTCGCCACGGGCCACCGTCACTCCGGGGCTGGCTTTCGTTATCTCCGCAGACAAGGAGCCGTTCCGAAAAACAAAAAAACAACTGACAACGATTAACAAAACGCCGGCCGCCGTCGCCGCCCATCCCGCCGGCGAAGGCCGGAAAAGTTGCGACCAAAAGCTCTGGCTTTTCCTGGTTAAGTTCCGGACGGAACGCTGAATGTTGGTTCCACGTTCTTTCGGATCCGCCCGCTGGCTTTGCTGGCGCAGATCACTAATGACTCCGGAAACGAAATTTTTATTCTCCGTCCGCAAATCCGCAAGCACCCGCTGAACAAAAGAGGATTCCGAGGTGGCGGCGTATTGTTCAGTGAGCAGCCGGTGCTGTCGGTAAAGCTCGATAAAATCATGGCGCAAAACGCTGTCTTGTTCGAGTAGATCAGCGAGCTCCTTCATTTCGGCAGGGTTCAGCCGGCCGTCCAGATAATCTGAAATGAGTTGTTCAATTCGGCTCATGTAAACAGTGTTGGCTCACTCCTCCGTGAACTGGCTCGCAGTCAATTTGCCCCGGACACACTTCAACAACCGTTTGCGGATGGCAAACAGTTGAAACTTGATGGCCGCAACCGATTTGCCGATTTTCAAGGCGACCTGCTCCAACGGGGTCTGGTTGTCGTATCGCTCCTGCAGCAAGGTTTGTGACTCCAAAGAGAGTTGTTCCTGGCAAGACCGCAGGGCCGCAACCCTTTCCTCGTTCAAGCGAGGCTCGGCTTCGACGGCTTCCGCCAACCCCTGCGCCAGGGTGTGTTCCAAATAAGATGCGCTGTTCTTTTGCAGGCGTTGATAGCGTTTTAATTCAGCCAGCAACAGATTTCGGGCGATCACGCTTAACCACCCGTAAAAGTTCGTCCCCAGCCGGTAATGTTGGATCTGCCGAAAAGCCTCAATAAACGCCCGGTGCGCGATTTCATTCGCATCAATCCCGGGCGGACATGAACCCACCAGAAAATTTCGCAGACGCTGATGGAACGCTTGAACCACCGTTCCATAATCGTCCACCACACCGCCTTTGACTCGCTCAATCGCGCCCTCGACATAGGGATCAGGTTGATTCATACGAATGAATTCAAAATCCCAATCCATCCATCGGATGAATCCCGGCAATAGCGACATCTCCTGCAGCATTGACATTCATCTTCATATAACTGAAACCGGTCCTCGGTTAGGGGTATTTTGTTTAATTTTGCAGCGAGCCGCCCAATGCCTGGGCATTCCTACCCGCTTTTCCATTTTTTGAAAATCTCAAGCAGGAATCAGCGACTCGCAATTTAATTGTTTTTACGGCGAAACACAGGCTGCCCAGCCCAAATGCTCACCCGGCACTGGTCGTCGCTAAAATGGATATGGTTGACTTGATACCATATAATCACATATAATCAAGCAAAACCTGTTTTAAAAATATGAAATCTGCCCGACTGAACCGACTCTTCAACCCCAAATCCAACCGCTGCTTTGATGTCGCGGTGGATCATGGTTTTTTCAATGAACATGGATTTTTATCCGGGATTGAAGACATCGAGAAAGCCATTGCCACACTGGTGGCCGCCGGCCCGGACGCCATTCAATTAACGGTTGGTCAGGCCCCCATTCTTCAATCCTTTCCCGGACGCCAAAAACCGTCGCTGGTTCTGCGCACTGACGTTGCGAATGTTTATGGCCAGGCACTGCCCCGCGTTCTTTTCAGCCGCATGATTCGAAATCCGGTCGAACAAGCCGTGCGCTTGGATGCGACCTGCGTGGTGGTGAATTTGTTCCAGATTCCCAACCAACCCGAGGTCGCCGATCAATGCATCCAGAATATTCTTGCGATCAAACCGGATTGCGACCATTACGGCATGCCGCTCATGGTTGAGCCGCTGGTGTTTCAACCCAACGAAAAGTCCGGCGGTTACATGGTTGATGGTGACGCGAAAAAAATCCTTCCGCTGGTTCGTCAAGCCGTTGAATTGGGGGCCGACATCATCAAGGCCGATCCCACCACCGACGTGAATATTTACCACAAGGTCGTCGAAATCGCCGGGCGCCTGCCCGTGTTGGTTCGGGGCGGTGGCCGGGCGTCCGACGAGGAAATATTGCAGCGCACGGAAGCATTGATCAAACAAGGTGTCGCCGGCATTGTTTATGGCCGCAACGTCATCCAGCATCCCAACCCGGCAGGAATGACCAAGGCATTGATGGCCGTCGTTCACGACGGAGCCAGCGCCAGCTCGGCGGCGCAATTTCTCAAATAAATCATTACGATGAGCACCCAGGTCAAAGTAGGCATTATCGGCGGCGGATTGATGGGGCGCGAAGTGGCGGGCGCTTTGAGCCGCTGGTTCGTGCTTGAGAATTTTCCAGTCCAAGCCGAGCTCGTGGCCGTTTGCGACCTTGCTGAAAAGCAGCGCGCCTGGTTTCGACAGGTTCCCACCGTGAAGCTCCTCACTGCCGACTATCATGAACTGCTCGCTTCCCCCGAAATTGAGGTGGTTTATGTCGCAGTGCCGCACCATCTGCACGAGTCAATCTATCTTGACGTGCTCAAGGCGGGGAAAGATCTCCTGGCGGAAAAACCCTTTGGCATCGACTTGAAAGCGGCCCGCACCATTGCGGCCGCGGTAAAATCATCCGGCCGTTTTGTGCGGTGCAGTTCGGAATTTCCTTTCCTGCCCGGCGCGCAGCGTGTCCACCAGATTGCCCGTGAGAATAAACTGGGCAAGCTGCTTGAGGTCCGGTCCGGTTTTCACCATAGCAGTGATTTGGACCCGTCAAAGCCGGCGAATTGGAAGCGCCAGGTGAAAACCTGCGGGGAAATTGGCGTCATGGGAGACTTGGGCATGCATGCGGTGCATATCCCCTTCCGGCTGGGATGGAAGCCGGAACGGGTTTACGCGCAGCTTCAAAAAATTTATCCCCAACGGCCCGACGGCCATGGCGGCATGGTTGCCTGTGACACCTGGGACAATGCGATGTTGCATACCGACGTGAACATGGATGGCGCCGAAATTCCGGTCCGTTTTGAGATGAAGCGGCTGGCCCCGGGCGAAACCAATACCTGGTTCCTGGAAATCCTCGGCATCGATGGAGGGGCAAGGTTCAGCACCAAGGAACCCAAGACGCTTTGGACCTTCCACCGCGGCAAGGAGCAAAGCTGGCAGCGCACGGATCTTGGTTTTCATGGTCCTTTTCCCACCAGCACGGGAAGCATTTTTGAACCGGGGTTTCCGGACTGCTTTCTCCAAATGTGGGCCGCTTTTCTCGCCGAACGCGCCGGAAAACTGGAAGGCCGTTTTGGGTGCGTCACCCCGGAAGAGGCGGTGGAAAGCCACCAACTGTTTGCGGCGGCGCTTCAATCCGTCACCGAAAAGCGGGCGATAGCTCTCGACGAAACGGCATGAACCGAATAGTCATTTCAAAATAAACCGCCCATGAAACGAAGCGTCATCAACCGCCTCATCCGGTCGGCCCAGGCATGCTATCAGTCCCACGGTTGGACGCTCCCGCCAAACCCGCGCTGGGATGTCACCGATTTTGGCCTCGGTGATTGGCGGCGCTTCGGCCTGGTCCTGGTCAATCTTGCCGAGGAGCCGGAGTATTGTGAAAAACTCATGTATGCGCAGAAGGGAATGACCACGCCGGCCCATTGCCATCAAAAGAAAAAAGAAGACATCATCTGCCGCTGGGGCAGACTGGCCGTGCGGGTTTGGGCGGGGCCGCCGGACAAAAGCCCGCCGGAGAAGTTCATCCTTGCCGTCAATCACGAGTTTTTGCAGGTGCAGTCAAACCAGGTGGTGGCATTGGAGGCCGGGTCGCGAGTCACGCTCGTTCCGGGGATCTATCATGAATTTTATCCCTTATCCGACGAATGCATCATTGGCGAAGTTTCAACCGCCAATGATGATTTGCACGACAATTATTTCGCGAATGGCGATGTCGGACGCTATCCCGGGGTTGAAGAAGATGAACCCGCGATCGTCCGGCTCCTGGGCGACAAACCGGCATGAACGCAAACCTGGACGCACGCGCCGGCATTCTTGCGGGAGGCAACTGGATAGTGGACAAGTTAAAATTCGTTGACACCTATCCCCAGCAGGATGCCCTGGCCAACATCCAGTTCGAATCCACCAGCAATGGAGGCAGCCCGTTCAATGTCCTGGTTGATCTTGCCAGACTGGGAGCTCCCTTTCCGCTGGCGGGAGTCGGACTGATCGGTCCGGATGCGGATGGCGAATGGATTTCCAGACAATGCGCCGCGCATCGGATCAACACGGAACAGTTGCGCATCCACCCGTTGGCGCACACCTCCTACACGGATGTCATGGTGGTTCAATCCACGGGCCGCCGCACCTTCTTCCACCAACGCGGAGCGAACGCCGCCCTCGACAACGAGCATTTCGACTTCACCTCCCATCCGGCGAAAATTTTCCACCTGGGTTATCTGCTCCTGCTCGACCGTTTGGACGGCCCTGACCCGGAATTCGGCACGGTTGCTGCCCGGACTTTGCAACGGGCCAGGGCGGCCGGCTGCCTGACCAGCATTGATCTCGTGAGCGAAGACAGCCAGCGCTTCAGGCGAATTGTGTTGCCGGCCTTGCCTTATGTTGATTTTTGCATTTTGAACGAGTTCGAACTTGGGCGGACCACCGGGATTGAAACAAGGCGAACCTCCGGCATGGATCTGGCAGCCCTGCAGGCCGCCGCCCAACAACTGCTCAACGCCGGAGTGGGAAAATGGGTCATCGTCCATTTTCCTGAGGGCGGCTGCGCACTGGGCCACGACGGACGGCTGCGAGTCCAGGGAAGCCTGAACATTCCCCAATCTGAAATTGTCAGCACGGTCGGTGCTGGCGACGCTTTTGCCGCTGGCATCCTTTACGGGCTGCATGAAGGAATTCCCGTTGAAACCGCCCTCGGGTATGGAGTTTGCGCGGCCGCTTCGTGCCTGGGCGGCGCAGGAACGTCGGATGGCATTCGTCCGTTGAACGGGTGTCTCGAACTCGGGAAAAAATTCGGGCTTCGTTCCCTGGTTCAATGTTCACCGCCCGTTTTTTGAAACCAATTCAGGATTGCTGATTGAGCAATCAGTAGAACGTCAATAAGCTTGATTCAGCCATGTTCGCTCAAGAACGATCCAACGTCATCAGGAAGATAGTCCGCACGCATCGTCGGATGACCTTTGCCCAGCTTCAGCAGCTGGTGAAAGTCTCCCCCGCCACGTTGCGCCGGGATCTGGCCGAACTCGAGCTCGCCGGCGATGTGATCCGCGTCCATGGCGGCGTGCTCGACCCTTGTTATGTCCGCACGGAAGTGTCGTTTGACGAACGGGTGGTGCTGAACAGCCCGGCAAAAAAAACCATTGCCGCCACCGCCGCGCTGCTGGTTCCCGCCGGCGCCACCGTGCTGATTGACGCCGGCACAACCTGTCTGGAACTCGGCAAGGCGCTCCTGGGCAGAAAGGATGTAACCATCATCACTCACTCCGTGGCCCTGGTGTTGGCCGCCTTTCGAGGTGAAGCCACCGTGCTATGCTTGGGCGGAGAACTGCGAAAGGTCAGCGGGGCCTTGATCGGCGGCGGCGCCTTGGGGGCGCTAAAATTGATTCATGCCGATGTCGCCTTCATCGGCGCTTCGGGGCTGGATCCGGCGGAGGGTTGTTCGACCACCGAGTTGTTTGAAGCGGAGCTGAAAACAAACATGATTGCCAGGGCGGCTCGAAAAGTTCTTTTGGCTGATCATACAAAATGGAAAAACCCCAGCACCATCCACTTTGCCGGCTGGAGCGACTTCACCGATTGGGTTACCGATGAAATAATCGAACCGGGAAAAACCAGGCCATTATGCGCCGGTGGATTAAAAATCCATGAGGCTTGATCCAGCTGGAATTATCGGTTTCTTAATTCTCCGACAAAAAACGCCGAACCGCTACCGCCGGGTGGCTTGGAACATTTTATTTGAAATTTCAGCGCCAAAACACATCAAGCACAAATTAGAATCTGTTTTCCTGACAAATAAAGTTCGCATTACTTCATTATGACAACTTTTGTCCAAGAATGTGAAATGGCGAATTTTCCCTTTTTTACGCGGTTTTTTAGATCGTCTTAACAAAGCAATGCGAAGCACTTCAAACGGCTTCGCTTGCCCGCAGCGTGTTGGCTCATGAGTCGATGTTGTCTGGTTCGTTCAAGCCAGACGATACTGCCGTCGGCCAATACAACTTCCAACCCCATTACATAATCACGGGTTACGCCATATTTTAATCCACGTAGTCCGCCGGACTTTTCAGCGATATTTCCTCCAATCGTGGATATTTTGATAGAGCCGGGGTCTGGTGAAAAAATAATCCAGCCATCTCCGCAATCTCAGCAATTTTCTGAGTTATGACTCCCGTTTCAACTAGCAACGAGAGGTTCTTTTCATCCAATTTCAATACCTGATTCAGTTTTACGATGCACAGCACGATACAGTCTTTTACGGGCAGGCTGCCTCCGCTCAGACCCGTGCCAGAACCACGAGTGACCACCGGCGTTTTTTGGGCTTTGGCGATTCGCAATATCGCTGATATTTCGATCGCGGTTTTAGGAAATACCACACAATGTGGTCGTTGGCGCAATGCCGCTGTGCCGTCAAACGAGTATGGAATCAAATCTTCCGGCTCCTTCAAAACGCGGTCTTCTCCGAGCAATGAAACAAGTTCAATCGTTAAAGAACTCATTGCTTTATGGCTGATGGCTCCCGACCAAACGCGTGTTAATTTTCATTCATGACGGAATTGGTGAGGGCGCCGATTTTTTCGATCTCAATGGTCACGCTATCGCCAGGTTTCAACCAGCGCGGCGGCTTTTGTGCCATGCCGACGCCGTGTGGTGTGCCGGTCAGGATCACCGTGCCGGGCCATAGTGTCGTGCTGCCGCTCAAAAACTCAATCAACGTCGGCACGTCAAAAATCATGTCGTTCGTGTTCCAATCCTGCATCACCTGTCCGTTCAACACCGTGCGGATTTTCAGCGCGTTCGGATTCGGGATTTCGTCACGCGTCACCAAAACCGGACCGAGCGGGCTGAAGGTGTCGAAACTTTTGCCGCGACACCACTGTCCGCCGCCGCGCTTGATCTGCCAGTCGCGCGCGCTCACGTCATTGCAACAGGTGTAACCGAGGACATAATCGAGCGCATTCTGTCGCGAAACATTTTTGCAGGCGCGGCCGATGACCACCGCCAGCTCGCATTCGTAATCCACCTCGTCGCTGCGCATGTGCGTTGGAATTTGAATTGGCTCGCCCGGATTCAAGAGCGTGTTGATGCCTTTGAAGAACACGACGGGATATTCAGGAAATTTCGCGCCGGTTTCCTCGGCGTGCTTGCGGTAATTCAATCCGATGCAAATGATGGAGCTTGGCTGGATCGGCGCGAGTAATCTTGTCACCACTGCTTTTTCAGTCGTGACTTTTGGCGAAGTGAAAATGTCGCCGGCCAGTTTTAAGGCCGTGCCGTCGGCTTGTTGTGCGGCGTGGCCGATTGTGCCTTGCTTATCCTGACAACGAATAATGTGCATAAATTATTTCCCTGCGCTCCAGCCGCTGTCAATTACCAGTGAACTGCCGGTGACCATCACGCTTTCGTCCGCGGCGAGATACAGCGCGGCGGCGGCGACTTCTTCCGGCTTGACCATGCGACCGTTCAATTGCGTCGAAGCCATGTCGCGATAAGCGGCCTGCGGATCGGGATATTCCTTGAGCCGCGCGAGCACAAACGGTGTTTCCACGCGGCCGGGACAAATGCAATTGAACCGGACACCGGTGTGCGAATGATCCAGCGCGAGCGCTTTCGTCAAACCGACGACGGCAAATTTCGTCGTCGTGTAAGCAAGCCGTTCACGCACGGCCACGATGCCGCCGATGGACGCCATATTGATGACGCTGCCGGATTTGCGTTCGAGCATCGCGGAAGCGAAGGCTTTGCAGCCATTGAAAATGCCGCGCACGTTCACAGCGTAAAGCTTGTCGAGATCCGCCACGCTCGTGTTGAGCAGCGTGCCGACGTGGCCGATGCCAGCGACGTTCGCCAGAATGTCGAGTGCGCCGACCGTTTGTGCCGCCAGCGCGCAATCGGTTTCACTCGCGACATCCAGCGAAATAAATTTTCCGCCGATACGCTCGGCTTGTGCTCGTCCATCCGCTTCGTTGCGGTCGGCAATCCAGACCGTTGCACCGGCTTGGACAAAGGTTTCCGCGATGGCCGCGCCGATGCCCGACGCGCCGCCGGTGACGAGGGCAATTTTATTTTCAAGGCTAAACACGATAAATTCTTTCCGCATTGGTCTGGAACAATTTGATTTGATCCGCTTCGGTTGCGAATGAAAAAAGTTCCTGCACCGTTTCGATCCAGCGCTCGTAAGTAGTCGCCAGCGTGGCCATCGGCCAATCGCTGCCAAACATAAGACGGTTGAAGCCGAAGCATTCTAGCGCATGCTCAAAATAAAACTTTAACTCCTTGGATTGCCAATTCCCCCAATCGGCTTCGGTCGTAAGACCGGAAATTTTGCAGACAACATTCGGCAAGGCCGCGAGTGCCTTTAGGTTCTTTGCCCACGGCTCCGTTGTTTTGCTGCGCACATCTGGTTTGCCGAAATGATCCAACACGAAAGTGACTTGCGGGACGCGCCGGACCAATTCGGCGGTGGCAGCCAGTTGGTCGTGGCGGATGCAAAGGTCAAACGTGAAACCAAATTCGGCGAGCACCTTGACCCCGGCTATAAACTCCGGTCGCAGACCAAACTGGACCTCGCGCTCGCCTTGTAAATTTCGCCGCACACCTTTGACAAGCGGACGGCCAGCCAGCATTTCCAGATCAGCACGAATGGCTTCACCTTTTTCCACCGGCGCATAAACAACGGCACCTTTCAGCCGCGGTTCGCTTCTTGCGAGATCAGAAACCCAATCAATTTCCGCGAGGCTTTGACTTGGTCCGCAATCGCATTCAACGAAAATCATTTTACTTACGTTTGCCTTGCCGCTTGCAATCGAAAAATCTGCCGGCAGAAATGCCCGGTCCAAAGCAGGAAAACCGCGATTCCAGGCATAACGAAACCGGGCTGGGTCCCAGAAATGACAATGCGAATCAACGATGGTGGGAACATTCATATTAGCTGGATTCTTCTTTCAAATTGTTTCAAAGCATCCGGCGATAACCCAGCTCTGCGCCGCCGCTGACATGCATGATATGGCCTGTAATAAAGCGCGCTTTTTGTGAAAGTAAAAATACACACGCATCGGCGATGACTGTGCTTTCGGGACAATAGCCGAGTGGATGAATTTCGTTCAGATATCGCTCGGTGGAGCCAGGATCAGGCTGTTCGGAACACCATTGACGCAGCATAGGTGTCCAGGCACCGGCGGGGCAAACTGCGTTCACGCGAATTCCATGTTTTGCATAATCCAGTGCCATGGATTTTGTTAACGCGTTCATTCCACCTTTGGTCGCTGTGTATGCCGCGTGTATTTCCTGGCCAATCACGCCAACCATGCTGGAAGTATTTAACACGCAACCTTTGCTCGCAACCAGTGCGGCAAACGCATGACGAGTCGTATGGAAAACACTTTTCAAATTCACATCGAATAACGCATTCCATTCATCGTCGGTGGTTTCATGAAGAGGCTTTGAAGGTGTGACAATGCCGGCGTTATTATGAACCGCGTCTAATTTACCATAACGTGCCAGGGTTTTTTCAATCGCAATTTTAACTTCTGCGTCTTTACTTACGTCGCAGACGATGCCGAGATGTTCCGGCCCGAGTTCGGTGGCGGCTTTTTCGACGCCTTCCTTATCCAGTGCAGCGATCACTACTATCGCACCTTCCGCGGCATAGGATTTTGCGCAATCGCGTCCGATGCCGCATGAGCCACCGGTTAGAAGAATAATTTTATTTTCAAGGGCTGGTTTCATGGAAATGTCATTTTCAGTGAAAAATTAAATACAATGTGATAAAAACAATCAGCACAGCGACGGACGCCAGCCGGTAATTCCCCAAACCGCGACCGTTCGTTTCACCACGCAAGGGTTCGCGCCAGTTTTTCCAAACAAGCAATCGAGCTTCGTCCTTGAGAGCTTCGGGGAAAATAAAAGTCGTCGTCACCATGATTACGAGGCAGGCAACAAACAACCAAAATGCCATCAGCATGAAATCGCTGCGATAAATGTTGTTCCAGTCCAGAAAAAAAGTGACGAAACCAAGAATGATTCCTGAAATCAGGGTAATAAAGGCGGCCTTGCTTGAGGCGCGTTTCCAAAAAATACCCAGCAAAAACACGGCCGTGACCGGCGGCGAGACGTATGAAATCAACTTGTTGATGCCCTCAAAGATTGTGGTGTAATGACCGAACAAAGGCGACGCAACAATTGCGAGAAGCGTGCCGGCAATGGTGGTAATCTTCCCAATGCGGACGAGTTCGTGATCTCCGAGGCCGGGCTTATGACGTTTGAATATATCATAAGCGACGAGAGTAGCCGTTGAATTTAGTGCAGCCGAACAGGTCTGCATTGCGGCGGCGAGCAGAGCGGCAGCCACCAATCCTTTTAAGCCGACCGGTAGCAGATGGGTGAGCATGAACGTGTAGGTGTCGGCCGCCGTTTGCGGCGCAGCGCCGTTAAAAAGATTTTTTTGCACGAGTGCGACACAAATCACACCCGGCAATACGAAGAGAAAAACTGGAAAAATTTTCAGGAAGGCGCAAAACAGCGGTCCGAGCCGGGCTTGTTTTTCATCCTTCGCCGCAAGCACACGTTGAACAATCGTTTGATCGCAGCAAAAATACCATATTCCAATCACGGGATAACCGAGCAAAATAGAATACCATGGCAAACCACTGGGATCCTTGCCATCGCGCGTTACATTCAGAAAATTTCCGGTGTTCCAAGTGACATGGCTGTCAGTCATGGCCGCCAATGGATGTGGATGCGATGCCAGAGTATGTGCAAGTTCCGTCCAGCCGCCGATCTTCACATAAGCTGCAACCGTGATGACGACAGCACCGACCAGCAGCAAAACTGTCTGCATACTTTCAGTCCAGACGACGGCCAGCAAGCCCCCGATCATCGTATAAATCCCGGTTAAAATGCCGAGGACGGCTATGAACAATAGCAACGCATCGACACCGAAAATTGTTGTGCCTGGGGCGAGACCGAGAATTCCGCGCAAGACCCATGCGGCGGTGTAAAGCGCCACGCCCATGTGAATGACGATGGCGGAGAACAATGAAATTACAGAAAGGACGTCACGGCAACTGCGATTAAAACGGCGTTCCAAAAAATCCGGAGCCGTCGTTACCCGCGAACGCAGATACAAGGGAGCGAAGAATAAAGAAAGCAGGATAAGCGTAAATCCAGCCATCCATTCAAAATTGCCATAAACAAGGCCATATTTGTATGCGGCTTCGGCAAGACTGACCAGATGGACGGTGGAAATATTCGCCGCGAACATTGCCAGACCGATCACGGGCCATTTGAGGGTGTTGCCAGCGAGAAAATAATGACCGCCCTCGCCACCGCGTTCATTTTTTCGCCGTAAAAGGCCAGCCACAATACCGAGACTGACCACGGCAATAAAATAAATTGCGATGATCGCCCAGTCGAAACTGCTCATTAAACTATTCATTCAAATTTCTTGATACGGAAACCGCCTTCGGATTTTCTTCTTCACATGTTGGTGTGATTAATTGGGTGTCGTCAGGTTGCCATTCAACATGATTGATTTGCCTTTTTTAATTACTAGATCTTTGGTGACGCTACCATACTGCACGCGGCAAGGACTTCCGTTCAGTGAATGAATCGCGGCGGAAATTAACTTTCCATTGGCCCATTGAAGATCCACGGTAAAACCACCGCGTGCCCGCAAACCCTCGACGCTGCCGTTGGGCCATATTTTAGGTAATGCCGGCAATAAATTGATTTCTTCTTCTTGCGATTGCATCAGCATTTCACAGATGGCTGCAGTGATGCCAAAGTTGCCGTCAATCTGCATCGGTGGCAGCAATCCGAATAAATTCAGGCATGTGTTGCGGGTGGAAAATAATTGCTGCAATTGGCCGTGAGCCGTTTCCCCGTCTCGCAGTCGCGCATAGAGCGCGGTGCGCCAGGCGAACGACCATTCGCGCGTATCGCCGATGTTTCCGCGTGCCTCAAGTGAAACTTTCGTAGCGGCCGCCAATGTGGGCGTTTTCTCTACGCTGATCTGATGACCGGGATAGAGCGCGAACAGATGCGAGGTGTGGCGATGCCCATCATTGGGTGTGTCAAGTTCGGGCGAACCTGAGACCGCGTTCGTGCCGGTTTTCTCGGTCATCCATTCAAGCAGCTGTCCCCAACTACCAATGCCCGGCGTCACTATTCTGTCCCGCATGGCCGAGATTTGGTCGCGATAATCTTTATCCACGCCAAGTGCCTCCGCTGCCTTGACGTAATTATTGAACAAGTCCCAAACGATTTCCTGGTTATAACTCACCCCATCTTCAGTCGGCCCATGTTCTGGTGACCATCCTTGAGGCACAACCAACCTTCCATCGGGCAGAGCTATCAGGTGATCCTCCCAAAATTGACATGTTTCTTTCATCACCGGATAGGCGACATTCTTGAGATATTTTTTATCTTCGGTGAACGCATAGTGCTCCCAAAAGTGGGAACAATACCACGCATTTGCCGTCTTATCCCATTCCCAACCTGACCCGCCATTGATGTTGTGCGAAACGCGAATCGCCCATCCCCGGGTCGAAAACTGTCCGGACGGAGTTTTAAACTTGGGAGAACCGGCGGTCACATAACGCCAGGCCGGAATCTGACTTAAAGTTAGATCAAAGAATGGCACATGGCATTCGGACAAATTTGCAGTTTCCGCCAGCCAATAGTTCATCTGGATGTTGAGGTCCGTGTGATAATCCGAATACCACGGTGGATTGTTGGTGTCGGCCCAAAGTCCTTGTAGGTTTGCCGGCAGACCTCCAGGACGAGAACATGAAATCAAAAGGTAACGACCATATTGAAAAAGCAGTTCTTCAAGTTCGGGATCATATGTCAGTGCCGCCTTGATCTTTCGTTGATCGGTTGGCATGGAGTTCAGATCATCGGAAGACGTTCCGAGATTAAATTTCACCCGGTCAAATAAAGCATGAAAATCCTGTTGATGTGCCGTTTTTAGAGAATCATAGCTTTTTTGAGCTGCGTGATCAACCAGGTCAGTGACCCGAGCGCGGGGATCCTCGCCATGATAATGTTTTTTGTATTCCATTACATAATCCGTGCCGGCTGCGATCAATAGGGTAAGGCTGTTGCAATTGGCGAATTCAAGCGTCGCTCCGTTGGATCGCACAACACCGCCTTCATTTAGAACCACCAATTGAGCTTCATACTTCAAGCCGTTTATCAATATGCCGCTTAACCGAAGCCTGCTGTCAGAAGCGGCGGTGACCGTGTCGCGCGAATCATTCAATTGAATGCTTCCAGTGTAGCTTCCAGGCTTATCCGCGCTAAAATGAAAAGCCAAAACATGATCGGCATGACTGGCAAAATATTCGCGTGTAAATTTAATGCCATTTACTTCGTAGCTAACATGGGCCAATGCATTGGCAATATCTAAATCTCGGCGATAATTGGAGAATTTTTCGTGTCCGGGCAGATTGACAATCAAATTGCCGAGCATTTGATATGTGCCCATCGTGCCGTAATCGCCCGACGTATTTGCATCGCCACTCCAAAGACTATCTTCATTCAATACGATATTTTCACGCGCCACTCCTCCCGAAATCAGTCCGCCGACCCGTCCGTTGCCAATCGGCAGGGCCTCATCCATAAAATGTCCCCGCGCCATTGGTTGCTTATACCACAGCACTAAATCGCCGGCAAATGCCTCCATGCTCATAGAAAAAGCAGTCAATATGATAATAATATTTTTCTTCATAGTGGCCTTGCCCCAATTGTATGGACAGAGTGTGAATGCATGAGCCATGGGTATTTTTAGTTGAGCTTGATTTCAAAGTTCACGGGGGAATGATTGGCCTTGCCCCGGTTGTGTGGACAGGAGCCATGTGACAGTGTGAGCTCGGGACCACACAATCAGGACAAGGCCAAACGAATATTTTACATTGTGAGAGGACCGCCAGACTAAACTTCAGTCTGGCGGTCCCGATCTTCATAGTGACATGCCTTGGCTGGCTTTAATATTTCTATGGCGTTCTGATCGTGTAGAAACTTTGGGCGGTTCCGGCACTGATCGCGTTGGTGACACTAAACGCTCCACTGCCATCAAAACTGCCGGTTGAAAGCAATGTCCAGTTCAACAGCGGTGTGACCAGATTGGTTGTCGTCAGAACCGAGTAGCTGGCATTTGCCGTTCCGCCGGTGCCGCTGAAGATTAGGTTGCCGCCCGACACCGTTGTGCTGCCGATAACCGGTGGCGAAGCCCCAACCGCCACTTTGATAACACCAGTGTTCAATTGCGTCGTGTCCCAGGCCAATCCGGCTCCCGGCGTCGCCGGCGTGATGCTTGCAAACGAACCCGTATACGTGGCCGCGCTAAACACCTGGAAGCTGTTTCCCATTGCCAGTGGTGAGCCGCTGATGTTCACCAGATTCAATGTGCCACCGTAAGTAATATTCGCTCCGGCTTGAACCATGTCGTTCGTTCCTGAACCCAACTTGATCACCGTCGTGCCATTCAGTGTGACGCTGCTGCTCGCCGCAATTGTGCCAACAGGATTGGCATAAGTCTGTGGACCTTCCATGGTCACAACAGTGTTCGTGCCCGCTGGAGAAACAATGGCTCCAGACGAAACTGCCAAACTGCCATTGACGCCGCCGATGCCACCCAGTGTCTGACCACTGGCGAGAGTCAAAGTCTGGTCGGGACGTCCCGTCGCATCCAGATGCGTTGTGGTTGGATTACTGCCGCCGAAGAAAATCAGCGAGCTATGCGAGATGGAACCATTGCCGGTCAAAGCTATCTGCGGGCCGTCAATAATGGTCGGGCCGGCATAGGTGTTCGATGCAGACAAGATCATCGCACTATTCCAGAAGTGCAAGAAAAGACCGCCCGAACCACTGATTACATTCGTATAAACTGTATTATGGTCGCCAATGATGATACGAACGATGCCATTTAAGACCACGGCGCTGTTAATAGTGATGGCGCTGCTCGAATCGCCCCACGTTGACCAATCCATCGGACCGTCAAGGGTAATCGTGCTGCCACTATAAACCGAGCCGGCAGACCAGAGGCGCGCAATGCTGTTGGAAAGCATATGAATGCTCCCATTAAACCCACCGGTGCCATTCCACCAGGCAAATGTCGTGTTGGTGCCGGCAGTAAGGACCGTATTCGGATTTTGACATGCCGTGGTCAAATACTTCATCCCGAGAGTGCCGTTGGTTAATGTAATTCCGATCACGTCTGCGCCGATAGCAATAGGTCCAACCCATTCATTATAGCCGTTGACATTTTGCCAGTCCAACGTCAACACATGCGGGCCACTGATCGAACCGCCATTCAGGCCAAGACCGCTGGTTCCACCAATACAACCGATTGTTGCGTCGCCGGTGAGGACAATATTAAAGATAAAGCTGACACCATACAGACTGTTAAAGAGCGCCCCCTGGCCATTTATTCCCGACCCGGACATATAAATATATTGATTGGGATTGCTGTAATTACCTCCGCTCAGATCCACCATGGCATTGTTGGTGATCGTGATGGAAGGAACGGATTGGAAGGAGTAACCTTGGGCGAGAATTACGCCGGCTTCGACATCGACCGGCCCGCTGAATTGGCCAGCAGTGCCAAGCGTCAAGGTGCTGGTGCCCTTCTTGATCAATTTAACCGGACCACTGACCGTGTTATTGCCCGGTGAATAAGGCCCAAAGCTGAAGTTATTGACGCTGGAATTAATCGTCATCGTGCTAGGTGTAACCAGACCGCTGAAGGTGATGCTGGTCGGAGCGCCCGGCGTGTCGTCAAACAGGACGGCATCACCGTAATGAAATACCGTCGTCGCGCTGTTCGCCAAATTCAACCAGCTGGCCGTAGTACCGGTGTCCCATGTAGCCCCGCCTGTGCCAGACCACTTCAGATTTAAAGGCGTCGCCACTGTAAGGGCCGCCACCGCACTGTTTGTCGTGCCATTTATATTCCCCACCACCACGCTGTAGTCGCCTGCATCACCAAGGGCCAGATTAGTGAGCACCAATGTCGAATTCGTCTGGCCGATAGGATTGCCATTTTTCAACCATAAATTTGTAGTTGAAGTGGCGCTGGCAACAACAACACTTAATGTTACATTGCCACCTATATAGCTTGCCTGGGACTGTGGCTGCGTTGCAATTACAGGCCGGGCACCAGCAGCCGGCATATTAAGTTCAGCAACAATATAATGGTTGATGATTTGAGCAGGTGTCAGCGCATTGGTATAAAGAGCTGCCTGGCAGATATTGCCATTAAAATTACGCGTGCCTGCCGCGTCTACTGTGCCATTTCCGATTGCCCATGTATCCGAAGAATAGATGGCGCCGACATTATCCGCAGTCTGTGCTACTAAGATCGTATTTACATATGTATTCCAATTAGTTCCATCAAATGTTGTCACAACATACGCCCAATTGGTGGTGACTACTCCCCCATTGGCCATCTTTGACACGCCATTGGTATAACCACCGCCTTGATATTGATTTTGATTGACCCGAAGGACATTTTCAATATTAGCCGTGGAATCATATCCTTTGGCAATTATGTCACCCAGTGATTGAGCGGGATCGGCCGGTTGCACCCATGCTTCCATGGTAATTTTACCTGGAACGTTCAATATTCCAGCGCTAGGCAGGTTGACAGTCGAGCCTAAAGTAGGATCAAATAATCCGGCGTTGGGAACATATGCAGTGGGACCGGGAATTGGATAAACATTGACATAGGATGAATTGTTGCCGTTTCCGGAAAGGTCGGTGGCTGCGCCACTACCGCCAGGGTCTATTGTGTCCAGCGCAAAATACGCTGCGGGATTATCAGCCTGAACAGTACTTTGATAACTTGCCTGGGCCGAGCCAATGGCCATTAACGTCAGGCCCGCGGTGATGATAAGCCTGCCGTAAAGGCAGTGGATGGCACTTTGTATTTTCATTTGTTGTTTTGGTTGTGGTTTGATTGCGGGGAGCAAATTATCAACAGGTCATTCAAGGATTTTGCCCGGAGGCATAACCGTTGCAGATATAAATCATGTCGCGTGGAGCTGTCGTAAGATTAACACGGGCGGGAGCGTTCACCCACTTGTTGGGTGTCATATCCAAAGCGTAATCGACGGTGGCGGATTCCAGCCATTTATGCATTTCAACATGACCATCCGCGAAACTGAAAGTGCTCGTTCCACCATGCCAGGCAGCTGGTCCATCAACAGCAGTTGAACTCGACCAATTTGGCGGATTTTTCGCATCTATTACCCATGCGCCCAAACTTTCACCTCGGGTATCATTTTCTTCAACCCATAAGAAACGCTGGCTTGAATGCAAAATAGCCGACTGTTTAGTAAGCATAATGCTGGCATTCCAATCGTCACCATTCATGCCGCCCGCTCCGGAGTAACTGCCCCAAGCAAAAGTTCCTGGTGCCGTCTGAGGATTAGCAACTACAGGACTATTGGCCCGAAGATCACCAGGACAATGCACCACATTTACATTTGGAGCATATTGGTAAAGACCGCCTTGCTGGTAGCCTGCTTGAACCATTTTTTTCCTTTTGGTCACCGCGTCATCAGTCGGGGAGATGCTTGGCGGGATGGGCGGGTTATTCCAACGCCAAAGCAGCTTGCCCTGGCTTGCGGCCACACTGGGCGCAATGTTCGGGTCAAAACAAACGAGCCGGCCTTGATTGTCATCGTTATACATCATCCAGGCCATAGCGAGCTGCTTTTGATTACTCAAGCAGGTCGCGCCCATCGCCTTAAGTTTCGCCTTGCTGAGTGCAGGTAACAACATTGCCGCTAAAATGGCGATGATGGCAATGACCACAAGCAGTTCGATCAAGGTGAAAGCACGCGATTTAAATTTTTGTTTAAATTTCATTTTACGTAATTCGCTTGAGGCAAAACGTGCGCGCTTTGACCGCAATATGAACAACAAGGCAATTCAGTATGCTGGGGGAGGGAAAGTCTCGCGCACATGTTTCTCAGTGGTTATATTCACACCTTACTTCAGTGAATAATTCCCGTCTTTCGATTTTAATCGGCGTGCAATTTTGCACACCACTATGCAAATGATTGAAATTGAAACAATCGGCTTGCGGTGTATAATTTGGGATAATCTTTTGCTAAAGTAAGTAAGGACGCTCGATTAAAGCCGATCAATATGGAGCAAAAACCGATTTATAAATCTCGCGATACGCGTTATGAAATTGATACCTGTGATCCCCAAAATCGGGCGATTGAATCAGGTAAAGTCCGTTGGCATGGGCTGACAAAAGGCCATTATCCTGGCACGTTGATGCCACAAAATGTTCTGCCGGGATTGAACTCCATTGGATTTTGGGATACTGATGGCACGCCAGATTGGGGTGAAGAACCGCATCGAAACGAAGGAATTGAAATCATTTTTCTCGAAACCGGCACCATGGTTTTTACTGCGGATGGCAACCAATATAATCTTCGAGCAGGACAATTTACCATTACCCGGCCGTGGCAACTTCATAAGCTCGGTGCACCCAATATCGGTCCCGGGCTATTACATTGGTTAATCCTCGATGTCGGAGTGCGGCGGTCTCATCAAAAATGGGTATGGCCAAATTGGATAATGCTAACCAAAGAAGATCTCGCCGATTTTACACTAAAGTTACGTCACAATGAAAATCCTGTTTGGAATGCGACCCCGGCTATTGTTGAATCTTTTCGTAAAATTGGACGTGCAGTTGATTCTTGGAATCAACCGCGTGTAGTTTCCCACTTGGTTACTCACCTAAACGGGCTTTTTTTGAACATTTTCGACGCATTATCTACTCAACAAATAGAGGAATCCCCTGATTTGACGTCACCGCGCCGTACGATCGAATCATTTTTGAATGAATTGAAAAACAACCCAGCAGTCTGCAGTGAGCGTTGGAGCAAGTCAAACATGGCTGAACACTGTGGCTTAGGTATTACAACGTTTTCAAAGTATTGTCGCGAACTTGTAAATATTGGAGCAATGGAATTCCTTAACCGCTGTCGTTTGGATTTCGCCGCTAAAATGCTAACGCAAAAACCAGGCAAATCTATTACTGAAATTGCGTTCACGTGCGGTTTTAATACCAGCCAATATTTTGCCACCTGTTTCCGCAAACGTTTTGGTTGCACTCCAAATGATTTCCGTCAGCGAACCATAGCACACGCCAAATAGCGAATTGATGGTGTGGCCCAGTTAAAACTGGACCGGTGTTTGGATCTGGGTTCATTTGCATAAGATCATTCAGGCATTTCAAACTGTCCAAATCTCAACTGGGTACAGACCATTTATATTAATGGTTTGCTGAATTGTTTCTGGGCTTCTCTTGTTAGGGTGCTGCCAGCACCCGCCAATTCCGGAAGTTTATAATAGCCGTTTTCAGCACAAGCTGGCTCTCTAAAGCAATGACTAATCCATGGTATATATTCCAGCATGGTGGTCGCTGGATGCCAATAAGCGAGATGTGCATGAATTTGTCCCATGTCTCCAATATGGGCCGCTACAGGCAACCGGTAACTGTGTGCAGTATGCGCGACTTGTATGTATTCAGTTATTCCGCCGAGACGCGTAACATCGGGCTGGACAAAATGGACGGCGCCAGCCTGAAGGAAGGAATTAAAAGCCTCGGCTGTGTAGAGTTGTTCGCCTAGTGCAATTGGTATGGATGTTGCGCGGGCCAAAGTCGCGTGGGAATTTATGTCATCGTACCAAAGCGGTTCTTCAAACCAGAAAACGTTGAGTGGTTCGGCCAGCGCGCAAAAGCGCTTGCAGGTCGGGAGATCCCATTTACCATTTGCGTCCACCGCAATATCAATGTTGGAACCAACAGCATTTCTAACAGCCTCGAGACGTTCAAGGTCACTGTTCGGATTAGCCTGGCCAACTTTTAATTTTATCCGTGTAAATCCTTCTTTCTCAACTGCGCGTTTACTGCCCTCGACAAGTTTATCCTTTGGAATGGAAAGCCAGCCAATATCTGTGTTATAGGCTATGATTTTTTTTGATGTTGCGCCGCCAAGTAATTTCCACAAAGGCACGCTGGCAGCCTTGGCACGCAAATCCCACAAAGCGATGTCAACTGCCGCTAGGGCAATGTGTGTAATACCGGCACGGCCGACCCATTGAATAGCGGGGAAACGTGCAAGTTTGAGCCAAAGCCGATCAATATCAGCAGCGTCTTCCCCGAGCAGCATTGGCCCATAACAATCCCGAATGCAATTCGTGATAAGACGATCCGAAGCTAAATGCGCATGGGTTCCAGTAAAACCATAGCCTTCGAGGCCGGTATCGGTAAGAATCTTTGTTCCGACAACACCCCAATGGGTTATTGTATTAGTTGAATCGGAAATCGAGTGAGTATTCAACGGAACGTGAAGGATGAAAGGTTCTACTCCGATAATTGTCATAATGTTGGGAAAAAATCTATCGGTGATGGCTTTTGGCTGCTTTAGGCTTCACAAGAGAAAGGATAATGGCCGTTATCTTAAGGATGTTTCGTGCAAGCCACTGCTGGAAATAATATTTCAATCCTATCAGTTACGCGTTCAAATCCGAACGGCGATTAAAATTGCACGGGATATCAATAATCGCTGATGTCGATGCATTCATGTTGGTTCAAACAGCTAAAAATTAATTTGTGAAATTCGTTTTCAATGTCACTTCGCGCCAAGCTTCAATCTCCTTTTGAAGGCTATCCAATTTCACTGTTGGCTAATAACGACTGATGCCGCGACGTTCATGTGCGTTTTTCCTTGAAAAACAAAAGGCTGAATGAAAAAGCAGTTTAAGATTTCATGGTCTTGGCGAACGGGCTGTCCCACAGGATCAGACGAAACCCGCGAGATAAGCTTGTTGTGGCGTGCCCAGAAAGCGACCACCACCACCATCTGTCCCATAGACTTCCAGCGGACTGCGGAGTTCCCAGTTTTGCCAGAGGGGCGGGGCGGATCAGGGCCAAGAGCCGGATGAAACTGTGGCCCTGCTGACCCAAATGGGCGCAGAAGCGCAAGAGCAGATAAGCCAGCAGGGCGGTCCAAACGGCAAGGATTTCTTCAAACCATATCCGTGTCAACTGGCGGGACTAACTGCGAACGCATCAGGCGTGACAGGTAAGCATCCTCTCGCCCGTCTCCGATAATTCCAGAGGTGGAATGCAGCGGAATGAAAGCGCGAGCCAGCGGAGCGGATCGTTGGCGCTGAATTGGAGCGGAGTGGAACCTCAGGAAATTATCGGAGTCAGACTCCCCCCAAGGCGGCAGTCTGCGGTTAAACGGCTTGCACCACGGGAATGGTCAGCGCGACCAGGTCATCCCGCAGCCTGTTTTCCTTGATCCCGTCCTGAAACTTGCGCCCGGCCTGGCATTGCAGGTTGTCCTTGGCGCGCGTGACCCAAAAGACCTCGCGCTGGGACAGGTCGGCGAGGTGGGTGAAGTCGAGGCAAGCCTTGTCGAAGATGATGATTTCACTCGCTTGAACATTGGCGCAAAGCTCGCGGGCCCGGCGGTTGTCATGTTCGCCGGCGGTCGCCACGATGGCGCAGCGCGGCAGAAAGGTCTGGAGATCCAGCCGGAAATGGCGTTTGGCTGCGGCCTTTCGGCGACGCTGCTTGGCCCAGCCCAGCCTGACGCAGTGAGTTGTGCGTCAATCTTCCGCAGGCCTTTTCCTCTGGTGTCACTGGTGTCATGACTGACGTTTACCCAAGTGCCGAATTGGGTCACATCGTAGGCGAAGCGATTTCGGAGGTAATGCAAAAGGCTTTCATCCTTTGTGTCGGCAAAGCATCGCGCGATTTACAGGTCTCGTTATGCTTGTTTCGATAATCACAAGTCTCGAGATTCAAACTTGCTGGAAGTCACACGATCTGAATTTCAAGTCCGATGGTGTGGATTTCCAGTTCAGCGAACGACCCGCACGCAGGCGAATTGTTGTTGCTCCGTGGGTCAAAAGTTCACAATCCCATTTGTTTACAAGGGTTGGAGCGGGTGAAGGGAATCGAACCCTCGTATGGAGTTTGGAAAACTCCCGTTCTACCATTGAACTACACCCGCCTGCGCGCCTGGCGCTGCGGCACGGCGAGTCGGCAAGACTCAACCACGCGCCCGCAATCATATCGGCCGCGCTTGCCTTGTCAACCGCCTCGCGCTAACCTGACGGCGTGAATTCGCTGCTGCTCACCGGCGGACGGGTGATTGACCCCGCCAATAATTTCGACGCCATCGCGGATGTATTGATTCTTAACGGGAAAATTTCCGCCGTCGGCCAGAACCTTTCCGCTCCCCACGACATTGAGCGTTACGCTGCGCAGGGAAAAGTGGTTTGTCCCGGGCTGATCGATTTGCACGTCCATTTCCGCGAACCCGGCCAGACGGCCAAGGAAACCATCGCCAGCGGCACGGCGGCGGCGGCGCGGGGTGGCTTTACTTCCGTCGTCTGCATGCCGAACACGTCGCCGGCGATTGACAATGCCGGAACCGTGGCCCTGATCCACGAACGCGCGGCGGAGGCGGATGGCGTGAATGTCTTCGTCACCGGGGCCATCACGAAAAATATCGCGGGGGAAGAACTTTCCCCGATCGGTTCGCTGAAAAAGGCGGGCGTGGTCGCCATCACGGACGACGGCCATTGCATCCAGAACAACGAACTCATGCGCCGCGCTTGTGAATACGCGAAGATGTTCGGCCTGCCGGTGATGGATCATTGCCAGGATTATTCGCTCGTGACCGACGGCGTGATGCACGAGGGCTATTGGAGCACTGCGCTGGGTTTGCGCGGCTGGCCGTCAGCGGGCGAGGAGATGATCGTGGCACGGAACATTTTGCTCGCCGAACTCACCGGCACCAAAATCCACTGTCAGCATCTGAGCGCAGCGGGCAGCGTGGCGCTATTGCGCGAAGCCAAAAAACGCGGCGTGCCGGTTTCCGGCGAAGCCTGTCCGCACCATTTCACATTGACCGACGCGGCCGTCGCGGGCAGTGAAAAATTCTGGGCCGAGGACGGGAAACAAATCTTCCCAGACGCCAGACGCCAGACGCCAGACGCTTTGCCGTCGTGGCCTTCCTACGACACCAATTTCAAAATGAATCCGCCACTGCGTTCTGCGCGCGATCGCGAGGCGATTCTCGAAGGGCTGGCGGACGGCATAATCGAGATCTTGTGCAGCGACCACGCGCCGCATTGCGATTACGAAAAGGAAGTCGAGTTCGACTATGCGCCATTTGGGATCACCGGGCTGGAAACGGAGCTGGCGCTCTCGCTGATGCAACTCGTCCATACGAAACGGATTTCGCTCTCGGACATGATCGCGAAGTTCACGATGAACCCGGCGCGATTATTGAATTTGAACAAAGGCACGCTGGCCGTTGGTGCCGATGCGGACGTGACGGTGTTTGATCCCGATGGCGAATGGGTTTTTCAAGCCGCAGATTCCACCAGCAAATCCAAGAACAGCCCGTTTTTCGGCTGGAAACTCAGGGGCCGGGCGGTGGCCACCTTGGTTGCGGGAAAAATGATTTGGGCTGAACAGATGGAAGTGGTTGCGGTCTAATTTCCCGATGAAGCGCTATATTCTTTCTCTGATTTTGATTTCGGTGACGGTCTGGGTCTGGTGCAATTTCAGTTCGGCGGGTGAGACGAACCAGGTTGTTGCGACTGCCGCCAGCACGGTGCCGGTGAACTTGGCCGCGGAAATCGCGCGGGCGAAAGCCGAAAACAAGTTGATGTTGCTGGAGTTCGGCAGTTCAGATACCTGTCCGCCCTGCATTCTTTTCGAACGGGAAGTTGCCTCAAAGCCGGAATTTCAGGCATATGAAAAGTCCAATCTGGTTTTTGTGCATATAGATTTTCCATTTTACAAGCCATTGCCGCCAGAGAATACAGCTACAAACAATTTATTGGCGCGGCAATTTGACGTTAATCCATTGCCCACCTTTATCTCGCTGGGGCGCGATGGAAAAGAGTTTTGGCGCCAAGAAGGAATAAAGCAACAACAGCTGGCCCCGAAAGAATTCATCGCGCTATTGGAGTCAGTGAAGGCGAAACAAAAGTGAAGGCGATTTCCTTGCCGCAGACGTCTGTTTGTCCGAAGCGAAACCTCTCGCCGCGGTTTGCCGGTTCTTCTTCAGCGCGAATTTTTCACGTTTGAAGGTGGGCATCCGTTAAATTCAAATTGCTTTCTGTGCCCGGCATTTTAGCATCGTGGGCCAATTTGTGATGAAAGCCATTTTAGCCCTCGAAGACGGTTCGGTGTTCCACGGTCAAGGTTTTGGCGCGCGCGCCTCCGCCAGCGGCGAAGTCTGCTTCAACACTTCCATGACCGGCTACCAGGAAATCCTCACCGACCCGTCCTACAAAGGCCAGATCGTCACGATGACTTATCCGCTCATCGGCAACTACGGCGTCAATTCCGTGGACGTGGAATCCTGGCGTCCGCACGCTTCCGGTTTCGTCATCCGCGAACTCTCGCCCGTGGTCAGCAACTGGCGCGCGGATTATTCCCTGGCGGATTACCTGGAGAAGAATGGCATTCCCGGGATCCAAGGCATCGACACCCGCGCCCTGACCAAGAAACTCCGTGTCCGCGGCGCGTTGAACGGATTCATTTCCACCGAGGAAATCTCCGAGGCCGAGGCCATCCAGCGCGCGAAGGCATTTGTGTTTGAAGGCGTGGACTACGTCAAGGAAGTCACGCATAAGAGCGCGTTTCGCTGGGACGAAAAGGACGAGCAGAGCGCGGCGTTCGATCTGGTGCGCGGCGTGAAAGGCGGCGATGCCCGCAACACCCGCAAGCCGCTGCCGGCGGCGGATATTCCGATCGTCGCGTTCGACTACGGGATGAAATACAACATCCTGCGTCGGCTGCGGCAGCATGGTTTTGCCACGCAGGTGTTACCCGCCACGGCGACCGCCGCCGAGGCGCTCAAGCACAAGCCCGCCGGAATCTTTCTCTCCAACGGCCCCGGCGATCCCGCCGCGCTGGATTACATCGTGCGCGAAGTGAAGACGCTGTTGGACACCGGCATCCCGATTTTCGGCATCTGCCTCGGCAACCAGATTCTCGGCCAGGCGTTTGGCGGAAAAACCTTCAAGCTGAAGTTCGGCCATCGCGGCGGCAACCAGCCAGTGAAGGATCTGGAATCCGGCAAGGTGGAAATCACCTCGCAAAATCACGGTTTTGCGGTGGAACCGAAAAGTTTGCCGTCCGCCGTCGCCGTGACCCGCATCAACCTTAACGACCAGACTGTCGAGGGGTTGCGCCACAAGACCAAGCCGGTTTTCAGCGTGCAATATCATCCGGAAGCCTCGCCCGGACCGCATGATTCCACGCCTTTGTTCGCCGAGTTCCGTTCCCTGATCGAACGGCGCAGCTAATTTTCAGGGCATACATCTTCAGATTTCCGTTTGACTTGAAACGCAGCCGCACCATAATCCGTTTACCGTAATTTATGGCCAAACTTGTTATCCAAAATCAAGGCATGACGGGTCGCGCGTGCGAGCTTCACACCGATCGCACCACCATTGGCCGGGTTGAGGACAACACCTTTCACATCGCCGACCCATCCATTTCCAGCCATCACTGTGAAGTCCAACTGCGCGGCAGCGACATCGTCATCCGCGATTTGAACTCCACCAACGGCACTTTCATCAACGGAAACAAGATCGAGGAAAGCATTCTCAAGCCCGGCCAGATCCTGCGTCTGGGCCAGGTGGAATTGAAACTCGAAGTGGAAGGAGCCGCCGCGACACCCGCTCCGGGCTCAACTCCCGCGCCCATGCCGGCCAAGAAACAGGTGGATGCCACGATGCTGATTCCGCGCGGGGTCAGCCTGGACCAGCTGGAGCAGGGCGGCACCCGTCCAACCAGCTTCGACACGAACGCCTCCTTCTCCAAGAAGACCAACAAGGTCAACAAATACTTCATCATTGGCGGCATTGTGGTGGCCGTCGTGATCATTGCCCTCCTGATTTTTGCCTTGAGCAAGGTCGGTCCCGCCAGATAAACCGGTGCGGCCATGCAACCGCGCCTCTCTAAAAAACGCAATGCGGCGATGACGCTGTTTGAAGTGGGCATTGTCATTGCCGTGGTGATGATTCTTGTGGTTTTGCTTTTGCCGGCGCTCACTCGCCGAAGGCATGGAGGCTCTTACATCAATTGCGTCAATAATCTTAAACAAATTGGTCTTGCTTATCGAATCTGGGAAGGCGACCACGGCGACATTTATCCAATGGGCATTTCCGTGACGAATGGCGGTTCCATGGAAATGGTCGCCACTGGAAACGTGGTTCAAACGTTTCTCGTCATGTCGAATGAATTGAGCACACCAAGGCTTCTGGTTTGCCCAAATGACGGCCGTTTATTGGCAACCAGTTTTAGCGGGCTATCCGCTTCCAATATCAGCTATTTCGTCGGCGTGGATGTGACCAACGAAATGCACCCGCAAATGATTGTTTCCGGCGATAGTGATTTTGAAGTCGGTGGCGTGGCGGTCAAGCCGGGGTTGTGGGAATTGGGAACGAACGAGCCAGTCGTTTGGTCGGCAACGCGTCATGTTAAATCGGGCAACATCGGTCTTGCCGACGGTAGCGTTCAATCGACAACTTCTCCACGCATGCAAGACTATTTCCAGCAAACCGGCCTGGCCACCAACCGCCTTGCGCTGCCGTGAAACTTTTCTACACCGGCCCGTTCGTCAACGCCGAGATGCTCGTTATGATGCTGGAAAAGCACGGCATCATTGCCACGCACTCGTTTGTTGACCCGGCCTTGCCCGACGACGGCGACTTGAGCCGACCCGCCCAGGTCTTTGTGCCGGAAGCGGATTATCCCCGCGCCCACGAATTGTTTTACACCGAGCGCGAAGACGAGCTGTAAAAGCTCCAAATCCCAACATCCAAGCTCCAGAGAACAACCAAATCTCAAACTCCAAAATGGAATCGCGGACGAATCTCAACCCTCGCATCGATACCCGTTGTTTGGAATTTGAAGTTTCTCTGGAGCTTGGATGTTGGTGCTTGGTGATTTCGATTTCTGCGTGACTTCCACGCAGGCGTGCGCGGATTTTACGCTTTTTTTGAAGCCAAACGGATTGATTTAGGCTAGAAACATCGCGGCATAGGTTTTGCTAAACCAGATATTAAGCATGAATTCTCTCCAGTCCCATCGCCGGGCCGGTGCGTTCACACTGGTGGAATTGCTGACCGTGATTGCCATCATCGGCATCCTGGCCGCATTGCTGCTGCCGGCGGTCACCCGGAGCCAGATGCGGGCGAAGCGGATCGTGTGCCTGAACGACTTGGGGCAGATGGGGCTCGCCTTCCAGATGTTCATGCACGATCACGGCGGAAAATTTCCCATGCAGGTTCCGATGAGCGACGGCGGCTCGCAGGAATTCGTCCAGAACGGTTACGCCGTCGGCGGGGAATTTTATTTTTCGTATCGCCATTTCCAGGTGCTTTCCAACGAGATCGTCGTCCCGAAAGTCCTGCTCTGCCCATCGGACACCCGGCTGCCCGCCGTGAATCTGGGTGCGCTGCAAAACGCCAACCTGAGCTACTTCGTCGGCGTCAACGCGGATTATGACCGGCCCGGCTCCGTCCTGGCCGGTGACCGGAACATCGCCAATGTTCCCCCGTCAAATCCATCCATCGTGCATGGCGGGGTGGGCAGCCAGCTGCGCTGGACGAGGGAACTGCATGAATCCAAAGGTAACGTGTTGTTCAGTGACGGGCACGCGGAGGAATGGACGCCAACGTTGCTGGCGGCCAGCCCGAACACGGCCGGCACCACGGCGGATTATTTTGTGCCGAGCCTCCAACCTGGCCAGCCCGGACAGTCCAGCCAGCCTCACGGCTCCGTCAGCGGCGGCTTCGGCACCACACCCGGCTCCCGCCGCCCACCGGGAAATCCTTCGTCCGGAAATTACATTCCGCCGCCCAACTATCAAAATCCCGCTCCGGCTCCCGCCGCCGCCAAGCCGCCGGCTTCACCGATGTATTCGTCCAGCCGGCCAAACAACGCGGCCGTCAACAATTCGCCGGTGGCGAGGGCCAGCCTGAATGGTCCGACCGCGTCGCAGGCTGCCACGAACGCCATCAAGAAGACGGTGCTCGTCACCAACGTGCCGAGCATCACGACCACTCAAGATGTGACGGCCAATCTGTCAACGTTCGACAAGGGCGTCGTCAACACCGTGGCGCCGGTGTTGGCGTGGGGTTATTTCCTGCTGCTGCTCCTGGCGTTGCTGCTCCTGGCCCTGGAGATCCGGCGCCGCATTCTCCGGAAAAGAAAACGCCGGGCCGCGCTCAGACGCTGAATTGACGAGATGAAACCGCGCTTTTTCCATCAAAGAAACCGCGCGCTGACGCTGGTGGAGGTGTTGGTGGTGATTGTGGTGTTGGTTGTTTTTGCGGCAATGCTACTACCTGCCTTACCCGATGACAGAATCCCGGCCGCAAGCATTCAGTGCGTCAACAATCTCAAACAGATCGGTCTCGCTTACCGAATTTGGGAAGGCGATCACAACGGTAAATATCCCATGCAGGTTTCAATTACTGATACGAATGGTGGCGGCACGATGGGATTAGCCAGCGGAAGAAATGCCTGGATCAATTTTGCGGTCATGTCCAATGAATTGAGCACGCCGAAAATTTTATGGTGTCCAACTGATACTGGGCGCACCAGCGCAACCAACTTTACAGGTGATTTCAACAACAGCAAAATTAGTTACTTTGTCAATTTGGATGCCGATGAATCTGATCCGCAAATGTTTCTCTCCGGCGACGATAATTTTGCCATTGCTGGTGTTCCGGTGAGGAATGGTTTGCTGGAAATCTCGACGAACGTTCCGATTTCTTGGACTGCCGCACGGCACAAATCCAGAGGCAACATCGGTCGCGCCGACGGAAGCGTTCAGCATATGACTCAAAATGGATTGCGACAAGCGGTTCAGCAACTCGGTCCCGCCACAAATCACCTCGCGATTCCATAGGCAGTGGCAGATCGACGCTGCGCACGGAGAAACGCGCGCTACCGTTCAAACCTGTATCCGTGTTCATCCGTGTCCATCCGTGGTTAAAACCCTTCTGGATTCTCTTTTCCGGCTCCAGTATTCTCCCGGCATGTTCGAAATGATCGCCCCCCAACTGACGACCGCGGCCGGGAAACTCACGCACCTGCGGAGGTTTCTTTGACGTCGCCACTTTGCAAAAACGCTCTGGCGAGCTGAACTCGCTGATGGCGGACGAAAATTTCTGGAACAACCGCGAGAAGGCCCAGGGCTTCATTGACGAGGCCGGCGTCATCCGCAACAAGCTCGAACCGCTCCTCAAATTCGAGAAACAGCTCGACGATTTCCGCGTCATGGTCGAACTCGCCGAGGCCGAGCCACCCGCGTCGCAGGCGCAGATCGAGGCGGAGATCACGCGCGACCTCGTGCCGTTCTTCCAGGATCTTGACGCGCTGGAATTGAAACTCTTTCTCACCGGTCCGCACGATAAGAAGAATTGCATCCTCACCATCAACTCCGGCGCGGGCGGCACGGAATCCTGCGACTGGGCCAACATGCTGCTGCGGATGTATCAGCGCTGGGCGGAATCGCGAGGCTGGGAAGTCGAAGTGACCGACATTTTGCAGGGCGAAACCGCCGGCATCAAAAGCGCCACGTTGCTCATCACCGGCGAGAACGCCTACGGTTTTTGCAAGGCCGAGCGCGGCGTGCATCGGCTCGTGCGCATCTCGCCGTTCGATTCCAACAAGCGCCGCCACACCAGTTTCGCCAGCGTGGACGCGATCGCGGAGATTGAGGAGAGCGACGGCTCGATCGTGATTCCGCCCAATGAATTCCGGGTGGACACCTTCCGTTCCGGCGGCAAGGGCGGCCAGAACGTGAACAAGGTCGAGACCGCCGTGCGTATCACGCACATCCCGACCGGCCTCGTGGTCGCGTCGCAGGCGCAGCGTTCGCAGCATCAGAACCGCGCCACGGCGATGAACCTCCTGCTCTCGCGGATTTTTGCGCAGCGGGTGGATGCGGAGAAGGCCGACATGGAAAAGTTTTACGGCGACAAGGGCAGCGTCTCGTGGGGCAACCAGATCCGCAGCTACGTCTTCCAGCCGTATCGCATGGTGAAGGACTTGCGCACCGGCGTCGAAACGAGCAATGTGCAAGGCGTGATGGACGGTGACCTGGACGCGTTCGTGAACGGCTGGCTCCGCGCCGGCTGTCCGTTGAAACGGATGCAGGGCGTTAAAGATGATGAAGAATAGATTTAAGTGAGTAGTTCAGCAGTCAGTGGCAAAAAGCGTCGCACTTTTGCCGCTACTGACTATTAACTACTGACCATTGACTAAAACTGTGAACATTCTCGACAAAATTGTTGAAGAAAAGAAACGTGAAGTCGCGAAGCTGCCCGCGCGCCTCATCGCCGCCGGTGATTTGCGCGATGCGATGCTGGAGCACGGCGAGCGGCGGGATTTTATAGCGGCACTCCGGCGCGCCAAATCTGGTAGGAGCCGAGGTGACGAGGCTCAAACTAAAAAGGGCATTCAATCAGAGCCTCCTCACGTCGGCTCCTACGATTCAATTGCGCTGATTGCCGAAGTGAAGAAGGCGTCGCCGTCGGCGGGCGTGATCTGCAAAGACTTTGATCCGGTTCGCATCGCGAAAGAATACGAGGCGGCGGGCGCGAACTGCCTTTCCGTTTTGACTGACAAAAAGTTTTTCCAAGGCTCGCTCGATTATCTCCGCCAGATCCGGGCCGCCGTCAAACTGCCGCTGCTGCGCAAGGATTTCATCATTGATGAACGCCAGATTCTCGAAGCCATCGAATGGGGCGCGGACGCCATTTTGCTCATCGTCGCCATCTTGACGGACGAACAGCTGGCAAAATTCCATTCGCTCGCGGTTGAAGCCGGCCTCGCTGTCTTGGTTGAGGTCCATGACGAGGAAGAATTGGAACGCGCGCTGAAAATTTCCCCGGCGCTGGTGGGTGTGAACAACCGCAACTTGAAAACGTTCGCGGTGGATTTGGCGACAACCGAGCGGCTGGCGGCGAGGATGGAAGATGGGGGATTGAAAATGGCAAAAGCTTCCGCGCCTTTGCTTGTGGCTGAAAGTGGAATTCACACCCGCGCAGATGTGGAGCGTTTGAAAAAATGCGGCGCGGGAGCAATCCTCGTAGGAGAATCGCTCGTGAAGCAGGGCGACATCCGAGCCAAAGTGCGTGAACTGATCGGTTAATTTGTAGGAGACGAGGAGACGAGGCTCATTCCAGTTCCCCGCGATTAGTTGGAGACTCGTCACCTCGTCTCCTGCTTTCTGTTGGCCGCCAACTGTTTTGCCAATCGAATCGCCGCAATCATACTGCTTGGATTCGCGATGCCTTTGCCGGCGATGTTGTAGGCGGTGCCGTGGTCGGGTGAGGTGCGGATGAAGGGCAGGCCGAGCGTCCAGTTCACACCGCTATCGAACGCCACGGCTTTCAGCGGTGCGAGCCCCTGGTCGTGATACATCGCCACGACGGCATCAAAATCTCCCTGCAACGCATAGTGGAAAACCGTGTCGCCGCTCAACGGTCCGACGACATCGAACCCGCGTTTCTGCGCGGTAAGAACTGCGGGCGCGATGGTCTTGATTTCTTCATCGCCAAATTCCCCGCCTTCACCGGCATGCGGATTCAAGCCCGCAACGGCGATTCGCGCCCGGGATAAACCCAGATCACGGCAGGATTGCGCGGCGAGTTCAATCGCGAGCATGATTTTATCCGCTGTGAGTTTTTCCGGGACGGACTTGAGGGCGATGTGAACCGTGGCGAGCGCGACGCGGAGCCAGCGGCCGCGTTCGTCCGTACCGAGCAACATCATCGCAGTGCGGCTGGTGCCGGCGAGTTCGGAGAGATGGTCCGTCTGGCCGGTGAAGTTTTTGTAGCCGGCGCGGATGATGGCTTCCTTGTTCACCGGCGCGGTGACCAGCGCGTCGAGTTCGCCGCGAAAACAATAAGTTCCGCCGATGCCGAGCCACGAAATCGCCATGCTGCCGGCCATCGGTGAGCCGGCGGGAAGATTTTCCGGGATCGAATAATTGATCGGATTCAGGATGAAAAACCTCCCGCTGTCGCTGTAGCGTGAAAATGTTTTCAGCGGCAGATCCAGTCCCAAAGACGAATTCAAATGGCGGAGCCGGCTCTCGTCGCCGATGAGCAGGTATTTGGTTTCGTCCCGGCCAGCTTCGGCGGCGATGGCTTTGAGCGTCACTTCAGGACCGATGCCGGTGATGTCACCCAGGGAAATGCCGATCCAGTTTTTCATGGTGACAGGTGACAAGTGACGGGTGGCACGTCACATGCCACTTGTCACATGTCACCGATTTTAGAAATAGCGGATGAAGGTTTTCTTTTTCAGCCCGTCAATCCACTGCTTTTCAAGCCGGGCCTGTTCCTGGACGCGAATGGTCTTCTCGATATCGCCGCGGACTTCGCCGAGCGGCTTTACGTGGGAAGGGCGGACTTGTTCGACCAGCATGAGATAGACGGAGTCGGGGGTGACGACCGGGTCGCTGATCTGGCCGGGCTTCAGGGCGAAGGCGGCATCGGCCAGTTCCTTGCTCAGCACGGAACGTTCGATCCAGCCCCAGTCGCCGCCGGCGTGCTGCTGCGAACCCTGCGAATAAAGCGAGGCCATTTCCTCGAACGTCGCGCCCTCTTTGATTTTGCCCTCGATCTCGCGAGCGAGGTTCACGGCGTTCGTGTCGTCGGCCGAGGTCTTGTCGAGGACGATCATCCGCAACTTGATCTGGTCTTCGATTTTGAAATTGTCCTGATGGTTGAGGTAATAGTTTTCGACCTTGTAGGGCGAGATCACGACTTCCTGCGAGACGTTTTTGGAGCGCAACGCCTGCACGATGTATTGCTCGAGCAATTCCTTGCGGAACTGTTCGATGGTGCCGCCCTGCGCCTGCAGGGTTTTCATCAGCGCGGTGCGATTGCCGAAGCGGTCGCGGATGCGGTCCTGCACCAGTTGGTCGGCGAAATTATCCGGCAAATGATAGCCTTCGACATCGAACGCATGGAGGATGAGCTGGCGTTCGACCAGTTGTTCCAGACTGTCGCGCAGGGTCTCGTCGTATTTTTGCCGCAGCACAGCCGGCTGGCCCGCGTATTGCCGCTGCAATGTTTCCATCACGGGCATCGTGAACTCCTCGACCTGCGAATAGGTGATGGCGGTGTCGTTCACCACGGCCTTGACGCCGTCGGCCAGCTCCGCGCGCAACGGCAGCCCGGCGCAGCACGCCGTCGTCACAATTGAAATCAACCGGAAAAGTTTCATCAAATTCGACCGCATACTAGCAACCATCAACGCCGGGTCAAGTGCGCCGCCGTTCCATGCTACGGCCGGTTCAAATAACAGATCAGTGCGATCAGAACCCCCGAAACGAGCAGGCCCACGATGACGGACCAGCCAAGCATGTATCTCTGTTTGCGGCGATACGCCGCGCCGCCCTGGCCGGGCAGCAGATAAAACCGCTCGGTTTCTTTGTTGCGCTTGGTGAACAGTCCCATCTAGGGGCGGACTCTAGCAGAGGCGCCGCCGCCACTCAAGCCGCGCGCTTGCACTGGAATCTTTTGCGCGCTAACGTTTCCATCGCATGAATCTGGAAGACCATCTGGGCGACATCATCCGCAAGGCGCGGGCCATGAATAATGTTTCAACCTCCGCTGCGGCAGCCGGTGTGGGCGTTTCCGAAGGCGAACTCGCCACGCTCGAGGAAACCGGTCAGTCCGCGAAGCAAATCAATTTTGCCGCGCTCGCGCCGGTGATCGGCCTGAACGCCGCCAAACTCGAAGGCATCGCCAAAGGCTGGCTGCCGTCGCCGAAAGATTTGAGCCTCTGGCGCGAGGTCCGCGTGTTCACGACCACCAGCGACGGCACCACCGTGAACTGCTATCTCGTCTGGGACGAAGTCTCACGCGAGGCGGCGCTCTTCGACACCGGATTCGATGCGCAGCCGATTCTGGATTGCATCGCCGAAAACCAGCTGGATCTGAAATACATTTTCATCACGCACTCGCATTATGACCATGTGGAGGCGCTGCCGAAGATTCGCGCGGCCCATCCCAAAGCCCGGGTGCGGTCCAGTTCCAAGAACGCGCCGGTGGACCAGCGCAACAAGACCGCGGAAATCGTCCATCTCGGCGGCTTGCGCGTGACGCATCGCGAGACGCCCGGCCACGCGGAGGACGGCGTGACCTACATGGTCGGCAACTGGCAGGAGGACGCGCCCTATGTGGCCGTGGTGGGCGACGCAATCTTCGCCGGTTCCATGGGCCGCGGCAACGACTCGTGGGAGTTGGCCAAACAAAAAGTGCGCGAACAGATTTTAACGCTGCCGCCGGATACTTTAATTTGCCCCGGCCACGGCCCGCTGACGACGGTGGCGGAAGAGAAGGCGCACAATCCGTTTTTTTGATTGGCAAACTATCGGCGGGATGAATTTGGTTTTAACGTCCGCCCTCACCTGTGTCCTCTCCCCCAGGAGAGGATTTCACCTGTCCAGCTTTCAGGTGATCCGGATGACCGTCCGACCAATCCAGTCGCTGGTTTTTCCAAAGACGCGGGGAACGTTTCTTCCTCTCCTCGGAGGAGAGGGCCAGGGTGAGGACGGACGTGAAACTAATTATTTTGTTGTTGCGCCCGAGGACGGGCGCGCCAGCGAACTGTTTCCCGCATGTAAAATCGTCACGGACGACGGCCATTTCAACTGGTATCGGCGCAACCGCGAGGAGAAGCAGCCCGTTCTCTGGATTCCGGAATGAACGGCTACGCTCAATGAGTTGTGAGATTTTGCGAAACCACTTCAGTCTCGTTCGGAACTATTGTGAAACGAGCCGATAGAAACGACGCGGGCTTGCAGGATTGTAATTAAAATAAGTGCAGACGCTGCCGTCATTTGTGACTGTGAAAAGATTTATCCAACTCGTCAAGTTCGTTGAAGTTTGCAACGTGAATTGATCACCTCCTGCGCTGGTTGGTTTCCATTCAAAACTTTGCGCCGAGGAATTTGGATATGTCCCTCTGACCAACCACATCCGAACAGTCAATTGATTGGTGGCAGCTTGCGGCAAGGAATAATAAATTGGACTGGTAGTTGAACCGTCAAAAGAACCAAAAAACTGCGATTGGTCAAAAACTTGTTCATCCGAAACGCTGCCTCCACCAACAAATTGCCGTCCGAGTTTGTTGAACACAATTTGAACCTGTGGCCGGATGACACCCGGACCAGCACTATTGGTATTTCCATTTGCTGCGGCATCATTTGCCCAGTTAGTTGTTCCCGTGCGCGTAAAAAACGGCATTGCAGGAATGCCAAGCGTTACATCGCCTGCGCTGAAAACAAAATCAGGTTGTGAAATTACTCGCGCCATTTGTTGGTGATTTAAAACATCATTGGTGACATAGCTGTCAGTGAAATAATTGGTCATGGGCAGGAAAATTCCCCAGAGCGGATCTGCCGGATGTGGGATGAAAGTTATTTTGTCCACTCCCGGACGCCATGCACCGTTCACAAATGAATTTGCATTTGTGCCGGCACCTACAACTCCTGACAGCAGAGTTTCGTAATTGACGTTATTTGTGGAGAGTAAATAAGCCAATCCGCCAATATCATCTTCGGTTAATCCATTATAAAATACGCCTGCGGCCAAATTGTTATCAGCCACGGCATTATAAGCGTCGGCTAATGGATCAACCACGAATGGCGAGATGTAGTGAGACTGGTCTGAAGAAGTTGTAACAATCCCTGAATAAAGAGTTTCGTTAATGTAAGGGCTGGCATTTAAATTTTGCGGGTCGTAATTTCGTGAAACAACATAATTTGATATGTTTGTTCCTTCAAACACATCAGGCAATAGACCGTCGGATAAAGTATTTGTTAAGACAGAATTCCATTGCCGCAAAACAAAAATGTAGCGTGTTGGTCCAGCCAATCCAAGCTGCTCCAGCAATGTTGAAAGGGCTTGAGATTTTAAATCGTAAAGCGATTGAGCCTGGGCGGCAAAATTCATGTGGGCTGTCTCCAAGGGATAATTGGTCAACACAATCTGCGACGCCGGCGGCAAATTATTCAAAATCTGAATTGCGCTTTCCACCGCCGCCACGCCGTTAGTCCCGAAGTAATCCAGAAAAGATTTGTCGAATCCGTAAGTCACTACCGGCACGTTCCAACGATATCCATTGCTGATACTCATCGGCCCACCAATGTCACCGGGATAAATAACTCCGTTGTTCGACTGCATCCACGGCTGAACCGGGCCGAGCAACGAAAAGGCGCGGGTGTTCGTCACGCTCAAACCGAGAGCAAGGCACATCACGGCAATGAAGATGCTAATTTTTGATTGTACCCACATTGTTCGGTTTGAAATTCAAAGTTCTCGCGGCTAACTTCGCAAAAGATTAGTCTGTTCACGAATGATTCGCAATCAATCTGAAAAACTGTTTGCCGAGGCGTTGAAATATATTCCCGGCGGCGTCAATTCGCCGGTGCGCGCCTTCCGCGCCGTGGGCGGTAATCCCTTCTTCGTCAACCGGGCCAGCGGCTCCAAAATCTGGGACGTGGACGGCAACGAATTGATTGATTACGTCCTGACGTGGGGTCCGGCCATTCTCGGTCACGCGCATCCGAAAATTATCGCCGCGGTGAAGGCCGCCGCCGAACATGGCACGAGCTTCGGCATTCCCAATCCGCTCGAAGTCACGATGGCGAAGCTCATCTGCGAATTGGTGCCGAGTGTGAAAAAAGTCCGCATGACGAGCAGCGGCACGGAGGCGTGCATGAGCGCCATCCGGCTGGCGCGCGGGTTCACGCGGCGCGACAAGATCATCAAGTTCGACGGCTGCTACCACGGCCATGTGGATTCGCTGCTGGTGCGGGCGGGCAGCGGCGCGTTGACGTTCGGCCATCCCGACAGCGCGGGCGTGCCGGCGGCATTTACGCAGCACACCATCGTTGCGCCTTACAATGATGTGGAGGCGGTGAAATCAATTTTCGCGGCGAACAAAAATGAAATCGCCGGCATCATCGTCGAGCCGGTGCCGGGCAACGCCGGTCTGTATCTGCCGAAGCCGGGCTACCTGGAATTTCTGAGCGAGATCACCAAGGCACACGGCGCGCTGCTGGTCTTTGATGAAGTGATGACGGGCTTCCGTCTCGCTCGCGGCGGAGCGCAAGAGCGGTTTGGCATCACGCCGGACTTGTCCACGTTCGGCAAAGTCATCGGCGGCGGGTTGCCGGTGGGCGCGTTCGGCGGGCGCGCGGAGATCATGGATTATCTCGCGCCGCTGGGCCCGGTGTATCAAGCGGGGACGTTGAGCGGGAATCCGATCGCGATGGCGGCGGGGCTGGCAAATCTGGAGGAGCTTGGAGCAAAGCAGAAAGCAGAAAATGGAAAGCAGAAATCTGAAAACGCCTACGCGCAACTCGAAGAACTCGGGGCGCAACTCGAAGCCGGCATGAAGGACGCGGCGAAGTCTGCCGGCGTGCCGGTGACCTTCAACCGCTGCGGCTCGATGTTCTGCGGTTACTTCACGAGCCAGCCGGTTCACAACGTGGCGGACGCGATGCACAGCGATCGCGAGCGGTTCAAGAAATTCTTCCATGGCATGCTCGACCAGGGGGTCTATCTGGCGCCGTCGCAGTTTGAAGCGGGCTTTCTTTCCACCGCCCATACGTTGGCGGACATCGAGCGCACGGTGGCGGCGGCGGCAAAAGTGATGCGGGGGCTGTAACCTTCCCCCAATGCCCGCGTCTGACCTCCTATCCCATCGTTCCGGAAACGCGGTGGAGCTAAACAAAACAACAACAATACGAAGTTTATGAAATCAACTAAATCCATGTTAATCGCCGCGCTGGCCGCGGGTGCCATGCTTGCCTGTGGTTCGCTGCGCGCCGCCGATACCAACACCCCGCCCGCCGGCGGCCCGCCTGCGGGAGAACGCGGACCGGGCATGCGAGGCGGACGTCCCGATCTCGCCAAAATCCTCGACCTGACGGATGAGCAGAAGCCGAAGGTTGAAGCCATCATGAAGGGCGCGAGTGAAAAGCGCAAAGCCTTGCGCGAAGACACCGCCCTCAGCCAGGAAGACAAAAGAGCCAAGGCCAAAGCCATCCAGGAAGACACCACCGCGCAAATGAAAGCGGTGCTGACGCCCGAACAGTTCGCCAAATTCGAGAAGATGGGTCCGGGTATGCGCCGTCCGCCGGGTGGTGGTCCCGGTGCCGGGGGTCCGCCCGCCGGTGACAAGCCGGCCCAGAAATAATTTGTGGGGGGAAACCCTGTCAGCCAGAGGGACGGCCTTGGGGCCGTCCCTTTTTCGTTTTCACGTGTGAAACGGATGTAACATTTCACCCGCCTCTTGCGTATTCAAAGGCGTATGAAAACAAAAACAATCTTCATCATAACGGCCGCAGCGATCATTGCTGGCGGGTTCATCTTCTCAACGTCGCTCGCGGCGGATAACCCGGAGGCAGGCCCGTTGCGCGGCCAGATGTTCCAGCGCCTCGCGGAACGATTGGACCTGACCGCTGACCAGAAGGCGCAGATCAAAACCATTCTGGCTGACGAAAAAGACGCGCTCAAATCTTTGCTCGGCCAGTTGCATGATGCGCGGACAGTTTTGCGCGAAGCCATCCAGGCCGGCGATGCAAATGAAAGTTCCGTTCGTGCCGCCTCCGCCAAGGCCGCCAGCGTGGAGGCGGATATGGCGGTTGAGCGCATGAAGCTTTTCAGCAAGATTTCGCCGGTCCTGACCGCGGAACAGCGGCAGAAAATTGACGGGTTCGCCCAGCGCGTCGATGATTTTGCCGACAGCCTGATTGCCCGCCTCGGCGAAGGGCTGGCGGAATAATGCTGCCGGCGGCCGGACAACCTTACTGTGAGCGAAGATGCCGAACTGTTGCAGCGAATCCGGAATGGCGCCACGGATGATTTCGCGGAAATCGTCCGCCGCCACCAGTCGCGTGTCTTCGCCATTTTGCACCGCTATGAACGCGACACCCAGAAGGTGGAAGACCTGGCGCAGGAGACGTTCGTCAAGGCTTGGCGCGCGCTGGAGCAGTTCGATGGTCGCGCGCCGTTCGAGCACTGGATTTCCCGGATCACCGTGCGCGTGGCGTTGGATCATTTGCGTAAGGAAAAACGGCGGCGGAATGAGATCGGACTGCCCGAACTTGACGGGGACGTTTTGGACTGGCTCCGGAACGATGATGAGAAAAATGAATTGGATTCCCGCAGCGCGGCGGAAGTCCTGGCCCTGGCCATGCGCGAATTGTCGCCCGCCGATCAAGTGGTCATCACGATGCAGGAAATCGAGGGCCACAGCGTTAAGGAAATTGCGGCCGCCACCGGCTCGTCGGGCGTGGCCGTGCGCGTGCGGGCATTGCGGGCGCGGGCAAAATTGAAACGGGTGCTGGAAAAGATCGCCTCGACGGAATCCCGGACCACCAACGACCGGTAAATTTATGAACGAACAAAAAATTAAAAAGCTTTTTGCCGCGGCGCGGAACGAGGCCGCGCCCGTGCCGTCGAAGGATTTTGCCGGTGACGTGCTGCGCGCCGTCCGTCGCGAGCAGCCGGAATCGTTGCGGGAAACCACTTCGATCTTCGACCAGTTGAGCCGGATGTTTCCTCGCCTCGCTCTGGCGGCATCCGTCGTGATTGTGCTGGGGATCGCCACGGATTATGGGCTGACGGCGGCCGGCGTGCCGGACCTGGGCGACGGGGTTTCGCAGATTTCGGCGGAATGGCTGTTCGCGGGAAACGGATTCTGATCATGAAACTTTTCAAAGCATGTCTTTTGCTGGCGTTGGTTTTTTTGGCCGGCCTGGTGGTTGGTGTGGTCGGCACGCGCGTGGCGGTGCGGCACGTGGTGCGCGACGCGATGTTGCATCCGGAAAAAATGCAGGCGGTCATGGAGCGCAATCTGACGCGCCGGCTCCAACTCGATGGCGGGCAGCAGACGAAATTGCATCAGATATTGTCCGACGCGCACGGCGAGATGAAGGAGTTGCGGCGCGAATATCAGCCGCAGGTTTTTGCGGTGGTCAGCAATGCCAACGGGCGGATCGTCGCGATCCTCACGCCGGCACAACAGGCGAAGTTTGAAAAGTTGAAGGCGGACAAGCTGCCGTTCCTGCGGGCGCTGGAACAGAATCGTTGACGACCCCGCAAGATTCCAATTGAGCAAACGGTCGCTTGCCCGTATCGTGGTCGGCGTCGCGCGCGTAGCTCAACTGGATAGAGCGTCGGTCTCCGAAGCCGAAGGTTGTGGGTTCAACTCCCGCCGCGCGCACCATTTGGTGTTTGACCTTCGTTCGCAAAAGGGGGAAAACAGGCGCAGCCATGAAAATAAAAACTTGGGTGGTCTGGGTAGTGGTCGTGGTCTTTCTCGTCAGCGAAATTATGCTGTTCTCGGCCAGCCGGCAGAAGGACAAGGCAATGGTCGCGCTCCGCGCCGAACAGGAACGGGCGGATCAATTGCAGGCCAAGGTGGATGCGCTGCAAAATTCCAACTCCAGTTCGCAGGCGGCGGAAATCGCCCGGCTGCGCGCCGACAACCTGGATTTGCCCCGTCTGCGGAACCAGGTCACGCAATTGCAGGCGCAGAACCAGAAATTAGCCCTGCAGTTGAACACGACGCTCACTGCCGCGCAGCAGCAGCGGGCGCAGCTGGAACAGGTCGCCGCGGAAAACCAGCAAGCCCGCGCCGCCGCGCAGGAGGCGAACGCCGTGTTGGAGCGAAACGCCTGCATCAACAATCTCCGGCAGATTGACGCGGCCAAACAGCAGTGGGCCTTGGAAAAGAACAAGCCGGCGGAGGCCGTCCCCACCCTGCAGGACATCACGCCCTACCTCAAACCAGACGCAAACGGGAACCTTCCAGCCTGTCCCTCCGGCGGGGCTTACACGCTCAACGCCGTGGGCGAACTGCCGTCGTGTTCCGTTCCCGGCCATGTGCTGCCCCAATGAAATTCATGACGGGATGATTTTCATTCTTGGCTTTCCCTGTTTCTCCCCTAAACTTCGCGCTTCATGATTGACACTGACACCGAACTTTTGAAGGGCATCGCAAACCAACTGCGCATTCATTCCATTGAGGCGACCACCGCGGCGGGCAGCGGACATCCCACTTCATGCTGCTCGGCGGCGGATCTCGTCGCCACGTTGTTCTTTGGCCAGATGCGTTACGACGCCACAAACCCCCACTTTTACAACAACGACCGTTTCATCCTTTCCAAAGGACACGCCGCGCCGCTGCTTTATGCCGCGTGGGCGGAGAATGGTTTTGTGCCGATCCCCGAATTGCTCAAGCTCCGCCAGTTCGGCAACGACCTCGAAGGTCATCCGACCCCGCGCCTCGCGTTCGCCGATGTGGCCACGGGTTCGCTCGGTCAGGGTCTGGGTGTCGGCGTGGGCATGGCGCTGGCCGCCCGGCTCGACAATCTGGATTACAACACCTACGTCCTCATGGGCGATGGTGAAATCGCCGAAGGCGCCGTCTGGGAAGCCGCATCGCTCGCGGGGGTTTACAAGCTGAACAATTTGATCGCCATCGTGGACGCGAACCGTCTCGGGCAGAGCGAAGCCACGGCATTCGGTCACAACCTCGGTGTGTATCGCGACCGCTTCAAGGCGTTCGGCTGGCGCGTGGAAGAAGTTGACGGCCACGACATCGAAGAAATCGCGGAAGTTCTCGGCGGCGTCGGCCTCGACGACAAGCCGCTCGTCATCATCGCCAAGACTTACAAAGGCGCGGGCGTTTCATTTTTGCAGGACAAGGACGGCTGGCACGGCAAGCCGTTGAACAAGGAAGAGGCCGCGAAAGCAATCGCCGAACTCGCGCCCTCCGCGAAGTCCGGTCTCGGGGTCGCGATTCCCGCGCCGACCCAGCTACCCGCGCCAAACAATGCCGCTCCCGCCAGCTACCCGTCCATCAACTACACTCTCGGTGACAAGATCGCCACGCGTGAGGCCTACGGCGCCGCGCTTGTCCGTTTGGGCGAGGCCGATCAGCGCGTTGTGGCGGTTGACGGCGACACGAAAAACTCCACCTACGCGGAAAAGTTTTTCAAGCAATTTCCGAATCGTTCCACCGAATGTTTCATCGCCGAGCAAAACCTCGTCGCGGTGGCCATCGGTTTCGGCACGCGCGGCAAAGTGCCGTTCGCGTCCACGTTCGCCACGTTCTTCACCCGCGCGGCGGATCAGATCCGCGTGGCGGGCATTTCGCAATCCAACCTCAAGCTGGTCGGTTCGCACGTCGGCGTGAGCATCGGCGAAGACGGCCCGTCGCAGATGGCGCTGGAAGACCTGGCCATGATGCGCTCCGTCGTCGGCAGCACGGTGTTGTATCCGAGCGACGCCGTCAGCACGGAAAAATTGCTCGAGCAGATGGCGCTGATCAAAGGCGTCTGTTTCCTCCGCACCTCGCGTCCGAAGACGCCCGTCATCTACGGCAACGACGAAAAATTCCCCGTCGGCGGCGCGAAAGTGCTGCGCGAAGGCACCAAAGTGACGATCGTTTCGGCGGGTGTCACATTGTTCGAAGCCTTGAAGGCGGCGGATGCCTTGAAGGCTGATGGCATCAACGTCACCGTCATTGATGCCTACAGCATCAAGCCGCTCGGCAAGGACGTGATTCTCGCTGCCGCGAAAAAGACCGGCAACACCGTCATCACCGTGGAAGATCATTATTCCGAAGGCGGCCTGGGCGACGCGGTCGCGGGCGAACTGAGCTGTGAAGGCGTCAAGGTCCACAAACTCGCCGTGGTCGGCATCCCGCGTTCCGGCAAGGCCGAGGAATTGCTCGCGCACTTCGGCATCGATGCGGCGGCGATCGTGAAAAAAGTGAAGTCGCTCTAACCGCGGAAAACCTGAAATCTCAACGACGCGGAGGAATTTTTCCTCCGCGTTTTTCTTTGCATCGTCTGCCTCCCGGCGGCTTGATTTTCCACCTGATTTTCTACCCATTGCCAACGGCGCTTTCTTGATGCACATTGGCCGCAGCAATGAGCGGGACGGAAAAAATTCTCAAAGGCAAATTGCTTCTGGACGGAGGCGAGTTGACCGGCTCGTTTTTTCACCGCACCGTCGTCCTCATCTGTGACCACAGCGCCGAGGGCGCTTTCGGCCTGGTGCTGAACCGTTCCAGCGGCAGCAAAGTGGGTGAGCTGATCGTGGCGGACCTGCCCGTGACGCTGAAGGATTCCCCGCTGTTTTTGGGCGGCCCCGTGCAGCCGACCGCGCTGAGTTTTTTGCACGCGGACAACTTCCTTCCCGACGCAAACGTCTTTCCCAACCTGAACCTCGGCCATTCGCTGGACGATCTGGTGGAAGTCGGCGAATCCTTTTCCCTGGCTAAAAAGGTCAAAATGTTTGCCGGTTACGCCGGCTGGAGTCCGGGGCAGCTGGAGAGCGAAATGAGACGGAAATCGTGGCTCACGTTTCCGGCGTCGCTCGAACTCGTCTTTGAAACGCCGCCGGACCAGCTCTGGCAGAAGATTCTCCGCAGCAAAGGCGGCTGGAAAAACAAACTCCTCTCCCAGATGCCGGATGATCTGTCGCTGAATTGAATGCTCGGAATCGAACAGGAGCAAACTGAGGAAACAGAGAAAGAAAATCACAAAACAGCCCGAAACCGAAACTCGGTTTCCTTCGTTTGCTCCTGTATAATCAGTTCGCTTCGACGCAAAGGTACGTAGTGTTCGGTCTGGTTTCCACCTCGGGCATTGTCAAGCTGGCAGGCAGCAAACAAAATTGGCCGGGTAGCAATTCAACCGGGCTTTCACAGCCAGAACAAGTCACTTTAACCGCCCCTTTTACAACCGCGATGATTCTCATCGTGCCTCCTTTCATCAAAATGAATTCAGGGGTTTCCACGGTCATCTCTTGAACATTGAAGAGCGGGTCTTGGACGAGATTTCGCAATTTGTAAATTGAACCGGCAATGGAAGTTGGTTTCGTTTCCACCAGCTTCGGCTCGAAGTCGTTGAAATCAATGCTCGCCAGCGACTGGGGGACGTGCATCGCGCGCGGCTTGCCATCCAGTCCCATGCGGTTCCAGTCGAAGACCCGATACGTCGTATCCGAATTTTGCTGGATCTCAAAAATCACCAGGCCGTCGCCGATGGCATGCACGCGGCCGCTCGGCAGAAACATCGTGTCGCCCGCATGAACCGGGATGCGGTGAAAACAATCGGCCACAGTGCCGTCGGCGATCTTTTTCTCAAATTCCGCGCGCGTCACACCTTGCTTGAGGCCGACGTACAGGCTCGCGCCGGGCGCGGCATCAGCGATGAACCACATCTCGGTCTTGGGTTCACCTTTAAGTTCAGCGGCCTTGCCCGCGGGCGGATGGACCTGCAGCGAGAGTTTGTCGCGCGCATCGAGGATTTTGCAGAGCAGGGGAAAGCGGCCTTCCGCCGCCGGTTTCGCACCGCCAAGGATTTCCGCCGCGTGATGTTCCATCAGCCAGCGCAAATTTTTCCCGGCCAGCGGGCCGTTGGCGATGACGCTGGCATCGCCGGGACGGTCGCTGATTTCCCAGGACTCGCCGATGATTGCGCCGGGTGGAAGGTTCTTGCCGTAGAGACGTTCCAGTTCGCGTCCACCCCAGACGCGTTCCTTGAAGGCCGGCTGAAAAATTAACGGATACAGCATTTTGGGTTAAGCGGCGGCCTGGGGAACGACGCCGTTTTTTGAAGATTCGATTTCTTCGACGAAATGGCCGTGCGCCCGGAATTTTTCGTAACGCTGCTTCAGGCGTTCAGCAATGGGCAGCGCGAGAACTTCTTCCAGGTTTTTGAGCAGATAGGTCTTCAAGTTCGCGGTCGTCCCGATGGCGTCAGTGTGCGCGCCGCCGAGCGGTTCGGGCACCACCTCGTCCACCAGTTTGAATTTAAACAGGTCTTTCGCGGTGATTTTGAGCGCGGCGGCGGCCTTGGCGGCGTTGGCCCGGTCCTTCCACAAAATCGCCGCACAGCCTTCAGGGCTGATGACGGAATAATAAGCGTTCTCCAGAATCAATACGCGGTCCGCGACGCCGATGCCGAGCGCGCCGCCGGAACCGCCTTCGCCGATGACGGCGGCGATGATGGGCACTTCGAGCAGGGTCATTTCGCGGAGATTCACGGCGATGGCCTCGGCGATGTGCCGTTCCTCCGCCGCGACGCCCGGATATGCGCCCGCCGTGTCGATCAACGTGATGATGGGCAGGCCGAATTTGTCCGCCAGCCGCATCAAGCGGAGCGCCTTGCGATAGCCTTCGGGATGGGCCGAACCGAAATTGCGCAGGATGTTTTCCTTGGTATCACGGCCTTTTTGCGTGCCGATGACGACGACGTGATGCTCACCCAGTTTGGCAAAGCCGCCGACCATGGCGCGGTCTTCGGCGAACAGACGGTCGCCGTGCAGCTCATGAAAACCGGTGAAAGCGTGCTTGATGTAATCCAGCGAGTAAGGCCGCTTGGGATGGCGAGCGAGCTGCACGCGTTGCCAGGGGGTAAGATTCAGGAAGATCTGACGCCGGGTTTCCTCCAGCTTTTTCTCGATGATCTGGATTTCCTCCTCAAAACTGATGCCGAGCGAGTGTTTTTCCGGGTGCAGGCGGAGATCGTTCAGCTTGTTTTGCAGTTCGATGACCGGTTTTTCGAAATCGAGCTGATGTTTCATGCGTGCAGGAGATTAGATGTTTTTCACCCTTCAATCAATGCGAATTCGCCCGAAAAAGCAAGAGGCCGGACTTGCGTCCGGCCTCTCTAGGTGACGAGGTTTAATACGCCCTCACCAAGGGCGCTCAGAAGGGTGGTGCGACCAACTTTGTGGTCGCTGTCCGAGCCGCACCACGAGCAAAACCTCTATGCCAACCCTAAACGAACAGCGAAACCTAACCCATTCGCAATATCAGACGGGGCAATCTCGTATTAGGTTCAAAAAAAAGCAAATTTATTTTTGGCCCGCAAAACCCATTGTTATCAGGCAATTTGCCGGTACACCGGCTTTTAACCGCCTGGTTACTTGCCAAAGCAGGTTGAAAATCTTTGAAATCCATCAGGAATGAACTGCGACCTCGGTTTTGATGGAATTCGCGATGTAACATTGCTCGTGGGCAAGGTGATGCAACTGTTTCTCGTCCGCCGGTGAGGGCTGTTTGTCTCCACTGTAAATGATTTTCGGATGAAGCGTCACCCGACTGATCCACGGCACGCCCTTTTCGTTTTTACTCAGGATGCCGACGGCTTCATCCTCATAGCTATCCACTTCAAATCCCCTTTTGGCTGCCAGATAAAGAAAGGTCAGCACATGGCAGCTCGAGATGGCCGCCACAAACGCCTCTTCCGGATCCACGTTGGCCGGATTGGAGAACGGCACCGGGACAACGGAGGGTGAGGACGAGGCTGGGACGGTGACCCCGCCATCAAAAGTCCACGTGTGTTCCCGCGAATATTTGCCCTTGAGAAAATCAGGACTGGTTCGCTGCCATTTAATCGTCGCTTTGTATTCAGACATAACGTTCGGCGTTAGAGAAGGAAATCAGTTCAAAGTTTTTCATGAATCAATTTTCCAAACCTTTTTCCAAAGACGGAAACCGTGTTCGCCGATAATGCAAAGCACAACAAAATTGCCACACATTTTCCCGCAGCACTCGCTGATGGACCGAGTAAATAAAAACAAACTGCAACTGGTGCGATGATGAACAGTGTCCAGTAAGTTGCACACGCCAGTGTTGTTCGTTTCATTTTATCACCAGCGGCTCGCGCCACGTGTGGCCGAGTTGCGCGAGCAGATCCTCGGCGGCGATCGGGCCCCAGGTGCCGGCCGAGTAAAATTCGCGGTTCGTCAGCGACTTGCCTTCCCAGCCGTTGCGGATGGAGTCGGCGATCTTCCACGCCGTTTCCACTTCGTCGCGGCGGATGAACAGCGTCGCGTCGCCGGCGATGGCTTCCAACAACAGGCGTTCGTAGGCTTCGGCCGTGTAGGCGCCGAACTCCGCGTCGTAGCTGAAGTGCATCCGGACGGGCCGCACGCCGATGGCCGGTCCGGGAACCTTGCCGTTGAAGCGCAGTGAAATGCCTTCATTCGGCTGCAGGCGCAAGGTGAGTGCGTTGGCGTCGAGGTGAGTTCCGCACTGGGCGGCAAACAAAACGTTTGGCGTGGGACGAAACTGGATCCGCACTTCGCTGGCGCTTTGCGGCAGATTTTTGCCCGTGCGCAGGTAAAAGGGCACGCTCGACCAGCGCCAGTTGTCAATGAACAGCTTCAACGCGGCAAAAGTCTCGACGTTCGAGTCCGGCTTCACCTTGGTTTCCTGACGGTAACCGGGACGCATCTCACCGTTGACCGCACCGGCAAAGTATTGGCCGCGCACGACTTGTTTGGCGACGTCCTCCGGTGTCAGGGAGCGGATGGATTTGAGCAGCTTCACTTTTTCATCGCGCACCGCTTCGGCCTCCAGCGAGACGGGCGGTTCCATCGCGATGAGCGAGAGGACCTGCAGCATGTGGTTCTGCACCATGTCGCGCAACGCGCCGGCTTCCTCGTAATAACCGCCGCGATCGCCCACGCCGATCTTTTCGCTGACGGTGATCTGAACGTGATCCACGGATTCGCGGTTCCAGAGGCGCTCGAAAATGGAGTTCGAAAAGCGGAACATCAAAATGTTTTGCACCGTTTCCTTGCCGAGATAATGGTCAATGCGGAATACCTGGCACTCATGCGCATAGCGCGTCAATTCCAGATTGAGTTTTTCCGCCGAGGCGAGGTCGTGCCCGAAAGGCTTTTCGACCACGAGCCGCTGCCAGCCGGGACCGTCCTTTTTCAACAGCTGGGAACGATGCACTTGTTCGACAACTTCTCCAAACTGGCTGGGCGAAATGGCGAGGTAAAACAGAAGATTGTCGCGCAACGCCGGGTCGCCGAACGATTCCAATTGTTTTCCCAGCTTCCCGTAGGCGGCGTCATCGGTCAGGTCACCCTGGCAGTAGAAAATATTCTCTGCGAAGGCCGTCCAGACTTTATCGTCCACCGATTTGGTGCGGGAAAAACTGTCGAGCGCAATGCGCAATTCCTGGCGCCACGTGGCGTCGGTCTTTTCGCGGCGTGCGAAGCCCACCACGCGGAACTTGGCGGGCATCTGTTGTTCCTTGAATAAATGATAGAGCGCGGGGATCAGTTTGCGGGATGTGAGGTCGCCGCTCGCGCCAAAGATGACAATGGTGCAGGTCTCGAGGTTCTTGTGGTTGCCGTTGCCGCCCGCCGGTGAGTTCAAAATTCTCATGGCCGGAACTTTCGCGCAAACGACGGCGGATTTCAACCCCGCTTATTCATTTGCGGGGAAAATCGCATGAAATAATCGGTGGTTGACGATGAGCAAAATTCACCCCCCGGGCGTGACGGCTTCTGGTTTGCCGGCCGGCAAGCCTATTCCCGCTTTGGCAGCGTGGTGATCATCACGCCGGCCAGAATGATTGCCGCCGCCCACAATGCGCGTTCGCCGAGCGCTTCGCCCAGCATCAGATGCCCGAGACCAACGGCGATCACGGGATTCACATAAGCATACGTCGCCACGTGCGCCGGCGTGCTGACTTTCAGCAGCCAGACGTAGGCGCTGAACGCGATCCACGAACCAAACACGATGAGATACAGCAGCGCCAGCCACGAGTGCGTCGATACTTGCGCCAGGTGAAAGTGCGCCGGCTCGCCCTGCACCAGCGAGAGCAACAACAGCGCCGCGCCACCGCAAATCATCTGCAATGCCGAGTTCATCCACGGCGATTCCGGCTTGGCGTTGTAACGCGACCAGAGCGAGCCTGCCGCCCACGAAAGTCCCGCCACCACCAGCGCCGCCACGCCCCAGGGATTGCGCGACACCGCCACGTCGGAAGCATTGCGTCCGCTCACGAGCAGCGCCACGCCCGTAAATCCGACCATGATGCCGGCAAAGGTATAAACCGCCGGACGTTTGCCCGCCGGCCGGGCCCAATCCAGCAAGGCAAACCACACCGGCACTAATGCAACGAGCAACGCTGTCATGCTGGACGACACCGTCTGTTCCGCCCACACAACCAGGCCGTTGCCGCCGAGCAGCATTAGCACGCCCGCGATGGTCGCATGGAGCCATTGCTTTGTGTCCGGCATCGGCAGGCCTTTGCGGCGAAGCCAGACGAACATCATCACGCCGGCGATCAAAAATCTGGCCCCGGCCAGCAGAAACGGCGGCAGGGTTTCCACCGCCACACGGATGGCGAGATACGTCGAGCCCCAGACGATATAGACCGTCGCAAACGCCGCGATTAGCAGCGTCCGCGTCGAGGCGGCTTGTGTTGATGTGTTCATTTCCAGTTGGTGTTCTCTTGGAAACCTGCGTGATAAAGCGGGAAAAGCAAAAACCCGCCGGAAATGCCAGCGGGTTTCAGAAAAACGTATTTGCAATTATTCGTTCAGAAATCCCGCCGGAGCACAATGAAATGCCATGCGACGCGCGTCGGCGCGGCAATCGCAATCATCGGCTTGGTCGGTTTCACGAACATTTCGACGGGATGCTGCGTTAATTGCTCGGACCGGTCAATGAATTTGCGTCGTGACTTCGCAATTGAATCTTGCGGGAAACCGTCGATTTCAATCACCGCAACAAACGGGGGGATTTTTGGCTCGCTTCCCCGGCTTTCTTTCCGCAAAATTTTCCAGCGCGAGCATGAAAGCAAAAATCATCATCACCCCCAAGAAAGCCGTCCTGGATCCGCAGGGCAAAACCGTCCAGACCGCCCTCGAACACATGGGCTACACCGGCGTCACCGGCGTCCACATCGGCAAATACATCGAGATCGACCTCGCGCCCGGCACCGACAAGGCCGCGGCGGAAAAGGCGTTGAACGACGCGGCCCACAAGTTGTTGAGCAACCCGGTGATTGAAGATTACAAGCTGGAAATCGAATGAAATTGTCAGTAGTAAATGGTCAATAGTTAGTAGCAACGATTCGCACGTCACTGACTACTGACTACTGACTACTGACTACTGACTACTGACTACTGACTACTGACTACTGACTACTGACTACCGACCATGAACTTTGCCGTTTTACAGTTTCCCGCCAGCAACTGCGACCAGGACGCCGTCCACGCCGTCCGCCTGCTTGGCCATTCCGCGCGGCTCGTCTGGCACAAGGATGCCTCGCTCGGCGATACCGACTGCGTCATCGTGCCCGGCGGCTTCAGCTACGGCGATTACCTGCGCTGCGGCGCGATCGCGCGGTTCAGCCCCGTCATGCAGGCCGTGAAACAATTCGCCGACAACGGCGGCCTCGTCCTCGGCGTCTGCAACGGCTTTCAGGTCCTGACCGAAGCCGGCCTGCTGCCCGGCGCGCTCATCCGCAACCGCGACCTGCAATTCCACTGCGAAAACATTTTCCTCAAGACCGCCACGAACGATTCGCCGTTCACGAGCCAGATTCCGGCGGCAAAAATTCTCCGCGTGCCCATCGCCCACGGCGAAGGGTGCTACTACGCGGATAAAGAGACGCTTGACCTCTTGGTGGCCCACCGCCAGGTGCTGTGGCAATACTGCGACGCCAGCGGAAACCTGACCGACACCGCGAATCCCAACGGCGCGCTGCAAAACATCGCCGGCATCTGCAATGAAAAGCGCAACGTGGCCGGCCTGATGCCGCATCCCGAACGCGCCTGCGAACCGCTGCTCGGCAGCGACGACGGCAAATGGATTTTCGAAAGCCTCTTCGCCGCATTGAAGAACAAGACCATCGCGGCGGCGGCGTAAGTTATGCCGACGATTACAATTGAACGCTACAAGTTCAGGTTTTACTCGTCAGATATCGGCGAACCGCCGCATGTTCACGTCATTGACGGCGGCATGGTGGCGAAGATTTGGTTGCAGCCGGTTTCGACCGAATACAATCGTGGTTACAACCGGACCGAGTTGAATTATATTTTGAAGCTGACGAGAGCGAACCAAGCTCGTCTGCTGGAGAACTGGAATGAATACTTTAATCGCTAAAACTGCCGAGGCGGTCAGCGCCGAAGACGTTCGCTTTGTCGGCGACAAGCTTGTCGTGAAATTGAGCGACTGGCGCGAGTTGAGCGTGCCCTACAAAAAAATTCCATGGCTCAAATGGCTCGCCAAGGCCACGCCGAAGCAACGCGCCGATTGGTCGCTCGAACCCGGTGGCTACGCGATTTACTGGGAACAGCTCGATGACGGCGTGGAAATCTGCCATCTGCTCGGCACGGGGAGTTTGAACTGAAATGACGGCCAAAACTCAATTTTTGGTCGTGCCCGGCAGCGACGACGGCAAATCTATTTTCAAAAGCATCTTCGCCGCGCTCAAAAACAAAACCGTTGCGCAAGCAGCTTAACATTGTTGAAAGATGGCGAATGACTGGTATAGAAAAACAACTTGGAGCGAAGCTGACCAAGCTAATTTCTTTGCCCGTTTCAAACGTAGCCGCACGGCTTGCAACAAATCGCAATATTTGCGAATTCAAGCCTACCATCTTGAAGGTGTCGGCTCGCCGGAATTATTGAAAGCATCGCTGACACTTTTGGATAAAATGCTCGCGGAATTTCCAGAGAAAACTCAGTTAGCTTCTGCTTATGGCCAGAAAGCAAGCTGTTTGGCCAAACTCGGGGAGATTGATCAGGCTATTGCCAATTACCAATGCGCACTTAAAACCGAGCGAGAATTTCGAAATGTGAAAACCAATGCTTTCATGCAATTTGGAAGACTCGTTGTTGAAAACAATCTGACGAAGCTTTTCGATAAAGCTTTGGAAGAACTTAAAGAATTGGATTTGCGGGGAACGAAGTTTCCGTCTGATATTTTTCAAGCGTTTGGGATTCGCTCAATCATTGCGGCGAAAAGCGGTGAAGTTGAAAAAGCCAGGGAATTTGCGAAAGTTTCACTTGAAGCTGCGGACAAGGCTCATTCAGGTCTTCGTTATCATTCAACAGTCGGATTGGTGCGCGACAAAGAAACTCCATTTTACAAATCTGTTCAGGCAATTGCCCAAAATTAAATTTTTTCATGACCGAACCCTCCATCACCCCAGAATTGGTTGCCAAACACAACCTCACGCCGGAAGAATACGCCCACGCCGTGGAAATCCTCGGCCGCACGCCGAGCTACACCGAGCTCGGCATCTTTTCCGTGATGTGGAGCGAACATTGCAGCTATAAGAACACCAAGCCGCTGCTCAAGACCTTCCCCACCAAGTCGCCGAAAATCCTCGTCGGCGCGGGCGAGGAAAACGCCGGCATCATTGACATCGGCGACGGCATCGCCATCGCGTTCAAGATCGAGTCGCACAACCATCCGAGCGCGGTCGAGCCGTTTCAGGGCGCTACCACTGGCGTCGGCGGCATCGTGCGCGACATTTTCACGATGGGCGCACGGCCCGTCTGCGCGGTGAACTCCTTGAGGTTTGGACCGATCACTCCGGATGTAGCCGCCGACGTTAGTCGGCGCACTTCAAACTTGGAGAAAAGTCAGCGCGGACTAACGTCCGCGGCTACGAATGGAGAAGCGGACGCGCAGTTGAAGAATAACCGCCGCCTCTTTGCCGGCGTCGTCAGCGGCATTGCGCATTACGGGAATTGCTTCGGCATCCCAACCGTTGCGGGCGAGGTGTATTTCGACAAGACGTATCAAGGTAATCCGCTCGTGAACGCGTTCTGTCTCGGCGTGCTGCGCCACGAACAGATCACGCGCGGCGCGGCCAAGGGCGTGGGCAATCCCGTGTTTTACGTCGGCCCGGCGACGGGTCGCGACGGTCTCGCGGGCGCGGCGTTTGCGTCGCAGGATTTGACCGAAGAATCCGCCGAGCAGCAGCGCGGCGCGGTGCAGGTCGGCGATCCGTTCATGGAAAAGCTCGTGTGCGAAGCGTGCCTCGAATTGCTCGCCACCGGTTGCGTCGCGGGCATGCAGGACATGGGCGCGGCGGGTTTGACCTGTTCCACCTGCGAAATGGCCGCGCGCGCCGGCACGGGCATCGAGATCGAACTCGACAAAGTTCCGCAACGCGCGCCGAACATGAGCAGCTACGAAATCATGCTCTCGGAATCGCAGGAACGCATGCTCATCGTCGTCCACAAAGGCCGCGAAGAGGAAGTGAAACGCATTTTCGACAAGTGGGATCTGCCGTGGTCCGAGATCGGCATCATCACCGACACCGGCCACATGAAGGTGCGTCATGGCGGCAAACTTGTCGTGGACATTCCCGCGCGGAAAATCGCCGATGAATCGCCCGTGTATCAGCGCGAGGCTGTTGAGCCGGCTTACATCAAGGAAGTGCGGGCGTTCCGGCTGGATGGAATTCCCGAGACCCAAGATCCAAGAGCCGATCTCCTAAAATTGCTCGCCTGGCCGAGCATCGCGTCGAAGAACTGGGTTTATCGCCAATACGATCATCAAGTGCGCGACGGCTCGGTCGTTTTGCCCGGCAGCGACGCGGCGGTGATTCGCATCAAGACAGATTCACTGCCGGTGATGAGCGCGGAACTCGCGGCGAAAGTCGGCGATCCGAAAGTTTCCGAAAAACTCATCGCCATGACCGTGGATTGCAATGGCGGCTACGTTTACCTCGATCCGTACGAAGGTGCGAAAATCGCCGTGGCCGAGGCGTGCCGCAATCTCGCCTGCTCTGGCGCGATTCCGCTCGGCGCGACGGACAATCTCAACATGCCCAGTCCGCTCAAGCCCGAGTTGTTCTGGCAGATCAAGGAATCTGTGCGCGGCCTCGCCGAAGGTTGCAAAGCCTTCAACGCGCCCGTCACCGGCGGCAATTGCTCGCTCTACAATCAAAGCCCCGCCGGGCCGATTGATCCGACGCCCACGATCTCCGTCGTCGGCCTCATCGAAAAACTGGAACACGTCACCACGCAATGGTTCAAGGACGAAGGCGACGCCATCATCCTGCTCGGTGAAGCGGTGGACCAAGCCGACCCGATCTTCGGTCTCGGCGGCAGCGCGTATCTGCAGGTCGTCCACGGCAAGAAGAACGGTTCGCCGCCGCGCTGCGATTTGGAAACTGCAAAGACCCTGCACACCACGCTCCTCGGCCTGATCCAATCCGGCCTCGTGAAGAGTGCGCACGATTGCAGCGAAGGCGGCCTCGCCGTCGCGCTCGCGGAAAGTTGCATCAGCCAGCTCATCGCCCGCGAAACGCCGCGCCTCATCGGCGCGACGATTGATCTTTCGTTGGTAGGGACGACTTCCACGTCGTCCCAAACTGGAAATGGGGACGCGGTGGAACGCGTCCCTACCACAACGCGCCTCGATGCCTTGCTCTTCGGTGAAACGCAATCGCGCGTCGTCATCAGTTGCAAAGCGCTCGACGCCGTGAAAGTCGTCGAACGCGCCAAGCTCATGGGCGTGCCCGCGATGCAAATCGGCAAAGTCGGCGGCGACAAGCTCACGGTGAAAACTTTTGCGGGAGAATTCTCCGCCCCGCTCACCGAGTTGCACGACGCGTGGTGGAACAGCATCGCCCGCGCGATGGCGTGACCCGTCCGGCTGCCAATCATGTCGCTGACCATTGCAGATTTTGAAGGCTTTGATCTCGACGCCGCGCAGCGTTACCTGAAGTCCTTCGATGCGCACACGCGGAAGAAGGGCGAGCGATATTTTGAAATCGGGGCGGTCAAGGCCTTGGTGTGCAATGAGCCGGGGACGGCCTACACGGCAACAGTTCAGGGAAGCGATGAGTATGAAGTTTCTTTCTACTTTGAGGGCGGCTGGGATTCTGATTGCAGTTGCCCGGTTGGCTATGAATGCAAACACACCTACGCGGCGCTGAAACAATTGCTGGCAGCGTATGCGCTCGCCCCGATGAATTCGTCAAGCGCGTCCGCCGGGAAAAGCTTCGCCTTGCCAAAGCCCGTGGTTGTTGCCGGCAAAGCCACCGCGTTTGCCAGTCTCGCCCTGCAAAAGCTGGGGCGGAAGCCCGCTGCCGAGGAGACGAACTTTCTGAAAAACATCAGCCGCCTCTTCCAGCAGGCGCGCCATGGCGGGCTGCAATTTGTCCATGAACTCGGCGCGCTCGGGGGCGGCCGCCAGTTTGCCTCGTGGGACCGGCTGGAACTTTATCCGAACGTGCCGCCGACGGAGGCGGAATTCTGGAATTATCTCGCGCTGTATCTCACCGAAAAGCTCCGGCAGCCCATCCCCGAATTTCTCAAACCCGTGACGGATTTGACGGTGGTGCGCGACCGGATGCGCCGGATGCAACGCGGAAAAGAAATCGAGCGCTGGAAAACCACCTTGTCGCGCCTCGGCGAACCGGCGGGCGCGCGGGCGGCAACGTCATCAGGCAGCGGCCCGGCGGAATTGCGGATGCGTTTCCTGCCGCGGTCGGCGGTGCTGGAATGGCGGCTGGCAAACGGCGAATGGACGCCGCTGAAAGCGGGCAAGCTCCGCGATTTCGACGTCAACCACGCGAGCGGTCTTTCGGCGGAGGCGGCGCTGCTCTGGCTGCCCTATTGGCAGCGCTCGCAGGTCTTTTCCTCCAGTTCGCTTGCTTACACTGACCCATGGATGAGCGAGCAGGCGGGGCGCTGGTTTCGCCAGCCGCATCTGCGTCCTTGGCTGGCCAATGTCGATGGCGGGCCGCTCGTTTTTCACGACGCGCCGTTGCGCTGGCAAGTCACGCAGCCCGAAGATGCGGACGGCGACTACGTGTTTTCCCTGCTGCAAGCCGGCGGCGAACCGCTGCCGGAAATCTGGTTCACCACGCCCACACTGCCGGTGCTTTATCTCACGCCGCTGGGTGTCTTCAACGGCCCGCCCTTCGAGCCGCATCTCATGTCGCTGCACGAACCGACGACCATTCCCGCGAAGGCATTTGAATCCGCCGGCGGTCTGCGGCTGCTGAATCATCTCCACGTCGCGCCGCCGCCACGGCTCGCCGCGCGCGTCCGCACGATCGCGCTTCAGCCCTGCGTCCGCGCGGAAGTCAAGGCGCCGTGGCCGGGCATGGCCACCGAGTATTGCTATGTGGATTTGCTGGGCGCATCTGCCGGCGCGAAATTTGTCGAGCATTGGACGCCCAACGGCTGGCAGGTCACGGCGGATTCGGCGGCGAAACTCAAACCGTCCGCAGTTGATTTGTTGCAACTGGATCGTTCCGCTTTGGGCGCGCTCACGCCCGCGCTGGAAGCGGCGGGGTTCAAATGGGATTTTCATGCGGGCCGCTGGCAGTTGCGGCTGACGAAAAAATTCCCGGAAATTTTCGTCCCGTTCCTCAAGTCGCTGCCCGCCGGGACGCGGATTGAACTGCGCGGCGAACTGGCGTCGTTCCAAAACGCCGGGGTGTCCGGCAAGATCCGGCTCGAAGCCAGCGAGACGGAAATGGACTGGTTCGACCTGCGCGTGATCGTGGATGTGAATGACGCCACGCTGACGCAGGAGGAAATCAAACTGCTGCTCGACGCCAGAGGCAAATGGGTGCGGGTCGGCAAAAAAGGCTGGCGCAAACTGGAGTTTGCCCTGAGCGCGGAAGAGGATCAGGAACTCGCGCGGCTCGGCCTGACGCCACACGAACTGACCAGCGAGCCGCAGCGGCTGCACGCGTTTCAGCTCGCGGACAAGGCGGCGCGGAAGTTTCTGCCGGAAGAGACCTGTGAACGCATCGAGCGTCGCGCCATGGAACTTCAGGCGCGCGTCACGCCGGCGGTGCCCGTGGACATCCAGGCCGAGATGCGTCCGTATCAGCGCGACGGTTTTCATTTCCTGTGCTACCTCGCCACGAACCATTTTGGCGGCATTTTGGCCGATGACATGGGGTTGGGCAAAACTCTGCAAACGCTCGCCTGGCTGGCGTGGCTGCGAAACGGTGGTGGCACGGGCGTCCCGCCCGTGAGTTCCTCTGCCGGGCAAGAAACCCACGGGCGGGACGCCCGTGCCACCAGCAGCCTCGTCGTCTGCCCCAAATCCGTGGCGGACAACTGGCACGCCGAGGCGTTGAAATTCTTTCCGTCGCTCAAGGTGCGCGTGTGGTCCGCCAGCGAACTGAAATCCTTTGCCGGAATGCTGGGCTCGGCGGATTTGCATGTCCTGAATTACAGCCAGCTCCGGGTCGTGGGCGAAGACCTCGCGCGTGAAAAATTTCAGGCCGTCATTCTCGACGAAGGACAATACATCAAGAATCCCTCCAGCCAGACGGCGCAGATCGCGCGGCAATTGCGCGCGACGCACCGGCTGGTGTTGAGCGGCACGCCCATTGAAAACCGCCTGCTGGATTTGTGGAGCCTGATGAGTTTCGCCATGCCCGGCGCGCTCGGCAGCCGTGCGGAGTTTGGACGCTTGTTTGACGCGAAGGATGATCCGTTCGCCCGCCAGCGTTTGTCCGCGCGCGTCCGGCCGTTTCTCATCCGCCGCACCAAGGCGCAGGTCGCGCGTGATCTGCCGGACCGCATGGAGGAGGATTTGTTCTGCGAACTCGAAGGCGAACAAAAGACTTTGTATCGCGCTGAACTCAAGCGCGCCCAGGCCATGCTGCTCGGCGTGAAAACGGCGGCGGCGCTGAACAAGGAGCGCTTCAACTTCCTCACCTCGCTGCTGCGGCTGCGGCAGATTTGCTGTCACCCGCGCCTGGTCAAGCCCGACTCGAAAGCCGCCAGCGCCAAGGTCGAGGCCTTGATTGAGACGCTCGAACCGATGATGGAAGAAGGCGAGAAGGTGCTGGTGTTTTCGCAGTTCGTGGGCTTGCTCGAAATCCTGCGCGATGAAATCAAGCAACGCGGCTGGCGGCACTGGTATCTGGCGGGCGACACGGAGAATCGCGGCGAGCTGGTGAAGGATTTCCAAGCGGCGGAGGGCGCGGGCGCGTTCCTGATTTCGCTCAAGGCCGGCGGCTTCGGCCTGAACCTGACGGCGTCCAGCTATGTGGTGCTGTTTGATCCGTGGTGGAATCCGGCGGTGGAAAACCAGGCCATTGACCGCACGCACCGCATCGGCCAGGCGCGCAAGGTCATCGCCTACCGGCTGCTGATCAAGGACAGCATCGAGGAAAAAATCCGCGCGCTGCAAAAGCAGAAGCACTCGCTGGCCAACGACGTGCTGGGTGAGGAGAAGTTTTCGCAGGGTCTGTCGCTGGACGACCTGCGCTATTTGCTGGCGGGGTGAATAATGATTGTTCGACGCCGCGAGAGTCGTTGAACATGTCGGCTCAGCGGTGCTCCCGCGATTCAAACCGGCAAAGTCGGCGACGACAAGTTGATGGTAAAGACTGCGAGTCGAGAATTTTCCGCGCTGCTGACCGAATTGCGCGCGATCCGAGGAGGGATTTCATCGCCCGCTTGCATTTCGTCCGGGAAGCGGGGATAGTGACGCCATGAGCAGTCGAGAATTGGTCATTGATCTCGTCACCAAGCTGCCGGAGAACACTTCGCTGGCGGAAATTGCGCGGGAGATCGAACTGCTGGCGGGCATTGAAAAGGCGCGCTGGCAGGCCCGCCGGGGCGAAGGCATTCCCGCCGAGGACGCGCGGAAGCTGGTGGACGCATGGGCGGCAAAGTAATCTTCACCCCGCAGTCATTGGACGATTTGAGCAAAATCGTTTCCTTCATCACGCAGCATAATCCCGAGCGCGCCAAATCTTTCGGCCACGAACTCATTGACCATGCCTTGACGCTGGCCGAACTGCCGGAGAGCGGCCGGATGGTGCCGGAGATTTCCGAGCCGGGCGTCCGCGAAATTGTCCACAGTCCGTATCGGATCATTTATGAAATTTTCCAGGAGCAAAACGCTGTTTATGTCCTGCGCTTCTGGCACGCTGCCCGGGGCGAACCGAAAATTGAAAAAACACAATGATTTCAATGCTCCTGCGAGCGGCGAATGCTCCGCCCCGCTCACCGAACTGCACGACGCGATTGATTGGGGCGACGATTGATCTTTCCGGCGTAGCGGCATCTCGGCAGAGTGCCGCTGATCAAACTGGGGAGAAAAATGCGGCGCTCTCCCGAGACGCCGCTACGGTCCGCCTCGACGCCTTGCTCTTCGACGAAACGCAATCCCGCGTCGTCATCAGTTGCAAACCGATGGACGTCGTGAAAGTCGTCGAATGCGCCAAGCTCATGGGCGTTCCCGCGGTGCAGATCGGTAAAGTCGGCAGCGACAAGCTCACGGTGAAAACTGCCAGCGGCGAATTCTCCGCCCCGCTCACCGAATTGCACGATGCGTGGTGGAACAGCATCGGCCGGGCAATGGCGTAATCTAATCTTGAACGTTGATAAATAAGTAAATTTGAAAGACAATCGGTTGTGTGAACGGGTTCCTCAAAATTGTACTTTGGCAATTTCTGCTGTGGGTTTTACCTATTGCAGCACATGCGCAATTCATCTTCACCACCAACAATGGCACCATCACCATTACAGGTTACACCGGCTCCGGCGGCAATGTGGTAATTCCAAGCGCGACCAATGGTTTCTCAGTCACAAGCATCAGCAACAATGTCTTTCTAAATAAATCCACCGTGACGTCAGTGACGCTTCCGAACAGCATCCTCAACATCGGTAGCAATGCGTTCAATTCCTGCATCAATCTGACGAACTTCACGACGAGCAGCAGCCTTACCAACATTGGACCTTCTGCTTTTAAATCCTGCACCAAGCTGCCAAGTATGGTGATACCCGACAACGTCATAAACCTCGGCAGCAACGCGTTTGATTCTTGCAGCAGTCTGACCAACATCACGATTGGCATCAGTGTTCCCAGCATTGGAAGTTCTACATTCCAATCATGCTCCAAGCTAGCAAGCGTGACGCTTCCAAACAGCATCACCAACATCGGAGTCAGTGCTTTCCAATCCTGCTCCGGCTTGATGAATGCTACAATAGGCAACGGAGTCCTCAACATCGGTAGCAATGCGTTTAATTCTTGCAGTAGCTTAACCAACCTGGTGATTGGAAGCGGCGTTGTTAACATTGGAAGTTCTGCGTTCCAATCGTGTTCCAAGCTGGCAAGCGTGGCGCTTCCGAACAGTGTCACCAATATCGGGATAAGCGCGTTTAATTCTTGCATCGTTCTGACCAGCATCACGATCAGCAGCAGTGTTGTTAACATTGGAAATCTTGCATTCCAAGGCTGCAACAACATGACAGCTATAGCGGTGGATGCGTCAAACCCAAGCTACTGTAGTGTGGATGGGGTTTTATTTGACAAGAGCCAAATAACTCTCATCCAATGTCCAGCAAAAAAAGGTGGAGCCTATACGATTACTAACAGCGTTAGTAGTATCGGCGATGGAGCATTTTATAACTGCACAAGCCTAACCAATGTTATTATGGGTAGCGGCGTTGTTGGCATAGGGAGTTATGCGTTCTATAATTGCACAAAACTGATGAGCGTCTCACTTCCAAACGGCGTCACCAACATCGCAGACAATTCCTTTAATTCCTGCGCCGCCTTGACCAACATTACAATGGGCTCCAACATTGGCAGCATTGGAACACAGGCTTTCTACGGCTGTGGTGCCTTAGAAAGCATCGTTATTCCCAACAGCGTCACTAGAGTTAATGATAGCACATTCTATGGTTGCAGTGGGCTGAAAAGCGTCGTAATAGGTAATGGCGTCACTAATATTGGAACCACGGCTTTTTATAATTGCACCCAACTAGAAAGCGTCCAATTTTCAAATGGGCTTAACAATATAGGATTCCGGGCATTTCACAACTGTATTAGTCTAAATGGCGTAATAATTCCAAACAGCGTTACCACCATTGGTCAGTCAGCATTTTTATACTGCGAAAGCCTGAGCACTATCACGATTCCAAACAGCGTTACCAGTATTGGCGAATCTGCTTTTGAAGCTTGTAGCAGCCTGACCAACGTAATTGTTGGTAATAGTGTTGCAAGTATAGGAATAAACGCATTTTTGGCCTGTCCTAGCCTCACGAGCATCTATTTTCAAGGTAACGCCCCAAGTATTGGCGGTAGCGTCTTTTTTCAAGACTACAGCGTAATTCTCTACTTCCTGCCGGGAACAACGGGCTGGAGTTCTTCTTTTGGTGGTGTTACTGCCATGCTATGGAATCCGCAAGCCCAGCCCAGCGATAGCAGCTTCGGTGTGCAGAGCAATCAGTTTGGCTTCAATATCACCGGCACAACCAACATTCCCATCGTGGTGGAAGGCTGCACCAACTTGGGCGGTGCCTGGCTACTTCTTCAGTCCGTAAGCCTCACCAACGGCTCAATCTATTTTGCCGATCCGCAGTGGACAAATTATCCGGGCCGCTTCTACCGCTTCCGCTCGCCGTAAAGCCACCGTGGTCTTTTGCGACGGCCACGTCGAATCGCCGACGCTGCAATTTCTGTTTGCAGACACCAGCGATGCGGCCTTGGTGCGCTGGAACCGCGACCATTTGCCGCACCGCGAAAGAGTTTCGACTTAATTTCCCAATTCAAATTTGAACGGAAACACCGTTTTCCCGCTCAATGTCCGTGACCCGCATTGAATAACGGTTTGCAATCAGCCGCCAGCGTCGTAATCTTTGCGCCACAATTTTACATGCGCCAATTCTCAACCATCGCCACGAACGCCTTCATGGAGTTGATCCGGCAGCCGGTCTTTCTCCTGTTGATGACGGCGTCCGTGTCCTTTGAGATTTTCCTGGCGGTGCCGTATTACTTCGCGTTCGGCGACGAACCGAAGCTGATCAAAAACAGCGCGCTGGCGGTGATGCTCTTGTCGGGTTTGCTGGGCGCGGTGTTGAGCGCGTCGTCATCGCTGGCCCGCGAAATCCGCAGCGGCACGGCGCTGGCGGTGCTGGCCAAACCGGTCGGCCGCGCGCAATTTCTGCTGGCCAAATATGCCGGGGTGGCGATGGCGCTGACGGTGTTGAGCTATGTGAACATGATTGGCGTGTTGCTGGCCAGCCGCATGGCGTTCGATGCCTACGGGAAAACCGATCTGCCCGCGCTGGGGATTTTTGGCGCCGGCGTGGCGCTGGCTTATGCGCTGGCGGGCTTCAGTAATTTTTTCCTGCGCCGTCCGTTCGTGAGCGATGCGGTGATGGCGCTGGTGGTGATGGCGACGATCGCGGCGTTCGTGGTGTTTCAATTCACCCGTCAGATGGAGAGCATGGGCACGGTCGGATCCGTGGACTGGCGGCTGGTGCCGGCGGGCATTTTGATTTTATTCGCGCTCTGGGTGCTGGCGGCACTGGCGCTCGCGTGTTCCACGCGGCTGGATACCATTCCCACGCTGGCGATCTGTTCGGCGGTCTTTTTGCTCGGGTTGATGTCGGATTATTTCTTCGGCCGGCGGGCGGAGATGGGTTCGTGGTGGGCGTCCGCGCTTTACACCATCGTCCCGAACTGGCAGCTTTTCTGGCTCGCAGACGCCCTGGACATGGGCAAAAGCACCTTTCAGTGGGGCTACGTCGGCAAGGCGTTTGTCTATGTGGTCGGTTATGCGGGTGCGTCGCTGGCGGTTGCCACGGCGCTGTTTGAAGAACGGGAACTCAGTTAAGACAATGCAAAATGCAAAATGAAAAATTCAAAATTAAAAAACGGCCAGGCAGCGGGCACCCCGGTTCTCCATTTTGGTTTTTTAATTTTTAATTTTTAATCTCCGTGGAACGCAACGTCCAAAAAAACGGTCTGGTGAACCTGGTCCTGGCGACGATGATCTTCATCGCCGCCTTTGTCGTGACCGGTTACGTCAATTCCCTTGCCGGGCAGGCGGCCTCGGTTTTCCTCGGCCTCGGCGTGCTCGTGGCCTTCGTCAGCTGGTTCCAGATGCGGCTCGAGGAGAACGAGCGGCTGGAGAAGCTTGAACTGGATGAGCTGGTCAAAAGCAAGGGCGGCTCCACGCTCTTTGACGCGAAGGACACGGAGATTTTTCCGGCCCAGCGTTCGCGGGAGCAGTTCGAGAAATTTTTCGTCCCGGGCTTTGGCGTGCTGCTGTTCCTGCTCGAAGCGGGCGGCGCGTGGTTCCTCTGGCGCTCGGTATCCAGGTCGGCGGCTGTCCTTGCGCCCGACCACGCCATGCCCGCATTGTCGCTGTTCGCCATTTTTGCGCTGCTGTTGTTTTTGTTCGGGCGTTTTTCCGTCACGATGGCGCGGCTGGAAAACAACCGGCTGCTCCGCCCCAGCGCGAGTTTTCTGCTGCTGGGCGCGTATATCTGCTTCATCACGGCGCTCGCCGTGGCCGGGGTCAAGGCAGACTTCGCCAAGGCGGATCTTTACGTGGCCAAGGGCTTGAGCGCGCTGCTCGGGTTGATGGCGGTGGAGATGCTGATCACGCTGCTGCTGGAAATCTATCGTCCCCGCGTGAAGGGGAAAATTTCCCGCCCGGTTTACGACAGCCGGTTCGTCGGCCTGCTCGGCCAGCCGGAAAGCCTGTTCACGACCGCGGCGCAGACCATTGACTACCAGTTCGGCTTCAATGTTTCCGAGACCTGGTTTTTTCAGCTGCTGAAAAAGAACCTGCTCATGCTGCTGTTCGTGCAGCTGGCGGTGCTGCTGCTGTCCACCTGTTTCGTGTTCATTGACGCCGGCGAACAGGCGGTGCTGGAGCGTTTCGGCAAGCCGGTGGCGGGCGGAGTGCTGTCGCCGGGCGCGCATCTCAAGCTGCCGTGGCCGGTGGAACGGATTTACCGGTATCGCACCGACCAGATCCAGTCGTTCGATGTCGGCTACACGCCGGATGAACAAAGTGAAAGCCTGAACACGGTTCTGTGGAGTTCCGTCCACGGGAAGGAGGAAAATTTCCTCGTCGCCAACCGTGAGACGGTCACGATCCAGAGTGGAAGCACCGACACCAATGACACAATGAAAGCCCCGCCGGTGAGCCTGATCACCGTCAGCATCCCGGTGCAGTTCCAGATCCACGACGTGATGGCATGGGCGTATAACAACGCCGACCCGGCGGGTCTGTTGCAGGATCTGGCCACCCGCACCGTCGTGCATTATCTCGCCAGCGAAGATTTGAGCGATGTGATGTCACACGCACGTTCCGAGGCGGCGCAGTTGCTTCGCGAACGCATCCAGGCCGCCGCCGATGCGCGGCAGTTGGGCGCAAAGATTCTTTTTGTCGGGGTGCAGGACATCCATCCGCCAACGACGGTGGCGGCGGATTATGAAAAGGTCGTGGGGGCGGAACAGACCAAGCTGGCCACGATCCTGGGCGCCCGGGCGGACGCCATCCACACCAATGCCATCGCCGGGGCGCTGGCCTACACGCTCACCAACATCGCCGCCGCGACGCGCCAGCAACTGGAAGTCTCGGCCTACGCGCGCGCCGCCTTGTTCACCAACCAGATTCCCGCGTTCAAAGCCGCGCCGTCCGTCTATCAACAGCGCGCTTATTTCCAGACCTTCGCCGCCGCGACCGCCAATGCGCGCAAATATGTGCTGCTCGTGACGAACACGTCGGACGTGGTGATTTTTGATCTGCAGGACAAGATCCGCGAAGACCTTTTGAATTTGAACGTGAACGAACAACATTAACCGTCATGAAAAGAAACCTTTTAACCATCGTCATTGGCGCCGTGCTGATTGTGATCTTTGCGCTGCTGCTATTTGTTTTTCAGGTGCGCAAGTCCGAGGTTGCCGTCGTCACCACCTTCGGCAAGCCGACCGCGCAACCCTACGACCAGCCCGGTGCGTATTTCAAATGGCCATGGCCGGTCCAGAAGGTTTACAAGTTCGACCAGCGCGTCCAGAATTTTAACGACAAGTTCAGCGAAAACCTCACGGCGGATAACAACAATCTGCTGACGAGCGTTTATGTCGGCTGGAAGATTTCCGACGCGAAATCCTTCTTCCCGAAATTCGCCGGCGGCTCTGTGCCCGCCGCGCAGCGGATGCTCGAAAGCCTGCTGCGCAGCGCCAAGAGCGCGGTTATCGGCAAGCACACGCTGTCCGAGTTTGTGAACGCGAACCCGCAGGACTTGCAGTTCGACGCGATTGAAAAGGAGATTGAATTGGCGGTTCAGTCACGGTTGCAGACAAATAATTGTGGCATGGAATTGGAATTTCTCGGCTTCAAAAAAATCGGGCTGCCCGAAAGCGTCACGCAGGCGGTGTTTGCCCGCATGACGTCCGAACGTCAGGTGCTGATCAGCCGCGCTACATTCGAAGGCGAAGGCGAGGCGCAGAAGATCAAGTCCGCCGCCAACCGGCAGGCGTCTGAGACCATCAATAACGCCGTGGCTGACGCCACGCGCATCCGCGGCGAGGGTGAAGCCGCCGCGGCCAAGGTGCTGCCGGTGTTCCAGCAGAATCCCGAACTGGCGAATTTCCTCCTGCGCATTGACGCCATCCAGCAGTCGCTCAACCAGCGCGCCACCTTGATATTCGATGAGCGCACGCCGCCGTTCGACCTGTTCACCGGCATTCCCGCGAGTTCGCCCACGAAATAAATTCCATGAAACATTCAACACGCAACATTCAACGCTCAACGCCCAGGGATTTGGCGCGGCGGACGTTTATTGGATGTTCAGCGTTGAATGTTGATTGTTCGATGTTTTTCAATTGATGCCCATGAGTGACGAATCCAAACATCAGCACGACCATCACGCGCACGAGCCTGCCGCGCCGGTCACGACGGAAGACGCCGGTTCACGGGCGCTGGCTGAGGCGCTGGGCAGCAGCTTTGCGATTGTCAAAGTCGTGATGGTGCTGATGGTGGTCGCGTTTTTTGCTTCCGGATTTTTCACCGTCGGCCCGGCGGAAAAGGCCGTGATCCTCCGTTTTGGCAAGCCCGTTGGCGAAGGCTCGAAGGCCCTGTTGACGGCGGGATTGCACTGGTCGCTGCCGTATCCGATTGATGAGGTGGTGCGGATTCCCATCACGGAAATCCAGAAGGTCACCTCCAACAACGGCTGGTATCTGACCACGCCGGAGGCGGAATTGAGCGAAGTGGAGATGCCCCCGGGCCAGTCCTTGAATCCCGCGGTGGACGGCTACGCGATCACCGCCGACCGCAACATCATCCACACGCGGGCGACGCTGTATTATCACATTGATGACCCGATCCGGTTTGTATTCGACTTCGCTTCCGCCTCAAACACCGTGCAAAATGCATTGAACAATGCGCTGCTGTTCACCGCCGCCAAATTCAACGTGGACGACATCCTCACGCGCGATGTGGCCGGATTTCATGACGCCGTGCTCCAGCGCGTCGGCGAACTGACCGACCGCGCGCAGCTTGGCATCGTCATTGACCAGTGCGAGGTGCAGAGCATCCCGCCGCGTCAGTTGAAGGAAGTGTTCGCGCAGGTCACGACCGCGCGCGAAAACCGCAACAAACTGCTCAACGAGGCGCATACTTACGAGAACCAGGTCTTGAACCAGTCCGGCGCGCAGGCCACTTCCGTCACCAACGCCGCCGCCGCCGAACGCGCGCGCTATGTGGATTCCATCACCGCCGAGGCGAAGCGGTTCGGCGATCTGCTGCCGCAATATCAAAGCAATCCGGGCCTGTTCGAGCAGATGACGTTTGTGCAGGCGATGGGGCAGGTGTTCACGAACGTGCAGGACAAAATCTATCTGCCGCAGCGTGCCGATGGCAAACCGCGCGAACTTCGGTTACAATTGAACCGTGAGCCGCCCCAGCCGAAACCGGCGGCGGCTCCGTGATTCGATGATCGTAAATCACAATTCATAAATTTGTATGCAAGTCACCTCCCTCATCAGCCAGGCCGAAGGGCATGAACACGAGCACGGCGATGGCTGCGGCTGCGGCCATGACCACGAACATTCCGTGGTGCATCTCTGGCAGACCGTCACCGGTGTCGTCTTCGTCCTGAACGCCTATGTGGTGGACTGGTTGTTTCAGCAAGGCAGCACCCTGGCCAGCGCCAGCGCCATGATCGGCGCGATTGTGCTCGGCTATCCCATCATCGTCACCGCCATCAAGGATCTGCGGCGCGGCCGTCTGAGCATCAACGAACTCGTCGCCATCGCCGTGCTCGCCGCGTTCGCGTCGGAGGATTACAAGACCGCCGGCATCGTCGCCTTCTTCATGCTCACCGGCGAACTGATCGAAACGCACACCGCCCAGGGCGCGCGGGATTCGATCGAATCGCTCATCAAACTCACGCCCACGAAAGCGCGCCGCATCAAGAAAGACGGCAGCGAAGAAGAAATCGCCGCCAGCCAGCTTGCCGTCGGCGATGTCATCCGCATCCGGCCCGGCGACAACGTCGCGGCCGACGGTCTCATCGTGAACGGCCAGGGCTCGTTCAACCAGGCCACCATCACCGGTGAGTCGCTGCCCGCCGATAAAAAATCCGGCGATGAAGTTTTTGCCGGCACGCAGAACCTCACCGGCGTGCTGGAGATCAAAGTCAGCCGTGCCGGCGCCGACACGACGCTCGGTCGCGTGCGCGAACTGATCATCGCGGCGGAGCAGACGAAATTGCCGATCCAGAAAATCGTGGATCAATACATGGGTTTTTACACGCCGCTCGTGCTGGTCATCGGCGCGCTCGTCTGGGCGTTCACGCACGATTTGAGCCGCGTCATCGCCGTGTTCGTCGTGTCTTGTCCGTGCGCGTTCATTCTCGCGACGCCGACCGCGATGGTCGCCGCATTGTCCGCCGCTGCGCGTCTGGGCATTCTGATCAAGAACGTCGCCGACATCGAACTCGCCGCGAAGATCAACGCGTTCGTCTTCGACAAGACCGGCACGCTCACGACCGGCCAGCTCGCTGTCAGCCGTCTGATGCCGATCGGCGAAACCAAGCCCGCCGAGCTGCTGCGCTTCGCCGCCTCCGCCGAAAAATACAGCAATCATCCGACCGCCAAGGCGCTTGCGAAACTGGCGGGCGAAGCGGGCGTGCCGCTGGCTGAGCCGAAAGATTTTGCCGAGACCGCCGGCCGCGGCGTGAAGGCACAGATTGACGGTGCCGCCATTTTGGTCGGCCGCGCGCAATGGCTCAAGGACAACGGTGTCACCGAGGCATTCATGAAATCCGTGGACCTCAATGAGGCCGAAGGCTGGAGTTTGATTTTTGTCGCGCGCGACGGGCATTGCATCGGCTGGGTCGGTTTGCAGGACCAGACGCGCACGGAAGCGTCCGAAGCGCTCGCTGATCTGAAGGCCGCCGGGGTGCGCCGCATCGCGATGATTTCCGGCGACCGTCAAGCCGTGGCCACGCGCGTTGCGGCCGAGATCGGCTGCGAAGAAGCGCAGGGCGATTGTCTGCCGCAGAACAAGGTGGAATTCGTCCGCGCCATGAAGCTCAAAGGCTACAAGGTCGCGGTCATTGGTGACGGCGTGAACGACGCCCCGGCGCTCGCGGCGGGCGACATCGGCATCGCGATGGGCGCGGCGGGCAGCGAAGTGGCCATCCACAGCGCGACGATTGCGCTCATGAACAATGATCTGCGCCGGCTGCCGTTCCTCGTGAAGTTGTCACGCAGCACGCGTGCGGTCATCAACCAGAATTTTGCGTTCGGTGTTGTGTTTATCATTATTGGTTTGTCGGCGGCTTCGTTCGGTTACTTGAAACCGATTCCCGCCGCCATGCTGCATGTGGCCGGCACGCTCATCGTGATTTTCAACAGCGCACGGCTCGTGCGCAAAGGCGAGGAGCTGGAACATTTCCATCCCGAGGCGATAGCTGACAAACACGATCACGGCTCGCATCCGAAGCCGGCCGGCCAAATGACCCCAAAACTCGCGTAAGCTTTACGGTGCATCGAAGTGCAAAGCCGGGAGTCAGGGGTGAAATACATTCTGCCTTTGGTGGCGGTGACTTGTTTGGAAAACTTGCAACAATGACCCGGGCCACGGCTTTGAAGTTTTATCGGCTGCCAATTCAAAAATCAAAAACGCCATGAGAATAGTTTGTGCCGGTCGTTGGCTGGTCATTTTGTCGGTTTGTTTCAGTGCGTATCTGTCATTTCATTTGCAAGCTGAAGCGGCTTTGCCGGCTGAAATCGAAGATCCCGAATGTCTCGGTGTCAACCAGCAGCCGGCTCACGCCACGCTAATGCCTTATGCTGATCTGAAAGAGGCGCTGGCCGCGCGACGGGATGCTTCTTCGTTCCATAGGAGCCTGAATGGGCTGTGGAAATTCAACTGGGTGGCACACCCTGACCTGCGGCCGGTTGATTTTTATAAGACGAATTTTGATGCGAACAGCTGGAAGGAAATTCCCGTTCCATCCTGCTGGCAATTGCAAGGCTACGGGACGCCATATTACCGGAACAACGGTTATACGTTCCAAAAAGACTGGCCGCGGGTGTTGACCGAGCCGCCGAAGAATTTCACCGCCTATGTGGAGCGCGACCCGGTCGGCAGCTACCGCCGTGAGTTTGAAGTGCCCAAGGATTGGGATGGCCGCCGGATTTTTCTCACGTTTGATGGCGTGGACTCCGCATTTTTTCTTTGGATCAATGGTGGGAAAGTCGGGTTTAGCGTGAACAGCCGCAACGCCGCCGAGTTTGACATCACCCGATTCCTGAAGCCGGGGAAAAACCTGCTGGCCGTGGAAGTTTATACCTATTCCGCCGGCAGCTACATTGAAGATCAGGACATGTGGCGCCTAAGCGGCATCTTCCGCAACGTCTCGTTGTGGAGCGCGCCGGACGTGCATATCCGGGATTTTTTTGTGAAAACGGATCTCGACGCAAAATATCAGAACGCCACGTTGTCCACGAGCGCCACGGTTCATAATTACTCGGATCAACCGGCCGCCGCCCGCGAATTGAAAATGGAGGTTTTTGACGCCAGAGGTCGCTCCATCGCCAGGTCCACCGCCGATGTTCCAGCCCTCGGTGCGGGTGAAGAAAAATCGGTTGAAGTCAACCTCCCGGTCGCCAATCCCGCCAAGTGGACGGCGGAAACGCCGAATCTTTATACCACGGTGCTTTCGCTTTCCGGCGGCCAGGCCGGTGAAATCATTTCCACCCGGACCGGCTTTCGCAAAATTGAAATCAAGGATCGCGTGTTCATGGTCAATGGCGTGCCGGTCAAACTCAAAGGCGTGAACCGCCACGAGAACTGGCCCGATACCGGCCATTATGTGCCAGAAGACAAAATGATCCGCGACCTGGAAGTGCTCAAACAGGGCAATGTCAACCATGTCCGCACCTGCCATTATTCCGATGATCCGCGCTGGTATGAGCTGTGCGACGAATGGGGCATCTACCTGAACGCCGAGGCGAATTGTGAATGCCACGGTTACTACGGCGTGCTCGATCACGAACCCAAATACGAAAAAGCCATCGTGGACCGCAGCGTCGCCAATGTGGAAAATTTTAAGAACCACGCTTCGGTCATCCTGTGGTCGCTCGGCAATGAATGTGGTGGCGGCAGTAATTTCGTTTCCGCGTTGAGGGCCGTGAAGGCGCTGGACGTGAGCCGGCCGGTGCATTACGAGCCGTTTGGCATTGGTGGGAATAATCCGGCGGACGTTGACAGTCGCATGTATACCGGCGTCGCCGATGTGGAAAAGATCGCGACGGACAGTAAATACAACAAGCCTTTCTACATGTGTGAATATGCCCATGCGATGTTCAATTCGATGGGCTCGCTCGGTGACTACAACGATGTCTTCGACAAATATCCAGCTTTGATGGGCGGCGCGATTTGGGAATGGGAGGATCAGGGCATCTGGAACCGGCGCGACCCGAAACGCCAGTTCATCGCCTTCGGCGGTGGTTTCGGCGATTTTCCCAACGACCATTATTTCATCCACAAGGGCGTGGTGTTTTCCGATCGTTCGCCCAAGCCGCACTATCCTGAGATGAAACGTGTTTATCAATGGATTGGTATCGTGGCTGACGATCTGGCAGCGGGCGCAGTGAAGATTCGAAATAAATATGCCTTCATCAATTTGGATCAATTCAAAGGCCAATGGACCTTGTCCGAGGATGGAACAGTGATTGATAAAGGTGTCATCGGCACTTTGAATCTTGCGCCGGGCGCGGAACAATCCGTCGGCCTCAGTTTCAAGAAATTTACACCCAAAGCCGGGGCCGAATATGAGTTGCGCATTTCGTTCACGCTCGCCAACGATCAGCGCTGGGCGAAGGCTGGTTATGAAGTTGCCGCCGGCCAATTCAAGCTGCCGACGCAGGCCCCCGCTGTCGCCACAAGTCCAAAGGATATGCCGATGGTTCACTTGCAGGATGCGGGCAGCACCATCACTGTGAACGGCCAGGGTTTTTCCGTCGCCTTTGACAAAGCGACAGGGATGATTTCCCAATTGGTTCGTGACGGCAAAAAACTGCTCATCGCCAACGGTGGGCCGCGGCTGAATCTCTGGCGTGCTCCGCATCAGATTGATGATATGTGGGCTTATAAAGACTGGCACCGCTCCGGGCTTGATGATTTGCAATGGTCCGTAATGGACATCAGTGCCACGCCGGTTTCCGATTCGGTCGTGCGCGTGAAAACGGTTGTGAAAGGCACCGGCAAGAACCGTTTCAGCGTCATTCATTCTGCCACATACACCATTTGCGGCGATGGTTCGATCGCCGTGGACAATGCCGTTTTGCCGCAGGGTCGGAAGATTCCCCTGGCGCGCATGGGCGTGCGTTTGCAACTGGACAAAGCCTTCGATCAGTTTGCATATCTTGGACGCGGGCCGATGGAAAATTATTCCGACCGCAAGCGCGGTTCTGATTTTGGTCTGTATGCCAGCACCGTTCGGGAACAGATGACACCCTACGCCAAGCCGATGGAATGCGGTAACCACGAGAATGTCCGCTGGGGCGCGCTGACCGGGAAAAACCAGCCGACCCTGATGGTGCAAGCCGACGATGGCGATCTGCAAATGTCGGCCTTGCCCTACACGGATGAAGTCATGAATTCTGTTGAATATTCCGTAGATTTGCCCGCCAGCACGAGCACCGTGGTCAATGTGGCCACCCGGACCTTGGGCGTTGGCTCCAATGGTTGCGGGCCGCGCCCGCTCGAGCCGTATATGTTGTGGTCAACGCCGGAAACCTTTTCCTATGTGCTGCGGCTGTTGCCGGCAGGTCAGAAAAATCTGCCCGCCATCGGAAGATTGGCTGCGCCCGGAGATCGTGCAAAGCCGGTGCTGCCCGCAACGGAACCTGCCAAGACTGTGCGCGGAAAGGTGATTTCCTCAAGCAGTTTTGAAAGCGGCGAAGGCGAACCCGCTCATGCCGTGGATGGCGATGTTGATACGTTTTGGCACAGCCGCTGGAGCCATGATGAAGCACAACCACCGCACTTTTTGGTGGTTGATTATGTCCAGCCACTGACCATTGCCGGATTGATTTACACTGCGCGCACTGACAGCAAAAACGGCCATATCAAGGATTATGAAGTTTACCTCAGCAACGATGCCAAAGAATGGGGGACGCCCGTGGCGCGCGGGCAGTTTTCAGACGACCAGCCGGAGGAAACCATTCGCCTGCCTCACCCGGTCATCGCCCGGTATTTAAAATTCGTGGCGCTCAGTGAGCAGCATGGCCGGCCCTTTGCGACCATCGCGGAGCTGGAAATGATCGAAGGGAAACTTCCTTGAGCTGGAATGAAAGCGCTGCCTATCCTGAATCCGCAAGTTGCGGAACATGGCGCTGCTTGCTGGCGGTTGGAAGTTCGACTAGACTTTCAAAATGATTCCTGATTTGAATATTTGCGGAAAATCCCGTCACCAACGTTTGACGGCATGAGAATTTTAAATGCCATACCATCATGACCACCCTTGAACCCAATCCGCAACTCGCAACCCGCAACCGGGCGGCGAGGTCGTTGTGTCCGTGCGCGGGCTTGCTGGCGCGGCGGATTGCGGTTAAAGTCGTCGCATAAAACTATGCAATACCACATCAAGCTCATTCAATCGGAAGAAGGCTGGTCGGTGAGTTGCCCGGCCTTGCCCGGCTGTCATTCGCAGGGTGCGACGCGTGAGGAAGCCGTGCAGAACATCAAGATTGCGATTCAGGAATGGCTCGAAGTCGAGTTGGCGGAAACCGGTTTGAAATCCGTCGAGGAATCCGTCGTGACCGTCTGATATGCCGAAACTTCCCGGCATCAGCTACGCGCAGGCTTTGCGGGTCTTTGGCAAAATCGGGTTTCGCGTGGCGCGCGAAGGCAAGCATGCGATCATGTCCAACGGCCAGGTCCGGTTGACCATTCCGCGCCACAACCCGATCAATGCTTTCACGATGGCCGGCATCGCGCGCGACGCGGGTTTGACGCCGGAACAGTTCCGCCAATTGCTTTAACACTTAATTTGACTATGCCCGTCGCAGAATTAAATCCTAAACCGGAAATCGGAAATCAAAAATCCGCCGAGGTCGTCGTGTCCGTGCGCGGGTTGACGAAGGTCTTCAAAGATTTCTGGAACCGCCCCAAGGCGCGCGCCGTGGACAACGTGGACTTTGAAGTCCGGCGCGGCGAGGTTTTCGGCCTGCTTGGGCCGAACGGTTCCGGCAAATCCACGACGGTCAAGCTGCTGCTCGGTCTGCTGAATCCCACCAAGGGTCACATCGAGGTCTTCGGCCATTCGCCGCGGCACGTGCAGACGAAAGCGCGCATCGGCTATCTGCCGGAGGAATCCTATCTCTACCGCTACCTCAACTCGCGCGAGACGCTGGATTTTTTCGGTAATCTGTTTCATCTCTCAAAAAACGACCGCGACAATCGCGCGGAACAATTGCTGGAAATGGTCGGCCTCGGCAAAACGCAGACGCGCGCGGTCGGTGAATTTTCCAAGGGCATGCAGCGCCGCATCGGCCTGGCGCAGGCGCTCATCAACGATCCCGATCTCGTGATCCTTGATGAACCGACGGCGGGCCTCGATCCGATCGGCTGCCGTGAAGTGAAGGATTTGATTCTCGCTTTGGCGCGTCGCGGCAAGACGGTGATCTTGAGCAGCCACTTGCTTTCCGATGTCGAGGATGTTTGCGACCGCGTGGTGATTTATTACGGCGGAAAAATCCAGGCCGCCGGCACGCTGAAAGAATTGCTCGCCGAGCCGGACACGTTGCGCATCACGACGCCAGTGCTGCCGCGCGAAACGTTGGAAAAAGTTCTGGCCATCATCCGCAAGGACATCACGACCGGCGACGTGCGTGTGGACAATCCGACGCAGAACCTCGAAAGCTATTTCCTCGATGTGGTGAACAAGGCGCGGTCGGCACAGGAAACCAGCGGTGCACAGTCGGGCGCGCGCGTGGCCGAATATCTGCGCGGCGGCGTGGAGGCCAAACCGGCGACAGAAAAAGTTTTGGAACGGCTGACCTTGCCGCAAGGTTCCCCGACAATTGCTGAACCCAAAGCGACTGTGTCTGCCGGGCCCAAAGTGGATGGCAAAAAGCTAGAAGCGCTCACTCAAGCCAGTCAGCCGACGCCGCAGCCGGTCAGGCCCACGCCCGCAGCGGAAGCCAAGCCGGTGGATTTGTCCAAGGCGGATGAGAAATTGTCATCACTGCTGGGAAAACCAAAATGAGACACGGATTGCACGAATTATCACAGATTCAATCCGTGTAAATCCGTGGAATCCGTGTAAAAGATTTGATTCATGCAAAGAATTCTCGCCATCACCTGGTTGACCTGGAAGGCCGCGTTTCGGTTCCGGCTGTTCCTCGTCATCGCCGTGCTGCTGCTCGTGGCGGTGATCGGTCTGCCGGTGCTGATCGAAGACGACGGCACGGCGCGCGGGTTCACTCAGATTCTGCTGACCTACACATTGACCACCATCACCGCGCTGCTCGGACTTTCCACGCTCTGGCTGGCGTGCGGCACGCTGGCGCGCGACATCGAGGAATGCCAGATGCAGGTCGTGGCGACCAAGCCGATCGCGCGCTGGCAGATCTGGGCCGGCAAATGGCTGGGCATCATGTCGCTCAACGCGGCGTTGCTGGCGTTGTCGGGCGGATGTGTTTTCGGGCTGCTGGAATACCGCGCGAACAAGCTGCCCGCCGCCGTGCAAAAGGAATTGCGCGAGCAGGTGCTGGTGGCGCGGGGCTCGGCGAAGGAGGCGGATTTCTCGGCGGAAATTGACGCGGACGCGAAGAAGATTTTGCAGGAGCGTTTGAAGAACAGCCCGGTGACGACGGCGGATTTGCCGGAGGTGCAGCGGCAGATCCGTGAGCAGGTGAAAGCGGGGTATCAGGTCGTGCTGCCGGGCTATTCGCGCGTGTGGCAGATTGACCTGGGTTTCGCCAAAAATTATCTACAAGGCAAACCGTTGCAGTTGCGCGTGAAATTCAACGCGGCGCAGAAAAGTCCATCCGGAACTTTTCTCGCGCTCTGGCAGGTCGGGGTTCCGGAAACGGCGAAACTCTGGCGCACGGAAACGCCGATGAGCCTGTCGCCGGACACGGTCCATGAATTTCAAGTCCCGGCAAATCTGTTCGATACCAACGGCGTGCTCACCATCATGTTTGTGAATCCAAACGCAACGTCGCTGCTGTTCCCGCTCGAGGATGGCATGGAGGTGTTGTATCCCGAAGGTGGCTTCGCGCTGAACTTCGCGCGCGGGCTGGGGATCATTTTTTGCTGGATGGCGCTGATCGCGGCGCTCGGGCTGACGGCGGCGAGTTTTCTTTCGTTTCATGTCGCCACCTTTTTTTCCCTGGCAATGCTGCTCGTGGCCATGTCCAGCGGCACGCTGTCGGACGCGGTCGAGTCGGGCACCGTCGCGGGCGGCAATGAGGAGACCGGGGTGATGGGGCATTCCGCCGCCGACCTGGTGCTGATCCCGATGTTCAAGGGCATGCTGCAGGTCATCAAGCTGGTCCAGAGTTTTTCGCCGATTGATGCATTGAGCAGCGGACGCGCGATCACCTGGGGCGAACTGGGGCTGGCGTTCGCTCAGATCGTCCTGCTGCTCGGCGGCATCATCGCACTGGCGGGCATCGTCTTGTTCGGACGACGTGAACTGGCGACGGCACAAGGAACGCAATGAAGATTTCAGACGGGATGAACCTCGAACATTCAACATTCAACATCCAACCTCAAATGGTTCGCCGCGGGGCGGCTTCGGTTCTTTGGATGTTGAGAGTTGGATGTTGGTTGTTGAATGTTCAAAAATGAACCTACGCGCAAAAAAAATCCTGCTGCTCCTGCTCGCCGCCGCGCTGCTGTTCGGTTCGGGGCGGATGCAGAAGGTTTTGAACCGCGACCGCGAACAGCTCGGGCTGACACGGGTGGATGCGCTGGACAACGCGCCGCCGGTGCTGGCGTTCACGACCGTGGCGCTGGGCGGCTTTCGCGGATTGATCGCGAACGTCCTCTGGATCCGCGCGAACGACCTGCAGCAGGACGACAAATTTTTCGAAGCGGCGCAGCTCGCCACTTGGATCACGCAACTCGAGCCGAGCTTTACGCAGGTCTGGCTGTTCCAGGCCTGGAACATGGCCTACAACATTTCCGTCAAGTTCAAGGAGAACGGCCCCGGTGATTTCTCCGACCGCTGGCGCTGGGTCGAGCGCGGCATCGAACTGCTGCGCGACGAGGGTCTGCGCTACAATCCGAACGACACCCTGCAATACCGCGAGCTGGCGTGGTTCTTCCAGCACAAGATGGGACAGAACCTCGACGACGGGAATGCCTATTACAAGCAGCAATGGGCGCAGGAGATGGCGCCGCTCTTCGGTCCGCACGGGACGAATTTTTCCGAGCTGATCAATCCCACGACCCCCGAGGCCAGGACGAATGCCCAGGTGCTCCGCTACAAATACAAGATGGATGCGGCCTTCGCGCAGAAACTTGACCAGCAATACGGCCCGCTGGACTGGCGGCTGCCCGAGGCGCATGCGATCTATTGGGGCGCGCGCGGCCTGGAGGCGGCGAAGGCAAATCCCGGCAAGGTGAAGGCGGATGACTTGATCACCGTGCGCCGCAACATTTATCAGTCCATGCTCCAGGCGTTTCACCACGGACGCATCATTGATAATCCATTTAACAAAACTTCCGAGATCGACCTCGAGCCGAATCTGGATCTGGTTCCCAAAGTCAATGACGCCTACGAGACCATCATGGCGGAGGATGCGGCCAATCGTGATCATATCGCCACTGCCCACCGGAACTTTTTGAAGGATGCCGTTTATTTTCTTTACGAAAACAACCACATCAAGGATGCGGCCAAATGGTATAAGCTGCTCAGCGAAAAATATCCGGACAAGACCATTCTGGAGAACGATCCCAATTCGCTTCCCCGCAATTACTCGCTGGATGAATACGCCGTGGCGCGCGTGCAGTCGGAGATCGGCGACACCTCGCAGGAGCGCACGACGGCGGTGGTTCAGGGATTGCTGGCGAATGCTTATTTAAATATGGCCATCGGGCAGGATGACCGCTCGGCCGGATTCAAATTACTTGCCCGGAAAGTTTACGACAAATATCAAAAGGAAATTGGCAAGATGTCGAGCAACGTCCAGCGCGTCGGCCTGCCGCCCTTTGATATGATGAATCGCTCGGTGCTGGACCGGTTGCTCGACGCGCAAAAGCCGGTGCTCCCTTATGCCGCGCGAGCGATGATCCGGACCCAACTCGGCATGCTTGCAGAAACCAATGCGCCGCCGACGACCGCCAGTTCCACCAATACCCTGCCTGCCGCCGTGACCAACGCCGTGGAAAATGTCCTGACCAATTCACCCGTGGAATGATTTCGGCCGCAGCCTGATTTGGTGGGGCGAGTGTCCCCGCTAGCCGCCCCGCCTGAACCGTTTCGGAAGATTGCTTCACGGCCGAACCCTGCTAAACTCCACCGACTGTGACGAAGAAAAATTCCAATGCACGCCCATTGCGCGTCGGCCTGATCTCGCTCGGCTGCGCCAAAAATCTCGTGGACGCCGAGATCATGCTCGGCTCGCTGATGAAAAGCGGCGTGGAGATCACCAACGACGCCTCGCAGGCCGATGCCGTCATCGTCAACACCTGCTCCTTCATTGACTCCGCGCAGGAAGAAAGCGTGGACACCATTCTCGAATCCGTTGAACTGCGCGACGCCAACCAGCGCGGCCAGGCCGTGATCGTCTCCGGCTGTCTCTCGCAGCGGTTCCGCGAGGAACTCCCCAAGCTCATGCCTGAAGTGGACGCGTTCATGGGCATTGATCAGGTCGCACAAGTTGGCGACATCGTGGGTAAGGCGATAGTCAATCGCGCGGGGAAAGTGGGAAGTCAGCAGTCAGTAGTCGGTGGTCAGAAGCAAAAGATTGTTGGGCGTTTGAATGAATTGGAAAAAAAACGCGACGTTTCCAGCCACGAAAAAGAGGAATCTATTCGCGGCTCGGATAAATTTGGTAAAACCAAAACCGTCGTCACCAAAGCCCCGGACGCCAGACGCCAGACGCCAGACCCAATTTTAGACGTCACCGCCCGCCCGGTTTTCATCCCCGATTTCGAGACGCCGCGCTTTCGTCTGACGCCGAAACATTTTGCCTATTTGAAGATCGCCGAGGGCTGCAACCATCCGTGCAGCTTCTGCATCATTCCCCGGATGCGCGGCTCGCATCGCAGCCGCACGCAGAGCGACATCGTCAAGGAAGCCAGGGCGCTCATTGCTGATGGCGTGAAGGAGATCAACCTGATTTCGCAGGACTCGACCTATTACGGACTGGATCTGCGCCCGAATCACAGCCGCGCGATTTCGTCGCCGGAGAAATTTTCCGCCGCCACCAAATCACTCGCCGCCGATGCCACGACCATCTGTACGCTGCTGCGCGAATTGAATGCGCTCAAGGGCGATTTCTGGATCCGCCTGCTTTACACGCACCCGGCGCATTGGACGGACGAATTGATTCAGACGATTGCCGAGTGCAAGAAAGTCGCGCGCTACGTGGACATCCCGCTCCAGCACATCCACGAGAACATGCTCGAACGGATGCGGCGCGAGACCTCGCAACAATACATCGTGGATTTGATCAAGCGCATCCGCGCGGGCATTCCCGGCATCGCGTTGCGGACGACATTCATCGTCGGCTTTCCGGGTGAGACCGAGGCCAGCTTCCAGGCGCTGCTCGATTTCATCCGCGAAACGAAATTCGAACGACTCGGCATTTTTGCCTATTCGAAGGAAGACGGCACGCGCGCCGGTGCGATGGCCGGCCAAATCTCCGACAAGATGAAACAGAAACGCCGCGAACTCGCCATGCACGCACAGCACAAGGTCGCTATGGAGGTTTCCGAATCCTTTGTGGGCCGCGAAATCAAAGTCCTCATCGAGGGCGAGGCCAACGCGAAACAATTGCAGGGCGCGAACGTCAGTTCCTGGGAACACGGCCTGATGCGTGAAAAAGAAACTCTCAACTCTCAACTTTCAACTCTCAACTATTTGGTCGCCCGCGGTGAAGCCGATGCGCCGGACATTGACGGACGCGTTTATGTGCGCGGGAAACTGCCGGTGGGGAAATTCGCCCGGGTAAAAGTCGTCGGCCACACGGATTATGATTTGATTGCGGAACCGGTTTGAACCACCGGGGCACCAACACCGGCAAAGGGTTTTAAAAACAAACTTGGAAAATTTTCTTGGCGTCTCCGGTGTCTTGGCGGTTAATCTTCCCGCATGGCGACCCTCGTATTCGACATTGAGACCTCCGCGCAACCGGTTGAAAATTTCGACGAGGCGCAGCAGGATTACCTTTTCCGTGAGGCCGACAAGCTTGCCGATCCCAACGCCAAGGCCGCCAAGCGCGAGGAGATCACCCGGTTCATGAGCCTGTGGCCGTTCACCTCGCAGGTCGTCTGCATCGCCATGCTCAACGCCGAGACGCAGCGCGGCCAGTCGCTGTTCGTTGCCGATGATTTCGAGGAGGAGGCCGAAGATAATGCGCCGGTGAAATTCATTCCCTGCGCGGATGAAACGGAGCTGCTCGCGCAATTCTGGGAGGTGGCGAAAAAATATGATTCCGTCGTCACCTTCAACGGCCGCGGGTTCGATGTGCCATTCATCTACCTGCGCTCGGCGCTGCTCAACGTGCCGATCACGAAGAAGAACTGGCTGGGCTATCGTTACGCGGTCGAGCCGCACTGCGATCTGGCGGAGCAGTTCACGTTTTATTCCGTGGGCGGGCAGGGCGGCGCGGCGCGGCGGTTCAACCTGGATTTTTACTGCAAGGCCTTCGGCATCGAATCGCCCAAGAGCGCGGGCGTGACCGGCAATGACGTGAAAGAACTGATGGAGGCGGGCAAATTCCGCGAGATCGCCGAATACTGCCTGCGCGACGTCCGCGCCACGGTGGAACTTTACAAGATCTGGAAGGAGCGGCTGGCGGGGATTAAATGAAACGCTGTTACCACCGTGTGGATTGACTAAACCAGGTTGTCTTGTAAATTCGAGGCATGACTAGGGATCAAATTGACACAGCCATTCGGGAAGGCATTCCATTTGAAATCCGGATGGCTGATGGCGAAAAACATCAGGTTATTGAGCGCAACCGCATCGCGCTTGGCAGAACCAATGTCATCATTGTCGGCGATAATGATATGCCGCACATCTTGCCCATGCTCACGATGACCGGGATCAGCTACTTGAGAGCTGCAGAATAAAGGTGGCCGGCGTGACCGTGGGCAGACGGCTAGCCTTTAGGAAATTCCGCGAGATCGCCGAATATTGCCTACGCGACGTCCGCGCCACGGTGGAACTTTACAAGATCTGGAAGGAACGGCTGGCGGGGATAAAATAAATTTGCCTGAATGATTTATCAGACCGTTGGAGTGCGAATTTGCAATATCATTCATTCCAGAAAAACATGCGTTGTTGATTGACTCGATTTTGCACGCGCAGTCTCTTTACTTTCTTTCAGGAAAAGCTGGGGACCGCTTGTCAACGACCATGGAAAACCCAAAAATCTTGGTTGAAATCCCGAGATCCGTATTTACTGCTAGATGGGAGAAGCGGCTTCCCAAAATATATGCAAATAAATTTCGCGCCGAAGGACTCAGTCGACCCGAAGCGCGAAGAGCGGCAACGGAGATGATTGAAAGTATGCGAGAGATGTGGAAGTTTCGTCGTCCCTGAGCCACCATTCCTAATGCACTCGCTCGTTTGCCTCGCATTGAAAAAAGAAACCGCGCCGTTTCGGAAAGTCGCATCGGAATTTAAATGAAACCAACAGGTCATAACGGGAAGGAAGAAGTGGGGACACTCGTCTGTTTCGCACTCGATGTGGAAGCCGCGCCGTTCCGGAAGCTGGCGTTGCGCATTCCCGACGTGGAGATTCTCATCACCGGCATTGGAAGTCAGAACGCCGAAACCTCCTTGCGCCAGTATCTGGCCAAGCATCTGCCGAAGCTGGTGTTGACCTGCGGTTTTGCCGGCGGATTGAATCCGGAACTCAAAAGTGGCGACGTGGTTTTCATCACCGGGTATGCGGAACTCGAGGAGAGATTGGCGGGCACGGATGCAAAACACGCCAGTTTTTTCAGTGCGCCACGCATTGCCACAACCATCGCCCAGAAGAAACAGCTGCGGGCGGAAACCGGCGCGGACGTGGTGGAAATGGAGTCCGGCGCGATCATGGCGGTATGCCGGGAACGGCAGATCCCCTGTGCCATGGTGCGGACGATTTCCGACACGGCCGGCGAGGATTTACCGCTGGATTTCAACGCGCTTTCCAAACCCGACATGAGTCTGCATTCCGGCAAGCTGGCGTGGGCGATCATCAAAGCCCCCTGGAAAATTGGCGCATTGATGGGATTGCATCGAAAGACCAGCTTTGCTTCCCAGCGGCTGGCCGACGTGCTGGCGAAAGTGCTCTGGTAGGGCGGGCGAACGAAATCAGGCTGTGCCGTAATTGGGAGCGGTGGAGCGGCAGACAAATCGCAGCCACGACCGAAAAATCAAACCCAGCTTTTGCGCCTTGCCGATGCAGACGCGCTGTTCGCCGAAGACGTTAAACTGATTCGCTTCGAGTTTTCTCAGCAGCTGCCAATAGACCGAGCCCATCAGTTCGGCGGCGACCATGGCACGGCGGTCTTCGGGCGGCAACAATTCCCGGGCAAGCCGGTAATGGTTGCGGGCTTTGGCCGCGATGCTTTTGGCGAGTTCGTGGTAACGGCTGGAATAGACGCCGTGCAGAATCTCATCTTCCGTGACGTTGAATTTCTTCAGTTCCTCGAGCGGCAGGTAAATCCGGCCGCGTCCGGCGTCCTCCCGCACATCGCGCAGGATGTTGGTCAATTGCAGGGCGTGGCCCAGATGGGTGGCGTAGTCATGGCACTGCGGATTTTTAAATCCGAAAATCTGGATGCTCAACAAGCCCACCGCCGAGGCCACGCGATAACAATAGAGGCTTAATCCGGCGAGGTTCTCATAACGGCTGTGGTCCAGATCCATTTCGCAACCCTTGATGATGTCATCGAAGGACACCAATGGCAGATGAAACTCACGGATGACGGGCTGCAACTCACGGATGACGGGAAACTGCGGCGAACCATTTTCACACGCGCGGCGGATGTCTTCGCGCCACCCGGCGAGCCGGGCACGGCGTTGTTCGGCGGGCACCGAATCCTCGTCGGCCACGTCGTCCACCTCGCGGCAGAAGGCGTAGAGGGCGGACATGGCGTCGCGTTTGGGTCGCGGCAGCAAAATGAAGGCGAGCGCGAGGTTGGAGGCGCTCTTGCGGGTGATGGCGCGGCTGTGTTGCATCACGGCAGCGGCGGCTGTTCGCCGGGCGTTTCCGAGGGGCGGAACGGGGGCAGGCCGCCAGTTTCGGCCAGCGTGGGGTTGGGTTTGCGCGGCTCGTGATGGTTGCGGCCCTTTTGATGATTGTGGCGCTTGTGATGCTTGCGCCGCCGTTTTCTGCGGAAGACGACCGCCCAGACCAGGCCGCCGATCGAGGCCAGCACCAAGGCGGCAAAAATGGCCAGGAAATTGACCCAGACGGGCAACGGCTCGTAAACGGCCAGCATGGTTGCTCCAGAATTCATCTCAATCAGGTTTCGTCCGTCTTCCCGGAGGCGGCGGGTTCGCTCGCGTCGCCCTCGCCCGGGTTCATCCGCAACCGCTGCATCCGGTAGCGAAGCGAATGGCGGGTGAGCTTAAGAGATTCGGCGGCGCGTGTCAGGTTGAAATCCTGATGCTCCATCGCGGTGGTGATCAGTTCGCGTTCGATGCGGGCGAGGGCGTCGTCGAGCGATTCCTCGGTGGTGGCCAGGCCGGGCGCGGATTTTTGGAGGCGGGCTTCGACCTGGAAATCGGGCAGGCTGACGGGCTGGATTTCATGTGACGTCTCCAGGATCAAGGCGCGTTCAATCGCGTTCCGGAGTTCGCGGACATTGCCGGGCCAGCGGTGGGAAAGCAGTTTCTGCCGGGCGCCGTGGGCGAGACCGGTGATACTTTTGTTCATCGTGGCGCGGAACAATTTCAAAAAATGTCCGGCGAGCACCAGGACATCCTCGCCGCGTTCGCGCAGGGGCGGGAGGTTGAACTGCACGACGTTCAGACGGTGGAACAGATCCTCGCGGAACTGGTCGGCGGCGATGGCCTGCACGATGTCGCGGTTGGTCGCGGCGATGAGGCGGATATTCACGCGCAATTCCTGGGTGCCACCGACCCGGGTGAACGATCCGTCCTCCAGGAATCGCAGCAATTTCGCCTGGAGCGGCTTGCTCATGTCGGCGATCTCATCGAGAAAAATCGTGCCGCCGTCGGCCTCTTCCACGCGCCCGGGTTTTTGCTTGATGGCGCCGGTGAAGGCCCCTTTTTCATGGCCGAACAGTTCGCTTTCCAGCAGTGCCTCGGGGATGGCGGCGCAGTTGATGCGGATGTAATTCGCGCCGCGCCGCTGGCTCAGGCTGTGCATGGCGCCCGCGACGAGCTCCTTGCCGGTGCCGCTTTCGCCCAGGATCAGCACGCGCGCGTCCGTCGGCGCCACGGTCTGGATGAGCTGGCGCAGTTCGCGCATTTTGGGTGATTCGCCGACGATTTGCTCGAGGCCGATGACGTCCCCGGCCCGCGACCGCAGCGCGGCGTTTTCCCGCAGCAACTGGTGGCGCTCGGCGCAGCGGGCGACGGCATGGAGCAGTTCTTCGGGTGCGAACGGCTTGGCCAGATAATCAATCGCGCCGGCTTTGATGGCTTCCACGGCGAGCTTGGGCGTGGCGTAGGCCGTCAGCATGAGGGCGGGCAGGTCGGGCCAGCGGCCGCGGATTTTGCCGAGGAACTCGTAACCGCTCATGCCGCCGAGCCGCGCATCGGTGATGACCATGAAAAATTCCTCCCGCGCCAGCAGCGCGAGCGCTTCCTCGGCGGATTCAACGGCGCGCGCGCTGTAACCCTCGTCCTTCAGCACGGTCTGAAGCGACAGGCGCATGTTCTTCTCGTCATCCACGACGAGCACGGGTGGCAGCGGCGGGTTCATTTGGAAAATATCATCAATGCCTTCGCCGGAAAGATTACGGTGAATTTCGCGCCTTTTCCAAGCTCCGATTCCACGCGCACGATTCCGCCGTAAAGTTCGGCGTTATGTTTGACGATGGCCAGGCCGAGTCCGCTGCCTTTTTCCTTCGTGGTATAATACGCCTCGAAAATGCGCTCCATTTTTTCCGGCGGAATCCCGGCGCCGTCGTCGCGCACGGAAATTTCCACGGCATAATCCCGCTGGCAATCCGCGGCGACATAAATGTTGCCCTTGTCTCCCAGCGCCTCACGGGCATTCTGCAACAGGTTCAACAGGATTTCCGAAAGGTGGCCGCGTTGCATCAGCAGTGGCGGAAAGCTGTGTCCGAATTTGCGGTGAATTTTGATCCGGGCCGGCATGGCGGATGGAAAGGTCTGGGCGATGGCGCGGTTGATTTCGCCCACCACCTCCAGTTTTTCGACGCGGCCTTCGCTCAATTGCGCATAGCCCATGATCTGGGTGATGACCTTGTCGGCGCGCGCGACCTCCTCCTGAATGATGTCGAGATGCTGGGCCGCCGGCGGTTTGCCGTCACGGGCGGCGCGTTGCAGGGAGAAGGCGGCGTTGTTGATGATGGCGAGCGGATTTTTGATCTGATGGGCGAATTCAGCGGCGAGGCGGCCGGCGGAGCGCAACTGGCCCTCGCGCGCGGCAAATTCCCCCGCCTCCTCGGCGGCGAGGCGCTGACGCTCCAGCAGCAGTTCCAACCCGGAACAGCAGAGTGTTGTCAGCAGCAGCACGGCCATCCGCAACATAAACGGCTGGGCCGTGTCGTCGCGGGACGACAACTCCAGGGCGCGACGGGTATAGTCATCCAGGTTTTGAAACACCGAAACATCCAGCACGGCCACCAGCACGTAACAGAGGCTGATGGCGAAATTCAAAATGAACTGCGATCCGCCCGGCGGCACGATCACGGAATTGCGGATGATCAGCACCACGAAGAGCCAGAACAAGACACTGTCCAGGCCGCCGGTCAGCAAGGTCATGCCCGCGATGAACAGCCCGTCCACCAGGCTGCTCGTGAACACCGCCCATTGCACCGCCGCCAGCGGCAGCCGCTCGGCCGCGAATAAAATGGCGGCCAGGATGAGGTTGCCCAGGATGTAAAACCAAAACAGGAATTGCACGGTTTCCACGATCACATCGTGCGTGCCGGAGGCGAGGTTGATCCACGGATTCGCCACATCAAACGAATACAGGATCATCGCGATGAAGACCGCCTTGATGGGCAGCATGAGGTTCCGCTCCATCATGATGATGCGGTGAAGCAGGCGCGCCGGGTCGGGCGCCGGGATTTCAAACAGCCGAGCCAGACTTTTCAGCCACTGGACTTGGCTTGGTTTCATGCGAATTAAAAATGCAAAATTAAAAATGCCCCCGCCTGGTCACTCCATGTTGCCGGCTCACTTTTTAACTTTTAATTGAGAGAGTGCGCGTTCAACGATTTGCTGCACCGGCCACAACCGGCCCACGCCCTCATAACCGCAGGACAACATTCCCTCATCCGGCCCGATAAATTCCGCGCCCCGCTTTTGAAGCGTCTTCACATTTTCCTGCGTTGCGGCATGCAGCCACATTTTTCCGTTCATGGCCGGGGCGATCAGGATTTTCGCCTTGGGATTCAACGCCAGCGCGATGCAGCTCAACGCGTCATCCGCGATGCCGTGCGCCAGCTTCGCGATCACGTTCGCCGTGGCCGGGGCGATCAGCAGCAGATCCGCCGCGTCCGCCAGTTCGATGTGCGCCGGTTTCCAGTCCTCATCCTCGTCGTAAAGATCGGTCACAACCGGGTTGCGCGTGAGCGTCTTGAAGGGCAGGGGCGTGATGAACCGTTGCGCGTCCGCCGTCATCACCACGCGCACGTGGCATTTTTGCTTTGTCAGCAGCGACGCCAGGTCCGCCGCCTTGTGCGCGGCGATGGAGCCGGTGACGCCGAGAACAATGTTGGCGCTCATAATTGAAATCAAATTAAATCGCTGATCTCCGCTTATCTTCGCTGATTTTTGATTGGCGTCAATCAGCGCGGATGAGCGGTTAATTTTTTGTTTTTCGCTCGGTCTTGGCCGGCAACTCGAGGGTGACGTATTCCATGTCCGGCGCTTGTGACCGCGCCACGCGCATCTTCTCCGCCTCCACGACCGCCAGTGTCCGTCGCAAATCTTCCGACTTCGACGTGCTGATGACGAGATAGTCGAAATTTTTCCACTGCGCGACCTCCTGCTTCGCCGACGCCAGCCGTTTCTTGATGACCGACGGGTCGTCCGCGTTCCGGTTCTTCAGCCGCGCCTCCAAAACCTCCAGTGACGGCGTGGTGAGGAACACCGTCACCAGTGCGCGCTTCAGCTCCGGTTCCTCCTCCGCCGCCGCGCGGATGGTCGCCGCGCCCTGCACATCCACGTTCAGCAGGACATCCTTGCCGGCGCGCAGCTTTCCGAGCAGCTCTTGTTTCAACAGGCCGTAGCTGTTGCCATAGACCGTCGCGTGCTCCAGGAAATTTCCCGCCTGCAGGCGACGAAGAAAATCCTCCGCCTTGAGAAAATAATAATCCACGCCGTCCTTTTCGCCCGGCCGCGGCGCGCGCGTGGTGCAGGTCACCGCGCGCGTCATGTCCGGCCGTGCCGCCAGCAACATTTCGCACAGCGTCGTCTTGCCCGCGCCTGACGGCGCGGAGATCAGAATCAAGAGCGGGGCTGGTTTCTTATCGGCCATGTTCATTCCACGTTTTGCGCCTGTTCCCGGAACTTCTCCAGTTCCGCCTTCAGCGTCACCACCTCGCGCGAGATGACCGCGTCGTTCGCCTTCGAGCCGATGGTGTTGATCTCGCGGTTCATCTCCTGCGCCAGAAAATCCAGCGTGCGCCCGACCGGCTCCTTTGCTTTGCGGCAGTCCTCAAACTGCTGGAAATGGCTTTGCAGCCGGGTCAATTCCTCCGAGATGTCCGACCGGTCGGCGAACAGGACGATCTCCTTCAGCAGCCGCTCGTCATCCGGCGCGATGGCTTCGATGCCCGCACTCTGGATGCGGTCGAGCAGGCTTTTGCGGTAATTTTCCGTGGTCGTCGGCGCCTGCTTCTGGACCTTCTCGACCGACGTGCGCATCACGCCGGTTCGCGCCGCCAGATCTTTGGCCAGATGCGCCCCCTCGCGTTCGCGCATCTTCACCATCGCGGCGAGCGCGTGGTTCAAGGCCTTTTCCACCGCCGGCCACAGATCCTCCGTGCCCGCCAGTTCCTCGTCCGTCTGGAAAACGCCCGGCGCGCGCAGCACCTGGTCGAGCGAGACCTCGCCGGAAAGCTTCAATTGTTTGCCCAGCCGTGCGAACTCGGTGGCGTAATCCCTGGCCAGCGCGGCGTTGATGTGTTTGCGGACGGAAAGCTTGCCCTCGGCGGCGTGGAGCGAGACGCGGGCGTTCACGCGGCCGCGCGCGACGTGACGGTTGATGGCGTCGCGGATCTGCGTCTCGAGCATCTCCAGTTCGCGCGGCAACGTGACCGAGACCTCGGCCTGCTTGCGGTTCACGCTGCTCAATTCCACCGTGATCTTGAAGCCATCCTGCGAACATTCACCGCGACCGTAACCCGTCATGGATTTCATTCGGCGCAATATGCGAAAACCGCGGCCGGCAAGCGAATCAATTTTCCGGGCGCAGGCCGATTGAATGGGTCGGTGCAAGTTTTTATCTGCGGCTCCCGAGGATTAGAGTGAAGTGTTCCATGCTGAGGCCCCGGATTCGAAGCTAACAAAGCCCATCGTGTGGTTTCACCTGGATATGGCCGGAAAATTTTCTGGAGAGTTCTGATCTGTTCCGACAATGCGCTTGATTCCGGAACGAAACAAAATTAACCTCCGTGTCCCTGTGGCGGGGTAGCCAAGTGGTAAGGCACGGCTCTGCAAAAGCTGCATCGTCGGTTCGATTCCGACCCTCGCCTCCAGATTCTAAGTATTTGGCCCCAATAAGTTACGACTTTTTCGGCGGCCGAACGTGCACCAAAACGTGCACCAAATACCTCATCCGGGAGTATTCTTCTCTATTCGTTTGTATCCGACGCCATAGGATTTCTTGCCGGGTCGCGCTTCAACCATACTGAGCATTCGTCATGAAAGCGCGATATAGAATGGTGCGTCTGGGCGATCGCGGCGGCATGTTCTATTGCAAAGACAGTCGCACCGGATCCCGGACGAGTTTGGAAACCAAGAGCCGGCAGGAAGCCGTGCGCTTGATCCAACACAAGAACGAAGCCGAGGTGAATCCTACGATCAATCGGAAGATCGGTTTGAGCTATCTTTCCGCCAGCGATCCTGAATGCACCGCGCGAACGTGGGCGCATGTGATGCGGGACATTGTGCGCGGCAAGCAGGGACCAACCCTTGACCGTTATCTGACTGCCTTCAAAGATCCCGCCTACAAACTGATCGAAAACCGTGCGCTGGTGGAAACGCTGCCGGATGAATTCATGAAGGTGCTGGACGCCGGCACAGTCTGCACCAACGTGTATTTGCGGCGGCTTCAGAATTATGCCGTGGACATGGACTGGTTGCCCAAACGGGTCCTGCCCAAGAAACTTTTCCCCAAGATCCAACACAAGGAGCAACGAGCCATTACCTGGGATGAACATTGCCGTATGCACTGCCGCCACCTACTCGCCTTACGAACGCATCCAACAAAAAGTTCGAAAACTTTGAGGCCGCGGTTGCGCTTCCACATTCGTGATTGACATAGTTACCACTACATGGCTCATGTTCGAATCTTGACGGGATTACAAAACTATATGAAAACTAGAAGCACTTTCACACTTTTACTCATCGCTTTTTCTCTCGCCATTCAGCCCACGGCGTGGACGGCAGACAGCCAAACCGAAGAGGCGAAAAAATTCGAGCAGAAAATGCGCGATGAGAAAAAGAACGACGAGCAGGAAGCAAAACATTACGCCGATAATACAATGGTAGCACGATTTGATTCGGTTTGGCGTAGTCCCCGGAATGATGACATTGACGTCTTTCAGTCAGAATTGAAGCCTTCTAAACCATTCAAGGTGATTGCGCTAATGATTTATGATTGCGAGCAAAAGGAGGAGACTAAGGCTGTTGCCGCCCTTATAGTTAAGGCCAAGAATTTGGGCGCAGAAGGAATTCAACTCTCAGGTTCCATCCCGGCGAAGGACCGCATTATTGTTCACGCCAACGCGATAGTTTATGAAGGCACGAAATGACCATGCTTCCTTACAAGGTTGTTTCAGTGGTGGCGGTGCCGATGATGACATGGTCGAGCAGCTCAATTTGCAAAAGCTGGCCGGCGCGGATTAAATCCCGCGTGACTTTGATGTCGGCCTCGCTCGGCGTGGCGTCGCTGCTGGGGTGATTGTCGTGAATGATTGGATGAGACGACGAAAACCATCGGGCAATATTGGCGGCGAAAAAATGCCCGGCGAAAAGGCTTGAACACAGAAGGACAGGTGAATGTCAGCCGCCTTTCGCAATGAAACCTGGAACCCCGGTCGCCACCACCGGGTTGAGCCTGCTTCTGATTTGAATTTGGTTGATCTCGTCAACGGCAGCTTCTGGAATCTTAGAGAGGTTGTAATTCTCGCGAGCTCGATCCAGAGTTTTCGCGGTGGTCAGGACGGCCGTTCCACGTTGGATCCCCCAGGCGAGCAGAACCTGCGCTGGACTCAAAGAGGTTTGCCGGGCGATGGCCACAACTGCCGGATCTTCCAGCGGGCCGGGCCGTATTCCATGACCCAGTGGCGCAAATGCCAGAAGAACAATGCCGTTCTGTTTGCAGAACTCTAACAGCTCCGTCTGCGGCAGATACGGATGCGATTCAACCTGGACCACCGCCGGTTTGATCCGCGCGGCCTCATAGAGCGGCACCAGGTTTTCCAGCACGACGTCGGATAATCCAATGGCTCACCACAATGGCGGGGCGAAAGACTACGCGCGCATGGCAAGGAATCGTATCCAGCAGCCCAGTGGCAACCGTGAAGTGGCGTAAAATATCGCGGCGGGTGTTCAAGACGAGGCAAACGAGGGATTCCACGTCGGGATTGTGGCGCGGGTCGGTGTCCCTGTGCTTGCGCCAGTAGGCGGCGGAGTGGTCGGACTGCTCCAAAGTGATTCAGTGGAGCGATCAGAGGGTTTGCGCCGAAGACGATCAGGAAGTGTCCGCGTTCCTCAGCCGATTGTTGAAGTTTCCAGACCCAGGGCACCTGTCCGAGATTTTCTGCAAGTTGGTGGGGGTGGCTGGAACTGGGATTGCCTTGAATATCGTTACGGCTACGAGAGTGCCTTGGAACAATTGACTGCTGGCGGACACAAGCCATCCCCGTAACAGCGTCGTTTTTCCCCTTGTCCGGATTCGTTTCGTTGCCTTTAATTAACGCATGAAAATCGCGGCTGAATTTCCAAGACCATGAGCATGAAACCGGGTGATTTGCCTCCGCCAGCAGCTACGGGGATACTTTCAAGCTCGCTGCCGAATATTCCGACCATGATCACGGAAAGTTTCGGACTCAGTCGCGCCGTCGCCGTTGGCATTGTTTGTTTTAGCGTTCTGGTATTGATAGCCGCCGTTTACTTCTTCGTGCATTCAGCTCCGCCCAACACCATTACGATCACCAGCGGGCCTGAAGGGAGCATCTTTTATACAAATGCCGTCAGGTATTCAAACATCCTGGCGCGGCAAGGGATTAAAATGGAAATTCTGACATCGCCGGGCTCACTCGAAAATCTCCGGCGACTGAGTGACCCCTCGTTTAAGGTTGATGTCGGATTCGTTCAGGGTGGGGTCACCAACTCGGAAACTGACGAGCTGGGTTCACTCGGGAGCATTTCCTATCAGCCATTGCTGGTTTTCTACAGCGGCGCTCCAATCGAATCGCTTGCGGATTTGGCTGGGAAGCGGTTAGCCGTGGGTCCGGTGGGCAGTGGCACGCGAACATTGGTGTTGACACTCATGGGAGCCAACGGCATCAAACCTGGTGAATCGACCACCATGCTGGATTGGGATTCACTCAAGTCAGCCAAGGCATTACAAGAAGGAACGGTGGACGCCGTGTTTCTGATGGGTGAAGATGCTTCGTCGGCGATCCTGCGCCAGCTTTTGCTGGCAACGAACATTCACCTGTTGAATTTCTCGCAAGCCGAGGCATATACCCGGCGCTTCAACTACCTGAGCGTGTTAAAACTTCCGGAGGGTGCGATTGATTTGGGCAAGAACATTCCGTCCCATGACATATACTTGATCGGGCCAACGGTTGAGTTGATTGCCCGGAAAGATCTGCATCCGGCTCTTTCAGACCTGTTGCTGGAGGCGGCGCGAGAAGTGCATGGCCGGGCAACCTTGTTTCAGCGTAAGGGCGAATTTCCAGCACCTATTGAACATGACATTCACCTCAGTGCCGATGCGTCTCGTTTCTACCGGTCTGGCACGGGGTTTTTCTATCGTTACCTGCCGTTCTGGCTGGCGAGTTTGACCAGCCGAATCCTGGTGGTTTTTGTTCCGACGATTGTGCTGTTGGTCCCCATCTTGCGCAGTATCCCTCATCTCTATCGCTGGCGCATGCAAACGCGGATATATCGTTGGTATCGTGCCTTGTTGGTATTAGAGAGAGAATTGCTCGAAGAACCGGAACCAGCCAAACGGCAAGATCTGTTAAAACGGATGGGCGAGATCGAGAAAGCAGTTAATAAGATGAAAGTGCCTGGGTTTTTTGCCAATCAATTCTACAGCTTGCGCGGCCACATAGATTACGTTCGTCAGATCGCGAGCCACAAATCGCCGCATTGAGTTTGGAAGTTTATGAAATGGGTGCTTAAATCTGCCACGCTTCTATTTTTTCTTGCAGGGCTTTGTGGCTGTGCGTCATCGGGCATGGTCAAGAAAGCTTCCCCAATCGTAACTAGCATGCCAGTCTCGCTCGACTTTGCTTTGGTGGAAACTTCCAGTTCTTTGAGTGATGTGGGATCCGAAAGCCAATTTCTAAATCAATCAATCATCACTGGGCTAAGTGAAAGAGAGATTTTCGGGGTTGTGAGCGGGAATAAGCAAGAGGTCAGTTCTGGCAGTGGGTTAAAAGTCGAGGTTGAAATCAAAGCAATCAAAAAGGTTTCTGACAATGCACGAGTCTGGGCAGGAGCGTTGGCTGGTCGGGCCTCCATTTTGATTCATGTCACAGTTTCGGATTTGATTTCGGACAAACAAATCGAGGTGTTTGACGTGGAAGGGAAATCTGGTAAATCAGCTGAAGCCGGGACTACTAATGAAGCGATTCAACAAGCCGCCAATCAAGTTGTGGTTGAAATGGTGAAGATCAGCATGCAAACCAGTGAATGAATTCAGGTTGGAGGACTCATCAGCGCAAATTAGTGTGGCTCAGGTTCGTGATGTCTCTGAATTGAGCAGGTCCGATCATGTTGCCACCGCCTGATCTAAAGAGCCAGGCATCGGAGGCGTGGGGGTCGCAAGTAATGGAATAAGTGAAAGATGTGCTGGTTGATAGTAAATAGAACTTTTGCGGGTTGTTATTCAACTTTCCTGCTGGCAGATGGCTGGAGGGGGAGACACCGGCGAGAACAAGGGCGCAAACGGCTAAGAAGAGCAGAATAATCGAACTTCTGGGTAGGCGAGTTGATAGGCATTTCATCCTACCTTATGGACACCGCGCATTGAATTTTTGTATATCATTTCTCCAACCCACTCATTTTCCCCCTTGTCTGGCTCCATCTCATTGCCTTTAATTGCCGCATGAGTATTACAAATTTAACACCATCACAACTTAGACAAGCCGCTAACCTCAAAGAAAAGATCGCAGGACTTGAAAAGGAACTCAGCCAATTAATGGGATCCAAATCTGCTCCCGTCACTGCTTCTAAACCTGCTAAAAAAGGTGGGATGAGTGCAGCAGGAAAAGCCAGGATTGCCGCAGCCCAGAAATTGCGTTGGGCAAAAATCAAAGCAGCTAAACCTGCTGCCAAGACTGCCGCTCCCAAACCTGCGAAGAAGAAATTTACGATGAGTGCTGCGGCCAAGGCCAAGATCAGTGAAGCAGCCAAGGCTAGATGGGCGAAGATCAAGGCTGCGAAGAAGTGATTTATCGGACAATTTAGGAGCAAGGGCCGTTCTTAAGTGAATGGCCTTTGTTGTTTTCTGGGTAATCGGTTCGGCAGCGAGTTTTGGCTCTTTATGGCGAAAAATGCAGGGTAAAGAAATTTATTGAGAATCTGGGCAAGCGTGACTGGACAAATGACCCGATTGAAACCTCGTTATATTAACAGATTCCGCAAAATTGGCTTGAACGCATGAGGGCCAGGTGTTTCACTCGCAATCAAGGTGTTGGGACAATTCAGGTTGAAGTCAAAAATGCACTTTTGGCCAGTCCACGTGCAAGGGCGGAGCCTGCGTTTCGTGCGCAGTTTGATTTAGACCACACGTTTGCCGAGGTTTCAACCAATCGGGAAGCGCTGTGACAACGAAACCTCGGCCCAGTTGGGGAACCAGCTGCCGTGAACTGATGAAGAAAGTGCCATATAACACTCCGACAAAAGACAAACTCACTTTGTCTTTCGTCGGCCTGTTATGGCAAGAAAAAAAGGGTGGGGCAGAGGTGATGCCGCCTGTCGAATTCCGATGCAACCTATTGAAAATGAGGTTGACACGTTTTTGGTTCAGACTAACGATTGTACCATGAGGCTAAAGAAAAACGGCCTCGGATTGAACTAGCTGAGTTTGGGTGAATAACAATGTTAGGCATCATGAAGCTCATCGCATCGCTCGAAGTCGATATTGCCGCTGATTTGCTGGAGCGCCTTAAAGTGGCAGCCATTCCATTTCAGATTAAGACAGCCTCGCAGGAGGGTGGGTTGGATTATAGCGAGATTACGGTCGAGGATAGTTATTATGATCGCGCTTGTGATATTGCAGAAGCATGGGAAGTAGAGCGACACGATGAAGCTGAGAAGCGTTCCAACCGCCATTGTCCTACCTGCGGCTCGCCACGCTTAGAATATACTGGGGCGGATTCATTTAGTATTAGTGTGTGGAAGTGTAAGGATTGTGGAAATATATTTGCCAGATAGACCCTGATGCCCCAAGGCTGCACGCATTAAGTTTTATGAGTTTTGAGTGTCCAAATTGTCAGACTGTTATTTATAGTCGTGCGCATAAGTTATGTCACACGTGCGGCCATGCTCTTCCAAAAGAGTTTTTGCTGCCTGAATCACAAATTCGCCAGTTTGAGCAGCGCACTGAACGCGAGCGCAAAGCTGAGCGGGAGTCCGATTTAAATTTGAGGAAGCCAGACAATCCTTATTTACCTTAATGTTTTTGAGTCTTGAACATGCTGCCTAAGTCGCCAACGTGGGTGATCGCCTCCGCTTCACCCAAGATCGTTGGGATTTACCATGTCACGGTTCCCACGTGGCTCAGCTTTGATCGTTGGCCACGAGACACGCTATGGCATCTGATGAACGAGAAATTCGCACGGTGCATTCAATCTGGATTGATGCCGTCAATGCCGGTGACCTGGCTCGTCTGCTCACATTGGTCGCGGAGGATGTCGTTTTTCTCACCCCCGGCCAAGCGCCGTTTGGCCGGGAGGGATTTTCGTCCAACTTCAGGACCGCCCACCAACAGATGCGGATATGTTGCACCAGCGAGTTGGAAGAGGTCATTGTTGTCGGCGAGGTCGCCTACACGCGAAGCCGGGACGCACTGTCAGTGACCCCACGCGCTGGCGGGAAGGCGGCACAGTTCGCTGGGCATCGCATGACGGTATATCGCAAGCAGCGCGACGGTCGCTGGCTTCTGTCCCGCGATGTCCACACTTTGTCCGCCGTGGCCTAACCAGACGCCAGGCCGTGTGAAAAGTCCCGCGCTACGACCGGGTAAAATGGTGGCAGAGTAAAACTTTGTGGTTCCTCGCAGGATTTCTCGATGGCGGACTGAAAAGAGTAGCTCGGTGATCGGATGAGTTGCCCGGGTTATAGGTTGGAACCAGCCTTCTTTTTTGAGCGCAGGTGCCGCCGCCGGGCGTTCAAGCCACCGCCGCCATCAATTTTTGGAAGCTCACCAGGTTCAACACGCGTTTGAGGTTATAAGGACGTTCTCGCTGCGGCGTCCGAGGTAGGGCCATTCGCGTTGCGATGGCCGTGTAGTCGGGGCGAGTGCCCGTCCGAAAGAATCGCTGCTTCGCCATGGAGGAGAATGGCAGCGGAAGTCGTTGTTCTCGACGTGCGGTTGGACTAGGCTGGAAACGCCATGCCAACCAACCACGACACACACAGCAAGGTCATCGGTTATCTCCTTTGGATTTTCGGATTCACCGGCGCACACCGGTTTTATTACGGCAAGCCCATCAGCGGCACGATTTGGTTCTTCACCGCCGGGCTGTTCCTCATCGGTTGGATCGTCGATCTGTTCCTCATCCCCGGCATGGATCGTCAGGCCGACCGGCGCTTCGTTGCCGGCACTACCGACTACACGGTCGCGTGGTTGCTGCTCACCTTTCTCGGCTTCTTCGGCGTCCACCGTTTCTACCTTGGGAAATGGGGCACCGGCATTCTTTACCTGCTGACGGGTGGATTGCTGCTCATAGGAGTCCTTTACGACTTATGGACGCTCAATCAACAGGTGAGCGAGGTCAACACCGCCCGACAGGCCGGGCAGTGATCGGAATCAAAAAGGAAAAGACGTCAGCCCTAAATTCTGACACAAACTCCCGGCCCTGCCCATACGCCCCAGACGTTGCGCCACCTCCATTTCCCTATTATCCCGCGTTACGCGGGCGACCATGTTCCAAACGTCAATTCTAAGCCGGATCCATGCAGTTGGATTGACCACGAAATACACCCAACACACGAAAGCGAAGACCGACAGGGAGGTTGAGGTTCCAGCTCCGACTGCACCAAACGGTGCGCACGCATGGGAAGCTGCCCAAAGCGAAAACCCACCATCACCGCCGCAGTTTTAGGTTCGTGTGATTCGTGTCTTTCGTGGTTTAAAAGAATGCTTCCGGCCAAGGCGGGGTATTGGCAACAATACTTTCAGGAAAGCCTGCTTTGCATTAAATTGCCTGCGATGAAGCGCCGCACGCTCAGACAACTTCGCGCGAAAGGAGAAACGGGGCAGCATCACCATGTTTATGTCGTGCTGCTCGATCCTGCGGTCGGCAAGCTCCGAAAAGTGCGGGCGGAAAATCCCCAGCGTGATCCGAAGCAGCCGTGCATCTATGTCGGCATGACGGGCCTGACGCCGGAGGAACGGTTCGCCAATCACAAGGCGGGCATCAAGGCCGCATATGTTGTGAGGCGCTACGGCCTTCATCTGTTGCCCGAGTTTTACGCACACCTGAACCCGATGCCGTTTGCGGCGGCGGTGCAGATGGAGGTGGATTTGGCGGAAGATTTGCGCCGGGCCGGATACACGGTCACCGGCGGGCATTAAGAATGCCAACTGGTCAAGAAAACCTGTCCCTTGGTTTCCCAGCCCGCAGCCCGCGCAACGAAAATCCCCGTCCATTCTCGAAAGGTTCGACCGTGGCCGTTACTTCAAGCACCGGTTGAATGAGCAGCTTGGGAAAACCGCATTGATGCCCGGGTATTGCTGCCGCGCATGGAGACCGACGTGTGCCTCCGTGGTGACGGGCGCGCGATCATTCTGGACACCAAATTTTATGCAGAGGCGCTAAAAGCCGGTTCCTACGGGACGCCCAAGCTCTCATCCGCGAATCTGTATCAGCTATTTACCTGTCTTCGTCGTGTGAAACTGGACGATCAGCACACCTTCGGTGGTTCGCGTCAGCTTCAGGCTGCGGTAGGCAGTGAGGTAGTTAAATGTTTGCTTGGGGTTCGATTGGTTGATTGTCAGTTGTTTCTCAGTTTGCCGCGGACGGCACATTTACAAAAAGCTGAATGAGACCTTCCGGTAGAGTTGGATGGGTAAAAATGGCGTCACGCAATGCGGTATAAGGGAGTCCTGCCAGCATGGCGACTTGGACTGTCGCCATGGTGTCTCCGGCGCCAACTCCAAAGGCTGCAAAGCCGAGGATGCGGTCACTCCCGGCATCAATGAGAGCTTTCATGAATCCGCGTGTCTCGGACAGTGTTTTGGCCCGGAACACGACGGCCATGGAGACTTTTGCCAGGCGATAGGCAATGCCGCGTTCCTTGGCTTCCGTTTCGCTCAGACCGATTCGGGCAAACTCGGGGTCCGTGAACATGCAAAAGGGCACCTGCCGCCCGGTGGTCACGCGCCGGCCACCAAGGATATTGTCGCGGATGATGTGGAAGTCATTCTCAGAAATATGGGTGAAGTGGGGGCTGCCGGCACAATCTCCCGCCGCCCAGACGCCGGAGGCGGTGGTTTCCAATCGCTCGCTAACCTTCACATAACCGTGATCGGTCAGTTCCACGCCCGCCAACTCCAAACCGATATCTTTCGTATTCGGGGTGCGACCCGTGGCAACCAGAATGTGCGTGCCTTCAAGAACGCCATCCGCCCCGTCCCGGTTCACATGCAGTTTCACCAGTTGGCCGGACTGACCTTCGGCACGAACGATTCGGGTATTGGTCAACACGTCAAGACCCTCATCCTTGAATAATTGCTGCATGGCTTCCGAGACATCCGGATCCTCGCGGTGAATGAGGCGGGGGTTGCGCTCGATCAGCGTCGCGCGGCTGCCAAACCGGCGCATGGCCTGCGCCAGTTCAAGACCGACGTAGCCGCCACCGATGACCAGGAGATGTTCCGGAAGGTGATCCAATTCGAGCGCCTCGATATGGCTCATGGGGTTGGCCTCAGCCAGACCCGGCGTGGAGTCAATCGTGGCATGAGTTCCAGTATTGATGACCACGTGCTTGCCACGCAGGAGGCGCTTCGCCCCGTCGGCCAGGGTGACCTCGATGGTCTTGGGTCCGACGAAGCGGCCGGAGCCCATCATCAATTCCGCCCCACTGGCCTTGTAATTGGCCAGATGCGCGTCGACGAGACCCTGAACCATGTCACGTTTTCGCTGGCGTACCGCCTCCATATTGATATGGCAATTTTCTTTGCTGATGCCGAATTCCCGGCTGCGGAAGAAAAAGGAGGCGACCTTGGCGCTGTGGATGACATTTTTACTGGGCAGGCAGGCGATATTCGGGCATGCGCCACCGACATATTTTCGCTCAATGACGGCCGTTTTCATTCCTTTCGGAGCCAGGGTCCAGGAAAGAAGCTTCCCGGCTGCTCCACTACCCAATACCAGCAAATCGTATTCTTCCGGTTGCGATGTCGTATTTTGTGACTTTTTTGATTGGTTGACTTTTGTGTTCATAAAATTTTGATTTGGTTTTGAAAGCAGAACGGACGTCAAGACTGTTCCCATGAATCGCAAGTTGACGCGTGTAGAGTCCGGTTCAAGCAGTCGCTTTCAAGGTTTTGAATGTTTTCAGCATCTTAATCACATCGTCGGGATCAATGCGGCGGGTGTAGTCCACGTCCACATGAGCTAGACGAATGGTGCCTTTACCATCCAACAGGAAGGTGGCGGGGACGGGCAATTCTCTGCTGCCATCGGCACCATTAAAATCCTCAAGTGCGTGGCCGAACTTGCGGTACCATTCAACCAACTCGTCACTCAATTCAAACACGATGCCGAATTGGCGGGCCACTTTATTACCGACATCGCTGCGCACGGGAAACGCGAGCTCGTCTTTTTCCTCGGTGGACAGTGAGTTGTCGGGCAACCGGGGAGATATGGCGACAACCGTTGCCCCGAGTTCGCGAAACTCTTGCCAACGACGCTGGAAGCCCCGCAGGTGGAGCTTACAGTACGGGCCCCAGCCGCCACGGCAGAAAACGACTACCACGGGACCTTGATCGAGCAGAGCGCGCAACCGCACCGGTTCGCCATGTACATCCGGCAGGATGAAATCCGGGGCGGTGTGGCCGACTTTGAGGGCGCGTGCGGCCAGATCGGATGCGGCCAACCGCGAGGTTTCCGCATCCATGATGGTCAGGGCCGGTTGTGGGATGATTTGCCCGCGATATTTTGCGCGGGCAGCATTGAGTTCACGAGTGGTTTGGTAGTTAATCATAATTTCCCCGCTGGTTGATGGCGGCTTGATTATTGCGCCATATAACCGCCGTCCACGGCGATGTCGGTTCCGGTGACAAAGGACGCCGCCGGAGAGGCGAGCCATACCACCGCGGCGGCCACTTCATCGACGGTACCGAAACGTCCCACAGGATGCTGGTTTTCCCACCATTTCCTGGCCTCAGTCTCGCCTTCGCCCACCATGCGCGTGATCATGTCCGTCTGGATGGTTCCGGGCGAAACGGTGTTCACCCGAATGCCCTTCCTGGCAAATTCGAGGGCGGCGCTCTTGCTCAATCCGTTCACCGCATGCTTGCCGGCAACATAGACTCCGGCTCCCGCCAGACCGATCTGGCCCGCGATGGACGAGGTATTGATGATGGATCCGCCGCCGTTACGCAACATGGCCACCGCTTCGTGCTTCATGGAGAGCAGGACGCCCTTGACGTTGATGTTAAAAATCGAATCGAAGTTTTCGGCCGTCTGCACATCGGTGGTAAGCCCCATCTGGCCTTCGATGCCCGCATTGTTAAATGCGATATCCAAGCGTCCAAACTCAGCCACGGTCTTGTCCACAAGAGCCTTTACGTCGGCTTCCCGGCTGACGTCCGCTTTCACAAAAATGGCTTTGCCGCCAGCCTTTTTGATGGCTGATTCCACCGCGCGCCCCTCCGCTTCGCGTCGGCCGGAAACGACTACCTTTGCGCCCTCCTGGGCGAGCGCCAGTGCCGCCGCTTTGCCGATGCCCGAAGTCCCGCCAGTAACCAATGCAACTTTGTTTTCGAGTGCTGTATTCATATTCAATTTCTCCAGTTTAAGCATTTATTTTTGATTCGTGCTGCCGGCTTCGCGCCACTGACCCATCCTCCATCTCAGACTTCCTCATCAACATTTCCCTTTCAACTTTTTATTTTTGAGCCACTGGCTTCGTGCCGCCGACACCTCTTTTATCGCACAGTTCGTTAAATCGTGGAAATCGTATGATTTTCTTGTAGTAATAGTTTTTTACGATAACGTCCCGTTCATGGAACTGCGACACCTGCGTTATTTTGTCGCGGTTGCCCAGCATTTGAACTACAGCGAAGCCTCACGCCGTTTACATGTTGCGCAGCCGGCGATCAGCCAGACCATTCTTGACCTCGAAAAGGAAATGGGCGTCAAGCTATTGCTCCGGACTAACCGCAGTGTCCAACTCACCGCGGGAGGAGGCATCTTCCTGCGTGAAGCGGAAGACATTTTAAGGCGTGCCGGTGAAGCCAGGCGGTTGGCTCAGCGGGCAGCGCGCGGCGAGGTTGGCAGCCTGGGAATTGGCTTTTTTGGAACGGCAGCCGCACCGATTTTACCCTCGCTCGTGCAGGCCTACCGGCGCAAGCTTCCGGATGTGGAACTGCAACTGTATGAGTTGAATCCTGATCAGCAGCTTGACGCCTTCGATGACGGTCGCATCCAGTTGGGGTTTTCCCGCCCGCTGCCGGCAAACCGGCGTGAGGAATTCGAGGAAGAAGTTGTCTATATCGATCAACTTGTTATTGCCCTTTCGGAAACACACCCGCTCGCAAAGCAAAGGGTCATCCGCTTGAAAAGCCTGGCCGGAGAACCGTTTGTTCAATTCCATCGCCGGGGTGCCCCCGGCCTGTTTGATGAGGTGATTGCCACCTGTCGCCGCGCGGGTTTCTCTCCCCGCATCATAAACGAACCAAATTTCATGGCGACAGTGATGACCTTGGTGGAAAGTGGACTGGGTGTATCGCTCATCCCCTATTGCGTACGCACCCTAAATCGAGCTCACGTCGTCATCCGCCCGATCTCGCCAATATCAGCACGGATACCCTTGTGCGTTGCCTGGCGGAAGTCTGAAAAAAGCCCGATTATTGCGGCGTTTTTAGATAATTTGAGAGCAGCCACAGTCCAAATCAGGGCACAGATGGAGATGTGATAGTGGCCAACGGTTTTACTGGAATCCAGAGGCCATGCCTCCGGCGGCGATGATGACTTGGGCGGCGAAAGAATGCCCGGCGAAATTGCTTAACCAGCCACGGTCCAATGGATGTGCCTGTCACAACTTGTTGATATTAACTTGAAGCAAAATCTAGTTTGCGGTATCAACAAAATATGAAATCGCTGCAACCTCTTAAGATTGCCTGCTTTTTTTTATTCTTCATCTCGAGGGTGTGGGCACAGAACTTGGGAACCACCAATCTGGTGGAAGGTCCCTCTGCTGGTAGCGACAGCGTGGTGCTCGCGGTGAACAGCGTTTGGACGGCCACAACGATTACCCCTTGGTTGCATTTGAGTGCGGCCAACCAGAGTGGCACCGGCAGTACCAATGTGGTGTTTAATTTCGACGCCAACCTGGGGACAACGCGGGTGGGCACCCTGACTATCGCCGGCCAAACGCTCACGGTTACGCAGGCCGCCCCGGGTTATATCCTTTCCGCGACTACGCCGAATGCTTTGTTCGGCTCGGGACTGGACGCGCCCAACGGCATTGCGGTGGATGGCGCGGGCAATATTTATATTGCGGACACCTACAATAATGCCATTAAAGAGATCATGCCCAACACCGCCGGGGCCATCACCTTGGTCGGCTCGGGAATATCCCTGCCGGGCGGCGTGGCGGTGGATGGTGCGGGCAACGTTTTTTTTTCCGATACCGGCAACAATGCCGTCAAGGAGTGGGTGGCGGCCAGCAATACCGTGACTACGCTGGTAAGCTCAGGGTTGTCCACTCCCGGCGGCGTGGCGGTGGATGGCGCTGGCAATGTATACATTGGCGACCATGACAATCAGGTGGTCAAGGAGTGGGTGGTGGCCAGCAATACCGTGACCACTCTGTTTGCCTCGGGAATATCCTTTGACGCTCCGCTGGCCGTGGATGCGGCGGGCAATGTTTACTTTTTCGCCAATGGCGCGGTCAGCAAGTGGACCGCCGCCAACAACACCATCACCACGCTGATCAATTCGGGAATCTCCGTGATTTTGGGCCTGGCGGTGGATGGTGCCGGCAACGTTTACATCGCCGACCGGGATTACATGAACATCAAGAAGTGGACGGCGGCCAGTAACACTGTGAGCACGCTGATGCAATTCAGCCTGAATGCCATGTATGGTGGAGTGGCCGTTGATGGTTCGGGTAACCTTTACTATCCTTATTTCTTGGGGGGCAGTTACACAATTTACGAATTGCCACGCGCGTTCGTGGACACGACGCCGAAGTTTGAAAGCCCCGGCGCCGGCAGTGATACCTTGTCTCCCGTCCTGCCGGTCAACGCCCCAATTTTTCCCGGCAGCGGCACTGATCAGCCCTGGGTGAGCATCACCAACCTGGCCAACGGGGTGGTGAGCTTTGCCTTTGGTGCGACCATTTCCAACCGGACGGCTCATATTGACCTGCTTGGGCAAAGCATTTCCGTTACGCAAAGCCCGGCGTATTCGCTGGCCACAAATGCGGTCACGGAAGGATCGGTGGCTGGCAGCGATAGTGTTGCTTTGACGGTGACCCCTGAAAGCGGCATCTGGACGGCCATGGCCAACGCCGCTTGGTTGCATATCAACGGCACCAACCAAAGCGGCACGGGCAGCATATCCATCGGCTTTAGCTTTGACACCAATTTCTATGCCACCAGGGTGGGCACCCTGACGATCGCCGGGCAGACACTCACCGTGACTCAACAACCCTCTCCCGTTTACCTGAACCCAACCACGCTCACTGAAGGGCCGACAGCGGGTGGCGACAACGTCTCTCTGGTCATGAGCCTACAGTCCACGCCGTGGACTGCTTCAGCCAATGACTCGTGGTTACACCTGGGCGCGACGAACCAAAGTGGAATGGGTAGCGCGACAATTGTGTTCAGCTACGATGCCAACCCTGGGGATACTCGCTCCGGCACCCTTACTATCGCGGGCCAAACGCTTACCGTAATGCAACAACCCCTTCCCTATTTCCTGGGCACAACCGCACTTTGGGAAGGGCCGGCGGCTGGCACAGATAGCGTCGTTCTGGCCATCAGTCCTGAAACCGACACTTGGACGGCCACGGCCAATGACGCCTGGCTGCATCTGAGTGTCGCAAACCAGAGTGGCACGGGCAGCACCAATGTCGTCTTCAGTTTCGATGCCAACCCGTATGCCACGCGCGCTGGCACCATTACCATTGCCGGCAAGACACTCACCGTGACTCAGGCCGGCCCGAGTTATATCGCGGCCCCCGTGCCATTGACCACGCTCGTCTCCTCCGGCCTAAGCCTTCCTGCCGGCGTGGCGGTGGATGGTGCCGGCAATGTTTACATCGTCGACACCTCCCACAACGCGATCAAGAAGTGGACAGTTGTGAGCAATACCGTGACCACCCTGGTTTCTTCGGGATTGCTTTCACCCCAGGGCGTGGCGATGGATGGTGCCGGAAATGTTTACATCGCCGATACATCCCACAACGCAATTAAAATATGGACGGCGGCCAGCAATACCGTGGCCACGCTGGTCTCCTCGGGATTAAGCCTGCCGAGTGGTGTGGCGGTAGATCGCAACGGGAACGTTTACATCGCCGATACCGCTCACAACGCGATTAAAAAGTGGGCCACCAATAACACTTTGACCACGCTGGTCTCCACGGGATTGAACCAGCCCAGGGCTGTGGCTGTGGACGTCGCCGGCAACGTTTACATTGCTGATACCGGTAACAGCATCCTCAAGAAATGGACCGCAGTTAACAATACCGTGACCGCACTGGCATCCTCGGGATTAAGCCGTCCAGCCGGTGTGGCGGTGGATGGGGCGGGGAACGTTTATATTGGCGACACCTCCCACAATGCAATCAAGAAGTGGACGGCCGCCAACAATGCCCTGACCACGCTGGTGGCTTCGGGATTGAACGTTCCTGCTGGCATGGCGGTGGATGGAATAGGTGATATCTATGTTGCCGACGAAAATAACAACGCCATAAAAGAACTGCCGCATGCCTTCATTGACCCGACGATGAAAGTGGAACAGCCTGCGGCTGGTGTTGACGTCTTGCCAGTCGTACTGCCCGCTGCAGTAAATCTGCTCCCGCCATTCGCTCCAACCAATGACCAGGCCTGGCTCACCATTAAAGGTATTACCAACGGCGTGCTGAGTTTTTCTTTTACCAATTTTACCGGCACCAGCCGCACGGCTCACCTAACCCTGCTTGGGCAAGCCATCCCAGTTACACAACTGGGGTCAAATTTCCTGGCTACAACCACGCTGTTGGAAGGACCACTGGCAGGCACTGATGGCGTCGTTCTCAGGGTATCGCCTGAGACCGCCATTTGGACAGCCAAAGCCAATGTCTCCTGGATTCATCTCAGCACACCGAACCAAAGTGGCACGGGCAGCACCACTCTGGCTTTCACATATGATGCCAACCCGGGTGGCACCCGCACCGGCACTCTCACCATCGCCGGCTGGACACTTACCGTTACCCAAGCCGGTTCAAGCTATATCCCGGCACCGCAGCCAGTGACGACGTTGGCTCTGGTATTAAACCATCCGAACGGAGTGGCAGTGGACGGCGCGGGGAACGTTTACATTGCTGACACGGGCAATAACGCGATCAAAAAATGGACGGCGGCCAGCAACGCGGTGACAACGCTGGTTGCGTCAGGGTTGAATGGTCCTTCGGGTTTGGCGGTGGACGGCGCGGGGAACGTTTACATTGCCGACACGGGCAATAACGCGATCAAAAAGTGGATTGCGGCGAATAACATCGTGGCCACACTGGTTGCTTCAACCTTGAATAATCCCCAAGGGATCGCGGTGGACGGCGCGGGGGACGTTTACATTGCTGACACGGGCAATAACGCGATCAAAAAGTGGACGGCGGCCAGCAACGCGGTGACAACGCTGGTTGCGTCAGGGTTGAATGGTCCTTCGGGTTTGGCGGTGGACGGCGCGGGGAACGTTTACATTGCTGACACGGGCAATAACGCGATCAAAAAGTGGATTGCGGCGAATAACATCGTGGCCACACTGGTTGCCTCAACCTTGAATAATCCCCAAGGGATCGCGGTGGATGGCTCGGGCAATGTTTACATCGCTGACACTGGCGACAATACGATCAAGATATGGAAGGCGACTGACAACACGGTAACCACACTGATTGCCTCCGGGTTGAGCGGTATTGTCGGCGTGGCCGTGGACGGTGCCCGCAACCTTTTCGTCGCCGACACCGGCAACAACGCCATCAAAGAAATGGTCTACGCCTTCGTAAACCAGGCAAACCATTTTGAAGGTGCCGACGCTGGCAGCGATGTTCCGATGGTATTGCCGCTCACGGCAAATTTGCTTCCTCCGTTCACTCCGGTCAGCGACCAGCCATGGTTCACCGTCAATACCAGCACCAACGGCGCAGTCAGTTTTGCCTTCACAGCCAACGCTGGTGCCGTTCGCACGGCCCATCTGACTCTGCTTGGTCAATCCATTCTGATTGTTCAAGCCGGCGTTTCCTTTGCCATAGGCACGACTGCACTGTGGGAGGGGCCGGCAACGGGCACTGACAGCGTCGTGGTGGCTGCGAGTCCTGGCATTACCACTTGGACGGCCTCGGCAAACGCCGATTGGTTGCATCTGGCAGTGGCGAATCAAAGTGGCACGGGCAGCACGAACGAGATATTCAGTTTTGATGCCAACCCGGGCGCCACGCGTACCGGCACGCTCACCATCGCCGGCCAGACGCTTACGGTTGCGCAAGCCGGCTCAAACTATCTTGCGGCGCCAGCACCCGTGACGCCCCTGGTTTCTACTGGTTTGAGCCAGCCTCTCAGCGTTGCAGTGGATGGCGGGGGCAATGTTTACATCGCTGATCGGGGAAATAACGCAGTCAAGGAATGGGTTGCGGCAAGCAATACCGTAACCACGCTGGTGGCTTCGGGTTTGTCGTCCCCATTTGGCGTGACGGTGGATGGTGCGGGCAACGTTTACATCGCTGACACTGGCAATAATGCGATCAAAGAGTGGGTTGCGGTAAGCAACAGTGTTATAATGCTGGTGTCCTCGGGTTTGTCGTCCCCATTTGGCGTGACGGTGGATGGCGCGGGCAATGTTTATATTGCAGATACCGGCGGGATCAAACAATGGTCGGTCTTGAATAATTCCTTGACCACGCTAGTGTCCACCTTCCAGCCCGCCGGGGTCGCGGTGGATGCAGCGGGTAACGTTTATATTGCTGACAACAACAGCACGATCAAGAAATGGACGGCGGCTAAAAACATACTGACCACGTTGGTTTCGGGGCTGAACGCGCCCGCAGGCGTCGCAGTGGATGGCGCCGGCAACGTTTACATCGCCGACACCTTCAATGGGGCAATCAAGAAATGGACCGCAGTCAACAATACCATAACCACACTGGTATCCTCGGGATTAAATCGTCCAGAAAGTGTCGCGGTTGATGGCGTGGGTAATGTTTATATCGCAGATTCCAACAATAACGCCATTAAAGAACTGCCTCGCGCCTTTGTCGATCCGACCGGCAAGTTGGAGAGTTCAGCTGCGGGCAGCGATCTTCTCCCGCCAGTGCTGCCCGCCACAGAAAATCTGCTTCCCCCCTTCGCCCCGTCGGTTGACCCGGGATGGCTGACCGCCAACGGAACCAGCAACGGAGTTGTAAGTTTTACCTTTGGCGCCAACTCCTTGGCCACGAGCCGAACGGCCAATATTACTTTATTCGGCCAGACCACACCCATCACGCAGAACGCAGCCCCAGTCACTCCGCCAACTCTCAACGGCATCACGATCTTAAACACCGGTGCCCTCCAATTTGGTTTCACCAACAATCAAGGCGCAACTTTCACCGTCCTGACCACGACCAATCTATTGTCGCCGCTGACCAACTGGACGGTGCTCGGCACGCTCACTAATAATGGATTCGGCCAATACCAGTTCATTGACCTGACGGCGACGAATGGTGGTCAACGCTTCTACCGCGTCAGCTCACCGTAGTTAAGCGCCGCACGATCGGTAAAAAAACTTTCAACGAAACCTTCAACGGTTTCTTCAATAACCGGGTGGGCAGGGTGTAGGTGGCGAGTTAAATCCGGTAGGTGACGTGTAGTGCTAGAAACTGCTTGAAGCCCTTTAGAATCAATGTCAAAATAGCTTTGTAAATCAGGGTATTGAGGTTGGTTATCGGTGAAGACATCGTTCGATTCCGATCCTCGCCTCCAGTTCAATCTTTTTTTATTGGGGGGCGAGTTCGGGGGTCCCGGCTTCACCGGATTCTTCACCCGCTTGACTGGCGTCATGCGAACCTCCCCGGAACCGCAGTCAGGCATTTGTGTTGTGTGGTCAGCCGGTAACGTCTGGCTTGGCGGAATGAATTTGGAGGTATTTACCGCGTGCGTCGGCCGGAGGCGTCCCTTATCCTGCGCGGGTTCGGAGTTCAACCTTATGACTTCATCCATTGATCAGGTTCAGCCGGCGAATGGGCCGGTCGCCGCCAAACGCAGCGATCTTGAAATCAAGGACGCCCAGCTCATTTTTAGCGCCGTCTGGCGTGAGCTGGAGGCCGAATTTGGCCTCGAGCACCTGCGTTTTCCCAAGGAGATCATCCTGCTCGGCGGCGCGCCGGGCGCCGGCAAGGGCACCAACACCGCCTTCATCGCCAAGGTGCGGGGGTTGACGTGCTCGCCGATCGTGATCAGCTCGCTGCTCAAGTCGCCCGAAGCGAAGGCGCTGAAAGATGCCGGCAACATGGTCGGTGACCGCGATGTGATCGGACTGGTGCTGCGGGAATTGCTCCGCGCGGAATATCATGACGGAGTCATTCTCGACGGATTTCCCCGCACCAACGTGCAGGTCGAGTGCTTGAAGCTGCTCGTGGACAAAATGCACGCGTTGCGCCGTGAATTTTACAATACGCCCCTCAGCATCCATTTTCGCCAGCCCACGATCCACATCATGGTGCTCTTCGTGGACGAGAAGGAATCCGTGGCCCGCCAGCTCAAGCGCGGGCGCGAAACCAGGGCGCTCATCGAACTGGCGACGCGCTCGGCCACCCCGTTGCCGGAGGACCGTCCGACCGATCACGATGAATCGCTGGCCCGCCGTCGCTACCGCGTTTTCAAGGAGCAAACCTGGGAGGCCTTGCAATCGTTGAAGGAAATTTTCCACTACCACTTCATCAACGCCCAGGGCCCGGTCGCGGAAGTGGAGGAAAACATCCTGCACGAACTCGAATACCAAAGCACGCTGGAACTCGACTCGCGCACGGTGGACCGCCTCCGCGGCGTGCCCGTGGCCAGCCAGATCATCGTCCACGCCCGCCAGGAACTGGTGAGACGGCTCGACAGCTATGAACTCGAACACGGCCCGCAGTTCGCCGGGGTGGTCGCGTTCATCGAGGAAAAGATCCTCCCGATTGTCCTGCGTCACGCCATTTCCGGCACGGCGCACATCAACACGGAGGACAAGGTGCTGGATGATCCGCTCGCGCTGGCCATGTTGATCGATGTGTTTTCGGAACGCGGCTATCACGCCGGCGTGGACATCCACCGGATCGAGATCCCGGATCACGTCGAACTCACGACCGGCAAGATCGTCAGCCGGACCAAGAAAGTGTTCCGGATTGAAATCCGCTTCCAGGGTTCGGAAATCCGTCGCGGCTGACGGACCCCTCAAGGCGCCAGGGGCACGGCGTTGATTTCGATCTGGTTGGTGTTGGCCACCACCGCCGTTCCGGCGATGCGCGAGTTGGACCACAGCGACTGTTGCGCCAGTCCCGATTGTGTCTGACCACCGCCACCACCACCGCTTCCCCCGGCCATGCCAGTGACGCTGCCAGATGATTTTTGCGCGTTCATCGCGGGATTTGAAATCGCCAGCAAATTGCCGGTGAACACCACGTGTTGCTTCAACGTTTGATTCATGCCGCTGACCCGGAAGGAAGCATTTTGCGCCGCCTGCGAGTCCTCCCGGCTGGTGATGGTTTTTGCCTTTTCATTTTGCCGCGCTGCGGCCGGGATGACTTCGGCCGGGGCCACCGGGGCCGGCGGGGTTTGCGCGACCTCACTTCCCGGCAACAGCGAACCGTCATAGACCGAGCCGTCTCCATCCACGACGCGGATCGCGTTGCCATTCTGCTGCACCTGAAAATTCACCAGCACCGGGGCGGCCTTGGCGGTTGCAATCAGGTTTTTAAAAGAGTTTTGCTGGCTCTGCGCCAGCGGCTGCGAAGCGGCAGACGTGAACTGCACGCCGCCCGGTTGAGCCGCGAAGTCTTTGCCCGCCGCGTCCTGCTCCTTGGCCAGCCGGTCAAAAGCTGCCGGCGGCGCGGCGGGTTTGTTTGCCGCCAGTTCGCTGGTGCCCGGGGCAGCGACGCCCAAGTCGGCCAGTTTGGATTCATCGCGGTTGGCCTCAGATTTCAATTGCTCGGAGAGGGCTGGCACCCCGGCGGCACTGCCGCTGATCACGGTCATGGTTGCCGGTGCTTCCCCGAGCTGTCGTCGGGGAGAATCATTTGCCGCGATCAACGGCGACAAGCCTTGATTGGTCAGCGCGGAAAACGCATCGCCTTTGATGACTTCGACGCGTCCGTCGGCGAACAGCACCGCGCGTCCCTTTTTATCGGTCGGCGAATAGGCCAGCAAGGCATTGCTCGGCATGGTGTCCAGGGTTGCACCGCCAGCCACATAGACAAATCGTTTGCCGCTTTCCGCGTCGGTCAGGATTTTTTCCGAGCCCAGCTGATTGGTCAGCGCGTCCAGTGAAACGGGCAGTCTGCCATTATTTTCCCCGGCGGCCATCTGCGCGGCCACGCCGATCTGCTTGAGATTGCTCACGGCGGCAGTTTGCTGGGACTTGAACTTCGCCTTGCCTAACGCTGGCAAAAACAGTGCCGCGCCAAAGAAAACCATGAGCGCAAAAACCGCCAGAAACGCCCATTGCCGGCGGAACAATTCCCAGAGCGAGACGTCCGCCTCATCCTCGTCCGGCTTGGGCCGGTTGCGGGCAACCTCGGCCTGCAACAGGCGCCGCGTGGCCGGATGCAGCTTGAACGCATCGCCCGCGTCGGCCCGGCGTTTTTTCGCGTAGGCCCGCAGCAGTTTTTCAATTTTACGTTCCGGTTCCATGGTCGTCACGTGTTAGACGGGAAAACGTCCGGGGTTTCCCGGGAAAAGATTTTCCGCGCGATTTCCTCCAGCCGGTCCAGGCATTTGCTCAGGCGCGAGCTGACGGTCTTCACGTTCAGGCTCAACGTCGCGCTCAATTCCTCATAACTCAAGTCGCCAAAATAGCGCAGCTCGACGATCTGGCGGCAGGGTTCGTCCAGCCGTTCCAGCGACTCGCGCATCAGCCCCATCTGCTCGGCGTTCATCAGGAACTCGTCCGGGCCGGGCGCGTTGGACGGCGGATCGGGCGTCAGACCGGTCTCGGGATTTTCCGCCTGCAGCGAGATGGGCGTCTGCCCGCCGCCGCGCTTGGCGGCGATCCGTTTCTCCCGGAAATCGCGCGCCTTGTTCGTGGCGATGCGGAACAGCCACGTCTGAAACTGGCTTTCGCCATTGAAAGCATTGAGGCTTTTGATGACGGAGAGGAAAACTTCCTGGCAGATTTCGTCGGCGTCCTCATGGCTGAAGTCGGGCGCGAGCTGGAAGATGAAGCGTCCCGCCGCCGCGTAATGCGTGTCGAACAATTTGTCCCACGCATCCGCTTCGCCGCGCCGGCAGCGCGCCAGCAGTTCCGCTTCGGAATCCATGTGCCTTGGACTTTATTTGAGGCCGGAGCGTTTGAACAGGTTTTCTGCTCGGCTGAATTCAACAGGAGGAAACGGAGGAAACGGAGAATCCGATTTCTATTCCTCGGTTGCCTCTGTTTCCTCCTGTTCAAACCGGGTCGGATAAGGGCACGGGAGTATTTTCCAGCGGCTCCCGTCAGACTGGGTATGAAACGAATCATGCTTGCACTCCTGGCCTGCGCGGTTTCCAGTCTGGTCGCCGCAGGAAAACCGCTCCCCGCACCATCCGGCGACCTCACCGTGCGCGAGATCCATTACGCCGCGCAACTCACCAATGACGAGGCGCGGCTCGCGCTGGACGTTGAAGCCGACGCTTCCGGCGCGGCTTCGATCAGGCTGCTGGAAGGCGACGTGGCCGTGCTGCCGGTGAAATTGCCGGACGCGCTTAAAATCGTCCGCGACAAAAATTCTTACCTGCTCATCGCCTCGCGGGCCGGACATTTCAAGTTCAGCCTGGAAGTCGTCGCCAAAATCCAGCGCGCCGAACCGTGGAACCAGATTACGTTCACCGGCCCGGCGGCGACGATCGCCTCGGTCACCGCGCAAGCGGGCGGCACAAACACGGAAGTCCAGCTCCTGTCCGGCACGCTGCTCGAAAAATTCCGGATGAACGGCGTTTCCGGCGTGAAAGGGTTTCTTGGCGCGGATCAGACGGTCGCCCTGCGCTGGCAGGGAAAGGTCACCGAAATCGCGCGCAAGGCCTTGCTCACCGTGGATTCCGTCATCACCGCGCAGGTCACGCCGACGGTGATCAAATACACCAGCAAGTTTCACTACGACATCGTGCAGGGCAGCGCCGCCCAGCTCACCCTCACACTGCCCGCTGCGCAGGCTTTAACCAAGCTGGAAGGTGAGCAGATCCGCGACTGGCACACGACGACCGAGGGCGATCAGCAGAAACTCACTGTGGAATTCATCAAGCCGCTGGAAAAATCCTATGACCTGGTGATCCATTCCGAGCAGGCCGTGGAGAACACGCACCCCCTCACCGGTCCTTCGGACACCCTCTCCCCCAGCGGGGGAGAGGGACGGGGTGAGGGGGCAAATGCAAACACCGCGCTCATTCCCCCGCAGCCCCTCGATGCCGATCGCGAGTCCGGTTCGCTCACGGTTTATGCCGAGGACACGCTCGTGGAAGTGGTCACTCTGAATGGATTGCGCCAGGTCAACGCGCCGGACAACGCCGTCATTGCCTACCGCTTCAACGCGCGGCCGTTCGCCCTCGCGCTCAAGTTGAAACACATCGAGCCGGTCGTCAGCGTGGCCGATCGCGTGAATGCCCGGCTCGAAGAACCCCGGCTCCTGATTGCGCATCATCTCACGCTCACCGTCGAAAAGGCCGGGATTTACTCGCTGGAATTGACGCCGCCGCCGGGCTTCGCCGTCGCGGACGTGCGCGGCGAAGGCATTGAAGATTGGAAAGCCGGCAGCGACCTGGTGGCCGGTCGCAAGGTCGTGGTGAATTTTTCCGCGCGGGTCCTGGGTGCGCGCACGCTGGTGGTGCAACTGGAGCAGGCGCTCAAAACGTTTCCCGACAAGATCGCCGTTGCGCCATTGCGCGTGACGGACGCGGCGAAGGAAACGGCGGAAATCGGGGCGGCTTCTTCGCCAGGCATCCGGCTCAAGACGGCGGAAGTTTCCGGCCTGCGCGAAATTTCCGTGAACCAGCTCCCGGACCGTGCCGATGAAATCCTCGCGTTCACCGCCGAGCAGCCGGACTGGAGAGTTGCCATCGCCAGTGAACGGCTTGACGCCCGCGTGGTGGCGGACGTCTTCAATCTGGTGACGATCGGCGACGGCGTGGTGGGCGGCAGCGCGACGATCCGTTACGGCCTTGTCAATCAGGGCGTGCAGGAATTCAAGGTGCGCATCCCGGCGAACTGCAAGAACGTGGAGTTCACCGGGCCGAACATCCGGCGCAAGGAATTTGCGGATGGCGTGTGGACCATCGGTTTACAGGACAAGGTCTGGGGCGGCTACACGCTCGTGGTCACCTACGATTTTCAATTCGACGCGAAAGGCGCGACGCTGCCGGTCGGCGGCATTCACGCGCCGGATGTCGAACGGGAGACCGGTTCCATTGCGGTGACGACGGCGGCCAGCCTGCAGATTAATCCGAAATTCACGGGCGAGAACTTGCATCGCGTGGACGAGACGGAGTTGTCCGCGACCGACCGTTCGCTCGTCACGCGCGCCGTGATTCTCGCCTATCAATACACCGGCGACCAATATGATTTGAACGTGGCCGCGCAGCGCTTCACCACCGAGCCGGTGCTGGAAGCCGTGGCGGACCGCACGCAAATCACTTCCGTGCTGACCGAGGCCGGCGAAATGCTCACGCAGGCGTCGTTCATGGTGAAGAACAATGAGAAACAATTCCAACGGTTCCAGCTCCCGCGTGACGCGAAGCTCTGGGGCTGCTATGTCAACGGCCAGCCGGCCAAGCCGGAACGCGACGGTGACTGGGTGCTGGTCTCGCTGCCGCGCGATCTGAACCGTGACCAGGCTTTCGCCGTGGACATCATGTATGCGCAGACGAACGGCGTCCTCGCGTCCACGTTCGGCAAAACGATCGAACTGTCCGCCCCGCGCACCGACGTGCCGAACACCTACGCCGAATGGCAGTTGTTCGCGCCCGCGTCGCTGCGGCTCTCGGATTTCGGCGGCAGCATGAGCGTCACCCAGGGCACGACTTACGAACTGCTCGATGCGTGGGGAAAATTCCTCGCGGTTTACGGCGAGGTGTTGCGGGAGATGGGCGTGAAAATTCTCGTGCTCGTGTTTCTGGCGATGCTGGTCATTGCCGTCGTCATCTTCGCGGCGAAGCGCGGCGCGAGCGGCGTCATTGAACTTTTCGTGGTCGTGGCAATTCTTGCCATTCTAGGGGCAATGATGCTCCCGGCTTTGTCTTCCGCGAAGCGCAAAGCGCAAAAAATCAGTTCGGTCAACAACCTCAAACAGATCGGCCTCGCGGCGCGGATTTTCTCCGGCGACAACGGCGACCGGCTGCCGGTTTCGTTCGAGGAAATGAAAAACGAATTGAGCACGGACAAGATCACTTACGACCCCGAGACTGGTCAGCG